>Ga0209518_1000006_pt1 | contig 485040 bp, 628 predicted proteins | sample RifGroB1_FD_183993 | JGI IMG/M metagenome (GOLD analysis project Ga0209518, IMG submission 183993) | Groundwater microbial communities from Rifle, Colorado, USA - Groundwater B1 (SPAdes) (version 2) | ecosystem: Environmental > Aquatic > Deep subsurface > Groundwater | place: Rifle, Colorado...
GATCCAATCTCAGCCAATCTCTTAATGTCCCGGCCCCCAACATCCAGATTCTCAATGATGTCGGCTGTAGGATCCTTGACCCCTTGAATCTGGGATGCCTTGAGCCCTAAGATGTCGGCAATGATTGGATCACTGCCTGACTCTGAGATCAGGAAGTAGGCGGTAACGGAATCCTCTTGGCCATCTCGATACACTCTTCCAATGGCTTGCTCATGGACTCCGGGGGAGTAGTCAATTTCCCCAAACACCACCAGACTGCAATGCCCCTGGAGCCCGTCTAATCCGGCTCCAGCCCGGAGCGACATGATGAGGACCCTAGCATCCCCCTCAATGAAAGCTTTCTTGGAGGCTTCCTTCTGGGTGGTGGATTCACTGCCCGTGTAGAAGACGGGATTGAGGTCCCGGAGCTTCTCTTTCCATATCGCGTACACGTCCCTATGCCAACCATAGAGAACTATCTTCTCGCCACTTTCAGCCAGGATCTTGACGAATTCAGCGACGTAGGCTGCTTTGGCGATTCCGGTCGCTTGCCGGAGTCTGACGGAGAACTCCTCAGCTGCAAGGAACTTCTGCCCCTTCTCAGTGAACCCCTTTTGAGCCAGGATGATCTTGGCCAGTTCCGTTGCGGAGCTCGATATTTTTTGAATCTCGTCCAGGTCGGCATCGATTGTGTGGATTGCCTTGGTCAACGGGGGAAGTTCCCGTCCCACCTCTTTGCGGGTCCGTCGGAGCATAAGGCCCTGTTCCCGTAGGTACATGCCAAATGCCCTGGGGTCCTTGATGGATACCTTTTCCTGATAGTGGATGTTCCCTCCGCACCATTCCCTGGAAAATTCAGCGGGGGTTCCTAAGCATCCAGGTTGAAGAATCTCCATCACATTGAACATCTCTGCCCCATAATTATAGAAGGGAGTGGCCGATAACCCACCGCGATAACTACAGTTTTCGGAAATATGCCGGGCGGCAGAATACTTATTGCTACTCCCGTGCCGCAGTTCCTGGCACTCATCTAGGATAAGGCTCTTGACCCTGAACGTGGATACCAAAGTGTCGGCCCATGTGTTCAACTTGTGGTAATTTATGAGGATTACATCGGGGAAGGAACCATCCTTGGCACGGATATCATAGAGCTTCCCTGTCTGGATGATATGGGTTTTGAGCTTGGGGGCAAATTTGGCCAGCTCACTCTTCCATTGCGAGGGGAGGTGAGTCAGGGTCACGACCACTGCGGGGAGGGTTCGGGTATCCGTAAAAGCACAGATGGCGGATACCGTCTTACCTATACCTACATCGTCCGCTAAAAGTAGCCCCCCACTCTTGAGGAGGAGATCCGCGGCCCTTCGTTGGTAATCCCTGGCAGGAATGGCTAATTCGAATTGCGTTGGTTCATAGTTGAGATCCAAAGTCCGATGGATCATGGCCTCCCGTTCCCTGTGGGCGTTTGCCCTTTGGGTCAGGTATTCCGGGTCTGCTACCTCCATGGGATAGCGGGCTATGAACCACTCTAATTCTCTGGCATTCTCTGGGGTATCCCCCAAAGTCACATACCCGTGCTGGCTCTTGGCAATGCGCTCAAACACTCGTTTGAGCCGAACCATAACATGAGGCTCACACGCAATTTTCCAGGTCCGGTCTTTTTCCTGGTAGGATATCTGGCCGACTGTCATAGGTTGACCCCAGATATCCATGCCGATCGAATGGGCTTCTCATTCAGGAAGTCGGGAAGATTCGTGAGTCTCAGTCGGCTGGTGACCAACAGGAGCCCCTGGACGGAGGACTGCTGGGCATAGCGGTGGAGCTGCCGAGTCACCTGCGCTAAGTTCCGGTCAATCTTGACCTCTAGCCCCAATCCACCTTCAACCATGAAGTCAATTCGGTCCTTGGCGTCGAATCGGAATTCACGAGAGAATGTGTGCCCCTGTTCTCGTAGGACTTTTTCGATCCCATCCTGGAGGTCTCGCTCGCAAACAAAATTGAACCGGATAGCCAGGAGCTGGGATGTCACGGTTTGGATAAGGGCAAGGAGGTCGTCGTTCACACCGTTACCCTACCGTAGTACAACCTCATATGCATACTCTTTTGTGGGGGAACCGATACCCGCGAAACCTCGCAAAAGGGATAGTTTGCATATAGATTGTCAACGGTATCAACGAGGATCTACGGTAGAGTGTTAGATGAAGCAAAAGGGACCCATACCCATGGAGAAACTGTGCTCCCAATGTGGGATTTTGAAGCCAGCTGTGGAATTTGGTCCAGATAAGCGAGCAACCAGTGGCCTGAGACCTGAGTGCAAAGAATGTCGTAAAACCTACTACAGGGCAAACAAGACGAGTATTATCGCCAAGGCTACAGATTGGGCCCGGAGGAATAGGGGAAAAGTCAAAGCGAATCATTTAGCTTGGAGAAGAGCACACCCAGAAGAAATTCGTGTACGGGACCTTGCTTGGAAGGCAGCCAACCCCGAAAAGGCTAGGTCTGTGGCCCGCGCATCTGAGACTCGTTGGAGAGCCAACCACCCTGTAGCAGCAGCTGCTAAGGATCAGAGATCCCGGGATCGTAGGGACCAATGTGATGCCCATATTACGGATGAGGAGATGCATGCCACCCTCCAGGAAGCTTTTGACCAATCCCTGGGTATTTGCACCTATTGCTTGAAACCTTTTGACAACACCCATACAGGTCGGGCAACTGTAGACCACATTATTCCTCGGTCTTTGGGAGGCCCAACAGTCTCTGGCAATGTGGTGATCGTTTGCGGGCGCTGTAATTCCAAAAAAGGGAATAGAGGTATCTTCGGGGTGATCGGTCCCAGGCCCTTGTTGCTAGTAGCCTTGTTGGGGCCAGAAATTGAGGCAATCCCAACATGATCCCACCAGCAACCATCTCTCAATCACTACGTCATTCGGCCGGGTTTTCGGGAGGTCCCACTTATGAGATCCTCTGCCAAGCAATTGGCAATGCTTTGGTCACATGGCTGCCCACAGTGACCCTTACAGGGGTCACCACAGGAGTTATTGGGGCTGGGACTGTGACGGGCACGTTGACCTTTACTGGGTTGCTACCAGCGGTGCTGGCAGCATTGACAGGAGCTGGACTCAATGGCCAAACCGTTCAAGGTCTAGCCACTGGGCTGGTTAACGGGTTGACCGTTCTTAATGGTCTGACATACCTGGGGACATCCACTGGCGTGGCTACAGGAACTGATGCCACGTTCGTGACGGTGGCCAACACTACATCCCTCGCGTCTATCCTCCAGGGGGTCCACGCCTCCCTGTGCTCCCCTCAAGGGGGAACCGGGTCATCCGTACCCGGGCTTTACACAGGGATCGCTAATGCCATTGGGACGATAGTCAGTACCGGTATTGGAACTGGGTTGGTCGCTCCCGTGGGCCCGGTAGGACCAAGTTCGTCAGCGGGAACCTCCCTAAGCCATCCCGTTTAGGTCTGCTTGGCCCAATACATTTCCATGCCTTGAACCAGTTGCCCAGACAGTCCTGTATTCAAGGTAATCAGGTAGGTGGCTCGCTCGGTGTTCCCAGTGGGGACGTAGACCTGATAATGCTTGTCCTCCACCTTGTGGAGGACCTTTAGGGCATCCTGGACATCCTCAAGTGGCACTGGGGTTCCATGTGGGGGAGTTACAAGGCTGCGTCCCAATCGGCGTAGCGAAGGAGCCCGCTTGAACTGAGAGAGAAGTCCCTTTTCCCGTAGGGCGGCTAGGACCTGTTGGAAGGCTTCCTCGATAGGGTCCCGCCGCTTGAGTCTTCGGAATTCATCCGTCCAGAAATGCTCTGTCAGTGTGACGATCTTATCTGATTGGGACAGCTGGAGTGTATAGCGGTCAATGAAGGGATCTGGCCCATTGGGAGTGAAGGCTTTCCCTGGGGCTACGTCCACTACCGTAGCAAGTAGGCCCTCCTTCCCGACTTGTACCCGATCTGGGCCAATACCAATATCCCTGCGGAGGGTCACGGTATCCCCCACTTTGAAGGGGGGCCAAGATTTCTCCCCAGCCTGCCTCAGTAGGGGCAGCAATTGGGCCCGAAGGGCGGGATTGGCATGGGCCAACCTAATGAGCCTGGAGCGGAGAGTTGGGGGCATAACAGGCCCAATTGATAGAACGGTTAGGTAGGCTTCTTGGGAAGTGCCCCTCTGACGATTGGGGCTCCAATGCGGTCATCTCTATCGTCCAGGAAGTCCCGGTACAGTTCGGCTTCACCACAGCATTCACATTCTTCCTCGGGGAGAAGCCAGCATCGGCAGGTCGGGCATTTAGTCCGAAAGGTATCAAGCTCCTTATTGAGCTGTTTGGATTCTTCTTGGAGCCCTTTGATGCGGTCTTGTATTTCTACCTTGATCGCTTTGAGACGGCCCTGGATCTCTGTAATGTGCTCTTTAGACATCATCCATCCCCCAGGGGAGGATGGTATTCGCCAGACATCCCCGTACAATACCAATGGCAAACCAAGCACTCTTGGTAGTCGGCTGAGGAGTCCCGTTCGTGGTCACTGTCCCGACAGTTGTGCTGGGTGTCCCGTTCGCAATGGTCACAGAACCGTTCCGCCAGATAGGGGGCCTTGCGTTCCGGCGTCATCGCTGTAGTTTCTTGCGATCTTCAATGTGGGCACGGACAGCCACATAGAGGGCAAGGAGTATGATGAGGATGAGAACTGATAGGCGCCCCATACTCATGGCCTAGCGGGAACGCTGAGATGAGAGGGCAGGGTGATGGTGGGGAAGATGGTGGGGTCAAGTGTGGGTTGAAGGGATTCACCCGTGACCGTGAGCCGTCTACGCTCCATTCGCTTGGTGATCTCCTCCCGGATCAGGTCTAGCACGGGTCCCGAGTAGTGATACCGGTCCGACCCTTTCTTGCCAGCTGCCCGATAGATTTGACGCTGGTGGTAGACCGCAAGGGGGCCATTGTGGATCTTGCGGTACACCTGTCGAGAGACCGCTTGCTGTTCCCCCTGTGTGTGGAACTGCTCTGGCACCCCCATTTCTGCCTGGAGTTCTTCGACACACATCCAACGAACAGGCGTTGGTTCCGGAGGGGCTTCATCAACAACTTCGACAGATGGGGAGGAGAGTTGGGTAAGTAGTGCCTCAACTTCTGCCTTCCAGGCCATTTTGGCCAGGGCATCATCCAACTTGAGTTTGTGGGCCCGTTCATATCGCTTCAGTGCTTCCTCTAGGGCGGTCTTGAGTTCCATGGTTCTTGTTACTCTCTTAGTCATCATCCTGAGGGGTGGATCGTGTCGACGGTAGTTCCAGCCAATGAAGGGCTTTGGAACGGAAGGTGCCCCCCTGCCACAGCGGGCCCCAGTAGGAGCCCCACCAACCGGTCAGGGGAACCACCCCGAACAGAAATCGCCAACCAATGTGGATGTTTATGGCCGACACCGCGGCCAGACGGATGCCAAACCATTGGAGGAGGAAGAAGTTGAGGGTGCCGAGGCGGGTGGTGGGGAAGTACATGCCTGTACTCTACCGAGGTGAATCTCAGTTCAGGTGGAGGCACCCGGAGCAATGCGAGGTATCGGGTTCTGACGGCAGCATCAGGGGAGCAAAGGCATCCGTGCTCAACCCGACAGGCTGACACTCCTCCATCAGTTCCCCCATTGGATCCCGCCCAATCATTGCAAAAGGGCTGTTGAGAAGGTTGGGGAGGATGAAAATCTCCAACATGTTGGAGACAGCAACCGAGAACCCAATTCCCTGGAAGAAGTAGTTGATCTTCTCCGGGCACACATGATCGATGGCAACCAGGATTTTTCCTTCCGGGTTGTATTGCCACAGGGTCTTGACCAGGGTCATTGGTCCTGGCACCTTCATCTGGGCAGCCTGGAGGGCGAACTTGATGGTTGAGTCAAGGATGCGACGACGGATTGAGGGTCCCATAGCACAGCGCCTTTCGGTCAGAATGCACCAACTGCCCCCGGGCACTGGCACTACCCTAACGTGTGATGGCTCTTACCCCGTCTGGCAACCGGGAGGCCAGAGAATTCGAGGCTGCTGTGTCGATTATGCAGTTGAGGCTAGAATTCTAGCCTCAGGAGGGGTGTGGGCTACTGTAGGTTGATGTCGCGACGCTTCGCAGCTGGGGACGGCGCAGGTGCAGGGGGGGCAGGCGGGGAGGGTGGGGTTCCCGGGTTTGCAGCCCTGAGCCTGTCGAACAGCATCTCCGCCGTTTCCCCTGGCTGTCCCACGAACCGCTTGCCCGTCTTCACATCGATCAGCATGGGGGCCTCGGCGGGGGGCACCACTGCCTTCACGGGGGTGCGGGGCTTGTGGCCCTTGGGAGGCAGGGCAATGTCCACCGTCTTGGCGGGGGCAGATGCTTCCATCCCTGCTTCCAGTGTTACTGGGGTCACGAGTTCTTCGGGCACCGTCCAGAGGGTCCCCACCGGGTATGCCTTGAAGGTTCCGCGCGACTCCAGCTGCTCGATCTTCAGCTTCTTGCGATTCTTCTTGACGACCTTGCCAAGGGTCTGCTCCCCACCCTCGCGACCAAACTTGACCTGCATCCCAACAACAACGTTCTTCTTGTCCATTTTCATGTTTCCTGGTTTGTGAGGGCACATGCCCTCGTCCATCGCAATCAGTATACGCCCCCCTTCGTGTGCCGCAACCAAGAGGCATGAGCAGGGTCATACCGGGAAACTCGGGAGTTGTTAGAAATTTGAACAGTGCTGTGGGATTATCAAAGCATCAAAATCGTGTCGAATTGTGATTTACCCCGATTTCTCAGTGTTTTCGAGCTTAACCGTAGAGGGGTTCAGGTACCGCCACGTACCGATGGACCGGGATGCCACTTGGGATTTTCAGGATGGCATGTCGTGGGTTTAGGGGAGCGGGCCGAAACAAGCGAGAAGTGCTGGTGGGGGATCGAAGCATGCGGGAACAGGATCCGGAGAAAGGGCGAGTAGAGGGGTCACCAAGGCTACGGTCTTCATGGCTCCAACGCTGTGGAGGAGGACCCCCAGCGTGGCAGGATCAAGGAGTCCCGTGGCAGGTAGGCCCTTGCTGGTCTGATACAGCTTGCAAGCCGCCTTAGACTTCGTTCCCCACGCCCCATCGGGAGTCAGTAGGAGCAGGTGTTGGCACCACATGACCGTGAGGGTCTTGGTGATCTGGGCATGTTCGGCGATGGAAGGTGCAGGGTTGTGTTGACTTACGTCCCCTTTATACCCAGCAGCCACCAATTCTGGGAAATAGTCCCCACCGCTCCAGAACTGTTGCCCCGTCTTCCAGTACCGGCCGTTGGGCTTCGAGGCAGGGTTCACCTTGGGGACGAAGGTCTTGAGCCACTCGTGGAAGAATTCCTCCGGGGAGGTAAAGGCCCGGTAGAAACAGGTCTGGGGGTCGTTCGAGCTCTTATTTCCCAGGGCTCGCCACCAGCGACGTGGGGTACCGTCAGAGTTCTTGGCCGAGAACTTCCAAATCTTCCACCCACCGAGGTTGAAGGCGTGGTAGAATTGCCCCCAGCCCGTTTCATTCTGAGTGTTGGCGGCCACTCCTATGGCTTGATCGATGTTGCATCCTTCATTCAGGAGAGCTTGCACACATCGCACGACAAAAGTTCCCCGATCCATCTTGGGGGGTTCCATTGCAGCGGTGATCTCCATGGTGGGGTCGAGCCAGGAGGGGGGAGGTGCTAGGGGTCCGGTCCATTTCGTCATGATGTATGATACCGGCGATAGGACGATTTTTCGGGCCCCTCTCAATCAAGGGGGTAACATGGTGGCATGCCAACTTACGAATACGTTTGCCCGAAGTGCGGGCACCAGTTCGAGCAAGACCAGAAGATCACGGAAGAACCCCTGAAGGTATGCCCACAGGAAGAGTGCAAGGGGGAGGATCTCAAGAGGCTGGTAGGAAAAACGGGGTTCATCCTCAATGGTGGCGGTTGGGCTAAAGATGGTTACTGAATTGGACCTTCTCGACCAACTCATTGAACTCAGTCAGGATGAGAGCAAAACGGATGCGTCCTTGGATTTGTTGCTCCAGCTCTGGGAAGATTGGACTGACGAACAGGTAGATAACATGCTCCAAGAGGCAGTCCCAGAGAAGCTGAGTGACACCCTGTTGGTGTGCATGTTGATGACCAGTTTGTCTCGTGCCACAACGATGGTCCACCGGGATTCATTCTACACAAGGGTAAGGTCCCACCTGTTGACGAGGATGCCCGAGCAACAGGTAGAGGGTAACCTTAGGGGGCTGATTGGGGCGAAAGCAATCCAGTCAGCAACAGAGGCCGCGGAAGTACTTAGAGGACTATTGGTGAAACGATGACAACGGGATCTGAATTCATGGCCGCCCTCGGCACGGTAAAAGACACCGTGAGGGAACAAGCAATTCTCAAGGCATTCACCGAGGGAGACTACCCCTCATTCCTCAAGTCATGGGTGGATGTGACCACAGCAGGAAAAGGTCCGGACGGGAGGTCTCATACCCTGGTCTATCGAGTCGCTCCAGACTACCTTGCTGTTGGGACCAATGAGGACTACGTCTTGATGCCTATGTACCCTGGCACGGCACAGAAGATTGCGGACCAGTGGGGGTGTATCCTTCCCACCTATCAAATGGTGAAACAGATTTGGCGTGCTGCCCCCAATAAGCTTCACCCATATCCCCAAGATCATGTCAAGTTTGACAACACTGCCAACTCATCGTACCTGACTATCAACACCAAGGTACAGGCAGAACGAAAGGCCTTAGGGAGGCCTCTTGGGACCCTTACCGCTGGGCACAAGAAGGACATCATTCTCTCCAAGAAGATCCCCGGTAACCCGGGTAGGATTTTCATCTATGGGTGGTTCAGCCTTGCAGGTAACCCCATCCAAGGGTTGCCTCTCTACTCAGGTCACTCCAACCACTATGTGGACTACAGCCATGGGGTTAGGTTGGTGAACACACAAGCAACCCTAGATGGGGAGCCCGTAGACATACGGGAGGTTCTGGGGAATACCCCCCATGGAAAGCGGGACGTTGTTTGCCAGTTGATCAGCGAGGAAGGCCCACTTGCTGCCACCCGGTATGACGGGCCATGACTTTCGACACGCAGTTTTTCCTCCTCCTGTTGATTCCTGTCCTGTGTCTGGGTACCCCTGCGATGCTGATGTGGTCCTCCGTTGTGGAGCATCGGAAGATTGAGGCGGACCTGGAAACCAAAAGGGTGACCTTTTTGCGGGATGTTGGGGCTGACGAGGAATCGTGAGTGGCCGTCCCTACCGTCCCTGCCCCCAATGTACCTTGGACTCCCTCTGTCACCCCGAGCACATCTATGCGGGTCGCTGTCCTGTAGGTAACCCATGCGACGGGATGTGCTGTGAGGACGAGCGGTGTACCTGTGTGCGGGAGGCGGACCTCCCTAACGCGGCACCTGTACCTCTGTGCATGTGTGGGCATGTCAGGGAAGCTCATATAGGGGCTAAGTTTCGTTGCTGGGAATGCCAAGTGGCAGACCCCGAGGATGGAACTCCCTGCCAGGACTACCGTCCGAACAGCCACCCCTTGACTTAGTTGCATTTCGTTACTATCCTCTGGTCAAGCCAAGAACGGTCCCCACAAAGTGACCCGAACGGCGTAAGAAACACAACAAGACCAAGACAACAACAAGACCAAGACTAAGAATTCTTGGCGGGAGATTGAAAAATGAAGGCGCACCTACTCGTAATCGACCCTCAGCAGGATTTCTGTTCCCCCAAGGGTTCCCTGTTTGTTCAGGGTGCCGATAAGGACATGTCCCGGTTGGCCCTGATGGTCAAGCGGCTGTCCGGGAAGCTCAACGACATCCACGTCACCCTGGACAGCCACCGCAAGGTGGACATTAGCCACCCGATGTGGTGGCGTGACAGCTCGGGCAAGCACCCGTCGCCGTTCACGATGATTTCAGTCTCGGACATGGTGAACGGTCTCTGGACCACGACACAGCCCGGCGCCTACAAGCGCAGCCTCGCGTATCTCAAGGCTCTGGAGACGGGCAAGCGATACCCCCACGTCATCTGGCCGGAGCACTGCCTGATTGGGGACGAGGGGCACAATATCGCCCCAGAACTCTCGGAGGCAATCCACGAGTGGGAGGCCAAGCGGTACGGGATGGCGGACTTCGTGACCAAGGGTAGCAACCCCTGGACCGAGCACTTCTCGGCTGTTCAGGCTGAGGTGCCAGATCCTGAGGACCCCTCAACCCAGATCAACGTTGGTTTGATTCGGACCCTGGAGGAGGCGGACTTCATCCTGCTGGCAGGTGAGGCCCTCAGTCACTGCGTAGCAAATTCCGTTAGGGACGTAATTTCCTCCTTCTCGGACCCTAAGTATGTGGAAAAGATCGTGTTTTTGACCGATGCGAGCTCAAACGTCACTTCGTTCGAGAAGTACGGAGAGGACTTCATGCGGGACATGGTTGCCAAGGGCATGAAGACTTCCACCACCACAACCGTGCTCACCTGAGCGGAAACAATAGGAGATACCAGTCATGCCAATCTTGAATGATGCAACGATGGAGCAGCACCACATTGGTGGTTCGAGCTTCGGATTCTCTGCCAAGAGAGTCCAGGACCTTGGGGCGACCGAATACACCCTGGTGGTGATCGCCGCCGACGCGACAGGAAGCGTTCACGGCTTCCAGGACAAGATCGAGGACGTGGTCAAGGCAGTGGTGAAGTCCTGTCGCTACTCGCCGCGAGCCGACAACCTGATGCTTCGATTCGTGACCTTCAACAGCAACGCAATCAGCGAAGTCCACGGATTCAAGCCCCTCTCGGAGTGCAACACGGACGCCTACACAGGCACCGTCCAGCCCGCTGGGTGCACCAACCTGTACGATGCCGCCTACTCATGTGCGGGTTCCCTGAACCAGTACGGAAAGGACCTCACTGCGCAGGACTTCGGGGCCAACGGGATCTTTATCGTCATCACGGACGGTGACGACAACACATCCAAGACCACCCCCACGATGCTCCGGACGGAGATCGCCAAGGGTGTGACGGGAGAGCACCTGGAAAGCACCGTCTCTATTCTGGTGGGGGTAAACGTATCTGGGCAAATGTCTGTCCGTCTTCAGGAATTTCAGACTGAGGCTGGGTTTACTCAGTATGTTGAAATTGACAATGCCAATGAGAAGAAGCTCGCCAAGCTGGCAGACTTTGTTTCCCGCTCAATTAGCGCACAGAGTACTGCTCTTAACTCTGGGACGAGTCAGACCTTGACTTTTTAGCCTATCCCGCCAGATAAGGTACCATCTCTGCACAATAGCAGGGGTGCTGAGGTACCTTGCATCACAAATCCATTCTCGACGGCAAGCAACTAGGTGACTGGGAAGTTCTTTACGAGGTTCCCTGTGACCCTGAAGCTAACACCAAATTCAGATACTACCTATGTAGGTGTAAGTGTGGAACCGAAAAACGATTCCACGTCCCCTACCTGAACACAGGCAAGCTCACTTGTTGTGAGGGGTGTCGGGAAAAGGATCGCGAGCAGGAGCACCAACAAGTCATCCAACAGATGGTGGGTACCAGTCGTGGTGGGTACACTATCATTGGGTTTTCTGGGTTCAATAGCGCCGGATCTCGTACTTGGGTATGCCGGTGCCGATGTGGGAAGGAAACCATCTACTCAACCGGACAGTTGCAAGGCACCAGTCATAACCGGATGCAGTGTAAGAACTGCCAGTCAGAAGAGATGGAATTATCCAATAGGGTGACCACCTTCATTCCAGAGAGATTCTGGAGGAGGCTCAGGGACAACGCAGTACTTCGGGAAATCACCTTCAGTATTACCCAAGAGCAAGCCTATCAGGTGTTTGCCAATCAGGGGATGTGCTGTGCTTTGACCGGGGAGCCACTGTGGTTCTCCAGGCTTCGTACAAATTACAACCGGTATACAACTGCCTCCGTAGACCGTATTGACTCGGACGGCGCCTACACGATAGACAACATCCAGTGGGTTCACAAGGTGGTGAACCAGATGAAGTGGTCTTTGCCACAAAAGGATTTCATTTCCTGGTGTTCTAAGATAGGTAGGGGGGCACAAGTACTCCCCTTGGCAGGCAACCACCCATATGAGAAGGCTTTGGTGTTAGCAAAGGCTACAGGGCTTCGGACCCCAGAGGCATACCGGGGATGGATTGCTCAGGTACATCCAGTTGGGTTACCCCCCGACCCTGATGTGGTGTACAAGGACTCTGGCTGGGAAGGCTGGGAGAAGTTCCTGGGGACCTGGATCCGTCATAGTGAATCGGGGAAACGTGGCATTGAGTTCCTGCCCTACGAGAAGGCCCGAGAGATGGCAAGGGCCTCTGGGGCTATGAATAAGAGTCTCTATCTGGAGTGGGCTAAGACAAACCGGGTAACGGGGATCCCACACAACCCAGAACATTACTACAGCCGGAAGGGCTGGGTCAATTGGGGGGACTTCTTGGGAACGTGGGTTGAGAAACAGGGATGGTTGCCCGTATTCCCGACCTATGAGGAAGCACGAAAAATTGTCCTGGGGGCAAGGATTCGTACTAGCATGGAGTACGATCGGTGGAACCCAATTTCCCACGGGATGCCATCTAGCCCTAGCTATACATACAAGGGCAAGGGTTGGCAGGGTTGGGGGGAGTTCTTGGCGACTGGGAATGTGTCTATGAGCGTGAAGACTTTTCTGCCCTATGGAGAGGCCAGGAAGGTGGCCAGAGCAGCTGGGATCCAGACCGTGGCAGCCTACAGGCGATGGGTCAAGGCAACCCACCCAGAAGGAATGCCATACAACCCTTCCCTCATCTACGATTCTTGGACAACTTGGACAGAATTTTTGGGGGCGGAAGTTGTTGCCCCCCAAGAGAAGGTGTTCCTTCCCTACGAGGAGGCCAAGAAGGTGGCTCGGGCAGCTGGTATCCGGGGGCAGGCACATTACCAAGAGTGGTTCAAGAAGGAAAGACCGAAGATGCTGCCCTCTAGCCCAGACCGGATCTACAAGGGCAAGGGGTGGGTCAATTGGAAGGATTTCCTCGGAACTGTACGGGTTGGCAAAGCTTCGGTGATTGTCCCTGCGGGGAGCCACGGTTGAGAGTAAGGATATATGCTAGAGAAAGCATACCGAGAAAAGACGTTCTGACATCCCATTCCCAAGCAGCCTAAAAAGGGAGTAACTTGAACATGCATCCCCACACTCACATTGAAGGCTCCCAAACAGCGTGCATTGAGTGTGGGGGGCATCGTACCCTTGTCAATCAGTACAGGGAAGCTGAGGGTCTGGATGGGCCGGTGGTTGTTCGCCGGTTCGTCTGTCTTCCCTGTTATGATGCCCTGCCCCTGGGGGCAAAGCTGTTTGACCAGAGCTTCAAGGCCCAATCGCAGGAGGAGTCTCCTGCCAAGACCCATGTGGCCAAGAGGTCCCTCCCAAAGGTTCCCAAGCAGGTCACTAAGACCACCCTCACCACGCCCCCAGAGCAGCCAGTGGCCGCAAGTCCTGCCAGGAAGCTCCTGGACTACATTCTCAAGCAGTCCAGGAAGGGCAATGCTCGTCAAGGCATCCAGCATGTACTGGAGGTCACTGACGATTGGATGCGGGAGGCCCGTTGGGGGGACTGCGGTGCTCTCCTGAATGATGCCGACCCAGCGCAATTCAGTGTCACCATGTCGCTGGGGCTGCTGGCGGCATGCTATCCCTGTCGGGCACTCACGAAGGAACCCAGACAGCGGTTCATTGAGGCTCTCCGTACGCACCTGAGTAGGACTCGGCCACAGGACATGGAGATTTTGATGCAGGGCTTGGAGGGGCCATGAAGTTTGCACCCCACCAAAAATACGGGTTTGAGATTCTTGACCTGTGTAGCCGGATTCACGGCTCCGTGATCCATTCTGGTAATTCCTATCCCAATGCCGCCCTCCAGTTGTGGGCTGACTGGTTGGCATGGCGAGTCCAGGATGGAGTATGGGGCAAGACAAAGCCAGATGGCAATGAACGATACGACAATGCCATACGGGCACTAGCCGAGGCCACAATGGCTATGGCATACGACCACATTCGCAAGGAGACCACTCCGTGAACACGAACGCTTACTTCGCTCTTGGTAAGTCCCACACAGTCTGTCAGGACTATGCCGAGTCCCGTCTTGAGGGGGTAGACCCTATTCAGGTCATGGCAGCGGTATCCGATGGTTGTTCATCCAGCCCTGATACGGACTTCGGGTCTCGGTTCATGGCACGGGCTGCTATGGTGGCTGGCGTGCATGGGACCCCTACGGCTATCTGGAATAGAGCCAAGGCATCGGCCCAATCGCTGATGTTGATGCCAGAGAGCCTCGATGCGACCCTCCTCACAGCGCGTGTACTGGGAGACCGGCTATGGCTCTCCGCCTATGGAGACGGGGTAATTGCGGTCCAGTTCAAGGACGGTAGCAGACAGACGTGGTCCATCTCGTTCCCTGGGGATGCCCCGGCGTACATGAATTACCTGTACAATGAGCGACGGCTCAAAGCGTACCTCAACCAGTATGGGGTGCGGGTGGTGGATTGCAGGATCACTGATCCCAAAGCTAACCCCGTGTCTTGGGCAGAGGAGCGACAGGTTACGGAGTCCGAATACTCGTGGGCTACCGACATGCCCATGGCTGACATCCAGAGTGTCACCATCTGCTCGGATGGGGTCAGGTCATTCAGGCGGACCACCCCTACGGGGGCCACCGAGTCTGTGCCCCTCCAGGATGTACTGGACCAGATCATGGCAATCAAGAGTTCCGCAGGGGAGTTTGTAGTGCGGCGGATGCGCCGGTTCCTGTATGACTTCTGCCCCAAGAACGGGTGGGTCCATGACGACGACGTGGCGGTTGCTACGATCTTGAATGGAGTATAGCCAATGCAAAAAGACTACATCAACGAAAAATCCGAATACCTTCTGGTCATGGTTCAGAGGGACCGAGAGACCGGCCAAGAGTTTGTCATTGACAGCGGGATTAAGGTGGAGTCTCTCAAAGCAACCACCCTTGAGGAAGCCGATGCGGAGGCCCAGTTGTGCCTCCTAGGGGATGAGCGTGGCTATAGGGGGTACTTGAACGATGACGGTGAATATTCTCTGGAGTCAGCCTTCCTCGTCAAGAATATTGGGCCCATGCCAATAGCTGCCATGAAGAGTGCATACCGGCATTCCCTTGAGTTGGAACGTCGAGCCAGTCAGGAAAACAAGGAGCGGGCTGAGTTTGAGCGTCTCAAGGCCAAGTTTGGGGGCTGACGATGAAGGTCCAAATCCAAGGCGGTAACCTAGTCTCACTGACCCAGAAGGATTTTCTGGCGTCCGGAGGTGAGGGCAACATTTTCGTCATTGGTGGGACCACCTACAAGGTCTACTCGGATCCCACGAAGATGATTCCTGTGGGCAAGATCCAGGAACTTGCAGAGATCAAGGACCCACGGGTCATCAAGCCCGAGAAGGTCTTGCTTGACCCCAAAAACAGCAAACCCATTGGGTTCACATCGAAGTTTGTCCACAACTCGGGTGCCCTCTGCCAAGTGTTCCCCCGAGCTTTTCGGGACCGGAATGGCATCACCCCTGGAGACATTGGGGAGCTGGTCAATAAACTCCGATCCCTTGTCTCGAATGTGCACGCTGCCAAGTCCCTGATTGTGGACCTGAATGAGATGAACTTCCTGCTTGGGCAGCGGATGGAGGACATTTACGCCATTGACGTGGCGTCCTACCAGACCCCGCACTATCGGGCTACGGCTCTCATGGAGTCAGTCAGAGACCGTCACATGAAGCCCGGGGAGTTCACGGAGGGGACGGACTGGTTTGCCTTCGGGATTCTGAGCTTCCAGATGTTCATTGGCATTCATCCCTACAAGGGGACCCACCCATCCGTGAAGGGCCTTGAGGAGCGGATGCAGAACAATCTGTCCGTCCTAAACAAGGATGTGCGGGTACCCCAGACCTGCTATGCCTTCAGTGCCATCCCCAAGGCGTATATGGACTGGTACAGGGCCATCTTCGAGAAGGGGCAGAGGGTTGCCCCACCCGGAGAGCAGGGGGTTGTGGTGGCGGTCATGGTGCCAACCAATGCAACCCTTGGCACAAAGGTACTGGACATTCAAGAGATGCACTCCTTCCCCTTCGACGGCGATATTCTTGGTGTGTGGGATGACGTGGTGGTCACGGAGAAGACCGTGTACTACAAGGGCAGGCAGATTGGCCCCTCCGCCAAGAACACTCGTGGGGTGGGTTTCACTAAGGGGGGGAAGCCCGTGGTAGCCTCCCTCCAGGGGGTCACCCCTACGTTGTTCGATGCTGGGGCCAAGGTCAACGTGCCTTGTGGTCTTGTGGGGGATGGGCTGACATCCTATGATGGGCGCCTCTACCTGAAGAATGGGGACAAGATCGTCACGATGAGCCTCATGGAAGTAGGGGCGGACCAGAAGGTACTGGCAGCCCCAGAGATTGTCGCCCACACGTTGGAGCATGCTACCAAGTTGTTTGACGGTGTGGCAGTGCAGAACCTCCTGGGGTCTACCTACGTCTCGGTGTTCCCGACAGCGGGAGCCAGTTACCAGATTAGGATTCCGGAGCTGGATGGTACGAAGCTCCTTGATGCCAAGTTCGACCGTGGTGTGCTCATGGTTCTGTGTGCCAGAAATGGTGTCTATGAGCGGGACATTTTCCGTCTGGACGAAACGATGACATCCTATGATATCCGAGTGGTGCCCGATGTCACTCCCTCTGGATTGAATTTTGTGACCCTGGATTCTGGGGTATGTGTGTGCCTGACTGAGGAGGAGAAACTGGAAATGTTCTCGGCCCGTATGGGTTCCACAGGCATCCGAGTTGTGGAGGATGCCGTTCTCGGAGGGGATATGAAGCTCTTCAAGCGTAACGGGAAGGTCCTGTTCGCTCGTGGGAGACGTCTCTACAGCCTGTCTCTCAAGTAGGAATCAAATGAGTCTCATTCATGCTCGTTTTCGAGATGGCACCTGGGTATATCGACTCTGGTCTAGTACCGCCGACGCCTATTTCACTGGGGACTTGAGTGATGTAGATGTCAAGCGCATTCTCTTGGATGACTGCACCGTTCGGGACATCCGGGAGGGTCGAGCCGATCAGGCAATCGAGGAACGGCTGGCACGAACCCGCATAAATGGAACCTCTTCCTTCAGGGGGGACACCCAGGATATTGGTGGGTCTTGGGAGACCGAGAGATGTACCTGTGGTGATTTTCACCACACGTTTCAACCCGGCAGCGACTTGGATGGGTTGTGCGAGCAATGTGGAGAGCAGGGAGAGGACTCCTCTCATGGCCCCCCGTGTGGGACCCATGATTGAGGTGGTGGCAGGCATATTGATTGAAGACGGCCGGGTCCTTCTAACCCAACGGAGCCGAAACAGCCCCATGCCTTGGACCTGGAACTGCCCGGGAGGCAAAGTGGAACCTGGGGAGACCCATCAACAGGCATTGGCTCGGGAATGGTTGGAAGAGATCGGATGCTACGTGGGGGTAGGAAACTACGTTTTCCAAAGTGATTTCGAGGGCTATCGAGTTAGTCACTTCACTGTCCACCATTCTCCAGCCGGGCAACTACCCAAGGCATTGGTGGATGAGGGGATCGGGTGGTTCACGGCACAGGATTTGGCGGGGTTAACTTGTACCCGCTCCCTAAACCACTGGAAGAAGACAGTAATCCAGATCCTGGAGACATACGGGGTCGGGTGCATCATTGGTGTTTCGGACGATTTCCCTAAAAAGTAGCAGCTTCGTGCCGATAGGGTGTGTAAGGAATAGGACCCATGACCAAGCTCTACTCGGCCTACCCGGACATCGCGGACATGATTGGTCCGAACACCAACATCAACGAGGTCCCGAAGTTCCCACATTCCTCTTACGAGGTGCATGTGCCGTGGACCAGCCTGGAGCGAACCATCCTGGATCACACCACGGAGTATGGGCTCGATCTCAATCCTGATTTCCAGCGGGAGCATGTCTGGACCACACGTCAGCAGATCGCGTATGTCGAATACATGCTCATGGGGGGAGAGGTCTCCAAGACCCTGGTGTTCGGGGCGGACAACTGGACCGGGGGCAAGCTGGGTAACTACCAGCTCCTGGACGGCAAGCAGCGGCTTGAAGCCGTTCGCGCATTCCTCCGAGATGAGATTCCTGCGTTCCGCCGCACCAAGAGTGAGTTCCTGGGGAAGCTGAATTTCACCTCCCACGGTTTCAACTGGCGGGTGGTGGACCTCCGGACTCGGGCCGACGTGCTCAAGCTGTATCTGGCCCTGAACTCGGGGGGTACCCCCCATCAGCCTGAGGAACTCCAGCGGGTCCAGGGCCTCCTGGCCATCGAGCTCAAGGGGGGCAAGTAAATGGCCAAGACCAACTTCGGACAGATTCCAGACACCCGAACCCCTACTGAGCAGTACCTTGCCCTCCTGGACCGGGAACGGATGGAACGTCGCCGTTTGGGGGATCGCCCCATCCTGAGTACAAACAAGGACTTTGCTGAGATCCAGGCAGGTTACAAAAACCTCCGGAAGCTCGTCACGGAAGATGAGTTCAAGGCCATCGAGGCTCAGGGGTGGCGGGCCATCCCTGAGGCATACGACGCCAAAGAGGCGGAGTACGATGCCTGTGGGGCTCCCCTCTCCGAGAGGGCCCCCAAGTACTTCTGGGACCTCAAGCAGTTTCCACATGCAAACTATGCGATAGATGTGGACTGGGGTTCCCTGGAGGAGCAACTTGCTCGGTGGTCCAAGTCGCACAGCCTGAACCTGGATCCGGACTTCCAGCGTGCCCATGTCTGGACCGTGGACCAGCAGAGTGCCTATGTGGGATACCAGCTACAAGGTGGGGAGGTGGGTAAGAACATCATCTTCAACTGTCCCTCCTGGGATACAACAGCTGACGGTTCCATGGAGATCGTGGATGGCAAGCAGCGCATGGAGGCGGTGCGGAAGTTCATGCGGAACGAGCTCCCGGTGTTTGGTCGCACTCTCTCCCAGTGGTCGGGTCGGTTGCGCTACATGGCAGGCTTCAAGTTCCATGTGGTCGCGTTGCATACCAGGGCCGAGTTGCTCCAGCTGTACCTCAACATCAACGCGGGAGGCACTCCCCACACGGACATCGAACTGAATCGGGTCCGGGCCATGCTGGCAAAGGAAATGGGCACCAAATGAGACTCTTCTCGTTCAAGCACACCGGCCCCATCCCGGGCCATGATGACCTGTACAAGACTCACATTGCAGGTCGCCGCTGGACTGTGGACTTGGGGTGGTGGAAGGAACGAAGAGGGTTCCTCCTTGAGGCGGCACAGGAATGCCTGTATGGGGGTCCCAAGGGGGGCCCTGATGGAGCCGGGGAATGGGGTCTTGGGGGCGGGTACTATTCCGCGGCCCTCATCCTGGACCCAAGGGAGTGGTTTCACCTATTCGGGCACGAAATGATCTACTACGATGGTGAGAACCATTGCGTTCAACTGGGGCCATTTCAGGTCTCCTGGTTGAGTTAGGGGCCAAGGGGATGAAGCGGTTTCAAGTAGAGTTCTCGGGCGACGATGGCGAGTGTGCCGATAGCTTCGCTACGTTGCAGGGTGCAGCTCAGTATGTGGTCTCCAATTATGGGGACGAAAGTGATGACCTCAAGTTATCCGTGATGCAGGACGCGGACGAGGAGCAACGGGCCAGTTTCGCGGCTGCCCTCCAACAGGCCAAATGTGATTTGAAACGGATTCAGGGCCTGGAGATGGCTATCTACAGGAGCCGAGGGGAGTTGCAGCTGGCTACCGCTGATCACAAACACATTCAGGGGATTTTGGCAGCCGCGGGTGAGCATATGTCCGAAACGGGAAAAGCCCATTGGGTGGATAAACTCAACAGAGCCACTGAGATACTTGCGGCCCGCAGGCAGGCAACCCAGCAACTTGAGCAAGAGCAACAGAGTTTGATCGGAAAGTGACGGAGATGGGTGTAAAGTGGGCATGCCCCTCCAACTCGTCTACGCACCAGAACAGCCCCCCAAGCAGTTCACCAAGGCTATCTTCCTAGCGGGCCCCTCCCCCAGGAACCCCACGCATCCCAATTGGCGCATTGAGGCCCTCAAGATCCTGACTGCCCAAGGCTACGATGGGGCAGTGTTCATTCCCCTTACCAGGAATGGGACTGGGTATAACTACGATGCCCAGGTCAACTGGGAAACCGAGTGCCTGAACCTGTCGGATGTGATTGCCTTCTGGGTTCCCAGGGACATGGAGTCTCTTCCTGGTTTGACCACGAATGTGGAGTTCGGGTTGTGGTGTAATTCAGGGAAGGCTGTGCTGGGATACCCTACGGATGCAGAGCATATGAGGTATCTGGCGTACCACGCAGGTCTGGAGGGCATGCCAGTACACGAAACCCTGGAAGACACCCTGCGTGCGGCCGTCAAGCGCATTGGGGAGGGTGCTACACGGGTAGGGGGGGAAAGGAACGTCCCCATCCACATTTGGAACCTGCCCCACTTCCAAAATTGGTTCCGGATGCAGAAAGCCGCCGGGAATAGGCTTGATGGGGCCAAGCTCCTATGGTCGTTCCGGACGGGCCCCAAGAAGAGCTTCACCTTCTGTTTCGCTCTCAAGGTGGATGTCCATGTGGCCATCGAGGGGAGGAACAAGACCAACGAAATCATATTGTCACGACCAGATGTGTCCTCAGTGATTGCGTACCGAAGAGGGGCAAGTTACTTGGACACCGAGGTGGTCCTGGTACGGGAGTTCCGGAGTCCCGCCAGCACCATGGATGGGATGATCCATGAGGTTCCCTCAGGCTCTTCCAAGGTCAAAGAGGACGAGCTTGTTGTGGCCAGCCATGAGCTAGAAGAGGAGGCCGGGCTGGTTGTGGATCCTACGCGGCTTCGCCGGATTGGGTCCCGTCAGTTGTGTGGGACCTTCTCAACGCATCAAGCTCAGGTATACGCCTGTGAGCTTACGGAGGAGGAAATGGCAGCCTTGCGTCAGCAATCCCAGGACGGGGTCATGCATGGCGTGGTTGGGGACTCCGAGCAGACTTATGTGGAGATTCGCAAGGTTAGAGACCTTTGCGAGTCAAATGATGTTGACTGGTCCTGTATGGGCATGATTCTCACCACGCTCCGGGACTCCTACCCTGCCAGTGCCAGTTCGATTGTGGCCCGGTTGCTTGGGCCTTCCCGCTAATGCCTGTATCACCCGAGCCGGGCATGGTGGACGAACTTCTCACAGCCAATCAAGAACTCAGGGCCATTGTTCTTGCCCTAGCAGCCCAGAAACCCAACTGCAATGCGATGGGCTCTGAGTGCCATTTCTGTGGTGAAAACGATTGGGACCCCGATGGGGCCATTGTTCGCCAACCACACTTGGCCGATTGCCTATGGGTAAAAGCCAAGAAAATCCTTGAGCGGGATACCACTCCCCAAGAGAAGCTGCCAGGGCCCTACGGACGGGCAGGGATCTAGAGTTTGTGCTGGTGGAGTCGTCCCGATAGGCGTAAGAGGGGAATGGACCGCCAGCCCCTCAGCTATTACCTCGCCTTGAGGTACCCCATCACGTTCACCCCATGTGAAGAGGGGGGGTTCTTCGTAGAGATTGTAGACCTTCCAGGGTGCTACTCCCAGGGGGAGACCCTCTATGAGGCATACCAGATGATCGAGAACGCACGGCACTTGTGGCTTACGGTGGCCTACGACTGTGGGGTTAAGATTCCTGAACCTACAGGTTTGCGGGTATGAGTCACATTTTACCGGCTACGGACTGGCACGACTGTGGATTCCCCAGGACGCCAATGCATGCCAAGCAGTATGCAAATCTCGATATTGCGGAGGCCCAGGTGTATGGCATTCGCTGCCATCGGGGACCGTATTGCTGGCATGCCTCTTTTACGATTGCAGATGTCACCATTAGCCTGGACAGGCACTACATGGAGGACATTGATAAAGCTAAACAGGCAGCGGAATGGTTGGCTGCCCAGTGGTTGCGGGGGGTCGGGGCCCATGACGTACCGGTAGTGCTATAAGCCGATGATCCTCCTTGTCGCACTGGGCCTTATTGTCCTACTCAGGACAACCTGGACCTACAGACAAGGGTACCGGTGTGGATATGATCGTGGATATAGGAACGGGGCGACAATGATGCACCACTACCAGGAAAAGGATAGCCATGAGTGAGGTTGAAGAGATTGAACTCGATACACAGGAACAGTTTGATGCCATGGTCAAAAAGCTTCATGCGGTGTCAAGTCTGGACCGTGACAAGACCATGCTGGCACAGTCCCTTGAGTCCTTCAAAGACCACCAGATCCAGCATCAATCTGACAACCGATGGGTGATTGCCCGCAAGCATGAGGGTGGCGGATGGTCTTCCATATACCTTGCGGAGATCATTATCCTCTGGGGTGGCTCCATTCTGGTTCACGGGGATATTGACCACGTCATCTTCAGCAGCTACGGGGATAGCACCAAGCCCTTGCATGTCCTGGAGTGGATGGCCCGCCATACGGATATTCGCTCTTATGTCCACCAGAAGGCAACCATTGGGACAGGTCACCAGTTGATTGATGAGATTGATCCCTCTGTGTTCGCCTACGATGTGCTGTCTAGGGCTTTCGAATGTGTTCAGGATTGGCGGGAAACTGGGGATCACCCTGGGGAGCACTACGAAGAGAAAAACCTGTGGCTTGATGCGGTGTATGACATCTATTGTGGGAACCACCATGAGGAGGTCAAAAAGACCCTCTATGAGGAGGGGGTGGAATCAGAACTGCTGGGGGGATTGGGCGAGGTGGTGACACCCAGGGTTTATTTCGCACACGCAGCTATCAGGAAGCTATGCTCCCTTTTGGGTGGTACCACATGATTGAGTTCATTGAGGGAGACTTGTTCGCCGACACTACTTTGGACGCAATTGGCCATGGGGTCAATTGCGAAGGTGCCATGGGCAAAGGGATCGCCGTGGAGTTCAAGAAGCGTTGGCCCACCATGTATGAGGACTATTGGAGGCTATGCCGGAATGGCTATTTGCGTCCGGGTGGGGTGTTCATTTGGGACTCGACTGACAGGCTTGTTTGGGATCAAGATGGGGAGCTGCTGCCCCCCACTACTGGCATCATGAAGAGCAGCAATGTGGATACCCGCACCATTTTCAATCTAGCCACTCAGGCATCCTGGAGGACCAAAGCGACCCTCAATGCTATTCGGGAGTCCGTCCGTAAGATGCTAGAGATTGCGGAGGGCCAGAAGTTTCACACCATTGGCATCCCACGGATAGGGGCAGGCCTTGGTGGGCTCAACTGGGAAGACGTGAAGGAAGTCCTGATTGAAGAGGCCAAGGACTCTCCGGTGCTTCTGATTGTGTTCTCGGTCCCTGGAGCCAAGCCGTGAGGATCACTTGGTGCACAGATATTCACCTTGATTTGGTGTTTGACCTTGTGGGGAACGAGAGGTTCATCTCTGAGTCCAAGGTCCAGGCATTCTGTGCTAAGGTCATGGCCACCAAGCCAGACTGCGTGGTAATCACTGGCGACATCTCACAGGCGTCCTCCCTAGAGATTCACCTCATGTGGTTGGAGATGTATTTGCCGGGCATTAAGGTGTTTTTCGTTTTGGGGAACCACGATTTTTATTCTGGCTCCATTCTGTCAGTTAGGGCCATGGTTGACAAGTATGACGGGACAATGACCCGTACTTGCTGGCTCAACAAGATGGGCGTAGTCAAGCTGACCGACAAGACCGCATTGGTAGGCCATGATGGCTGGTATGATGGTGGATACGCCAACTGGTTCCGATCCCTCCCCAATCTGAAGATCGGGGACTACGATTTGATTGCAGACTTCCGGTTTCAGCCCCCCCTTCTGATGCACAAGCTCATGAATGACCTGTCCCAACAAGCCGCTGACCATATTGACGAGCATGTTGTGGCAGCCGCCAAGGCTGGGTTCCCGCATGTCCTATTTGCCACCCATGTCCCCCCCTTCCGAGAGAACTCCCGGAGCCCGGACGGGTCCATGAGTCCCGAGCACTCTTGGCTCCCTGTAATGGCCTCCAGGAGGGCCGGGGATGCCCTCAAGCTCACGGCCCAGGACTTCCCCGAGACCAAGTTTCTCTGCCTCTCCGGGCACACCCACACGGCATGGGAGCAGGACTACGGTCCTAACCTGAAGTGCCTGACGGGGAAGTCCGTTTATGGGTCACCGCACCTGTCCATCCGAGTCCTAGAAATCGAGTAGCCCCATGGTACCTGACAAGCATCGCAAGCTTACCCACAAGAAACGTCGTATCCGTAAGAAATGGCGCATTCAGGAGTACCTGGAGTTGGGGTTCACGGTGGCTGGGTACATGCCTATGGAACTATCCGACTATGAGGGAGGGTTTCTGGACCCGATCATTGAGTTCGTGGAGGCCAGGAATATTGGGCTTGCAGGGGGGGCCAATGCTGCACCTAAAGATGCGGTTCTGAATGTGGAGCATGGGGTGGGTCAAGTCCTGGCCATGTTCTTCTTCTACGTCACCAAGAACGATGGCCCCCATCCTGAACGTCAGAAGTGCCGTTGGTCCAGCATCACTGAGGAAGATCGCCTCGCTGTCATTGGGGAGCTAGAACGCCTGGGTGCCTTGTATGTGAGTGCTTCAGAATTGAAGGACAGTCACCGTGGATATTGAGGACACTGAGGATAGGCTTGAGGGCTACGTCTACGATGGTGACATTGTGGAATGCCCCTGGTGCAAAGGCAAGGGAGCATTCAGACGCCATGTGCCAAGAAGGCGCCTCAAGAAGTGGCTGCGTCGGGCCAACAGGCATGCCGACCAATACGGGAAGTACCTGAGGGACAAGAGCATTCAGGGGATGGTACTCAATCATCTTGATCCCACCCGAAGCTACCCCCCACAATGTCTTCAAGAGCAAGGCATGAACCTAGCTGGACTGACTGCTTACGCGAAGGTTTTTGCCTTTGTCTGTTGGAGAGACAAGCAGCTTTTCATCCCCTGTGCGAAATGCCACGGTGAGGGGGAGATGACAGTTCGGATTCCAGATGGGGTGGGACAATGAGTATCGGCATGGGTGGTGATTGGGATGACAATGGGGATGATGATTGGGAACCTCTCCACATTGGTATGAGCAGTTGGGGGGAAGGAGGGGAGGACGACCCCATGGGTCAAGAAACCGACGCCACCCTTCTGGCCCAATGTTACCTGGACAGTGCCAATAAGCCAATTGCTGCTGTTGACAGGCTGGTAGATCGACTTGACAGGCTTCTATTGGTTGGCAACCTCTACCGGGCACGAAACCTACTGGACGCCCTAGATACAGATCGCTTAGCTCCCAATGTGCTAACCGGGGTTTTGTCCATAACCTATCATGCCAAAGGGGTAGTTGACCATACAGGTTTTCTTCGGCGAGCACTCCATTCCCTCAGGCACACTTGGAAACTGGACGAGAACCGACTGCATCGGATAGAGGAAAGGTTTAGCCATGAGTGACAATTCTTACGCCAAATTCTTCCTGGGGTCAATCCTCCCTACCGGAGTCCTCAGGGCCCCGGAGATGGAAGAGAAGTTCGATCAGACCATTGCGAAGATTAGGGCAGCAGGGTTCATCTGGACCTATTATGGTTACTGCCATGGGGAGATGGGGGATGCCATCTCAATTGAAGAGACCACGGTAGCAGAGGTAGAGGACCCCGTTGAGATCCTCGCTTTGGGCCACTATCCAGATAGGGTGCGTGACTTGAAGGAATTCCTCCTCAAGGAATTCGGAATTCAGGACGCCAAAGTCGGCTGGTACCTTGCGGCGGTGTACAACTAGCTATGAAACCATACGTAGGAGTCACCGCATTTATGTCCCGGGAACAAGTCCTGGAAGCTCTTGACAATATGCCCCAGGAATCAAGTCACCTACTCATGGTAGGATTGCTAGCTAGCTCCAAGACTCTCAGGGGAGAGACAAACAAGTACCCAAACCGGTTCCCTATCATTGGGGAGCTGCCACTCATTGCCCCGCTGGACGCAGACCCTCGGGAACTCAGGCTCATTCATTTTTCAACTGGGGATGAGGGTCAGGGACAGCTGACATCTTCCATGCGTCAGATTCGGGACATCCTGGGATGGCGTGGATTTGTTCACGGGTTCCAACTCAATATGGTTTGGCCGAATGCCAAGGCGATCAAAGATGGATCTCGTCTGGGGGACCGAATAGTCCTACAAATTGGACCGCGGGCCATGAGGGTAGGTGGGGGCTATACAGAGACCGCCAAGCGGGTGGCCGACTACGGGGATGCCATTACGGATGTACTGGTTGATGGCAGTGGTGGGAAAGGGGTTCCTCTAGATACCGACCTGTGTTTGAGGTACCTAGAGGCCATTGCAGAACGGTCCCCGAACATTGGGCTGGGTGTGGCTGGCGGTCTCTGCCAGGAAACTCTTCACCTGATCCATCCCATCCGCGCCCGGTTCCCCGAGGTCAACATTGATGCGGAGGGGTGCTTGAGAACCAATGACCAGTTGGATAGAATGAAGGTCCAACGCTACCTGAGGGATGCCCTATGATGACCCAACAAGAGACCTTGGATACCTTCCTGCCTCTGATTGATATCAAAGGAGAGGATTACCAGAAGTTCACAATCGTGGAAGCTAGACGGGCCACTCCCGGGGAGGTCATTATCACCGAAACCTCCGATGGTGTGGAGACTACCAATACCGCCAAAGGGGATGACTATGTGGTCCGCAACTCCACGGGGGCACAGGAACTCTATTTGCTCGGCGGGGAAAAGCTTCATGCCCGATACACGAGAATCCATGGGTCCACCTATGAGGTCACTAAGTTTCCATGGGAAAAACCCGACTTGGGTACCGGAGTCGTCCAGACATGGTGTCATTACCAAGCTACAGGTAAGTGCCGTGCCGTCAAGTACAATGGTCGAGAGGTCCAGTTCATGGCATCCTGGGGAGAGCCCATGGCTCTCAAGCCGGGGGACATGCTCTGCACTCCTCTCCCACAGAAGGGGGAAGTCTATCGGATCGCTGCCAGGGAATTCTCAGAGACCTACCGGTTGGCCACATGACAATCGAGATTGTCTGTCGTGACTATGGGAATCCAGGTTGCTTAGGAGTCCCGGACGAGCGGTACACAATGGACTTCAGTGACGTGGAGCCAGGAGCCAAGATTTATTGGTGTACCCACTGTGGACCAGAAGCCCATGCCATGGCGGACATCCTAGAGAATACCATTGCTACACGGGGCAAGGAGTTTACGGACAAGCTCGATGGGCTTATCCAAGATGCCGAGGAGGCACTGAGGCGGGAACGGAACTGAGCCTAACGCTTCTATCCCCCTACCAGAATGACATGTCCCAAGTTCCCCAAGCCGACCGGGTAGCCTCCCGGTTCCTCCAAGCCAAAGGGGTATCCCTCCTCCCAGACTTCAAGAAAGCCCAGGAAGCCTTCGAGAAGAAGGATATGGACCCTATGGCGAAGTTTGGGAAGACCGTTCTGAGCCTGATCTTCCCAACTGATAGGACCACTGGGGATTTTGGGGCGCCAGTACCTGCGGATTGGTACTTGGCCCTTGGAACCGCCAAGCGCAATGCAATCAATGCCCTCCAGAAGGATGTCCGTGAATTCTTGGACATGCGTCATGGGATCCTCAATTCGGACATGTTCCAATCCGTTTGGATCAGAAGGTTCGAGACCTGGGCCAAACCCCTACGCACCTTGGAAATTGCCAGTGCAGCAACGGATGAAGACCGGATCATCAAACGGGGACCTTTCGAGATCGTCCCGATGCCAGGAGTCCCAGTCTCAAAAATTGAGGGGGCCCTCAAAGCTCTCGATGAGGCAACTGGAAAAATCCAGAGGGTCTTCCCTGAGGTTCTGTATGGTAAGGTACACCTTTCCACACACCTGAATAGCAAATCAGCGGCTTGGTATACCCCCTCTGGAGATCAGTTCTATGTAAGTGTGAACGCCCAATCTAGGTTTGGGGATGTCCACACAATAGCTCATGAACTGGGGCACCGGTACCAACACCGGTTCCTCAGCGCAGAGCTGACCCGAGAGTTTTTTGACCTGTCCACCCGCACGGTCTACGAGGAAGTGCTGTTCGACAAGGACTTACGCAATCGGATGGCTGATGAGGTAGTGTCGCTCACCAAGGCCCGCGGACTAGGTAAGCCCATGGTCCCCATGTCCCCAGAACTGGTCATGTGGTTGAAGTCCCCTGACGGTCCCCGAGAGGCCCGGCAACTCACCACTGAGTTCCTCTCCGGGAAGATCGATGAGAAGGAACTCCACGAAGGCATTGCTGGCAAGAAGGACGTGACCCTCATGACTGGCAAGGTCCTACGGGAACCCATTGCCGTCACACCCTATGGAGCCACCAAATGGACCGAAAACTTCGCCGAAGCCTTCGCCCATCTGGTCTTAGGAATGCCCCTGCCAAACGAGATTGTTGAATTCATGGCCAAGTTGAAGTAGCCGTTTGATGAGCTGGTGAATCCGCTAGTTAGCCAATTGATAGCCCTTCGGTAGAGGCTGCCCATTGACCAAGCCCCACCGGAGGCAAAATGTCAAGAACATGGACCGACACTCAGCTAATTCAGGCCGTAACCACGAAGTTTTCCATGTCAGAGGTGCTGAGGGAATTGGGGCTTTACCCCAATAGCAGTAATGCGAAGACTATCCAAACGCATATGGGGCGCTTAGGGTTAAAGTCCGAGCATTGGGCGGTACACTTCAAGAAATGGTCAGAGGAACAACTCACACGGGCCGTGGCTACCCAATTTACCATGGCCATGGTCTTAAGGGAATTGGGGTTGTCCCCTGTTGGGGGGAACTACAAGACCATTCGGCAACATATTCTCCGGTTGGGTTTGAGTACCACGCACTGGACAGGACAGGGACACTTGAAGGGGAAAACCCACTCGTGGTCAGTTAAGATGCCATTGTCAGAGTTATTGGTTGAGAATAGCACCTATGGGACCAACCACCTTAGTAAACGTCTTGTCAAAGAGGGAGTACTAAGATATGAATGCTCTGACCCGGACTGCCTTTTGACCACATGGAAGGGGAAGCCAATTTCCTTGCACCTAGACCACAAGAATGGGGTCCCCACGGACCATCGCCTGGAAAACCTGAGGTTACTGTGCCCCAACTGCCACTCACAGACTCCCACGTACTGTGGAAAAAATATAGGTGGCCCTACCGGGACTTGAACCCGGATGCCTCGCGGCCTCCCGTTTTAAGTGGGAGAATGTCTGCCAATTCCATCACAGGGCCGTAGTGGGTTATAACGGACTTGAACCGATACCCCTTGCGGGACACCATTTTGAATGGTGCGTGGCTGCCAATTTCACCAATAACCCAGGAAATCATTGTTGTTTTAGTCTTCACCTACTTCCAGCTGTTGGTGCGAGAAAGGGGACTTGAACCCCTACACCTTGCGGTACCGGATCCTAAGTCCGGCGCGTCTGCCAATTCCGCCATCCTCGCGAAAACATTAAAGAAACAGTGCATGAGACAGGGATCGAACCTGCACGTCTTTCGACATAGGACTCTCATTCCTACGTGGCTACCAGTTACACCACTCATGCAGAGTGGCCGGGAAGGGCATCGAACCCTCACGGGAAGTTACTCCCACTGGCTTCTGAGACCAGCATGTCTTCCAAAATTCCATCACCCGGCCAAGCTACCTACTTGCTGCCGGGGACCTCAGACCTACGCACGAGTGCATAAATCCACCCCGGCACAGCTAAGCAATAGCTCTAGCTTCAGGCTCGGAATGGAGTTGGTTGCACGATCGAACATGGTGTCCTGTGTAGTCTAAAGACGAATTACCGAGGTGTCAAGGGGTGGCTGTACTATTCGATCTCCAGGGCCACCATGAAGTCAGCCAGGGCCTTCTCAAAGGCTCCCCGGGTGTACGTCTTCTGGGAGTCTGTTCCCCGGCGTCGGGCCTGCTCCATGGCCACGGCTGTTTCGAGCACCACATCTCGGAGGCCAAGGTTGAACTGGTGCCTTGCGAAGGCCCGCTCCTGTTCGATTAGGGACTGGTCCTTGATCTCCCAAGGACGAGTAATCTCATTCAATGAGCGAAGCCAGTGACGGGCCGGATCATCGGGCCCTTGTACCTTGCCTGAAGAGAACTTTCGGGACTCTCGGACCCCCACCAAATCGATAGGGATGTCCCGCTTCACATTCTCGGGCAGCTTGTTTTTGAGTTCCCTCATCCTATCCTCTTGAATTCACGCCAGTGGGCGAGGTCTTCCTTACAGAAAACGTGAACCCCTGAATGCTCAGCCATCAACCACAGGTACCCATCGTCTTCAGGATCAGTAATCAAAAAGGCGCAGGCGAGAACGAACCTAGAACCGTCCTGGTGTTCGACTGTCGCCCAATGGTTGAATCGTTTGTCAGTGGCCAACAGCACAGAATTATACACCAATGCCCGTGCATAGGACTTCCTCATTTCCACGCTCATTCCCATCATGGCTAGCAGCCCAATTTGGGATTTGGATAGACTCCTGGGATTACTCATCGGGCTGAATCTCCTTCAGGTACTTCTCACAGGCGTCAATGTCCTTTTGCATCTCTTGGGCACACGAAGTGTCGCGACTGAGGTTTTTCTGAGCCTTCTCCAGGGAGGTCAGGTCTGCCTGATCCCCTGTGATAACAGCAGAAATCGTGGAAGACCAGAAGGCGTCTGAGATAGTCTTCTTGTTCTTCTCAATACTCACCAAGGTCTCGGCCAGATCCACCTTGCACTCCTCGATATACTTGGTGAGGCTCTTGGCATAACAGCCTTTGCACCAGCACGTCCACCAACCCCGAGGGGATTCCAGGATCTCGCCTGGAGCGCCACATTCATCACAGGTACGGGCAGCGACCTCTTCCGCTACCCGAATGCGCTCCTTGACGCTTGCGGAGGACACGCCAATATACACCCTGAGACCGCCGAATTTTTCCTTCAGCTGGTGTAGGTCCCGGTCCCATCCCAGAGCAATCATGTCAGCGAACAGCTGATCCACAAGGGGAACCCAGCCATCTCCCACGTAGGCCCTACAACGTGGGTTGGGGATGTTGTACTTCTGGAGGAGGGCCTCTACCTTGTCGTCCTTGTCATTCATTCATCGCTAACCCTTCAGGGTAGGGGTGAGTATACCCATCACATCGATGACCATGAGTATCATATTGGCCACATCGATCCCCTCCCAGGCAATCGCCGCCGGGGAATTACGGAGGGCAACCTCTCCTAGGGTGTTGGGGTTTTCAAAAGCCAGCCGGAACTCTTCCATCTCCTCTTGGACTCTCTTGAAGAGTTCTACAGGGCTGCATTCCTTCCATCCATCCTTGTGGTCGTTAGCTCGAAGCTTCCGTTCCATCAATTGGGCAAACACCTGAACTTCAGGTCGTAGGGATCTCCATTGGGATGCATCATGGCCCAATCCCTCTACCGTCTCACCAACCCCACGGAGCAAATTGGCTGCCTCAGTGACCCTATTGGCCGTTGTGCTGAGGGGGATTTTGGGGAGGGCAGGAACGGTCTTGTAGACGGCCCAATTCGGGTCACTTTTGGATTTCATGGCCTGATTACTCAATTTCAAGCCCCGCGGCCCGGAACATCGCTAGGCCATCGACAGGCGGAACGCCAGCTTCAAACTGACGCTTCATTTGGGTAACTGCCTTCAACAGTTCCTCAATGCTCATGGTGAGCACAGCTTTTCCTAGTTCGGTGACTTCGTCCTGTGGGTGATGACCCACTTGGCCGACTTGAGCCATACCGTTCTTGTGCCGGTATTCCCATTTTCGGCCATCCACCGCTATCACGAGATGGAGCTGCTGGATTTGGAAGGAATGGGGCTCTTCAATTGGCGGGGTCTTGGCTGTCATTCCCCTTTTACCCCAAGCTAGGGATTTTCGAGGGGAACAATCTGGAGATACTCATCCAGGACTTCCCAGTTCCGCTCGTCATTGTTAGGGGGTGGAGCCACGCTAGGCTGGTCAGGATGCTTCGGGTCCAGGCAATCGTAGCAAAGTCGGGTGCTTCCAACGGTTGGTGAGATCCCACAACCTGTGCAGTAGTCGAAAATGTCTAGAGTTGGCGCCATGTTCGTGTACCCCCTGATATTGGGTGTACCATCGGGCGAATACCGCCAAGTGTGGCAACCTGGGACACACTGTATCTTTTCTCCTGGAAACGGGTCTACAGGAGTTCTGCCAAGACGGCCGGATCCGTGTAGAGGGACTTCACCCGAGCTATCCAGGCTTGGCTCTTGAGCTTGAACATGTGAGGAGGATAGCCCTTTTTGAGGGGGGCCCCCTTACAGACAACTCCCTCGAATGTCATTCCAGGTAGGGTTCCGTCCCAGACCGCTTGGGTGAGGTCCTCGGTGACATTCCCCATGTAGAGCAGCGGAGCTGTTGGAACATGCCCCTCGAAAGTCTTCACAAATTCCTTGGGCCCCATGAAGCCTCTTCGATGGATCGACACGTCAATTAGGTCTACCCGGTGCCCCGCTTCCTGGTAGTCGTGGACTCCGGCAAACGAAGAGGGGCCCCAGAACTCGAAGAAACAGGTGGCTTCTCGTTCTCGGAGGGATTGGAAGAGGGCTGCAAAAGCTGCCTCTTGGGCCTGAATCAGTGGAAGGGCAAGTTTCCCAATAGGATCCGATAGATCCGTGAGACGGGTCCGGGTGCCGAATTTCCAGAATCCTTTCTTGGCCGAAAAATCTGCACGCAAATTGCTGCCATCAAGTTTGTCGAAGACGTAGAAGGGGACTCCATGGATGTGGTCCTTGGAGATCGACGGATATTGTTTCATGGCAGCAACCTTACACCTTTGGGTCGATTTTGCTAAAGATCCCCTCGCTCATACCGATAGGGTGTGTAGGAGATCCCTAGCCATGAACATGACGGAAGAAGAGTACGAGGCGGAATCTGGCAACTACGCCGGGTATTGCCAAGCCTGTGATGACATCACGGCGGATGGGGTGGAGCCCGATGCCCAGGGCTACAAGTGCCCCAAGTGTGGGCAGATGCAGGTGATGGGGCTGGAGAATGCCCTGCTGGCAGGCCACATCAATCTGGGAGACGAATCATGAAGCCCATCGTTTTCATTACATTTCTTCTCATGGCCTGTGGGCTTCCGGAACTCCGGATCGCGGATTCCGGGACCCCGGAGGATGCCGGTACAGAAACGGGCCGTGAGGACGCCCAGCTTCCGGGAGACACTCAAGATGCTGCCTCGGAGGTTGCTTCCGAGGATGTGGTAACTCCGGATGTTGTATCCGATGCCCCCCAGGGAGAGGATGTGACTCCCGATGTGGTGGCCCCTCCGGATGTAGCTCCCCTATGCGGGGTCGAGGGTGGTGCCTGCTGTCATACCAGCCCGGTCTGCGGCCCGGCCCTCACCTGTGTAAGCGATGGGGCGGGTGGTGCCACCTGCCGTCGAAACACGACCTGCGGGGCAGGGGGTATCAACTATGGCTACCGTGTGGATAGTGGTACTGCCCAGCCTTGTTGTCCAGGCAACGTCTGCCTTGCGGGGTCCATCTGTATGAACCGCGACCTTTACGGGACCGTGTGCTCTCCTGGGTCATGTGCCGGAGCATGTTACCTGTGCGGGGGTCTCCAGCAACCTTGCTGTATGGACAACCTGGGTGCCCGGACGTGTGCCCCTGGTTTTACCTGCCATCTGAGCACAAACCCGGCTGTTGAGGAGACTGGTTTCTGTCGTCCCTGAAAGGAGCCTCGCCATGCAAGTTGAAATCTCGGCCTACCAGAGCAAGATCCTCAATCAGGTCATTAGTTCCTTCAGGGGCAGGGGCAGCAAGCCCCCATTTCTGGATTCTCTGGCTTTAGACAGCTTGGGGAGGCTGGACGACACGTTGATGGGACGGGTCGAACGGCTCTACAGCTCCTCCTCCCAGGAGGTTGGATTCCTGGCGTCGGGGGGGAAGCTCTTCCACCATGAGCACTCACAGTGGTGGTCTGATTGTCAGCTGGTTACAGCCACCAATGCGGCAATTTTCCTGGGACTACCCACGCTCAGCCCGCACTTGGACTGCAAGGCCTACAAGGCGTGGGTCAGGTACACGGGCACCTTGAAGGATGGCACCATCAATGAAGACCGAATTGCCCAGATGCACAGGCATCTTCGCATTCGAGCCGTGCGGGTTCCCTGTACCCTTCCCCGAATCAAGCAGGAGTTGGCGCGTGGATACCCGGTTGAACTCAGTCTCCAGTGGGAGGACGCTTACGACACTTCTCACAGCGTCCTGGTCGTGGATGTGAAGGGGAACAAGATCCAGGCCACGAATTCATGTCACGGTGCCGATGGGTGGGAGGCATGGAGTGCTGTGTTTGCGCGAGCTAAGACCTACGGGACCAATTGCTGCCATGATGGCAAGCCTCTCGCCAGAAGCTTTCGACCCATCGGAAAATGCAACAAGGTTAGTGCCCGGTGGCGGGACCGAACTGGATCGGTCGAATGACCTCTACGGTCTCGATTGTCATTTCAATCCCCCACTTGAGGATCCTGCCATTGGCCCAACTCATCCTTGATCGTAGATAGCCACTTCGCTGAGATACGGGCATAGGTTCCAGTCAAGAGTTCCTCAGGGGTGACCCAGACAGCCTCCCCCTCAGGACCGGACTCCAGATCCCCCTCGTGGATGCGGGCCAAGTACACGTAGCACTGGTATCCATGTCCATCATCCTCCTCAACGTGCAGGCACCGAACCAAGTAGGGGTGCACTCCCACCTCCTCGATGCACTCCCGGATTGCGGTCTCCTCCGGCTTCTCTCCGGGCTCTGATTTTCCCCCTGGCAGCTCAATGGCCCCGTTGTGCTTCCTGGACCGGATTGCTGCGATCTTCCCGTAACGGATGAGGACCACACAAGCACTTGTAGGGAGCATCAAAGCACCTTCTTTTTGAAGTCCCAACCCATCCCATCGAAGGTCAGTTCAATCTCTCGGGACCACTGGGCACACCGCCGGTCATTGTAACTCCTGTAGGTCCCATCGGGTAGCATGGCCCCAAGATCCACCGGGAAGGGGTCAATTGGGGACAGGTTGGCGTCGAAGAAGTTGCGGGCACACCCATTAACTTCGCTGATGTCCCCTGCCAGTTTGTCCGCCACTCCACGTGCCCATCTGACAAACAGGTCTCTCTCAATGTCACAGTGCATTTTCCGGTATGCCTCACGGGAGGTCTCATCCGCAGTCGCATATGCCCCCTGTAGGTCGGGGCCCACTTCGGTGTAGTCGATGACTGCCTTGGGATCATCGAGGATGTCCGATATCCCCAGGGTGTGGATTTGGATCTTGAACCCGGTTCGCACATATTTGCCACCCACAACATCGTAGTAGGGGGCTTTGGCCGGGTCCCGAATCAGAACTTGAAGGGAGCCGTCGTAGTAAGCTGGGTCCTTGGAAACAAAAAAGATGTCTTGGTTCCCACAACAGCACTCTTCCTCCCCCGAGGGGTCCTGTTCCTGAAGTTGACGAACCAGTTCCTTGGTTTTCATCAGCACGGTTCCTTCGCAGTTGTGGGTAGTTCTCGCATCTTGTCAACTCGCTCTGTCAGTACCCGGCGCATCTCGCGCCCCTCAGCCAACAGAACCCGCACCGTTTCAGGGGTGAGCGGGGGGGAGTTTTCATCGAGGATGCCCTTGTCAATGAATACGATTTCCCCGGACTCATCGGAAATGATCTCATGGGCATGGGGTTTTGCCTGACTGCACGGGGTCTCACAGATTGGGCAGAGGGACTCTGTGGGGGGCTTCACATCCACACCATGGGAGCGGCCCCCGTTGGCAGTGTAGTAATCCACATCGAGCTCCTCAAGGGTCTCTGGAGTCGGCGGAAGCTCTGGCCAGGGTGCCAGGACGTCCTCCATAGCTGCGACCCGTCCTGGTAGGTCCAGGGCTCGCTGTTGACGGGTGGCGTCCAGATGTAGGTCTCGTGTGGAATTTTCCTCCAAATAGGCCGCGTCCAGATTCTCACGCAGCTGTAATTGGGCGTTGGTCTCTGCAACCTCTTGGGTTTGAACAGCCTCAAGTTCCGCAATCCTGGCAAGCAGGACCGTCACGTCCTCAACATACCGTTGAGCCGTCACGTTGCACTTGAACAAGGGGCCCTGATACTTGGCTAGGGTTTCCAAGATCGTCGGCTCGGTGGTGCGCTTGCGGGTCATGGTCTCCTCCTTACTCCCGGGGGCACACCCGGCGGAGCCCACCCATGCCCCTGTTTGATTTCAACATACTTCTTGAGGGCCTCGGCGATGCGAGCTCGTTCGTGTTGAGTAGGGGGAATCATTGGTCGCAGCTCAAATGCTGCACGAACGACATCATCCATCTCGTCTTCTGTAAGGCCCCAAGCCTCCGCTGGCGTTCTCATGGTCCCGGAGCCCACCCATGAATTGCTTCCGCAAGTGCTCGGGTACGTTCAGGGTCCAGGACCCCGAAGTCAGATTCAATACCGGTAGCCACCAAGTAGGCATCCACGTAGGGCAGATATTGGTGGACATTCTCGGGGGTGACGCCACTGGCCAGGGCCATCGGATGGTTCCCGATAGCCTCTCGGATTGCACGTACTTTGGATAGCTGGGCGGCAACCCCTGTCCCACGACCTGAGGTGGTCACCACATCCACGAAGCCCATTGCAGCTCTGGCCGTTTCAGCAAGGTCCGCAAGTTCAACTTCCGTCTGTGTCTTGAAGGCAGTTCCTCCAAAGTACAGGCCCCCCCAGTTGTGGCGATTCCTGGTCTCAAGGAAGGTACTCCCTGCGGCATACCGTTCATCCGCAGTTCGATGGTCTACCCCTGCATCATCGGACCAGACTCCATCAATCCCATACAGGGCTGCTAGCCCCACGGCCTCCTCGGGGGTGTACGAAAGGGCATTGAGGCCCGTCCACATCCCTGGATAGCCTGCCAGGAGGGGGAGCCGTGGCAACAGGTCTCCCATAATGGCCTTAACGGTCATCCCCTGGTTGATCAGGATGACACCATCCGCCCCTGCCTCAATGGCCACTTCCACGGACGACAATGCCTCTTGGAGGGTAGGCGTGTGAATGACCGGTAGGAAGACCCGGGGGCGCTTGAAGACCCTCAGGATGGCGTTAGGCTTAAGGGCCTTCATCCTATGACATCCAAACCAGCCGAATAATGGCCGTTTCCACCCCTCACGTCCACTAGCTTCAGGAATAGACCACCCAGGTCCTTCTGCAAAGATGCCATCAGGTTCTCGTAGGTGATGTTCCACTCATACCACATCAAGTACACAGGCTTCCCATGCTGGAAGATAACGGTCCCATTACCCTCATTCTCAGGACCCTCCCACCGAAGGTCCCGTGAGGTGATCCCCTTTTCGGACCACAGCTTGGCCCGAGCCTCTTTGTCTGTGGGGCCCCCATCAATTTCTGCCATCATGTCCCGGTAGGCTAGGTATCCACTAGGCATCACTTGCCCTCGATCTGGTCCGCTACCTTGGTGAACATGGCAGCCAGCTCTCGAAGATCAGAGGCATGGACTCCACAATAGTCCCCACCCCTTCCCCCAATCACCATTTCAGTTGAGCCAAGCCCAAAAAACCCGCTCTCTATGTATATCTCGTGACCTATGGCCCCTTTACGGTCTCGGACCCCGATGGTGGTTCCACTGTTGCAGACGTGGATGTAGTAGGAGCCCAAAATCTTGTCCTTTTTGTTCATGGTCTTACGATACCTTGGGGTTCTTGAGTTGTTCTCGCTTCAGGTCCAAGAAACGGCGGATCGTAGACATAGTTTGTGGGGGCACCGTGGCGGCCACCCTAATCAGGGCTTCCTGATATGTGTCATCCTGTAAGCCTTCCATAGTGGCCAGGACATTGACCAGCAGGGCAGAGTAACCCGCACGGGTCTGATAGTCAGTCTCACTGCCCCTCGCGGACGTTGGGGCGGCCAACAGGAACTCAAGTCTCTCCCTGACCACACCTTGGAGGACCTTTTGACTGGCTGGGGTGAGCACATCATGGGTAGTCCTCCCCCCCAAGGTGTTCTGGATGCCCTGTAGGACACATTGCTGAATGGAGTAGACCCCACTTGCAATACCAGACTGAAGGACGGGCAGAAAATCAGTGAGGCGGTCTATTGGGTCTACAATAGAGGCTGCCCGGCGTACTGCTGACCAGATTAAAGTCTCCCGTCCTCGTAGGCGTTCCAGATCCTCACATACCCACAGGGCTTGACGCAATAGGCCCTGATAGAGTTGCATCCTGGCATAGGGGTCAAATACTTGAGTGGTCTCTGCAATGTACAGCAGGTGCCTTAACCAAGTATCTTCTGGCTCATCCTCGAAGTCCTTCGAGAGTTCCCGGATCACATATTGAAGGGCTTCCTGGTTCGCGGGATCCGCATCAAGAATTTCGTCCAGGGCATCGCATTTAGCCTCCGTAGAAGCCTTGGGCTTGTTCAAGACGCCTCCGTAGAAGCCTTGGGCTTGTTCAAGACGGTCCATGGCATCAGAGAAACTCCCGGTAGCCCTGCTTGTCCAGGACCTTGCAGAGCCGTTGGATCTTGATCTCTGCCCTCTTGTAGTCAGCTTGGACCGCCTTGAGAGCATCCGGGCTAAGGCTGGCGCCATAGTAGATAAGGGCAGCCTTCAAGTCATCCGTCTTCTTGGCCTGCTTGGAAAACTCAGGGTGGTTCGCGATGTTCTTGTACCGCATAGAGGACGTTACACCATGAGGGGGCAGCAGAAGGTGGAAAACGAGAACGGGCAGCGGAACCTTTTCGGATCCTGCCCCCAAATGGAGTGACTGGCTGGTTACGATCCAGCACTTCCGGGTTCACAGCCCAGCGGGCAACCACTACCCCACAGCCACAAACAAAGAGCCAGGGATTAACCGCCGGGTGCTCGTTACCGGCGGCAGGTCCTATGGGGTCGATGGGGGTTCGTGGTCTTCATGGTCGTCTTTCAGAAACACTTGGAGAATCCTGTGGAAGTCGAATCCACTTAGAGAGCTTTGCAGGCTCCTCCCTGGCCGTTCGGGCAAGGATTCATTGGTGGAGTGTCCGGAAATCGAAGCCGGGCTGGCAGTGCCTCCCGGTTTACAGCCGGGACCCTTTCCACTCAGGTGCAACACTCCGTATATCGCGAAACTCGGCCGTCAGCCGACGCGATCAATAACAGTGGTGATGCAGATGCTGGTTCATTTGAGGCTTGTACCTATACTACGCTTCTAGAGGACGATTAGCCAGGGAAATCGACAGGGGGCTAACGATTGGTCATGGGACCGCTGTAGGAGCACACTGCCCTACCTGAGCCCCACCATGCTCTATGAGCTCACGTCGAGCCCAGCAACTTGTCTGGGTGGGCTCACATACCCGCACTTCGGCCCGTTGCAAGACTGTGACGAAACACCATAAATGTCTGACCCTCGGTGGTGGCCTATGTGAGACATGATGGTTGTTGGGAAGAGAGGCAAGGAAGAGAAGGAAGCCTGTAAGGAACGTCATACCACTACTGTACCAAGAGGTCACACACATTGAAGGGAACCTCATAGTCTGCCATGTGGAAAGGCTTCCTGTTGGCAGGGGGTACGGGATCCAGGACATGCAGGATACCTCGGCGCCGATTTTGATTGGCATGCCAGACAAACCAAGCATAGTCACTGCTATCTCGATTCGTTCCTGCGAATTGGGGTCGGTCGGGTAGGACATACATATCCGGGGCATTGTGGCCCATCAAGTGAAACCGTCCTTTGGTGCTCACGAATGACAGGCGCAGCAACATGACTACGATATTGGCAAGACCCAGAGATCGTTCAACGAATTGGGGAGCCTTGGAAAACGGTGGGTTCCCAATGACCACATCGAAGGTGCCAAGTTGGGTTTCCAAGAAGTCACCCATGTAGACATTGGCCACTAGGGGGCGAAGGGTGGCCTCATGGGTCGGGTCGATCTCCACCGCGGACCAGTGCACATCACTTCGGTTGACAGCTCGAATGATGGCCCCTTGCCCGGCTGAAGGCTCTAGCCAATTCCCCGGTGGCAGGGAGAGGGCACCTGTTAGGGATTGGACACACCAGGGAGGTGTTGGATAGGTGTCTAGAGAGGTACGGTCCCCACCCCTAACAGTCGCCGTCATCTATCCGTCCTATTGTCATAGTCCTCTAGGTGTTTTCTGGCAATGGGTAGGGTCTCGATGATTTCCCTCTCTCGGGACTCCTTGGAGGGCTGTTCCCAGGGGATGCCATTCGCTCGGAACATTCGTTCAAAGATGACGTGGTCCGCGTCCACCCACACTTCAGCCATCATCCGAACCCGTAGGTCGAACCACTCCTCAGGGGTATAGCCGTTTGCTCCTGACATGTCACCAGCCCCGCCTCCGTTTGGATTCTCGGGACCTGATTGTCTCGCCGGGTTTGACCTTCTGGATGAACTTCCTGGCAGCCAAGAACTTCTCATTGGCCAGGAGTCCCTCAACGCTATCTAGGTTGAGAGCTTCGTTCCTCAGGTCCCGCTGGGGGAACAGGGCATGAATTTGTTTGTGGCACTCCTTACATATCAGCTCAATCAGGTCCTTGTCCTCACGACGTGTCTTGAGGTGGTGCCTCTCCAGGACCAGTTGAGGACCCACTCGGTCACAGAGGGGGCAGGGTGTTGTGGGTTGGGTTGAGTTCATTCTAGGTTACTCCCAATCCACATCTTCCACGTCTTCCTCATTGCTGAATCCAAAGGCCCCGAACTGTCGCTCCCGGGCCTTCCAAGACCAGTCTGGATCCCTTCCACGTCGTGCACTGATCACCATGCATGTCAAGCAGGCATATCCCTGCCATTCGGGCATACACCCGTAGTCCGCAACAATGAGCACTTTTGTGGTGGGCTTCCCACAGGTGCAAGTAACTTTGCCTTGATCCTTACGCCAACAGGCAGACATCTCATCCTGGGTGGGGAATATCTTGGGCCGAGCAAAATCGCTGGTCCCGTCATACTCAAACCAGCCAACCAGCTCCCGTTCCGGATCTGGCTGGTCCGTATCCAAATAGACGCGTCCGCTTGAATGGCTCATGGTACCTATGGATTCTGGATCATTTGAGGGTGGAGCCAGCGAAATTCGAATTCGCAACTTCCAGCTTGCAAGGCTAGCACTCTGCCAATTGAGTTATGGCCCCAAACGAAACGAGAAACGAAACAGTCGGGGAGACTGGATTCGAACCAGCGACCCTCCGGTTCCAAGCCGGATACTCTAACCAGACTGAGCTACTCCCCGTGAGTCAAACCTGTTTTCAGTCGCATCCACTGGTTGAGGGTGCAACGACGTTAGGCTGCGGGCGGGGCGGCTGGACCCACGCACGCCACCACGCAAGCGGCTGTCGCCGCTGGTGCTGTGTTGGTGCTGTGGGTCGAGAGGTTCATGGTCCGTTCAGTATAGTGACAGGTTATAGGATGTCAAGTGGACTCCCCCCTACCTTACCCCCTCTGAGCCCCTCCGTGGAAGAAATCGTCCTTGTCGAACGTTCTTTGACAGGGCGGGTGTCTGGGTCTGCCTGCCCCAACTCGATCCTCTCCACCCGAAGATCCCGGGGCTCCACGCCTTCCTGGAGTCCTACGGCCAACCGAAGATCCGGGAGGTCCTGTACCGCCTCACCGTGGGTGTGGTAGTTAGCCGGGGTCCTTGTTCGCGGGTCCACGATGGGTGCCCAGATGTCCAGGCCTTTGCAGTTACAGACGGTGTGCCCACAACGGTGTTCCTGGTGGCCCATGAATCGCCGGATCTGGTACATTATCTTCCCCATCCAATTACACCTTGGCTAAGATCGTTGGCTAGTTCCAGCCTGGATTCAGGAGACCGGAACCTAGAAGCGTAACGGCGGGATTCCTTGACCGCACTCATGGTGGTCCACCACTCCTGGCCTGTTTCCACGCACCGGAAACCAAACCGACGGGCGAACACGTCTTCTAGAGGCTCAATTCGGCAACCATCGTGGTTGGTATCCTCATAGGCGGACACCTGTTCCAGGATCGTATCTAGCATGTCGCTCACATCGGAGTAGGTAGGGTTCCCGGAGCCCGGCTGCCTGTCCTGAACGGACTCGATGACGGGCTCATAGATACCGGCCCGGATTTCCAAAGTACGGATGTTGCCATCTCGGCTGAGGGTGAGTTTGGCTGGACCCCCTTCCCGTCCCCTCCCAGGCTCCACATTGGTGATGGCCCATCCCACCGTAAGGGATGCTAGTGTCTCATGGAAGGTCTTCATTAGTTTTCCTTACACGGATGCCGGAATGTCCTACATGCCTCAGCATTGAGAGACTCGGATACCTTGGCCGGGGTAACCCCTACTACAACGCCCGCAATGGAGTTCACGTTGTAGAAGGGTCCATGCTCTACTTCTACCTGCCGCCACACGACCTTTTTCATCCGAGTCTCCTCAATGCTCCACAGATGACCCTACCCCTGCGTTCAACCAGTTGGAACACCTGTTCGACTTCGGGCATGTAGGAGGCAGTTTTGCGGTTCTCTTGCCAGCCATCCCGGGTAGGTTTGCCAACTCCAGACATGTCCCCACAATGGACCCAGATGTAAACGGCCCCTCCAGGCTTCACGGCATTGGCTGCTCGACGCAAAACATCCAGTCGCTCTTCCAGAGTGGGTATGACGTTCAGGACATTGGCGATAGTGGCGGTATCGGCCCCCGCTGTTCTTCCGTGGCTATCATCAAGGATTGCCCGAAGGACAGCCCTGTTGTGATCTTCACTTCGATTGCCGGGGTCCCAGACGTAGTTGGTGACCCCGTGTTCGGCCAGATACTCGGTGGCAATGTCGTACTTGCCCCCGCCGATATCGGCATTCACGTCACCGGGCTTCCAGACACCATGCTCCATAAGGTAGCGGTGCAGCTGGGGGCGGATTGGGCGGGTAGTCCTAGCAGAGTATGTCATTTTCGTAGGTCCCTGTAATGCTCGGTAGCCCAATGAAAAGGGGCCCCTTCCAGGGCATACCTCATCATGTCTGACATCTCTTCCTGGCGCTTGAACGCGCACCAATGACATGAGCCAGAAGACATGCCAATCAGGTTCTCTACGATGACCCACAGTGCAGGTTTCCCATCAATCGTTGGGTGCTCCTTGTGGCCTGCCTCACAGTAGGACAGCCCATCCTTGTTGAGCGCCAGTATATCGCAGGACCCCACGATGATGTCCCCATACCCAGCCTCACGGCACCTATGCCTCAATTCGTTTGAGAGTATGGTGAACGCTAGGGATTGGCTCACGATACGATCCTTGGTTCACCGATAGGAACTGTTTCATCCGTGAAGATACGAGCACCCAGGAACAGAAACTCATCTAGGGTGATGCGTGACGTGAAACTCCAGATGTGTGGGTCCCCATAGAGGCGGAACCAATCTGTTGGGTTAACAAAAATCGTCATCCCTCCCCGGGGGTAGAAATGATCGATTATCTGGGCTAATTTGTGCGCGGTCAGAGGTTCGGCTAGGGGTCCTGGATCCCCGAGCTGCCTGTAGTTGGGTTCAATCATGCTATGACCCCCGTAGGACAGGGACTGATGATCTGGTTTCCAAACACCTTGACTCCGGCATCTGCAAGTCGACGCCCCCATGCCCATTCATAGCCAATTCGTTTGGTATCGCAGAACAGCCCCAGGTCCTCAATAGTTCGGGTTATGGCCGCAAACTCCTCATAGCGGGGGTGATCCTTGGCGAGGAAGAGTTCCTTACGGTGAAGGATTGGCTTGTTGGTGTACTTGGAGTAGTCTCGCTCTTTGACCGTTCCTGCCTTCAGGTCCACCGTGTAGGCATGGTTGATGGCCGGGAAGGCATCCTCGAAAAACGTAGGGTAGCACAGCAAAGAGACCACAGGCTTCCGCTGTGAAAATTTCACGATGTCAATGACCCTCTCCTGGGAGGCCGGGAGTTGGCGGTCAACAAACCCCATTGCTTGGTCCACAATGTCCCCAAGAGGTCTCCCCTCTTGGGCTGGCCACAAGGCTGAGTTGTGTAAGTACACGGACTCCCCTACCCGCTTGCCAATGGGGATGGCTTTGATGGTGGCCTTCCACACAGAGTCAGAGGGGACCCGCCTAGTCATGGTCGCTCTCTTTGGGCTGTTCGTAGCCTACCGCCAGCAGTAACTGGTTGGTGGACTCAATGCAGGCGTCACAGGTGCTGGACACCACATCCAGGGCGGCATCCTTGGACTCGTGGGTGGAAGCTTCTTCCCATGCTCTAATGGCCTCATGGTGTACCTTGGTGTCATCTCGATACCGGAGGACACGCAACTCAATGAGTCTGAGGCGCATGTTCTCGTCCTGAAGCCTCTCGTTCTCTTGGGCAACATCCTTCAGGTTCTCGTAGTTCAGTTCGAGGACGTGAGCATCAAAAGCCCAGGGGTGGCGGTCACACTTCCGGGGGTGGGCACCACTGCCACAATGACAGGGGACATCCTTGGCTCCAATGGAGCTCATGTATGCCTGTAATCCAAGGAGCTTGTTCAGGCTCTCCATTGAGGGGGACGCCTTCAACCCCCGTTGGTATGCCTCATGGAGGGCATCTTTGATGTCTTCCTCGTAGTGCTCTGGTTTCTCAACCAAGATGTCTCGGGCTTCCTGGAGGGCCCAGTCTTCTCGGTTGGCATATATGTATCGGTCAGTCATCGTAGAACCAGGGCCCCCAGTCCTCTTCGGGCTGTGGTTCGGGTTGCTTCGTGGTCATGGTTTCCTCGCCTTAATCCGGTCCGCAATTGCATGGGCGGCGACTTCTTTGGCTAGGTTGATTAGGGCAGCTTCCATTGTCGAGTGGGTTTTGTTCTCACTACAGGCTAGGGCATACTCTGTTGCAATCTCGGCACAGGCCTCTCGTTCCCTGAGACCTTGTGAGCGTATGGCAATGGCGAGATTACTGGCCCGTTCTTTCGGGTCGCCGATGTCGGCAATGGCGTTTGCCACCTCGTCGATTAGATCACTCATTGGAGTCTTCCCAAACCTGCTCATAGGGGGCGAGGGCCTGTTTGCATTTCTGACAGGTAACTTCGCGGTTGTGGCTCAGGGTATAGCCATCCCGACGGTCTGGGTTCATTTCCGAGTGCTTACCACAGGCAGTGATATAGTGCCCAGTAATGTGATTGGCGGATACTACCGCATGGCTCTTATAGGTATGTCTCCGGCGGCTCCATTGAGTGTTGGTAATCCCACCGATGCTGATGGTCAGAAGATGTTTGCATGAGATGGGGCACCATGGGGTTCTGCTGGGATCCGAGTCCACAAATTGGTACTGTGGTTTCTTGGTTCCCTTTGACTTGGGGGCACCACTCACCTCAAGGTCCTCACCGGATAGTTCCTTACGAATATCCTCTGCCCCAATCCTACGATCCGCGGTATGGGTGGCTTTTTTGATCCCATGCCTCTCATGCTGTTTTTCCCGCTGGGACATACAGGAGCCCCAAGAGCTGCCTTTTCTGGCACTGGGTAGGGAGTTGGCCATACTCCCGGTCTTTTTTCGACGGGCTGCTGTGTCCGTAGCAAACTTGGCACTCATCGTCCCCCCAGCCTATCCCAGAGTCCATCTATGGCCCTCTGGAGTAGGCCCCGTTCCCTAGTGGCCTCTGCCAGTTGGGTAACCGCCACATCCCGTTCCTTCTCGGCTTTGATGGCAGCCTTCGTGAGAAATTCGGAGTTGGCAACCAGTCTTTTGATGGCTTCCATGGGAGGGTCTCCATGCTCCAAGAGCTCGGCAACTATTGCCTCACACTCTACCGGGGTGAGGGTGGCGGGGACATTATGGCGGGATAGGACGACCCGAGGCCTCGCTCGCTCCCATTCGAGAACTGCTATTGCGGCATTGCGGTAATTGCGCGCCATAGAAGGATCCTCTTGGACAAGATCCTCCCACTCAGCGTCAATTTCTGCTATGCTGTCATGCGCCCCCGTCTGGCACCAATAGCCCCTATAGGCCATCTTCGATGCCTCCATGATCTCTGGGGTACACTTCTGGGCGAGCTGGGCCCGTTCACGGAGGATGAGTTGGGCAACCCGTGGGGTAGTCTCCCAGCAATGGAACACCTCATTGCGATCTACGTGTAAACAGTCACCTGAGATATAGTCATTGATTCGACGTATCCATGACTCCCGGGTCCCCCAAGCAGCTCCAATATTGGCCAGCCAATCGGCAAGGCTCTCAATGGTATCCTCCTGTGGTGGCTGAGAAACGTAGTTGTGCTTCCCGCCGGGCTCCCCGTCATCCATTCCCCCACTCATTTGATTCCGTCCATTTGATTGGGTAGCTCTTCCATTGGGATGCCTAGAGATCGGGCCAGGACCACAAATGCACATCCCCATTCGTGGTTTCCCTCTGTGTCAAGGCAGAAGGTACACTGGTAGCTGCCTCCGTCCTGTGAGAACTCAAAAGGTGATTCCTTGCAGAGGGCACGCGCAGCCTTCTCGATTCCCTGGAGCCTCTCGGTCTCATCGAAGGACAAGGCACGAGCGGCCTGTTCGATTTGCTGTAACCGGTCCAGTTCATTGAGGGCGGCACATATGGTCCTGCCATTGGCGTCCATCTGTTCCATGCTGGGGATTCCACTTGAACGGCTGCCTCCGTTTTCATCCCCGTAGAGTTCCGCAACAAGTACCGACCCAATGTAGATGGAGGGCGGTTTACCGCGCTCCTCCCCATCGGTGCGGCCATCATCATACGCCGCCTTCCCTGGGGTTCTGGCATCATTGAGGGCACTCAATTCCTCAAGGGTCATTCAGGGTCCTGCGCGAATGCCTGCCACCAAGCCCAGTGACCTGACACAACTCTTAGCAGACACCAAGTGGTGGCTACAAACGAAGTGTATAGGATCACCGAAGTCCACCAGGGGGCGCTACCTGTGGTAATCCCAGCCGCAGCAATCAGGACAATACTCGTGAGTCCAAGGAGGATGCTCAGGAATATATGAGCCGCGTCCCGTTGGTCTTCTGTCCAGGGCTTGGGGAGCTTTGCCTTCTTGGCCTCAAGGGCGGTCAGGGCCGCTTGGAGCCTTTGGTTTTCGGCCTCAAGGTTTGGTTTTCGGTAGGGGTAGCCTACAGCTTGTTGTTGAAGCATCATATTTTGTCCTCATCCACACTCGATTGGAAGAAATCGACCTGGAGTATCCGCTAACGACCTTATGGGTGGTACTATAAGGTATACCCTATGAAGTCGAGGCTTACATTACCGGATCCGGAAACCAACTTGGGGAAGTTGGCTCAGTTGGACTTACTCCACAGGGAGTACATCAAGTACCTACAATCGTGTATTGAGAAGATGGTCTCCGACCGGATTATCAGCCTCGCCCCATCAGCTCGACGGACATACTTCGCTAAATCGGAGTCCCTCTCGTCACAAATCGTCAAGAATGCTCAAATGCAGGCTCAAGCGATGATGCTTACTTGGGCTTCTGGGGTCTACGGTCGAGTCCTCAAAGGAAAGATCTCCTCGGAGAGAGTCACTGAAAAGAACCCTGATGGCATTTACAGTGAATTGGAGGCTATTCAGCTCTACACGATTGGGAAGTACCATCTGACCCACGGAGGGAAATTCGGGAAGGGGTCCATCAGCCAAGAATTGGTTGACCTATATTGGTCGTGGATGTGGGATCCCGAGTTGGTGGGAAATCCTCCAACGATCAGTGAACGGTTTCCCATGCAACTCTCGGAGATGACTTGCTCTATCGAGGAATCCAAGTCCTTACACTTCAAGGGTTGGTGGCTCCGTTTCTCCACCCTCACTCGATACAAAACCGTCGTAATACCACTCAAGGCATCTCCGTTCCTTCGTAGTCCCAAGGATGTCCAGTTGACGGTCATGGCCCAAAAAACGCCAGTTGGGAGTTGGGTCTTCCAGTTCTCCGAGAAGTCTGAGGACCCTATCTTCGATGGTTCGGCCGGTAAGTTGGGGGTTGACGTTGGACTGAATGTCTTAGCGGCCACTTCAAGTGGAACCCTTTATGGTCAACGGTTTAAGACCAAGTTCAATAGGCTCCACAAACGAGTTCAGTCTATTCGAGCTAACAGGAAACGACAGGGCTTCTTGGAGGACTCCAGGCGTCTTTGGGCCTTGGAGCGAAGGCTCTCTGGCCAGATCAAGACGGCCACTAATACAATAGCCAATCAGCTAGTTAAGAGCCACCCGAGCACGACCTTCGTGGTTGAGGACTTGGACCTATCGGAAACCAAAGGGTCGAAGAGGTTTGCCTACCGAGCCCTCCAATTAAGCCTCGAATGCAAAGCAGTCACCGAGAAGGTGAACCCGGCTTACACGAGTCAGGAATGCCCCTCGTGTCACTATGTCTCCCGGAGTAACCGCAAGGGAGTCAAGTTTGTCTGCCAGAGTTGTGGCAGGAAGAGTCATGCGGATTTCATTGGAGGATCCAATCTGCTCGGACGTTCCGAGGACAAACAGATTGGGTTGAAAACCCCAGTGAAATCGGTGAAAGCGATCTTGGAGGAAAGGCACCGCTTGCGGTTCAGATCACCAAGATCCCTGTTAGTTGGAGCTCAAACCGATGAGCCCGGAGCTTACTGTGGGGGTATTGATCGAAAGGTCATCACCCGCATAGCTCCAAAACAATCGATACCCGTTCGTCCCTCACGGGATGGATGCATATAGATTGTCAACGGTCCTGTTCCTCACTGCATTGGACAGAGCAATACAGATACCGTCTCAAGACGGGTTTGCAGCAATAGCCACAGAGATAGTCTTCATTGTGGTCCCACTCCTCAACGAACAGGGGCCGGATGATATCGTAGAACCGGGACAACAACCTATATCGGAGAGAGGAGTCAGGGTGGTTGGGCATCCTGGGGTCATGTTTGGGCCAGGGTCGGGATCGGAACGCGAAGCTGAGATGGCCAATCATGGTTCTCACGTGAACTCCCAACCTTCAATACGGTCCTTGGATTTGGGTCTTGACAATTCCAGGATCTTGGTCAAGGAGGCATCTGAAAGCCTGTAGGCCCCTTCCTTCCAGTGACCCAAGCACCCATACAGCAACCTCCCACGGTTATCCCACACAGCATAGCAGCACTCGTAGATGGTCACTGCAATGTAGCCATCTGTGTAGATCAGGGCATGGGTCTCTTCCCCCATGGGGTTGACATCAAGGTTCTGTGTGGGAGCCACGTCCACCGGGAACTTGTAGTCCGGGTGGTCCGCATGCTCATCTTCCAAGAGGAGGTTCCCTCTAATGCAACGAACGGGTAGCCCATTGGGGGAGATGACAATCCCACCTTGGGCAATAGCCTTGGCGACAATTACCTCCCAAGTATCATACATGTTACTTCTCAGAGACCAGCTGTTCAATGACCCAATTGACGACCCATCCCACTAGCCCAATCAGGACGGACAATCCCCAAACCTGGAGGAATGTGTAGGGGCCATGAAACGAATGGGGCATTAGCGTGGTCAGGATCATCCAACAGATTAGGGCTGTAAGGGCGGACACCCCTACAATATAAGCCAATATGAGGAGGATCATTACGAGACCTGCGAAGATATCAGCCATGGTGCCTAGTCCTCTCGCTTCGACAGAGCCGCACAGGCCACATAGCCCGGAACCCCGTCCACAAATACCACCCAATCCTGGTCAGGATAGGGCTGGAAGGGAGTGTCCCTGACCGTCACCTCGCTGGTTACAGGTCCGCCAATCATGGCGTGGTAGTTGGCTAAAGCCCCGAGTTTGATCCAAGGGGCAGGCTTCTTGACCTTGTGCTTCTTCATGTCCTCTTTACTCTCACGGGCAGGTTTGGGTCCCGCCATTAGGTAGTCCACCAATATCGAGTAGCCGTTGGGGTCGTACAGTTCCAGGGTGAATCCCGGAAGCAACTTCTTGGCAGACTTCATCTAGATGTCCAAAGGAAGTACAAGCGTCTTCGCCAGATTGCTGTTGGTGAAGCGTTTGTCTGCGGTGACCTCATTCCCAAGCCATGTCGGGATCTCAAAGGTCTCTTGTTCGTGGGTGAGTTCGATCTCGGCCAGCCACAGGCCAACGTGTGCCCCCGTGAACTGGTCGATCTCCCAGGTATGCTGGCCCACTTGGACTTTGCGACGGACTTTCGTGAGAGACGTGGGGCACAGCTTCAGCAGCTCCTCAGCATCTCGGGGTGGGATCTCATACTCGAATTCACTTCGTGTCATAAGCCCAGGCCCCTTGATGGTGATCCATGCCTTGGCGTGGTCCGTTCCCCCATCGGCAAGTCTTACCCGCACTGCGGGTTTCGATGACAAGTACCCCTGGGCAAAACAGGACCCGCCCGTTTTGGCTTCCGGTGGGAGCCTGTCAATGTGAACCAGGAACTTGCGCTCAATCTCTTGGGGGATAGTCACTTGGGGTCTCTATTCTTGTGGCAAACCATGTGCAGAAGTCCCTGGTCCTCCAAGATACGGAGTTCTTGCTCCTCCCATGTAGGACCGGATTCAACGTACCACTTGAAGGGCTGTGGCTCCTTGGGCCACACCTTTGATTTCTGTGGGGCCTGGAAGGAGTCATGTAGGAGTAGCATCTTGACAGGATATTGTTTGAGTGTTTCTTGGATGTCCTCAAGCACCTTCTGAAGATGGGCAGGGTCCACCAATGGGACCTTCACTGGTTCCTCACGTGCTGTATGGTCCAGGAAGCATATGATTTTGCCCGTGGGGTGTTTCACTTGGACCACCACTTCGCCAGATAGCGAACCACTCTACGCCAAAGGGTGACCTTACCGTACTCCTCTTGGCAGTACCTCTCCAACCGGGCTATCTCCCGTTTGGAGAGAGCCCGGTTGAACACCATGACTTCGTGGATCTTAATGTCTTGGTGGGTGCTCACCTGGATACCCACTTGGTCAATGTGATGGTTACTAGGCGCCAATAGAATGCTAGTGTATCATGGATACGAGAACTGAGACTGCGTTTCATTTGAGTCCGCGTTCCCTTGTAGCCAATTCCGTTGACACCGCCAACTTGTATGGGATGACCCGGTCGCAATCCCACCGGTCTTTCGTCACTGTCGCGGATCCATCAGGATGGACCATCTCCAAGTACCCGGCCGTGTGAAGCACCTGTACTGGAAAATAACGGTCATTCGGAGTTTTTAGGGGGGTATCTCGATAGATGGCGAGCTCGTAACAACCCGCCCGTTCAATCAGATACACACGAAGATGGTCCCCCCACTCCTCACGAAATGTGTCCCGTAGCTTCTCAAGGTATCCCTTGAGTTTGTCTGGCCGGTCTGCGTTCTGACCAATGGCCGAGCATAGCAGGCCTATCGTTTGGGCCCAGTTAGCACTCATAGCTCAATGACCATCCTTGGCATCCTTGCGTTCAAGGTAGGCGTCCGAGATGTACTTGAGGATCTTGCGGCCCTGGAAGCCAGATGCCAGCTGCTGGCCCTGATAGAAGTCCACTCTGGTCTCCGGTTCAGAGGTCACAACCACACCTTCCCGGACATGCTTAGCCCCAGGAAGGGTAGAGGCGCCGTCCCGCAATGCCTGGACAGATTCCTTGTTGAAGGGACCCCGGTATAGGACCGGGACTGTCTGAAGACCCAGGACCTCGGCCACCTTCTCAATGACCTCCCGTCCCTGGTACCGCCCATCAACTAGAACGTCGATGATCCGGACCTGCTGCACATTGGCTTCACAGCCATAGGTCAGATCCTGAATGCCACTTCCAAAAAGCTCGGCGAAGATGATGTAGTGCTCCGTCATCGGCCATGAGCCATTATCGTTCTGGACTAAAGCACGAACCTTGTCCTCAGGAAGGAACTTGGCAGCCGCCAATGAATAGGCATTGGTTCCCTTGGGGTCCCTGGCCGTGTTGTGGGTTCCCACCATGTAGGTTGGCGTAGCCACCCCATCGGTGACCATGCCATCAACTACCAGGGCCACCCTGAAGTTGGTTCCATGAATCTTCTCGGTCACACGCACCGGATCCCCTTCCGCAAACACGTCGGGGAAGTTCTTGGCATTCTCGATGTGGGTGTAGGACTGGAATGCCCCGGGACACCGGATCATGTCTCCAGACATGTTCGAGGGGATCGGTGGCTCATACCGCTCAATCCCAAGAGCCTCTGTCCAGGTCCCCCAATGTCCCCCAAGAGGGGCAATCTCCACCCCTGTTTCGCCTGGAAGCATACCGGGCAGGGACTCGGGAACCGGGATCAGAAGACCCTGGCTCAACGCACCCCGGAGGCGGATTGTCTTGAGCTTGTGTGCAGGGCGACCATTAGAAAGCTTCTTGGTGGCTTTGTCCTTGAGGAAATCAAAGCTGGGAAGCGACACGTCAAGCAGCGCGTCAATGGCGATGTAGATGCCCTCTCGGACATCCCCCCACTGTTCCGTCTGGGTCACGCACTGCCAATCCATCCCATCAATTGTGGCGATGGACAGCTTGTCCGCGTTCGGGTGCTTATTGAGGGTGAATTTGACTTGTCGTGCTAGTTCTGTGGCCATGATGGGTTACCTTACTCTCAGACTGGGGCAGGTTCGGGGGAATACAACAGCTCTTCGATCTTCCGGTCAAACCCCTCCCACTTCGGAATCCACACATCAAATCCCCGCTTGATCTGCTTGGCCTTGGCATACGGAAGCAAGAAGGGGGCATCCTTGTGGTAGTCAATATGCCGGATCTCAATGAAGCCCTTCTTGGCCAAGTTGTTGTGGATCCGCTTCTCCATAGGATGGACTGTTTGGTCCAGGCGGAAAGGAACAGCCTGCTGGCTGACGGTCCACTCCTGAGCATCCTCGATGGTAGGTTGCGCAATCCCTCTCCAACTCCGTACATGGATCATGGAATCAATAAGGTGGTGCCGATGCCACCCCACCATCGTGTATAGCAATAGGGCCTGAGGGTGGGTGAGGTTGAACTTAGCCCGGAGTTTGAAGAGGTCATAGCGAATCTCCACCTCTTCCCAGGGAGGGTCGAAAGGCGGGAGCTTCTCGTAGGGCAATTGACGCGGTGGATACTTGGCGACGTACTCTTCCCAAAGGGTCATGGTTGGTGTTACTCTTACAGGAGACCCTCCCGTGCCCGCACGATTTTTTTCACGGCTGCCCCGGATATCCCAAACTCCCTACCCACAGCTTCGTAGTTGTATAGTTCGAGGTACCGCAACCGTACCGCGTCATGGTTTGATATTGAACCCACATTTGGTTCGTGGCGCGGGTATCGATCCCGCCTCTCTAGGGTCAAAGCCTAGCGTCTTGCCAATGGACCAGCCACGAATAGTTCGCGGGCGTGGAGTCGGACCACGATACGAGGCTTCAGAGACCTCTGCTCGGCCGTTGAGCTACCCGCGAAAAACTAACAGTCAGAACCGGTTAAGGTCACTGCTGCTGTTGCTGGGGTTGCTGGCGGGGTTGTAGGGTGACGATCCCTAGCGTAGCGGATTTGGAGTTCGCACGGTGCCCTGCACCCAACCCCGTAAGGGAGGCATCGGTGCTGCACCAAAGTGGACCAAGGGAATTCATTGAGTGCGCCGGACCTGGATCGAACAGGTATGTCTCCCTCTTCAGGGGAGTGCATGGACCACCACTGCCACCGACGCGAACGCCAAGGCGCCGCCCGGTAAACTTGTCTGTGGATCCAGTGCTCATAGTGCGCGAGGCCGGGTACGATCCGGCGACTTCTCGATTATCGGTCGAGTATTCTTCCACTGAATTACCCGCGCATGCTGCGTCAGCTGCCATCGTCGAAGCGATGGCGCCGGTAATGCACGGGCTAGCAATGTGGAGGGAGGGGTTCATGTCAGGTCACTTAGCGGATGTATAGGGACTCTACCGTGGGTTGTCAAGGCTTGGATTCGGAATCGACAGGAATGGACGCTATGGGATGTTTTTGCAGGATCATCAGGACGGCGGTTTCACCTTCGGCAACCCACACCCAATCGTATTGGTCGCCATTGAGGGAGCCGTTGATGGCTTCCCGAGCTTGGTCCCAAGACTGATCCAGGATGACCCGGCTCTTCTCTTCACGGCTCTTCCAGGAGGAGGTTTTCCTCTTGACAAACCTGGAAAGGATAATGTAGGCCGTTCCGTAGGCTACCGCGAACACGATCAATGTGTAGGCGGCGATCCAATTGGGAGAGCCCGTTCCAAGGATGGTGGTGAGCCAGTTCATGGCGTTCCCTCGCTCGTCAGGGAGTGCCCGGATGTCATGTACCGGTAGGCCCAGCGGAGTCTTTGGACCAGGGGTAGGCCCCCTTGCTTGCTTGTTAGCTGGAAGTGTCGGTACCCGGCCACCAACATTTTCCAGGCTGAGATTCTTGATGCCATGGTTAGCTTACTCTCCAAACAGTAGTAGGTGGACGGGAATTGAACCCGCACGACCGGGTGGCTTTCAACCTCGCCCCGGCGCTCTATCCAACGAGCATCCACCTTGCCACCCCATTGTCACCCTGGGGGCCGGGCTCGCAAACCGTGTGGGACTCCGTCAATGGGTCAACTCGCAAACCCATTTGACTTAGACCCTTCGGCCTGACACTAAGACTTCGATTCCTCCCTGGCCTTGTCCGCTAGGTACCTCATTACCGCCCAATCCATGGTGTAGATGGGGTCCCCTTGGGCAGGGCGTTTGTCACAGTCCTCAGGAGGAAGACCTGCCTGCATGGCCTCAATGAAGGCCCAGTTCTCATCGGTGTTGGGCATCTTGAAGTCATTGCAGCCATGGTTGCTGAATTGGTCCGCTGCCACATCCAGCATCTGGCCAACGAGTTCAAGTTCCTTCTTGGTCATGCTACAAGTTACCCCTGGCTCTGACCTTGGGGGAGGAAAAAGCGGGTCACAGGATCCTCCTGCATCTCAGGGGGGAAGGGCTCCCACAGGCCCACCCGTGGCTTCGGTCCCCTGCATACTACTTGTACGACACCCGCAAGGTACAGTACCCAGAAAATTTGGAGCTGACGGTGGGGCACGATCCCACGACCTCTCCCTTACCAAGGGAGTGCTCTACCACTGAGCTACGTCAGCCTAGAGCCCGCGAAGGGAGTCGAACCCTCTCAGGCCTGCTTACGATGCAGGTGCCTTCCCCAAGGCGACACGGGCAGGGAAGCTGAGGATCCGACTTGAACGGACAACCCCCGCATTACAAGTGCGGTGCTCTACCAGTTGAGCTACCCCAGCAAACTACGATCAGTACAAGGCGCGTGATTAACCCTTTCGGGTCAATCCGGCGGTACGTGTTCGCGTCGTGGTGAAGAATCTCATCGTGGTTACTCTAGAGCGGGCAGTATAGGGATTCCAACGGGACCTGTCAAGTCAGTCAAGTTACCAGGATACAAGATAGGCGGGCCAGTTGTGAACTTGGGAAGGGGTGCCGCATTTCAAACAGAACTTGCCAAACCATGGCCTCTCTGGATTCAAGTTTAGGCATTTGACCTGATCCAACGAGAGTGGTTCCAGGCGTTGACTGCGTGTACTGAAGGTATGACCTAGCAGCCAGCACCAAGTTCGTGTGCGTTTTGAGCTAGTAGGTGGGGAGGGGTGGCGATAGGGCATGGTCTCAGCCGCTTCGGCTGAAGCTCGGGATTTCCTGGCCCGCACGTAGAGCCGCAAGGGCGACCTGCATTTCCTGCTCATCATATGGATTGAACCAGCCTGTTCGGGCCATATCCTCAAGCTCTGTTTGCCAGAGCGTTCGGGTAGGAGCATCCAAGTTCTCCTCCTCGTCAAGGGCAGCCTGGATTGGTTTCCTGTCTGTTACCATCCGGAGGAACTCGTTCTTGTGCCATCTGGGGTTATGACTTCCAGGTCCACACTCGTGGAGTAGTAGCCATTGGAGGTTCCGTACCAGCGTACGGTGACGGTACCTTTGGATGTTCCGAAGCGGTAGAATGTCCACTGGTAGCTAGCCGGAGCATCTGTCAAATGGTTCTGACATTTGCATGGGAGCTCTTCGTCTGAGGAAACCTCTTCGGCCAAGACAAAAGGGGACCCAAGAGAAGATCTTGAACATCACCAATGATGTCCTCAATACCGACTGATTCACAACATCTCTGACTGTGGTAGAACCGGAAGGTTGTGCCATCGGTGGACGTGAATAGCATCCCACCATCCAGGCTCTCCCCATCCAGAATGGAGACCATTGTGTGACCAATCATTGCGGACAGGATATTGACTTCCATTGGCTTCACTTCGCTGGCTTGAATCCGGAACACTCACAAGGATCCCCATTAGGGGCAGTAAGAGCATCACAATGCAGATGACTGAGGAGCCTGTGCCCACAGGTACAAAGGACCATGTTGTCCGGGGGAGTCAAACGGCGAAGGGCCTCCATGACTACATCATCACCCCCACATCGGCGGTCCTCGTACCTTGATTGACTGTAATGGTCATCGGCACACGCCCTGTCCTTTTTGCGTCGCAATCGGTCTGGCTTTTCTGGGTCGTCCTCCATTGTGTTACATGCCCACACGGTTGGGCCCCCACCGGAGCTAGCGATGCTGAGTTCCCCACCGCATACCCGACATGGGGGGATGACGGTTGGGGCATACCTCTCTGTGAGGATTAGGACAAGTTCGTCCAGGGTCCAGTCTGTGACTTCCTTCCCATACAGGGCAGCTCGGGCCTCCCGTTTGCTTTTCGCAGTTGTGGTCATCCGAATGTTCCTGGTTGGCTATCATTCTCAGACCAGGGGGACTTCCCTGCCCGGATGGCCACCCACTCTTCCTCGGTAGGCTTCCGGAAGGCTCCTTTGGGGTCAGGCTCAATATCGCAGTCGGTATCGTCGCCCGCACTGCGAATTGGTATGATCACGTAGTAGCCCTCCCAGATTGAAATTCCATGCGGGGCATCGTCGAGACAGATCTCGTGGAGCATGCAACCAAAGCTATCAATCATGTACTCCAGGTCCCTACCCGTATACCAGATCACAATTCCATTATAGGTAGAATCCTTGGCGATGACTGCCTTGGAATGGCCCTCTAGCTCATTCAAGAGGACTTCTGGGAGTGGGGTCCATGTCCATCCATGGGGTGGGGTCCACCCTTCCTGTATTGCCCGCTCAATCTCGTCCCGGCTACCAATGGCATTGGCATTGAGATACGTGTTCTTGGTTATGGCCGATTCCATGTCCTGGAAGAGGATCCGGACTTCCCCCACCCCGGTATCATCCGATACCAAGACAAGATAGCCTTCCTGGGGGCGCCATGCCCAAATGGGGCCACAGAATACGCGCCCATCCCTCATTCGCACTGTTGTGTCATGCATGGCTGGGCCCCTTTAGGAGAGCCAGGAATTCATTCCAGTGTTCGTCCTCTTCGCGCTTCCTTTTCTGGGTGTAGCTCTCTCGTTCCCGCCTGTCCTCCTCCTGGAATTTCTTCTTGAGGGTCGTGATCAGTTCCTTGGGGCCATTGTCGGGAAGCGACTTCACAATTGTGTAGAAGAACAGTACCTCATTGAGGGCCATGGTGTGGCGATGGGGTTCCGTGGGGACCTCTGGCATTTTGAACTCATGGAGGAGAACCCCATAGGAGTGATGCCCAAAATCAGCCCCGGCTACCATGAGAGGCTGCCCGTCCTGTGCAGGTGTAGCCCGGCTCTCGACAAGTCCCTTAACGGGGTGGTGCTGGAGGGTGCTTTCAAACATCCTTTTTCGTTCCTGGTAGAAGGCTTCCTTATCGGGAACATCTATCTGTATCATGTCCCGGCAGTTTTTGCACCCATAGTGGTACTCAGTGTCTGACTCCCCATTGGGGTCAAGGGGCTCGAATCCCGGACAGGGCTTCAATGGTGGGGGCAGTTTTCGTCTGGAACTAAACCGGGCTGTGGAGACGATGTGCTGCCAGAAGTCCTCCCGGGCTTCCTGTTCCTCAATGGCGATGGCGCGGGCCTGAATCTCCGGTGAAGGCCCCCACACGTCAATCTCCCAATAGCCTTTTATTTCGGCAGCCTCATGCTTGGAGAGTACAGCCTTCATGGCCGCCAGAATACCTTCAGGACGCTTGGCCATTAGCAGCTGGTGCCCCTCATCCTGCTCATACCACTGGAGCATCCGCCAACGGCCACCGTGTGGGAAGAAGACTTTCATTGGGTGTCCTAGTAGGAGTTGTAGAACCGGATGATTTTTACACCGGCCGGGAGCTTGGCCATATCAACCTCATAGCCAGCCCGACCCTCATCATTCCATTCCTTGAGGCAGTCTTTTCCCAGAACAACCTCTACGCCAGCATCATCTGGTGCTTCCCCGTTGAAGAAGCGATCCACTTCGAGGGGTGGTGCTACCCCTGCTACCTTGCACGCATACCACACGTTCTTCATCTTCTTCCAGGTCTCGTCGGCGGGCTTGAACCCTACCACATGTGTGGACATTCCCATGGCTACAGGGCCGCCCATCCACGCTGATGACGACGCTTACCCAGGCTGCGTCGAACGATCTCCATGCCGATCTGGGCATCGCGACCGGCCACCAGCTTGGCTTCGGGCGAGACCACCACAACGGGTGTCACCACAACCACTGGGGGGGCCACCGGGGTGGGAGCTGCCTCCGCGTCGGTCACCATGGGTGCTGCCACCATCGTGGTCTGCACGGGTGCCTGGGGGGCCTTCCCACGCTTGGACGCGGGGGTCTTCTTCTCGGGGGCCGTCATTTCCACAACCACATGCTTCGTATTCTTGGGGGTAGCCATTTTCAATCTCCTGCTTTCTCTTGGTGGTTGTTACCCCACCGGGTCATATTAGGAAGGCATATTCTTGGGAAACTTCTCGATGGACCCATCAGGATGACGAACCTCAAGGTCCCCAACCGACCGCAGCTCTTGAAATTCATCCCCCAAGGTCAAGGGGACGTTTCTTGGAAGTTGGGGCCGGATAGCCCCGAGGATTCCTGTGAGGGCCCGTTTTGAGTCTGCATCGAAGTTCTTGCTGGCATAGTTCGATGCCCAGATGGTCAGGCAGCGCAACTCATGAAGGTTGATCTTGAGAGTGAAGTCATCCTCAATGGCCATGGGAACCCCAGTAGTGCCACAAGAAGGACAACAATCCCTAGGGAGATCATCGAACTCGGCCCGACAGGAAGTGCAACGAATGGCGGCAGACGGCATCTACCGGACCTTGGCCTTCTTACACACGTTGTCCAGGGCGCTCCGGTATCCTAGTGCAAACTCAAGCATTCTCGTGTAGTCCTGCTGGGTCAGCCAGGGAGCACTCCCATCGGTAGACAACTGGACCCCTTCCGACTTAGTCACAAATAGCCGGATGCCCATCCCTCCCCCCAAGTAGAACCTGGGGAAGACCGAGTAGGAGGGGAACCTGTCCTGAAAAGACCGGATGAACCCTCCAATTTTGGCCACAGGAATGGTCACATCAATAGAGGCCACGTCCAAAGTGGTATGCCAAGTATTGGCCTTGTCATAGGGATCAGTCATGAACTTGGGTTTCCGTGAGCAGGTCCATTGCCGCGTCGATGTGCTCAATTAAGGTCTCACTCGACGTGCTGTGGTGCCAGTACCCACCAAGCATTCGCTGTACCTCAATCAGTGTTGCTTTGCGGGCTACCAGCTCATCCTTGAGGGCTTTGATGGTGGCGCGATCTGCGTTGATGGCCTCCAATAGAATGCTCAAGGAGTTAGCAATGGGGTCCCCACAACCGATTTCCCGCATGCGCTCCACAGTGGAGTTGTGTTCTTTGGCATGCCTCTTGTGCGCCTCTTCATTGAAAAACTCAATGACCTTTGGCAACTCTGCAATTGTGGCTTCTCGGATCTGCTCGCGGGTGTAGGGCTTAGGTTTGCTCATGGGTTCTCTGCCATTTCCAATGCCTTCGTGATGAGTTCAGACTTCACGGACTCCATGCCATCGCACAGCTGCCAGGGGTTTTCGGTGCCACCCCCATCAAGCCACCGCATTGCCCCACAGTCAGCACACCACTGCACCCCAGAAGTGGACGAGAGCAACTGGGACCGACGCTGGATGGGGTGTTTGCAGAGGAGCATGGCCCGCAATGATTCTGTGAGGCTCATGGGGCTACTTCCTCTTCTTAGGGGCTGGGAGGCTCTTCTCGACGAACTGCTGGAGTGCCAGATAGGACAGGTCACCGAGTTCGCGGGCCTTCTCAATCTTCGCCCAATGGGCCTCTCGATCTTTGAACTTGGGCAAATCCGTGTACCGCTTATTCCACTCCAGGATAAGTCGGTCTGACATTTCACGTGCCCGCCAAAGATCATACGAAAGCCTGTGAATCGTCTCAAAAGGCGTTTCTCTGGCTCCGGTAACGGGATTGTGTTGAAGAGTGGCTTTAGGATGCCCGGTTACGGCCATGGAACTACTTCCACCACGTGTCGGTTGGGGTCACGGGAGCCGCTCGCTTGTGGCGAGTTGCCAGGAACCGGGCCTCAATGATACGGGCTGCCTCCTCCCCTACGTGGGCACCGGGGCAACCATTGCTAATGGGATACCCCTCCAGGTAGTTGTCGATCTCATCGTAGGAGATGCCCAGCTCGGTCTCGTCAGCCTGTGCGGGGTTGCCGTCCAGGAGGTCCGCTGTGGGGACCTTCAGGTAGATGGCCGGGTCTGCCCCAAGTTCCTTGAGGAGTCGGGCACCCTGCCTCTTGGTGAGGCCAGCAAGGGGAAGGATGTCTGCCCCACCGTCACCGAACTTAGTGAAGAACCCAGTTACGGACTCAGCCGCATGGTCCGTACCAATGACCAGCAGGTTCTTCTGCCCCCCAATAGCATATTGGGCCACCATTCGCATTCGGGCCTTGATGTTGCCCTTGTGATAGTCGGTCAGGTCTTCCCCCATGGACTTCTGGAAGGTTAGCGTGGCAGAATCCACTGCATCTTTGATGTTGTAGGTGACGGTCACATCGGGCCGGATGAACTGGAGTGCCCGCTGGGCATCTACTTCATCCTTCTGGGTCCCGTGGGGGAGCCGGACAGCGACGAAAAATGCCTCATAGTCTTTCGTGGGCCCCTGATAGGCTGGGTGGTCAATGAGGAGGTTGACCGCCATCTGGGCAAGCCTGCCAGCCAGGGACGAGTCCTGGCCTCCGCTGATACCGAGAACGTACCCCCTGGCCTTCGAGGCCACCAAGTAGTCCCTCAAGAACTGGACTCGCTCCTTGATTTCGGTTGCTGGGTCAATTGTGGGCTTGACCCCGAGTTCTTGGATGATCCGTGCTTGCATTGTTGTCATGGCGGTACTTACTCCTCTACCTGGAGGATCCGCTGGAACACTGCTTCGATTTCCGCCCGCCCCTCAGCGTTGGAAATGGGGCCCTTGAACTCGTTCATGAAGTTCCAGACGGCTTCGTGGACCTCCCGCATCGTCATTGGCGGCTGCCACGTAGCCTTGTTGGCCTGTAGCTCCTCCAAGCAGTCTCGACAGATGTAGAGCTGGTAATGGGTGCCATCTACCTTCAATCTCAACAGGCTGTCGCACAAGATATTGTCGCAACCATCACGCTCGCACGCCATAACGCCCATTGTAAGGTCTCCTGGGGAAGTTACTCTCGTGGTAGCCTAAAGGGTGCAGAGCCGTGTTGGCTATTCTGGCTATGCTACCCACAGGGTATGAAACTCTGTCAAAAATGTGGTTCCAGAATCCCAGCCCATATCGTGATTGAGGGTAAGAAAAGGAACCTCAAGAACAGGCTGTACTGCTTTGAATGCTCACCCTTCAAGGCTCACAATACCAAAGTGTTGGCTCCTAGCCCACACTCTCCTACCCCCACCCCCACGGATAAGCGGCGGCATACATCTGACCACCAACCAATCCAGCAACTTACCTGTGAACGATGTGCCAGAGTCTACCTCCACAATGTCAAGCATAGATCCGGGCATACTCTCCGTTACTGTAACAGTTGTATGGTCAACACACGTCGGTTTGAGCGCAAACTCAAGTGTATTGAGTATATGGGAGGTGAGTGCCAGAAGTGTGGGTACTCAAAATGTTCACGAGCCTTCCATTTCCACCACCTCGACCCCTCTTTGAAGTCCTGGCAAATTAGCGGGGGCCATTGTAGAAAATGGGAGCGAGTCAAAGAGGAGCTTGATAAGTGTGTTCTCCTATGTTCCAATTGCCACATGGAGCTTGAGGAGGAACTGGAGGTACTCAAGCGAGGCCCACGTACAACAGTTCTCAATGCCCTAAAAAAAGCGATCTCTGAAAAAAGTGGGCACACTGGAACTTGAATCCAGGACCTTCCGCTTATCTTCCTACTCCCAATTTCGTGGGCCGGGGCTCCCCGTTGTAGGCTGGACTATATCTTCACCATCTCAGGTGCCTGGGTATCTAGTCTCTACGGCGCTCTCCCTTTTCGGAAGTTCCCTCGGTATTGTCTCCAGCATGACCCGCTGAGAGTTCCACCGATATCCCCAGATCCACCTACAGGATTCACGTTCCCCTGTAGGGCTCATACACTAAGGCGGATGCTCTGACCAAAACTGAGCTATGTGCCCGAATTAAGCTAAGAAATCGCGCTCCGGGTGGGGCTCGAACCCACATATAGAGACCTCTTAGAAGGAGGTTGCCTGACTTCCAATTAGGCTACCGGAGCAAAGTACTCAGACAGATATTCGTCTGAGCCTAGTGCCGGTAGCGGTAACCGAAACCGCGGTGTGCTCCTTATGAGAGAGCAACCCGCCCTGTGTACCGGCATTCAGCAATGCATCGGTGCACATTCGATTTGAGGTACGAGTAGAGAGGTTCGAACTCCCGACGCGCGGGGCGTAGGCCCGCCGCTCTTCCGCTGAGCTATACTCGCGTACAAAACCTTGCTGCCCACCGCACGGGTGAGCGGGTCGCACGACGAGACCAGCAGTTGAGGTGTAGTGATTCATGGTGCATGCAGAGAGAATCGAACTCTCATTTCGCAGATTAAGAGTCTGGCGACCTGCCGTTGGCCCATGCATGCGTGTTTGCTCCCGAGGTTTTCCCTCGGGGCAACGCTTGAGCATGGATGTGGTCAGGTGGTTCATGGGGGTGATCGCAGAGTATGGTACGGAATCTATAGGCTGTCAATTGCCTGCTTGGTTGTTGTCTCTATCTTACGCTCGTGGGGGCTGGGTTGGGGAGGAAATCGACCAGGGACCTACTGAAACTGGTGGGCCAACCAACCGAGGAGCAGGCTTAGAGTAGATGTAAAAGCTCCCAGCACAAGGATTTCAATCACCCTCTCGGTGGAACCTCGCTCTCGCTGCTCTTTGGTGGTATTGGGCGTTGGATGCATCATCCCAGCAAGGAGGAGTATCCCATAGGCTACGGGCATGCTGAGTGGTCTCACCCCAAATTGAGGCACCGCAAACCACCCCCACAGGACGGTCATGACCCAACTGTTCCACAGGGCCAGAGGAACCCCAATCACCAACCCTAGGAGGGGTGCCATGCAACCAGATTCCTTGTCGTCAGAACTCATTGATATCTCCTAAATTGGCGCTCTTCACTCTGTCTTTGACCGCTTCCCGGAGACCAAACCTGTTACCTCCAAGTAGTCCGAGTAACAGTAATCACACATAGCCTTACCATTTATGATGTTTTCATTCCCAGGGGTGCCACCTCGCAGGCCATGACAGACCTCGCAGGCGTCCTGCCTCATCTCCTGGGACTTTTTCACTCGCTTCGCTGTTAGAGCCGCTTCCAACTGTCCCAGGACCTTGTGTTCCATATCCTGGAGGAGGACCCCAGCTAGGTAGAGGGCATCATGATCTGGACTTGGCAGGGAATTGACCATCTTCCAGAACTTCTTGGACTTGGGTCCTGAGTAGTGTTTGTGAATCAACACTGGCTTCTTCTTCTTCTTGGTCATGGTTCTTGTCCTGTTAGCCCAGGTGAGGGGTCAACTGGCTTCGTTGGTTTCGATGGCTCCCAATCTGGGGCGACCCACACATAGCCCGTCTTACGGCCGAAGTTGTGGGTGTCTACGCCTTCTTCAGGGAAAAGGTCGCGCTGGAGGAGGAAGCTGTCTCGCTTGGTGGGCCAGGACCCGTTTTCAACCTGAAACCCGAGAGCACATACCTCCTTGATGGTCTTACCAATCAGGTCTTCAATCTTCATCCCCCGATCTTCACATTGCTCAGCTAGGGTCATCATCCCCGTAGCCCCGCGAAGGACTAGAATGGCACGAACCCGTCGCTCGATTTCAGCGAACGTCTCCTCGGGAGTTGATGTGGTGGTAATAGAGTCTGTGATTGCCCAGTCACTTCCGTCAGCTCGGTAGGTCCAATGGTGCGAATGCCGGACGGCTTCCACGGAAGGTCCCCCCTGTGGAAAGAAGGCAACCCAGCAGGTGTCAAGGTCGTGCCAATTCAGTGCCATCTCAATCCCCTAGTTGCTGTGGTGCTTGCTCTTGGCCTTGCTGGTCGGGGCCTTGTTCCGCGCTTCGCGGCGAAGATGCCAGGACTTGTGCATTTGCGTCCATCCGGCGACATCCATGAACTCATAGTCATAGCGTTCCCCGACTGGCCGGTACCACCAGCCCCCAGCATCGGTAGCTAGGTCTCCAAGGAGCTTCATGGCATCTACGAAGTCGGAGTCACAGTCACAATCGGGTCCGTGGTCTTCCTTGTCGGTAGCAATTTCCCACAGGTCGAACTCCGTAAACCCCTCCTCATCCTCACTCAGGATGAGGACAGCGGTGATGATTTCGTGCTTGAGGAGGCGCTTGGCGTAATCCTGGATCTTCTCTTCGTTGGTCATCTGGTTCCTTTTTGGGCCTCTCGCTCATGGTCCGTCCCGAGTTGAAGTTGGTGCCTCAACTCAATGAATCGCTTGATGGCCAAGGTGGGGTTGTCAAAGATCTCTTCAGAGTCTTTCACGAGATGGTCCCCAGTGGCGAACCGCCCATCCTCCAGAGATCGGAGGTAGAGGCATCCCGTCCCACACATCCCAATATCATACCCAATGTCCAGCTCAAGTACCCGAGCAAGGGCGGTGACTTCATCTTCATGAGTGACCGGTTTACTTGGCATGGATCACCGAGACCGGCATGGCATTGGACCATACCCACATGCTTCGCAGTTCACATTGTGGCCCATATCTGCCTGCTGGTTACCGCAATCAGGACATGTAGCCCAGAACTCATTGTTCTCGAAGGTCACCCCATCCGGGAGATCCTCGTCACAATCTCGTCCCTGCACGTTGACTACCCGTACCTTGTGCCTTGTCATACGGGCTCCAGCTTCTGGGCGATATCAATGTTGCGCGTAGCCATGGCTACTTTACCCTTCTCTTTAGGACTTCTATGGCGCTTTCGATGCCATCTACGCGACCGTGCAGGAACCTCAGGGCATCCTCTCGATAGTTGTCCCTGACAGCATCATCCGCTGCATGAACTGCATTGGCCAGGAGTTCCTCCAACTCGGTGATCCCTCCCCGGGAGTCCCACCGGGTCGCTACCTCATTGAGGAAGGATGAGATCCTCCCTCGTGCATAGAAAGGATCAAGGGCAGTGCCTCTGAGGCGCTCTGCAAGGTCTGGCCGGTGAGCGACCAAAACATTGAAGTACACTTGCCCGGGGCGTTGCTCTGGATGTGCCTCAGCATAGGCCATTGCGGTGGCAATGTATTCATCGTAGGTCATTGGTTGTCATTGCTGCAAGGGGTCAAGTTGCTTGGAAATGTTGCTGAGAAGTTGGATCATGGCACTGAGGTTGGTGGCCCCGTATCCTATGGCGAGGAGCTTGTGGCTCTCCCACGACAAAGGAATCTCCAGAAAAGCATAGCTGCCCTGACCGGAAGGTAATACCCTCAGCGTGGCATTCCTGTCCAGCTTGCGTCCCAGCCGGACAATCAACTGCTTGGTTAGGTCAATGCTTCGTGCCATGATGCCCCTCAGCCCGTATGGTCCATGCCGTTTGCGATGAGAATGCTTGCAGCCTTTTTGCTGATCTTGATGAGCTCCTGTGAGCTATCCGCATGCATAACATTCAGGAAGGGGCCCTTGGGCCATCCCGCACCCATGGCAACCTGGATACATTGGGGACGCTTGGTCTTGGTTGGGATTTTGGTCATGGCTTGGTTACACTCTTCTTGGTGAGTTTGGCAGAACCCTCCCTGAACCCATACGCCTTCTCTCCTGAAACAACTCGGCGGATCCAGGAGGCTGCCACCTTCACAGGTACCACGAAGTCTTCCTTCGGGCGATTCTTGGCAGCTTTGGTGGCTTCCGTCAAAGTGTACCGACCGGCCAGATCAAAGTTGGTCGTGTACCCAGCGCTATTGGGACGCCACCATCGGACTAGCTCATAGGGCTCTGCCTCATGGGGTCCCTGGTTCATGATGAGATACTCATCAGGGTCGGCGAGGATATGGGCCAATTCCGCATGAAGCTCCATGATTGCTTCATTGAGGGCTGGGATGTCCCCCAAGTCTTTGGCCTTGGTAGCCTTGACCTCGTATTGACGCAGTACCTTTGTGACAGCTGATTCAGGGGCCTTGGTCATCATCTGTTGCATCACCGCAATGACCGGTTGGGTATCCTTTTTTCGTTCCGTCATGTTGGCGGCTTTCGCGTTGAGGCAGGAGATGGTGACTCTTCCTCTTCTGGGGCCAAGATGGCTGGGTAAGCAGTCTTGTGATCCTCGGCCAGCTTCTCTAATTTGGGTACCAGGACCTTGAGGATTTCCTTCCCAAGGGACTGTAGGGCGATGGCCTCTTCGTGCTTCCCCTGGCGGAACAGGTCTACGGCCTTCGCGTCAAGATAGGAGGCAGTTACCTGGACCCCTTGGGCCTGCCCGTCCAGCCAATTCTGGGTGCACAGGTTGTCGTAGGAGTAACGGTGGACAAACTTCTCATCCCTCAATATCATATCACGGCTCATGGGTTGGTTCCCTCGTAACCCACCCGTCCCGTGAGGTCGGGGGACCGATATGGTACTCCAGGTACTTGGCGCTTGAACAGACAGGCTCTGTAGCCCTCCTTGACCATCTCCCACCCTTCTGCGCCAAGCTTGTTCAACCACTCCACTGCCAGTGGGTCCGTGATATCACATGTGTAGGTGCTGGTCATGGTCTTCGCCTTACCGAAAAGGACATCCTCCTGGTAGGTCGTTGTACCCAAGGGCTTTTTTTCTGCCTTGTATTGCCACTGGATCATCTCAAATTACCCCTTTGCTGCCAACCAGGGCTTTGGTAATGCTGCCAGCCAGGGCCCTGACCCTCGCCATGCCCTCGTCATATTCCTGCTCGGCCCGCCTCGCTTCCTCGTCGGATTCCGAATGGGGAGGCTGTTGCAACCCACCTAGAAGCATGATAGCTTCGTTCAATTGAGCCCGAAGGCGTTGTGCACTCTGTGCAGACTCCGCCCCGTTCCCCATGAAAAGAATCCGATCGAACAGGGGGCCGCTCGGGGGGAGTGGTGCAGGCTCCGCCTCACGATCACCGGCTGGACAAGGGCACCGGCCCGAGCCCCGGCCCGAGCCCCTACCAGTGTCCCGTATGCCAGTGCCCCGGCACTCAGGACATTTGGTTTGGCGCATGCTCGGGGGCACTTCGCCATCGACACCATAAGTAGCGTTCTCTATCGCGCGTTCGCGTATGTATTCAAGCGGGTGCTTCCCTACACCAGCCCATGCCCCCTGGTGTCGCTCGATGATGTACGTAAGTTGCTTGATCTTGACCGTCGCCGCCTCCAATGCTGCAAGGTCATCGGCCACGTCACGGACAAATAGCGCGCGTTCTGTGCGGTTCATGGGGCATCACCAATTGTATTGTGCATCTCGTTGGACATGTCCAAGTTACTCCTCGGAGCTAGGAATCGGGCTGAAAAAAGGAACTCTAGATTCTCGATATGTTTCGCTAACTTAGAGGATGCGGCTCGATTCGAACGAGCGGGAGATTTTACCTCCGGTGGGGTTCAAATCCACTGCCTTAGACCACTCGGCCACGCATCCCTAGCAGTCGAGAGAGGATTCGAACCTCCGGTGCCCCTTTCGAGGCACACCGGTTTTCCAAACCGGCCGCATAAACCACTCGCGCACCCGACTAGACTTACTTTGATGTCACTTTCTCATACACTGACGTGAACTTCCTCCCGTGTTTTGAAATTGCGTAGTCCAGATACTCTTGGATGGATCCCTTGTCGATGACTTTTAGGGGTACGGGGCACTGATCGATCTTGGCTCTCTCCTTCTTGGTCCAAATACCTTTGATCTCAACTAGACTACCCCCCACAATGAAGTCCGGGTAGTACTTATGTGTCCTACCTTCGTACTCATACTCGTAGCTAACCCTATTCCGTTCGATTGGGACACCATGGTCAATACAGTGGATGACGAACGCCAGCTCCCAACTACTATCACACCAATATCCCTTATACCAGCCATTCAGACCATGCCCACTCCCCTGCTTGTACCCGGAAGTCCGTATCTTATCGAACCTCTCCCGATATTCCTGCTTCGTCTCATCAGATTGGGAAGCCCACCACTTTTTATGGTCTTGTTGGGAGGCACGTTTGGCCAGTATTGCTTTCTTTTCCGCAGCTCCGACTGCCCCGTACATTTCCTCGTATGTTTTGCCGGTTTGCCAGGGGGTAAACCCTGGGTAGAACCCTCTTCTCCCCCCCTTGTGGGTTGGCTTACCTTTTTTCTTGGTCGAGTCCCTCTCTCGTTTCCCCGGACAACTGTTTGGGCTTGGGGAACAACACCACTTCCCAGAAGACTTGAATTGAATACTGGCCTCTTGATCACATCCGAATTCACACTTTGGCATACATTGCGTATGCTATAGGCAAACTAGGTTGGTGCTATTGACCAGTCTCTAGAAGGCTAAGACAAGATTCGAACTTGCGGCACCCGAAGGTGCGGCGGCTTTCGAAGCCACTGGGTTAAGCCTCTCCCCCACTTAGCCGGTCTCTCTATCTTGCAAGCGATCCTTAGGATCGCGAGACTGAGAGACTACTACTCCACCACGTAGACGTGTGTCCTACGCAGCGGGTCGAGTGGGATTCAAACCCACGGACGCTTTTCAGCGCCTCCACGTTAGCAGTGTGGTGCCTTAGGTCTCTCGGCCACCGACCCAGAGTTGTTTCGAGAAGAGTCACGGTGTATATTACCCTGTTAGGAGTCCTGTTGATAGACAAATCAGCGGGGTTGGAAGTTTTCCTCCAGGGCCACGCGATCCTGCATCATTTTGGTCGTGTACTCCCGCAACTCTGGGGGAGGGGGGGTGGTGACTGTCCAGGCCCAGACCGGACCGATCTTCCCGTACAGACCCCCGTCGCATCGGCTCAGGTAATCCTGGATGCGTACTTCCATGTCGGGGGATTCCCGAGGTTCCTGGGAGAATGCCTGGACCAGGGTCAGAGCCTGGACCCACACCCCGTACTCCCAGGACCACTGCAACTCCTCCATCTTGGCATGTTTGTATTTGGAGCGGCTGCCCCGAAGCTTCACCATGATTTCCGCGGCTTCCGCGGGGTAGTCCCTGAGAACTCGGGCCAAATCAAAATCCAGGAGTTTCATTTGCGTGCCTTCACGGCAAGTTTCCGGAGGGCCGTGTAGATGTTGGGCTGAAGAATCGAGTGTGGGGCTGATTTTCCAGTCTTCCATCGGGTAACGGTGGGCCGACTGACCCCAACCAGCTTGGCAAAATCAGCATCCGTGGTCTGGGTGATTTTCAGACCCAGTTGGACCGCAGTTTGGAAGTCGAACCTTGGCAGGTCATATATGGCCACATATATTGCCAGGGTGGGCTTGAGGCTAAGTGCAAACGTGACCACCATTGCCTCGATGTATTCCTCCAGCTCAATCCGTTCACGGAGGAACCCCAGCACCATCAATGCAGCTGGGGGCACCACCACACCACGTTTCCACCGTCTGACATTAGGGAGGCTAGCGTCGAAAACCTTGGCGGCATCCTCATCCTTAAGGCAAAGGAAATCGCAGCCCCGTGTGAAAAGGTCTGTAAACTCCTCCACGGTTGGGTTATGGAGAGCCCCCAGTAGCAGGTTTCTCTCCCTCAAATGGTTGTCCAGACTCATATCCCGATTCACAAGAACACCTGTGTTTCTGGTTCCGGGGGGTCCGGCGGAATGGGCGGGAGACCCGCGATTTCTCGCATTCGGCCGAGGATCTGGTTGTCCAAGTAGCGGAGTCTTTCCTCCACAAGGGCATCCATGAGGATGTCGAGCACCCCAGGTATGTACCACTGAAACATGTATCCTGGGTCCGCACTCCAGGTGTAGGCAGTCGCCGTTGTGTAGTCGAAGTTGGCTGGGATAGCAACATACACTGCCTTGTCAGGAATCCTCGCGTCAACATCGAACCCAAACTCGTAGGCCCTCATCTGGCCCACGGTCCAGCCTTCAGGGTGGGGCCACCCGTACCACGCTGCCTGGAGTCCAATACTCCACGTCATTGCTTATTATCCACAGGAGGCATGATTTCCCAATCGTCGCACTCAAGCTCTTTGAGGCTGAATGAGGTGGGGCACCTGACGGTCCCGTTGTACCCCAACCGACCAGCTCGGAAGAACCAGCCATCTGCGTCGTAACCAATATTGTCATCTTCAACATAATGCCTGCTGGGACGATAAATGGTTTTGCCCGCACGAAGGGCTGGAATGAGATCGTTGATTTTTGCCATTGACTACCTCTCGATCTCCAACAGAAATGGGGTTGGGTCCAGGAGGACCTTCGGACGCGCCTCTCCCTTACCCCACCACACGGCAGTTTTGGTCTCGGGTCCGTACAGTTCCAGGTGCAGCATCGTTGTGGGGAGTCCCTTGTCTTCCTTGAGCACCCGGGTTACCCAACCGATGATGTCTCCCGCCCGAACCCTTACTTCTTCCGGGAAGCCTCCCTTGCCACGTCGGTCGTAGAGATGACACATGTACTGGTTGGGCTTCACCTCACCGTAGAGGACCACTCCGGAGGCTCCCTTGACGAGAACCGCCTGGGTGTCCTGCCACCAGGGGGAATCGGCTTCCGGGCCTGTGAAGGGCTCTATGGCCACAACCATCCCATCCTCCACCGCATGTACCTCCTGGCCATCTTGGCAGTACAGGTCCACACCTGTGTGGGTGTCATACTTACGGGGGGCCCCAAAGGCACCAGGATGGTCCCCCACAGGGATGTCTTGGAGGGGTGTGCCAGGAAGAGGCCAACACCAGTTCATTTGGGGTGACTCTGCAACCATTTTCCAAGGTGGTTGAACAACCAATATCCGAAATGGGACGTATCCCTCTGGAACCCAGCCTCGATTCCCTTTTGGACAAGTCGATACCCATCGTCTGGATGGATCTTCAGGAATCTCATCGTCCGAGACCCCCTCCAAAGGATCCGGACTCGGAGTGTCTGTCCAAACGAAGAAGGGGTCATCGGAAAAAGACACTGTCCTCAATACCCTATCGGTACGGGAAGGCAACCTTTTAGAGAAATCGGTCCCTGGTCAAGAGGAAATCGAACAGCATCTGTTCAACCTCGCAGAATTGCTTGCCATGTGGGGAGCCCCCAAGCCACTCCTCATGGTGGATGTGGTGGGCAGTTTCGTGGATGATGGTGACGACAGGGGCTTCCTGGGGGGCGTAGATGACCCGTCCTTGATACAGGCCCCCGCACCAGCTTCTATCCAGGCGGCGAACTTCCTTGATGATTTTGGTACCTACGGCCCGGCAGAGCATTGCAGAGAAGTCCGCGGATTCCTGAAATGAGTGCAGCCGCCAATCCTTACCGAGCTTCCGCCATTTCTTGGTAAACACCACTTCCAGTGCCCTACAGGCAGCATACTCCTGCTCAACGGCCTCTTGGGCAGCCGTGATCGCCATGTGCCCTGGGGGAAGCTCCCGACGAGCAACCTGTGCCCATTCCAGGGGTGACTGAGCTGGTGTTCGGGTGGTGGCCAACATATTACAGGTCGCTTGGTCCAATGCTGGTTGTCGCCAGCCCACAACTACACACGGCTTCTTGTATGCACAACTTGGTGACCGGGGGATCCCAGATGTCTCGCTTCGGGTAGCCGTTGATCTTCTGCATCCATCCCCGGTAGGTCATCACCAGTCTGCGGATGACCTCCATGGTGTTGCCCAAGGATCCCGGGTCACAGGCGAGAACCTCAACAACCTCGTAGTCGTCGCTCACGCTACCGGCGAAGAATCCGGCACTTCCGTTCGTTGTGACGAAGTTCGGGCACACGACCCCGTAGTCCTCCCAGAACATCACCGTGTAGATCCGATCGAACCCCTTTTCCCGGAACCGGAAGACTTCGATCTCTCTGTCATGCTTCATGTCTATCCATCCTCAATACCCCTATCGGCACGAGAGGGCTACTTTTTACGTCTTCACACCCAGCAACCAGAGGTCCGCGGTCTCCTTGGTTCGGAACATAGCCCACACCCGGCCCGCGTCCACGCACCACCATCCGTCGAGAGCATGCCGACTGTCTCGTGGGTTAGGGATGTATGACCTACGAAGGGACGAACACTCCTGAAGCCGGTAGGGGGGAGTTAGGTCATCCCCCAGCTCATGGTTGAAGAACTTTTGGGCGACCGGCTGGAACTTGGGTTGCCCCACGTACCATGCCTCATAGTCCTGGCTGGTCAGCTTGACCGGGGCCGGGAGAGCAGGACCCGTCCGCATCTCCTTGAGGGCTGCGGGGAGGGCTCCGAACTCGAACTCCGCCGACCCCATGTAGTCGAACCGAAACACCCCATCAATGAGGCCCCGTGCGGGGGACCGTTCCCCCACAGGACGAAGCTCTACCCGCTGGACCAGATGCAATCGGCTGATGTCTTCCATGCTCATCGTCCTTTTCAAGAAATCGTCAATAAATCGGTAACGTCTACCACACCACTGGCCGGGTGGGAACCGACAAACACCACAGGCTCGATGGGTTTTCCACCGAGCAGGAACCCCGAAATGTTGAGTGGCTGCACCACATTGGGGATCCCACTGGACCGAACGCGATCCCTCAGCTGCATGAGAAGCTGTCCCAAGATGTTGACCCCGTTGAGGGCTTCCATTCCGCTGACAGGTTTTGCTCCCCAGAAGGCATCCTTCAATGAAAACTCCACGATGTCCATGTTACCTGTGGACTCCAGCAAACCCACGAAAGTGCTGGGGTTCTGCACAAGCTTCACACACAAACACCACATCATGAAAGGCACCCGTACATCATCCCAATCCGACCGGGACTGGCCCTCGTTGATGTGAGCCTTGGCACACCACTTGGCAGACATGGGGCTCTTGTGGTCGATGATTTCCTGTTGGACTTCGGGCAGATGGGGGAACCGCAGGGCCTGATAGAGAGCCTCTGTGGTCCGAATGCTGATCCCATTCACGACCAAGGGATACCCGCCCGCCATGTTGGACAGACCCCCGAAGGCCTCTTTGGTCTTACGGAAGACAGCACACTGGGAGGGGATGTAGGTGGTGGGTTCCAGGTTCATGATCTGTCCTCAATACCTATCGGCACGGTGGAACCAATTTTTAGGGGAATCGGTCCCCGGGGCATTTTTCACTAAAAGTTACCCCCCTCCGTGCCGATAGAGGGTAAGGAATACGACATGAGATCCGCCTTGATCGGCCAAGCTTACTACATCTTCGTTGCCGCCCGACTGGCCCGACGACAGCTGCCAGGGTACTACCTCACTGAAGAGGAGGCGGAGAGTGTGCGCAGCCGTACCCCCAACGCCTACATTAGCAGTATTCATGTGGTCAGCTACGACAATGGGAGGACCTTCCACCGGATCACCGTTGCGGGGGAGTCCGAGCAGGCCCTGGTAATCAACCGGGAAACGGCCCCCGTTGTGACTCCCACCTACATCACGCAGGATGGAATCTGGTAATGGATTGTGGGCTAGACCAATCGATCGATGAGGACCGGTGGGTAAAAGAGAACCCAGTGTATTGTCCTGTCCCATGGTGCAACGCCCACAAAATGAGGCGTTTTCGTTGTGGGGATGCTGAAGGGGACTTCGTGGGCATCCATGTGGCCAGAATGGCCTATGTGGGACGCTTCACTGCCATTGAGAAGCGGCGGGCAAAGGATTTCCGGGAAGGTGGGGTAACCAATCCCGAGTTGAGTGCTGGGATGGTTCGCATGCTCCAGGACTGGGTCGATGTCGGGTTACTTCCCGGTCGCAAAGGTAGGAGGAAGGTATGAAGATCACCGTTGTGGCCCCCAATGAGCCCGACAGACTTGGACCCTCGGTCCCACCTTTTCGATACCATCTGGACGCTGTTGTGGCCTACATGTTGGCACATGGGCGCCCAAGAATCCGTCTGGTCCAATTCTCTGAGACGGTGTATTGGGCTGTTGAGGGCAGCCATCGGCTTGCCGCTGCCCAGGAACTTGGGCTAATCCCCGAGTTTGTGGTGATGACCGGAAAATTCCTTACTTCTCAAGAATACGGGAATGACTATAACGCTTGGGGGGAAGACCACTTAGTGACCCCCAAGGAGTTTATCTTCAATGTAGGCCGTCCCAGTGGCAGGTCCTACGAATTCGATGCCTCTGTTCTTGTTGCCAGATCCCCAAAGACCTGTAGTGGAGCCGAAGCCCCATGCCAGTGAAGTGCTACGTCCCTAGCTGTTCCTCACCGGCAGGCCCCGGGATGGGCCCTTGGGTGCCCTTCTGTGCCAAGCACTGGTTCGCCTGCCCCTGGGAAGTCCGGGAGCCCCTGTTCCGCTTCTACCGGGCACCACCTGCCAGCAAAGAGGATGATTGGGAGAACCCCTTGCAGGATTCTTGGGTGGGTGCAGTAATGACTGCCCTTGTTGAGCTTGGCGTCAAGATACGGATCCTTCTATTGGACATCGATGGGGTCCTAAATTCCCACGGACATTGGGCCCGCCGTAGCCCAGAGCTACGGGCCATTGAAGAAGCCAGCGTGATCCGGGGCGGTACCGACCCAGCCTGTATGGCGCATCTCAATGAGATCGTGTCCAGGACCAGTTGCTTGGTTGTTCTCAGCAGCACAATCCGAAGGTTCGAGACCTTGGAAGACCTCCAGAGTCACTTCAACCAATATGGGTTCGTGGGGACGTTATTGGACCGCACCCCCTACATCAACGAGAGCCGGTGTAGGGGGCGGGAAATTGACATGTGGTTGAAGGCCCATCCCGAGGTGGCATCTTTTGCCATCTTGGACGATGAGGGGGACATGGATCCCCACCTGGACAAGTGGGTCAAGACCAGCATGCACAAGGAGGGACTGGAACGGGGGCATATCGAGAGGGTATGTACCCTACTTGGAGTTCCCGCCGTTCCCGTCAAGTAGGCCTTAACGCAGGTGGGCGTGGGATGGGATATGAGGGGCGTTCAATAACCCGACAAGGAGCCACGGTCCTTATGGGGGGACCATTCTCATGTCGCTCAATCTGCTGGCGACCACACCGCAAGCAATAGCTCACGGCCAGGGACTTGATTGGGATGAGCATGACAGTAACTGTGTCCTCGATGCCAGGGCTATCTTCATTCAGGTGTATCTGAGGCTCGCGCTGTTCCCTCTCCACCGGAGCCACCGTACACAACTGACCTGATTCAACCTTAGGACGCATTGAGTTCCCGTGTGGCCGGAACTTAACCGTCAGCCCAGCCTTGAGGTCCGCAATGTATAGCGTTGCCCATCCCATGGCCTATACCCGTACATGGCGATCATTTCGCCTCCCCACACGTCTAGATTTGATTCCCGGTCTTACCTGGGAGGAGGGGGCCAGTCGCGTCACATATCGAAGCTGATTCTTGTTCTCGGAGACAAACTGAAACGCATCTGCATAGTGCTCCATTTCCTCGTCTTGTCGGAGTTCCTCGATGGCCCGACGAATCCTGTGTCTAACGAAACCCTGGGAGACGTTCAGCCCATGGATGGCATTCAACTGCCGGGCTACCTCTGTCTGGCAGGTTGTCTCATACAATAGAGCCAGAATCCACCCGTCTATTGGGTCCTTGAAAAATCCCCCGAGCTTTTCCTTGTCCTTCAGAGAAAGTTTGGGGACCTGTATGGCGTACTCAAGTCGTTCAAGTGCCCTAAAGAGTCGGTAATGGATTGAGGGTTGGGAGATGCCGAAGTATTCGGCCATGGCCGCTTGCTTGACCGGCTGGAAGAAGTACATGTCAATCATCTCCGCCTCATCCTGAGGAATGAGCTTCAGAGCTTTCTTGACCTTCTGCCACAGTTCCCGGTCCCCCGTATTGGCCGGTAGGTAACCGGCTTGGGACATGAGGGCTCGAATGATGGGGTTTCCAGGGATCCCGAGGAACTCCCCCCAATCCTCCCATTGTCCCTTGTATGCCTCCTCTGGTTTGATTGGCATATCCTTTAGGGCACCGGAACGGACAAGACCCTGATAGGTGTTTCGATGGGATAGCTTGACGGATAGGACAATCCGTTTGGCCTTAGAGTAAGAGATGAACTTCTTTTTTGGCACAGGGGATGTTACCCTCATTTGAGCGGCGTGCGAAACTCGAATTCGCTTCTCCGGGTTGGAAGCCCGGGGCCCAGCCTATAGACCAACGCCGCAAGAAAACAGAGAGCGGGAGAGGGAGCTCGAATCCCCGACCTGTGCGATGGCGACGCACCGCTCTACCACTGAGCTACTCCCGCATATTGGTACGCGCGCTCCGCGCTGCGGTACCTTCGGGATGTTGTCGTTCTGTGGTTTTCATCGTTTCGTCTTTCGTTTGCGTGTACGACAGGGATCGAACCTGTGACCTTGGGCTTCGGAGGCCCCTGCTCTAATCCAACTGAGCTACGCACACATTGGCGCGTCTGAGAGGACTTGAACCTCTAACACCTGCATTCGTAGTGCAGTGCTCTATCCATTGAGCTACAGACGCATGTACAGCTGCGTTTGGGCCAACTACCTGTCTGGCATCCCTGGCTAGACTCGAACTAGCGTCCTGTCCTTAGGAGGAACCCGCTCTGTCCAGTTGAGCTACAGGGACGGACAATCAGGTGGTTGGCCTAATACGCCGTCGTCGCTGCACACGCCCGCAACCTCGCGCCAGCGTTCCGCCGTCACGTCCGTGGGTTGTCGTCTTGGTGTACATCGAGAAGCTCATGGTGAGTAGTTGAGAGTATAGCTTAGCTATTGCGTTCAGTGGTGTCAAGGGTCGGTAGGTTGATTTGTCTTCCGAGACCGATACTTCTCTCGGAGCATAACGAGGCGAACGGCCCCCTCTGCGGTATCCGCACAGTCCTCTACACCGGTCTGGATGTGACGGGCCCAGAAATCATTGCAGCACCCGGGGTCACACTTCGATACCTCGAATCCTGGGTGGTCATCCATGACCCGCTGCATCTCAATCTCTTCCAAAGTGGCTTGGTCTTGAGCGGCTGCGGCGTCGGCAATCACCTTCTCTAGCCGCTGGACTTCCAGGGTTAGGCGGGTGATCTCAGCACGAGCATCCTGAAGTCGTTGTGCGGAACTACTCACATCGTATTGCACTCGTTCTGCGGCCAGCTCATTCCCAAGTACTGCACGTTGTCGAGCCTCTGCATCTCGTTCCGACGTGCGGGTTTGGACCTCTTCGGTCAGACGAGCAACTTCAGCCTCAGCTTTCTTGGCACGGGCCACCATCCGTTCAAGCTGACAATGCTCGCACATGATTCGAGCCCCACATTGATCACAGGGGCTACAACAGGCGTGGTCATGCATGATGATGCCACCGCTGGGACCACCATGGCAAATACAATGACAGATGGTTGCTTCGGGGTGGCTACATTTGGGCAGGATAAGGTCCATTGCCACAACCCCCTATACGAACATCGCTAGTGAGTCGTTCCCACTATCGAACCTCACCCCACAGCGAACCAGCGTCAGCACGTCGGCCTCGGTGGCCACTGCCCCCAGGGCATCAATGTCCACCGCGAGCCAGATTTCGTCATGCTCCGCACAAGGAATCATGTCTTTTGTTCCTGGCACGAGCTGGTCGAGCAATAGGAACGCACACAGGTCTGGGCGAGTGCTGAGCTTGTTTTCAACATGCTCGAACTTGAACAACTCGTAGTTGTAGTCCTCGTCGCTCAGACGCCGGAACTCGTTTCGGATGTCCACTACGCACTTACCTGGGCCTGAACTGCCACTCGACGATACACGGGGGTGTTGGCGAGAATGTCATCCTTGCAGACAACATAGATACGGTCTGGCGGGTTGCCCACAATCTCTGAGGGGATCTCCTCAGTGCGGATCGCCTTGAAGCGGACGATCCCCTCCGAAGTGATCTGATAGCCCTGTCCGTTGTGGTCGGACACTTCCCAGATGGTCTGCTGGGTGTCCTGGTCAAAAGAAGCGCGGAGGAGCTGAAGGTCGTTCTGGTTCATTTTGGGTCGATTCCATTCAATGGGGTTTGAGAGAACATACTGAGGAGGGCAGGAAGCCTATTTTTTCCAATCCCTCTTGCGAGGGAGTTATTGTAGAAGGAAGGCTTCCTATGGCCTCAGCGAGAATTGGTGGGCTAGGCAGCCGTGGGAGCTTCAGGAGCAGCTGCCGGTGCGGCCACTGCGACCTTGAGGTTTGCATACCCCTGGTACTGACTCGTCAGGGCCTGTGTGGCCTGTGCCTTGGTGGTCTCATCCGTGGATTCAGTTGCGATCTGCTTGAGGGTTGCTTCCAGGTGCTGGATGCGACGGGCCTGATTTACCTTCGATGCACTCATTGTCTTGGTACCTTGGGTTAGATGGTCAATTGGTTGCTGGTTACGGGAAAACGTCCGGGATGGCGAGGAGGCTAATTTTGCAATTCTCCCTTGCGGGAGATTAGAAGGAAGCCACCTCATGGCCCGGAAACAAACATAGCGCGGAAGGCGTGGGGTCTAGTTCGTGAAATGAGTTTAGAAGGAAGACCCTACATGGCCGCGCCGATTATCTTACGCTGGAATCAACTCCAGGAGGTTGTCTATCGAATAGACCTTCGTGAAGACAGTATCCACTGTGGGCTTCTGCAACCCGATGTACACACTGTACACGTCTTTACTCTTGCTGGCGGGTCTCTGGCTGAGCAAATCGACCAGATACTGTACCGTGAGGTACTTTCGGTCTACCATTGCCTTGGCGAGGAGACCAGCACTGACCCGATTTTGTTCAACCCGATTGAAATTGGCCATCCCCTTCATGTACAGGTGAAGCCACTTCCCGACCCATTCCCCGCGGTCATTGCGCATGAACACCAGCGGGAGAGCAATCTGTCCCTTGCCACGAAGGTCTGACTTCACGCGAACCGTGCTGGCCTCAAAAGGCTTCCCCTTCTGTTCCTTGGTGCGCTCCATGAAGCCAAAGAATGCCTCTTCTGCCTCATCATAGCTATTACCCGAGAACACATTGACCTGAGGGACAATGTATTGGCAGTCGGCCTTCTCAAGGTCCACGTCAATGAACTCTGAAGCTCCATTGGGGGCACTGGTAATGTCCCCGCTATGGGTCATAAACCCTCCGAACCCACCACGGAGGTCGGTCCAGGAGCACTGACTCAGGGCCTGGAAACTCTTGTCCAGGGTGAACACGCTCAGATCATAGTCCGTACGCTCGGTAGCTTCCTTCCAGTAGACAAAGAATCGCAGGAGCCCCCTGGGGACTGGCATCACTGAACCACGGGGCAGGATCCCAAACCCATCGGACTTGTTCTTCTCAGACAGCGGGAGCGCAATTCCGAGAGCTGCGGTCTCCACAAACAGGCTAGTGACATCCGGGAGACGACGTAGGATCTCCGCGTCAAAAATACGGTTGAATGCCTCCACGGTATCCTGGCTGAGGGGCTGGCGGTCCTCTGCCTCCACCCAGGCCTTGCCCTTGCTGTTGGTGAAGATACGAACGGTTCCTGCCACAATGCGGTTCTGGAGGTGTTCCCGCACAGACAGGATCACCCGACCGGAGACCTTCTCGATCACATCCCGGACCTTGAGCAGTAGGTATCCCGTAGGCATGCCTTCATGCGGACCGGACTCCACGTCCGAAGCCACAACCAGCAATCGATCCAGGTTCCGGAACAGCATCCCGGGAGCCGTTGCCAAAAGGTCAATGGCCCCAAACACATCCTTCTTGGATAGTGCCAGTTCCACTTTGCCAGCCAGCGAGGCAGCCTTCTTGTCTCCACGGGCCACCGCAAAAACATCCCTACCTGGGCCCTTGAACTCGTGGGGGTGGACTCGTTCCCCAAGGCGCTTCCACACCTCGGCATGCTTGTTGACATCGGCAAGCTTCCACTCGGCATTCTGAACCACCTCATCGAGGGCACGCATCAGGTTACGCCGAATGGGGCGGCTCATTGACTTGAACTTCGTGGGCTTTTCCAGGGTCTCATCACCCCCAGAGATGATGCAGGCTAGACGGAGGACATCGATCACCGTGTCTACCAAGATGGACTGGTTGTTCTCAATGCGAGCCTTGTTGATGATGGCCCGGTTCTCACGAATTGGAATGCTAACCGGTTGCTCCTCGTATAGACAGAGCTGTGCCACATCCTTGAGCAAGGCCCTGTCACCGTCACTCAGGGGCACCTTGGAGCCAGCAAGCATGTGGTACAGGGTAACAGACTCCTCCAACAGGGACCCGCCCAAATGGAGCACTGTGAGCTTCCTGACCGAATCTGGGATGAATTCTTCCTGGTTTGCTACCATTTCCTCATAGGAATGGAGGTACCTCCCGTAACCGGGGAGGCTCAAGAGATTGACATACTCTTGGTACCCAACAGGGAACTTGGCGGTATGCCCTGCAAACAATGCCTCATAGGAGCGGATGTCTTGGACGCCTAGACCCTTCTGGTTGAGTCTTGCGTCTACAAGGCAGGCCATCCAAAATTCCTTGGTGTCAGGAACGTTCTCGGGGAAGTTCTTGAAGTAGACGTTGTGTTTGACATGATCCCCAACCATCTCCTGAGCAATCGTGAGAAGCTGGGCAGACATCCCCACAACGTCTTCCGTCCGCTGGGACGCAAGGTACGTGAACAAATCTCCGGAAAGCTTGAAGCCAATGGAGATCAGGGCACAGTCGAGCTGGCGAGTGATGGCTGCCCCCACCAGTTGATTGGTCCCACTTGTGAGGATGGCAAAAGCCGGAACCCGCTTGGTACGGGTGACAATTGTCTTGAATTGATCAACACCTGACGGTGACTTGGTGGTGGGCATGACCTGTTTACACTTTCGGTTGCATCTTGGATGGGAAATCGTACCCTAGTGAGTTGACTTCACGACCGACCGGATTGCTGCATAGTATTGGCCCAGCATGGTCTTGAACTTACCTGAGGCATCCAACTTGGCCTGGATGGTGGCGAACATGTTGTCGTAGTTGAAGGCGTAGTCCCGATAGGCAGTCAGGAGGCGCTCCGGCTCCATGGAGTCCTGATCCCTGCCATCCATCACATGAACCCCCATTCCCTCGGGGACCATCCCTGGAACCCCACCACTAAAGGCATACAGGACAGGGAGTCCACAGCTCAATGCCTGGGGGACCGTCTTGGGAGCAGCATCCCTGTAAGTCAGGTTGAGGAATCCATGGCACCTATTTAGCCACTCGGCTATGCTCTTGGGGTCTTCGAGATACCCAATAGGGCGCACATTCTTGGGTAGGTGCCCGAGAACTGTGGGGCAGGTTCCAATGAGCAGGATGTCCACTTCTGGAACCAGTCTGGCAAACCCGAGAACCGAGCCCAGTCGCTTCTCGGAACGTGCCCAATTCGAGGCACAAGCGGCGAAAGTGAAGCGTCGCTCAAAACGCCTACTCTCCGTATTCTGGTAGTTGAAGACCTTGGGGTCCACCCAATGGTGGATGACCTGATGGGACTTCAGGGTCCCAATATGGTTATCTGCGCAGCCATTCAAGTTGCAGCGGCAACTAAAAGTCTCCATGCTGTAGTCGGAGATGAAGATGACCTCATCAGACTGTTTGGCAGCTTCCACATAGGGGACATTGCGCTCCCGCAACCCGTCCTGCCAGAACATCCCGTCCATCCGTTTCACACGGGGGGCGTTTAGCTCAAGGGCATGCTTTGGGTAGATGTCATTGGTGAAGATGACCTGAGCCCTCTTGGGGTCCTCCACCCACATGCAATCGTAGGCATCGGCGTTTTCCCTCAGGTACCGGACCACGTCATTCTCGATGGGGCCCCCGTTGCCACGGTGCTCGGGACGCTCGGACGAGTTGGAACAATCGTAGATGGTCAACATTGGTCAAACTCCAATTACGGGCAGACGAATCCGCTTGGTGGGTGCCTCAGAGGCAGGGGTTTCCTCATAGTCGGGAGCCATAAGTTCCCTGAACTTGTTGAGAAAATCAATGCACACATCTAGGCAGTTGCGACTACAGATGGGGTCCGCATGAATGTCATGGCCCTTCAGCCAATTGATGCGTTCCTCCCGCATCTGTGGGCTCACCCGGCCGATGGGTTCCCCCTGCTCTCGCATGTAGATGACACACGGGAAGTGGAAGGGGCCCGCAACCACACAATCGTCCCAAGCAAGGTGGCAGCGGTTCGCATCCCCTGCTTGGAGGCCACGGACATTCCGACCCGCCTTGAGGTTGTTGACCCGATACTTGAGAATCGGGTGTGCGTCCAGGATCTCTTCAGGGATACCCAACACACCCTCCAGGGTTTCATTAAACTGGGCGGCCGAGATGATTCGGATGTCCGCCACCCCAAGGTTGTGGGCAAACAGAACCGTATCCTTCAGCTGGGCGAGGTTGTCCTGGTTCAGGACCACCCCCACGGTCACGTAGGTCTTGGAGGACAGGTACCGAATGCTCTCCACGATCCGGTCGAATTTTCCCTTGACCCCAGCCATCTTGTCGGCATCTTCAGCGCAACAAGCGTCCAGGGATACCGAGAAGTCATTGGCCCCTGCCGCCAGGAGCTTGTCGTACAGGGACTGCGGTGCTGACCCGTTCGTGGAGATGGCAATACGTTCCACCCCACGGGCCTTGCAGTAGGCGACCAGTTCTACCAGCCCCTTGTAGACGGTTGGCTCACCACCCGAGAACCGGACGTTCTTGAGCCCATGGGGCTCCCCTGCCTTGGACTCGATCTGGTCGTAGTTGAAGGATGCCTTGCGGTCACCGTCCACAAATGACGCATACACGCCATGTTCGGTGGCCAGGGTGGCAAGAGAATGGGCAAGCAGGTATTCTTGAACGAGCAACTTGGAGGGGTTCATGGTCTTGTTACGCCTTGGGGGAAGGAAGTGAGAATGGCATGTTCTCCTCGTTGTCGTTCTGCTTTGCAATGGCTGCACGCAGTTCGGGCTCGAAGTGGTCCCCCCGCCATGAATTCACCCCGAAGGCCACCCCTTCCGTGTCCAGGTGATCTACGGCCAGCACCGCACAGCATCCCTGCTCGTCGAAGACCGTGGCGATGAACTCCCGTCCCTCAACATCCTTCCCGCCCAGGAAGCGCACGGCGTAGAAGGGGGCACCACCAACCCCGTTGCGATGTCTTACGATCTCGTGAACCTTGGCTACAACATTCTTCATGGTTTCCTCACAACGCTTTCGTGACCAGTCCGGCGTGATACATTGTCATGGCTGCATCGAGTGCCTTCCCAGCTGCCTCGTGAGCCGTCATGAGGGAACGGAACCGCTCCCGCCTCACATCACTGATCACCATGCCTTCGACGGCATCCTCGGCAATCACGAACGCACACGCCGCAAGCGCCTCACGCGCATCCCGCCACGTCTTCTTGACCATTTCATACTCGATTTCAGTCATGGGATTCACCTTCCAGCTTGTTCGGATTCAGCGAGCTTCTCACATCTCCCAGGCATGGCCAGGACCCTCGGCCCAACCGCGATCCTCCAGCGGACAGGGGCCACCCCCAGGAAAGCCATGGCCAGGGGCATCACACATCGAGCAACAGCGCGGCTCTTCGTAGCGTGCCTCCAGGGCATCCATGACACGATCCACCTCGGGATCCATGCAGCGACCGTCCTGGTGGCCGTAGTCAACCGCTTCTTGAGAGTGAACCATGGGGAACCTGCCTTCAATACCCTATCGGCACGAGAACCCAACTTTTTAGGGAAATCGGTCAAGGGCCCCTACCTAGCCCCCAGTCTATCGAGCCGGGCATGCTCCTGTGACATCGCTTCCCGAAGGGCGTCTGCATATTTATCAAACCTAGCATGCTCAATAAAAGCGGTGACAGGCCTCAGGGACCCAACAGCCCCCTTCCAGCACACAAGCCACGGGCAACGATTGTCTGCATATCGCTTGCCAGTGTCGGTTCCGTCGAAGGTGATCGAAAAGTCCCCAAAAGCCACACGGCCCCCGTTGCCTATGACCATACTTGCGGGGGGTGCTTTTTCCCATACTTCTGGCTGGCAGCAAGGGGCTGCGTACGTGCAGAGGAGCTTGCGTTTGCGACTCATGTGGTACCAGCCGAACCCACACCTGTAGGCTCATCCATCATCGTGAGCGTTGTCCCGCCACTACAGGAAACGACGCACCAGATCCTCCCCTGGGGGGCAGGTTCATGTAGTGCTCTCGCCACGTTGGGGTTGACCTCCGCAAGGAACCGGGCGCATTCCTGGCGGCTCATGGTCAAGATGAGGGTGGGCCGCTTGCCCCCACGTTCAATTTGGGCAAGGTCCTGGGGGGCTGATGGCATCTGCTGGGCAGCAACCGCCGCTAAAGCTTGGCCAATCAGATCGTTTGCATCTACGATCAGGACCACGGAATCCGCAGAGGGCTTCGCTCGAAGCCACCCTAATAACCTCGCCAATTCCTTGTTGTACTTGAACAGGTGAAACCGATCCCGCAAGGAGGAGTCTACACCACCCTGCCGCCGTCGTTCCTTCCGGTTCATGCCCGCACCTGATGGCTTGGCACGACATACGAGGTACCATCCCATTCGCTGTATTCCTCAGCGGCTGCAATCACTCGCACACATTTGTTGATCGCCCATGCGATGCTCCCCACAGTTTCCTGGTCGCTGCCCTCCCCGAGGGCCGTGCGGCAGATGTGCACCTGTTCGAGGTCGCCAGCCGTAGTTGCTTCGGTCAAGAGTTGGCGGATTTGGCCGGATGTGACGGTCGCGGTCGTTGTGGTCATGTCGTATCCTCTACCCCCTATCGGCACGGCAAGGCTACTTTTTAGTGAAAACGGCAGCCTCCACGAACCCACACCCCTCACACTCAACCACAGATGCCCCGTCGAACCGCGGGCTGTTCTGGTAGGGCATCCTGGCCCGGCTGTCACACTCGGGGCATCGCAGGCACCCGTACTGGTTAGCCTCCAGGTTGTCCATGTCCACCACCCCCGAGTCCCGGGTGACTTGGGGGGTGACTTGAGGGGTCGCTGCCTCAATGGCACGGACAATTCCCCGACGAAGTCTGCATCCCTGACATGAGGGGTCGTCACCCCCCAGGTGGTAGTCGTAGTGGCGGTGGAGGCCACACTCAACCAGGGTGTTGGCGATGTCGAATGGGTTGTTGTTAGCCATGACTTTGAACTTCGTGGGAGAACTTGGCATCCCCCGGTAGGATTGGTCGAAGTCTGGCCTCCGTTTCCCAGATATCCCTACAGAAGAACAAGCAGGTCGTGTAGTCCTGGTCCTCGTGGACCACAGGCACCCGACAAAGACGTGTTGGTGCTGTCATGTGCTGGGTTACTCTCTTGAGGAGTGCAAGTTCGCTTCCTTCCAGGTCCCCCTGTGGCCCAATTCTAGCCATTCGAGGTATGCCTTGGCCTCATTTTCTCTCAACAGATCTGGAAAATAAGCAATGAAGGCTGCCCCATGGGGAGGTTCATGATGGGATGACCACGATTCCACTGACTGCAAAAGACACGTCCCTGGCCAGAATTGAACTGGCATCCGAAGAGTGAGGATCTTCGATCCGACCATTAGAAGACAGGGACCTAGCACCCCCAACGGAATTCGAATCCGTGTTACCACCGTGACAGGATGGCGTCCTAGACCACTGAACGATAGGGGTATATCACCTTAAAGGTGGTGCCTGTGGGGGGATTTGAACCCCAAAACCTTTGCAGAGTGAAAATCTGCTGTCCTAACCAACTAGACGACACAGGCAGGCAACGAGACGGAAACCGATATACGCACCTTATGTGCGTTCGGAATCCGATTCGCGCTCTCGCTCTGATGTCGTGTAGGAGTTCATGGTCGTAGTCTAGGCGACAGTATAGGGAGGAAAACGAAGCTGTCAAGGGGCTGTCAGGGGCCACAACACTGGGCTGTGGCGCAAGGCAATGTAATGCCAGTTCTCAAGCCAACTCCGGTGGATAGGGATCCTCGACCGGGTCCAGCCATCCATCACGTACACCCAAGGTTGCCAAGAATGCCTGCCCTTGGGGAACACCGCCAACATCATCCCGTTCTTGGCACAGTGGGAGTCTTCCAGGGAATCTTTGACGACCTGTCTGGCCCTCTTGGATGTCCTGACTCGCTTGAAGGTCGGAGATGAGTCCCCGCCGGGATCGAACATGATGAGGTACATGCTAGGGCTCGATATTGACGGAGGCGTCTAGATGGGTTGGGGAGGGGATTGTGGGTCTCCGCTGATTGCATGTGGCTAGTCCCATCGCAAGGGGCAACACAATTCCTCCAATGAAGGCCACCCAAATACCAACTTTGGTTAGTCTCTTCACACGCTGCCCCAAGGCATCGTTGCTCCGAATGGCCTCTTTGAGAGTTCCTGATAGGTCCAGGAGGCACGCCTGAGTGTCCTGTAGGACCTGTTTCGTTTCTGTTGCGATTTGTACCTGTGCAGCCAACTTCCCAACCTCTCCAGTCGATAGATTGCCTGCTGCTTGTTTTAGGATCTCCTCAGGGGAAAGCAGCTTGCCCGATGTGGGGTTGGTGAACTGATCAATAATAGAACGTCCCATTTGGAATCCGGGGTGTGGGTCGGACCACTAGCTTGGCTATTAACCCGACAGGGTATGTTCCCACTATACACCCCTGAAGCGTTCCAGGCAGCAAAATCTTTCACCTTACTACCCCTGAAGTGTCAACAGTGCCCCACCACCATCTATCGGACCAAGAAGGCTCTTAAGTACGCAATCCTGAAAGGCAAGGAGAAATTCTTTTGCCCCAAGTGCCTTCCCCAATCCCAGGTGTCATCCATCGAGGTAGCCTGCCTGACTTGCGGGGTCAAGTTCTTGAAGCGGGCATCCCAATGTAAGAAAACCCCCAATCACTTTTGTAGTCGGTCCTGTGCAGTGAAGACCAACAATGTCAAGACCCCCAAGAGGAAGGTTGAGGGCTCCTGTCGAACCTGTCAGAAGCCTACACATACCAAAGACCGGTATTGCTCGGATTCCTGTAAGGAGGTGGCCCGTCAAATCTGGGAGGCGGAACGGGAGCTAGAGTGGCAGAAGCCCCCCGTCAAGGTCAAGGGACCCCGTAAGCCTAGGGCGAGTAGTGGATACAAGAAGATTGGAAGGTCCCCAGCACAAAAGCGGGAGGACGGGAAGGCAGGGGTTGTGGCCTGGAGGCAACGCACCAAGCTCAAAGCCATTGAGTACAAGGGAGGATGCTGCCAAACATGCGGGTACCGGAAATGTGTATGGGCTCTCTCTTTCCACCATGTGGACCCCTCACAGAAGGACTTTGGCATTGGTGGTCGGAATCTTAAGTCCTGGGCCCGTATTCAGGTGGAGTTGGACAAGTGTGTCCTAATTTGTAGTAACTGTCATGCAGAAGTCCATGATGCCCTGGACAGCACCCCTGATGCTAAGGCCCATTGGAGGAAACGCCTCAAGATTAAGGCCATTGAGTACAAAGGAGGTCATTGTTGCCTTTGCGGGTACCACAACTGCAACAGGGCATTGAGTTTTCACCATTTGGACCCGTCCCAAAAGGACTTCAACATCTCCAGGGTTAGTAGAACCTGGGAAAGCATACAACCGGAGTTGGATAAGTGTGTCCTACTCTGCATGAACTGCCATGGGGAAGTTCATGCTGGCACTGCTATTTTAGACTCGATGGTAGACCGTACTGGAATCGAACCAGTTTCTACGGGTTAAAAGCCACGCTGCCCAACCAATAGGCCAACGGTCCTCAATTGGAGGCGTCGGCGGGTTTGAGTCGAAGTGAGAAGGAAAACGTCATTTGGACCTCAGCTCCGTGGGCAGGGATCGCACCTGCTCAATAGGCAGTTTAACAAACTGCTGCCGTCCTATTTGGCTACCACGGAAAACACGAATGCACGGCTGCCAACGCTAGGCGTTGGCGTTCCGATTCAGTGTTCCAGGTTTCAAGAGGGCGTACATTGGCTTGGTCTCTGTGGGAGTCTATAGGGGATCTAGTGGGCTGCGATTAGGCTCCCCAGGTTGGTCAAGCTTACGCCTTCGTTGCCGCTCTGCGATCCGGTTCGTCATTCTTGCAGACGAAAGCTCACGCAGCGGAGCAAGGAATTACCAAACTGGGGAACGATTAGAAGGTTGACTCGGAGATGCAGGATTACGTAGGGAGGTACATGAACGACAACAACCCGAGCCAACCTTGGTAACGGGAGCAGGATTTGAACCTGCGATCTCCAGCGTATGAAGCTGGCGGGTTGAACCAGACTACCCCATCCCGCAATAAGTCCGGGGATTGTGGCCCTGGTTGGACCCGCAACCCCGGTCCCAACGATGACTGCCCATCGTTGGACCCCTGCCCGACCTGTAGCCTCCTGTGAAGCTACCTTGAGTAATCAGTTCAAGTGCCGGACCGATCAATTCATCTTACGCACCAGGAGAGACTTGTCGAGAAGAAATCTACTGGGGGTGCGATTTGCCCTACTTGCCCTACTTCTTGTACCAAGCGAAGAACCCTGCCCCTACCCCGAAGAACAGAATGAGAGTCAGGAAGGCGTAAAGGCCATGGTAGTCACAGTCTGTGACCCCGCTTCCGTTGCCCACGGGGTGGCACACCATGGGCATGTATGCCGCACCACAGAGCCCTGCCACGCAGACCAGCAGGCACAGGCAGAAGATGGCAAACAAAAACTTCAGCATGGTTGTTCTTACACCCCAAGCCCGATTTGGGCCAAGCTTTTTTCTCCACAAATCCCACAGGGGCGACGGGCAAGTTTCCCGTTGACGAGACCCACGGCCATGTGGGTGCCCCCACATTCCAGGCACCCATGGTGTCTCCAGGTCAGGTGCATTTTGTCCTGTACCATGGGATCCGTGAAAAGATGTTCCGATGCCTCATCGTGAACCTCGGCACTCAAGAATCCAAAATCCAGCACTGCTCGCCTCAATAAATCACGCCCAATATGTTGGCGACGGTATCTTGGGTCCACGAACACGTGGCAGCACATGTATTGGGCCTTGAAGTCCCCCTCCTCCGGTGGCTCGAAGGCAAGCAGCCAACCAAGGATCTCGTCCCTGTTCCAATCCCAGCAAATAAGGGCGTACCCAACCTTGGCTTGGGTGAGCCACTGTCGCATCAAGCTCCCACCGGGATTGGTCAGCGCCTCCAGCCTCTCAAGGAGCGAGGCTGATTCCCGCACCTTGCGGAGTGTGTGGACTTCGATCATCGGGCCTTCTTCAGCCGCTCAATCAGGGCATCAGCCCGAAGTCGCAGTGTCACAGGCAGCCACTTCACGTGTTCCCACTTCATCCAACTGGAAGAGGTGTTAATGTCCTCCTGAAGCATTTTGGCAGCGGAAGCATATCCTGTCCCATGCTTATCGATTTCCGTCCCAAGGGACTCTACGGTGTCAGTTTCCCAGGAAGCCCGCGTTTCCGCTGTGACTTCCGTTGTAACTTCCAGGGTGCCCTCGACTGGGACGCACTCCTCATCGAAGCCGTCGAAGCTGAAGTCTTCGTGGTACAGGATGGCCTCCGCCGCACCACAGATACTCCCCTCGAAGCCCCCGGTCTCCTTGATGACAACGGAGTTCGGATGCTCCGTCGTGTCAAAGTGGACCTCAAACGCCCCATCTGATTCGTCAAACTGGACCTTGAGGACATCACCTGGACTGAGCACAATTGTTGGCATGTTCAATATTCTCCTGTGTACCTTGGTTACGCTTACTTGACCCTCATTGCCTTCTCGATCAACACGTCACCGTAGCCTGCTACGGCCAGGGCATCCGACTCATCCCAGGGCAGCTCATAGTACACGGCTTTGCACTGTTTGCAACCGCGACGCATCCTAGCCCGGTGTGGTACAATGCCCCACAAGCGTTTCCACCAAGACGGTTCGTAAGCCGGTTCATAGGTATCAGACGGCCCCTGTGGAACCATCTTCCCCATGCTCAACATCATCGTCGGATCAGCGGTGTAGGTGCCACACTTCCGGCACGGCATCGAGGGTGACCTGTACGGGGGCAGTGGCTCTTTTGTGTTCATCGAGTTGGACCTTTCATAAGTAACTCGTCCATCTGGATCAAGACCTGCCCATCCTTGAGCCCTTCCACCCAGCCAGTAGGGATAGCCTCCAGGCCCAGATAGGTGCCCAACAGGGCGCCTGTGATGGCTGCCCGGGTGTCCGTGTCCCCCCCACCCCTCACGGCCATCCTAACCCCCTCAGCGAAGTCATCTTCGTGGGCCATGGCGCAGTAGACCGCTGAAACCACTGTCTGGGCAGCGTTACCCCGTCGACCCAGAAGGCCGATGGCTTCTGGGGTGGGGGTGTTGAGGTCGAAGAGATCAAAAGCCATTCGGAGTAGCTTGGTGACATTGGTTGAATCGGGGCCCCCGAAACTCCGGCTATCTAGGATGGCCAGTACCTCTTGAAGTGTTCCCGCCACAGTCCACCTGTGGGATGAAAGCCCAGCTACCAGCATGGCGATCACCGAACTTGCTGTGATTGCTTCGATGTGGTCATGGGTGATCGTGGCGTCCAATCGGGCCACATGGTGCATCACCAGCGGGTTTTCGTTACGGTAGAAGAGCCCAAGGGGGGCTACCCGCATGGCAGTGCCATTGCCCACAGCGTTGGGGTTGTCGAAGGTCTTGCCTGACCGGTCCCAAGGGACACCATCCCGCACTGCCCGGAGGGCATCGCGTGTGGATCCTCCCATCCCACATGGTTCCCCTTGGGCCCATATGAGGTAGCCATTTGCGGCATCCACTGGGTCATACTTGCCACAAGCCATGAGGGATTTGGCCAGTGCCATGGCCATCCCGGTGTCATCTGTCCAGCACCCTGCTGGGAGACTGGGCATGGGGACCTTACCATCGAGGGTGTGTGTTAGCCGGTCCGGCCAGGACCCAGCCACATAGTTGCCGTCCCAGGTGGCGAGACGGGGGTCCACTCTGTCGCTGAAGTGCTCGAAGGGCATCCCCAAAGCATCCCCTACCGCGAGTCCGACCATTGTTGCTGGTGCTGATTTCATGTTGCCAAGTCCCTCCCCATTCCCCAGAAAATACCAGCGTCCACTGGGAGTCTTCCGCTGGCACTCAATCGTTCCCACATCCTGGCAACCATTGCCCGTCCTCGCGTCTTCCCTACCCCACGTCCCCGTTCCAGCACAACCCACCATTGGGCAAGTGGCATGGCGCCCTTCTTCTTGTTGCAGGAGTGGCACAGGACCATGAAATTCGAGGGGTCATTAGGCCCGCTTTGGCAGCTGGGCACAATGTGGTCAATGGTCAGATCGGAGGGTCTTGTGGGAGACTGTTCCCCGGTTCTTCCACATGCCTCACACTTGTGCCCCGCACGCCGGACAATGGCTTGCTTTGACCAGCTCTTCCGTATCCCAACACCTTCTCGATAGGGTTTGTACCCCCAGGCTCGCACCACATCGAGGTACCTTGAATCCTCCATGGAGATGACATAGGGGGCAAATCCCGTTATGTCATAAACAAAGCGAAGGGGGTCCTCTCCAATCGTCTCCCGGGTGATGGTTGGGTCCAAGTATTGGTGCTCTCGAATCACATGGACAGCATTAACGATGATCTCACGCCGATAGGGCACCCACGGCTCCGCATACAGACCCCGTAGGTTCCCGTAAAAGGGGTAGTTGCCCTCTTTGGCCACCCACTGCCCCATGTTGCGCACGATCCGCTTGGCCTCAACATGCTCGGGGGGCAGCTGATCCGCTGCAACGCGGGCAAGTCGGACCAGGGTGGCGATCTTGTCAATGGTCTCTGGTAGGTCAATCATCGGAGCTGCCCCAGGATACGGTACTCCCGCATATCCCGCATAGTTGTACCTCATCATATCTTCTTACCCTTGGACCTCCTCTTACCCTTATCGGTACGGGGGGAGAGGTTTTTAGAGAAATCATACATGACCATATGTGACACCACATGGGATGTAACCATCTCCTTGGGTAACGTATAGGATGACAGAATGGAGTGAGAAAACGGTAACCCTCGCTGGGGGTCTCAATGACCAGCTTGTCTGCCAGGGTCTCAGCTTCGGTGGCCCGCACCGAGTAGAACTCATGGGCACCATAACAGGTCCCAAAGGTATTCCCAGTCGTGTAGCGGACCGTCACCAAGTAGACGTGCTGGAGACCGAATACCTTCTCGTCCTCTACCTCAAGGCTGTCCGTGAACATGATGTCAGGCTTGGACTTGTAGAGGTGAAGGACATGCAGGGTGGTGTGGATAGGCTCATGGGAAGACCACCTGTCGTTGGGGTCAAGGACTTCCCCACCTGACTCCGTGGTGTCATACTCAATGTAGACACGCGGCTTCTCTGGCTCATTGTTGTGTCGCATCACGCCACCTCAGGTTCCCGCTTGTATCCATCAGAATCCCGATCAATCAACACGGATTGGTCTTCCAGGAAGTTGAGGAAGATCACAACCTCACTCCCCCCGTCCTGCCAATATTCCCCGGCAAGGGAGAACCCAAACCCACGGAAAAAGTGCTCCTGTCGAAACACGATGAGGGGATTGTCGTCATCCTCACGAACAATGAACCCATGCCTCCGGCCTTCATCCTTATAGGCCCATGGCTTCGTCACTAGATATACGGTCCTCCCATAGAAGGGGAATGGGGCAGACCTCTTCTGGCCAAATCTACTGATCTTGTTACCAAGAGTGAAGAGGGCCAAATCAAACAGGACTCGACAGGACTTCAGCATATTAGGGTCTCTGTTGCAGGTGAATGGCAATGGCCAGGGACAGGGCTAGATTCACCCGGCTAGTGGCATCCCCCAATTCCTTGTGGGCCTTGTCCAATCGCCCCATTAGGTCTTCCAGTTCGGGTGGTCGCTCCAGGGCATCCTCTGACGCCTGGAGAATAGGTGGCATCAACAGGAGAAGATCCTTGAGTCGCTGTGCGGCATCTCCCACTTCCTGGAAGACGCTCATTTTCTGGCACTTCCCCAAAAGGGCATCACAGCGGATTAGCTGCAAATCCATGTACTCCTGCACCTTCTGAAGTTTGGTTTTCATGGCATTGGCCCCATCATGGTGTTAAACTCCTCCTCGGTGTATGCGGTCCCCCCAAAGAAAAGAGCCTTCACCCGATTGGCAACGGTGGCCAGGGGTGGGTAGACAATGGGCTCGATCTTGGACCTAGTGACAGAGAGGCCGGGGTTCTTCCTGGCATTGTGACCGGGGGGCAGGGCCTCCAAGTCCTCAGCCGTGAACGGTGCAGTCGTGGTGGTACGTCGAATGAACGTCCCCCGCTTGCACTGGGGGGGATACTTGTCCCAGTCAATGCCCCTCTGGAGGAGCATCTGCTTCTGCTCCAGCCCGTTCAGGCCATGAAGCTCCTTGTGGGAGCACACCGCTTGAGCGGCCATGGAGACGGAGTTCTTGGTGGCATCCCACTCCCGCCACATGATGCAGTTAGCTGCCTCTTCGAGGTCGGGCACATTCCAAACCCGACAATCGAACGTGGGCGCCCGACCGACCTTCTTGTTAGGAAGGTACTTGGGCATCAAGAGATTGAAGTGCACACTCGCAAACGCCGCCAGCGAGGATGTGATCTTCTGGATACGCCCATCGAAGTACAGCTGGCTCTCGAAGGAGTCAGAGTACAGGACCAGACTGATCTCGTCTGACTGCGTGTAGCCAATACGCGCATTGGACTCCTTGACCAGAAGCTCCGTGACGTTCTGCATGAGTCCCATGAGACCTGGGTCAAAAGGGCGAATGAGTCCTTTCGTGAAGGTGTGAAAACTCCGACCATCCAGTCGGATCATCGCAGGAAGTCCGGGCATAAGGCGCCGCTGTGCCTCCACGCCCTCGTAGACCTTCATTCTTGTGCCAAGGACATCTTTGATATCACTCATTGAAATCCTCAAATAGGCTGTGTACATACGCCTTGGGATAATCAATGTGGTTTAGGGACCACCGGGTCAACATCCGCATGGCAGCAGCTACCCCGTCAGTCCACGCCTGGACCTCCGCCTGGGTAAGGGCAGCAAATGTAACTATTCTCGCCTGGACTTTGGTGCCAAGTATTGTAACCTCAAAATTCCCCTTCACATCCCACCAACTCTGAAGCTCTGAGTCCCAGGTCATGTGGAGAGGGAGTGCTGAATAGAGGCCCGACAGGTTCACCCCATTGGCGTAGATATACTTTGGATGCTTGCGCTTTTTCATGTAGCCACCATGGGAACGGGACGGGCAATCTTCACGACTTGAACATTGGCCCCATTGAAGGTCTTGGGAATTGACCCAACTGTGGTTCCACGTTGGACGTATACGAAGTAGACGTCCCCATACTCATCCTTCCCTATACCAATGCTGGCACCTATTGGAAGCAATGCCTTCAGGGCCTGGATAGCCTCCCGGGTCATGCTTCTCTTACACTCCCAAGGGCATCCCTGAGCAACTGAAGTACGAATTTGTTGGGGACAATGTGTGGATTCAACTCATCGAACTCCGCCACGTCCAGGCCAAGCAGGTCCTTGGTGAACTCTGCCACCGCCCCCGACCGAGCAACCCCACCCAAGCAGTTGACCAGCAACAGGTCTCGCCTGTAGGCGGCATCCTCATGGGCCTTGAGAATGAATCTCACGATCAGCTCGGCCTGTTCAGGTTGGAACAGGGCTTTGGCTGGCAGGAAATCGGTGTCGTCCAGGTCCAGGTCATCGAATTGGAGTACTAGGGTATCAGCGGAGGGCTCGAAGATGGGCTTCTTCCCAACGTCCGTGATCGAAATGATCCAGACCTTCCCGTGGGAACGGGTCAGCACGCCAAGCTCGAACTGGTTTCCGTCCGCCCACTTCAACATGTGGGCTTCGGGGACTGCTGCGACATGAGAGATCAAGATTTCTCCCTGAGAAGCTTCGCCTTTTGGGCATGCGCCTTCATGCCTGAAGTTACGCCCAAGCTACTTCTTGGGGACTGGCAAACCAATTCCCGAGCTGAATTCAGCGTAGGGGTCCTTGGGGGCCGATGTGGGCGGGTTTGGCTCAATAGTCTGGATAGTCTGGTATCGATTAAGCATGTAGACCTGCAAGATCTTGTTGGAAATGGCCCGGCGATTCGACGAGGTAAACAGGGCCACGAGATGGGCCACCTCGGCTTCCGACTCATCGTCTGAGCCAAAGTATCGTCGGATTGCATTGCGACGTTCGAGGACAGAGGCGAGTATGGCCCCGAGTTCTGTTTGAAGATGGCCAATCTCCTCTACGGGGCCATTGACCGCAGCCAATTCTTGAGACTCGGACAGTTTTGGGTTCTTGGCCATGGTGCCCTCAAAGGGATCCAAGTAAAGGCCCGCTAGCGCCGGGCTAGGATTTCTTTGGACAATCCCTCACAGACGCAATGTGGGCAATCGCTAGCTGGCGCTTAGCAGATTCCCGCCCCTTTGGCCACAGCTCAATGCGGATTACGAGCATGAGAGAGCCTCAAAGGTGGCCACGGCCCGCCCCAGGGCCTTCCCTTCTTTGCACAGGTCGTCACAGAGCAGGAAGGACCGGTATCCAATTGACCGGAGCAATCCAATCTCACAGATGTCACTGCATGAGGGAACCGTGTTATTGAACAAGGACAGCATCATCCTGGACCCCACAAGAGCATCCCGGTCCATTGCTATGATTAGTCGCTGGGCAGCCAGGATATCATGGGGGTGATCAACTTCCACATACAGGTCTCCACGGGCTGCCATCAATCGGACATTGGGTTGCTTGCAGAAGTCTCTCTGTACAAACTGCAACCCCTTCTTGGACTCTATCTTCAGGATGATCTCGGAGTCCTTGCCCACCAGCTCTTGGAACTCTTCCAGGTCTCGCTGTTGTTCCACATAGGAGAGGTAGAACTTCCTGTGCCCCATCTTGTAGGCAGCTTGGATCTTCTCCACCTCATCATTCGTAAAGAGCTTGGAATCCCGGATGGTCAGATGCTCATCTCGGAAGTGGATGGAGTCCCCGGCCTTGACTCGGTACTTGGGGAATCCATCTGCCTTCATGTGGAGCCGGTTGCCCTCTGTGATCCTCTCCACAGTGGCCCAGTCCTCACCTGCCTTGAAGATGATTGGGTGGGGCAGTGGCAGGTCAATTCGGTGGTTCAGGACCAGTTCAAGGTGATCCGCATGGGAGATAGACTCCTCCACCCGAAGCTGGCGCCCCTTGGCGTCAAACCACAGAGGGACTGTAGCTGAAGCGGGGATGGACGCCACCTCGGCCTTCAAGTCACAGGCCCGGAAGAACAAACCATTCATTCTTATCCCTTTGAGGAAAGGGTGACTCGCAAATTCAGCGAAGTGTGGATCACTGGGAACAGCCGTGATGTGCAAATTCAACATGAGTCCTCAATTAAGCCTTAGAGAAGGGGCTTGGAAGGCTTCCCCGCTGGCAGCTTGTGGAATGTGCTCTTCCCCGAGCCTGCCACCTTGGGGGCGTTCTGGTACAACCCGTTGAGGGAGGTAAGGACCTTGCGAGACTGGTCGGCGGTCTGCCGGTCAGTCAACTCCTTGGTGAACACATCGGCCTTACCTGAAGTCCAGGCAAGGATTCCAAACAACACATCCACCACCCGCTCAGGCTGATCCAGAGGGATCAGATGCTCCGGGGGGAGGAGCTTGGTCCAATCGCGCTTGACCCGTGCTGTGGTAGGTGAGTTGACATCATCATGCCCATATGGCTTGTGGATCAGGTAGACATCGTAGACATTATTCAGCTCCGCGAACAGAGTCTCCGTGGACTGGTTCTCGATGGTGACCCCGAATGGGGCCAGATGGGAAGCACGCACCTTGTCATAGGGGCTCTCGTCCCCAATGAATACCAGGACCGGCTTCTGGTCCCTAGCCACCCTGATACCCGCGAGGAAGAAGGCAGCGGCTACCTCATAGCTTTCGCAGGTCTGGCCTCCGCCACCCCCCTCAATGACAAGGGATGTCAGGGATTCTTTGGTCTTGTCGAAGGTGGCCTCTGGTGGATAGACCTGGAGTGGGTACTTGTCCCCGTCCACATCCCCCACGGCTGAGACCAGGAACTTGGCATCCGCTCCAAGGTATGACTTGAGCTCGTGAAGCAAGTATGGCAGCTTCGAGAACATCACCGCGGGCCAAGTCCCCATCGAGCCGGTGACATCGCACACAACGGCCAGGGTGGGCGTGTCAATGCTGATCTCGGTCTTTGGTACCAGATCCCTGGCTGTGACGCCAGCGGCTACGGCCTTACCATAGCTGCGGTCTACCACCGAGGAGGTATATGCCGCTCTGGCATCCTTGAAGTCATGGCTGGGGACCCAGTTGGTGGACGTGTAATCGGCTGACTCAGACATTGGTGTGCTCCTTAACTGTAGATACTAGACGCAACTAAAACGTGTCGTAGGGGACCTTGGGGAAGATTTTACCCCGGGTGTTTCGGGTGCCAAAACACTTGATTCTCAGGTCATGGATCTCCTTCAAGATGTCCATGCTCTGCCAGTTGGGGCGATCGGTAATATTGGGGGCCGTCATCATCCGCAGGAACTCGCGGATCCCGACCGGTACATCCGAGGAGCGAAGGGACTCATCCCGCTTGGACATTTTCCCGGTAAAGGCATAGAGCATTGTCATCCCCAGAGAGTACAAATCCGTCTCGGGAATCAGGGGTTTACGGTCTGCCTCCAATTGCTCAGGGGGAGAGAAGTGATTGGTGAACCCAATGTTGTGGTCCATCGAGGTTGGCTTGACCATAGACAGCCCAAAGTCAATCATGACCGCCCCGTGGCTTTCCGGCTGGAGGATCACATTCTGGGGTTTGATGTCCCCATGGACTACCCCATTGGCATGAAGGTAGCTTAGCCCTGCCATCAATCGCTCGAAGATCCACCCACAGTGCTCGGGGTCAATCTTTCCCAGGTGCTTGACCGCTTGGTCGAGTGTGGGCCCGGGAACGTAGGACATGATGATTGCCACGGCCCCATCATCGAGCTTTAGGACCTCGCGGATGGCCGGGAATGCGTAGTGCCTGATGTCCCACACGGCACCTGCCTCATTGAGCATGACGGATTCATACTCGGGCCCCACACCCAGGCAACACTTCACACACACCAACTTCTGAGTCAGCTGGTGACGGGCCACATAGGTCCGACCCATTGCCCCCTCAGCCAGGAACTTGAGGATCTCATAGGACCCAATGATCGTCTTCCCCGTGGGGACCGCCCTGCCTGCCTCCCGGTCATACTTGGCCCGCTTTTTCACGTCGCCAAGAATGTCATGGGCTGCCCCGATCTCCGTGAAGAGCTTCTGGGACCCACCATGGTCAGGGTGGTGCTTGTTGGCCAATGCCTTGTAAGCGGCATTGATGACCTCAACCGAGGCCCTTGAGTCAACATTCAAAATGCGGTACAAGTCGGTCATGTTCAATAGGCCCTTTTGAGCTTTTCAATTCGAGGGCTAGGCCAAACAATCCGTTGTGGCACCAGCTTCACGCCACCTCTTCCGGGCCTGCCTGACAAAGGCCACGATCTTCTTGACCAGTGCCTTGTCGGCTCCCCAATCCTGAGATTCCCACACTTCCCTGGCATCCTTGAAGGTGGTAAGCTCGATACTGTATTGGATTTCCTTGGCCATTGCCTTGGGGGTGGTGAGAGCCCCTCCCCCGTCCAGGTAAGAGAAATCCAGCAGGCTCTCCCCCGCTTGGAGGGCCTGCTCGCTGGCCTCATAGGCCAATGACTTGATGGTGATGGGTTTCTTGGATGTATTGCTCATGTTCCTACTTACGCCTTTTAGTCTGAATCTGTCAGGTTGATGCCATCCAGCTGGGCCTTGATTGCATTGAGAACTCGTTCCATCTTGGCAGCCTTGGTCTCGCTTGCAGCCAACTGTTCGCGCAACTGCCGATTCTTGGCACGGAGCGACACAAGTTCCCTCTGGTCCAAATCGGCCAGGACCGGGTCAGTGGTTGGGGTCTCGTCCTCACTGTCCCCCTCATGGGTGCAATGTCCAATAAGGCAGTCCTCGAACCTGACCAGCTTCTGAGGGGTTGGTGGAGGATCGTGGTTGACGTTGCAGCTCTCCAGCAACTTGACCAGCTCCACGCAATCCGCCTTGTAGATGAAGGCCATCCCGGATGCCTCCACATCGACTGCTTCCAGCACCTGCTTGAGGGCTAGCGCGTGGAAAAAGGCATTGTCCCCGCGGATGAAGATGCCGGGCCAATCCTGACCAAACTGCATGGTGCCCGTCTCGGGTCGATTGACCCCCACGCTAAGCTGCACAGACAGTGTTTTCCCCATAGCCCGTTCCCGGGCCACCAGGGCCGCAAGACGACTCGTAAGCTCCGGGGGAAGCCCATACTCCTTCAGGACCCCCGTGGCAATGTCCTGACGTATCCACAGCTCACATTGGAGTGCGGTTTCCGAAGGCATGGCCTTGGCCATCGCCTGAACGAGGTCCTCAATTGTGTCTGGTCTCATCTATCAACTCCTTCAGTGTACACTTGAATTCGTGTCTCCGACGACCCATCCCACTCGAAATGGCGCCCGTGTCTGGCCAGCACATCACAGATCAACTTGCCGACAGCCTCATCGGTCATGGGATTGGGCCCAAGTGCCCCATAGGACAACATGAGGTATCCACGTTCCTCACGTCTCTCCTCATCCTGTGCATGGTAGAACACGTATCCCAAGTGCCCCGAGGGCTCATCCTTGTTCTCTTTCGAGATAGCATCCAAGCCACAAGACTGGCAGCACTGATAGTTCATCCGGGCCATCAAGTAGGTGTCCTCGAAAGCGTCAAATACCATGTCCAAAGGTGCCGGTCGGATATGTTCACTCACAGGTCATGCTCCTCTACCACGGTCTTCCCCCGATGCTGTCTCTTACACCAAGCTTGTAATCTTGAGATGTGCCAATTTCCGGGCAGGCGAGAGGCACGAAGCACCTGTCATCTTCCACAGCCTCTACCACAACAGTGATGACCTTCAGGCGTCCTGTGCCCTTGCAGGCCAAACAGGTCCTGTACTGGGTGCCATCGTTCATTTCCACCGCAAAGGTGCCACGACCAAGGCATTCTGGGCAGGTTAGGGGGATGTTCATTGTCCTAGCCATCCCAAAGTAGGGGTCCCAGTTGGATGTGGTTACATTCGTCCATCTTCGGTCTGGTCCCTACCGCCAACATGGATGTGGTGGCATCGAGGGAAACGTAGATGACCTGTGTGGTCCAGTTGGGCTGGACCTGTGAGGAGTACGCCCCGGGGAATTCCTTGACGAGGTTGATCTTCCGAGTGAAGGCGTTATGCTGCCCCGGATAAGCTGTGAGTGTTACAACAGATTCCGCAATCTCAGCTTTGAGCCACCCATTCTCAATCATGAACCCCACCCAAAGGGTCTCGATATATTGCCGATCCGCTGTGACCTTGGCGCGAAGTTTTTTCAGGTTGGGCCCGGAGATATCACCTTCTGCCAGTTCAAAAGTTCGCTGGCCCTTGGCCTCCAGCCAGACCTTGGCTTCGGTCCTCTCCTTTTGGGCCTGCGGGTCCACGGTCTGAAGGTGCATCCTGGGGTCTTCTCGGGAAAACCACCCCCAGTTATGGTCCGCCACATTACGAAGCACGACCGCCATGGCGGTCTTCTTCTGGAAGCGGTCGACGACGTTCTTGATGGTCATGCTTGCACCTTAGCCCACGCTTTCGAGGAGGTCCAGCATTTCCTTGGTGTCGATCTCACCGTTCCAATGACGCAGCAGGACATCACGGTTCTTGTTGATGAACGCCACGACCCGCTTGGCAACCTTGCCCGGTAGCTCCCCGAGCACTTTCGGGGGCACCCCGAGCGTTACTGACACTGCGTCCGCCAGCCCCTCCCCGGTGATCTTCTCACCAAGGACAACCTTGATCCGTGGGCCATGTTGAAGCTCAGCACCAGCAAATTCCCCAGCGGATACCCAGATGATGGCGCCATCGACCCCCGTTGTACGTGAACGTAGGTTCGACATTGCTTCCTTGAGGAAGCGGGCGGCTACGTTGGTGGAGGGGAGAGGCATTGGGTTCCTTACACCCCCCTATCGGCACGGCGGGAAGGAACTTTTAGTGGAATCGGTTGGAGGGCCTTACAGATCGCAGACCGAGCAGTGGCAGTTGAGGGCGTGAACCTCCCCAGACCCCCAACACCACTCACATCTTCCCTCATCCCCATCACCACACCCCGAACCACTACATGTAGGGCACGCATCCTTCGGTGGGTTGTAGTCATCGGGTCGCAGCCTCCCCCGCCAGCCTATGGGGTCCGCTGGTACGCAGACTGACAGGATGGGTCCGAAACGGGTTTCCCCAATCTTCATGGCTTTGCCGGTCGCAATGAGCTTAGTGGCTACACCAGTGATTGCATCCTTGAATTCGTCATCGGTCATGTTGTCACTCTCAATTTGTGGTGGGCCTACCCGTATGATCATAGGTCTCAATTCCGCTGGATCCACCATCGCCAAACATTCGAAGGGTAGGTCTGGCGGATTAGCGTCATTGACTGGGGTTAAATTGAAACAGGTCCGCCGGGTGGTTATGCCTATCCGCAGCGATGGCTTGCCAGATCAGGAGAGACAGGTTGTCGGGAGCGTCTCTTTCATGACTCTGCCCTTTGTTGCTGGGTTTGTGCCTCAAGGGGCACCTCCTGGGGTTCCTGGACTTCCGGGTCAGACTCCTGCCCAACATCTACCCGGACCTTCTCGTCCGCCATCTCCGTGACCATGGCCATGACCCCACCGGCCTTCTTGAACAAAGGTCCCGTCAATAGATCCAGGGCCCCGTCCCCAAGGTCGGCCATCCCTTCTTCTCGCATTGCTTGGGCAAGTATGGCTAGCCTGTTGGCTGGGACGTAATTGGGATTCTTGTTGGGGATACCCGACCACAGGTTTTTTCCATCGGTCTCTTCCAAATACTTAGCCTGTGGAAGAGACCCCAATCCAGCACCCATCAGGATCTTAGTCACCGCAAGTCCTTGTGGGCTAGCTAGAAGTTTCAGGGCCTTACGTCTATTGGCCCCCAAGGTCTGAGTCAGGAACTCCAGCAGGGGGTCCCGAACCGCTTTGGCCAGTTGACGGCCAGCCACCCGGTATACGGCCCTACTGGCTTCGGTCTTGGCTGTTTGGGTGACTCTTTGTGCCTTGGTTGGCTTGGCCATTTTCAGGTCCTTTCCCTCATTTGCGAAGCAGGCCCTGAAGTACTCCTCTTGTATCTCGTAGGTATCGTCTCTACATTTGTGTTGCTGAGGGGGAAGGATGCCCCTCTTATCCAATATCCAGGTTACTAGCTCATAGGGCACGGAGATGCCATCTAACTCCATATTGCGTGCCTCTAGGTTACCGCCCCCTATTTTACCATCCCCTACCCCTGAGGAGCATCGTTCTCGCGAACAAATCAGATTTTGCCTCAATACATTTTGGATTTGGATCAGTTCCGCAACTTTATGGGCTTCAATAGTTGTTGTAGTATCGGGTCTTCCCTCTATTTTTGGGAGACTGCCCAGCACTGCGTAAAAGCGTCTCAGGTTTGTTAGTCGCTCCTCAGCAAGGGATACCAACAAGGGGTCTGGGTCATTTTCAGGGGTACCCGTCTTCTCCATGTGGGCCTCCAGGACCTTAGCCTTTGGCATCAGGCCCCTCAAATTGGCGGTCTTGGGGTGGAGATGGTAGAGGCCACAGATGAAGTTGAGGTCCTTTTCCCAACCGGGGGTCAGGTACTGCCCGCATTCCTCCTCCATCCAGGCACGAAGGCCCTTGAAATCAACTGCTCCACCGTTCACCCAAGTGGTGGTCTTGGTGGACCACACCTGATAGTAGGGCTCTTTTGACCATGGACCCCTGTAGGAAGGGTGGGCAGAACTGTCGAGGGTCCAGCCATGGTCAATCATGTAACGTGCTAGGTTGCGCTTGAAATCCCGTACCGGTGGTGCCTGTTTGGCCAAATTGGTGGCTCCCCACGAGTCTACCAAGGACCTTACAGCAGCAAGAACACGGTCTCTCGCCTGTAGGTTGATTCTAACGGCGGTTATGCCTTTGGTTTTTGGGCCACGCTCACCAAGATAGCTTTCTGATGTAAGGATCGAGCCCTCAAAACCCACCAGGGCCTTCTGGAAGACTTCCAACATTTGATTCTGTTGGGTTTCATCCAGGTGGTGGAACTCTAGGTTGACGTGGTTCTTCGTACCTGGAGTATCTCGGATATTCATGTTCTTGACCACAGAAATGTCTGGGGTCAACAATGGTGGAAGTCCTAATTCCGCTCGTTTCCCATTGACAAAGGTATCAAGTCGTTCCCCCAGGTCCCCAGGCAGGTGGGCACTTGTCCAGGATCCCTCACATGCGAGGTTAATAAGACTCCTTTGGATTTCTTCAAGGCAACCCGTCATGTCCGATGGGTTCGAAGACCGGGCCCGTTGGAGTCCATCAGCAAGGATATCCAAGGTGTCCTCTTCTAGTTCCAAGTCCCCCAGGACCGATTTGGGGCTGGAACTCAACTCCAGGGTCGAGGCATTACTCATGATGCACTCATCCACTCGTTTCCTCAATTCCTCTGGCAGGTCCAGGGCAGCTATATCCCAAGGGATCGTTTTGGTGTCCCCTTTACGGTTAACCTCCCGGTCATTGAGGATGCTCTTCACCAGAGACTTTTCGTAGAAAGCATAGTACCCAACACGCTTACGGGATTGTCGATATTTAGCATTCTCAAATTTGGCATTCCCAAAGTGGATGAACCCCTCTGGGATGTCAAGTCTCTCATTCTCGGCATCCCCCCGACGGAAGTCAGCAATCTCCCATGCCAGTGCCTCGATGGGGTTGTGGGGTTTTCTCCTGCTGGCAACAGCCCACTTGTTCAGGCGTCTGCCAAGCATGTCGGCGCCATCCAGGTTGCGGGGGAAGATAGTCTCCCATTTCTCTAGTGTGGGCTCCCTCACATATTCCTGAAGTACCCCCGCCAATGCATAGAGATCCACCCCCTCAGTAGATAGTTTGAAGTTTTTACGGAGGCCAAGGATCCCCCGGGCCATCTCCATGTACTGTCGGTCCCCCGGGATGGTTGGCTGTGTCTTGGCCCATGTGATGTAAGCCACGGTGCGGTCAATCAGGTCAACCAGGATGGGGTCCTTAGAGTTTCCCCAATTAAAGAGATCCCGAATTATCCACCGTGGGTCCTTAGGAGACTTGACAATCGACTCGATCAATTCCAGAACTCCCTTGTGGGTCATCAAGGTCATGTGTGACAACCACTCACGGGCAAGGGTCATATCATCATAGCCATCTTGGCCATCGCCCTTGTAGGCGGTGCTCTTACTGTCATCTGTCCCAAGCTCTTTCGCGACAGACTCTCCAATCCGCTTAACATCGGGATCTAGTGCCCTCTCCTTGATCTCATTGGGCTTAGCGGTTTTGGCATCCGCAAGGTGCTCCACAGCCGCCGTGAGGTTCGAGAGGGCATCGCGGACTGCGGTCTTGCTCCCCACGTCTGCAAGGTTCTGGCGTGCTTGCTGGGCATGGGCCTTGGCCAGGATGACATTGGACGCCGCTTCCTTTGGGTCTATGATCTTGAGTGAGGACTGTCGGAATTCTACTCGGTGGAAGCCACCACGCTCATCAAACCAGTCACAGGTGGCGTTTTCCCCGTTAACCGAATGGACGGACATAGAAACCCATGTCTCCTTTGGTAAAACCGGGTTGACCAGCCAAACGGCAGCCCCCGGGGCCAACCCGTAAGAAGGCTCCTTGTCCCCATCGTCACCGTCACGGTCATATTCCTTCCGGGCCTTGAGCGTCATTGAACTTAGGTCATCGATGTGGACTTGGTCAAAAGACAGGCTGTCTCCCAGGGCCAAGCCATCTGCCATCCGACGGAAAACATTGTTCTTCAGGGAGTCCGCACTCCATGGGAGAGCATAATTGGCCACCTTGGGGTCCCAAAAGTTGTATTCCCATACATCCCCCACGGGATTGATCCGTGCCCGAAGGGTCCAGCCCTTTAAGGCTGCCCATGTGGAGACAGGTGTGGGGACGGGTGGAACGGGGGTCACCTATGGCTCCTCGTGATTTTTCCCCAGGCTGAAGAAGTCCAGTGCCCCTTGAGGTGGTGGCTCGGGAGCCAAGTTGGAGATGATGACCTCCATTTTCTTGTTCTTGCGCCCATGACCCCCTCCGATTCTGTAGCTCCCCCCAACAGGTATGAGGGTGAATTCTTGAAATCGGTCCAGGACCTCTTGACAATGGGAGTTGGTCAGGATCACATGAATCCCCTGCTCGTGGAGCCGATGGACTTCTCGGTAGAGGACATCCAAGTCCCTGCCCTCAAAACCCCCAGCACAATAATCCGTGAACCCCTCAAAATAGGGGGGATCCATAAATACTAGGTCCCCTGGTTGGGCCAGCCCGGTCAAAACCTTCCAATCCTGACAGGTCAACTTGACCTGCCCAGACCCAAGGTACTTTGCAACCTTGCGAAGGTTGTCCACATCCAAGGCAACATTTAGTCGATGCCCAAAAGGGACATTGAACTCACCTTTGGAATTTTCCCTATTGAGCCCGTTGAAACCATGCTGATTAAGGTAGATGAATCTAGCTGCCCTGCCCGCCCTAGTCGTTGGCATATCCGCTCGGACTCTGTAGTAGTCCGCTTCCCCAACAGCCAAGTCAGCACTAGCTTCCGTAGCAAGGCTCAGGAACTCCTCCTCGCTCAGGCACTCCCCTCCTGGGGCTGTCTTGGTAGTCAGAGACCCGACTAGTTGGATGACATCCTCACATTCATCCCGGAGGGCCTCGAAAACCTCGATGAGCTTGGGGTTGAAGTCCCCTACCAGTGCCCTTGGGGGCAACAAGGCCAGCAGGACTGCCCCTCCGCCCAAGAAGGGCTCAATATACGTGCCGTAGGATTCGGGAAGGAGAGGCAGAATTTGAGGGAGCATGCGGCGTTTGCCGCCGGGCCATTTGAAGGGGGGTTTGAGCATTGGTGCAGTTACTCTACCGGACTGCCGGGACACCCATCAAACCAGCTCTTTTCCACTGAAGCCACCCCAAGACTATGTTCTCAGCGATGTTCAATGCCTGCCCATCATACCTGTACATGTCAGAGATGTTGGTGGAATCCCGGGTGAGCCCTTGAGTGTTATCACCCATCCTCTTGACTGCTTCCTTGGATAGAAAAGCCGTGTGCCCCCTGGTGAGGTACTCTTTGGGGGCGCCACAAATCCTGAGGACATCCATCATCGACAGCCCAGTGTTAAGCGGTTGGGGTTCCTGCCTGCGAATGGAAATCACAGGGGCCACCCACAGCTTCTTAAGGGCAGCTAGGGCATCCGTGGCCCTGGGATAATTGGGCTGGATTGAGAGTGCACAACGGTACCAGACCCCCGCTTCCTCAATCCGGTTCTGTTGCTCCGCAATCCGGCCAAGGTTGAAGGCAGCCTTGGGCTCTCGGTCACAGTGGAATAAGAATTCCTCAAACCCGTTTTGGGCCCGAAATGGGTACCCCTGGTCATATGCCCCACAAGCTCTGCCCCACCATGCTTTTGGATTCTCCTCGTTGTGAATGACTTCCCAATTGTGGGGGTCCACCGGGTCTCGGCGGGGTTCTCGTGCCACATCAGGGTAGACAGGCCAGATATCAACCCTGGTGTAATCCATGAGGATTTCATGGATTACACCAAGGCCCGAGTCATCCATGCTGCGCCAGACAGACTTCCTGGCATCGTTTTCCTTCAGATGGGGGCCATTCTTGTCGACCCACAGAAGCTGATAGACACCGTTCGGGTATGCCCCGTCCAGAAACAGCAGCGTGAAGAACCTGTTCATGAACAGGACGTGGTTCAGGTAGTACTGAGGCCCCCGGTCATGGCTGTACCGGTGTCCTGGCTCCTTGGGTTCCCGCCACTCATGACACTTCGAGGACAGCCCAAGAGCCACACGGGCATCCCGGATCTCTTGGTTCTGCTTGACGATGACTTCGACGGGACGTGTGTCACGCATGTTTCAATCCACTTCCATGGGAAGAATTGTGGTCCTAGGCGGCAGGGGATTCCGGCTGGAAGAAGGCGATCACTTCTGTCCCCAGCTTGGTGAGCTGTCCCTTGGAGATGAGCCGATCCGCTCGCAGGGAGTCCGAGTCCTTGAGGGTTCCATTCTGGATATGCACCTTGAGGGCCTGAAGAATCCTGAGAGCCAGGGATCGGCGCTGTTCAGCCACCTTCCCGACAGAATGCTCCAGAAGATTCCTCAGTACCAGCGCAGGGGAATCCTCAGCAAGATCCGCTCCCTTGATCATGGCTCCCAGGAATTGGTAGGTCTGATCTGGGTACTCCTGCATGGCGAAAACCAGGGAGGCGCCAATTGAGGCAGCCTTCAGCCAACGAGCACTCAGCATCGGAAGGAGCTCCTCAATAGCCCCACTGTTCTTCCCAAAATATGCCTCTACCTGTTCGGGATCTGACTGTAGGTTTGTTCCTGTCAGCATCAAGTACTCGGAGGTAGCCCAAGACCCAATGCGGGCCAAATCTGGCTTCAAGGTCGCCGGAATAGATGACCCCCTCCGAAGTGCCTCGCTAACTGAGCGGATCCATCCGCGGTCTAGTGCCCGAATGGCATCATCACTCAGGCCATACACAACCAGCAAGGAAACGGTCACACCAGACTCAATGATGGCCCAGAGACGATGCTGCCCATCCACAAGATGTCCTCGTGTATCGAAAGCGATACCCTGGGGGGTCAGCTGCCACTTGTGCTCCCGCATGATGGGGGCATATGCGCTGACCCGGCGCTTGTTCACTCTTCGATTGGTGTTCTCCTGCGAAGCAAGATACACCAGGGCCAGGGTGGGGGTGATGTGCTCAATCTGCACCACCCATGGGAAAAGGGGGTTGAGGTTGACGGGAATCTTGACAGGCTGGATGTCAGGGTTGGGCTTGTTCATCTTCAGCTCTTCCTCGATGGACCCCGCACAGGCATGGCATCCCGAGTCCTTGGTGTCTACGGCATTGCTGCTCATGTTTCGCTCCATGTTGTTGTCTTCGATCTTGGCCATTTTCTTGCTCACTTTCGAGTTCATGCGTTTCAAATCATGCCCCACATTGGTGGTGCATCGAATGTAGCTGGTGATACGGGCAGCGACCCCCAGGGCCCGGAGAAGCTCAACTCCAAGTTGGTGGGCCCCTGTTAGTCGGGAAGGGGTCACGTTGGATTTACACCCGCGGGACCCTTTTGCGAAGGAAATCTACCAACCCCCGATTTCCCACCGAGCATACCCTGCACTCCAAGGCCGGGCGGGGTGGCCCGCCCTTTTGTCCCAGAATCGAGCAGGTAGCTTCACTTGCAGGGGAACAACCGCAACATGCCAGGGCGTGAAGGGAACAAGGAGGCACCCAATCCGGACCATGGCACCAGCCAGGGGGTCCCCATTGAGGGGGCAGTTACAATCCTCTCCCTCATGGTCGTGGCAAACCACCAACTGGTTTGAGGTTCGGGGACAGACCTTCAGGGATACATCATGTTCCTCCGGATTCTTGAATCAGCTTCGCCAGCTCTTCCCGCTTGCGCGCAATGACCGCTTCGTTGCGCTGCTGGGTGATTATCTCCAGAGACTTGTTCTTGGCAAGCTCCCTTTCCAACTGTTGGAGTAGGTCCCCCACGGTCTCGTCATCCCCCTCTTCCGGGTCCCTGGCATCCTCGGGGTCCGGAGTACCCCCTGATGTCTCCTGTCTTCCAGGCCCGAGTTGAAGAGGAGGCCCCCCCTGAGGGGTGGAGCACACCTTGGCCACACCCACCTTCTCAATCTTCCACCAGTCCCAACCTGATGTGGGGCGGTTAGTACAGAACTTCGCGGCCCCCGAGGGGGAATCAAACAACTTTCCCAAAACGAGGTATCCCCCCTCCACCACGTCCAGGGTGTAGAGCACCTTCTTGTGGATCTTGGTGAACTTGGAACCAACTGGGGGGGCGACATGTTCAATCTTGTTCATCGGAACCTCTACTCCCTATCGGTACGAGAAGGGGAACTTTTAGCGAATTCAGAGGAGGCTATGTTTTTCTCGTGACCCTACTTCCAGTGGGATGCCCGCTTACAGTGGGCCAGAAGCTCGTAGGCCCACTGTAAGCGGGCATCCTCAGGGAAGCTCAGGTGGGGGCATTCAAATACCTATCGGCACGGTGGGATCAGTTTCTTACCCACCGTCCAAGGCATCCATTTCGCGCTGGAGCACCGCCCGACGAATCTTCTTGGCGAGTTCCTCTGGGGAGATACCGGAATCCCTGACGTACATCTCCCTCAGCACCGCACGTTCGGCATGGGCTTCAGCCAGCTCGGACGTATGGGCAGCCACCTTGGCCTCCAGAATGCGCTGCCGATGCTGGTACTCCACCAGGGACTTCAATCCCTTCGCCAGCTTGGCCTCCAACTTGACGACCTGAAGGTCCTGCCCCTCAGCCACCCGAACCTTGGTTCCTGCCTTGACCGGTTCAGCCACCAGTGGCACTGCCTGGGTAGGGGTGGACTTCCGGGCCTCACGAACCCGAACCAGTGGGGCCTTGTAATCCCTGGCTGGCAACAGGATTTCCCCACTGGCAACCCGAAAGCCCAGCCCGGTCAGTGCCCAAATCTTGCCGTTGCTGACCAGTACCATCCGCTGGCGAAGCTCGAAAGCCGAGTTGGTGAGGGCCTGCTTGGCCCGCTTCTTCTCTTCCCCTTCCAAGGTGCCCCCCAAGGCCAGGACCATTGCCTCCACGACTTCCGCCGCGGGGGCCTTGCCCCCATGGGCCAGAAGGTACTTGAGAATCGGGCTCTTAGCCGTTGTCATCGTAATCAGTGCCATGTTGATCGCCTCGTTGATGCTGGGAACTGCCTTGGGTGGTTCAATCTGCCCATTCCATGGATGGGCATCTACCTTGTTGCAATCGGTGAGGATTTCGTGGGTCCGACCAGTCAGGTCGTGCTTCCAGGTGCACATGCGGGGAGATGACTCTCCCGACTGGCTACTGCTGCGAATCCACTTGAGAATGTACACCCCATCCTGATACTTGAGGGCCAGAGCTTCATCGAGAAAAGACAGGTAGAACCGCTTGCCATGGCTCCCCGGCTGGAGGAGGGTGCGATTCAGGTCGTGCTGCCGAGTCATCATCTTCTCCACCAGTGAAAGAGGTACCCACCATTGTTGGCTGCGCTGCTATCCTCACTATTAGACCCCATGGCCCCCATGGCAGGCATCCGGCGGCAACCATGGGCATGGTTCCAATTCCATGAGCCCCTCATCTTGGGCTCTGGCTTCATGGTGGTCACCACCTTGACTACCCCTGTTTTCGCGGACTTGTGGCCCATGACCCCGCAGGCACACTCGTAAGCGGCCATTTCTCTCGCTGGAGTCCAAGTATGCTCGTGTTCGCTCATGTTTGGCTACCTCACAACCCTATCGGCACGGGCGGCCAAATTTTTAGCGAATTCGACTGCTACCCCTCGAAATAGGCATCCAGTGCCTTGTTGAGCACATGATCCAGTGCCTCGGGCACCGGGATCGAGAACCCAAGAATCTGAAGGGTCCCATCCGATCGCCGTGCATACGTGCCAGGAGCCTCACCACGACGGGGGGCACGGATCTCCACGTCCCACCCCATTTCATCAAGCACCTGCGTCACCCCACTGGCGATGTGCACATCCGTCAGAATGGTCCCATTATCTGCATCAGTTACGATCACATAACAATCGGTGGAATCGTAGACGCCGTTGATCATTTGTAGCCCCCTCAGTGGCTGTGGTGCTTGGCCCTAGCTTCGCTTTGGCGGCGAAGCGCCTGAACGGCATTTCGCCGCCGGTAGCAGGTGATCAGGATTCCCTTGCTCACCACCAGAACCCAATCACGGGCCCCGACAACCATCGGATCCCCCTGGATTTCTGGCGGAAGCTCCCGCTCAACAAGTGCCATGTGGGTGGCCCCATGGGCACCACGGAACTCCTGCCCATACCAGAAGATCAGATCTCGAATCTCTTCCTTCAAGCCTCGCTGCTGCTGGCGGATATTGGAATGCTGGGTCAGTTGGTAGGTGTCCCGGTCCATGATGCTGCCTCCTGGTGTTGATAGCTTACACTCCCTATCGGTACGGCGGAGACAAGTTTTAGTGAATTCACCTAAGTGGTTGGAATTCCGATGGATTATGACCCAAGCAAATCCAAGACACCCCCCAAGCTGGCCTTGGGGGATGAAAATCCAGACACGGGCCGGACTCTTGCTGCCCGTTCCGAGAGCAGGTCGTACAGGTGCTTCCCAACGGAGATTCCCGTGTAGGCGGAACCTTCTGATGCGCCCGCAGCCGCCAGAGCACCCTCAGGATCCAAACCATCCACGGACATGCTCACAGCAACTTTGGTCATCAGTAGTTCGTGCATCCCTACCTGGGTGTCAACCTCGTAAAGAGGGAAGTAGATACGGGTCTCTTTGGTCTGGCCAATCCGATCTACTCTGCCAATTGCCTGCCTCGCCACTATGGCGGCGCAGTTGGGGCCCTCGAAGAATACCTCCGTGGCGAACCAAACAAGGTTATTGAGACCAGTCATGATTGCCACTGGATTGGTGAGCATGACCCGGCGACCCTTCCCCACAACCTCCTTGTTGATCCACGCCTCACGCTTGGCCGTCCCAACCTTGGCCGGATTCAGCACTACGACCTTCTCACCGATCCTGGCCTCAATGAGCCGGGCCAGCCGGGGGAGAAGACTCACATGCCACGAGAAGACCATCACGTTGCGACCCTCAGCCAACTCGGCTTCGACCTTGTTCAACATCCACTCTTCTTTGGGGAGTAGGGTAGTGCTGGAGAAGGGTTCGGCTCGATGAACCAGGGACCCACCCACAGACTCGGGGTACCTGATCTCAAAGGCCCCGTCATCACAGTTACCTACATCGTCCGTGCATCGGTCCAAATGCGAGGGTGCCTCACTCAGCTGGCCAAATAGCTTGCCCGAGAGAACCTCATCAAAGCGGTCTGCCTTGATCGCAGCCAGCAAGTCGGCCAACATGCTTTCATGCCGTGCCAACTGCTCACTGGTGGGCTGGATCTTCTCGACAATCTCACGGCATACAGGGAGGTTGAGGGCCAAGTCAGTCTTGTGGAGAGTCACCGCAATGGGCAACAGGTGCTTCAAAATGAGTAGGGGCAGGACCCCGGGCGCATGACCCACGTCCCGCCCACGTTCCTCAATACGGTCCGTCACTGCCCCATAAGCTACAGGCTTACCCGTATCCATGTCCTTCTGTTCAAGAATCCGCTTCTTGTAGCCATACCGATCCGTGAACAGAGTCCTTTGATCCCGGGCAAACTCCTCTCGAAAGGCGGGAGAACTCTCCCACAGGGTGTTGAAGAGTGACTCGGCATAGCCGTTCATCACTGAGCCAGTCAACCGAAGCGTGGGAAGGCCAAGGGAGGCTAAGGCACTGGAAGCAAAGTATTGGGCTGACCCGGCTGAGGAAAAATCCTGATTCTCGTCGATGAACAACATATCGAACAGTTTCGGGTACTTCTTGGCGATGTGCTTGGCCAGCGGGACCCTCCGCGGTTCCGGAATAGCCTGGAAAAGTACCTCTCCACACACTTCCGACGTTGCCCATGAGGCAGCTGGGGACAGCTGGCTGATCGCGTCCAGGAAAGACCTGGAGTCCCCAACCGACCGGTCACGGAGCATAACCCCACTCTCACTGAACGCCATGCCGTGGTAAGAATACCAGTTAAGGTATTCAGTTTTGTTGCACAAGGCATCCTGAATGATGGCCCACTCCTTCCAGGGGTCTTGTGGGCGCCCGTAGGAATACGTGGAGGACTCCTGCTCTTCGAGCTTGACCGCCTTGAACTCACTAACCATTTCCAACAACTTGGCCGAACCGGGAGCCATGAGCAACAGGAGCCCGCGGGCCGCAGTACGAACTGCCTCCCCACATTGCCTTTGTTGTGATGTGGAGTCTTCCTCAGGAGAAGTGGATTGAAACGTGTACAGGTACAGGGCCACCTGGGCAATCAGGTCCTGGTCATTGAGCCCCGCCAGCAGAAGCTGCAACGCCTGAAGGTGCTTGTTGTCCTGGTTACCATACTGATTCCGGGCCGACTTACAGAACATCCCCGCAAGGCTCCAAATTGCCCCCGTAAGGCGGGGGCTAGACCGCAGGTCCATCTCTGCCTTGGTCTCCATCGCCCCCGTCCTGGGAAGGGCTTCCCAGGCCTGGATGACTTTGCGCATGTGTCGGGTCATCGCCAGGGCGTTGGTGCGGGAGTCCCCGGGGAAGCGAGCCATCAACAGGCGCCCAAGGTCCAGCATAATCTGGGCTTCCTCGTTGAGGGGCATCCGGTGGGTTGCTTCACAGCGAGACCGCTTCTTGGCCAAGTCTTCTTCGGGAAGCTCGGACCCACACTTGGGGCACCACCCGGTGACTCCCTCGATGGCATGCCCGAGCTTGGCCGTCTCACGGGACAGGATGGCAATGGCCACCGGAGTAGATGCATCGGCCGAGAACGCCTCGATGGAGGGGATGTCCTTGAGCACCGTTGCCTTGGCCCATGGGGTCACAGCAGCAATTTGGGTCTGCCAGCTATCAAGCAGGTGCGGGGGGCACAGAATCAGGATGCGCTTGGCCCCAATCGAATGAGCCGTGGCGAGAGAAATCGTACTTTTTCCCGACCCAAGCTCGCCCAGTACCAGGGCTGTCTTACCGATGCGCCCACGCTTCTTGGCCTTCAAGCCTCCCAGGAGCTTGATTGCACTCATTACGCAATGGGCCTGTGCTGGGAACAGGAGCCGTGGGATTACCCGTGTGGCAGTTGGGTCCAGGGGGGTTACCTCCCCCATGATCGTGAAAGGAAGGGCCATCCTGTGGTCGGGATTGGACGGGTCATGCTGGACCGGGCAGTGATCCAGTAGGGTGTCCAGGAGACTCCGGCTGTAATGGGCGAGCAAGTCACCTGTGGTAAACTCAGAGATCTCCGTGGCCTTGGAGGTAGCCGCTTCCATCTTCATGGTGTGGTAGCAGCACTGGTTCAAGTCCAGGACCGACACAACCAGTTTGGGTTGCTGGATTTGGACCAGCCCCGTGACTTCCCCGTCCTTGTTGGTCTTCTCGTCAACCGTACGGAATTCCTTATCAAACACGCCCTTCACAAGAAGCGGGGGGAGCTTCGAGGCAGGGTCATTAGGGACAATTCGGGCCCCGTTGAAGACACCCGCCGCGATCCCGGCGGCAATGTGGGCGGGCCTCGGTGGCATAGCAGTTGGGTACGTTCTGGCAATTAACTCCCCGACTTCAGGGATGACCCCGTAGATAGGGAACTGTTTGCCGGACCGGTCGGACATCGTCCAGGGCTTAAGTTCGGCCATCATGGTAGCCGTGTCGACGGGGCGCATTTCCCAGGTCGTGAAGGCATCCCTAGAATAGTTGACGGTATCGTCGGGCAGGGTCCAGAGGGGACGGGGGTTGTCCGTCAAAACAGGGATGGAATCTGCATCATTGGCCCAACCAAGGACTTGGTCTCGTAGACCCGCATCCGGGGTCATCTGTGTGGGACCCTTGCGACCCACGAGCACTACTTGTTTGTAGGCATCCCAATCCGGTTCCGGGAATCGGAAGCAGTACAGTCTGGAATATTCTTGGGCAAGCAGGTCTGCGGATGCCTTCAGGGCGTAGAAGGGGACCACGAAGAACAGTGCCCCATCCTCCATTAGGGTTCCCGTGAACCGTGAGAGAAACCGGTGCTCTAGCCGCTTGAACTGGTGGTCGGTATCGTAAGGAGGATTTGCGAACAGAACCTGGATCCCCCGGCTGATTTTGTAGGCGACACGGAAGGCGTCCCCCTGGAGGGGATGACTCCGCCACCCGGCCCGCTCCCTCACGTTAGTTGTGAGGGCCTCGAACCGCCTCCGCTCCATTTCAACGGTGTGAACGTGGGAATTCCCATGCTTCCCGGGCATCATGGCTTCCATGAGGGCCAAGACCGCATCCCCCTCACCAGCACACGGGTCCAGGAATTCCACCACACCCTTCATGGGCGAGCGAGGAGCAGCCACCAATTTGGCTATGTGTGGGACAAGGTGGGGGGGTGTAGGCCAGAAACCGCCTACGGCTACGGAGGCTATGCGTGCCATTAGGAATTCCCCCAGAGGATTGGTCCCAGGTCAAAATGGTCCCGGTGATCCATCTCAGGGTTGGGTCCCACAGCTAAGAGGGAGGTTGTAGGATCGAGGGAGACTAGGAGAGTTTGCTCGGCCCAGTTTGGTTGAGTCTGGGGGTCATAGGCCCCAGGGAGCTCTTTGGTCAGGTCGATCCTACGAACGAAAGCATTGTGTTGCCCAGGGTATGCCGTGAGTGTTACAATGGATCCAGAAACCTCAGCTTTGAGCCATCGGTTCCTAATCATAAACTCCACCCACAGGGCCTCGATGCTCTGGCGATCTGCCACAACTTTGGCCTGAAGCTTCTTCCGGTCGGGGCCGGAAATGGGGCCTTCGGCCCATTCAAAAGTGCGCTGCCCTTGGGTTTCCAACCACACCTTGGCCCGGCCCCTTCCCCCACGGGATTTTTGGTCCACGGTCTGAAGGTGCATCCTGGGGTCTTCCCGAGAGAACCATCCCCAGTCATGGTTGACCACGCCACGGAGAACCACAGCCATCGCTGTTTTGTCCCGGAAGCGATCAACGACATTCTTGACGATTTTGCTGGCCATGTCTCTTCCTTACACCTTATCGGTACGAGGAAGCGACTTTTAAGGGAAATCGACGGCTACTTGACCGATTACTTGGCGAACATCTTCAGGAGCTTGACCAGCCCAGCGATCTCTCGCTTGGCTTCGGCCCTGGGTATGGACAGGCTAAGCTGGACAACCAGCTCCATCTTATCCCCTTGGCTCCACAGTCAACGCAGGGGGAGTCCCGTGTTTTCGTTCTTTTCGTTCTTTTCGTTCTTGCCCGTCAGGCTCAGGGGCTTCGAGGTTTCCTGTTCCGACACTGGGTCCTGGAACGAAACCCAACCGAACTTCTCGGCCAGTTCCTTCGCGGAGGCCCCGCCTGCCAGGATCTCGATGCAAGCAATTACTTGCTGGTAGGTGAGTTCCCATGCGTTGGGGAGGGGAGGGTTGGGATGGGCCACGAACACTCGACCAGGGAACCGGGGTTGGTCGGGGAATGCCTCCCGGACCCGTCCCTGGCTCTCAGGAGCAAACGCGAAGGTGGTCCCATCCATGTTCTTGGACGTGAAAACAACGAGTGGGGGATCCTCAATCAGGATACTAGGGGTGTAGTTCCTGATTGTCCCGTCAGGCCACTTTACCTTAACGGTGACCGGGTAGTTCCCTCCATCCGTGGACCAGGAGACATTCAACGCCTTCCCGATTTCCTTCTCGAAATCATGGTCACCGTATCCTGGCTTGAGCCGGACACACATCCCCAGTCTGGCATCTTCGTTCTTCATGTTCGTTCCCCCAACCACTCGTTACGCTTCTGTGCCCTGTTTCCCAGTGGTAAAGTGCCCATAGGCCCCCGTGTTCATGGATGAAAAGAAATGTTCAACGTGTGGGGACGTAAAACCATTGGGGGAGTTTAACGTCAAGACATCTAGCCACGATGGACATTGTGCCCAATGTAAAGTGTGCCGGAGCACAGCAAGAAAAGCTTCCTACAAAGCCAACCCGGAGAAGGACAAAGCGAGGAGTAATGCCTACTACAGGAGCAACACCAAGAAGGTCCGGGCTAAGTGGGCAGCCGACTACAAAGCCAACCCTGAAAAGTTCAAAGCTATAAGTGCTGCCAATTACAGGACCAACCCCGAAAAGATCCGGGCCAGGGTGGCAGCCTGGGTGGTGGCAAATCCAGAAGTCACAGCAATCGCGCACCAACGCCGTCGGGACCTCGATTCCAAAAATGATGCTGGTATCTCGGATACGGAGATGCGGGAGACCATTAGGGATGCTAACAACATGGCCCTTGGAATCTGTGCTTATTGCTTCAAGCCCTTTGGTGAAACCGCCAAGAGTAAGCGAACTGTGGATCATGTCATCCCAAGGACCAAGGGGGGCAGAACGGTTCCAGAGAATGTCGTAATTGCCTGCTTGAGCTGCAACTCCAAGAAGGGCAACCGCTCAACCTTCTCAATGCTCAATGTCAAGATGCAGCCGGAACCGCAGAGGGAATTACCCCCAGAAACTCCTGAGCGACCATTCATCATCATAAATGGACAGTGGCACCTTGCATCTCGCTTACCCGACACGGCCAACATGGTAGCCCCATAGGCATAGGCAGCCCTGAGGGCGGATCCCACGTTGTGTGGGTTCTTGGCCAAGTGAAGGCCGATGGCGGAGTAGCCCCTCATCCGTGCAATCGGATCAGGGTAAGTTTGCCCCGTGTACCAAAAGTGAAAATGGCAGTCCCCAGCCAGGGCACATTGGCTACCTTCAGGAATGCCTCAAACATCATTCGGTGCGTCATGGGGCAATCTCCCAGATGGCCTTCCACCTACTAGCGTTGGTACCGGGGGCATCGAACTGGAGCCCAGTGGCGAGCCAGAGGTATACCTCCCGGGTGCAGTCCCGGCAGTAACGCTTTGGTTCCTCGGTGGGGTAGTCAACAGTTGAATGAGTGTACGCATTTGTCCTCATTTATGGAAATCGACCTTTGGGGGTCTCGATTTATCCCACCATCACCGGAAAGTGGGGTAATATGATTCAAGCACCAAAGTTTCAGTGGGGGACCTAACTTGCCCGGACGTTCCGTGGGTAAAACAGGTTGGGTCATAAAAACTCTATTGAAATCAGAGTGTTGGCGATGTTGATTTAGTCGATGCCTCCGGGCCCAGACTCTTCGAGATCCCCGTTAGTTGGAGCCAGCACCGTCTGGCCCGAGGCTTACTGTAGGGGTATGGCGCGTAAGCGCCTCACCTGCACAGCGTCAAATCGGTCCCTATAAGGCTCATCCGAAGGACTTGATCCCAAGGGATAAATGAGTACGTGATCGGAGACGGTCACACCACAGGCACGTCTGACTGTTGTCGTGCATCAGCTCCGAAACCTCCCCCCATTGGCGACCACATGAGCCACGGTCTCCCAAGCCCACTGAAAGTCCCCGGTGGACCCGTCCAGGGCTCGCACAACTGCGAACTGGCATTTTGCCCCACAGATACGGGCGGGTCTGCCGTCCAGCGTCACCTTGGTTGCAATCAGGTCATAGCGTTGTTCAATGTTCATTTAGTAGCCTCAACACCCTATCGGCACAAGCAGGCGATTTTTTAGTGAATTCGTCATGCCCCTTGAAAAAAGATGGCTACCTGCTCGGCCAGGAATGTCTCCAGGTCCGTGTGGTTGGCCTTGAAGGCCAGCGGGGTCCCATACCCCAGGGCATCATCGGTATCGAATTTGAACCGGTGCCCCCCATGGCCCCAGCCCTGACGGTACCCATCCCCTGGGAGGGATGCAAAACCGTTCGATAGGGCAGCTGCCAGGAGCTGAAGTTGGAAGCGCACATCAGGGATGAGAGGGCTCCGTGTGCGACGGTCCAGGTAAGCTGTGAACAGGGTGGACAGGGGCAGGAGCCCTTCCAGGATTTGGTCCCGCTTCGCCACAAGGGCCGGTTCCGTCCCCTTCTGGTTCCAATCTTGAGAGACACCCAGGGCTGATGGCTTGTAGAAACGACGCACATGGGTGACCGCAGCTTTGGTGTCCAGGTGGGCAGCTTGCTGGTCCAGCCATGCCTGAGGTGGCAGGACCACGAACCTGACCCCCTTGGGGTCCACCATGCCAGGGTCCATCCGGAATAGGTCAGGTAGGAACGCCGTTACAACTGTGCCTACACTGGTCTTGGTTGTGGCAAACTGGTACCCAGCGGTCTTGAGCAGCTCGATCTCGGACTCCTTGTGGCCATGTCGGGACAAGGTCTGGGCCTTGCGACCTGACCGAAAATTGGCCAGGAAGGGACGCATTTCGTCCTCGGTGGTCCCGAACTGTGCCCACACGGGACGGATAGCCTTGGTGTTGGCCTCACCCCCTTCCCACAGGGAGTCAGCCTGAAGGCTTCCCAACAGCATGGCCGAGAAGGAACGGGACTTTTCGCCAGTTCCGGTAATGATCGTGAGGGTTTGCACAGCCTATCCTTTTACCAGCAGGAGGTGGGTTTCGATGTAGGCACGGACATCGCTTGGCTTGACCATCCCCTCAGACGTGCCCTTGTGGCGCCCGCGCTCCACATCGGCACCCCCACCTTTTACCTCGTTTACGCCAGGGAAGGAGCACTTTCCTTCAGGAGAGCGTATCTTGACCGTGGACGCCCCGATCTGGTACTGCCACGTTGTCTCGTTGATGTGGATTTGTCTCATCGTGGTCTCCATCTACTTGGCCATCCAAACTCGCCCGGCTTCTGTGACATCATAAAATTCTGGCATTCCGGGAACGGGACGGGCGAGTCCCTTCTTGGCCAGGGCTCGCACGGTACGCTTCCAGGTGTTGTCGTGGGGGCAGTTTGTGGCACCTTGAGCCAGTTCCCGCAGGGTGCGCTCCTCAACGTAGCCGAGACGGACGGGGGTGCTCATGGTTGGTTCCTTACCCCCTATCGGTACCAGGAGGGAACTTTTTAGCAAAATCGACTAGGTTCCGGCTGGCAGCCCCAGGATCTTGGATAAATCAAGTTCGGGCAGTACCTGCTCAAGAGATGCCCCCTTCGTAGAATCCATCCAGTCCCCTAAAGTGTACCATGGGTTTTCCCCGTGGCCAGGATAACAGGGTGTGGTCAGGTCGCAGTTGTAGGTCTCGATGATATACCTGCACCCAAGGAGCATCCCTGTGGGCATCCCACCACTCATGCAGTCGTAGTAGTTGTAGGCAACGATCTCGTTGATGATGTTCGTGGGGTTCCTACCCGCCTCGTTGAACAGCTCCATGTCAATCTGGATACGTTGGACAAGTGCCCAAAGCCCATCGAGGATGTGGGTGATCTTGGGAGCCCCTTCCTCGTCCCAGACACTGCCCATGTAACTAAGGTTCAGGCCCTCCTGGATTTCCCTGGCCAGCACGGGTCGGCACATCACGAGTTTTGGTTTAGAGGAGAAGTCGCTAAAAACACGGCGGAAAAGGGACGTTAATTCCTTGTTCTCACTGAAAGTTCTCCAGTTGACTTCCCGTTCAACATGCGTCACATATTCGGCGTTGTTGACCATGGAAGACATCTCCACAATCCAACGCCATTTGCCGGTACTAGCCGCCAGGGTCTTCATACTCTTTTCCCCGTCAAAACCTTCAGGGCCATCCGTACTTGATCGCCAAGTGGTGCATGCGCAGTTTGTTTGACTTCGGGGGATGCCAGGGCAGCACGAACCTCTTGCTCCTTGAACCCGAGGTTAATCAAGGCATCATGAAGCAAAGAGGGCCTTGGCTCAGGCTTTTTTGCTGTAGCTGCCTTTCGTTGGTCACGGAGGTACTCCCGCACCCCAGATCCGATTTGACGAACTCCCTCAACAACCATGCGGGCCGCGATACTACTGAGAGTTGCCATTACTTCCGGGCCTTTTCGAATGCCTCTTTGGCTCGCTTGAACCGGCTGAGGGCAGCTGCTACGTCACTCTTGTCCGCTTGAGAGTTGGATAGCTTGTCCCATTCGAGGGTGGCGTCCGCGAAGGCACTGGCCGCGTCAGACAGCTTCTTGACCTGAAGGATCTTCTTGGCCATGAGCTCGTCATCGTTCACGGTTTCGTTCTCGTATTCATCATAGACCCGGTTGATCCACACATACTGGCGGGTCTTGTAGTGGTGGACCCCATCAATCCTCACATCAAACCCGGCTGTGCGCAGGATATCCTGGTATCGCTCCAGGACTCTACGGGGATGCCCAGCATGGCCCACACACAAGCGACTTCGAGCGGATGTGCACAAGTTGTCGGGCACAAATGCCGGGTCGAACGATGTGGTGATCCGGAACCCCTCAGCATCGGGAATGAACCGTAGGCGCCCTGTGGTGCGGGACCGATGTGTGGGGCATGCCAGTTCCCCGGCATCCACCAGGGCCTTCTCAATACTTTTCAGCATGAGGTGTTGGGGGGTCATGGGTTTGTTACACCTGGAGGGCACCTACTAGCTGAGGAAACTGACGTTCGAGGTCCTCAACAATCCTGGCCCCCTCCAACCGGTTGTGGATGAGGGCACCCTCCACGTAAGCGTTCTGTCGGGCCGTTTGTGCTTCCCAAGTGGCGTCGTCCATGCCGTCATATCGCTTCCCAAGGTTCCTCTCTTCGGCCTGTTTCCAAGCCCGGGTGGCCCGGTCAGGATCAGGAAGGTCCCGTAGGGTCTTGGCTGCCTCATAGGCAAAACGCAACCAATCGGGCTGCACATCGTCAGGCACTCGATTGATCAGGGAGGACTCACTCACATGGGTCCAGGATGTCTCATGCTCTGGTTCCTCCATGTAGACCTCCCCCAGGCTTACCAGGAGGGCAGCACACTGCTTGTACAGCTCCCGTTTGGGGGCCTCCTGGGCTTCACGGGCCACAACTTCGAGGTAGTCCTCGGGGCTAGTGCATGTGATGCCCCCATCGAGCCAGTCGTAGCCGTTGCCGCCGCTGGAGAAGATGTGGGCAATCACGTCCAGCCGGGTCTTGTAGATAGTGTGCCAATAGGTGAAGCAGGCGTGTAGGGTGGCCTCCACGCCGGGAGGTTTACTGCCCTGCCCAATGTAGTACTCCACCCACTCGATCGCATGCTTCATGGCAGCCGTTCGGGTCTTCTGGTACTGGAGACACATATGGACAGTCCCATCCCGTTTCCCGCCGGGATAGTCAACGCCCACCGTGCACTGCCAAATAGACCCAAACTGCCAAACTACTGGGTGGAACCGATCCTTATAGGTCCCATGCCAGTAGTCCCCACAGTCCTTGGTCCAGGATGCTCCGTAGCGATTCATGGGTGCCTCAATTGTGGGAATCGACGTTCGAGATCGGCCACCAACTGTCGACCGAGTTTTCGGTTTTCCTCTACTTCCTTGTCAGCAGCCTTCTGTTTCGCGAGTTCCCGGGCATCCCAGGTAGCCTTCTTCATTGGACGCTCCCCGAGTATTTCTGCGAGACGTTCATGGGCCAGTCTGAAGCCCGTGCCCTTCGCATGGCGCGGCTTTGGCAAATTACAGAGGACATGCGCGGCATCATAGGCAAAAGCCAGCCAGTCGGGACGCACGTTGTCGGGTACGTACATGATATGGGAGTACTTGCTCATCAGGCACATACCCCGCATAGGACCTTTTACGGGACCTTCGGGCAAGGCATCGACTTTGGCATAGTGGGCCAACTTGTCTTTGAGAATTCCTGCAAGTTTGGGATCCTTGGAATACTCCTCAAGTTCGTCGGCCCTTCGGGCGGGTTCCTCCAAGTATGCGTTGGGCTCACAGTTCACCAGGGCCCCATCGTGCCACACATACCCGTTGCCATACCCGAAGAAAAGGCTATTGATGACATCCAATCGGGTGCGGTACAGGGTCTTCCAGTGGGAGAAACAATCCCGAAGCGTGGCCTGAACACTTTGGGATTCCTTGCGGCGGCTATGCTTGGTACTCATCCTTTCCAGGCCCCCATGAGCAGAGATTTGACGTGCATGTTGGGAATGACACCCTGGTTCATCCGTTTCCACTCGTCGTAGTCCTGTCCACATACCGTGCGAGCGAAGTCCGATATGGCCCCCGACCGTGAGATACCCATGTGGCAATTGACCACGAGGAGGTCTTGACTCTCGGGGCGAGATTCATGGGCGCGACGAATGAAGTCCATGACCTTTTTGGCCATGGTGTCATTGAAGTAGACCAGCTGGGGGTCTCGTGGCAACTGAACCCCGTTTGGGGTGTACTTGTCCTGGATGTCGTCGAATTGGAGAGCAATACGGTCCTCCAACTCCTCCGTGATCAGGAGCTTGTAGGTGCCATCGCAGACCCCATTCGTGACCGAGATGATCCAAACCCGGTCGAATTGATGGGCCATCGAGGCAATGCTGTTGGTGGGGTTAACGCCCGCAAGGAAGTCCGCCATCACCGAGTAGGGTACCGCCCGCGCTGCTACAATCGTCATGGCATCATCTTCTTGAGGATGTCCCCGAAGTTGGTTTTGAGTGGCTCCCTGGCTTCCTTGGCCATTTTCCGCCAATCACCAGGGAAATGCTCAACCTTTCACGGTCAGTCGATTTACGTAGGGTCGGGCCCGCTTCAGCTGGGCAGGGTTCAGGGCTACTTCCGCCCGGCCATTGTCAAAAACGGCCAGGGCACACCCGGATAGCTCCCGTCCCATTTGCCAGTCAGGGGATGATCTTCGATACGGGAAGGCGAGGTCTTCATGGTGTTCCTACACCCTATCGGTACGAGGGGACAACTTTTTAGAGAAATCGTCAGGCCAATAGCGGTAAGGTTGTTACACCCCCAACGAGGAATTTGCCTTCATGAACGCCACCAACTCCCCCGATGCCCTCCAACAGTACGACATCACTCAAGTTCTGCGTGAGATACTCAAGCATGGGGACTCCCATCCCTCCCAACGGGCGATGTTGGAGTTGGTCGATCTCCTTGAACGTGAGCTGGCCCTGAAGGGCTACAAAATCGTACGTGCCCCTGTCACAGAAGCGTAAGTTGTGGCATGAGCACCAGTAGGACATCGGTTGGGACCTTGGAGGCCACCTTCTACGAGGAGAGCCCGGGTAGTGGCGTGGCCTGCAAGTGGTCCGTTGAGGCCAAGTATGCTAACTTGACCATATGTTCGAGAGACTGTGTCTACCTCAGGGTCCAAGACCATTGGGGACAGGTCATTACCAACAAAGCTTCCTGGCCCCCTGGTGTTCAGAAAATCGTGACTGTTTTCGAGCAACTTCTAGGGGACTTGGGTCCTGGGGATCGGTTCTAAGGCCATGCAGGGACTAGACATTTTCGTAACCAACCACCCATGGATCACGGCATTTCTGCTGCTTATTCTATATGAGCTGGTGGTTGGGCTGGTTAACCCACGGATCTGCCAACACTGCTATGAAAAGGAAGACGCTGATGAGTAACCACTCGAAACGACACTCCATTTTCTGGGAGGAGCTGCTTATTGCTGCCATCCCGGCTATCTTGAGTCCCTTGGTCCACCATGTTGGGGAAGTGATCCGCGATTACATCTCGGACAGGCGGGAATCAAAGGAACCCCAGGAACCTACCGATAAACGTGAAGGCAAGCCGTAGGGATTGCACTTGGGTTGCCTTGCCGTAGGGCTTCCCTGGCATTTTCGCAGAGTGCCCTGGTTCGGCCGCATATCTCGATGGGAGCGCCGTTCGTAGCCGTCGAGGAGGTGCAGTGCCACCACCAGTGGGCATGTGGCCGCAATACATTTTGAGTGGTCGCCAAGGTGTCCCCTGAGCGTAATAGGGACGTGGCCAGCAAGGTAGCAACCAGGAACTTTCGCATGACGGACCTCCAGGAGAGTGATTCCCATAGCCAGTGCACCGCAACCGTGACCCCCCCTGCCCACGAGGTTCCCTTCTCGTTCATGGGTCGGGGGTGGGTGGCGCTTTTGTGGTGGTGTGACGTGGACCGGGTGTGGGACACCGTGGTCTATGAGGTCCGTCGAAGCCCCAAGGAAGGCCGGGAGCCCGTCATGGAGTGGGTGGCCTCCGGGGTTAGCTGGAACAGGTTTGTCCCAGTACAGTGGCAGTCTGGCAAATGTGAGAGGGCATTCATCAACAAGATCAGCACTGAAACGAAGAGTTTCAAGTAAGCGCAAGTCCAAGTGCTACAGCTGAGAGCTCACTTCAATGGCTCCAAGTGGAGCGTCCAGGCATACGACCTGACGGTGGCCCCAGGGTCAGGCTGGTACGAAGTGGCTGCCCTCACGAATGAGGAGGATGCTAGGTGGCTCAAAGCTACTCTCATACTACACAAGGTGGACCCAATCGATGCCAGGGCTCATATTGGATTTGCCCTGACTCAACTGGAGTCCCAGTCCATTGCTGATGGATTCCATTCTGGATTTGCGGCTGGCGTCAAGGCGGAAAAGAAACGCCTTCAAGATTCCCTGAAGGGTGTAAAAGGGCCATGACAAGTCAGCGCAAGTTGGAGATGATCGCCGCAGGCAAGGAGATGGATGACCAGCATGCCCAGAAGCTTCGGGCCATTGTGACGGAGCTGGACCCCATGGGACTCCGTGCAATGGGTGCCCCTGAGGGGGAATATAGCCATGAGATCATGATGCTTGCAGGTTCTGAGTACCGTATTCGTTCGGCACTCACGGCGGCCCGATGTCTATGGGAGATATTTGAGTACACCTTTAGTGGTGTCCACAAGCACCATCCCGGCTATTATGCAGCTGCGGGTCGACAGGTCTATCAGGCGTTTCGGGATTACGATGATGCCCTGGCCAAGCTCATTGGCATGCCAACCCATGAACTTCGGCGGATCGCCAAGAGGATTTGATGTCCCCTCCCATGCCTCCAGTCATTTTGTTCCGTCCTGGTTGTGTAGGGGAATCCGAAGGGGAGGAAGAGGCAGCCAACCGATACTTCAAGGTAGTTACCAGACGATCCCAGGTGCCTCATAAGGCTACCGTGGTTGGGCGCTATTCAGTCCTCCCCTTCTACAAGGAACTGGAGGAGGATCTGAGAGACGCTGGCTCCACCCTTATCAACAGCCACCGGGAGCACAGGTTCGTGGCGGACCTACAGAACTACGTGGGTATCCTGGATGAGTTGACCCCTAAGACGTGGACCCAACTATCAGATGTTCCTGACTCTGGGGGCCCGTTTGTAGTCAAGGGGGAAACCAATTCCAGAAAAGACAAATGGTCTACCCATTGTTTCGCGCGCAACAAGACCGAAGCCATTGAGGTGGCCCAAGTGCTCATGGCGGATGGGCTCATTGGGCAACAGCAGATATACGTCCGTCAATTCGTAGAGCTTGAGACGTTTCTGGTGGACCCCATCAACAAGCAACCCATCACCCGAGAGTTCCGGTTCTTCTTCCTGCGGGGGAAGCCCCTTGTAGGTGGCTACTACTGGTCCAACTATCTGGAGGACCTGAACGCGGTGGGTATTGACCCCAAGGCATCGGAGGTCCCCCAGGAGTTCCTGCTTCAGGTAGGGAACCGGGTCAAGGACCATGTAACGTTTGTGGTGGTGGATGTGGCCAAGACCATGGATGGTCGGTGGATTGTGATTGAGTTGAACGATGGCCAGATGAGTGGGCTGTCGTGTATTCCCCCTGAAGACCTGTACCGGGCAATGGCCCTGAATCTTACCGAGGAGAAGTAGACCATGAAGCCACTGTTTGGATGGTTTGGAAATAACGATGAGCAAGAGGCCCAGACCTTGAAGCTCGAACGCGAACGGAACTCCCTCTACCAGGAGAACCAGAACCTGAAGAACAGCCTTCAAGCGGTTACCGCCGAAAGAGACATGCTACAGGAGGCCCTGACCAACAATGCGGGTACCTGCTACGCTGTCCTTCACAGGAAGATTGCGTGGCAGCGTCGGGTCCTCCGGGACCTAACGGACCTCCACAACTGGTCTCAGTCGGGGTTTCGGATGTTTGACCTCATCCTCAGGCTTCAAAACACCCTGAAACGTTTGGATGGAATGCTGGACCAGTCCCAACAGGGCACCCCAGTCAAGCCCCCTGTGGCCAAGGCCCCAACGGCAGCAAGTATCGCGGAACCCTTCCTCCCCTTCCTCCCAGGAATCCCCACCATGGATGACCTGACGCGGGCAGCCAAGGCGTCTGTGTCTCCGCCAGTCATGGTGCGAGCATCCATCAAGCTCGATAAGAACATGTACTCAGAGGTTCTTCCGCATCCGGTGACCATGACGGGGAGACAGCTTCTGACCCTCGCCAACAAGACCCCTGAGACCCACAAGCTCATTCAGCAACTGCCCAATGGGACCAGGAACATTGAGGCGGATGACACGGTGGAGTTACAGGGCAACTTCGGGGTGGCCCGGTTCAAAACACTGCCCCGTAGTCAGACCGGGGGGTGACCCTTGGCCAACAACCATCCTGGCTACTTCCTGGTAGCTGCAACGGGTCATAGGCCGGAAAAAATCGGTGGGTACAGCCTAGAGGTTGCTCTCCGCCTTCGGAGATTTGCCACCCAATGCCTCCGACAGATCCCCGAGACCACCCACGTCATTAGTGGAATGGCCTTGGGGTGGGACCAAGCCATAGCGGAAGCCGCTCTTGACCTGGGTCTCCCCCTCATCGCAGCCGTACCTTTCTTGGGCCAGGAATCAATGTGGCCCGCGCAATCGCAGGTCCACTATCACGAATTGCTTGCAAAGGCTACCAGGATCGTGTATGTGTCGGAGCCCGGGTATGGGGCAGAGAAGCTCCAAAAGCGTAACGTCTGGATGGCCGACCGGTGTGATACCATGTTGGCCTTGTGGGACGGAACCCGGGGCGGGACATTCAATTGTGTCCGGTACACTGAGCGGGTGGGCAAACCCATCGTGAACGTGTGGGACAAGTTCCAAGAATTCCTGAAGGCGGCGTGACCCATGGCAGGCGAGATTGACAAGAGAATACAGGAACTGGACCTCTCTGGCTCCCCTACAGCAACCCACACCCCAGCGGGAAGGTTTCTGTACTCCATAGGGGACATTGATGTCTACTCCAAGACAGACACCGACCCCCCTTATGTCATTGCCCCTGTAGATGATCCGTGTGCCGTGGAAGCAGCCCTTCCCAAAGGATGGACCATTGGTAATGGTTGGTGGGCATCGGACCCAAGCCAGAAGCAACCAGATGGTCGATGGCTTCTCTACTTTGGCACAATTCGCGACTACCTTGCTGGCCCACAGGGATGGAAACTCACCAATGGTTGACCACAACTACAAGTCCCTCTATGCATACCAGGACAAGGGCCACTGGGACCGTTGGATGCCCCTGGCAGAATGGCTCCAACGGAACAAGGTGGCTTGGATGCCAGACATGGAGCCCCTGGAGGGGTTTCTTCGTGAGCTACTGACCCCCCGCACCGCATATGCCCTGGCGGGTTTGATCCACCAACAGTGGCGTCAGGCTGTTCAAGAGGGAAGGCTTCAAGGGGACCCCGCCTTGCCCGATCTGGCGTGTTTTGAGCACCAGATAGGAGAGATATGTTTGGGGGTTGTTGGTGTTGGTGGGGAGGATGCCCCGGAGCCCACCCCTGAATGGGATAACACCACTACGGCCCCATGGGCAGAAGAGAAGTTCAGTAACCACGAGGACCCTTGCGTGCGTGAACTGTGGGATGAATTCAAGAAGCTCCGGGACCGGTGAGTCTCGATGATATCACATGTTCCGTATGTGGGGCGGTTAGTGGGGTAGATATGCCCCCTGGCTGTGCCCATTTTGGACAGGTCAAAACCTTCTCATTTGATGGGCACCCCGCAGACCCAGAGCACAAGATAGGTCAACCTTGGGTCCCCCTACAGACCCCACAGACAATGCCCCCCCAAGGGCTCATCATGGAGAAATCCAGGACCAGTGAGTACCGGACCCTACCCAAACTCCCGGGGGAACAGTTCGTTTGGAATGCCCAAGTGGAAACAGGGAAGTGGCCCGGTGAGTTCATCCTCACGTCTGGGGCTAGGTCCACAGTGTTACATATGACAGATTTGGCCAAGGCCCTGGTGCCAGTAGAGTCGATGCCCGCTGGGGCAAAGGACTTCGTCGCGGAACTCCCATGGCATCCGCTCTCTGACGATGACACCCAGGTTGGAGACCCAGATCTGTCTCTTGCAAAGGCCAAGGTTACCAAGCCTGAATCCCGGGTGGTGTCCTCCGTATCAGACTACAAGAAAAAAGTCGACCTGTTGGAAAAAGAAGATGCCAAAGGCATACCGTCTAAAGTCACAGACTTCATTGGGATGTCTGTACAGTGGTTTGGATGGTCTGGGACTGTCACGGCTGCCAGACCCTACCCGGGACATACTGGGGGCCCTTTTGTATTGGATGTTGATTGGAAGTCCCTGGATACTGGGGCGAAGATCTACGACGCCGCGACAGCCCATTCCCCAAAATCCACGTGGTTGGATTCCGACTTGTTGCCTTTCCTGGGGCCAGTGAAGGAAGGGGCTGTTCAGTCCAGTCTAATTGGACGGCGGGTGTCGTTTGCTACCATTCAGGGTACTGTGACTGGTTATGCCCGTAATAGCAAATCACGCTACCGAATTTGTTGGGACACCTACAATACCTCTGACTCCCTTTGGACGGAAGCGGAAATCCTACCTTATCTGGTGGGCCCCAAGAAAGAAGACACACCCATGTCTGATACGCTCGTAACTGATAGCACCACCACCTTTACAATAGGAAGTACCGCTATTTCCAATGGTTATACCCTTCTGGGCATGGAGCCGAAGAAACCCTATCTTTGGGAAGCTAGCATCAGCAAAGACTACGTCCCTGCCCTCCAGCGGTACATCCACCTTCGCGCCAATTACGAAGCCAGTAATGCAGAGCGGGAGGCACTAGACCGGGCCTTGTGGGACCTCCATGGCATCTCTCCAGAAGTCTATGTCAATAAGCGGATGGCGGCAGCCAGGGACAAAAACAAGGGGGACAGCCCCAACCAGATTCTCCAGAAGATGGTCGGGGACCCTATTCACATCGATACCATCAAGGGCATGCAGTCTGACTACTTGGAAGAACTCCATTCTGTGGGCAAGAAGGAACCAGACAAAGAAGCGGATAAGGAACCCACTCAAGCCGAAGTAACGGAAGCCAAGGAAGTTGCGAACCTACGGCACCAGTACATTCGCGCTATTGCTGCGGACATCAAAAACGGGGAGCATGCTGGCTGTTTTCACGGAGACTTGACCCAATACATTATTGACTATATCGGCCCACATGAGGGAGGCACATCCCCCCAAGAGGTGCAGCAGGTACTACTCGCGACACCTGGACTCCTGGAGTGGGCAGTGACAAACGGTGTGAAGACACCTACCCAGGAAAGCCTTGCTGGGGTACATATAGCCCAATGGTCCCAGACCGAAAACGAGGCGGGTACCGAAACCCAAGTCGTCCTCAAAGGAGATGGAGAGGGCCAGAGGGAGGTGCTCCATAGGTTGCAGATTTTCTTGGATCCAGGCACGCCGTGGGAGCCTCAGAAGACTCAAAACCACATTGCTCAAACAGCCCGTGATACCCTGGCTGACCACATCCAGCAGCATATGAAGGAGGCGCTCAAGGACATCCAATTCAACTTTACCTACACCCCAGCCGCCCACGAGAAGATTCAAGCAACGGTTAATGAGGTACTCCGGAAGAGGCTCCATTACACGGTCCCCAAAGACACGGATACCGTAAAGTCTCTGGCCAAGGAGATCGCCGTAGCCAGTGCCAATGGGAGCCTCAAGGGTCAAGTGCAGACAGACAGCAAAACCTATGAGGAGCTCCTTCAAGATTACATTGATGACCCTACTGAACCAGTAACTTGGGCAGTGTCGCGGACTGATTTGGGAGCTGAACTCAACTCCAGGGTCGAAGGTCTCATCTACAACGAGCGGGTTAAGAAGGCTATAGGGAAGGCATCCTCAATTGCCTCTACGCATTCAATGGGGGTTGCTGAAACCAAGCCCAATGCTGTGGCCTTCGATACAGTGGAGTCACTGGCCAATGAAGCCTCCAAGTACTTGAGCACCCCCGTAGAGACTGCCAAGACATTGATCTTGGAGGACATTACAGGCGTCAAGGTAAACCCCAAGTGGGCATTCCTGCCTAAGGATCTATCTGTTCGGCTGGGCAATTTCCTGGATCTTGCCTGGGCAATCGGGGCCTTGGATGAGGAGATCGTTAAGTGGCGGACAACGCAGGGGTGGGCATCTCCACTTAGAGAGTTTGGATACGGTGCAGCCATACTGGCCAACATCCAAGCCTGCCACCCCACCCCTCTGGATTGGTCCTACTACTTACCTGCTGATCTGAAGACAAAATTGGATCAGTTCATCACCCTAGAGCGGGACAAGGTTTGGAAGGGTGTCACAAGTTTTCCCAGGGCAGCCTCCCCCATATTCGCCACGGGAGTCATTTTTGACACGGTGGAATCTTTGGCCAATGAGATGGTCAAAGCCAAGGGATATGCGTCCCCCTTCTCCGTGGAACTTGCCAAGGATGAGATCCTTGAGAACATCCAGAAAGACAGGGACCGAACGGACTGGGGAACCCTTCCTGTAGAGCTTTCCAAGAGGCTCCAAGCCTTCACAGAACGGGAGCACCGGATCATCTCCCTGGCAGCCGCGAGCCGTAGGAAGATATCTGACCTACCCTCAACAGTTCCAACTGCCCCGGTTGAGTCATTCGCCCGTACCATACGTGACAATATCCAGAGGGTCATCCCCTCCCATATTGTCTGGTCGGACAACCTCACCCCCGCCCTGAAGACAGAATTGGATCAGTTCATCACCCAGGAGCGGAACAATGTCTGGGGGCCTTACGCGTTCACCGAATCCCTCACGAGCAGCCCGGAGACGGGTGTAAGTACCAACAAGCCTCCCGAAACAATTGAGCCCCACAACATGCCCACGAACACCGAGAAGAAGATGCCGACAACCAAGACCCGAAAAGTTGCAAACACGTTCAAGGCCGAGCTTGGAAGCGCCGCTACCAAGACTGCCGCCCGCCAGCTTGCCAAGGCCGTCCGAGACCCCCTCCTGGAGTTCTTGGTCCAGAGCCTGGGGGCCGACAAGCGTAAGGCCACGAAGTTCCTGGCTTCTCCCACAGGCCTTGCCATCACCAAGCTGGTGGTGGGTTCAGGCCTCGGCGCACTCCCCATGTCCAAGTACGAACAGAACGAAGACGAGCTGATCCCTGCCAACCGGCTGGCCCAGGTAGCCTCTGTAATGCGCGAGGATGGCCTTGCGGACCTTGGGGATGGCGCCATGGACCTTCTGACGGGCCCCCTCTTCAAGAAGGCTGGTAGCCTCCTGGCGACGATCAACACCATGGCTGACGAGAAGGTCCGGGTGGATGTTGCTGGGGCTGCGGAAGAGGGCGAAGAGGAAGTGGCCGCCGAAGCTGGGGCTCGGGCACACGCTTAATGGATCACTTCACCTCCCACAAGGTCACTCTCATGACCCCCCACCCCACCCGATCTGGAGTCTGGCAACTCAAACTTGCAGATAGCCGGTGGGTCACCTTGGTTGGGGTCAGCGAGATGCGGGGTCTGGAGCCACCTTCCTTCCAGATCGAGGCCATCGAACTGGACAAGCATGATTGGGAGTGAAGATGACTGCTATCCCATTAGTTGTGAGGGATCTTCCGAATCCTGCGAACTTCGCTTACGCCTGTGGAAAGTGCTCACGGATCTACGACCATAGCAACAGGGACCTTGCGGACTCCTGTTGTCAGCCCCGCAAATGTGCCTGTGGGGCATTGGCCAAGGAATACCATATGGTGTGTTCCGACTGTGACGCCAAGGCAACGGCTACCAAGAAGGCAGCCGACTTCGAGCGAGCCACCAAGCAGCGATACTCATCCGAAATGGGCCCCTGGCTGTGCTGGGAGGATGCTGGAGAGGAGGGGTTTTTCTGCAACGTCGAAGACCTCTATGATTACTGCTTCCGTAAGGGCCTTGAGGTACCCGAGTGGGTGTGGGGGACCACATCACGCACATTGAGGCTGGATGCTGTTTCCATCCTTGAGAGTGCCTTGGATGAGCACCACGAAGATGCTATTGATCGGGTAGAGGATATCTCTCTACTCCAGACATTATTGGACCTGTGGTGTGACCGGCAGATCATTGAGACATTCGATGAGGACCGGAGCCTTGCCATCTTGATCCCGCCAGACCCAGACAACCGGCAGGAATGTGTTCAAACGGATACCTACAAATGCCGTGGGTGCTCGCACGAATACGAGGTTGATCGTATCCGACTGCATGGGGAGTCTTGGGAAAACAACTATGACCCCAAGAACTGGGTCTTGTGTGCGCAATCCAAATGCTGGCTGCCCAAATGCCCCAAGTGTGGTAGGACCCAAGCGAAGAGGACTCCATGATTGTCTGTAAAGAGTGCCAGGGCAATGGCTGTGATCCCAAGTGTCCTGACGTGGCCTGCCCAGCCTGTGAGGGAATGGGTACATTCTCAGGAACTCCGGGGGCACCACCCGTAGGCCCTCCCTGCGAGGCATGCGACGGAACCGGGCGTGAAAAGTTGCCCGAGGAGGTCTTCTGCAACCGTTGTGGGAAGACCTGTGACAAGGGAGACATCAATCCCAACCTCAATTTTCCTCCCCGACATGACTCCTATGGGCTCATTAAGGCCAAGGTGTCTGGGGGATACCACTCTGACTCCCTGTGTGATATGACCACCTATACCTTCTCGATTTGCGAGGGGTGCCTGAAGGAACTGTTTGACTCCTTCAAGATTCCTCCTGCCGTATGGGACGACATGACTGGGTCCCAGGAGGTCTACAATCCCAACTGGAAAGAGGATTCCAACCGACGGCACGAGGAGTCTTTGGCCAGAGAGAGGGCGACCCTCCTTCCCCTTCTGCCAGAAACGGTACCAGATGTATGGGAAGTGGAAGCTAACCCACGGGGGGGTCTCTGTGACTACTACTTGAAGGGAGATCCAGGCGGGCTCCATGCGTCCTTGAGTATTGTCTGTGACTCTTTGCTGGTGTCTGTGTCCAGGGACATGGTCAACGATGATGACCAGCCCATCACCATGGAGGAGGCAGAAATGGCCCGTCAGGTCTTTGCTCCATGGGCAGTGCTGGACTCAAAACTAGCCAATGTCAGGTTAATGCTGTGCAGGGGGGTGGCAGAAGGCCAGTTGGCCCTTGTGGGCTTTGAAAAGCCTCTAGGAGTGTAACGCCGGGACCATGAGCCGCAAGAAAATTGCTTTCGTTAGGGCATCTCCCAAAACACGTGGGTTCCCATACCTGCCCGACAAGACTCCAGGGCGTGGGAGGATTCCATACTACAATACAGACCAGAAGGATCCCGCATACATCCCCTTTGTGGATGTCTGCTGGTGGAGTGACAACTGTGCAGACGCTGCCCAAGGGCTTAGACGGCTAGGATATGAGGTTTGTGCCTTTGACTTTGACAGCGATAGGCTACCTGAGCTGCCTCTCTCCAAGCACACAATCGTGAAGGCAGATATTCGCACTACCCGAAAAGCCCTTGACCTTCTGGGGGTCCGGCAGCCCAAGAACGTGGACCTTCCATGGAGCCTACGCAAGTACCGGCACCGTAAGGTTTGGTCTTCTACTCTTGGGGATGTCCGAAAGGAAGTTGAGGAAACCAAGACGTCACTGTTCATCAAACCCCTCCGGTGGCAGAAGGCATTCAATGGCCATGTTGTATATTGGGACCCCAACAAGTACAACCCGAGAAATGGCACCTGGGGTGGGCTATCTTATGATCACGAAACAACCGGGTTCCCCCCTGACTTTCCGGTGATGGTTTCGGATGTGGTCGATATCTCCACATCCCCTGAGCACCGAATCTACGTGGTCAAGAAGAAGATCCTGCCCACGAGTCTGGGTGGGTGTAGGGGGTTCACTCAAGCCCGTCGGGTAGCCGAGCAGATGGTCCGGGACTTCAAAAACCAACCCATCTCCTACGGGTTGGACATCGCCCAAATAGAGGACGGACCCTATGCCCTCGTAGAGGTCAACGACGGCTTCTCGGTAGGCAACTACAACCTGTCCTTTACCCGTTACGCCCAAGTTATTGAGGCCCGATGGCGCGAGATGGTGTCAAGCTAGACCAACTTTAAGGCGTAACCAGTATAATCATGAATGCTACATGGTCCAAACTGAGAGATGGCTCCAGGGGGGTCAAGGTTGTAGGCACGCGCGAGCAACTTGACAGCCTGAAGAACACCTTGGATGCTGGTGGGCCCTTTGATATAGTGGTGGTAACCAACCCACCTAGTGAGGCCAGCACTGAGCAACTGGGTCCTGTTGAGGACTTTGCCTTCTCTGGTGACACTGGTTTTCTTCTGTGCCACGTGCTCAAGAGGGCCGATGATTCCAAAGCTCCGGCCACAGTGAAGACTTTGCCATCATTGGCAGAGTTGCTGGCCAATCACGGGCCACTATTCATCCAGCCATTATTCATCCAGGATGTCCTAGCGGTGGATACCATCATCTTCTCAGTTACCAGGGACCCGGCGGACATTTTCAAGGTGGACTTCGTAGCTCTCAGGGCATGGTTGGGGAATCAGATCAGTAGATTTGACGATGGCTCTTGGGCACAATCCGATGAGGCCACACTAACCAAATTGCTCAAAGGGGTTTTCCCGGGAGGTATTCCGCAATCCATCACCGATTTCAGGGCGGTCGAATCCGATAAGACCTTCCGGAACTGGGAAGCTTACCTAACACAAAACAGGCTCCTCCTGTTCCCCCGGCAGATGTCCCATGCCGAGGTGAAAGCGGAGATTGAGGCATGGGGAACATGGAAGCAGTCTCAAACCCCGTCTCAGACTCTAACGAATCAACAGGCTGCTGCTCTGGTGGGATTTGAACCTCCACGACAGAACTTATTGTCTTCTACGGGGGCCATGGGAATTTCTGAGTGGGGTAGTGTCAGGGTCACTGATAACTTGGAGTCCCTAGCCAAGGAGTGGGCTGCCCTCAAAGAGAAATCAGCTAATATCAAAAAGTCCCTGTGGGGGTTCTATCGGGATCATTCGGACATCCTTAATGCCTCAAAGAATTCAGCGGAGATCCTTCAATGGTCGACCAACTGGGTTGGTCATCTTATCAAGAGCCAGGGCGATGCCGGGAAAGCCATTCAAAAGGTGGGGGCCGATTTGGAAGTGACCCACGATCTGATTACCCGCACTGAAACCTATGTTGCCAAGGAACGGGTCAAGGTGCTCGGTCCGGTAAAAGAAGACACCTTAACATCTATGGGCAACTACTGGTCAACCGTATGTGGGACGGAGATGGGCCAATGGCTCTCCGGCCTCATCAAGGAGACCACCCCGTTTCTCGGAACCCCCAAGGATATGGGAGCCCACTACCATGTTCCTGCGGACGCTATTGCCCGCACTGAAGCTTTCATTGCGCGGTCCAAGGAGGAGGCACTGCCAAGGGTTACCCACATGAGCCCACCTTCCCACAGGCCGCATGTAGAGGCATACATCCAACGGGAACAGAAAAAGCACCCATACCTTAATTCTGATTGGATGCGGGAATGGTTCGACTGGCTAATCAAAGGGGAGGCGGAAATCATAAAAGACGGCCAGGGTGGCTTCTATGTACGCGGAAGACCAGGGCGACATTTTGCCTTGTCTGAGGATGATAATGGGGAGGAGATCCAGGATATTGTCCGCCTCGAAAGGGGAAAGGGGGTAACTAATACACCCATGAGCCCTACCGATACAATTGAAGCATTTGCCCAAGAGATTTCCACCGCGGATGCCTTGGTGACCAAAGGGGACCCGCCTCCACTGAGCCACTACTTGGAGCTGATCCAGGATTACATTGCCACTCCTGCATGGGCAACTTGGACGGAGCTTTCCAAGAATATCCCCAAACATCGGTCCCTAAGGCTGGACACGGTTTGTGCAGAAGAGCGAACTAAGGCCAGAGTTGCAAAAGATCAAGACCGTGGCCAAGTCCCTCCTGAGGAGACTATTAGGAATTTGGCTAAGGAGATTGCCAAATTCCGTGGGGACAAAAATGACGCCTACTATGCTACGGAAATTGAGTGGGACCTCAGTGCCAGAACTTGGCAGTCCTGGGCAGGGACCGCCTCGGATCTTCCGGCAGACCTTCTGACTCGAATTGACAGCTTCACTCGTCTACCCTCAGCCCGCGCACATTATATCCGCACAAGCCCGGTTGACAATCTACGGGACCGGATGCTGGCCAAAGGGCATGCCTTTCGGGCACGAAAGGCTCCTTCCGATGCAAACATTTGGGAATATCAGGTTTGGTCCCCCAAATCTGGCCATGCCCAAACCCAGTGGCTCCGTAACCCCAGCACTCTCGGCATCAATGAGGTTACTGACTGGGTGCAGGCCCAGCTCCCCTACACTGGGCTGGCCAACTCCCAAGAAGACCTAAAAACCCTGTTGTATGAGGCACGTAGGTGGTATGCTGGTGGCAAATGGGCTGTTAAGGCCTCCCAGGACTCCATAATGAGCCTGCCCGACATCCTCCGTGAACATCAAGTTGTTATTCGAGCTGACAAAAACGAAAATGATGTTTCACTGATAGGTCTGTGGGAACCACATACCGGAGTGTGGGTACTCCCGCCGAAGAGGGCCACCTACCTTATACCCCTGAAGGAATGTCTCCACGCTCAATATGGCGTGGAGTGGATCCCCAGTAATCTGAAACATTTGGATAAGGAGTTGGATAAGGCAATTGAAGACCTGGAGATCCGCCAAGGCCTCAAAATGACGGTTACCGGTTTCTTGGCCGAGAATGACCTGATTGTTGAGGCGGTCAAAACCGATACGGGAGATGTCTGGTATGGACTGTGGGACCTGGAAACAGAGAAGTACAGTGTGGATCCCTGTAGCCTTCCCAGATTGAAGGATCGGATCCAGCATCTTTGTGGGGAATTCAAATGGTCTGACATCTCTGACGAAGGTCTGACCAATGAAGACCAGCTATCCGATGAAATAGAGTTTGCAGAAACCAAGCTGAAGAAAGCCATCCAACAGGCTCAAGTGTACATGGGGACCGCCAACCCCTCCTGTGAGCCTGCCACAGGGATTGCCCAACAAGTAGCCAAAAAGACCAAAACTCAACGGGTCATGGCGACGGCCAAGACTGAAGCCGGTAGGGCAGCTAACAGGGTGGCAGCAAGGCAGCTCGCCAAGGCGGTCAGAGACCCGCTACTGGAGTTCCTGACACAGGTCCTGGGGGCCAATAAGCGCAAGGCGATGGCCTTCCTGGCCAGCCCCTCCGGACTCGCAATCACCAAGCTCCTGCTGGGTACAGGACTGGGCATGCTTCCCATGTCCCAATATCAGGACACTGGGGACGCCTTCCTGCCTGCCAACAAACTGGCCCTCATTGCCTCCGTGATGCGTGACGATGGCATGGCCGACCTTGGAGACAACGCCCTGGACCTGATCACCAGCCCCCTGTTCAAGCGTGCAGGTGTCCTGTTGGCCACCATCAATGCTATGGCCGATGAGCCCGCTGTCGGGGGTGAGAAGGCAGTTGAGAAGGCAGTTGAGAAGATTAGGGTAAGTGTGGCTTCCGAGGATGCCCCAGCCAAGAAGACCAAGCGGGTTCGAGTCAAGGTCGAGCCTAAGGTTGAGGAACCCGAGCTGGAATTCGACGAGATTGAAGTGGAACTAGGGGAAATGCAGGCATCCTAGGATTTCCCTAAAAAGTTGTCTTCTCGTGCCGATAGGGGGTGTAAGGATCATCACCCAAGGACCACGGCACATGCGAAGCTATGAACCGATCTTGACCCCAGCCCAGGCCATCTCCCTTACCGAGAAGGAAGAGGAGACCCTCGCCAGTGAAATCCAGACCATCAACATGACCCTGCGCAAGCGGTTCAACGGCATGGATCCGGTGGACGTCACGTTTACGTCCCATTCCTACCGGGTGCGGGACCATCTGGAAAACTGGATCACAAGTTCGGGCCACTGGGCCATCACCAAAATGGTGTATGACCACATGGAACCCAACATGACCCGTGAGCCCACGGACATGGTTCTGGGCCAGGGAGTTGGCGGCCCCTACCGGCAAGGGCCTCCGGGACCCCGGGATGGGGCCGCCCCCCACGCTCGTGTCACCCTCACGGCCCTCAACCCCGTGGACGTGGTGGGCTGTGGGATGGGCTGAAACCAGGAGAAACCAATGTCATACATGCATTTGACCAATCTATACCGACCCGAGGGTCAGACCATCCTGCTGTTCCGCGAGTGCTATTCCATGGAAAAAATCCATGGAACTTCAGCACATATCTCGTGGAAGGAAGGGAAGCTCCACTTCTCGTCAGGTGGGGAGTCCCACAACAAGTTCGTTTCCCTGTTCGAGGAGGTGGCTCTGGTGGCAGCCTTCGAGGCCATGGGGCATCCGGAGGTGGTTGTGTTTGGGGAAGCCTACGGGGGCAACCAACAGGGACAATCGTGGCGCTATGGGCCGAACTCCAAGTTCATTGCCTTTGAGGTCAAGGTAGGTGACAGCTGGTTGTCGGTCCCCTCCGCGGATGATGTGGCCAAGAAGCTGAGCCTGGAGTTCGTCCACTATGTGAAGATCTCCACAGACCTAGCTGCCATCGATGCAGAGAGGGACGCACCCTCCGAGCAGGCCCGGCGCAACGGAGTCGTTGGTGACCAGCCTCGGGAGGGAGTAGTGCTGCGCCCGCTGGTTGAGGTGACCCTGAACGATGGCGAGCGGGTAATGGCCAAGCACAAGCGAGATGCCGAGCGGGAAACCACCAAAATCCGTAAGGTTGTGGACCCTTCCCAGCTTGAGGTCCTGACCAAGGCCACCGAGATCGCCGAGGAATGGGTCACCCCCACCCGTCTTCAGCATGTCCTGGACAAGCTCCCACAGGGTATTGGGATCGAGAAGACTGGGGATGTGATCGCGGCCATGATCGAGGATGTCATCCGGGAGGCCAAGGGGGAGATTGTGGACAGCAAAGAAGCCCGCAAGGCCATTGGCCAGAAATCAGCCCAGCTTTTCAAGGCTCTGTGCAAGGAATCTCTAGAAAAGTTCCGAGCTTAGGTGTAAGTAGAGCATGAAAGCTCAAGTTACACTGCCCGTTACAGCCACTCGAATCCAAGGATCCTCACGGTATTCCATCCGCCTAGGTGGCCTCAAGGTTGCTGAGGTATCCAGGGATCCGGATACAGGCTGGTTCTGGGACTATTCCTTCTACAGAAGCCGATGCATTGCCTGGGAAGAAGAGCAAATGGGTTCCTTGGTGGACGCCATCCATGTGGCCATGGGGTCCACATCGGTGCAACGGAACGACTGGTAAGCCTTGGGGGAATGCCATGACTGAGCAACACATTTTCCTGGCAGCCATATTCCTGAGTCTTGTCGTGGTTTTGATCCCCTGGCAGGTGTCAAATCACATCTCCAAGCGACTGATCCAACAGGAAACAGAGCACCTGGACCAGTGGGGTGCCACCTGGGGCGTGTCCCGATTCCTGGATGAGCCAAACGACAGCTACCGCCACCGGATTCTTGTATACATTCTGTGGGGTTCCAACCCACCTGACTACACGAAGAGGATATCATGAGCTACGAAGGCTATGTCCAATGCATTTGTAAGTCCGGCCACTACGAAGAGCAGCCGGAGCCTTACGGGGAAGAACTGGCCCCCTGCTGCGTCTGTGAGGCGGATATCGCTTGGGCCAACAGGGTGGACCAGACCAACTGCGACAACTATGGGGAAATCCCCTTCCGGGTCATCCATGAAAAGTTCCTGGTTTGTTCTGCAATCACGCAGACTTGCAACCTGGGGCACAAACATGTGATCTCCGAGGAGGTGTTTCGGGTCCCGACCCAGGACGAAACGGACCCCCTTCGGGTCTATTCGGCCGATTGAACTAAAAAGTTGCCTCCCCGTGCCGATAGGGGGTGTAGGAGAGCACATGACGACGTTGCAGGTACTGGTTCGCAAGACCAACGAGGGAGTGACATTCACGCTGATTGGCAAGCGGGGCAAGTCCCTGCGGACCAACACAGATGTGCGTCAGCGGGCCGTCTCGCTTGCGGAGGCCCGATGGCGGGAGGGTGCCCTGAAGGCCGCCGCGGAGCTGGGCATCGCGGACTCCGGCTACATCACGGACTTGAGCAAAGGCCGTTACCGTCATCTGTCCAACAGCTGTGGCCATACCCTGGCACTGGAGCCCTGGGGGTTCGCCCGCAAGCGCGAGGATGGCACCATCGGCATGAACGACACAGGCTCAACCCCCACGGACTTCCGGGCCCGTGTGCTCCTCGCCTGGGAGGCTCCCCTCACCGAAATTGAGGTGGAGCCCAGGTGCTACAAGTTCGAGTCCGTCTGGGACATCGAGGCGCCCTCGTGAAATTCGGAACCGAGGTACTGGTCATCCGGGCTCACCTCTCTTTTGCCAAACAGGCGGAGAAGATGGTGCGTGAGCACATCTGGACATGGGCCAAGTAGCCATGCTTGATCCCATCATCCATCAACTCCTCAACGAGGCGGCCACCAAGTGGATGGCCGTCACAGGAACGAACCCTGACCGAACTTCTTTCCGGGTCCGTTTCGATGGGGGTTGGGATGACCTGGACCTTGACCACTTCTTGAAGGACATCAATCAGGCCCAAGAGCTGGACCCGTCTGGAATCACCACCTTCATGCTCCTCAGGGGTGCCGCCGAGTCCTACCTGAAGGACCTCAACATCTCGGCCATGGACTTTCTCACCAAGCCCCTGGAGGTTGAGGCCAAAGTGGCCCCCCTCCGTGAACTGCGGGAACTCCTTGAGAACGAGCATGTGATCCAGACCATTGAAGACTTCATGGGCTGGATCCGGGCTGCCTCCGCCCACTATGGTCTGTCTGAGCAGCACAACAAGGCCCTTGACAAGCTCATGGCCAACAAGCTGCAACTGGCCTATGTGCGTCGGGATGCCCTCCGCTCCATCGAGACACTACAGGCCAACCAATTCGTGCACGGGAAGGCCGACACCAAGGACCTCAAGTACAATCCTGGGGTCTATGAGTTCTGGAACGTCAACAGCCTCGTCAAGGCCATGCAAGCGCAGCTGCTGTCCGGGATCACCCTCTGTATGGTTCGGGACCCAGGGGAGCCCATGTTCTCGTTCTTCTGTATTGCCATCCGGAACGGGCAGAGCCTGACGGTTCTCTGTGACCAGGAGTCCCTCCCGCACCCAGGGGCCAAGCGGATGTCCAGGCGACCAGACCGAATACTTAGCAAACGAGCAGAGCGGCACCGGTTCCCCTATGATCTCCTGGACCTTCAGACCCCCGCTGATGGCAAGGACCAGTACATCAAGGACTCGAAGGAACTGGTCCCCATCAATGTCACTGGGGTCAAACTGACTTCTCTTGGGGAGCTGCACCCGGACACCTTTGTCTGGCTGACGATGCTCTTCGAGCTGATCAAGGAGCGGTATGGGACCCAGAACCTCCAGCTTCCAGAGACATCCTACACTGGAGAGATGATTGTGAACCCCCATGCCCTTGTGGACACACATGGGGCACTTGTGAAGGACGGGCAGTACCAGCCCATTGAACTCCCACCCCTCCGGGGGGAAGATGTTACGGCCGAGACTACGGCGGACCAGTGGGTAGAGGAGCCCCGGCACTACAATCGATGGATGATGGAGCGGTATGCCAGTCAGGTCCCGGAGGCTGTTCTCAACCCGGTTGGGGCTGAGCAACTGCTGACTTTGGGATCTGGAGAGACTGGGCTCACTTTCTCCAAGTCGGAAGAGACCGGACACAATACCCTTGAGGGTGGGCACCTCAATGGGTCTTGCCTTCAACGGTACCCAGTGGAGTTCGAGACCATGGACCCCATCACATTCGGGACCAAAGAAACGCTGGTCCGGGATCGCCTCTGGGTGGCCAGGATGAACCAAGTCAAGGTTGTTGAGGCCTTGGCCCTGAAGGAGTTTGACGAGACCAAGGATGCTGTTCTCCAGTGGTACCAAAAGGCGGTTGCCAAGAATGTTGGGCCCCTAGTTGAGGCTGCGGTGCGGGGGACGTTTGTGCTGCCATCACTGCAACCTAAGAACGGTGAGTGGGCCTGGGCACGGGATTTGGTTATGGTAACCCGAGAGTGCTTGGATCAAGGAACCCGCAAGAACATGCACTTCCATGCCTACAGCAAAGTGGGCATGGACAAGGGGTGCCACCTGTCCAGGTACAACAGTGGATCCCTGTTCATTTGTGGTGGGTCCAGGAATCCCTATTCTGGAGCCACCAACTTCTACTGTTATGGGGAGGGTCTCACGGTTGCTTCGGTGTACACCAAGATCAAACCAGATTGCCCTGAGGCTCTTGCGGTCCTGTGTGGGCTGTCCTCGGTGGAGGAACTCCCCTGGCAGCTTCGACATTGGAGCACCGAAGAGCCTTACGTTGGGAACCCCATCCTGAACCGGTTGGACCCCGAGGAGTGGAACCTCGACAACCCATGGAAGAGCCTTGAGCTCGAAATCTGGATCATGCTGAGCAAGAACTACATTCACAGCCAGCGCAAGGCATTGGGATTGCCACGAGCGACGTGGGGGTAACACATGGCTGACGAACACAAGCATAACTGGAAGCCAGTCCCGAACGAGTTTCGTTGCTACACCTGTAACTGTGGTAAAACTGGCTTCCGGCGCAGTCTCGGGGAGCCAATTCGGGAACACAAGAAGCCCCGTGATTACCATAGACTTGGGCAAACCCACATCAGCAGTACAGCACTGGCCACTGGGGCGAACCGCACAGGTAAACGCGGTCCTGGCGGCTGGTAGAGAAGAGGTTACCGCCTATGGCCCACCAGCACCAATGGAAGTTCCAGGTCTCCTTGTTTGTTGAACTGCCAGCAGAGGCATTTCACCATGTCAACAAAGGCCAACTGAGACTCAAGGCAACGAAGATTCTTGGTGCTGGATGGGATAGGGTCACCATCGCCTATTGCGATTGTGGGAAGGCCACAAAAGACCTCTCCGTGCTGTGTAAGGGCAAATGATGCGCGACCTGTGTGCATGTGGTCGCCAGATTTACTCCCGTTGGTTCAAGCGCCATGTCCGCAAATGCACGGCGGCTCTGGTACGCATAGGCCTCGCGGGCGGTGGGAACAGTGTTGCATATTGTGATGAGCGGCTCCTTCACAACAGGCCAGTGGGCTGTACCTGTGGGGCTGTTGACTGGGAAGGAATCGCAGTTCCCCGACCCTGTTCAGTGTGCGTTGCAAGCGTGGGGGAAACCAAACAATCATGGGCAAGGTCACTATGAAGACTGACAAGGTAGAAAAGGTTTGCTTGTTCGATATGGACGGGACCCTGGTGGGCTACAGTCAGCAGATGCTGTTGGACCTACAGAAGCTGGCGTTCCCCGGGGAACCCCCACCCCAACTGGACTGGGCCATGATGGGTCCCAAGGGAACGGTGGGGGCAGAGATGCCCCCTACCTGGAGAACCGGATCCGGCTCATCAAGTCACAGAGGGATTGGTGGTTCAACCTCCCACGAATTGAGTCAGGCTTCAAGGTCTTGGACATGGCCCGAGAGATTGGGTTCAAAATCCGCATCCTGACCAAGGGCCCCCGCCACACCCCACAGGCATGGGCCGAGAAGCTCCTGTGGTGCCAGAAGAACATCGGGATCATGCCGAGCACCGAATACAACCAGCATTTCACCCACAGGAACTTGGTCAAGTATCCCCAGGGGCCTACACAATATGATGCTCCATACTGGCTTGCTGTGCAGAAAAGACTCCAAGCAGCCTACGATAGGGAGTAACATTCAACATAAACACGAAGCACCCTGAACCCAAGGAAACCACATGAGGATGACCGAATTGGTTCCCGGGACCAACATTGTTGTAAATGAGAGCTGTGCAATCACAGAGCTGAGGGGGCGACGAGGAATCGTATTTTCAGCCTCCACTTGGGCTGATTGTGTAAAGGTGTCATTTGATGAGGGCCCTCCGGTGTGGAGCCTATGCGCGACAAGTCTTGATTCAGACTCCCCGGAGCAGCGGGGGATCGTTCCGTATGTCACCACCCCAGGTGGAGAGTCCCTCCAGTATATCCCTACTATGGAGGTGAAGCTGGTGACGATCAAATCTAAGCCCAACAAGAATGGGGACGTTTTCCCGGGGATACACGTTTTCCCCCCCGTGGACAACCCCATCACTCGACTATATGAAAACCTCCGCTGCACCTTCAAAAGTGTGGCCAGAATTGACTCAATCCCAGTGATTGATGCCCTAAATCGGACCCACAAAAGCCTGAGGGCTCTTGCCAAGTCCCTGGACGTGCCCTGGATTGTAGCATCCTTTTCGCCCCCAGAGAGTATGGACATGACGGTGTCCAAGCTACTTGGATTTGTTGCCAATCGTGGGAACCAGATCGGCCCATGCTCAGGTAGGGCCTATGGGCTTCCATATCGGGAACTGGCATCCCTGCTCACAGCCATCAATGACCTCAACGTTGCTGTAGCGGCTATGCTGCCTCCAACCCTCCCACCGACACGAGTGGAAGAACCGGGCCTTCGGTTTGACCTACAGGTCGAGGACTAATCAGTGAAAAACCCCTTCCAAATCCCCAACATCCCCCATGCACTCCCGATGCGCCCCTGGTGCGAGAAAGGGGAATTGACCTGGGAGGACTTCTACGCTGAGGCCAAGAAGAAGTACCCCGTCCGCTACTTCCTGTCCCATGACTTGCCTCACTGGTGGCGGGTGCATGTAAGCCTCCCCATCGAGCACTTCACCGATTGGGTGGTGTGCCATGTCGTTCCTAGCAGGCGCTTCCACATGCTGGACCTGAGACAGCCCAAGGATGAGGAAGGCTATCCGTATCGGTATGGGTGGATTGACTCAGATCGCCAGATCCTCTATAGCTGCTTCAATATCCTCGTGCGGTTCATCGAGAGGGAGCATGGCGGAAAAGACAAGTACCTAGAGTACATTGCATTCCAGGAGGAAGACTGTAGCCAGGAGTTTCCCGAGTGGCAAGAGAAGTGTCGGAACCAGCGGGAGATCCTTGACATCTACCTGTGGTGGAAGGAGACCCGTCCTGCCACCAACAAGGCAATCAGTGAGGCTCTGACGAAGTGGCATGATCTGTATAGGCCCGTACAGTCTAAGGAAGAGGCAGAAGTTACTCCTGGACTTGCTGAGGCGGACAAACTCCACAAGGACCTTGAGGCAGCTTACGAGGTTGCGGAGACCAAAAGGCTCGCCCGCCTGATTGAACTCCGCCACCTACTCTGGACATAGGCATATGACCCCCTGGCAGGAAATGTTGGGCAAAACCCGGGAAGAAGTTGTTGCCCTCCTTGGAGAGCCTCAGCACAAGGGGGCCACGTCGAGGAAGTACCCCACCCCCTCCTGCTACCAGTATGGAAACATGGAACTGCACTTCCAGCCGTGGAAAACGGGCACCTGTGTCTTCGTGTTTGATCTGGAAAACCATCATGATGGCCTTAAATGGGGGTAACTGAGACATGAGCGACCGAATTGAATATGAGAAGCGAGCCCTGCCCTATATCCAGACATTGCTGGACCAACAGGAGCCCCCACGGCTTTACGCGATCTGCACTGGGGCATGCGCGGGTCTCCAGAAAACCCTATGGTCCGTTCCAGGGATCTCAGGGCTCCTGGTTGGGGCATCCTTCCCCTACGACATCGCCGCAACGACTGAGACTCTTGGATACATCCCCGAATCGTATGTCTCCGCGGAGACCGCAATGGGACTGGCCCACACCGCCTACATGAAGGCGCTTGCCTCCCCCCGGACAGGAACCCCCATTGGTCTTGGGGTGACAGGTTCAGTGGCTTCCCTTCGAGAGCACCGTGGGGACCATCGGGCCTGGATTGCCACCACCACCCCTACCCTGGTTGGCCTTCGTTGTCTGACTCTCCCCAAGGGTGTTGGGATGGATGCCCGCTTGGCCGATGACCTTGCCATTGAGGGGGAAGCCCTCAACTCAGTGCTGGACATGACAGGTAACCATTTTGTCCCTATGCCCAACTATGGGACCCGGACCTTCATGAATGGAGTAACTCATGGTCCTCGCACCATGACATCGGTCAGTCACGATGTGTTCCACCAGTATCCCATGTTTCACGCCGACGGGAGCCGCTCTAAGGCACCAGAGGGCCCCAGTATGCTCCTGTACCCCGGTGCCTTCAATCCTCCCCACAAAGGCCACCTGGGGCTCGCCCGTGAGGCAGAACGAGTGTCTGGTAGGCCCGTGGTCTTCCATATCACTCAACAGACTCTACACAAGACCGCGTTGACCGTTCCGGAGATGCTCGCCAGAGCCCGTGCCCTCCGGGGTCATGATGTGCTGTTCGGGTTTGACAATGCCCTCTACATCGAGAAGGCCCGTCAGCATCCAGGTGCTGGCATCGTGCTTGGTGCGGATGCTCTGGCCCGCATGCTGGACCCCCGATGGTGCCCTGTGGACCCGATGATTGACGAGTTCCTGGCATTGGGAACCCGCTTCTACGTAGCCGGACGAGTCATCGAGGGAAGGCTTGTCCAATTGGAGAACATTGATATGCCATCCGTATTCAGGGACCTGTGTGTAGCAGTCCCGGGACGATGGGATATCAGCTCGACAGAGATCCGCAACACAAAGGTAAGCCCATGATCGAGCTAGTATGTGACACCTGTGGAAAACGGGAACCCACCAAACACCTTGAGCGCAACCGCGACTATGATGAGCATGTGAACCTGCATCCTGTGGGGTGGCTTGGGGTGAGTACTGAAGATATCCGCCTCCCACCGGGACTTCGTGCCTGTTCGGTCAAGTGTGCCCATGATCTGTGTGACAAGTACCCAGACCTCCTTGTCATCGTGAAAGGACCCGACTATTGGGCGGAGGACTTCGAGGGGGAGCCTATTCCGTTGTGTGAGATGCTGGCCATCATTCCCATGCCTCGCGAGCAGGATGTTGTCTGGGAGGAACCTTTGCCCAAGGGGCGCTGTGATCTCCGAGTTGGAAATTGGCGTTCCGAGTGGTCCCTCAAGACGGGGGAATCGGTAGACGAGGACGACTACTATATTGAGAAGAAGTACCTTCCCCGCTTGCGAGCAACAGATAAGAAGCTCCGAAGGGCCGAAAAGGCAAGTGATGTCTAACAAGTGGATCCAGTTGGGTGATGACTGGTATGCCCGGTCTCTCCGCCAATACCAGGGGACCATTCATGGGATGACCGTAACGGTGACTGAGACCGGAGTGAGTGATGAGGAGGGCAACCTGTCCAACTGGAAAATCTCCGTCCACTATCCCGGAGCAACCGTAGAGGCAGTCGAGAGATACGAAACCGTTGAACACATCTTGGAGATGGCCAGCAACCTTGCCCGTGAGATGTCCCTTGGGTATGCCGCAGCCCGAAGGGGTGAGAAGTCTCAATATTCCCCAGACGCACCAAAAGTGTAACTACACCAATGACTACTAGACTTACGGATTTCTTGTGCTGGATGCCGGGGCAGGGAGAAGCTCGAACCGATGCTGTCCTGGTTGCGGAGCAAACTGCTGGCATCGCCGCCGAGACATTTACTAGGAACAGATTCCGAGACCAGGACCCCCCCACTCCTGTGGATCTTCGGGTAGCCGTGTGTGGCGTTGGCGGGTCCGATGTGACCTCCCACTACCGAGTCCAAGTCAAAGTGTCGACCACCTACCTAATCCACCGAGAGGATTGACAATGCTCATTGCCATGCAGGAACTCAGACAGGAAGTAGCCGTCTTGCGCGCTGAGGTGGTGAGGCTTCGGGCTATTGTGGAGCCCCCTGCGGTCTTGGTCACTCCAGAAATGGTCAAAGAACTCCGAAAGCGCACCAATGTGGGCATTTTGGACTGCAAAAGAGCCCTTGAGAAGTGTAAGGGAGATGTGGATGCGGCGGAAAAAGTACTCCATCGGCCATGTAGGTGATGTGATGGCTAAGATCAAAAAAGTGACCCCCAAGAATCTCCAGAAGGTCCTGGAAGAGATCCCCAAGCTGATTGCGGCCGGGTACCTCGATGCTGTGATGTTCTGTCCGGCCTTCAACAATTGGCTGGATGACATGTTGGGGGAGGACATGTTTGGCACCGAGGGACAGAATGATCCCCGCGGGGACCACCGTGAGTGAACCTGAACCTGCTTGTGACCACTTCTGGAAGTCCGACGCCGACTATCCTGGGGCTGGCTGTGCCAATCCTGTGGCCTACGCCTGTGATTGCCGTCGCTGCAAGATAATCGTCGAAGAGAGGTTCCATGCCTGTGAGGGGCACCTGGGATCCCGGGCCATTCTCGCCCACCACAAGCGAACCTATCCCAATGATGCCATGAACATGATTCGAATTGGTGTAAAGACACCATGATCAAACTGAGCGGCTACAGTGATGACAATGTTGAAATCGAGGGCGATTATGAGGATGAAATCCTAGCCTATGATCGCGAGTCCACAGACTTCGTAATCGGGACCCCAGAGGGTGGTGTGAGAGTTGGTATGGCCTATTCAGACCTTGGGGTTTGGATGGCCACGCTGTCTCCCCTCAAAGAGGGGGTGCCCATTCCTTGGCCCGTACGTATCGAAGCGGGAGGATACACGATTGTTGCCATTGTAGACTGCCCTCCTGGAACCCCCGTCCAGGCATGGCAGGGGCAGGATGAATTGGTGTGGGAAAATGGCGAGCCTGTGGGGGAAGAATGATCCACCTCAACGAAGGCGAGTCCATCGAAGTTCAGGGGTCTGGCAAGAAACCCTATGTGGTGAAGAATTCCGGGGGGGTGGTGAACTGCTCATGCCCCGCCTGGAAAAACCAAAGCCTACCCATCGACCAGCGGATTTGCAAGCACATAAAAGCCAACGTTTCTAATGGAGCTGCTGCCAGCGTCCACCAGAGTGGATCTGTGGTCAATGGAACAGCGCCCAAGACCCCAACTAAACCCAAGAACGTACCTCCATGTCTCTTAGCCCATACTTGGGACAGGGATGTAGATGTCTCTGGATGGTGGTCCAGCTACAAGCTAGATGGGGTCCGCGCATGGTGGGATGGGGAACGCTTCTGGAGCCGACTCGGGAATGAGTATTTTGCTCCCCAGTGGTTCAAGGACAAGATGCCAAAAGGGGTGGTCCTTGATGGTGAGTTGTTCGCTGGAAATGGGAGGTTCCAGAAGACTGTGAGCTATGTCAGGAAGGGAACCCCGGTAGACGCCGAGTGGGAAGAAATCCAGTTCATGGTCTTCGACATGCCCAATCACCCAGGGCCCTTTGAGGATCGCTTGGACGCCATGGTCAAACTTCTTCGTGATGAGTTCATGGGCTACTATGTCCCTCGAAAAGGGGCCCTGGTCAATCTCCTTGACCAATCTCCGGTCAAGGACAACAAACGTGCTTTGGAGTGGGACTTGGCTCTGGCTACGAAGTACGGATATGAGGGGATCATGCTCCGGCAGCCAGGGAGCCTCTATGAAGCTGGTCGTTCCCATACCCTCCTCAAGGTCAAGGACTTTTTTGACTGTGAGGTAACCGTCACCGGCTACAAGAAGGGCAAAGGGAAGCACAAGGACCGAGTGGGCTCCCTTGATGTGGTCATGGATAATGGCATTACCCTCAACGTGGGGACTGGGCTCTCAGACCATGAGCGGGAGAACCCACCCTCAATCGGGTCCCGAGTGACCATCTCTTACCAGGAGCTTTCCAAGGACGGGGTTCCAAGATTTCCGGCCTACCTGAGGATATATCCGACATGAGACTCTACAAAGGCATCTCTCGACTCCGATACCACCGTCTGTTCAACAAGTACAACATTGCCCTGCTCAAGTGGGCCGTGGCCCTGAAGCCCGGTGACCTGATCAGCGGGTGCACCACATGGCCATTCAACACCATTGTCAAGAGCATTGAGATTGACCGAAACCAGCCCTGGCAGGGCAAGGGCAGTTTCGTCTCCGAGGTAGTCGTGCAGACTACAGACGGATACCAACACACCTGTCCTGGAGGGGGATGTGTGTCCCGACCCCTAACCCCCGAACAGGTCCGGGAGGTACTCCAGTGTAGGCACCTGACCGAACAGGCGTACATCGAGGGTCTTGACCGAGCCATCACTGAAGGTTGGCGTACCGCGGGGTGGAAGGTTCCACAGCTGGACCTGTACCACCGCGCCCACGATGGCCGACCCGTGTGTGATGAGATGGGCCAGCGGCTACCTGACGACCTGAAGGCATACATCGAGGAAAATGACCGCTGGTACGCTGCCCAGCGGGCCAAAAATTCCTGACGGGTATGATTTCGCTAAAAATGGCCTTTCTCGTGCCGATAGGGTATTGAGAGTGAGACCAACATGAAGACCCAAGCAGTCTGCCACGTCTGTGGCTCAAATCCCTGCTACCTGATCTGCCCGATGCAGGACCCCTACGCGGGCAACCCCCTCGCCGAACACGAGGATCACGAGTTCAACTCGCGGTATGACAACGTTCGGGAGATGTACGCTGGTACGGGCGACAACCTGGAAGAGGATCGGGACTTCGAGGCGGGTGAGGCGGAAGCCGAAATGGTCAACAATGCCGAGTGATTCCCGAAGGATTTCAGCCATGAGCAAGCCCCAAGATACCGTCGAGTCCCTGTCCCTTGAGATGGCCAAGGCATTCGACTACTACGATGCCAAGACCCATGCTAGGTCCCTACGGGACGATATCAACTACGGGTCACGGGTAACCTGGAGTGAGAGGCCGGACGGATGGGGGGACCTTGGGCGCCGGATCAACCTCGTGGTCCGGGCCGGTCAGGCAGCGAAGAGGAAGACATAATGTATGCCCCCAACACACCTGTGGTTGCCAGATGTACCTTCCAACAGGAGGGTGTGGTTGTCAACCATGGTGCTACTGGGGTCATCACCGGGGAGACCTGGACGCAGCAAACCACCACGGGTGCCTTCGGGGTCACTACGGAGTCCACGTCAGGTGTGGTCACGGTATGCTGGAGGGTGGGGAAACCGCGCCTCAAGGATCTCCACACCACCCACCCGATCGGTCGGGACGGGTTCCAAATGAGTTCCCAGGTTCAGGTCCGGGACACTTGGCGTGAGGTCAAGTGGTCCGACGGGCGTAAGTAAACAGGAGATTGACCATGAAGAAGACCGACGTCGTCAATGTCATTGTGGTCCTTGTGGGGTTCCTGATGTTCCTGACGGGGTGGCCTATGCTGGCCTGGATGACGAGTCCCTGGACTCTGGCCTACCTGATTGTGGGCTGGGCACTGGGAGGATTCGGAAGTCTCATTGGCCTGTGCCGACTTGGAGAAGAACGCCACCAGCAATGGCTCAAAAGAAAAGAATGACCCCGCTGGACAAGGCCATCAAACTCCGCCGACAGGCTGCCCACCTGTGTGAGCTGGCTCTGGCCGGGATCAAACCTATGGAAGGGTTTCGTCGTCTGGACGCCCAGGCTACCGCGGCATACCTTGAACTGGAGCCTGACGATGCCCGGACATTCATCCGACGATGCAGAATGGAACTGCTGACAACAAAGGGTGCCAAATGAACTTGAAGGAACTTGCAGACCAGTTGCGAACGATGATTGAGTCCCTGAACCGTGGGGACCCCAATGACGACCCCGATGATGCAACCCAGGCATCCCTTCGGGCAGTTGCCATGGCTGCACTCCGGCTCTCCACCCCCTACCCGGGTGTCCAACTCATTGGCAAAATCGAGTGGTGGGATGGCTGTAACTGCCATGGCTCTGATATGCACACGGAACTTGAATGGGAGACCCTTGAGGAGATGGGTCGCGCCATTGCCTCCCATGGCCATGGGGAAGTCTCAGACCTTCAGGATGTTAAGTGGTCAATTCCCCTCAGTGAAAACGAGCGGAGCACCCTATTTGAAGCCTTTGAGCGGGGTCAAAAACAAACGGCGACCCGGAAGGTGCTCAGGGATGCCCTGGAAAAAGCCAACAAGGAACATGGGTCCGCTGTCATGGCCATGACCCGTATCTCCAAAGAGATTCAAGATGGCCGGTCGGACTTCAATGATGTGGCTCTGGCCAGAAAACTGGGGGAACTCACCATCGCTGATACCCTGGTAATCGCCTGTGCGGCCCGTAGGCATGAGGCTGAGAAGGCTCTGGTACGTCTCGAACAGGAGGTCGATTGATGCCCTACCGATTCCCCCCTAGAGACTTTGCCGGTCAAGCTCAGTTTCCTTGACCATCTTCGGTGTCACAAGCTGGGATGGCACAAGTACCAGACCACTCCGATGCCATGGGTCATGCGGGCCGGTATGACCGACCAAGAGGTTCTGTGGGAATGTTGGTCCGCCAAATGTGAGCGGTGTGGCAAGCCCATTGCCATGAAAAACTGGTATGCACAAGCATCCTTTTCCGATTTGAAACAGGGCGACTTCGCACCCACCAACGCATGCAGGTGTATAATGACCAAATCCAAGACCACCAACGTCAAGCCAAACAACGCCCGTGACCCACTCATGCGGGAACTCAAGAAGCTCTACATGTCCCTCGAAGAGGACTCTCGTATGGGGGAAGAGGACCTCCGTGACATGTACCGAGAGGATGCCAAGGATACCAAAATAGTCTATGAGCTGCTCCTACAGGGCAAGTATGGCGAAGCCCACCGGTTCTGGGGGCACATGGACACGGCTCCTCGGGATTCCCTCCCGGAAGGGATTCGGTGGGCCATGCGGGCTGCGGAGTCTGCAAAGATCGAATTCAGCAACAAGCCACCTACTCATGTGTACCGGGTGATCCAGCAAGCGGTTTTGGAGGAGAAGATCCGAGACCTTGAGAAGACCTTGGCTGTGACCCGTGCCGAATATCGCAAGTACGGTGGTAGGATCCCACACAAGTGAAGTTCTCTCGAATCGTTGAGGAGACGAGACGTGGGTTCCAGTACAGGTATCCAGCTCATTGCATTCTCTTTTTCGTCCTCAACTACATCCACCAGCCCAAAGCAACGTGGTTCAAGTACTATGCCTGGGTCAAGGACCTGGACAGGTTACACAAACGTCCTCGCCGTGGGTACATCCCCTGCCCTATTTGTGCCCTGCTAGGCACTTGAAAGGGTAATGTCTGGCATCCAAGATGACGACTCAGACGCTTGTGTACCGAGACGATGTGACCCGCTACTTCCTGGACACCGAGTTCATGGAGGACGGCAAGACCATTGACCTGATATCCATTGGTCTAGTCTGCGAAGATGGTCGTGAGTATTATGCGATCAATCAAGAGGCCAAGCTCCACAAGGCCAACCCGTGGGTCAGGCAGAATGTCCTACCACAACTGCCCAAGCACGGGGACCCAATGTGGAAGTCCAAGGCCACCATTGCTGCTGAGGTGCTGTTGTTCCTAACTCCCCTCCACAAGTACCAGCCAGAACTTTGGGCCTATTATGCGGATTACGATTGGGTAGTGTTCTGCCAGCTCTACGGTCGGATGATCGACCTACCGTCCAAACTCCCCATGTATTGCATGGACCTGAAACAACATTCGGTCATGCTTGGGAGCCCTACTCATCCCACCCAGCCAGCCGACAAAGCCCATGATGCCTTGGAGGATGCCCGGTGGAACGCTAGCCTTTTCAAGTTCCTCAAGGCCCCATGAACCGACTGCCCTATTTGGCTCTCATGTTGAGTGTCCCCATCCTACTAGCGGCGTGGGTATACAACAGGTCCCAGTGGCTCAGTTCCGTGTATCTCATGTTTGCCGCATGGGACGTATACTACATCTGGCAACAACTCCGAATTGACAAGGCCCGTGATCTTGAGGCAAATCGCGCCCGTTGGCGAGCGGCCAACAAGGCACTAGAACACGAGCGGGAAGATGCTTCGAAAGAGTAACACGGTCCATGAAAAAGCGACACGATTGGAACTCCTTCCTAGCAGGACTGAATACTTGGGCAGCCATCCACAGCTTTCAGCAGCACCATATGTGGTGGGTGGGCTTCAGTGTCGGGATTGCCGTGTGGTGTGCCCTGGACGCTATTAGCAATGCCCTCATGGCCTCACATGGCAAGGATACCTGACCAATGGCCACACTCGATGATTGCCTCCAGCTAATGAAGTCCATGGGCATGTTCGACAGGATCCTAGTCTGTCCGGCCGAATCCTGTGTAGGCATTTACATCCGTACCGAGACAAGTAACCAAACCGTCATACGCCAAGGGGTCCCTTTGCACGCCACGGCCCCAACTGCGGAAGATGCAATGGCTGAACTACACAAATTGCTGGTCCGTGCTATAGAGAAACAAGCATCCGAGCTCCAAGACAAAACCGACAAGCTATGGAGGGCGGTCGGCCGAACCCCTTTCAAAGTAGGCGACCGAGTCCGACTCAAGGGGGCCCAATCCGGTGGTGTCATCACTGACCTCCCCAAGATCGCCACAATCACCTACTCACAAGGATCCGACAAAGGTGGGACTGTACGGGTCGCCTTAGAAGACCTGGAAGAAGACACCAGTCCCATGCCCACAGACCTTCCCTTTGGTGACATATGACCGCCCTAATTGGTGGGTTCATGTTCATGGTCGTTATTGCCTACCTGATTGATGACTGGTTCCAATAGCCCCAATGCCTTGACAGGCCCCAAGCCTGTGCTATATTCCCCAATCCCCGCCGTTTCCAGGAGTGTGCTATGCCAGAACCAATCGAGCTTTCCACGGTAGAACCAATCTGGACCACTTGGGCGGGTGAAGCAAGAAGCCAAAGCCGGTATGTCTACCGTCCCGTTCGATACATTCGACATACTCAGCGCCGGGTCCGGGTCCTACCAGGGAATCCATCTCTGCCCTTGCGAGTCATGCTGAAGGAACTCTCAACCGACCGTAACATGCGCCCAAATGGTGGCCTCAATGGCAGCCCCCTCGGTATCGATTTAGAGCTTCGCGGACACGAGGTGAGGAAGCTGATCTATGCGGGGGGTGGGTTCACATCTGTGCTGGCCAAAGAGGGTATAGATATCGAGGACTTCATCCAGGAACTGTTCCGAGCCATACTTGTGAGGAATAGGGGCACATGTAGGTGGGACCATAAGAAGTCCTCTATGGGGCACATGGTGCATTTAATTGCTAGGTGTGTCATCTCCAATATGCTTCGCCGGGACCGTCGGCGCACGTCAATTGAGAGTCTAACAGAAAATGGCGATGCCCCGGAGTTGCTCGTGGGAACTGATGATGAGGAAGTTATCCTTCAACGTGAAGATCTGCTCACGCGTGCCTTCCCCATGGAGGAGGAACAACAGCGTGCAGGCAGGTTCCTAATGCTCCTGGAGGCAGGCTACAGCCGTCGAGATGCCCTGGAAACCCTGGAGGAGTCAGCTACTTGGGGGGACGGGGTGATCCGGAAGCTTCGGGAAAAATTCCGAGAGTAGGTAACGGGGGAACATGCCCGTGGTATAGTGGGCATGCCCACCGAAAAGACATGTACCAAGTGTGGGGCTACAAAGCCCACCAATGAATTCTACGCAGACCCAACCTCACGAGATGGATACAAGACCCACTGCAAGGTTTGTGTACGAGTTAGATCCAAGTCCTGGCGGGAGGACCATCCAGAAGAGGTAGCTGCCAGGGGCAAGCTACGATATGAGGTAGACATCTCTCAGGAGGGGTCCAAGTGTTGTGCTGCCTGTGGAAGGATAGATGTTGAGTTCTACCGGGACTCAACCAAACTGGGAGGACTGGACGTCTACTGTAAGGCATGCAAAAAGACCAAGCGAGATGCTAGGCTCGAAAAGCTCAAAACGGAAGCCCCTGAGGAGGCGGAAGCCCTCAAAGCTAGAAACCTAGACAACAACAGGGCTTGGAGGAAGAATAATGCCACTCGGGACCAAGCTGCAAGAAGAGCCTGGAGGGAAAAGAATTCCGAGAAATTGGCCGCCCAACATGTGGCTTGGGTAGAGGCAAACCCTGAGAAGTATGAAGAACTTCAGGAGAGAAAAAAGATCAAGGACAAGGCCAAAAGGGCTGCCCGTAGAACGGAACGGGAGGCAGACCACATTGCCAATCCACCCACCCCCAAGCCCCCACCCACCGAAAAGGTATGCCTGGGGTGTCACCTACTGAAGCCAATTGCGGCTTTTGGAAAACACAGTGAGAAGGGGCACACGGCCAGATGCCGGGCTTGCCTCAATGCCGCCCGTAACCCAGACCCAACCATTGTCGAGGCAATGGCCCAACGGAAGGCCTTGCGGGCATTAGGTATGAAGATGTGTAATGGATGTGGGGTCCAGAAACCCCTTGAAGAGTTCTCACCAGACGCCAGATCCAATAAGAGGCAGCCACGCTGTAAGGAATGTGCCATTGCGTGGCAGAAAAAATACCGGGATACTCCCATTGGGGCGGCTAGGTCTAAGGCAGTCGGAGAAGCTTGGCGTGCTGCCCACCCGGATGAAATCAAGGCCATGGGCATTGCCTATCGGAAAGCCAACCCAGAGAAGATAGCGGCCCACAACACACGACGCATGGCCCGACTCAACGATGTGGAGGACACCCTCACCCCAGATGAAGTCAAACTGATCCTCAAGGAATCGAAGGCGTCTGGGGACCTGTGCACCTACTGTGGCAAACCGTGTGGTAAGAGGGTCACCCTGGACCACATTTTCCCCCTTGCCAAGGGTGGCCCCAACACCGCTGAGAACCTCACTGTGGCTTGCAAGTCTGCAATTCCAAGAAGCATGCCCGGTCTGTCCTCACGATGGTATCTCCGACCTGTCTCCTCATCGTAGCTTTTCAGACGGGCGACCCTGACATCATACGTATGGTCATGTACCCGGAAAATGACCCCGAGTGACGATTTCCCTAAACGTTGCCCATCCTGTGCCGATAGGGTTGTGAGGACAGGAACATGACCACACCCATGAGACGTACGGACTGTTGCTGGAACACGGATCTAGAGGCCCGGTTTGGCACATGGTGGGCGGTTGAGGTTCGAGATCAGTGGGGTTGGCGGTACCTCGATTGGGCGAGGTTTACCACTGCGGAGCTGGCCTTGGCCCATCATGCCACGCTGACCGAGACACGACCCATGCGGGTTGTGGAATGCCCTGCGGACAACGATCGTCGAACTGCCTAGGCGATTTTGCTAAAACTTGCCTCCCCTGTGCCGATAAGGTGGTGTAAGACCCATGCACGACCATGAATACGTCAAGCGTTGCACCTGCTGTGGTGCCCTCTACACCTTGACAGCATGGCGGGAACTCCCCCTGTTGGGTCACCAGGACGATGAGGATGCCCAGTTGGAGCTTCGCAACTGCCCCTGCCCTGCTGGGGCCACCCTCTACCTTAGGGTTGACCAGGATGGCAAACCCGTACCCGACCCAGAGGTGTAACATGATCGTTGTGACATGGGATATTGAGACCTGGGAACAGTTGGACCTGGACCGAGAAGTTGCGTTGGTAGTGTCCAAGTTCGTATGTGGAACCCACATGTGGATTACAGCCATGGACACTGCGAAGGTCAAGGCAACCGTGAAGGAGCGGGAACTGAAGTTCTGGCCAACCAAACAAGGTGAGAACGATGCCGTCCAACTCGGGGCCGAGCTTGAGAAACTGGGCTTCACAGTAGATATCAACACAAAGGGCTAGGACATGAGAGACATCTATGATCACTCACGTCCAAGTAGGCAAACGGTACGGGTTCGACCTGACCGTTCCTGGCAGCCGTGGATTACCCCCTTCAAGGGGATGGTGTACGGGCTGGTGATGGATAAAGTTGAGGCCCTGACTGAAGAGGGGCGCTTCCATCCAGCTCTCGAATTGGGCTCAACCTACATTATCCTGGATGGTGCGCGGGCCCTAAATCTGAAGCACGTCACCAGGGTGGTGGGCTAACTGCCCCGAAAGGGCGTAACAGAACCATGAAGACCAAAACCGACCCAACCGAGAACGACGTGATCCTTCCCGTGGTCTACGTGACCAAGTATGCCCTCACCCAGGGTATCCTGGTGTGTCACAATGCCACGCACTGTCGAAACGTCTCCGAGAAGATGATTGAGGCGAGGCTGGGCCAGTACAAGTCCTACTTCCACCGACCGGACTGGCACACCACGGAAGCTGAAGCCCTGGCGCGGGCCGAAGAGATGCGCCGGGCCAAGATCAAGTCGATCCAGAAGCAGCAGCTGAAGATGGAAAAGATGCAGTTCAAGTTCGTGACTACACACATTCCTCGCAACGGGGATGACTGATGGGAAATCGAATCGCTGTGGTGTATGGGGTGGCGTACCACCGGAACGGGTCAGGCGGCGTGGGCTTCTATGCCGTGCATTTCAAGGGCACAACCCAAGTTGACTCGCATGAATTTCTTGCGACCGTGTTCAAGGAACAGGGCTGTTGTGCGGTCATTGCCCTGGACCTTGTCCCTACGGAAGGTGTTGGGCATGGCAACAAGTGGCGGGGGGATGCTTTCGAGCCGGAGCTGCGCCGGGCAATCAAGACGTGGGAAGACGCAGAAGATCATCGTCTCGGACTTGATGTGTAGGCTGATTTCACTAAAACTTGCCCTGGCTGTGCCGATAGGGTGTGTAGGAAGTCGAACATGAGCACCACCACTGCCAACGAACGTATCACCCAGGTCCGAGTGGCCCTTATTGCCACCCTCACCACAAATGGCCACAAGGTGGAGGTTGACGATTGGCGTGGGGTCACCGTTGACGGAATCAACATCCAGTTCCAACTCAAGGAGGACCAAAGTACCAGCTGGCCCTACCGGGGCAAGGACAAGCTTCGGATCCACTTCGGGTGTTATGGCAGCAAGCGCATGTTTCCGGAGCCCAAGACGGGGTTCAACGTCCCCAAGATCGTCGGGGAGACCGAGCAGTTCGTAGCCAGCGAGTTGGCCAAAAGGGCCATGAACCAGAAGGCCGCTGATGCCAGAATGACTGTCGCGCCCCTTGTGGCTGCCCTCAACAAGGAGTTTGCCGGGGGCAGGGGAAACACCTGTATCGACAGCCAGGGAGAAATGGCCATCGAAGTCCGACACACCCGGTGTACTGAGGAACAGGCCCGCAAGCTCCATGAAGCACTCCGAGACATCTTCGGAGCGTAATTGAAAGGGATTGGAAATGTCGAAGAAGATCAAGGCATTCAAGTTCACTGTTGGGGATCAGGTATGCTTGAGCGACCTGGACCATAGTGGGACCGTCTACAGCGGAGACTTGACCGTAGGAGATATTGGGACCATCACAAAGGTTGAGCCCACTTCAGTTTGTGTCAGGTTCCCGATGGGACTGGGGGTGTTTAACCCGGGATGCCTGGAGTTGGTGAAGAAGGCTCCCAAGGTGCTCACACTGGGCTGGGCTCGCAAGCAGGTAGCCAAGGTCAAGCGCCTCAAGAACGATTCCGAGGCCGCCCATGGGGTTGAAGATGACATGCGAGAGGAGTTTCTCAAGGCCCTGGCAGTTGGGGCAGTCACGGACTCCGCCGGGATTGCCAAAATCCTGCTGAAGACCTCCAAGATTGGCTCACGGTGGTTCGCGTGAGTCCCTGGGAAAAGTTTGCCAAGGGACATTGGCAAACAGAAATGCCCGGCAAAGTGGGTAACTACCCCACGGCCGACAGACTTAGGGAGAGGGCCAGAGATCAAGCTGTGGTCCAGGACCCAAGAAATCCCTTGGTGGTCGTCTCGGTGTTTGAGCTGATCCATCAGGGCCGTCAATGGGCGGGCTGGTGGTGGTCCGAGCCCTATCCCGAACTTCCAACCCCACCAAAGTGGTAACAAAACGATGAGTTTTCTGATTGAACGCAAAGACCGGGGCCGTTCCGAGTGGTGGTGCAGCGACGATGAGGGGGTTGCTTCTGAGTGGGTCCGAGACCTTGATGAGGCAGACCAGTACCACATCCGCAGTGCAGCGGAGAAGGACTGTGCAATGGTCCAAGCCAAGACCAAGGCTACCCTGACCGTGGTGGAACGCCCTGTCAAGAAGGGTAAGTAGCCGTGGGGCCGTGGGATAATCCGTGGAACCTAACGGTTTGGTTGTGGCATCATCGTGTGGGCTCCCTCCTGGTGCTTGCCTTCTATGTGATGTCAGCCCATGCTAGCTTCAGGGTCTACGAGCGTTGTGACATGACTTTTGGCGAACCTGACAGAGCCAATGTGCATGTAGACCGTATCTTCATGGCCCTTTTCTGGCCCATAGCACCCATTTATGGGGTCTGCACCTTGCTCTACAAGGTGGGATGCTGGTTGGTCCTGGGGGGACTCGCCTTTCTGGTGTTCACGGCACCCCGGTGGATTGTGGTGCATGTTGACATGGGGGTAACCTATCTGGTCCGAAAGGCCCGGTTCTGGTTTGAGAAGGTTCAGAAGATGCCCGGCCAGGGTCCCTACCGGTCACCTCCGCACCATGGGGACAAGGACGAACCCAATATCCCCAAGCAGGAGTAATATTGACAATCTATATCTGCCAAGGAGTAAGTAACGCATGCTCGCTTTTCCAGGAATGCTAGTTGGCGTCGCTGAGGATGCCGGGATGCTGGTCCCACCGGACCCTGACAACTTCGACCGTGAGGCATTTCCGCACTTCTTCATCTTCACGGAGCTTCAGCTTGGGCGCCGCATGAGCTCCCCAAGTGAGCACTCCGACAATGCCAAGGTCATTGCCCCAATCCCTGTGGACCGCCTCAAGACGATGACCTTGCAAGACTTCATTGACGCCGGTCTTCAGTTGTGCTGAGGGGAGACATGAGATTGAGCCAACTGGGGCCATTGACCGGAAGCTCATGATCAAGCAGCTCAAATCCCTCCTAGCTCAACAGGAGCTGGCTCTAATCTGGGACGCGCAGAGTAATATCGCATGATCCCCCCCAACGAACCAATCTACTATGGCCACAAGGACACAAGCCAAGAGGGCAAGGTGTGGTACTTCCACCTGAGCCCCAATCAGTGGTGGGTAGAGATCCATGGGGTGAACAAGCCCATTGTTCCCTTGCGGGTTCGTGAGCGGATAGATGGCGACCCGGAGTCCAACTACTGGGGCTGGTTGGACACGAAGAAACCAGACACATACACAATGATTTGGCCCTCCAAAATGCAACTTGACATGTGCTTCCCGTATGGTCCGGATGCCGAAACAGCTCTGGGCCGAGGGCGGTGTGTAAACCTGATGGTTGAGGAGATTGAGGAATGAATCCAAAAGTACATCACTTCGCTTCGGCAATAGAGGTCGCCATGGACCGCAATGCACGCAAGCCGGGGGATAGCTATGAGCATCTCCTGGGGCGGGTATCAGACAAGCTGTTTGACCTTCGAGGCGCGGTCCATGTTGGGGATGCCAACCGGATCCTGGAAGAGGCGGCCAACGTTGCCGTCTTCCTGCTGTTCGTGGCGGACGCCAAAGGGGAGCTCAGTGCTCCGGACGCAGAATCCCACAGTCCCAAAAGCGACGGGCTTGGCTTGCAGGCCCCCAAGAAGTCAGACGATGTGACCAGCTGGGACTTGGCCGAGGAAATGATGGATCACCGCCCAACCGGAAAAGAGTTGCGCATCCAATACTATGTTGATCTGATTGAGGAGGACATTGCCAGCCACGAAGAGCCCACCAAATGGTCGGACCTTACGGACCTACCACTGGAATATGCACAACGACTCGACGCCTATACGGCACGGCGTCGGGCCAAACGAATGACACGAATGACCAACTTCGATCCTAGCATCCTTCTCGAAGAGGACTCGCCCTGAGCCCTATCCGCTGTAGAGTACAGGCATGACCAAGCCAGATGACATCGTTCAATACTGCCAAGCCTGTGGGGCCATCTATGCGGCCACGCAAGGTCCTCAATGCTGGCTCTGTAAGAGCCCGAATCAAGTTGAGGGATCAGCAAAAGAGGCTTGGCAGATAGCCAATGCACGAACTGCGATCAAACAACTCCGCAAGAACCCGAAACTGAACTGATAGCCTTCCCAGCGAGCTGGATGACGTAACCTGACCCACCCTGAACGGAATTGTTGAACATGCATTCTGCGTTGATGACGGACCGATACGAACTGGCCATGCTTGGTGCCTACTTGCGCGAGGGGATCGCGGACAGGCGAGCAGTCTTCGAGCTTTACGTACGCAAGCTCCCCAAGCACCGCAACTTCATGCTGGTAGTGGGCATTGACAGGATCTCTGACTACATCTGGCATCTTGGGTTCGATGAACAGGACATCGACTACCTGTGTGGGGCACCTGGGCTCAAGGATGTGATGACCACAGAGATGGTCAGCTACCTCCGCCACTACCGGTTCACTGGGAACGTTGACTCGATGCTGGAGGGGCAGATTGCCTTCGGGGGGGAGCCTATCCTGCGCGTGGAGGCCTCCCTGGGGGAGGCACAGATCCTCGAAACCTTCATGCTCGGTGTGATCAACCACGAGACCAAGGTCGCCAGCAAAGCTGCCCGTGTAGTCCTGGCCGCACAGGGACTTCCCGTGTCCGAGTTTGGTGCCCGTCGAATTGACCCGGCTGCGGCCGAGTATGCCTCCAGAGCCGCCTACATTGCCGGGTGCAAAAACACCTCCTTTGAGGATGCTGGGTACCTGTATGGGATCCCCGTGTCGGGGACATGTGCCCACAGCTACATGCTGGCCCATGTGGATGGGCCTGACCGGGAGCAGGACGCCTTCAACAAGTTCGCGGAAGCCTTCCCATCCGGGACACGGCCAGCACTCGACTTGCTGCCCTGCGTGCTGAGGGATGGACGGTTGCTGTCCACAATGACTACCACGAGAAGGGAATTCCACACATTCTGGTTGCTGACCCACCCATGTGGGAAGTGGGTCAAGGGCGAGGGGGCTACCGATGAAGAGGCATTGCGCCTTGCCCTCACCCACAGTGAACAGCACCTAGCTTCCCTGAAGGAAGACAACGAAAAGTTGATGGCAACCGCCAAGGTGGTTCCATGAGCCACGTTGAGATCTATGCCATTAGACACAATGGAGAGGTATGCTTCTATGATGGGGATGTCCACAATGCATGTGCTGGAGCCCTGCATATCTGGGAATGCCTGAGTCAGAAACACACCCCCAAAGCCAACCTGATGAATGGCTACAAGGAACTTTTCCAACTCCCTGCCAGACAAATGGAGGAGTGGGAGCACATCGCCCTGGACTTCACGAGGGATGGCACCTGGATCAAGCGAGAGAACCTCTCCCGAGTGTGTGCGGCCCTGGACACCTTCTGGGAGCACCACCATCAAGCCACATCCAAGTACACGGGCGAGAAATGGAAGGTCACTGCCACCATTCCAGGTATTGTCAGTGTTCTGCGAAAACTGGCACAGGACACTTCATTTCGTGGGGCTTGTTTCAACCAGACCTCCGTAAACACTAACCCGTGGCAGGTGCGGATTAATGATGACGGGGAGGAGGACGCAGAGTACCGTCCCTACAACTTCGACATGGATGTGGGAAGGCCAAACCTGTTTGGAAAGGTTCCTGTAGAGATATTCGAGCACGAGAACCTTAAACCAACCACAACATTGGAATGGGAGGATGTCTCCCGGCCACCCTCCGATGGCTTTCCAGAGCACCGGAGGTACCAAGCCATCATGGATGAGGACCTGAATCTGGAGGTATATAGCTCAGGAGAATTCTGGTTCTGGCGTTGCCGTACGGGCACCTGGGATGCTGGATCCAGCGTCACCTTCCCCGACAAGGAGGAAGCCATGCTGGAAGTAGAAGCATTTGCCTCTCTGCGTCAGAGGCTACAAGCCACCAAAAGGGAACAGGACTTGGAACGTCGTATAGAGGTTTTGGAGAGGCGCCGCTAAACCAGGGCCTCATCCAGACACTGCTGAAACGACTCGGCTAGATCCGGTTTGAGCTTGCCCATTGTGAAGAATGCGAAGCACTCTGAGAAGAACTCCTCAGGGTCCTTGGAGGCATAGCTGGAGGGGAAGTGGGCTGAGTTCCTGGCATTCTGCTTTAGCAGTTGCATCATGGAATCTCGTTTGACAGACCCACCAGTTGAGATCCCTACTGTGTTCCCCTCCATGCTGGTAATGGTAATGACCTTCCCCTTCAGGCCATGGATGGGCAAAGGGAAGATGTCCCCCACCTTGGGCTCCTCTACCTCAACTGATTTGTAGGACAACCTTGAGAACAGCCTGTGGACCATTGACCGCTGGACAGGGGTTGTGAACCGCTTGAAGTACCTGTGACCTAGCTCGTGGATCAAGCTCTGTAGGTCGTCCACGCCCTTCTTGGCCATAGACCGGAGGTACACATCGTCCCCTTTGATGTTGTACCAAGCTGCATAGCGGGAACTGGCTATCTGACCCACCACAAACACGTCCCCATAAAGGGTCTTCTTGAAGTCTCGGGTTGTGTTCAATGCCTTGGCAGCACTCTCAACTAGACCTTGTAGCTCCTTGAACTGCTTTGCATCTGCCCCAATGGTGTTGTGGACCTTGAACGGTCCCACCATGGCTAGCTCCAACCCACCCTCTGCACTGGCATCCTTCTCTCCCCATGAGGCTGCCTCAGTCAGGAAGGCCAACGCCTTCTGGTTTTTCTCGAACCAGCCCGGGACATCTGAGGTACGTTGGGCATTGAAGACCCTGGCCGTCAACTCAAGGGCCTTGGTCTTCCCCGCCGGGATCGACCGGGTCTGGATCACCCACTCGGACAAGGCCCTGCCCGCCCGAATCACTCGTTGCCAGTAGTGCCCCACAATGAGTCTCCGACGGGGCTCCGCCAGGGACAGTGGTACCTCTTTCCGTAAATCCTCCAAGGCCATCTGGTATGCCTCAAACAGGCCCCTGGGGTCTGTGAATTCCTTGGCGGTCAGGAACCGGTCCGCAACCTTGATGGCTCCAATATATCGGTCTACAAGGTTGGTTGACATGGTCTCTACGTAGGGGTGGGTATAAACCGAGGATTGGCGTAACTGCCACGTGAACCACCCCTACCGAGACCCATCTCACCAACCCCCCAAGAGAATCCCTTGGTGGTGCCGTGTATTCGGGCACAAGACAGACAGGGGGGATTATTGGCCTGACAGCCCATTTCAATACCAATATCCCAACTGCCCAAGGTGTGGTACCCAGCTTCTCTTCCCGGAGCTAGAGCCAGCCCCAGAGGAACCAGAGGCCCAAGCCACAGAATACATCACGGATAGGACCACAACCTACACCGAGCGAACCACAACCTCATGGGTCATTGACCAGGAGTCCCTCCAAGCATTCCCGAAGAAATGGCAGGAGTTCTCCAACCACATAAACATCACGTCAGCCACCTTCTTCCAGGAGGCCCAAGCCACCTTTGACAAACTCTTCACGGGATCCACAGAGGTTCTCAAATCAGCACAGGAACTACTCAAACATTGCCACGCCTGTCAGGCATGCCAGAAGGGTACTTTGTGCCCTGAGGGCCAACAACTCAGTAAGCTGACTATCGAAACCCGGGTAAAGTAAGGACACACCATGGAAACCATCATTGTTGAAATCAGAGCGGCCGAAGGTGGCTCAGACGCCAAGGACTTAGTGAATGTGTACCTCGGCATCTATACCAAGCGGGGGCTGCGGAGGGGTCTTTGACCTTGCTATCATTGAGCAATCCCCAGGGCTGTGCATCATAGAGGTATCAGGGAAGGGCGCCAAGGATGCCTTCGCCAATGAGGCAGGTGGCCACAGGGTGCAGCGGACCAGCAATGGGAGAATCCACAGTAGCACAATTACGGTGGCAACCCTTGAACCTCCGAACGAGACCCAACTCGTGATTCGGCCCCAGGATATTGAATGGGCAGCTACGAGAGCGAGCGGATGTGGCGGACAAGGAGTCAACACTACTGATAGCGCCGTACAAGTAAGACATTTGCCTACAGGGCTCATGGTTCGATGCCAGACCGAGCGTAGCCAGAAGCAGAACTTGGCATCTGCCCTGTCCCTACTACGGGCACGCCTCTGGGAGGCTGCGAACACCCAGGCCACGTCAACCCGGGCAGCCGACCGTAAGCAACAGGTTGGGGCGGGATCCAAAGCGGATAAGAGAAGGACAGTCAGGATGCAGGACGGAGTTGTAACGGATCACATTCTTGGTACCAAATGGAACCTGAAGGCATACATGCGGGGTGAATGGTGATAGACCGTTGGGACTGGTACGACCTGAATGACTTGCTCCAGGAGTCTGCCACCGAGGTTAGGGCCCTAACCGCAACCAAAGAGCGTGACACCACACGTATGGTCATCAATAGGCCACCGGAGTCACGCCGGGTCAAACCCTACTGCATCGAATGTGACGCCCCTCCCCCAAGGAGCAAGGGCTGGGAACAGGTCTGCTTGGTGCATTCGTGGCCCAACTCTGGGGTGTCGGGGCGTAAGTAAGGCATGGCCCACAAGATAGGTGACCAAGTTAGGTTCCATGTTGAGCATTGGCCTCGACCCACCTACACTGGCAAAGTGACCGCCCTCCGGGGTGAGATGGTGCAGGTCGAGTGGCGTGAGCTTGTAGGACCAGTCACGGTGTGGCTCCATGAGTCCAAGGTGGAACCTGTACTGGAGGGCATCACCAATGACACCGAGCATGCGGCGGCGCTTCATGAGGTAGAACGCCTCTGGGAGGCCCCTCCAGGCACGCCAGCCTTCGAGCGTCTACAGATCCTTGCTGAAGTGGTGGACGCCTACGAGAAGGTTCACCATCCTATCCCTGAGCCCAGTCCTGAGTCCGCCAAGGCATTCCGGGAGGAACAGATGGGCGGGGAGCCATGTGGCTGTGGGCACACATCTGATGAGACTCCGGGGTGTGGTGGGCTACAATGCTTGACTGAACTCCGCAAGGATCTCAATGCCGCCCTTCAGGCCAAAGACCGACATGAACAGGCCAGCTATGCAGTACTGGTCCTGCCGAGAATCCCATCCCTTCTTGCAAATCTTGAGAGCATGACGTGGCGTGCGGAGGCGAGTGAGGGATCCCTTGCAATGGCGCGGGGTGAGAGAAACCTGCTTCGCAAAGATGTCGCACGACTCACGCAAGAGCTTGAGGCAGCCCGAACCGAAATCCATGTCTGGTCCGGCAAAGCATGTGAGGAGGAGCAGGCAGCAGGGAACGGCCCCTGTGGGGCCTGTCGGTATTGCCTACCAAGGCAGTATGATGACCTGGACATTGCCAATTTGAGGATCCAGAGGTACGAAAAAATGCTGGCCAACTACGAACGGGAATTGCAGGAGTTGCGTAATGAACGGAATGCCCAAGATGCCTGATCCATTTGCTCCCTTCAAGGAACCAGTGGTGACACTCCAGATCCCCTTTGTCCCCAACCAGGAAATCGTTCAAGCAGCGGAACGCCTGACACGGGCTCCAGCAATGCTGTCCCATGAGGAGTTCCTGATTGCACTGGCCCGGGAGGCAATGCACAAGCAGAAGGAAGCCGCCAGCAATGCCGAGTTCTTTGACCACTTGGAGCACCATGAGGACCCAATCGTCAACGCACGTAGGGAAGAGACCCGCCTCAATCACCTGAACCAAGCCAAGGTGTGGTGCCGGGTTGCTGGTACGATCTGCCACCACCTAGCCATCCTCGGTGTCAGGTGGGACACCACCCTTCCGGCTACTGTAACCGTCCTGGGAGATCCACTATGACGACATCCCAACTTCATCTCATATGCCAGGATGGATGTTCCCACCATGGCCGCCAATGAAGTGGCCAGAATCAGGGAACTAAAAGAAGCCCAAGCGCACGACCATACGTGACCCCATATCGATTTCTCTAAAAATTGGTGCCCCCATGCCGATAGGGTGTAAGGAACTGGCCCTGCGGGCCGGAACACCCACCCAGGAGACCACGATGGATGCCTCGACCGTTGACAATGACCCACCCAAGACCCGCCGCACCTACCGGCTCAACAACATCACCGCGCTCGCCACCCCCTGCACCGGATGCGACTGCGTGCCGTGCGAGTGCGCCTGTGATGGATGTGGCGCCCCGACACCGGGCGAGTGTGAGTGCAGCGCGATTCGCGGCGAGGGCGACGATGACGCTATGGCCCCCATGCACTGCGCACCCAGGCCATGTGGCCAAGCCGACTGTGCCGTCTCATCAGGTATCCACGAGGGCCTGACCTTCGGATGCGGGCACCTGGATCGAAATGGCTACTGGGAGCGTCCCTGTCGGACATGTGCGGCAGCGTGGGATGCAGCCAATCCCAACTCCGAGTATGGCCCGGCTTGGCCTTTCGATAGAGGCGGGGTTCCTCAGAAGTTTGGTGGCCCGTGACCCTAGAAGAAACAATCCGTGCCTTCCTGGCCTTCTGGAAGACCCACTCCAACTTCGACATGAGCTACGATGCTGCGTCGGGGCTGTTGATCACGAAGGGCTGTGATGGCAAGTTTGGAACCTGTTGTGCGAAATCTTACGACCTGGATGGGCTGGCGGAGTCCCTTGAGGATCTCGCTGGGACACCGAAGGGGAAGGAACCATGAGAGGGTCCAAGTCAGTGAAACAATACGCCTTCTGGAAACATGACGTGTACCCCTACGTATTGGGAGGGGAGGTCACTGAAATGAGCGACGAGGGGCACGTAAGGGCCCATGGGTGGGGGAGTTACTGGTTTAAGCCCTTCAAAATCGTACCCCTACGAGCGGGGAGGATCTTCAAGCGCGCGCTGGAGAAGCTCCAGGACGGGGAGCGGAAGGCACAAAAGGTACATGGACATGAGTGGACAGCAAAGGTGGCAGCACTTTTCCCAGAAAGATTCGAGTGCAAGTGATGAAAACGCTTGAGAAAACATGTTTTGCCCTCATCGAGGGAATGGGATTCACGGGAGGCATCCTCAAGAAGGAGATGCTACTCGCCGATGGCACCTCTACCTATTGGGTGTCAGCCGGGGACATGACGTCCAAGAAACATCCCACCCCGGAAGCCTCACTTGAGGAGCTGGTCCGGCTCCTGACCAAGCGGGTGGATGCCAAGGTCAAGACCTTGGAGACCCAAATCGCCAAGCTGAGATCAATCACAGCCCCAACTGGTGCTGCGGGACCCCATGGTGGGGGTACCTGTCCTGGTTGTGCGGCTGGGGCTGGCGATGAGTGTACCTGCTCTATCCGAACCCCAGCCTACAAAGTGGGGGACCGGGTTCGCCTTGCCCGCAAGACCAGGGGTACCAACTTGGAGCACCGGTTCATAGGTCTTACGGGGACCGTGACAAGCACTACCCCAAACGCATATGAGGAACTCGAATTTATGGTGAGCTTCGATGGGGGTGCCAAGGCAGGATGGTACATCGCTGGTGACCTTGATCCTGCCTCTGCCTGTGTGGCTGCCTGTGAGAGGACCCCGGAACCAGGGAGCCTGACTGGATTCAAGATTGGGGACCGGGTCAAAGTGGCACGGGGCCGGTACCAACACATTGATGAGACTGGAACCGTGATTGGTCCTTGCGGACCCCACGAGGTTTGCGTGGGATTCTCCAGTAGTAGGGGTACCGGTACCAGCGCGTATACAGGATACTACATGACCGAGCACCTGGACCATGTGGAGGAAGAGGAGTTGGCCCGTGGTCCCTGGGGCCGCGGGTCAATCAAAAAGGGCGACATAGTTCGTGCAGACAGGGGTTGGGTGAGCACCACCGAAAAGGGCGAAGTGGTGGACGTTGGCCCCACTACTTGCTTAGTACTTTTCCCCTCACAGCCCGAACCTGTGGCGCTTCCACATGGGGACCTGAGACGAACGACGTGTGGAGCAGACAATGAATAGGCAACGGACAACAGGCGAGTGTTTCCTTCTCATGCGATTCTTGGGGCATGATACCCGAATTGAGATCAGCGACAACAAGGCTGACGGGGGTGTTTTTGCAAATGTTGGGTCCCCTGTCATCAGGCACCGAGGCATCCCCCTCTCGTCAGGACAGCCTGTCAAAACTGGGGAGGCTGCCCTCAACCTTCTCTATGGGACTTTGGTCCAGGCAATCCAGAAGGACATTGGGGATTTGGAGTCCCAAATTGGGAAGCTCCGCAAAGCCATTGGGGTAGACGCCCCGGTGGACCCCCCGTCTGAACGGGCAGGTGCCCTGAACGCCATCGCGGAGCCCCTGGGGATCAAGCGGGTGGGGCCGGATGCCATCAAGGTATTGGCCAAGGACCTCAATGCCGGGGACGTGGTGGTTGGAGTCCTGGGGGGCCGCCACATGTTCGTGGGGTCCCTTCCGTGCCCGGCATCCGAAAAAGTCCTGGTGGTGATCAAAAAGGATCAGGACGAGTCAGATGATGAGGAGTCCGCCTACCGGGTGGACGTCTGCTTTCCAGAGGACCAGTACATACTGGCCGAGCCAGACGAAGATGTGGTCACGTAGGGTCATACGAATTTGCTAAAAATTGGTCTTCTTGTGCCGATAGGGTGTGTAAGGAACAGAGAAGAGTCCCAGCCAACAAGGCACCAGTAAACGTACGCAGAGGAACCCTACAATGATGAAAAACGCAAGAGCCCCGCCGAGTTAGATCCCACCCAACTTACGCCCTACGGGGCACCCCATGTGTGGATTGAGTCGGATTGATCGATGAAGTTAGATTGATGTCGGAGGGTAAGCAGTTCCAATGGCGAACCAGAAGCGATAACTGGGCAGGTATGCGAGACAACCGCCCGGTCGCTGAAAGATGTAGCGCAAGGAGGATGCCGGTGGGCGCCCCCCCAAGTGAAATGTCCGGGCCCCAGTATTGGCCTGGATCAACCCACCAACAGCTTATTCCTCTCCAGGTAGCCAGGGTTTAGTTCCTGGCATAGCGCGCAGGGAGAGAGGGAAGCGGAATAGAGTGCGCGTACTTCCGCAATGATGCCTTGTGTTGTCGTTACAGTTGGTCCAAGGTCCCAGTGAAGATTCTTGGGGCAGTCTGAGGGCAGCACAGGATGGAGTTAGCGGTGGCCTGGGTAGACGTGGGAGGCATTCCACTGACTGGGTCGAGTCTCAAACGGATGAAGCGGGGCCTCCCGTGGACAATGAGACACCTGCTAGCGAAAGGTCACCCAAAAGGCGCAGTTGGACCCGTCCCGTGGAAATTGCTGCACGGGGTTAATGTTTGGGCAGAGTGTGGTCTGTGTCAGGGAATACCCCGGCGGGGTCCACAAACTGCCTCAATCGTGATGGTGGCTAGCGTTAGTGGTTATGTCCCACGCCACCCAGTACGGCCTAACGGTGTGTAGTCGCATTACCCAGAATGGTGGGAGGCCCGGGGCAGAACCGGGTAGGGGCCTGAACTTGTTGGTGCAAGACTGGTTAGCACATGGTGAGAGTTGGAAGGTGTTCTAGACCCCACCCCCAACTCTTGCCGGGATCTGGGTTCAAATCCCAGGCAAGTTGCCAAAATGAGAGGATTGAAGCATGTACCACCCCTTGAAGGTGTAAGAGAAACAACATGTCCATAACCACCCACACGATAATCTCCCCCCACAAGGCCGAAGGCCGAATCTTGCGCAGGGTCTACAACACCTTCGACTGGATCCCTCAGACTGCCTGTACCATGGTGCCGGACGGGGACCACCTTGGGAACTTCAAAGTACATGGTACAGGCTCCAACCCCATCAACCTGCTGGTTCTGGACAACTATGGCAACGAGAGGCTGCCCGACAAGTTCGCGGGAGCTATCTGGGGTGGTAGGGTCAAGCAATTCAGCTACACCCTGGCCATCAACACGGACACGGGACAGACATACTTCGCCAACTTTGGGTTGGAAGGGGATGACCTGATCCTCATCCTCACCGAGGACTACCTCCCCAAGGTGCCAAAGGCCATGCTTCCCCGACTGGACGCGCTGCTTTCTCGAAAGCGTCCCTTCTGGTTCGAGCTTCAGGAGGCTTTTCTGCGCAGCTACATCTCTCGGTGGGTGGGTTTGGAAAGAGCGTCCGAATTCATCATGGTGGGACTGGACCTTGGCCGCACACCCCAGGTACCGGGATCCCCCCTGAAGCGATGCTCCTTATACCTATGGGGGGAGGATACCAGCTATCGTTTTGTTGACGACTGGAAGGATGCAAAAACCACATGAGTTGCATGAATTGTCACAATATCCACGGAGGCCCCTGTTCAGATTGTGAACCAGGAGGATACTGCGAAGCCATGCGGGACACACAAGCTGAGACCGAGTTGAAGAGGCAACTCCGTGAGCTTCGTGACCAGTACACCCACGAGCGGGACGCCCATGACGTTGATGGCCGAGCCCTCCTGAGGGCTACCAGGGAACTGAGGGCCATCCAGGATGACAACAATCACCTGCGGGAGTGCATGGCCAACAATGTGCTGAGTGAGGACACGGTCCGGTTGATCCTGTTTCTGCTGGCCAATTCGATGGGGTACACCAATGCCAGTGAGCTGGTGGACAATTTCCTGGATGGGATGGACGTGACCCCCAAGATCGGGTCCCATGGGGTGTACCGTCTCAATGCGATGCTGGAAGTGATCCGGCCGAAGCCGAGGACCTGATGGGCTGCCAGAACTGCAAACATGCGGGTATGGGCTGGAAGAGTGTGAACGCCTACGGGAGGGTGTGTGATGGGAACTTTTGGTTGCATTGTTGGGCTGATCTTCCTCTATGTGCTGTTTGCACACTTTGCATCCAGGCTGTTTGAGCGATTCGACCCCTCCTCCGCCTACAGTAATCAGAGTCCTGGCACGTGGCGTTCTGAGCATGACCACAAGGACTATCCCAAAATGAGTCCCTGTGACTGGCATGCCGCATACATCATCTTCGGTTCCGTACTCTGGCCAGCGTCCCTTTCGATATGGACTGTAGGGTTTATCCTGTGGACCTTGCCCCATCGCATAGTCTTGAGGGTCGAACGGTACGGACCGGACCAAAGAGGAGTCCAAGGCGGGAACGGGAATGGGCGTTTATCGAAAAGGTAAGATGTAGTGAAGAACCTACCGGATTGCTGGTGTGGCAGCCAGGACTGGCAAGAGCGTGGGGGGTCGTTTGGTGGGATGAGCCAGACCAACTATCGCTGCAACCGATGCCAGCGGTGTGCAATTGAGTTGTACATGAATGGCTGTGGCCTTTTTCATGTCCAGACCAACTCCTCAGTAGACGATGAGGGTCTCGCCTCTGACCCCCACATTCAGTACATCAACCGAGTGCTTCTCTCCGTGTGGCGTGACTGGCATGCTCGGGTAGAAGCTGCGCGTGCGCCTCTGAGTCTTGCCAATTACCACGATGTCAATGCCCAACTGGGCCTGCCAGTTGACGCCAAAGACATCCCCAAGGAAGTCTATGGGAAATGGAGCGACCTTCTGAATGAGTTTCGTCGCAGCAAGAAATACAAGTACCCGAAAGGGTTTGACCGCCTCCCTGTGCCCCCCCAGATGCCCCCAAACATGTTTGCCTACATGTGGCAACCTACGGGATGGGAGCGGGTGGTTCCCTCCGACACCAAACACCTGCCCATCCCTCCGGACCCAATTCGTGTGCGTCACGATGCAGAGTTCCTGGGCATCTTCGAGGAACTGTCCTCCAATGATGTCTGTATCCGGCCCCAGGAGATCCCAAACCAATACTACAAGGACGAGTTCAACCTAGAACCGTGGTACACCTTCCCAATGCGTGGGGCACAAATCACCATGGGGCCCCGCAAACGCGTGATCTCCATTCAAGCCACCCGGGGCACCCCTTTTGACGTGGGGGCTCTGGCGGAACTTGCCAAGGCAGATGGGGTGACTTTTGACGCCGACAGTACCCTGGTCACGAATGTCCTCATTCATGCCTGGACGCCTGCCAAGACCGTTGAGTACCTTGACCTGATCTTCAAGGCATTGAGTGCCCCATGAGGCTCCAGCACCAGACCACATTCGGTGGCGTAGATGACCCACCCGAACAAGTCGGTAACTGCTATGCTACATGCCTCGCCTCACTGCTAGACTTGGATGTCGCCAATGTGCCCAACTTCTGCGCCATCAAAGATAACAGCTGGTTCTCACAGTCTCAGCAATGGCTGGCCGAGCGTGGATTGATGTCCATGAACTTCAGATTCAATCCATTCGAGGACCCAGCCTACCACCATGGAATTTCCATTGCCGCCGGGCCCGGTCCCCGTGGGCACCAACATGCTGTGCTGTGGCAGGGAACAAAGCTGTTTCACGACCCACACCCGTCGGGGGCCGGGTTACTCAAAGCTACCGAGTGGGAAGTGCTGGTCGTGGCAGACCTGAGCATGCTCCTTCGCAAATGGGGCCAATCATGACCTGTCAGCAATGTGAAGAATGGGCCATACGGGACAAGAGTTTTCGTGATGTAATGATCGTATTGCATACACGAATTGCCACCTTGGAGGCTGCCCTGCACCGAGACCAGACGGGTCTGGCATCCGCCTTGGAAGAGGTCCTCAATATCACCCGCGGCTATGGGTGGGCCACCACCAGTCGTGGTCCCTATACCTACGATGATGAGGAGTACCGGCTGGAGTTTGGCCGTTGCTTGGACGCCATCGCAGGAGTCACCCACACAGCCCTCGTAGCTAGCGGGGATCTCGCCCACCCCCATTGCTGTAGTCTACAACAGGGGCACCTCCCCGATATCAACCCAAAAGAGTAAGACCCTGGTGGCTCACCTGCCTAGACGCATGGCATCGTAAGTGCCTAGACGTGTGGGCAGGGTCCCCAATTTGAACAACTTGGAGATGACCCCATGACCCGCACCCCTATTGGTTCCCATGTTGTCTACGTAGATGCCTATGGCAATGAGCACCCAGCCATCGTCATCGAGTCACCCACATCTGGAGAACAGCCAGCGTGGTGCTTCGACAAGACATGGGCAACCATGGTTACCTTAGAGTATTTTGAAGAGGGGTGTGCTACCGTCAAGCCAAGAGTATCCCTAGGCGTAACAGGGCAGCGGCACATCTATCTGAATCCCCAGCCACTCCAGCAGGACCCGAAGCCAGCGGAAGACAATGGGCTGGCCGGACTACTCGGACTTTGAGGAACCATGATCAAAAGCTTCACGAATCCCAAGAACCAGATCACCCCCATCACCTTCGTGTGCTCACGGAGGGGGTCCGGCATCCACCAGACCAAGACCATTACCCAACAGGTAATCCGCATTGGGGAAGACCCAAAAAGCCACCTCGTCATCTCGGGGACGGAGGGACGGAGACTAATCATTGAAAACAGGGTGGGTAAGGAAATCTGGGCCCTTGAGTACGTGAATGACGCTGTGGTCAACAGGTGGTATCCCCGCTCAGATGATACCATCCACATCGGCCAAATAGATGTCCAACTCGGGTTTGCCAAACCTGTTAACATCCCAGCCGACGATGAGCTTGCCTTGATCCAACTGGCTGGCAAGCTCCCGAGCCAGCCCTCAACCCTGGACCGGTGCTTCACAATCATGCGCCAGCTAGGGGAAGATACTCTCACCATTACTGAGGGGAACGAGGGCATTTACCGAGTGCAGGTAGGCGGTCGTTTGGATTGCGAGGGCATCAAAGGGGCACCTGAGGATGCCCTTCAGAAGACCCTATCCAACCTGACCCTGGCCTTGAAGGAAAAGGTCGATGCCATGCAGGCTCAAGTGGACGCCCTGAAAGGACTTCTATGAGGTACCTCGCCATGGGGCTTATGGCCCATTCGGAGCCATCCTCTCCCTGTATCTCTTGCTGGTCTCCGGAGACCCCCTCCTGGGGCTCATCCTGGCTGGCTGGATCACAGTGGGTATTATCCAGGTTTGGAATCACATCCAGAGAAGTGGGGGAATGACATGAAAACTTGGCACAAGCATTGTATTGCGTCCATCTGGCTTGGAATATTGGCCACCCTCATTGGTTTTTCCACCTTCCCTGGGGCACTCAATCTGGCTGCCTTCATGGTAGTCACCTGCGCGGGATACTGGTTTCGTGCCATACATTCGGCCAATCAGGATCAGTAGATGCCATACCGTCAACCGGCTCTGAATTCTAAATGATCCCTTCCGTTCCATTGCCTGAGTTCCGACGCCCTCTCAAAATAGACGGGCTAGAGGACCTTATTGTAGACCTGCGCAATGCCCTTGGTAGGTCTCCAGCGCAATGGAGACAGGACTTCTTTGACGATATTGTAGGTTGCTACGCAGACCGTCCAACGGGGATAATTGTACCCAACCTGGGTTCTGGAACAGCCCGCCGAGATCTCGAAGATCGGGTCATCAAACTGATCGAATTTGGTAAGGCCACCATTCCCGCGACCCATTCATTCACGTTGACCGGCTATCTGTTAGACGCAAGTACGGGGAGGATATCCTATGGGATAAGCCGAACAGGGGATCCTCACACAACCCGACACCCCATACAGTTCAGCAACCTACTCGCCGCCAAAGAGTGGATGTCGAGCCACTGGAAAATCCTTTGGACACCGGACAATGAGAAGCTACTTCAAAACGTTGTCTCGGACATTGCCAAAGGCTGTGAACAAACACAAACCGAGCCTAGGACAGCCCAGGCCACCTTTACCCACCACTTCACGGACCCCAACAAAGCTAGCTTCACAGTCACCTTGAAGGGTGCTCTTGACTCTACATATGACCTGACCTACTCCCTCGATGGTAGAGGTGAGACCGATCTCCGAACCTCAACTGGGGTCCGTTTATGCAAAGAGATCCAGGACCTAATGACCCGCCACTGGGGGGCAGAGTGGACCCACGACAACCTTGATGCCCTGCACCAAGCTGTTGATTCCGTCGATGACTGTATCCTAAAAGGGCAGCACGCAGCTGAGACAGCTGAAGCTGCCCCTAAACTCGACCATTTTGAATATCTGAGCCATATACAGCGGCAAATTGCCCGAAGCGGCTATAGAGTCAACGTGGTGAGTGCTGACCGGAGGGCGGGGAAAACCACTCTCGCCGTAGCGGTTGCCAACGCAGCCCTGGCTGAGGGCAAACGAGTCCTCTACTTGTCTCCCAGTACCACGGACCCCCCTGAGGTCATCAGCAAAGGGACTTTTAGTAGCAAGTTCTATGCGGGTGAAGAGTTCGATCTGGTCATCGCCGATGAGGCGGAGCACCTACATCCTGAGGTACGTCAATCCCTGAAAGACCATAAAGGTAAGCTTCTCATAACCCTATCCACCCCCGCCTTCGAGGGCTGGTGGAATGACAAAGCATTGGTGGACAAAGCCTCATGGACCCTCCCCCTCTCCAGCAACCCCAGTATCTCTCAGGAAACATTCCGTCAACTCAAAACGGAGAAGAACTCCAAATCCGAGTCGGCCGTATCCTCCCGGTTGGCCACCAGGGCCATAGATACCTTGGAATCCTTGGCAAGAGAGTGGCTGAAGGCCAAACCATCCTCCTATTGGAGCAAGGAGGAGGGCCCCAAGGAATGGCTCCTCGGGCTGCTATCCAAAGACACCAGCCACTCATGGGTGGCACCCGCTGAGATGTTTGTGTCGAAGGAGGCTGATGGGCTGGATCACAATTGGATCCCATTGAACAAAATCGGTACGATAGGGCCACACTTTTTCACCTCTTCTGCTGACCTTGTGACTCGTACCGAGGCTTGGATACAGGATGCCGCTCGTGCGCAGGAAAAGGGACCCATGACTACCGAGACCAAAGATACCCTGGAATCCCTAGCAGCCGAGTGGAAGGAAGCATATCCGGAAGGCTATACAGGGAGCTACCACCCGACAGTCTGGCTCGAAGGGCTAGCTAAAAGGGATTCTACATGGGCGCCGACAAACCAGATGGCCAAGGCCTCCCGAGCCAAAGTATCCCCAGACCTCCTCGCCCGTACCGAGACATGGCTTGCACAGCAATGGTCGAAGCAACCTGCCCCCAAGGATGATGGATCCCTGCCCCCAACCGTGTCTGTTAAAGACCTGTTGACGGGGATTAAGGTGGAGGCAAACGCCACAAAAGACTGCTGGACCTACAGGCTTACTTATCGAATCACCGTGACTCCAGCCATGACCAACGTAACCAACGTGGAGACCCTGACCAAATGGATGCCCTTTAGCGACCTTGTAGGGTGGCTGGAGGGGCACACTGGCTACCTGTGGACCAAGCCATCCGCGGGCACCGGCATCCCAATCCTAGGCCTCACCGTAGCACAGCAGGAGGAACTGGATGACATCCTACGCCAAGCCAGGAACCAAGCCCGTACCAAGAATCCTGAGAATGAGAATATATCTGCCGACATGAATCGCTTGTCCCCCCAGGCCACCGCTATCTCGGGCGGAGATCACCATAAGGAGGAGTTGGCCGTGGGGACATCTTTCCTGATTTGGCTTACCAAAAACAACCTATCCCTCCGGGCACGCTTTGACGAAGGTGCCGATAAGGAAACCTGGGAGTACGCCCTCTGGAACACCAAACAGGCCGACTACCGCCACCTGGGGCCCCGTATATGGCTGAAGGACCCAATCCCATATATCTCCAATGCTGTCTACCCAAAAATAGACGAGAAGACCTTCTGGAACCCCATTGACGCAGCCGACCTGAACACGCTCATGCGGGACGCCAGGAAACGCTATGATGACGAGGATGGGTATGATCCCGACGAAGAAGGGACAGTGGATGCCATTGAGGGGTGCCCCATTGCCCTCGCGCAAGACTTCAAAGGAACAGACCTAGCCTCCTACATGATCCACGAGGGCTGGTCTCTTGACGTGGGGATGTGGTCCTTTGATACAATTGGTACAACTGTGACCGGTTACCAAGTGTGGTCTACCAAGACATCTTCCTGGGTATCCCATCGGGGACCCATGAACCTCCATGACTTGGAGGCCTGGGTGGTGGCCACATGGGGGTCGGCACTGACATCTGGCTGGAGAGAGGAGCTGCACAACATTGTAGACATCTACTCGAAGCACCCAAAGACTACCCCCCTGGCTAACCTGATGCCCAAGGTGGGCGTCCTCCACGCCCCAGCCACTGCCACGACGACCCAACGCCTCAAGGCACGGGCCAAAACCGAAGCCAAGTCAGCCATGGTAACCGTCGCTGGTAGACAGCTCGCCAAGGCGGCTAGGGACCCCCTTGTGGAGTTCCTGACCCAAACCCTGGGGGCCAATAGGGGCAAGGCACTCAAGTTCCTGGCGGGCCCTCAGGGGCTCGCCCTGACTAAGGTCCTGGGAGGTGTTGGACTCGCCTCAACCCCTTGGGCTAAGCACTCAACAATGGCAACCCGCAACTCAACTCCCGACTCAGGGTACCTTTCGGACCCTGATGCCGTGGGCCCGAAGCTTTTTGACATGAGCTATGAACCAAGCAGCAAACTCGCCTCCATTGCCCAATCAATGCGGGAAGATGGCCTAGCCGATCTTGGTGACTCCCTGGCGGATCTGGTCACTAAACCGGCCCTCAGGCTAGTCATGGACATGGTCTCAGGAATGGCTGACGAGAAGGTCCGGGTGGATGTGGGGGAGCCAGCCCGGAAGCTAACCAGGGTCGATGAGACTGAGGGGGCCGAAGTTGAGGTTGATGTGCCCAACACGACCGAGAGGGGAGTAAATCACCTGCCATGACCGCCGCTCGGACGGGTGTAACAGGACCATGAAACTCGATCAGCCAAAGCTAATCCAGGACCTTCAAGCCGCCAAGGAAGCAGCCCTAAAGACCGCCAGGGACAACCCGGGTGATGGGGGCACCTGCAATATGGACCGTGCAATCCTGTTTCTCCCCAAGGGAGTCAGGGTCGCCCAGGTGGCGGGAGCAGTCACGAGAGCAGGACTGAGCGGCCATGGCAGTACTTGGTTGGGTGCCCGTGTCTACTTCATCCACGCCCCCATTGGGGGACAGGGTGACCTGAACACCAGACAGGCTGAAGCCATCTCCTGGACCCTTAAGACGGCCGGTTGGGGCACTGCTGTTTACTACCAGATGGATTGAGCCCGATATGCTACTTGAAGACACCACCAGCCCAAAGACCGATTGGGAGCGGGTCAACCACCTGACCCGAGCCATCCTCAATATTGTGATCCTGGTCTCCCTTGTGGCATCTTTTGTCCTGGTGGTATGGAACCATTTCAAGAAACTGAAGGGCAAGTGGAGTTGGAAACGCTTCTTTCTCCACGACCTGTTCGATCTACTCCGTGTCGGCACTTCCCAATGGAACAATCTCCCAGATGCCAATGACACCACCGTAGGATCTTCTCTGAAGACAGTCGGTGTACCACCCCACCATCCTCGCCACAGTCAATAGCTTGGCCCCTTTGGGGTATGCAATGCTCCGTCCAGGGAGGTTCGATGACATCTTCACCTTCAACCTACCCAACGCCAATGACCGTAAACGGTTCATTGACCTGTTCCTGGCCCAAAACACCACCACCCTCTCGCCCGAGAAGGTCCTGGAGATGGCAGAGCTAACCGAGGGGTTCTCACAGGCCTACTTGAAGGACTTCTGCCTCAGGCTGGCCTATGATGAGGACATTGGGGTCCTGTTCCGAAGGATTGGCATGACCCGAGATATCCTCCAAACGGTAGGGCTAGATGAGTTCCCCAGACCCCGCAAATTTGGTGGCGCCAAATACCCTAGAAGCATAGCAGAACCATGAGAACCACTGATATTGAAGACTTCCCGGTAGAACTTCAGGATGCCTTGCGAGAATTGCCCCGTGAGCGTCTGGCTGAATTGAAAGAGATGATTGACCATATGTCGATGGCTCAATCCCATCTCGATGAGGGGGAAACCAAACTTGTCAACGAGGCAGAAAAATGGATGAGGGCATATCGGGCCATTTGGAAGAAATTGTTGCCATCAAAGGCGTAACCACACCATGACCACCGTTGACAATCAGGTAACCCATGTGCCCTGCCCCCACTGCCAATTCTCCATGCCCCTTGTCCCAGTGACCACCCCCGTCATCGCCCCAAATGACCCACATTGGTGGCACCTCATCCAATTGAGGTGCCACCAATGTGGGAAATCTTCAATGTTTGCCAGAAGGACCCTCCAGTGACCACCACCCTGCCCACACCCATTCAAGTGTCTTTGAACGGCCAAAAGGTCTCCGCCATGCTGGTCTCCATGACCGGAGACTACTTCTCAGGCAACCTCCGATTCGTGCTTGACATGGATTGGCCTGTAGGTGTGCCCATGGAGGACTTCCAGACACGACCCCCACAGAATGCCACGGACTTCAATGGCTTCATGGTCTATGAGATCAGTCCCCCAAGGCATTCCCTGTCTTTTGAAGCTGGAAACCACCTGTACACATGCTCCATTGAGAACCCCGAGGGACGGACCCTCACGGTGGTCCCCCACTATGCCGCCAACCTCCGGGCACTCAACAAGATTCAGTCTTGCAAATGAAAGACCCACAATGAGCAACAGCCCACCCATTGACATCCACACCATCAAACAACGCGCCAAGCGGGCCACGAACTGGACCCCAGAGAAATGCCACCATGAAACCGCACAGGTAGGCTTCTGGGTCGCCTGGGCTGCCATGTTCCTTCTGGGACTCATCACCAGCCCGTTCCGGGCTACTACCAAGTCAAAGGATTGAACATGGGCAGCTCCAGCTTCACTTGTGCAATCTCAGGCCTCCCCATCCATTGTGGAGACCGAGTCCAATACATGCTCCTGACTCGCTCCCCCTACTACCAGGGCAAGGAAGCCGGGGGAGCCATGGCTACTATCACGGGAGGGTGGTTCCCCCGTACCTTCCCCCTCCAAGGCACCTACAACGACTACGGAGGGGTTGAACACCTTGAGGGCGTTGCCCAACAGGCTGCCTGGAAGGAAATGTTCAACCAGGACCTCATCGAACGGGGCTGGGGCGACAACTCCGTCCATGATGTCCCCACCACCAAGGACATGCCCCTCGAAGACCTCATCGATGCCATCCACGGGGGACGCCTCCTCGTGAGTGACAACGTTGACCCCTACCCCCCCTTGAAGGAACTGCTAGCCAAAGTAACTGGAAAGCCTGTCAAAAAGAACCTCATCCCAAGCTGGGTCCCTACCCGTAAGCGGGTCGAAAAGGCCCTCAAAGCCCTTGGCTATGAACTCGGTGGGAATGCCATCATGGTCACCAAGATCAACCGGATGACCATCCGGGTTGTCGCCTCCTACATGATGGCACCCAAGTTCCAAAACGAGAATGGCCATACATGTACATCACCGGCCGGGGAAGCCAACATCCTGACTACCATCCGTGACCAGCTGGCCAACAAATGGGCAGGTATGGTTGTGGCCGGTAGAGGGGGGCAGAGACGGGCGGAACTCCACCTATCCATCCTGCCCGATACCGAGTATGGGGACAAGGACGAGCACCGAAACTTCTACGGACAAGGGGCATCCAAGGGCCGTCACCCCCTCCCAGTCACGGCCATCATGATCCGTGATGATGTTTGGAGAACCCTGGTCAACCTGCCAACAACTGGCAACTGGGACGGGAAGACCCAAAATATCGAGACCCTGTATGGGCTGGTCAAGACCGAATGGGACAAGGCAATTGCGGGCTTCAAGGGGACTGACCCACTCTTCTCCCGTGCCTTGTGGCACCTTGGCAATGACCTCCTGTCCCAGTCCTTCAAACGAGTCCCCTTCACGGTAGGCCTGTTCGAGAACTGGAACGCTATGGTCGAAGCTGCCGCCAAAGGGAACGTCACCCCCCAAGAGGCCAAAGACTTCCTGACCACCGTGGCCCAATATGTCCACGTCATGAACTGGCTAGGCTCAATCCGCATTGACCTCAAGCCAGCCGCCTCTGGCCCCCAGTTTGGAGACTTTCAGGCACACCACCAATACCTCAAGGCAATGACCCAACTGGCCTACGTGGAAGCCCGCAAGCAGGCCACGGAACGAGAGAACTGGTAAATCCCGTGGTAAGTGATGCCATCGAACGCCTTCGCCCAGCTGTGGAAAATCTGAGTGACGTGGCCAATAGTGCCCAGAAGTCCTACGGCCCCAACCCAGGTCTGGAAAGTCAGGTGGCCGAAGTGGTCCAGGACTTTGAGGCCCTTGCTGCCCAGGTCACCGCCGGAACCATCATACCCGACTTCAAGGCACCCTTAAGAGCCTTTTTTGCCAAACTCAAGGCAGCTATGCATGCCTACGAGATTCAATACTGGACCACACCACCAAAGAAGTGATTGACCATGACCCCTGTTGGCCCCAATAATGACCTCACCGAAGCAATCGCCGACTTTGAGAAGATTACAGGGATCCCCGTAGCCGTTAGCTATGCCCCCGACGGAGTCCTGATGGCATCCGCTTACCCCAACAAGTCCCAAGAGCCCATCTCTCCACGAGTGTCTGACAGCACCCTCCTAGCCATCTGGATCTATGCCTTCTTGCTAGGTTGGAACTACCACCTGAAGACTGAATACCTCTCCAACCATTGCTGCCCAAGGTGTGGCTATGACACCAAGAACGGCTCATGCTGTAGCGGGTGCCGGTAACCATGAAGAGCTACTACTTGGTCTGGCTCTCTACGGCCATCTTCGGGTGGGACACATGCGAGATATGGAGGGCCCTGTGTCCCCCAAGGTAACCCATCGATACACCTCAATAAACAAGCAAACTGGGGCCCAAACCACACTCTTTGAAGGGGTCCTTGAACGGGAATATGACAAGGCCAAGGGGCATAGCCACATCACATGCCCGTTTGGCTATGCCAATCAGGTCCACCATTACCTGGATGGCACCGAGATCGTCTTCCAATGGTATGTGGTGGATACTCAAGGGCAAATGATTGAATGTGAGGGACCCAACTGGGAGAAGCTTCAGAATAACTGCTTTGGAAGGACCGAAAGCAAATGAGAGTCCCCGACCCACACCTGGACGAACTGAACCACCGCATCACCCTGATGCAAGGGGCACTCACGCAGATTGCCTCGCTGGGGTGTAAATACAAGGGAACAGGCTGCGTTTATGGACACCCAAATCCCTGTACCCCATGCCTCGCCCTCGAAGCGGCATCCATGAAAGATGAGCATGACTGACACCCAGATCGATGGCAACCACTCCTGTGGCCGCTGCAAAGCCGCCAACCTGTCCTCTTGGACCACCATCTACACCGGGGATACCAAAAGTGAGAACCCCAAGGTCCAGGAAGTCATCTGCAATGCATGCCGGAACGATGACACCCTCCGTGAATGGGACCAGGACCATCGCCTCCACTCCCATGCCACCCTGGAAGCAGCCCTCAAGACCTACAGGTGGCGCAACGACCCCCCTAACAAGTTCGTGGACCTTCGCTGGACCGCCATCAACGAAGCGTCCAACCGTGTTCACGATTACGTCAAAGCCAACTTTGAGCCCTCCGTCTGGTTCGGCCACGGTGGACACCCATTCACCAAGACTGAGGACAAATGGGGAAGCCCCACCTGTGGGTTCGGAACGGCCGTGTGTGAGCCGATGGCCAAGGTCATCCGAGCCTCCAAGGCATCCTGGATGGTCTCTAAGGAAACCGACAGGGCCTCGCGTCTCTTTTCAGTTCTGCCTCGACTACACGACTACACCCTCAAGACTTGGTGTACCGCTGGACGGTGCCTGATCGAACTCGAAAACCCCAAGGCTCGCATCACCCTCATCACAGCCGAAAATGAAGACGCCATGCGGATGGGCATCCAGGGAATTGATGCTACCGAAATGCAAGCCATCGGCCTGCTTGATTGGGCTGAAAAGGCATGGACCGAAGGGGCAATCACCCTGGTCGATAAGGTGCCAACCCCATGACATCCCCACTCCAGGTCTACAAGACCACTACCACCGAACACAGGGTGGTCCTTCCCAACGATGGCGTCGTTGTTTGGACCCGCATTGAGTCCACCACCGGGAAAACCACCTACAAACTCTCTGTCATAGACGACACAAACAACACCTGTGCTAGCACCTTCCTCGATGAGGAACAGAGAAAAGCCCTGGTTGCTCTGCTCATGGGAAACCAATGAGCAACTCAACTCGAAGATTGCTACTGGCAGGAGTATGGGGGCTTATTGCACTAAGCACCATCCTCGTCCATGACCTGGGGTGGTGGGGTGCCCTTGCTTGCCTCCAAACATTCCTCGGGGGGATCTACGTGGAACGCGCCATACCAGGAGAAACTAATTGACCCCCACCAACTTGGCCACCTGTGGCGAACGCAACAAAGATGGGCTAATGTGTACCCTTTCCCCACACCATCGAGATAACCACGCCTGCAACACCCGCGTGACCTGGAAGCCCAAAAAGACACCACGACCCCGTAAGCCCAGAGGTGCCAGCAAGCTCATGACCCTCAAAGCACCCAAGACCCCCGACTACAAATTCGACTTCGACTGGACCCCCTGTGGCTGTGGTTGCAAGGGGCTGCGCCCAATAGTCCTGACCGGAGGAGGGCAGAGAAACACCCTGGGGGTATGGCTCTATGGGGCCGGACGGCTGTTCCTCATGTACACCCATGACAACCCACGTACCGATATCCCCTGTGTCTCCAACTTCTTCAATCTAAGTGAAGCGGAAGACCTACTCCGTAGCCAGCTGGAACACCACCTGTCCAAAACACTACCAGCTGGAACTAAATGATATGGACGACCCCACAGACCCCCTCAAAACCTACCGGAACCTCCAATGCCAACTATGGGACATCCGGGCCAAAGAAGCCTCCCTCGATGACCCATCCTTCCATGGCACAAGAACCACCACCGCCCGTCAGGCTGACATGGAACTGGAAGACGACATCCTTGACCAGATGGATGCAGCTTGGGACGCCCTCACCAAAGACCAACGACAGATCCTCAACTCCCAAGGCCCCCAATGTTGGCCAGACATCCCAAGACCCCCAGAGCAATGACCCCACCCAACTACCGCCAACCATGGGTCCCACCACCCCCCAAACACCCAATGACCAGGGCCGCTCAAACGTGTGGAACGAAGACTGGCCCTCCTACATAGGCTTTGGCATCCTCCTCGCCATCATCTTTGGCTCGGGTGTGTGGGCACTCCTCATCTGCACTACACGCCAAGTCTGCGATGAATGGGTATCCCTAAGACCGACAACCCCAAGTACTTGGACCCATTAATAGAACACCTTGGTGACTAAGTCCCCTTAACCTATCAGGTAACAGGACTGGTCCAAAATGGACCACCCACTAGCCGTTGGGAAACCCCTCTGGGACCCCACAAGTTATTGAAACTCAAATACATTCAAACGATTCCAATTGGGACAAATCGTTTCAAGCGATTCGCTCGAAACGAATCGCTTGAAACGATTTCAAAACTCAGGGTTGCCACAAACCCACAATATAGGACCCCTCCCATAAGGACCCACAATCCCAAAAACCCCACCCCCAACCACCCCGTCATGCTCCACGGGGCCAAAACCACACCCGAATAGAGACCACCTACTATAGCCCACTACGAAATCATTGGACAATTTGCCGAGAATCCAGAAGGTGTCGGTTTTGGGGGGGTCTGGAACAACTACAGGAGGGGTAACTAAACCCATGACTGAGACACACCCAAATGACCCTTGGGACAACCCCTGGGAGTTCATCTTCCTGACCCTGGCTGCCATCGCCCTGGGTGCCATGATCACCGTAGCTGTCCTGGCACCCACACCCCCACGTAAGGCCACCCTCAAGGCACCTACAGCTTGGCAGACCCTCCCAGAAGACCGCCACCTGGACCCAAATGACCCTACCTTTGACGGGGACTGCGGTGCTCCCATCCTGGTGAGCCCATGATTGTACTACGTGAAGGAACAAGACCCCAAGATGCAATCTGCCACGGTACCTGCCAGTACTGTTTGACCTTGGTCGAGTTCCAGGTGTGGGAATCGTCCCATACCCTTGGAGAGTGTGCGGCAGGCCCAAGTGAGTATCTGGTCCAATGCCCTACTTGTAAAGAGATCATCATCGGAACCCTAGGAAGAGCAAGTAGGTAAATGACCCTCGTCTCATGCGCCCGCTGTGGAACCCAACAGATTCGGCCTCACATGAAGGCAGCTTCCCCAATTACCCATCCGGGTCAGTTCATTTGCATGGATCACATTCCCTGTGAAGACCGGGCACTAGAACAGGGCAAACAAGACCCCTCTTGCCAGATTAACCCCGTCCTGTCCTGCGTGTGCCCCCTAGGAACCAAGTCCTGTGGGCTCATCCATGGAGCCACAACGGGGTGGGACATCAGGGTCCCTTCGAGGGATGGGGAGGACCCTACCGACGCCGGAGAGCGAGGGTCGGGTCGGTAGGAGTCAAATAGTTAAAGCCCCAATGATTTTGGACCCAAAAATATTGAAACTGAAATCCCGGCCAATACTTTGGCCCTCAACTCAACCTGACTTGGGCTCTCCGGCCAGAGTCAGTCCCGAACTCCACAGTCTCCAGCCAGTCCCTTACCAAACATCACAAACAAAGGAACCACAATGAGTTATGAGAAGCTGACATTGGATGAAGTGGAGATACTGCTCAAGGATTCCCGGGTTTCGGGATTGGCCCTCCAGCAATTAGGGAGGGAGCGATTTGGGGCTACGGCTTCTCAGGTGAGTGTATCCCGAATCAGGCTGATTGCGCTTCTGGGGACTTTTGTCAGTAATGAGCGGACCCATGATGCCATAGCAAGGCGTCATCTAGTAGGGGGCAAGTAGCCATGGCACACATGGAGTACAAGTTAGGCAAGGACCAATTGGGCAGGTGGGGTGCACTTCCCATCACGGCAGTTCACGTATATCTCCCGCAATGGGATGCCCACTATCGGGTGGAGGCGGATGATGGGCCTGATGGGGCCTGTGGTTATGGTCCTACCCTTGAGATGGCCCTTGTGGACCTCAGGGGGGAGTTACAGAACAGGGTACGTAGGGCCAGTGAGGTGCACGAGCAATATGAGACTTTGCTGGCATCTGTGGAGGATCCAATCCTGGTAGGGGATAAGGTCAAGGTGAACTGGCCAAATGGCTGGGGTGCTCGGGTTCATCTTCAGATTGGGGTGATAGTGGAACCACTCCCTCCGCTATTCCTACCAGTTGTAGTTGAGGGGGATGATGTACGGGACTCTTCTTGGGTCCTGTTTCCTGACGGGCACATTGAGCTGATTGCTCTACGCCATTTGGAGAGGGTCACTGCCTCACCTGATGTCCCAAAGGTGGATGGGGGGGGTAGTAGTCCTGCACTCGCCTGAAGTGACCAAAATCCCACGGGTGGGTCGGTCCCTAGGACAGCAGACTCTACAGGACATGATCCTATTGGGGGACACCGTTCGAGTGGCTTCTCAATGGCGACCTGAGGCAGGTCTTCCCCAGACTGGCTTGGTGGCCATAGATGGCCGGGATGGAATTGTGGTGGGTCGAGAGGGTAGCAGCCAAGTTCTAGTACAGCTTGAGGGAGAGGGTGAGCCCATGTGGTTCCTGAGGGAGGAGCTACATAGGATGCAGGCACCTACTAGGGGTAGGGAGGAAGCGAAGGCCATGACATTTGGGGTGCCTGATGAACAGCGAGAGGCTGCCATCATGGCCAACATGGGGATTGCCTGTCCCACCGGGGTCAAAACCACACTCCGACAAAATCCCCAATAGTTCCGTCAGTGATGTGGGGTAGGCGGAGCTGTTTTGGTTAGGTTTTGGGTCCGGTGGGATACGGGATGGGGGTAATAGGGGCATGCTCACGGATGATGATGATTTTGCACTCCTCCCCTCTTTAGCCTACGAGAAGATGGAACGGATCCTTCGAGAGCGGGATGCCGCCTATGCGGTTCTACGTGAGGTTTGGAGGATTGCCGACAGGGGCTGTTCGGATGGGTGTTCCCCCGCAGCTTGTGGGAAAATGGTCAACTTGATCGAGCCGGTACTAGGGCCACCGTAGGATTTCACTAAAAAGTTGTCTTCTCGTGCCGATAGGGTAGTGAGGTTAAGATGACCACACCCAAGGATCCAGCTGAGCGGATTGTCCGGCTTCGCAGGAATGCGGAGCTTCAGAATGCCCGGTACCCTCAGTACAAGGGGCACTGGGACGGTCCTGAGTGGAAGCTTTTCCTGGTCACCCAGGATATCAGGACCAAGATGGGGCTGGCCTTCCTGGCGGGAGAGGTGACCCTTGCCAAGGTCATGTTCCTGGATGGCCGGGCAGTGGTCTCTGCCTACTCGACCCTGAATGGGGTCGACACGATCCTTTCCCCGTCCAAGGGTCGCTGGCTGTGACCCTCAAGCTCCGACAAGTGGTTCAGAACCTCGTTGGGGATATTCCTGACGGTAAGTTCTACACCCCCAAGGAATGGAATGCCTCTGTGGGGGAGTGGAACCAAGTCCATCCCAGTGCTCTTCTCGTGGTGGTCCATGGAGGAGGTAACCTTGCCCCCTTCTTCGACCCTGAGGGTGACCGTGCGGTAGAGATGGATGGAGCCCTCCAGGCTTGTGGTGTGTATGCTGAGCTCTGTACGGGCTGGTATGCCGTCATCAATCCCCTCCCGGTAGCCATGCGAGGGAAGCCCGCTCTGAGGGTTGTACGATGACCGTCCAAGAACTTTTCGAGTCATTGCAGCGGATCCTGCAAAGCGGGAAGATGCCTGGGAACACCAAGGTCATACTCGATGTGGATGCCCGCCGGGGCCTCCATCGTCTTGGGGTTGATGATGGGGACAGGCTCATCCTTATGGCAGATGTCCCCGGCTCCATTTCCAATGAGCCTGCAACCCTAATTGGCTCCTTCCAGCCTGGAAGTGGCGTTCGGGTCCGGGTTCGTGAAAAGGGTCCCTTCAAGGGACTGTACGGAGAGGTCCGGAAATGTTGTACCAGCACCGGTCGGTACACAGTCTACCTGGAAGGTCTCCCTGAGGCGAACTATCCGGTCCTTTTTCGGAGCCGGGATCTAGTCCCAACGGAGGGCCTTGTCCTGGACCCCCAAAAGTGACCAATCCGAGAAAACCTAATGATTACGTCAGCCGGTAAGGCTAGCGGGGGCCATTTTGGTTAGGTTTTGACCCCGGTGGGCATCGAAGTAGGTCGATTTTCCTAAAAGTGGGGTCTCCCGTTACCAATAGGGGTAGTGATGACATGAAGATGATGAACAAGCTGACAGATATCCAATACAGTGATGAGGCTCAGGATCGTCCTCATATCTTGACCAAGGACGAGCTTGGTGTGTTTGGGGGGTTACCAATTCGGGTGTGTGTCTATCCCCGGGCAGCTGGTCCTGAGTACCGTGCCATGGCTGACTTGGGACCTGATGGGGATCTCACCACCTTTGCATCCGAGTTCTGTTCATCGATCAGGGAGGCTGTTGAGGGGCTTCGCAGGGTGGTACGCCTGGAGGTGGTTGATCGGGCCCTGGGGCTTGAGGCTGCGAAGGACCTGTTCAAGGAGCTGAGCTTCGAGGTATAGGGCCACATATGGCAATGGCCGATTTCGGTTAAAAGTTGAGACATCATACCGACGAGACGCGAGAATCGGACGGGGCATGAACTGACGTGTGAAGTTATTACACCGCACCTCGCGATTGGGATGAAGAGGCCAGATGGATCATTTGCGGTTCCTCCGTTCGCGATGGGGACGGGCAGAGCCCATGCGTACAGGTCGGATGAGGCGCAGTGTGCAATCTGTGAGCGCCCGGTGCGGTGTATGGGCGAACAAAGCCAGGAGGGGGACTACCCGTATCTTGCCATTGTGATCGACGGTGGTGCGGCATGGGGGGACCAGGACAGTGACGCCAGTGCACCTGGGTACATGGGAGAGTTTCCGGTGGGTGCAGACTGCCACCGACGATTCGTGGAACGGGGTCCTGTCCGAGACCCTCAAAAGTGACCAATCCGAGAAAACCTAATGATTTCGTAAGGCCGTGAGGGAGTCAGGGGCCATTTAGGTTAGGTTTTGACCCCGGAGGGCGTAACAGGGGACATGAGTGAGACGACGTGGGAACGCGGTGACGTGATTGCTACCTTCCTGGCCAACATGGGTCCTACCCGAGCTGAGAGGGATCGTGTGGCTTCTGCGAGCGAGGGGGTTGAGGAGTTGCGGTCTCTTGGGCCTAGTAACCATCAAGCCTGCCTTCGGGCGGAGGGGCAGGCCCGTCAGCTGTGTACTGAGGCTGGGGTCCCACTTGAGTTCGCTCGTATAGGCGGGACCGAAGCCCTGTCTGGTAGGCTGGCTCTGGTTACCGTGACCTTTGATTCTGGGAAGCTGGGCAGGGAACCCTTGGAGTGGGTCTCCAGTCCCAAGCAGGGACCTTGGAGTCGGGCCTGATTTGTGAGGGCTACAGCCGATTTCTCCATGCTGAAAGGAACTGAGCTTCGAGGTATAGGGCCACATAGGGCCGCCGTGGGATTTTGCTAAAAAGTTGGCTTCCCGTGCCGATAGGTAGTGAGGTAGCGTGGGGTCCAGTTTGGATCTCTGAGGATACAGCCCGACTGATAAAAGGATTGACCAATGACCAAGCGTGAAGTTGAGCAGCCCAAGACATCCGTAACCGTGACGTTCGAGGTTGAGAACGAGGAGATCGAGTCCTTGCTGATCAGTGCCATCGAGTCTGGCGGAATCCGGTATTGGGGGCATGTGGACTCCACAAGCTGTCCCGACCGGGCACACTACTGGGGGGTGACCATCTACGAGAACGAGGACCCCAGGCGGGAGTGTGTGATGAACCATGCTTCCATCGTGAGGGGCCTTCAGGTGATGGCCCGGGAGTACCCTGACCATTTCAAGGATGTCCTGATCAGCAACTGTGATATGGTCACGGCTGACGTGTTCATCCAATGTGCCCTGTTTGGGGAGATCGTGTACGGGTAGCCCTGGCATTGAAACTGGAGACTTGAAGAAATGAAGCCTGTTGCAAAGAAACTGTCATGGACACCGGTACTTCGCGGGGGGGTCTATTGTTCTCCGGCTTGCGGGGGAGGGTGTACCCGGGAGGCATACGAAACCGCTGGGCGGGAAGCCCAGAAGCTCCTGAAGAGGATGAGGACTGGGGGGTGGGTTGTGGACGTGTGGGAAAATCTCGGCTGGCACTATTGCCTGAGGTTCACGAAGGAGTTCTCAATTTACCCAACTGGGGATGGCCACTACATCGTGTGTGGGGAACACACAATTGTGAGCAATATCGGGCCCATGAGGGATCCGAACCAGCTGGTCAAAGCGGTTGTGGCCGGGTTACGTGAGCGTCGGGACACGGCCGAGAAGTTGATTAGTTCCATGCTGTCCGAAGACGGGCAGGGCTGAATTGGGGGCCGAATATGATTTCACTAAAAGTTGCCTCCACGTACCGATAGGATATTGAGGATACCATGAAGATTCGACTTTCGAAGGGTGAGATGGAGCAGTACCGGGCATTTGATTTCGGGTCAGGGTTCAAGTCCCTGGCGGGGCTCAGGTTAGGGCCCGCAGCTAATCTCCCTATTGCGCACACATTGGCATGGATGCCTTGGCAGCTAAAAAAGTATGTTCCGAATGTGGGACTCTGAAGCCCCTTGACGATTTTGGCCTTAACAAACGGGCTAAAGATGGGCACAAGTACAAGTGTAAAGAGTGTATGTCCATTCTCAGGCATGCACGCTACGTGAGGGACGGGGTGAAGGTTAAGGAGCAGGTTATTGCTTATCGTGCCTCCAATCCAGAACGAGTTCAGGCATGGGAGGATGCCAGGGACCCTGAAAAATATAGGGTCCGGAGTGCAGCTTATTATCAGGCTAACAGGGCAGCAGTGCGGGCCCGTCAAAATGCCCGGAACAAGGAGCACCCTGAAAGGAGACGGGCGAAGGATGCCCGGTTCTACAAATCCCACCCAGAACATTTCACTGTGAACCGCCAGCAGCGTCGGGCCAATCTAGCCAAGGTGGAGAGTACCCTCACAGGGGATGAGGTTGAGCTGGCCCTGGAGGTATCTTGTGGGTTGTGTGCCTACTGCCTCAAGCCCTATGGGGACAAACCTACGGTGGACCATGTAGCCCCAATCTCGAAGGGTGGCCCCAATGTGGCTGAGAACATCGTGATCGCCTGCAAGTCCTGCAACTCCAGCAAAGGGGTACGTGGCATCCTATGTATGGCCAATGTTGGCTGTGGGGCTGTTGTGATGGGTCGGTGACGATTTCCCTAAAAAGTCACCTTCCCGTACCGATAGTAGTTTGTAACAACAACGCGGACCGCCCAGGAGTTCTGGGGCCCGAAAGGGTGCTGATGAAGCTAGAGGGGTGCAGCTCCCCTGCCCGCGACCGAGTCTCATGTGTGTGTTGGATGTGCAGGGGTTCGATTCCCCCTAGCCCCTGGATGGGGACGGTCGGTGTGGACTGACCGTAGCTGGGTTCAATTCCTGGCCACACATGGGATTCTTCATCGAGTCAGTACAGTCCAAGTAGCTCAGCTGGTGGAAGTGGGTGTAGGAACCTAGGATAACCTACATTGAGGTAGATCAGCAGGCAGAGCAGCGGCTTTGTAAACCGTGGATGTGGGTTCGAGTCCCACCGGACTGTACTGGTTCCTAATCTTTGGCCCCTGGGGCACTTTTCTTGACTGGTCCTACCAGGACCTCAACACCATGTACTCTGGTTGGGCCCTTTAAAGCCCTGTTGGACATCATGGCCTGTAAACACATTTGGAACCGGGTTACAGCGGGGACGGGTGTGGTTGAGGTTCTGGTAGGGTCTGTCGGACCAACCCGCGACTTTGGAAAGAGACGGAAATGCCGGATTTGAAACCAACAGCCAAACGGGTCGCTACGCGTATTCTTAGGGCCATGGCCTACAGCCGAGAGACCTTCAAGGACAAGGTGGAGGAACACACGGGAGGGGCTCTGTTGGAGTTCTACAAGGCTCAGCTGGCCGAGAAGAATGGCCAGACCAAGTGGGTTGCCCATTGGAGGACTGAGGTGAGTACCCTCCTGGATCGCAACCTCGTGGTGGTGTTCCAGCATGAGGTACGGGGGTTCAAGGACACCCTGAAGGCAGCCAACGAAGTCTTCACAGCCCTAAAGAGCAAGGATGCTGGGTACCGCAGGATCGCTGAAAACACCATCAAACGGGACTATGGCATCACGAAGGTCAGGATCCACCTCGATGACATGGATACCGAGGCCTTCTGGGATCGGGTTGCAGGGGCGCTCGCCGTGGGGACTGTCCTGGACCCCCAAAAGTGACCAATTCTGAAAAGTCCAATGATTTCGTAAGCCGATGTGTCTCATTGGTGTCATTTGGGTGTGGTTTTGGGTCCGGTGGACAAGACCCAGGGGTGTGGGCTCCGTCCCTGGGTCAGCGCAACGAGCACTACAACTTCAATTTCGAGCCTACTCCGCCCTTGACATTCCGAACAGCCCCAGCGAGGATCCCAACCATGAACCCACCCCCTCAGGATGACCATGATGAGCGAGCTCGGTCTGAGGAAAGGATGTTGGTAGCTCTTCCAATGTCGATTTCCCTAAAAAGTCCCCCTCCCATACCGATAGGTATTTGAAGGCAGGGATGGACACCATATGGCTCGGGATGGGTAGTAGGTCCTGGCAGGGCATCCTAGAAAAACCCGAAGAGGCTTCTCAGGCCAGCGCGGGGTGGGATGTCCTGCTAGGCTCTATTCGGATGTCCTGAGATCGATGCGGGATCCCAACCAGCTCGTCAAGGCAATTGTGGCCCAGTTGCAGGTGCGTCGGGCCCAGACCGAGAAGTTGCTGGACTCCCTGCAGAGCCTCCCGTACCCATAGCTCTGGGAGTCTGACCAATCCATAGGTCTTGACGAAACCATTGAACTATTTGTCAACTTGAGGCTGCTGATGGTGCCCTTTGGGTTAGGTTTTGGCCCCGGTGGGCATTGAGGCAGGTCGATTTCACTAAAGATCCTCCTTCTCGTGCCGATAGGGTATTGAGGCACCTATGAATCCCATCAACGAACTCGGGCACACGTCATTCAGCGTGGTGGGGCTTTCGGCGGGGGCCAAGGCGGCGGGGTACACGATTGAGCGTGTGGTCATTGGGCACCTCTACCCCAAGAATGGCAACGTTTTCAACCCCACGCCCCGGCTTCGGTTCACGGTGTACCTGAACGGGGGCATCGTGGGCACATACTTCTTTCGTAGGGATGCCATCGAGCTGGCCAACGGGATTGTCTCGGGGAAGTATTGAGGAAACCAATGAGGCTTCATGATCGAGTTCGAGTCAAGCCCGGGCTGTGTCTTGGAGAGGACGATACAGCGGCCAGGGGAACCATCATCGCTGTGGATGATGTCCACCTGGAGTTCTTCATCCGGTGGGATGACGAGTTTGAGGATGATGCCCCCTGGTCGGAGGACGAGCTGGAACTTTTGGAGGAGACTGGGCCGTGAACAAGATGAACATGCATGTTACGGTTGCGGCAGTTGCCTACCGGATGGCCCTCAAAGAGGTTGAGGAGGCCAAGAGGTACTGGAAGGAGCTACTCGACCGTGATGTGGCTGGGGGTACGGACGGTAACTTCAACAAGGCAGTCAGCGATGCCTACAAGGCATGGAAGTTCAATGAGGCGGTCGCTGAGGTTCAGCGGCAGACCCTGATCATCACCATCGACGAATTCGGACTGGGAAAGTAGCCATGGCAAAAATCATCGGTACAGACGGATCAGTCACGGCACTTCATGGCCTGAACGGGCCAGAGCTGTCCCTGGACCAGCTGCATGAGGCTGTTGGTGGGTGGATTGAGATTGTGCGACCGCTGCCCGGTGAGCGACGGTATGTCCTGGTGGTCAACGAGGAGGGGGTCCTGAAGGGTCTGCCTTTCAACCCCACGGCGAGTGTTCTGGCAGGGCAAAGGATTGTCGGACCGGCTGTCTGGGCGGAGTATGGAACGGAGATTGACTAGCCATGAAGATCCAAGAAGCCTTGCTGAACCTGGAACGCCGTGTGGCCAAGCTCACCATGGGCACAACGCCAGGGACACAGCTGATTCGGTGTCTGGTAGTACCGGAAAACCTCCCTGCGAACGTCCACAAGGACTGCCCCAACCTGGAGCAGGGGGATTCGGCGCTTGTATGGGCCCTGCACCTGGGGCCCATGGGACGCCGAGGCCGTACGTGGTACGGGAAGACCGTCCAGATGGCCATCCGGAATGCCCAGCGGGACCTTGCTGAGGTGGAAAAGAACTGGGTAGGAGCCTCCCCGAGCTGGTGGTAGGTCGAATTCACTAAAAAGTTGGTCTACTTTCCCATGCACAGCACCAGCAAGGTGTACTTTAGTGAGTTGTCACTGGCCCGCCAGGGCATGCGGGCCCTCAAGGCGAGGGTCACCCTCGGGTTCTAACCAGAGCCCCCGAGTGTCCTGTATGCAGTGTTGCTGCGGCAGTCGGGCCAACACCTGGATGCTGTGAAGGCCGTCCGACAGGACAACATTGGGTCTGGCCTGGAAGCATGCCTCTCCTGCGAGATCACGTCACTGGCCAGTAGCGGTGAAGCCTATCGGTAGCTGACCCTATTGAACTTCATGCACTCGCATCCGGCGCTTCCAAGGATGCCATCGGGCCCCTCGACCACGCACTCAAAGGCCCCCGTACCGCGCTTGCCACAGGTGTGTTCACCACGCTTGTGGCCACAGGTGCACATGGCATCATCATCCACGTCATACTGGCCAGTGACGTGATCTCGGTTCGTGTTCTTCTCCATGGTCTCCTGCTTCAATACCCTATCGGCACGAGAATGGGGATTTTTAGTGGAATCGACAAGGGCCAGATCGGGCCCTTGTTCGAGGCTAGAAGTTGAAGTCGTAGTGCCCGTTGCGTGCACCAAGCCTCCCCGACCGCGGATCTTGCACCCGACCTGCACCGTTCGACGCCCCGCGTCATGAACCGCTCAACCTGAACATCCGTGTACCCTGAACAGCCCGTTTCCAAATCGCTCATTTGGTTTTGACGCGCTCGGGTGACTTTCCGGAGTCACCTTATTGGGATTTGACCTATGTCAGTGGGAGTTATTGAGGATTATTGGAACAGGGAAATATTGGAATCACGACTTCGCATAAAAACGATTCTGTCTCCTCCAGCACGGTCGTGCCGGATATTGAAATCATTGGGCTCTTAGTTTTGATGAGGTACCCAGGACCCCAACTGGACCCAATATGATGACGGTGCTTGAAATGACTGGCCTATTTCAGAGTTGCGATTTCGCTAAAAACTACCCCTCTCGTGCCGATAGGGAAGGAAGGAAGCAGTCATGACCAAGCACATCCTACAGCAGATCATCGATGACTCTGAGGGCTTCACCAGCCGGTCCTACAGTGGACGGGGCATGTACGGGAAGACCTGCCTGGGGGTCGAACTGGGCATGGACAACACCCTGGGAGAGTTCCTGGCTGCCCTCGTCTGGGGGGCGGAGGACAACAGCCGTCACCTGATGGATCTGGCCGAGGGCCTGCGTAGTGCCCAGACCGACAGCATGGGTTTGGGACAGATCCTCTACTTCCCCGATGTCCCCTACACGGACGAGGATGACTCGGAGGAAGACGATGACTCGGAAGAGGATGATGAGTAGGACCCGGCACGATTTCGCTAAAAAGTCCCATCCCCGTACCGATAGGTAGTTGAGGAACAACCCCATGACCACCCTGACCAACGAACGAATCGAATCCCTCGCCAGCCAGCCGGGCGTGTCCCGCAAGGCGGTTGAGAATTTCCTGTTCACCGTAGGCCCCGTCACCCGGGCCAATGTCCAAGGTATCGTCGGCAACCTCATGGCGGATGCCCGCTCCTACCGGTGGTCACAGGAAACCATCCAGGCCATCCGGACCGGCATCATGGACGCCCTGTCGTAGATCTATCTGACCCTCTGACCCAACAATCCCTCAGGAGTCCCTCCCATGACCCTCGACAAGATCGCAGATGCCTTCATGGCCCGCCATGCCCCCAAGCACCCCCACCTCAGGGAGTTGCTGTTCTATATGGGGCCCGTACGGAGCGAGAAGGATGCCCTGGCCATAATCAACCGGCTACCCATGGAGGATGTCCACAAGCTCCTCGAACTCCAGGATCTCCTCCAGGGCATGGTGGATACCGCCCGCCAGATCAATGCCCTGTCGGCCCAGTCCAGCAACTAGCCTAGGGTGGGGGCACCGATTTCACTAAAAAGTCCTCCTCCCGTGCCGATAGGTAGTTGAGGACATCATGAAGAAACCCCCCGCAGTCAACAAAATCAGCAAGCTCCTGACCGAAACCTCTGTTGGCAAGCTCGTGATGATGCTCGCAAATGACCCAAACATGGTGATATCGGTGGACCTCATCAAAACCATAAAAGGGGAGCCGGGCAGCGCGGAGGCGTGGCTAGAAATCAAGGCATTCATGAACGCCCGGCTCGGAGTCCAGGAGCCCAAATGAAAACAAGTACCGGTAATTATGTGACCATGGGCACCACCAAGGAGCCGATTCTCATCTTCCCCAGCCAAACAGGCAGGAACCCGGGGAGGGGACCTGCCTGTTCCAATTTCGGGGCTCCCTACTTGGCCTATGCCCTGACCGGGTGTATGGCCCCTACCCTTCGCTCCAAGTTGATCCGCCTAGCCCAAGAGAACCCGGCTCTCCGGCCCCATCTGTTGCCCTTGCTCAAGACCGCTGGCGGCGCACCCATCAACCTGATGGAGCATATCAAACGGGCTTGGGATGCCAGGGAGGCTGCAATCCTGGACCTCAGTGAACAGTACGGGATCGACTATGCTGAACATGCCATGGAAATCCAGAATGGTATCGGCAATGGCATTGGCTTCACTGTTGCTGACATCACTATAAAGTTCCCTAAAGACCCCAACGGGGAACGCAGTGAGGCATCCAAAGAGGTAGGACGCCTCCTGTGGCTCCTCGGGGCCATTGACTTCCTGTCAAGCCAAATCAACAAGTCCCAAGATCCAAGCCTTCGTTGATCCGGGAGGAGCTAGGTGATTTCCCTTGACAAGGTTCCCCCAGGGGATGCCCCTTCTGTGGGCGATTTCTCTTGACAGGCACCTGACCCTGTGGGCCAACGGCCGGGTCCGGGAACCAACCATTCGGCAACTCCTAATAGTTGGTGGCATGTCAAGCACCAAATTCGTACCAGTCGATTTCTCTTGACAGACGAATTGGCTTGACAGGGGTAGGGGCACCATGGGGGGTCCGGCCCCTTGCGGGCATGGGGTGCGGGGCATGTCAAGGGCAATCGTATGGGATGATGTCAACAGAAAAATCGACGTACGATTTCACTTGACAGCACTGATTCACTTGACATCGCCCGTCCCCCGGGTCTGTAGAACCGGTTAATAGACTTACATGTGGGTCCCATGTAGGCCCAGGACCTACATTCAACCGACATTGGAATAGGGACACCAATTTGGAAAACCCCTTTGATATCCAGGTATTAGCCCCTGATTCCTATAGTGGAACCTATTAAACTCCCCGAAAGCCAAGGCCAGGACGAGTTGGCTCAATTTCTTGGCCTGAAAATTTTGGACTTTTGATTAGGAACCCCAAAGGGCGACCTAGGCTCTCCGGCCCTTGTCTGGTTCCTGTGTCACATCCCCCCTGTCCTCTCCCACTAGAGGTCCCTTTTTCCTGAAGGAGGCATTGGAGGATGTTCTGTCCACCCTCCCAGTCGTGGAGGGTCCCGAACTCTTGGAGTTCTTGCCAGCGGGCTTCCTTCTGGGCTTGTAGCTGGTCCTGTGAGGGTTCATTGTCCATGAGGGCCCATTCCTATTTAAATTCTGCCGATTGCCACAGCAATACGTTTTCGGCCGATTTTTCTACCCAGAAATTTTTGGGTCCCGATTTGGAATGGGGGGACCTAGGCTCTCCGGCCCTTGGTCGTCCCTTTAGGGTGCCGAGACGGTGCTCTGAGCCACCACCCGAATTGTCCTGGCTTCCCTGACCATCTTGGCGTACTTGCGGACGGTGGCGGCGCACATGAAGGTATCGGGCAGGGCGGTGAGGGCGTCGAGGATTTGCTGGTCTGGGGGGTTACCTGGGGTGGTGTCCAGGGGGATGGATCCGCTGGCCTGTGTGGGGGCCTTGGTGGTGGGCTCCTTGGGAGCCCGTACCATGGAGGCGAACATGCGTCCTTCGGCGATCAGGCGAGCGCGGTTTCGGTTCCAGGGGTCGTTAGGAGCACGGATGGCGTAGCCGAACTGGATGGCCTGTGGGCCATTGGCTTCAGATACCGTCATGTAGGCGACGGTCACTCGTGGGTTGGTGGACTTATTGAGGCGCAGGTACATAAACTTCATCAATTGGCTCCTGTTGAGGGTAGTTACACCCTTCTGGGCCACCATTCTGGGGGTTGCCTTGTTTTCCTCCATGAGGCGAACCGTACTTTGTCTTCGGTGTAGAATCGGCGATAGGCGGTAACTGGGTCGTTGCCCCTATACTGTGGGGGCATCACTTGGGGGAAGGGTGTTCTTGGTTGGTTGATTGGGTAGTTGGAGTAGATGCCCCACCTTGCTAAGGATCTCTTGGATGACCGTTTGGGCGCCGTGTGGGTGCAGGTACCTGAAGTTAAATTCGTGGCACAGGGCCATACCGTGTTGGGATGCCTAGGCGAAGTTTTCCAGGGACTCTCCTATCCAGCGGGTGCAGGGGTGGTTGGGGTGGGTGGTCTTGTATCCCACGTCGAATCCATGTGCCCGTGCGACCGTGGATAGCATTTGAGCGGTTTCGGTTGGCATTTTGACGACATGCTGGTCACACATCATGTGGGATGCGAGGGTGGGGTTTTCGTGAAGGATGAAGAGGTTCATTGGGGTTGCATCACCCGAACATGTCCAGGATGGAGCCTGTATCGGGTGTGGTGGGGTTCTTACCCTCAGTTGCCCCCTCCACCTTAGTTGCCGCCTTGGGGGCAGCCTTTGGTTGGTTGTAGTTTTCGATTCGTCCCTTAGCGATCTCGAAGTAGGGTAGCTCCTTCTCGATGCCAATGAACCGGAACCCCTCAAGTAGGGCGGCGATACCGGTGGTACCACTGCCCAGGAAGGGATCCAGGATGGTCCCACCGGGTGGGCAGATTAGCCTGCAAAGCCAAACCATAAGAGATTGTGATTTTACGGTGGGGTGATTGTTACCCTCGCCCCGGTCACCTTTGGAGGCTTTGGCGCAGTAGAAGAATCTACTGGCTCCTCCTGTGTCCCCTAGCCTCCCCATGGGTCTGGGTCCAGACAGGTCATAGGAGGATGCTTCATAGGTTGAGGTTACTGTTTTGTCTCGGGCGGCTCCAGCACTGTGCATGCCTCCAGCAAGGCTCTGTTCGTCCAACATCCGTACGGGGCAATCGGGGGTGCAATCCCAGGCGGGTACGGTTTCGGTGCCATCGGGGTCTGCGTGGCCATACTCACCGTGGTCCTGGCGTTTCAGCCCCCCACTGTAGGAGTCCAGCACGGTCCCGGCATCTGTATTCTTGAAGGTGGCAGTACCGGTCTTGACCTTCCTGGTGCCTACTTCGACGCAATCCTCGTTGTGGCTGAGGACGGCGTTTGCGGGCCACCTGCCCTGGGACACTGTCGTGGTTGTGTACTCCTTACCTGAGTGACCCTTACCCTCACCATGGGACATACAGCCTTGAGCCCCCTCACTTGAGTAGTTGTTGATAGGGCGAGACTCACATCCAATTCTACACCCATCGATATTGAGCGCCCCGGTTCCATGGGCCAATACATTGGCTGCTACGGTGCCTTCAAGGGGCTTACGGAACATCCACCAGTCTTCACTAGAAGGTTTCAGTGCCGTCCCCCAACCGTCCCACTTCTTAGCGGCGTCGGTGGAGGGGGCTGTGATCTGACATTCGGCGTCAGAATTGTTGAGGCTGCCATCGTTCGCCGAGTTGAGGGTGTTGCGCCCTTTTCCAGGAGCCACAGAGTATCCTGGTTGCCCCACCTTCGACCCAACCACTTCCCTCTCGGCTCCGGCCTGTTTGTCCAACGCCTTGCTGACATCCAACGATTTCGGAAATCCCTGCCCATTCAAATGCGTAATTTTTTCGCGTACTTCCCAGCCAGCATCCTCCCAGGCCCAGCCGGTCCAATGAGATGTGCGACCAATTGCCCACACGAGGGCATGGCCACCGGGCTTGATGACGCGGATGCATTCACGAGATATCTCGGTCATCCAAGCAACCCACTTGTCCCGCCCACCCTTGTCCTTATCCCAATCCTTGCCCATGAAGTTGATCCCTGCCGGGGGATCCGTAACGATGGCGTCCACGGAATTGGCTGGTAGGGACTTGAGGACATCCAAGCAGTCCCCGTGGTGAAGGGTGTATTTGGTTGGGGCGGCGGAGGGGGGTGTCAGGTTGGTGTTGGTCATGTGTTAGAGTCCCAGTAGGTCTTCAAAAGATGTGGTGTCAGTGGCGGGGACTTCGGTGGTGGTGGTGGTGGCTGGAGGGGCATCCCCAACGGCTACAACAGTTACCCCCACCCCACCTAGCCTGTACTGGGTCATGGCAACGTGACGGGGATCAATATCAATGGCGATGACCCTGAACCCAACATCCAGGAGTGCCTTGGCTTCAATGCCAGTTCCACAGAAGGGGACAATGGCAATGGGGTTGGTGTGTGGGGGCAAGGACAACAACTTGGCGTGGTAGATGGCGAGTCCATACGGCTTGACGGTGGGGTGTTGGTAGACCTCACGGGGCTGGTTGCACAGGGGGCAGTTGGGGGCCCGATCCTTAGCCTCCTTGGCTGGCACCACGGTGTCGTGGGCTGGACAACTATCGGTACATGTCAAGTAGGCCAACCTGTCATGGGCAGATGCTTTTGGGGCATACTTAAAGCGGGCGGTCTGGGCGAAATCGTTGTCCTCTAATGGCTCCAATGTGGTGGTGCTTGAGATGACAGGGGGCGCACAACCACACCACGACTTCGGGTTTAGTGTAGTCTGTGTGATGCCGGTGTTTGCCTGGGGACCCGCAGGCACAAGGTTGTGGATCTGGATTTGCGGCCTGGGCTTTTCGATAGAAGTCACTCCAAGACATAGCTGGTGGTCGCACCTGGAAGATGGCTGCACAGGATTTTGAGCAGAACCGATTGCGTCCAAGACGACATGACTTCCCACACTGTTGACAGGTGGGTCTGTCTGTTCTAGCGGCTTGATTGGTGCATTTCCGGGAGCAGTATTTCCGTTTATTGCAAGCGAAGTCAGATCATACTTTTCCACAGGTCCCACACTTGAAGTCCTGTTTGGGTTGTTGCCCTCTTGACCGGTTCCGCCCACAGTCCTTGAACTCCCAGCAGTTGAGTTTCTTTTGGTTCATGGCTCTTTGTTTTCAAGGGTTACCCCCCAACAGGATTGTTGAGGGAAGGGAGTCGAACCCCTACAGGTCCACAGGTCCTCCTAGTCCCAACTTGCCGGTGAGGGTTGGACCTTTCTTACTGGGTGGGCCTACTGGGCCATGCAGGCACAGGCCACACACAAGGCCTGAAGAACGTTGAGACCGGCCTTGAGGGATGCCGGTGAGACCTGCTTCTCGGCCGTGAGCAGGATGTGGCCTGACATCACCGAGAAGGTACCCAGGAACATGCCGTTCCGGTGAACCACCACCAGAGGAGACTTGGAGGTTTCCGTGGGGCCGATGGCATCGAAGTCCCAGCAGTCCTGGAGGGTCGCCGGGCTTGAGATCCCGGTGCAGCAGCACGCTGGTGGCCACGCTGCCTTGCTGGGGGATCCAGGTGCTCATTTGACCTCGATTTCATGTCCCATGAGCCGGGCAGTTTCCCCGGACTTGAACTGAACCGTGTAGGGAACCCCCTCGGGACAGAATCCGATTACCTCCCCCACTTCTTGGGTTGAGATAACACGGACCCGGTCTCCCACCACAATCCGTACCCCGTATTGGAACCGGAAGGATGCCTTGAAGGTATGTGTCTTCTGACATGCCTTGCAGGTGACCTGCAAAACATCCTGGGTCTTCTTAGTATCTGCCCCGATAGGCCGAAGGCAATCCGTCACCACATTACCCTGTCCATAGAAATGAAGAGTGTCTTTCATGACTGCTACCTCACAACCCTATCGGTACGGGAAGGGGACTTTTTAGCGAAATCGACCCTTAGACCTGTGACCACTCGAAGATAAACCCAGCCTGTGTCCCGTACCTGCGAACGGTGTCTTCCAGCTCCCGGGTCATCTCAGCAACCGCCCGAGACTGGGCTACGGGGATCCCGTTCCGGAGCGCGAACGCCTGAGCCTCAACGACGTTGAAGCCAGCCCTAGCGATGTACTCCCGGGCCTTGTCGCGAGCATGGGTGTCATCCTCGGGCAGGAACGCTGGGCGTGGATCCCCACAGCTCTCACATTCGAGCTTGGTGATTGGGTGGGTCTTGGTACAACTGCAAGGCCAAGTGGTCGGGCTCATTGTCATTCCCCTCAGTCGATCTGGTAGTAGCAGGTGACCTTCCAGCCACGCTCGCGAAGGACCTTCTCCATCGCTTCTCAATACCCTATCGGCACGGGGAGCACAATTTTTAGCAAAATCGACTAGGCCCCGGCCTTTTCCTCAAGGGACATTGTATCCTCCCTCTCTACCGGCTCCATACAACCAGCGCACCACAGCTTCCCACCGCGCTCGATAAGGGCAGCTTTGTCGCACTTGCGATGGTACATCCACCGGTTGTGGTCCAACTCCCCGTCAACAACGTAGATGTCCTCGCCACAGTGGGCGGCTCTAGGCCACAGCAGATGGACCCCCACCTGGAACCCGGCCGGACATGCCTCCCTGACCAGCTTCGTGAATTCCTGGACGAGCAGGTACTCCTCCCGGGTCTTCTCGTCGAAGCTGTAGTCCAGGCAGTACGCCTCCAGGGCTGCCTCCTTCCAGTCCGCCGCCAGTAGTTCTTGGAATTGCTCCAAGGTAGGATACCAAGCATGCATCTGGATATGTACGTAGCTGTCAGTATCTTTGATGGTACTCATCGGTTCCTCTCAGCCCCACCAAGAGCCGGTGCCCTTCCAGGCATTGATGCCCATGACCGTGCCCATCGTCAAAATCAATACAACCAGTACAATTGCTTCTTGGGTGCTCATGCAGGATGTTACACTCAGGCACCGGAGGAAACCTAGCCCAATCGGGCACTAAGTTCCGCCTTGTATTCTTTACTCATGGGTTACAACCGTTCCAGAAAAGGGACCAGGATTCTTGGGGACGCAATGGCGGTGTTGGACAGAGTGTGTTGGTTGCCCTTGATGTTGAACCGGCTGGTCTGTTCATCGGCGTAGTAGGTACAGGAATGGGTTTCGAGCCACCCGTAGGTTTGGGTCAGGACTTCAATGTCAACCTTGTGGTGGTGGTATCCGGAGTCCTCGTGGGTGACATCCCGAACACGCCATTCAATGTTGTGGGCTTGAAGGAACGCAGTGGCATTCTCTACGAGCATGTCGAAGCGGTCATGGGCATCCCGTTGGTAGCAGAACACGAACTGCTCCATCTTGGTGAACTCACGAAGCCACTTGAACCCCTCAAGGACGGGCTCCTCTCGGAAGCATTGGTTCTTGGCATAGAGGAGTTGGGGCGATACCTTCTGGCCCCTGAACCGTTCAAGGATCCCCTGTTCGGCTGACCCTGATAGGGTGAAGCCCCGGGTCGGGAAGGTCTTGTTGTGTGGGATGGTGCCATGTCGGCAAACAGGTCCTGCTCCAACGCTGAGGTTTCAGCGTCCGGGAAGAAAACCCCGTTACGGATTTGGGACAGGTCCAGCATCAGCTATAGCCACTTCGCTGCGGAGTTTTGAGAAGGTGACGAGTTGGTCCAGGGTCATTCCGTAGCGGGCTGCCACTAGCCCGCAGGCCCCGATGATATCTGAGAGCTCGAACATGAGCATGAGGTCTTGGCCCTGTTCTTCGGCGTCCAGGGCCTCCTCCAGCTCTTCAGCGATCTTGGAGAGGTTCCCGAGTTGGCCTTTGGGGATGTGTCGAACATGCCAGCTAGTCATCGGGGTCCTGTCTTGCCCTGTAGGCTGGACCTAGCCAGTCCGGGTGGGCGGCTCGAATTAGGAAGCTGTGGACATCTGCAAAATCCGGTACAATGGCATGAGCCTCATGACGCAGCCTATTGAACTCAGCTTGGGTCCAATCCCCATTAGCAATCAGCCGTTCCATCTCCTGGCTCAGAGAATGGATTTGGTCAAGAGCCTTTTCGGTGGGTCGTTTAGTCTTCATCATCCCAGGACCCCTCTGGCATCGTGGGCTGAGGCCTGGGAATTGGTTTGGTGAGTTGGCATTGAACGTCCACGTGACCACAATGCTGGCATTGGACGAACATGTAGTTGAGTTCTTGGGCGGCACGTAGGGAGGCGGTGTGCGTGAAGGCCGTACCATCATTGCCAGACCGGCTGCCAAGTGATTCGAGGATACGGGAAGCCACCTCACTACCCCCAGGGCTTTTCGTGCTATGGCAGAAGTCCCGGACCGTTTCCACGCATTCCGAGAAGGCATTAGTACGGGCCTCTTGGATGGCTTGGGCGATCTTCGCAACGAGGGTTTCCCAATCGGTCTCCTGGAGGAGCCTTCGAGCTTGAAGGGTATACTGGTCAGGGTCCAAGATTGGTCTCCTCAGTTGTCATTCTGTCACACTGGAGACGGAACCCAATAATTTTGATGGGTTGCTGGAAGTAGAAGGGGTGGTTATCCCGGCCACTCTTCTCGTATTCCGCGAGAGTGGGCTTAGGGTCCTGGGTTTTGGCAGCAAATTTGTAGGCCCATTCCTTGATGAGCTTCACTTGCTCGTCCGTGGGTTTCTCATTGGTTCGAAGCTGGACCGATTGGTAGGCGGGACAGAGGTACTTCTCGGCTTTGGCGGGGGTCAGCTCCGAGAGCTTCTTGTGCTCTCCATGCCCGTTGTTCCCATAGCCGGGAGTTGGACAGATGTGGGCCAGCTCATCGCCATGCTCCCCAGGCCACTCCATAAAAACTTCAGCTAGGGGGTTCCTGGGGTCATCGTTCCAGTAGACGTTCCGTTCCTTTCGGTTGACACCATGAGCCTCTCGGAAGTCGTGGATCAAGTCTTCCCCTCGAATTGTTTCCAGACCGGTGATGTAGGCCCCCATCTCACGTTCGAAGTTACCCGAGTAGCTGTCCGTGTCGATGATGATTGACCACTGTTCTTCAGGAGGAGTGAATTGCATGTGTGTCCAAGAATATTGCAGGGTTGTCCAAGAATTGAAAGGTCTTCTCGCGCACCGGGGGTATCTAATCCCCGCGTTGAACCCAAATCGGGACGGCCGAAGTGTTCCATGATGGGAACGGGTGACCTATCCATGCAGCGTGTTTTGCTCGTGGCTCCAGACCTTGCCTAGCTTACACCCCGAGGGAACCGTTGGGGCGGGAAATCGTCACCCCAAGTAGCATCAAGCATCACTCAAGCAGCAGCCCCTTTCGATCTAATACTTCATAGACTGCTTTGAGTATCTTGACCCTCTCCCTAGGTTTGAGGTGCTTCTCAATAATGGACCAAGTGGTTGTCAGGGTAAGCACTGTTTCCATGAGTTGCTGATTGGAGCGCATGTGAACCCGGAGTTTAGGGGCTAAACGCTCTGCTGCATCCACCACTTCCTGCATGAAGGCCCGGACTTCACCTGGGTCATTGATGTAACCCTCCCAAACAGCCTCCCCTTTTTCAATCACGTCTCTGGGATTGTAGGAAAGAGATGGCGGGGCCACCTCGGCCATGTGGGTAACTTCATGGAGTAGAACTGCATAGATGCCATAGGGGAGGCACCCTGGACTGGAGCACTCCCATACGGGAGACATTCGATCCGACCATTTGGTGGGCACCAGGAAATCCTCGGGGGATAGGGCTCCATTGATCCACACATTGATTTCTCTTGCTGCACGCCCGGCACTTCCGCTTAGTACAGCAACCCCCTTGCTCCTAGAGGATCGGGCATGGATCTGGACACGAACCTGATCGGAACTCCTCTGGTCTGCCTTCTCAACCTGAAGGGTTGCTTGGGCGATGTGGTCCACTGACCCTATTGGGTCATTCTGCTGGGGTTGGCGTTTCAACCATTTGCTGATTGATGGGATGAGGTCTGTTTGCACGAAGTGCTGAAGGGCCTGTTTGTCAATATAGATTGGTCTGGAGGCCAACAAATGCCGGAAGGCAACCCGTGCAGGGTTAGGGTCCACAGGAATGATTGACTCTGCCATTTGGACTAGGCCCCGGCGACTCTAGCCAGAGTCATAGCCCTGGTATAGAAGATCTGGGACATGGACCGGATGATATGGATGTCAATGCCCGGGACTTCATCATGGTCCTCGAAGGCCCGACCGCGACGTAGGGCTTTGGCGACGCTGTCAATGGAGTTGGCCATCTGGTTGGCCAAGGCACTCATCTTAATGGCGTACCCGGGGACTTTGGCGGCCTTCTTGATCAAGTCTTCGGCCCGTTGACGGTCCTTGGCTTCTGGTTGACTCGTGCCATTAGGAACCTTGGTTGCCCGTTCCGCTTCCTTCCAAGTTACCTTCAGGGGAGGATACTTGGAGGATGGCCCCTGGGACGGCTGTGCTGGGGGCGGCTCGGGCTTCCTTGGTGGTGGCCTTGGGGGCGGAGGCGGTGGTGGCCTTGGACGGGTCCTGGGGGGTGGACTACGGTAGCCGCTACCCGGGTAGGTCCCGGAGGTGGGGTTGGGACGGGAAATAGTGACCCCATCTTTCAACTGTGTCCAGGCCTCAATAATTGGTACAGCCTTGGCGATGTCCCCGCCCCTATCCGGGTGGTGGATCATTATGAGGGTCCGGAACGCCTTCTTGGCATCCTCAACACTGGCTGTGGCAGGAAGCCCCAGGACCTTGAGGGCCTCGTCCGTGTACATTGGAACGGTACGGGCAACTCTAGATACCCAATGGGAGTACGCAATCCGCCATGCTGCCAATTTGTCGAGGGGCATACGGGGTGCTGGGGATAGGGGGAATAGGGGTCCCTGCAACAATTCGCCGGTTAGTCGTTGCCCGGTGCCCGTCCAGGCAAGGTTTCGCCAGTTAAGAGTGTACGATAAGCAACATTCCGGGAAGTTGCTTATCGCCGACATTTGGGTGTAAGACCCTAAACTGGCTATCCAAGGCCCCCAAGTATGACCCTTCGCTCCAAGCTCATTCGTCTGGCACATGCCAATCCCGAGTTGCGTGGGCAATTGCTTCCGCTATTGAAGGAAGCGGCTGGTGGCCCCAAAAAGAGGGACGTGGATGAAGAGGCCATTGCCAAATGGATGCCATCTGCATTGCGACGTGAGCAACGGGAGGTGGCCCTACGGGACCAGTACCACAACAACCTCCAGACTCCAGGTACGGAAGAGAACCAGAGGCACCAGACGATCCTGGACAATCAGGCAAAATGGGAGAAACTAGAGGGTCAATGGATCCTTCGGGTACCAGGGCAACCCGTGGCAGCCCTGCCTACGACTGGGAAGCAGAATGCAGCCCAGTTTGTAGCTTTTGATCTCAAGACCCGCAAGGAACTGGCCCTACTGTCAAAGCGGGAAGTCTTTGGATGGCTCACGAAAATGGCCCTGTTGGACACCTAATGAGCCCTCAGGCCAGTCCCATCAAGGTTGCCTTCCGGCATCTCCTCCAGGGAGCCAAGACTCTCAACCTATCCAACTATGACCTTGAGGGGCTCCCTGAGGGGAAACCCACGACCCTCTACCATGGCACCACGGCTTTCTTCAAGACCTTTGACATGAACCGTGGCCGGGACGAACTGGTCAACAAGTTTTACGGCCGGGGAATCTTCCTAACTCCCTACAAGCACGTTGCTGAGAAGTACGCAGAGGCCAACCGCAACATTGGGTTCGACCCCTCAATCATTGATGATCTCAAGAGCCAGAACCGCAATGCCGGTGGGATGCTGGAGGCCCTTTACAAAGGGGGTGTTGACGCATGGGAGACGTATCCTCGGGCCACAGGCTTCTGGAACGACAATCCTACTCCAGGTCAAGGGACCCTCGACACAATGGGATTTGAGAAGTTCTTGGGAGTAGACCCAAACTCTATCAATGACGTTGCCGGGTACATCATTGGTAGCAAGGTAAAGCCCCTTGGGAGTGGGGAGTCCCCACTGGACATGTTTGGTGGGGCACCGACTGGGGCTCCCGGCTACCTCTACGACACCTTGGATGAGGTGGGCCTGGACTCATCGGCCTACCGCCCCAAGGTCTATACGGTTGTGGCTACCGTCTTCAATACCCTCATCACATCCAGCAAGGCTCAGGCCAAAAGGGCCAAAAGCCGGGGCTATGATTCGGTCATCTACTACGGGTCAGACCTCGTGAGTGGTGTCCCCGAAGTGGCCGTGTTCGATCCCCACAAAGTGAAGATCACCCACGTTGAAGTGATCGACTAAACTACTCGCACCGTTTGAACCACCAGTTGTACTCAACCCGACCATGGGTGCCTGCCATGTTGAGTACCCATCCCACTGAGGCGAACTTCTTCTGGTAGTGGGGATCGGAGAGAACCTTCTCTATCTCATCACAGGACTCCCCTGCGGAAGTGAACCGCCCAAATGCCTTCAGGTACCCCTCAGTCAAGTAGTTGAGGAATGCATCCCGGTCAGTGAATTGGAACGTGAGTGGACCCTCTTCGACCCCCACCCACCTGTCACGCGAATTGAAGAACGCATTGTCAATGGTGGTAAGCGCCCAATGGTTGGCACGGGCTGCGAACACATCGTGGATATGGGAAACAGTAACGGTTATAGTCATCGCTTCTGGTCCTTCTTGAGCGCACGGTTGAGTGCTCGAACAACCTTCTCGGCCCACTTCATCGCATATGCCTCGGAGTACCGGGCAGACAGGTGAGAGTCCAGGGTGACACGTCCTGGGGACGCCTTCTTGCCACGGCGCAACTCAATAGACCAGCCCTTTGGGTACCTCCGAGTTACAGAGATCCCCCACCCGTGCCAAGTGGCATACTGGCATCCTTCGGCCAAGGTTCCCCAAGTGATAGTGCGGCTCATAGGACGTACTCCGGGTCAAGGTGGATGGTGGTGATGTGAAGGTCTTGGATGAACCATGGGACAGAGTTCAGGGCCACAAACATGTCCAGGTTGTACTGGGCAAAGGGGGCTGTGGGATGGCAGAGCACTTCCTTGGGGACCCAACGAACAAGTCCCTTCTCGGTTGTCTGGATCCTTGACCCATGTGTCTTGCAGAGGAAGGTGCTGGTCATGTAGTCCACCCCATTGGGGCCCCCTCCAGGACATAGTGCGGTGAAGAAGGGAGGTGCCCCATCTGGCAAAGCCACCAGCCCGGTCTCCTCGAAGAGTTCCCGGTAGGCTGTGAACTCCAGAGACTCCTTCCCATCTACCTTGCCCCCGGGGAGTCCGAAGGCATCAGGTCTATCCTTCCTGGATACTGCCAGGATCAGGCCAGACTCGTGAATGATGAGCGCACATGCTGCAAGGGGGATGGGGTTCATTGGATCCTACCAGCCGCTGCTTCCGCCACCACCACCGAAGTCACCGCCCCCACCACCGTAGCTGGAGTCATTGGAGCTTGAGCTTGACCCGCTGTCCCAGCTACTCGAACTTGAGCTGCTTGAACTCGAACTGTCGTTGTTCAGGTACACGAAGGTTGAGCTACTCCCACTCCCACCGTAGCTTCGACCACTGCTGTAACCGTAGCTGCCCCGCTCGTCTCGCGCCATCCACCACAGCATCAGTAGGAACAGAAAACCCCCCAGGATGATGAACAGAATGAGCACGGTATGGTCCCCACTACTGTGCTGTGCGGGCATTGGATGGTAGCGCCAGCCAGCCTGTGTGACCATCTGAGGGTTCCCCCCTGTGGCCACAATCAGGGCACCCACGATGCCCCGCAGGCCATCTCCGAACTGGCTGGCCCGGAAGGATGGGCGCATGCTGTCCAGCAGTTCGACTGCCTGTGAATCGGTCACCTGGGCTTCGAGCCCTGAGCCGACTTCGATCCGTGATCGGTGATCCCGGATGGCCAGCACGACTAGGACCCCATTGTTCTGCCCGGCCTGCCCTCCACGCCATTGACCCGCAACTCCGTTGGCGAAGTCCTCAATGGGTTCCCCATTGGTGGTGGGCACCGTTAGCACGGCAATCTGGACATGGGTCCGCTGGAAATGGTCCAGCTCCCGGGCGGCAATATCCTCAACCTCCGCTGGAGTCAGGACTCCCGCAAGGTCTGTCACCGGGTGGGTGATGGCCGGGTAAGCGATGGCCGACGTAGCAACGGTCAGGGTGAGGAGCACAGCCAACATGCTGAGCCCGAAACGAGAAATCGAATTCATGGGGAAACCTCGTTGGAGTAGGGGACATGGTGGGGGAACCCACGAGAAACGGATGGATCGACTAATTCTGCGTAACGGTTGTAGTTGGCCGCAGCCTCATCATAGCGGCGGATGGCAATGTGAACTCGGTTTTCAGCACCTGTGATCTCGGCATCCCTGGCACGGATGCGTTCTGCCCGGCTTCGTTCCAGAGCGCGATCCCGTGGTGAAAGGGGGGCTTCCCAAACGTCACGTTCCCTTGGGGCTGACATGCCACTCACTTGCTCCCAGTAGGCCACTATGTGGGCTTCTCTCTGGGTGGCTGAGTAGATGTCCGCCCGACGTTGGCGTACGGCTTCCATGCGGGTCGTGAGTTCGTCCCTTACCCTGTTGCCCTGCGCGTGCATGAGCCCAAGGCCACCAAGAAACGCGACCAGAACAACCCCAACCACCGTGGCAGCCCTCTTGGCAAATGTTTTCCGTCCCTCAACTCTGTAGGCCCGCTGAGCTGCAACCCGCTGTTGTTCCTGTTCGGCCTTCTGGACGGATGCTTCAGAGACATCTCATGTGATCCTCAATCCCCTATCGGTACGGGAAGGGGACTTTTTAGCGAAATCGACCTAAGAATTCGACTGTGAGATTTTCACACAGTCCCGGAGCCGATACCAGTGGGACCCGAGTTGGGTCAAGACCCTTGCTGCATCGCCCGTAGCAATCATAACGATGCCAGCGGTGTAGGCCCTCTCATCCCCCTGCTTGGGAACGTAGACCTTCATCCCCTCCTCCACCCAGGGGATGGATTCAATATACACGGACTCCCCCTTCGAGTTCTTCCAGTCGCTCATGACTTACCTTCCAGTATCTTGACCATCATCCTGGCGATCTTCTCTAGGTCCTGCCCCTTCTCGATGTCCCCAAGGGCGATCTCCATGGCCGGGATCAGCACCTCACCAAGGCCAGACACATAGCTTTCGCGAGCTAGCTCCTTGTCGTAACCCCGATTCTCGCGGATGCAAGTTTTGCTGTACTCCATCTGGTCCAGGGCTTCCTGGAGGGCGATGGCACTCGGGTTGGTTAGGGGTTTACTCTCGGTTGTCACACCTGGACCGTGACAATGTCGCCCTGGATGCCACCGGTACCAAGGGCGATCTCGGGGTGGTCGGCCAGCCAGCGCATCGCCCCACCCAGGGTCTTGTAAACACGAGCGAGATCCTGGTGAGGAGTGGACCAGCTACCGTCCACCTGGGTCCGGGCCGCCACGTAGGTTTTGACGTTCGTGGTGGTGTGGGTAAGAACGATGATGTATGTGGGCTTCATAGTGGGTGGGTCCCGCTTTCAAATACCTATCGGTATGGGAGGGGGACTTTTTAGCGAAATCAACTAGGGGCTCACACCGATGAGGGCAAGCAGGCTGGTGAGTTGCTGGGTGTTCGATGTGGCCGAGAGGCGGTGGTCATCATCCACAAGAACCAGGGTCGCCTGGGATCCTGCCACTAGGTTCTGTGAGTGCCCTACGGGAACCACAGCATCACCCCTACCATGGACCACCAGTACCTGCTTGGTGACTTCGCCCGGGAGACCTTCGAGCCCTTCCCAGTGAAGCTGGTACCCGGTTCGCTCCGCCATGAGTTCGTGACCGGGGCATAGCAGTAGGGTGGGGCCAGCCCAGAGCCCACGGAGCAACAGCTCAACGGCCACTGCCCCTCCAAAAGAAGACCCCACGATGGCATCGATCTTATGGGTTGCCAGTGCCTGAAGCTGGATCATAAGGCTTTGCTCGAAAAGTTGAGCGCCCTCTGGTCCCTTCAGGTCACGGATGGGAGGGCAGGGCATCTGCTCGGAAACCACCGTGAATCCCGCAGCCTCAAGGGCCTCAGTCTTCGCCCCCCGAGGGCCAGACTCCAGGCCGTGGATGTAGAGTAGGGTGGTCATGTTCATGTCCTCAATACCCTATCGGCACGAGAGGGGAGATTTTTAGCGGAATCGGACCTACCTACCGGGGGAACAGGCTGGTCTCTGTAACATGCTGGATGGCATCCCGCGTGTTCTGGTTGTGGTCCTCACTGTAGGTGTCTGCCTCACCTTTATCCGAGAAGGCCGCGTAGGCGAACCCACTGTCTTTCCCGAAGACACAGTGAGCCGCTGTGTCCTCATCCCACTCCACGTAGGTGAACTCGAACTTGTTGCTCTTCCGCGGGGAGTAGCTTTTCTTGGCTGGCTTCTTCATGTTCATGTCCTCAATACCCTATCGGCACGAGAGGGGAGATTTTTAGCGGAATCGCCTATACCCCTACCGTTTCATGGTGACCCTTCGATCCAAACTGGTCCGACTTGCCCACGAGAATCCGGCTCTTCGGCCCCACCTCCTCCCCCTTCTCAAGGAAGCAATGGGGCAATGGACTGAGATAGGGCATGGGGACTACGACCAGTACAGGGATGCAGTGTGGGCAATGTATGAAGTTACCTACAGGCAATTGGGGCTGATCATTTCCTCCCCCCAAGGGTTGAATGAGTTTGATGTATGGTCAATTTACTTCGATGGGGAAACGCCTGTTGCCTTCAAGCTATGCAAGAAAACCCGGTTCGGTGTCAAGGGAGGTCTAGCAGGGTCCAATGGTAGCGCCGAAGGAAGGGGTGCCATCAAGAGCCTCCTGAGCCGTGTCTATCGCCAGCCTGGACAATACAGTGAGGTCTCCCATGGGGTTGAGAAGCTTGTCCTGGCTGGTGGGGCACCCGTCATATGTGCGGCCCATGTACCCGAAATCCTTGGGAAGCCGGTCAAGCCAAGCCCCGATGGGCTCCACTACACGAGGACCCTGGCAGGGGTTGGCCCCGTTGAGAAAATTATGGTAGGAACCCCACGAGGTATCCCCACTACGTCCTTCAATGCCCCATGGTGTCCTGTCATGGAAGAGGACGCTGGGCAGCAGGCTAGGACCGCTGAGGATATGGCGGACAGCATTGAAGAGCATGCAACCCATCTTGGCTGCATGCTCGACTGGGACTAGCAGTTCCCTGTGTGGGTGGCAAGGATCTCTCGGTTGATCTGCTTCAGGGACTCCGCGTCCAGCCAGAAGGACACCTTGCCCCCGGTCATGTTGCCGTCCGAGCGCCGGAACTTGAGGTTGGTTGTCGTGTGCGGATAGACCATGTCCACGATGATCGTGGTCGGGGTTGTTCGGAGGACCTTGCAGGTGGTCTGTGTGGGATGGTTGCGGTTGGAGATCCAAACGATGGCGTCCATGGAGTTCTCGCTTTCAAATACCTATCGGTACGGGAAGGGGACTTTTTAGCGAAATCGTAGGTCTATGCCCGGCCCGAGCGGATTGCCTCAGCCATGAAGGCTACCCAACGGGTAGGGCAGGTCGAAGTTGCCTCGATCATGTCCATGATCTCGTCGGTTGAACACTCGTAGGCAACCGCCGTGCGGATCCGGGCAATGATTGCCTCGTTGATTTCGGCACCGTTGACGTTGACCCGGTTCGAGAATGTTGCGTCGTTGGTGTTCATGGTTCGTCCTCACAACCCTATCGGCATGAGGGGACCAATTTTTAGTGAAATCGTCCAGGGACACCGTACACGGCAACCTGCTTGCTGAGACCAGGATTCGCTTAAGTCCTGGGAAGTACTATCAAATCGGGTAGATGGCGCTGTACCAGCAGGTGCACTGTTCGGCGTACAGCCCAATCTTCCCCAGGGCAGCATTCACATCCTCGACGAGATTGTACTGCTCCCGATCGAAGCTGAAGTAGTTGCCCACGTCCCCACCGTCATGGACCACGACCACAACGGACTTGAGCCCGTAGGACTCTCCCCTGGCAGCCCATTCCTCGGGGGTCCGGAAGGCAGGGCAGCCCCCGGTGGCATCTTCCGCGAGGTTGCAGCCATGCTTGGCCATCACGTCCAGGACCTTCTGAACAGCTTCCTTGCCCTTCTTGGACAGAGCAGCGGGGGCGGTCAGATTCGGGTGGACAGTCTTGATCTTGCTCATGATTTTACATCCCTTCCGGAACATCCCCCTCATCGGGGTGGTTGAGGCAAATGCGACTTCAGGACTGACGACCCAAAACAGTTTCCACCCAGGCATAGTTCTGGTTGTGACAGTCCTGGGGGATGACGCTGGCCGACTCGATCTGTCGGAATGCACGCTCCTGGATCCACTTGCGCGCCCAGCCTTTGGTCGTCCAGGTCTTGGCCTGCGTGACATCGCTGGTTGCCCAGCTGCCATCCCACTGGGGCTTCTCGGCCACATACAGGATGTGCTCCGTGCCCACACGGACCCGGACTGCGAAAAGGCTTACTGCGACTCGGTAGGTGGTCATGTTCATGTCCTCACAACCCTATCGGTATGGGGGGGTGACTTTTTAGTGAAATCGACCAGGACACCTACTCGTTTGAACCCACTGGCATTCGGCTGTGAACGAACTCTCGGGCCCTGGTCTGGGACTTGAAGACCCAACGCTGTCCCGCAATCTCCACCTTGAAGGGGTGCGAGGGCTGGCCAGAAAACTCAATCACGATCGCCGAGCCCTGTACCTGAGTGATCCGGGTGTTGTATTGGTTGGTCGCCATGTTAGTCTAGCCTCAATACCCTATCGGCACGAGAAGGCAACTTTTTAGTGAAATCGTTCCAGGGCGGCCCTCAGGGTCTCGAATGCCTGTAGGTATTGCACCTCTGCCTCCCGCAGTTCGTCACAGAGACGGTACCAGGGCGATTCTGGTCCCCGGGTGACCCAAGCGGCCTTGGCTGCCCGGAGGCGGTCCCCAGCCCCTATGAGGGCCTTTGCGGTGTCCTGGATGTCCACGATCAAAACAACAGCTTGTCGAGAGTGAAGCCCGCGGCGTTCTGGTGACCTGAGCCACCATGGGCCTGGGCAAGGTAGGAAACGTCAACATTTCCATTCTCTTTGCTGGAACGAAGCGAGTAACGGAACCGGCCATCTGCCTCCTGTGACCAGCCGATGGCCAGGAAGGATGTTTCTGCCAGTTTGTTGAGAACCTCGTCAATCAGGGGGCGGGTGCAGTTGACCAGGGGGATGTTGTCGAATCCTCCGAAGGAAACCCTCTGCGCCTGCCTGACCATGTTGGCCACGTACTGGGCCTGAAACCTGAGAATGGGCTTGCCATTCCGCTTCGCCACCCCAGACCCGGCCGCCAACATCCTACTCCAATTGCAGAAGGCATGGGTCGGAAGGTGGTCTGTGGAATCATCGTGGAAATCTTGGATCCCGACCCAGGCATTGACCGCCTTGGAGTCATCGAGGGCCCATCGCCATAGGTCCCTGTCCTCCACGTAGTTGACCAGCCAAGGGCGATCCTTCTTGCCACGGATGTGATCCCAGGCCATCCCGGCGCCAGACCGTGCCATGTCGAAGGTGCAGAAGGGAAGCCCCTCAAGAGCCTCCCGAGCACCCTTGTGGTGATCCAACACGAGCAGGGACTTGGCTTCCGTATGCATCTTGAGGAGCACATCACGGGAGTAGGAGAAGTCTACGATGAGAACTGTCCTCCCAGTGACATCGGGTGGAGCATCCCCGTACTTGGCAGGGATGTACTCCGCATCATTCCCGTACAGGTTTTCCCAAACCACCCAGGCAGCCGTGAACCCATCGGGGCAACCGGCATGGTAGATCACGACGTGGCTGCTCATCATCGGCCCTCTTCCTTTCGCATCCTGGCCATCTGCCGATTGAACTCTGGAAGGAAGGCTTCTCTTGCACTCCCGTGGTCACAATCCCGGACCAAGTCCCAAGAAAAGGTACCATCATCATCCAGAGACTCAGAGGGACCAAGAAGTTCCCAGCCGTCCGCAAGTGCCCTCAGGACACAGTCATACGTGGGGCCATGGATGCAGGGCGTGTGCCCAATAGACTTCCCCTGTACCACCAGCCGGGGGTCCTCGATGTTGCCCCAACCAATTGCCGCACTGCGAAGGTCGCTGCGCTTGGTGGTCATGCTCAGGTACTGTTTCATGATTTAATCTCCTGAACGGAATGAATGTGATCTGCCTGAACGATGAATTCCTCACTGGTTTCATCGGGCCAGCCCCGACCCAGATGGAGGGTCCCATCGAACAAGGCGTAGGCGGATCTTGTTGGGGCAGGGTGTGAGAGTTCCAGGAAGGTTCCCTTGAAGTACGCCTCCTGGCCTGTGGGATCACACCTGAGCAGAATGTGGTACTTCTTGCCCTTGGTGAATTGTGGCAGCTCGGTCATGCTCCCTTTACTCTCTGGGGCACCATCTCTTCACACCTGTCCCGGTTCTTGGGTCATCTGGTGAAACTGCTCAGCCAGCTCGGCCATTCGGGCCCGACTCCGGGCCAGGACCTCCGGCCGACCAACCCCCCTAGCATCCAGGAAGGCCAGGAACGGTCCATAGCTTCGAGTTCTTCAACGGTCATGGGCATCCTCACAACCCTATCGGTACGGGAGGGATGACTTTTAGGAAATTCCGACTGCATCACGATTTCTCTAAAAAGTGCCTTGCCCCATACCGATAGAGTTGTGAGGCTAGACCATGAAACCCATCCTGACCGTCCCAGCGAATCCTCAGGGAACCCGGATCCACCGAGTCTTCCGTCTTCGTGCGGGCTACTTCGTGGTCTACCTGAACCTGCTCCCGGACGGTAGCTCTGACTCGAACACGGTCCGCCAGGAGTACACGGGTCAGGGTGCGGAGAAGGCTGCCAAGGATTCCGCGCTGGCCCTGGTGAACTCATGAGCCTCCACGAACGAATTGCCAAGACCCTCGGTTGGACGGTTGCAGAAGCCATGAGCTTCTCGCTGCCAGCCCTGCGAGAGCTGGTTCGATCCGTGAACCCCAAGCTGGCCCATGAGATATCAGAGTGCCTACATACAGGTCAGCACCTTCTGGCCTAGGGATGTTCGATTTCACTAAAAAGTCACCCCTTGGTACCGATAGGGTTGTGAGGATGCCCATGGAAACAATGACCCGAAATCATTCGTGCACGGACCTTGCGGGGACGGTGCATGTGAGCGTTTCCCGTGGGCGTCACCGGCACTTCTGGGTCTCCCTTCGGGCAGATGGCCGGGTGGAGGTCCGGGATACCTCCATGACTGTGACGGGTCGGGTTGTGGGTCGTAGAGACCAGCCCGGCGCCCCCTTCCGGGGGTCCAACGATGCCAGGGAAGCCGTGATGGTGGCCCTGTCTTGATGGGCCTCTTGCTGAGTTGATTCTCCTAATTGTGGGACCCCCCATACCGATAAGGTTGTGAGAGCGAGACCAACCATGGCGACCAACCGATACAACACCAGGATCACGCAAGTTCAGGGCAGCCCACTAGTCATCGAATTCAGTGCCCAGCCCAGCCGCCCCTTCAAGGTGGTGATTCCTGGGGAGTTCCTACCGGATGGTTCCCCCAAGCACATTGTGTTCACCAGCCAGACCAAGGCCCGTGAGTGGGTCCGTGCCAACAGCAAGATCGTGTGTCCGTAAGTCCAAGGAGCATGACCATGGATGAGAAGATGACAGCCCTGATTGCAGCCGTGAGGGCACATGCCCGTGCCCACTACGAAGAAGGTGGCTGGGACTACGTGGTCGAAGCGTTCGATGACGAGGATCTGGCGGCGGACATCGGGCGAGCCACCACCCCGGAGGATGCCATCGCAGCGGTCCAGGAAGTGCTACAGCTGCTGGATGACCGCCGCCAGGACATTCAGGCCACGGTGTTCTAGATTGTAAGTAAGCTACGCCAATCGGCCCAGGAGTGCAGCCGGGGCCTGTCTGTGATGTGTGCATTGTAGGGTTGGTGGTAGACCACATGACTCCATGTAGGCATCCTGGCCCCCCGGATGACCGGCTTGTCATCCACCAGAATGTCCCCACAAACTACAGTTTTGTCGTGAGTGAATATGGCCTTCTTGGTGAAGGCATCTCCTAGGTGTCTCTCGATCCAATCGAGTTTTTCCTCAACACAACCCTTGTTGGTCACAAGTGGGGTGGAACACAACATTACCTCGTGCCCAGCCTGCCGCATAGCATGCAAAGCATCCACGGCTCCCTTGATGGGTTCCAAATCTCGAAACAGCCCTGGGGTGGCCATCACCTGATCAAACGTTTCGTGATGCTCTTTTGGCACTACGGCATAGAGATCCCAGATCGTGTGTTGTTCCGGTGGTGGAAGGGGGCACACTGTCCCCACTGAGGTAGCCCATACCCTGCGCAACCCCCCCAAGAACTCTGCGATCGTGCCATCCATATCCACCATCAGCAGTTGGTGCTTCATGATAACCCTTCCGCAAGAGCAATGAGGGCTAGATCCAACTTCCCGGGCAAAGACTCCAGGGTCCCGTTGTTGTCCAGGTCGTAGTCGATCAGGTCTACCCCATTCACGATGAAGGATTCCCTCACGGGCTCTGAGTCATGTGCGATGCTGGGATTCCTTGGCGCCCGAAGGGACGCCTCAAGCCATATCATTTTGCCACCCTTGAGGGAACGGACGGCCTGTGCCTCATTGGCGAACCGAGAGTCCGAGATACACACATGCACATGTGGGTCTGTACCCCAGGTATCGGGGTCCACGGGGCCCCCCTGTCGGGTGTAGGACCAGCCCTGCTCCAGGTGCTGAACGGTATTTCTGACCGTGTTAATCCACACGTCTGACCACAGTGCCCTGCCCCAGGCGGTGCCCATTTGCTGCAGACAGCGCCGGGCCGTCATACCCTCTCGCCGATGGAGGAACTCCAACACCATCTCTGTAAATGTCCTGGTGATCCTGCATTCCGAGATGGGAATCGGGGCATCCCTAAATAGTTTCACTAGCCGCCCTTGGTTAACATCCACCCGATCCCAAACCCCCTTCCAGTAGGCTGGGTCGGATGCTCTGGGGTCCGGCGCATTCCTGCATGCGGGTTCCCCAAAGAGGGTGTTGGCATCATAGTCAAAGATCCGGCCAGCAAGGCGTTTCAGCTCATCAGCGAAGGACACAATCGTGAAACCCCGCTCGACAAGAAGGTTGGCCACGGTGTCTTTGCCTGCGCTTGAGTTGCCAGCAATGCCAATGACTGTTACCATACTTCACTGTACCGTCATCGGTGCCACGGCTTTGGGCCTTTTCGTAGCGTGGAAGGGCTGCTGGCGAATTCCACAATCAAGGTTGCCAGCCGGATGAGAGCATCTCGGTTGTCCGCAAACTCACAAGAGTCGTAGTGTCCATGGGCGTCTTGGTTGTGGACGTCATAACAATTCCCACAATGCTCGTCATACTCGTAATCCTCGAATACCTTGAGGATGTCCTGAGGGGTCAGGAGGACACGCATGACTTCTCCCGGCTAATCAGGGAATGCACAAGGGCAGCTAGCACTAAACCTTGAAGTTCCCGAAACGGGGTGGTCCCCCGGGTCTCCGTTCGAGCCCATTCGTATACCAGATCCCGTAGAGCTACTTCCGTTGGATTGGACTCGTCAACCTGACACCATGCGGTGGCGTCTTCCTTACGCTGGGCCAGTTCCTTGTTGGCAGCATCCAGCTTGGAAGTCAGGTAGGCGATCTGCTTCTTTGCCTCCTCCAAAGGTGTGATTGGGGCACCCTTCTCACGGGCTTCTCGCTCATGCCCCAAGGTATGACTATTGAGGCTTGTGTTGTGGCTGGCATCCTTGAGGATCTCCAGGATGATTGCGACCATCCCGCCACCATTTTTCGCAAACTTTATGTACTGTCCTGGAATGCACTCCCAGGAAACATTCAGGGCATCCCCTATCTTCTTGATACCTTCCAGGAGATTGTGCTTGTCCTCCACCAAGGAGTCATATCCCTTGAGAACATCACGCAGCACCATCACGCTCTCTGCGACCTGTTGCTTTTCTTTGGGGGTCATGTTCATGATTGTAGTTACACCTTTGGCGGGTGCCCCATGCGAGATTTGAACTCGCGATCCTGAGGTTAAAGCTCAGAGCATTAGGCCGCTATGTCTCAATGGGGCTTGGGGGTATCGGCCACACCGATACCGCTGGATCAGGGATGGGGATTGGTGTCGAACTCTGCACTTGCGTAGTAAGCCACCTTGGGGTCCAATGCAGGGAGCAGCCCTCGCACCATACGCTGGGAGGTGTACCCTGGTCCTAGTGCCAGAGCCGTCATGCTGCCCTCCAGGTCCGGTTCATAGAAAGGTACCCAAGGGGCATCCCCCCAACAATCAATCTCATCTGCCAATTTCCTGAGGGCCCCCTCATTGGGGACAGACAGGATTGAGATGGTGTTGGAGCTGTCCTGCCATGCCTCCGAGACCCCCGGATGAGCACGGTCGAACGCCACCATGGCATGCACCACCTGAGACATCTGGAGCCCAGGTGGCAAATCCGAACGGACCACCAGATACAGCCGTTCCTTCACGACAGCTTCCTGGCTGCCATATGGGCGGCTGCCACTTCCTTCTTACGGGCCATGTAGGCATTGTAGATGCCCAGTCGCTTCTCTGCCCGCTCAGGAGTCTCGGGAAGAAGCATCCATTCCAGGATGCTGGGCTTCAAAGCTTTGGCCTCCGCAGCCCGGTAACCCCAGGCTGGGGACGTGTTCTTGGGGTCGATCGCACCCTCTTCGGAGAGCCACAGCACGTAGGTGGCAACATCCAAGGCGAGGACGCTACGGGCATACTCCCGAGGGGCCTTGTCCATCTTGTCCTGGCCGGTGACCGCCTCCACATTACGGTAGGGGGTTTCACGCAGGAAAGCGTAGGCGAGCTGGACGGCCCGGTAGCTGGGGGACTTGAGAAACCGTGACTTGATTGGATTCATGACCTTGTTCCTTGATTACATCGACTGACCTTCACTTGAGATGAAATTGGGCAGACCAATGCTAGAGGGGGGCCACGACAGTACGGCAGTTAGTGGTGCATGGCCCCCATGATAAGCACGGTCTAGATCCTGTCAAGTATGCCACTGGTCAAGTATGCAACTGACGCCCAATCACCAACACCAAACCATTCCGTCCCATTCTCCAAAATGTGAGGACAGGGGTTCAAATCCAGGTTGGGCCTGTAATGTCCAATATCCAGGGCGCATTGCCCGCCCTGGTGCCAAGCCTGACACCGGTTCGTATCGGGCAGATCTGGTGGCTCCAAGGGCCTCAGGGAAGCCTTTTTGTGGGCCCACCGCGCCCTATCCCGTCGATTGCGGTGGTCCTTACGAGTTTGGAATTCTGCTATCTTGATGACGTTGGACATTGGTCAATACAACTTCAGGTGCCCGGTGATCTTGTCGATTTCCTCAGACTTGTTGGGACCAATTGCCAGACAGGTGCGGGTAGGCACCCCATTAAACTCGGTCAGACCAGCATCGGTGATCAAATGCACTGTGAGACCTGCATCCGTGGCGGCTTGGAAGACGGACATGAGTTCTGCCTCTGAATCCACCTGAGTCACAATCTTAGTGAACAGCCCGTTGATGAGCCACTCGTTTTGTTCCGGGGTCAGGTCGATTGGCTGGTACCCATTACTCAAGTAGTCCACACAGGAGTCCTGATGATCTCTCGTGTGGTTTCGGATCACTTCGGACATCCAGGCCATGCTGCCATGGCTCCCCTGAGCAATCTCCTTCCCTCGCCTCATCTTGATGTCCTTACGGATCACGATTACTTGTTTGACATTCATTGTTTCACCTAGCGTCCCCGACACGAATTGAACGTGTGACCTGTAAATTAGGAATTCACCGCTCTGTCCATCTGAGCTACGGGGACTCGTTCTCATCATCAAACTCAAACGTCTCCACAATCGCCCACATGGTTACACCTTCCCCGCGGGGGCATGGAGTGGAATGTTTGGTGGATAGGTCTCCCCCACACGTCGGACACACATCCGACTCATTCCTGGCAGGAACGGGTGTGAAGATCCACGTTGTCATGGCACATCTCATCTCGGAACCGCATCCGCCAGTGTTGGCGCTCAGCTGTTATCTTGAAGTCTGCCTCGGTTTGCCAGATATTGTATCCCATTAGGTCACCCCCCTGATGCTTTCGCTTGGGGGACAGATTCTGTGGGGCCAACTGGGCTGAAGCCTCCAGGTAGTATGTCACGTAACCACCATGCTTTCATGTTCACTCACAGGGGGTCGACCCCATTGAAGGTTTGCAGGGATACTCTCGGGGTATTCATGTCAATCTTGACCTTGTGGGCCATGTGCCGTCTGGCATCCTCGGGGAGTGCATTGAAGGCAGCTACCGAATTGGACCTCAAGTCCACCTTATAGATGCTGTTGAACACATCTTCCAAGATTGCCATTTCAAGGGACAGCCCCTGGAAGGAATTGAGGGCAGCCTGTGCCTTAGGTTCGAGTTTGACAATCTCCTCAGGCACAGTTACCCGAGCTTGAGAAAACCCATTCCCGTCGAAGGTCACAGAGTCCTTTTTCCCACCAAGCTGGGCCAAGGCAGCTGATCTCAGCTCTTCCTTGAACGGCCCCAAGACTTTTTCGGCTAGGTCAATCAACAACCACAACTCAGCCCCCACCCGAATCTTTTCAGGCAGGGGGGTGTTGGGGTCATTCAAGACGGATCGAAATGGGGCTAGAGCTTGTTCTGCCGATGTCCCCGTGGACACCGAACTACTCCTCGACCGGAGGAACCACGGTCAGCACGGGGGCTGACCACACGGGAGCCACACGGACGCGGGACTCCAACATCCCCGTGATGAGGGTGGTGTGAAGGTTCTTCATGGCATCGGTGACAACTGCTGCCTTGAGATAGCTTGCAAGGTGCATCATTGCCGCTGCCTGACCCTCCCGACACTGACGAGAGACAGGGCATCCCTCACAGGGGCGAGCCTTGGACGACCACCCGCCGAAGCATTCCGTCTTCAGGCGTGCTTCCTGGATGCGTGGGTCCTCCACCCCCTGCTGCTGAGGGGCCGCGCTGGCCACCTTCATGCGACGCTGCCGGGGGGGTGTAGCCGCAGGAGCCGGATCCGTCGCGGCATGTGGATCCACCGGGGGGGAGACACTCTCTGTGGCTGTGCCCTCTTCGGTCGCTTCAGCCGAGATCTGAGCGGATGCTTCCTGCGAAGTATCCCCCTCTGAGGTTGCATCCCCCGAAGGTTCCGGAGCGACATCCTTTGCCCTTTCCCCGTTGGGCGCACGGACCCGAACCAGATCCGCCTTGTAGTCGCGAGCTGGGATCTTGCCTCCGGTGCTTCCCGTTGCCACGGATGTCCCGAGGCCGGTCAGCGTCCAGACCTTGCCATTACTGGTCATGCAATGCCGCTGCCGCAGCTCGAAGGCCGCGTTGGTCACAGCCTGACGGGACTTCTTGCCCGCATCCCCTTCCGAAGCGGCCCCCATGGAGGTAATCACCTCGGCGGTCACCTCAGCAGCCGCGAAGCTACCCCCGTGCTGGTGCAGACACTTGAGAATTGGTTCCTGACACTGGCCCATCTTGATCGTAGTCGTCATTGTCTCTCTCCTTAGACCGTGGGGGATATTTGTTCCCCTCAGGTTCGATATTGGTATTACACTCCGGCCGAAGACTTGGGGGAGCAATCTGCTTGAGGGGCGGAATTATTCCGTCCATCCACATGGCAGTGCCCATGGGGACATGTCGTGTGGTTGCGGGCCATGTGTACCTTATGATCCGAGCGTACATGTCACGCATGTCAATATCCACCACGTCCGGAGCGGTACCCTACCCCGTCACACTCATCACAGTACGATGGGCTGCATCCTGGGTAGCCACAGGGGCGCCAGTTGGATCGTCGGGAAGCTGTGACTGGTCGGGTGGTTGCGGCTGCCTTCGGTTTTGCAACGATGGACGCCTGGGCATACCCAGGGAACAGAGAAATCGCGGTGGGTGTTTCCATGCTGGACGTGCCGTCCTGCCGAGCCACCTTGAGTGGGGCACCTACCACCAGGGCGGCCAACTCTTCATCGGTCCCCACGATTTTGAGTCCCCACGACCCACTCGCCAGCTTACACCACGTCGTATTCATGTTCAACTCCAGCAACAGTCGGGATTTTCAGCCCTCATCAACCATCGAATCAAGTTCCCCCTGAACCTCACGGTCCTCCATGTAGGAGTCCATGAGCTCCCTGACATCGTTGCAGGCACCACCCCTGGGGGCTCGCCGATCATGCATCGAACCTGCCCCGGTACGGAACTGGGCAGAAACAGCACTGGCGGAACGTCCGATGGTCTTCAGGGTCTTCATGTTGTTTGCTCTCTCACAACCCTATCGGCACGGGATAGCCCACTTTTTCAAGAAATCGACACTACCCCAACATTTCTTGGTTGATTCCGTCTTCTAGGTCTCTGACTTCAACGCAGCGATCTGAGCCTCGATGCCAGCGATATTTGTATCAATCTCGGTGAGCGCATGTGCAGCCAGACGCGATCGGTCCTCCTGCTGGCGGCGCAGTGCCTCATGCAAATCCCCAAGTTTTGCTTTCCTCTCTGAGACTGCCAGACACTTCGCAAAAGCAGCATCAAATCGCGCCAGATCCTCACAGGACAAATCCAAGGTCACTGTCACATCCAGCTTTGGCCGTGATCGAAAACGCTTACTCACGAGGATCTCCGCGAGGACCTCCGGTGAACCGGCCCTCCAGTCCTCGTCGCGATAGTAGGCGTTATAGGATGTGTTGAGGCACTCAAGCTCGTTGCGGGCATCCCACAGGCCACACACGCAGGTTGCATCTTCATCGGCCCGCGCCGGACATACCTCTGCATGCGGCGCGGATGCGAGAAACGTACAAATTGATTCCATCATAATGCCCCCCTAGGCAACTTGGTCATGGAGATCACGACAGAACGTCCAATGTTCTCCCCTAGTTCCAACTGGGCTCGGGCCAGAGCACTGAAGTCTGACCCCCGCCCCGTCTGAGTAGACCGGATGCAAGGCTTGTTGTCAACCACGTTGTAGATGACGTAGCCGAACCCCTCCATCCCTGTATACGTCAGGGAAATCTGGAATTCTTGGCCATCAGCCATCTTGGCGGACCATCGCTCAACAACGGCCATGCTGGAAGTACCCCCGCTGGTAGGTGAAAACAACAACGGTCATACCTGTCCGGATAGCCAAAGCACCGGGACCAGCACAGCGAGGGTGGAGAAGGCACCGACCATGACATCGTGAAGGAATTCAGTGAGGGTGGTTTTCATGGCTCAGTCTACCTCATACGCGGTGATCATGTGCGCTCGAACGGGCATGAGGTTGGCATCCTCCATGTTGCCCGAGGCGACTTGGGCGAGGGTTCGCTTGACCCGCGCACGATTTGCGCGGTGGGCGTTTGCCTTGAACTCCGAGAGGGAGTGATCCCCACAACATCGACGGATCATCTTTCGGGCCGAGCGGGTCACGAGGTTCATTGTGCTCTCTTCTTCCTTACACCCTATCGGCACGAGATGGAAGATTTTTAGTAGAATCGTCAATCCGCCCAAGCGGCCGTTCCTACCTTGGCGATATTGTTGGGATGGACCAGAGACGTGCCCTCAGGGTCCGCCCACTGGACTTCGAGGAAGGCCCCCTTGGGTCCCACGACCTTCCCCCGCTGGCTCCAGCGTGGATCCGTGGCCATACCCGTGCTCTTCAGGAAGGCCCGAGCATATCCGATGGCATCCCCAGGCTGGTAGTCCTTGACGGTGCGCTTGGTGTAGCCCTGGGGCTGGGGGGGCCAGAGCACCACCCTACTCCTCCCCGAAGGCGTTGAAGGTGCCATAATCTTCGTCAGTTCCCCAACCCGCGGAGGCCAAGGCCGACGCATGATCACCGTCCATGGAATCGTTGAAATCGTCGTCCTCGTAGGACTCGTCATCGTCATCGGGGTCATGGTCGTCGGAATCATCCATGTCCTCGGAGTCCGTGGGCTCCCCCTGGTGTCCCCTCATGTTGTCAAGGTCGAAGTCGTCCTCGTAGAGGGGCTCGATCTCGCTGCCTGCTTCGATTTCTTCCATGTCGCGATCGGTGTCCATGATGAGCTACCTGCCTTCAATACCCTATCGGCACGAGAAGGGTAATTTTTAGGGAAATCGACAGGGGGACTACCCTTTCACCTCGGATGCCTTGGCCAACCTCCACTTCCTTACCGTTGACAATCTATACGCGTTTATCCCTCTTGCGAGGTTTAATGGGTATCGGTTGTTTTGGAGCTATGCGGGTGAGGCTGTTACCAGCCATACCCCCACAGTAAGCTTCGGGCTCATCGGTGTGAGCTCCTTCTAACAGGGATCTTGGTGATCTGAACCGCAAGCGGTGCCTTTCATCCAAGATCGCTTTCACCGACTTCACTGAGGTTTTCAACCCAATCTGGTTATCCCCGGAACGTCCGAGCAGATTGGATCCCCCAACAAAATCCGCATGACTCTTTCTGCCACAACTCTGGCAGACAAACTTTACTCCCCGACGGTTACTCCGGGAAACGAAATGACACGAAGGACATTCCTGACTCGTATAAGCCGGGTTCACCTTCTCCGTAACTGCTTTCCTCTCCAGACTCGATTGAAGGGCCCTGTAGGCAAACCTTTTCGACCCAGGTGCACTGGAGAGATCCAAATCCTCAACCACAAATGTGGTGTTTGGGTGGCTCTTCACGAGCTGGTTAGCTACCGTATTCGTTGCCGTCTTGATCTGGCCGGAGAGCCTCCGCTCCATGGCCCACAACCGACGGCTATCCTCCAAGAACCCTTGTCGTTTCCTGTTAGCTCGGATGGACTGAGCTCTCTTATGGAGCCTGTTGAACTTGGCCTTAAATCGTTGACCATAGAGGGTTCCGCTTGAAGTGGCCGCCAACACATTCAAGCCAACATCAATCCCCAACTTGCCAGCCGAACCATCGAGAACCGGATCTTCTGACTTCTCAGAGAATTGGAAGGTCCAATGACCGTCGGGGCGCTTCGCGGCCAGGACCGTCAGCTGGACATCCTTGCGTTTACGAAGAAAGGGGGACTCTTTGAGGGGAAGGAAGATGGTTTTGTACCGAGTCAAAGAGGAGAACTTGAGCCACCAACCGTGAAAATGAGATGCTCCGGACTCTCGGAAGGTACAGGTCATCTCCGTGAATCGCAGGGGAAATCGCTCGCTGATTGTAGGTGGGTTTCCAACAGTCTCGGGATTCCAGACCCACGACCAATACAGGTCAACGAGTTCTTGAGAGATCGTCCCCTTCCCAAATTTCCCTCCATGGGTCAGCCGGTACTTCCCAATTGTGTAAAGCTGAAGGGCTTCCAAGTCACTGTAAGTACCGTCTTCTTTGAGTCCCGTGATCTTGGCTTTGAGGGTTCGACCGTAAACTCCGTTGACCCAACCATGAACCAACTCGACTGCTTGAGCTTGAGCGTTTTTGACTAGTTGGGAAGAGAGTATCTCCGAGGTTGGGAAGTAGGATTTCCGACCTGAGGGGAGGACATTGAAGATTCGGTTGGAGACCATCAACTTGACACACGATTGGACGTACTGGATATGCTCCGCATGGAGTAAGTCTAGTTGGTGAACCTTCCCCGAATTGGTTTCGGGGTCCAATAATGTGATCCTGGCCTTCATGTCTCTACAGTTAAGGGTAAGCTATAAGGCAGGTATTGAGGGTCAGTACGATTTTCCACCTGTGGTCAAATGAGGATAATTGAGGACATTATGGTGTACTGTTGACAACCCCCACACTCGACTTAGAGCGCCCCAGGATTTCCATGGCTTCAGAAATGGAGTGGGTGAGCACGATGTCATCTTCAGCTGGTCCCCATGAACGAACAGGCCACCACTTGCGAACCATGCCTTCCGGCCTTTTCCATTCTTGGACCAAGAGGGAGGACTGTCTTTTTCGTTCAAGGGCAAGGCAACCCGGGTAGTACAGCTCAGCTGCCAGGACCTGAGCAAGTTCCTTGTATGCCGAGACGTTATAGGCCCCATCCCGTTTGTTGGGAGAGCATGTCTTCTCTGCCCCGGTAACGTCTCTCACGAACCCTATGAGGGCCTGTGCGATCTCTGGACTGGACCCTCCATGTGACACGAAGGGCAGCCCCTGACTTGTAATCCCCACGGAGCCATCCCCATCAATGAGCCCCCGGAAGAAATCTCTCTTGATGAAAGGAGCCTTGGGGAGTCCTATTAGTTTGCTCTTCTTCCCCACTGGAAGGCCCAGGTCAAATAACGTCTGGCGGAAGCCCATGTCAAAAACCTTCCAGGACACTGAAGTTGACGCCTTTTTGAAGTTGGTGTTCCTGGTGCGCTCGCTCAGAGAAGAGTATACAGGAACTAACTTTTGGAAGGATTCCAGCAGATGCCTATCGATGATGCCCAGCTCCACCACAAGCCGTCCCTTCTTACCGAGCCTACCCCTTCATACAAAGAATGCCGCGGAGCTCAGTCACAATATTGACAAGATCGGTTTGGTTGGCCATGACACTGTCCAAGTCCTTGTAGGAGTCCTTAATTTCGTCAAGGACCCCCGCATCCTTCCGGCAACAGACACCTTCTGTGGACTTGATGAGGTCAGCCACTGTGAAGTTTTTCTTAGCTTGGCTCCGACTCATCTTACGTCCTGCCCCATGAGAGGCAGAGTTGAAGGACTCAGGGTTTCCTTTGCCCCGAACAATGTAAGACTTACCACCCATGGCTCCGGGAATAATCCCCATGGCCCCCTCCCCAGCATAGATGGCCCCTTTTCGGGTAATGAAGACCCGCTCTCCAAAATGGACCTCCTCGGCCACATAGTTGTGGTGACAGGCAATCATTTCCTTAAGAGATACAGTCAGTGTTGGGAGGTACTTTTGCAACACCTTGATCCCTAGGTGAAGCATCACCTCTCGGCTCTTCAAGGCATAGTCCTGTGCCCAAAATAAGTCATTTCTGTATTGGTCCATCTCCTTGGTGCCAGCAAGGAATACTGCCAAGTCACGATCAATGATCCTCTCATTGTGGGTTAGCTTCTTGGCCTTCTCAATGTGAATCTCAGCAAGTGTCTTACCAATGTTGCGGGAACCACTGTGCAACATAAGCCACACTTTCTGATCTGTATCGAGGCAAATCTCCCAGAAATGGTTGCCAGCTCCTAGGGTGCCCATCTGCACTCTGGCCTTACTCCAGAGGTCTTGCACCTTGGGTGTAAGTGTGTTGAACCGAGTCCAGCCATCCCAGTCCTTTGCCAGTCCAGAGACCTCGGAATGCCCATTGAAACTCTGGGGAATTGCTTCCTCCAAAGCGGAGAGAATAGCTTCCAGGTTGTCGGGCAGGTCCTTCGCGAACAGGTTGGTAGGGATGGCTGCCATCCCACAACCAATATCCACGCCCACAGCAGCTGGGCTCACAGCATCCCGCATGGCGATCACGCTACCTATGGTCGCCCCTTTGCCGACATGCACGTCGGCCATGACAGCCACATGATGATAAACCCATGGGAGGGCTGAGACTTTTCTCAACTGGGTGAGGGCCTCCGACTCCACCTCTGCGATGGGTGCCCAAATCTTAACCGGGACGTTGATCCCTTTGAGTTCTTCCATGGTGAGACAGTTACTCCCCCAAACATCGGCTGTCCACTAAATTCACCTCTAACGCATTGAGTCGATTTCCGCCCGGCAACTCCAGGTTGCCTCGGTAGCATGTCCCTATGACACCTACCTACCTGCTCTTCATGGCTCTTTTCTCAATGTTTCCCACATCTCCAGCCCGTTCCTGCCTGGAACGAAGGCAAACTGAGGTAGTGCAACTTGCCACGGATGCCGCGGAGAGAAACAACATCCCACCATCAGTTCTGTTAGTTGTTGGATTTTCAGAAACCCACCTTGGATGTGATGCAGGGGAGGCTGGTGGGTGGGGTGCCCCAGTTGACCGGCATCACCGGCACACGGCGGGCACCCCCAACACCGCTGCCCACATCCTGGCCCGGTCCTTCGAGGTTTGCCACACTTGGGAGGGGGCGGTCAGCCGGTTCCGGTCGGGCATGTGCAGGTTGCCACGCGAGGATTATCGCATACCATACGTGGTCCGCACCCTCAGGATCATTGAACTTCTCCACACCCGTACAGGTCAGCCCCTCCCCCCTGCCTTCCGTCGTTAGAACGATTCTGCTAAAAATTGGGTCTCCCGTGCCGATGGGGGGTAAGGGAGAAGGAGAAGCATGTCCCGATACTACATCGTGCAGTGGTGCGACGCGCAACGCGGATGGGTGGACCTTCCTGACACAGCAGCCCTCAAGGAGCATGCCTGCATCCGTGAGATGCGGGCATTACATGAGCGGGCGAACATCACACGAGTGATGCGGGTGACCCGTAAGCCACATGGGTGGGTACCAACAACTGAGGTACCACCCCCCCGTGAATGTGGTCACGCCAGTAATGTGCGTGTCGAAGCGTGTGATGAATGCCAACGCTGGTGGACGGCCCAAGAGTAAAATGAGTATGAAGGAAAAAGCCCGCCAGTTTGCCGTCCAGGCCCATGGGGATCAGGAGTATGGAGATCAGCCCTACGAGGCCTACCTCCGTGAGTGTCGTCAGTTTGGGGTGGCCCCTTTGTGAAGCAGATGGGGGCCCCATGGGCACGTCAGGTTGCCAAAGATCCCTCAGGAGCCAACCCAGAAGAGTGGCCTGAGGACCTTCGTATTCGTGAGTTCCCCAAGGTGTGGGGCAGCGATCAACCATTCCGTCCGGGAAGTGGCTTGAAACCGGTATAGTACATCAGACAAGGAACTCAAGGGGAATGCCAGAGATCAAGTTCTCGAATGACAAGGCCGACCGATGGATTGGACGGATTGAGAAGAGGGAGGAGAAGCTGTCACCGACTGACCTGGAGCTTTTCTATCAAGTGAGAGCCATTCGGGACCGGGATGAGAAGCTGGATTCCCATTGGGCCAAGGTTCTTTTCGACCTAGGGAAGAATTTGTAACCCGGTATGGTACCTCGTCTCCCCCCTAAAGGGAGTGGATTGAAACAAACATGACCAAGCCAGCGATCTGCCCCGACTGTGGGCTCACACAGCCAATCTCCAAGAATGGCCCCCAGGAAAAAGCTCCTCTGGTCTGTGCTGCTTGCCTCAAATCATCGGTACCCATCCCCCCCGATGGGTGGCCTCTTGTTTCCAAGTGGGTGTCTGCCGATAGGGGTAGGGGGGTCATGGCCCGTAGGGACATCGTGCTGGGGGAGACCATTGAACGGTGCTGGGTGATGCCCCTGCCTGTTGAGGAGACCAAACTATCCCTCACCATGCCAGTCCTAAACAGGTATCTGTTCCCATGGCTCGATGGGCAACGGTGCATCATCTCTGGGGAGGGGCTCCTGTACAACCTGGATGCTGTCGAGATGACAGGTCGGGAACCCAATATCGTGTGTGTCCTTCGCCAAGGGATCTCCTGCATCGAGTTCCGAGCACTTAGGAATATCCGGGCAGGTGAGGAATTGACTTGGAATTACCATCGGGCCCAAGTCCGCAATAGATGAGGTTGGGACCCACCGTTAGGTAGGCTATGGACACCGGTCGACATGGACTATCCGTGGTCACCTAGCAATGATACCGTTGGCTTGACCCCCCTGGTTGAGCTTCTAGCTGCTCTCCGTACCACCTACTTATCTCATTGGGCGTCACATTGGCGAGTTCAGGGTATCCCCCAATATGGGGATCATTTGCTATTCGAAAAATTGTACTCAAGCATGCCGGTGGAAATTGATACCCTGGCTGAGAAGATCATCTCCATCTATGGGCACATGGCCCTGACCGATGAGAAGCTCATTCTAGCATCTGGCAAATTCCTGAGCCTGCACCCAACCTCTGACGATGGATATGGCTATTCATCAAGTATCTATAGCAGGGCATTGCTCATGGAGCAGCAACTCCAAGCCATGCTCCGTGAGGTATATGAATCCATGAAGGCTGACGGGGTCCTCTCTCTGGGGATGGACGATTTTCTCATGGCAACAGCCAACTCCCATGAAACGGCCATTTACCTGTTGAGTCAGCGGCTCAGGTAGTATTCCGTCGGCTACGTCTCTTGAGTCTCCTTGGGTCAAAAGTGGGGGCACCCTCCTCTGGGGTAGTCAACCCCAACTTTTGTCTTCCTGCCAGGAACCCTTTTGGCCACTTGCGTGTGACCACCGTAAGGTTTTCTTCCGGTGCCCGCTCAGGAGGACTAAACTTTTCCCTGGCTTGGGCGTGAAGGGTCTCCCAGAACACCTTACCCAACAGGGTCCTGGGGTCGTAGTCATCCAAGGACCACCCCAGTTTTCGCATTTGTCGGGCACAACCCTTTTCACTCTGAAGCCTTTCCTCCTCAGTAACCCCTATCTCCCATCCTTCAGCATTGGCCAATAAGATCTCCCCAATGGCTTTCATGGCCATCTGCGTATATGGGACCCTTGGCAAATGTGGGTCCCACCCATAGCGCCGCGTGAAGGCCCGCACGTAGGTGACGGCGGTGTAGAGGTGTCTTGGCTCCAGAGATGCCCACAGGAGACACATGACCCCCTCGGGACTCAGGTAGGTGCCGTCCATATGGGCTTTGAAAATGTGGGGGAAGACCCCTCCACGGTAAAGGGTCTTGCCCTCATAAACCCCCTGAATGTACCGGTCTGGTACACCTGACAGATAGCTGACCCCATGAAGGACCCAGAAGTCATAGCCCCTGTTCCCACGATTGTTCAGGAAGGCTTGTAGTGAATGATCCCGTTTGGTGGATTGCAAGGCCCCCACAGCTCCTTTTCCCAGTTCCTTGAACCGGGCCTCTGCCTTCTGCTGGGCTGGGGATAGCTTACGTCGGCGAGCCAAATGGACCTAAACCACTGTACCATTGGTAAAGTAAGCTGTGCGTATAACAAGTGGCAGACCGGCCTTACGGGCACTGTACCGTGGGGTCTCCGACCTAGCAAAACTGGTCTCGGTGACATATGGACCCAATGGTGGAAAGGTAATCGTGGACAAGCTGGGGAATCCGTTGGTAACAACTGACGGAGCGGCCCTCGCCAGAGAAATGCAGTTCGGGGATCTCAGACGAATAGGGGTGTCCCTGGCCCGCTCGGCATCGTCTAAGACGGATGACACATCTGGGGATGGGACCACCACCACCCTCATTCTGGTGGGAGCCATACTCGAAGCCGCCTTGGCCCATTACTCCCCCGTGTCATGGGATCCTGTTGGCATTGTCCGGGGGATACGGGAGGGGCTTCCCCTGGTTGAGGCACAAATCCTACAACTCGTGCGAGATCCAACCCCTGAGATCCTCCACAGAGTGGCCCTCATGGCAGCGCATGGAGATGACCTTGTGGCATCCAGTATTGTCGGAGCCATCGAACGGGTGGGGGAGAACGGAACCATCCTCCTCAAGGCTGGGGAGGGGGTAGGAATCGAGACTGAAGTCCGGGATGGGTTAGTCCTAGACCAGGGCTGGTGCGCCCACGGTATGGCCCCCCAGGATGGAAAAGGGGAGCGGGAACTAGAGGGCCCCCTTGTCGCTACGGTGGCCCACCCCCTGAGCACCTTCCAACACGTTCAGTCCTTGATGGAGGAAGCCTCCCAGTGGCCCGGACGGGGACTCGTGCTGTTCTGCCACAGACTCTATGGGGACGCCCTGACCACAATTCTTCTGAACCACAACAAGGGTGTCCTACCTTGTGTGGCGATATCCTACTCTGGACCCCCACAAGGGCTGGACGATTGGTTGGAGGACATTGCCGCAGTTACCAATGCCTCGGTAGTCAGCCCGGCATCCGGGATGGACCTGACCAAGTTCGATGCCTCTTGGTTGGGGTATGCCAGGAAAGCCACTGTCAGTAAAAGCAAAACTGAGATCTTTTCCTATATGGATGATGTAATCTCCCAACGGATTGATGCACGGGTACTAGCCCTGATGGCCCAGGCGGAAACCACGTCTTTTGAGTATGACCGGGACCGGAGCCATGAGCGGGCGTCTGCATTGGATGGTGGGCTGTGCACCCTAAAAATCGGTGGGTATACTGCCCAGGAGGCCCAGGATAGGAGGTCCCGTGCTGAGGATACACTCCATGCCGTGCAGGCATGCCTTTCCTCAGGGGTGGTTCCTGGGGCAGGGAGAGCGTTCCAATATGCCAGCTACATTCCTGAGCTGCAAACCCAATTGGGTGGAACAGTCCTGGCTCAGGCGTTGAAGAAACCCTTGTCGGCCCTGGCCACCAGGGAGGGGGTGGCCCCCAATGTGGTCCTCTCCGTTCGGTCTGAGGACCCATGGGTGGGTTGGGACCCTTTGTCAGGATCCTGGAGGAATTTCCTCGATCCCCCCCAACTTGTTGATTCTACAGGAGTAGTTGTCCAAGCTTTGAGATCAGCAGTCTCTGTTGCCTGTCAGATCCTACTCACTGAGGTGTTGATTTCCAGGTAGGTAGATATTCCGTGCATAGTCTTCCCCTTATCAATGAGCCGCGGTCTAACCCTTCGAGTTACCAACACATCCAGTTCCAATGTGTCCTTCACAGATATTCTTGAATCTGTGCCATTGTCCCCTGGGGGAGTAGCTGAGTACCTCTACACTGAGGATACTCAGAAGTCTTTCGAGTATGGGTCACTAAACACGGCCCTACTCAAGGGAACGGTAACAGCCGCTTTTGTTTCTGGGTCTGTCCTGAGCCTCACCCCCATAGGGTCCACCCTCCGTGGGTCTACCCCCACTGGGGATGGGCAGCGGGGGCTGGTTCCTCAGCCGTTGGTGACCAATCGTGGTAGCTACCTAAAAGGGGATGGTACATGGTCCATTCTCGATGCCGCAACACTGGGGGCGATACCAGAGTCTAAACTCACCACCAAAGGGGATCTTCTTGTTCGTGGTCCCACCACATCCCAACGATTGCCTCTTGGAAGCCAGGGTCGAGTATTCCGGGTGGGGGCAACCGGTTTGCCAGAGTGGCATGTAACGGCTTGGTCTGATACGGTTGACAATAAACCCTTCCCTAGCCTGGAATACCTAGGCAAATACTATTGGAACACATCTGGTGCCCCTGGGTTTGAGCCCTCTGTTTGTTTGTACAACGGCGCCGCGTATATCTGGGAGGACCTACACACCAGCACCTACAAGCTACCCTTCTACGTGGTTGGGGATCCTAGTTCTGGTCCTGGCACGGGGTCAATATTAAGCAGCCCCCAGTTTGCAACGATTGCGGCAGCGGTAGCCCAGTACATCGTGGATGGGCATACATCAGCCACGATTCATCTGCTGGAGGGGAACTATACCTGGACTGGAACTTTGCCTCTTGGGCTGTCCCTCCGTGGACCAATGGATCCTCGCACATGCATCATTACTGGTGACATCACCATTTTGGCAACCAGTGGTTCTATTGTTCTAGAGAACCTGCTGCTTATGGGCACCCTCCTTAATGGGGTTGGGGTTGCCACCACATCTACGGTCATACTTCGCAATGTCTATGTCTTTGCCCAGACCCCAGGATCCCCAGCTGTAGGGAATTTTGACACTGGGGCCTCTTTTATCCTCCGGTCTGTGGGCCTAAGTACCCGTGATGGGGCTACCGCCCAACATGCCTTCGCGGGGGATGCAAGATGCAGCTTGGATGCCGAGCATTGTAACTTCAGTGCACCTGATACCCATGCCAGTATCTACCTAAATGTGGCCAACAGTAGTGCCACATTAGTGGACTGTTCCCTGCGTGGACGGGCTCTGACGAACAATACTGCCACCCTCAACTTAACCAACATGTCGGTTACCCTCAATGGGGCACTCAACCATCAAATTGTGTCTAGTGCGGCTGGTACCACCCTCTACATCCATGGGTATCTGAAAACCATCAATGCCGCAGCGGATGTTATGGTTCTCAGTGGTGGGGGTACCCTGCTGGCAGACTCGGGAGTATTCCTTGGAGGCATTCAAACTGCCTCACTCCAGCCCCCCACCAATTCAGGTGTTCTAGTATGGGTCACAGACGGAGCAAACGTCAATGGGGTGCTGGGGGCCGGTAGCGGGGTACTAGCAACGTGGAATAGTGGAACGGCCGCCTGGGAGCCGTTCGGCGGACCTTTTGCAATTACTGGCCAAACTCTAGGTGACCTACTTACTTTCGATGGGACCGACTGGAACCGGCTAGCTCCAAGTGGTGCTGGACAGGTCCTAACGGATAATGGGGTAGGGGTGGCCCCCACGTTCTCTGCCCCTGCTCTGCCACAGGATCTGTCGATAGCGGCTCAGACAACCGGTGACCTGCTTTACTTCAATGGGGTAAACTGGGTTCGACTTCCGGCTGGTGCCCTTGGGGAGGTCCTCACGGGTCAGGGGGTGGGGGTAGCCCCTCTATGGGCGGTGTCGTCAGGTGGGGTCACGGTGGGCACCTATGCAGCTCGACCTGCCCCGGGAGCGGCCGGAGGGCTTGCCGGTAACTTCTATCTGGTCGCCGATCCCGGAAACGTGCGCAACAGTGTCTTGTACGAGAGCAATGGCACCGATTGGAGGCCAGTGCGCTACAACCGACGGCCAGTCTATCCGAGTGTGGGCAAACTCCATTGGCACTTCACAGAAGCGAATGGTGCGGTGACGGTTGTGAACACCGGCACGCTTGTGGGAAACGATCTCACAGTTGCCGTGCCGAATCGACTTGGCGAACCCTCGCAGTGGGATGGTGAAACATGCCTCGCACAAGTGGGAGCAAACGCGCAAAAAGCGTATGGTGCACTCGGCCAAGTAGGTACGGTCGCATCAACTCTGATTGTATGGTTTACACCATACACCCTTCAGGGATGGAGTGCAATTGTCAGCAAGGCGTACAGCAATGGTGCCTGGATATCTCCGTTCGCCGCCTTGTCTATCTATATGACAAATGCCAACTCTGGTAGTATCGAATTTGGCGTAGCTTATGGAGGCGGGCTGCGTCTCACTGTAACAGCACTGGTTCCAATGTCACAACGCAATGAATTGACGATGCTCGCGCTTGTATGGAACGGAGCAACAGGCACAATCGATGGTTACGTGAATGGGGTGTTCGCCATCACCGGTACCGTCGGTGGTCCACAAACAATAGACTACGGGGTCGACCCTGGTCCGTGGGGTGTTAGTGGACACGGCGTTGCTGCTGATGCGGCCGAACTGGCACCCGGGAAGTATCAGGACGTGTGGGCTGATGATGTCATTCTGAGTGCGGCTCAGATCGCCGAAGTCTACCAACGTGGGGTTGGGGCGTGGGGCGGATGAATCTCATCATAGCCTTAGCCAAACTCCTCGTCGCCGCCCTTTTTTCGGGGGCGGTTGTCTTCCTTTGGGTGGAGACAGTTGTGTATCAGGCACGAGAAGCTGTAAGGGATTGGACCACATGTCGGTAGGGAAGAACATTGACTGGGAGAACGTGGGCCTGGGGACCGAGCCTGACCAGAGGATTGCGGATAGGTTGGGCGTGGATAGGCGGCTGGTGGGCAAAGCACGCCAAAAACTAGGAATCCCCTCGGTGGGCACCTTCCCCCGGGAGACCAAGGCCAGTGACTGGAAAATGGTGGGGTTAGGAACTGAGACCGATAGGACTGTTGCTAAACGTCTAGGGGTATCTAATCACACAGTCCGGAAGAATTGCACGTCGTCAGAGGGGGTCCCCTCTTTCCAGAGCCAACAGCATGTAATTGACTGGTCCCTAGTCCCTCTTGGGAAAGAGACGGATCAAGCTCTTGCAACAAAACTAGGAGTAACACGAATGATTGTTCAATATGAGAGGCACAGACTAGGCATTACCACATCCAGAAGCCGAAAGAACCTTGGGGGTGACACGTGTCCGCCAATGTAAGCCACATTTCTCAACAGAGTCAATTTTCATGCTGCTCTGCAAGTCTTGCGTCCTGTTTCCATGCCCTTGGAAAGAACTTTTCTGAGGAAGACATCCAAAATGTCTTGAAGTCTTCCCCTATGTCAGGGGCGAGTTGGGAGGGCATCCTAGCTACAGTGCAGTACCTGGGTGGACGGGGAAGTCTGGTGTCACCAGCGACCCTTTGTATGGTGAAAAACTGGACGGACAGGGGTACCCCGGTTCTCTTTAGTTGGACATTTCCTGGGAAATCTTGGTCACATGCCTCGGTAATATACGATGTGCAAGAGGGGCCCAAGGGGCTCTTGGTTCATGTGATGGACCCCAACATTGCTAACCCATCCAAGACCACCAGGATCGTTCCAGAGGAAGAATTCTATGACTTGTGGTATGAGCCTGTTGGCACGTCAATGCGTTTGAGAAGGCCAGCAATGGCCATTGAGCGTGAGGTCACCCCCGATGGCCGTCAGGTAGTGGCCAGCCTCAACATGGCCGGTACAGTGGCCAGACGGTTCCTGGACAAAATAGAAAGCCAATCGACACAGCCTCTTATGACCCGACGTGATTACGGAGCAGTAGACGACCAATGACGTACCTAATAAAAGCGTGTGACTATGAGGATGCCCTTCAGGGCAAAGAATCCAAGTTTGAACGTGGCGAGAATGTTCCACTTTCTGACCTTCCTCAAGAGCTACAGGATAACGTCAAGGACCCCCCGGAGTCAGTCAAGAAGCTCAAGGAAGAGATGGCCAAGAAGGCAATGACCCTGAATGAGGTTCGTGACCTCAAAACAGAGATCCGAGCATCCATTCTCCTCACGGCCGCTGACTACACGGCTGCCATTGATGAAGAATCCAAGGTGGCTAGATTCGAAAAGGACAAACCCGCCGACCCGACGACCAACATGACTGAAGAGGATGCGGCCGAGTGGAAGAAGCAGAACGAGGAGCACAAGGACAACTTCAAGGGTGCGGCCGAAGATGAGGCTGCGAAGGAGTCCCGCTTCGAGAAGGACAAACCCGTTCCCCTTTCTGACCTCCCTGAGGAACTTCAGGATAACGTCAAGGACCCCCCGGAGTCAGTCAAGAAGCTCAAGGATGAAATGGCCAAAAAGGCTGTCCATGATGCCCTTGAGAAGACCGCAGCCTCTGGCCTATACGGCTCGACCAAAGCCACCGAATCTGCTTGTGTGGCAGGTACAAACCGTCTCGCCAAGGCAGCCACGAAGATTGCCAAGGACCTGTATGCGAAGGATGAGGAGTCCCCCTCATTCCTGACCGAGCATGTGGCCCGACGGGGGGACAAGGCTGGATCAATGATCCTTAAGGCCATGGAGGGTATTGGCCCCCTGGCCACCATGAACAAGACCGCTGGCAAGCGGTCAGGCCTTTATGGGTTCGGTGAGAAGACGGCCAAGCTTGGACTGACTGCCTGCTCGGAACTCCACCATGAGGCAGGACTGATTGCGGGGGATCTGTTTGCTCGCCACGAGGGTCAGCATGAGAGGGTTGCTGGCTTCCTTGGCAAACATGCTAAGGCGGCGAAGTGTGCCTACTCGGCAATGCTCCTGGATGCAGCCCCCAAGGCACCTGTAGCTACCAAGCTGGCTTCAACTGGGAAGATTGCCTTGAACAGCCAGATTGCAGCAAAGAAGGTCAATGAGATCCTGATGTCCATTGCCTCTGTATCTGGTAATTCTCAGCCAATCTTCTTGGATGTGCGAGGGGACGTGGAAGCCCTCATTGTAGTTCTCAAGTTGGTTGCCAAGCTGGGGGATGAGGACATTCAAGAATTTGCAGGTAAGTTGGGGGATCTCATGACACACAAACTGAAGCCCAAGCTTGCCAACGTTGACCCATCGGTTCAGGAGATCCTAGCATGGGATACAGCAATGGTGAGGACCAGTGCAGATTTTCTGGCATCCGAAGAAGAGATTGAGCTTATTGAGGACCCGCCAGCCCCCAAGTGCTAGTCCCCTGACTATTAAGCCTGTCGGTAAGGTGTAGTACATGGCCGACACGCTGTCCAACTCTGCAATGCGGCTTGGGATGAAGTCCCAGGCAGCCGCCTCCAACCCTTCTAGAAACTGGGCCACCCTTGCTATATCCATGGCAAGGGTCAAAGAGGTCCAGTACGAGGAGCTCAAGTGTACCCTTGTGGTGCTCACTGGGGAGCAAGATATCTATGAGTACACTGGAGTAGACATTACCCTGCCCGGTGGTGGGAAGAGGCATTTCCTAGGGTCCCTTCCAGAACGTGGGGACATCTGTGTCGTTGGATGGGCTGCTCGCGAGAGTGCAGGTACAGCGTCCGCCAGGACCCCTATCATTTTAGCTTGGATGCCAGCTGCCCCATGGATGGGCCATGAGTGGATTCCACACCAGCCCATGGAGCAAGGGGAGGGTATGGACACCCCGAGAGATCGGGCGGTAAACTCAGGGACCATGGATCGTGTGCGCTTCAAGATGCGCCACCTGGGCCCTGGCAACGTGTTCCTGTCATCCTCACAGGGAAGTGATATCCTGCTAGATGAGGGAGTGCTCATTACCAACCGACGGGCTAATGAGATTCGTTTACGGGACGAAGACCAAGCCATTGTCTTTCGGTCTCTCCAACAGTTTCACGCAATGGCTGGGGCCAGGGTCTATGCTGGCATGGTCCAGCGGGAGGCCCGTCTCCTGCCCTCCACGATGTTCAGTGATGGGGTTTATTGGGATGCCCCCCGACAGACGACCGGAGATGGGTCCCCTAGGAATGGGGCTGCCCTGGGGGCCAACCCGCTTTACCCAAATGGGTTCTTGACCCCAGGCATGATCTTCCGCCGTGGGCAGGGGGAGTCCCAGTCGACTTTTGAGGCACAGCCAGACAACATTGCGATCTCGAACAGGCTGGACCCTTTTGACTTCCTGCAATGGGGGAGCTATGTAGACTCGAATGGGTCCCGAGTAGAAAGCACCCTTCCAGGGGGGTCCTCCAATACCATCTATGGCGGCAAAGCCCTCTATCGTGTGGGCATCAATTCTTCTGGACTACCGGACAATGCCATTGCCTCCGCCCTCAACGGAGAGAACACAGTTCCCCCTGATGCCCTCACAGAGTATCGCATTGAGGTTACCCACACGTCCAAAGGCATCCTACCTGTTACAGAACAAACGGATGGATTTGATGCAGAGCGTCTCCCTACCCAATCTCCATCAGATGGAAACCCTCTCGGTACAGGGACCCAGCCGTTCATTGAGTGGGTCATGGGGTCCGTGGTTGGTAATGATGCCTTCTCTTACCTGGGCAGAGACCTCTACGGGATACCCCTCAAGCCCCGGATACTGACCGATGAGGGTGAGGTGTCTCCAGGGATGGTGTCTGGCATTGGCTCCAACCTTCGGGACCATGCGGCCTACCTGTTTCGGATTGTCTCCCCCATCACGGGACCCAATGGGACCACCACATCCTCATTCACGTCTTTCACTAAGGATGGGAGATTCAAGGCATACCTTGGTGGTGGACCCATCTCAGGAGAGATTGCCACTGCCAGTGACCTGAACCTCACCATCGGGGGAGTTCTATCTCTAGACCTTCGCAGTGGGATTCGGATCAACGGTGCTGCGGGCCCCGGGAATGTGGGCCTGAACTTGGGGTCCTCCACGGGGGCCGTAGTCATTCAAGGTAGTGGTGCGATCGATACGGGGGCTGGTGCCAGAGAAGCTGCCCCAAATTCCATATCAGGTACTTCCTCACCTAGCGTGTTGATTGATGGGTCCCAAGGGGTGGCTGTTCAGTCTAATGCTCAGATCAATATCCATGCGCCTGAGATCAATCTGACCAATGCTGGAACGGTCAATGTCAGTGCACAAAACCTTGTGTCCATTCGTTCTGGTCAACAGGTCTCTCTCACAACCCAGGTTCACAATGTTATCGTGTCGGGCCGAGAGACAATCAACATTGGTGGACCCGAGAATAGTGACCCCTCCACCGGACCTTCTCGTGACACCACGTTTTCTGCCACCCCCCTAACGGGCGGGGATGGTGGAGTGGTTGACAGGTATCGAGTGACCTTCGGAGGACGTTCGGAGGAGTTTACACAGGGGGATACGGTCACCACAGTCACCATCGGTAACCTCACCTATGAGACCAACCAAGGAAAGTGGAAGTGTCGTGCTGGTACCAATTCCGTTGAGGTGGACTCCAATAGTGGGTTGACCGAGACCATTGGCACGGGCAACCACTCGGCAACGGTATCCACTGGCAGTGCCTCTATTACAGCACAAACCGACATAACCCTTCGTGCTATTACGGGAAATGCAATTCTCTCTGGGACCCAATCGGTGAAGTTGGTCTCTCCCGGTGTAGCCACAGGTGGTATAATGGCCGGTTCGGATTTAGACCCGCTTACGGGTATACCCTTTTCAACATTCATGCCCCCTCGGGGCCAGAAACTTAGCCCCATATAGCCCCGTCTAAGGTGGCTATACTCACCACAAGGTCAGGGAGGCCTCAAAATGGCCCTGATCCTAAAAGGCAAAGAAGAGACCACGCCAAGGTTTGTGTCCAAATCTTGGCACGATGACCCGCAGTATCGGATGGGTCCATCTGACCGTGGTCCTCGTCCACAGGGGATGTGGGTCCGGGGGATTGTCCTCCACACCACCCATGGCAAGTACCCACAAGCAGTACACCCTGGCGTAGGTAATGCCGGTGGTGCCCTCGCTAACATCAAGTACTGGAACCGTGTTCCGGAGTATGCATCCTCCCATTTGCTGGTAGACGCAGATGGAACCGTCATCCAAACATCGGATCTAATCACCGAGCAAACATGGCATGCCACCAGCGTGAATGCAGTGACCGTAGGAATTGAGATTGTACAAGGGTCCGATGGCAGTCTATTCCAAGGTCAGATTGATACAGTGGTCCACCTGTGTGATTGGCTGACAGCCCGTCTTGGCATTCAACGACAGATTCCTATGGCCTATGCAGGCAAACCCATTGACCGATTGGTTCACGGGGGCCTGGACGTAGTAGGGGTAGTGGGCCATAGGGACCAAACCACTAATCGTGGACGCGGGGATCCTGGGGATCTTGTGATGGATGCCCTTGTAGCTGCTAGCTATGAGAGATTCGACATGCAACTAGGGATGGACCTAGCTGCATGGAAAGATCGCCAGAAGTTTCTGGGGTTTCCTCTAGCATCCAGAGATGGAGTAGCTGGCCCCAGGGTCGTCAATGCCCTGAAGGCGAAGGGTTTCGTCGATGGGATCTGGGTCCGGAGACCATGATGGCTTCAGTTGCAGACGCCTGGAGACTGGCCTATCTCAAGAACCGGGAGCTGGGGTATGCCAACCCCATCCCCTCAAGCCTCGATGTCCTGGCAGAGATGCGCCGATGGGAACCATCTGCTACCCGTGAGGACATATGCCGTGAGAGTGAGATCCTCCATCTCATTCTCGTGGACGTGGATCCGTCCAAAGTCACTAGACCCCGGCGCGTTCCCTAACCTGGATTGGCGTTTGTTACGCCGCCCTTATCTTCTCTATTGAGCCAGAACGTTGGCTTGCCTTCAAGGTCTATGAAGGCGATCCACGTCTTTTCCTCATCTTCAATCCATCCCGCATAGCCAACTGCCTGGGGATCCTGGTACCGGCCTACTTTGATATTTGTCATGGGTGATCTCCGTTTGATACGTTTGATACGTTTTAAGGCACCCATCCAGCACCGTTAGCTCACCCTACCAGTCCCAAGGCATGCTCGCGTGCCCACCATTCCGCAAATCGTTTCAAAGCAGCTTTTCGATCACCCAGAGAGCGATCCGCTTGGATAATGGCGAGGACCTCAGGTGGGGCCCATACCTCGTTCCGGATCTTTGCCGCAAAAGAGGCATGGTTTTGGATCTGTTCCCCTCCCCCGATCGGCAACCCAGAAGGGTGGACCTCGAAGGGTGCTCCCACTTCTTCACACATGGAGGCTATAGCATCTGGGCAGCGCGTGAAGCCCTTCTTGACGGGTGGCAGGGCTGCCGCATGGGCTTGGCAGAAGATTGATTGCTGATGAGTCCCCTCAACGCACTTGACGATCGCTTGTTCACATCGAGAGCAAGGTGAAAGGTCCAGGCGGCAAATCTCCATGGACCTCTTGCAGACCTTGCAGCGGGTACCACCATTCGACTTGGGAAGAGATGTTGAATCCGTCATCCTGAGTCTCATTACACACCATCAAGCCACGTTTGAAGGGAGTATCCTTCTAGCAAGTGTAAGATTAGCTCAGCCAAAATTTCCCCATGTGCAAACCACTCCCCACGTATCCGCAGAGGGGCAAACACCCGATGGAGCTTAGCCTCATCCTCCATGGTCCCATAGGTCTCTGCCAGGATGGTGATCTCGTCGGCTGAGAAGGTCTGCCCTTCAGCTACCCGCACAGGGGCTCCCCGACGGGTGTATCCGATCTTGACAGGCCCATACGGGGGCTGGGCCTGGACGAAATAAATGGTGGGAGAGTTCACCGCCCAAGAGCGGATTAAAGGCTAGGTATTGGACTTGACACGAAACACTTCAACATCGATGTTGATTGTGGCGTGTGACAGGTCCCCATAGGCACAGATGACTACTTCACGGTCCTGGTACCGGAGTTTGGTGGAGTGTTGGGAAAATGGTTCCTTCCAGTCCTCGACCTGCACCCACCCAAGCTCTGTGAATGCCAGGGTGAGTTGCTGGGCCACCCAGAACCCATCAATGTAGGACCGGTCCCCCATGGACCCCTCATGGATGGCCCTGGCGATCTCAACGGGATTGGGTGGGCCAGAACTCAACCACCGCCACCAATCAGTTCCGTTACGGTGGGTGTACAGGGACCGAACCGCAACAGCAATCCTGTGATTACCTGAGGGTCTCTGGGCCAGCCAAGTCTCTTGGCCTCCTCAAAAGCCTCTTTGGTGATCTTGACCTGCATGTCACTGGCATGGGTGTCCCCTAGTTCGCCCTCCATGCACATTGGATTTGAGTAGCCACGAGTGAACAGGTAGTACTTCATGTGAGGTTCAGCCCGCATGTTCTTTTCCCACTGTTCCTCCTGTGCCAGCTCTTCATTGAAGGTGCCTTTGGCTCGGCACTCATCATAGAACGAGAAGGGGCTGATGACCTCACCGTAGACCACGAATCCCTGTGTAGCCCGGAGGAAATGGTCCCCCACCTTCATCTCCCGTTGAAAAGGCAGGACCCTCTCATTGGCTTCCTTGGTGCCCTGCTCAATCCCGTCGAACATTTGCTCAATTGAATCGTATTGCATCATCAATCTCCTCTGGTCAGGACACATCTCCCAAAAAGGTGGCTGGGGGCTCTTCATCCGCCTTGATGGGACCCCCACCGGCCCGATCAAGGCGCGTCAACAGGTTGTCCAGTAGGGTGGACTCTTTACTGTGGGAGTCCATGTGCCCCCACCATGTCTCGATTACCATGACCACCAACTCCTTGTCTGACAAGGCATCCAAGCCATGCTGCCGTTCTGCTTCCGCAAACAACTCTTGAAGGGCCTTGACCTTTCGCTCATCGGGGGTGGTGGTCTTCCTTTCGTGCATTGCTCGGCAGTACCTTACCGCCCACAGCATCTCGGCATCAGAGGGCATTTTTCCGGCATGAAGCAGGGTCTCAAGGTCAATCAATCTCTCATCCGCAGTCTTGGGAATCATGGTTCAAGTTACGCTCTTTCATCGAAGGAGGTTGGGGATGACTGGTTGTGTCATCCAATGTTTGTTGGTTTGAACATGGTTAGCACGAACGAACTTGGCAACTGAGGTACGGAATTTACGGAAGGGGAAAAAACCAGCGAGGCGGACCACGTAGCCCTCCATAGGGTTGCCTTCAAATTGGTCCTGGTAGAGGCCCCGGATCAACCTCTCGTCCCATATCCCCTGGTAGAGAACCGGAACGGTGGGGAGATCGAGCAGCCCCGCCCACAGGGCAGTCTCTTCCCAGGGGAGGCACTCGTTCTTTTCATCCCAAATCGAGAAGACTAGGAAGTACCCAGGAAGGTTCCGGTATTGGATTGAGTGCTTGGCGTAGACATTCTCGCCACAAATCCTCCAGCCTTTGGGGATCTCATGTTGGACGTTCGCCCACAGGGCTTTGATCCGGTCCCGTGATGGGTGGGGGCCGGAGTCCAGAGACCGGGCATGTAGCCCCTCCCTGTAGAAGGTATGATTTTCCCCATCCATCTTAGTCGTAACCACGACCTGCTGTCCCTCGAATGAACTCAAATCAGTCAGGACCCGGTCATCGTTAGTAGCCCCCGGGCTCCAAGGCAGGTGGAAGGTTCTTGGGTACTTGACCTTGCCTCGCTGTTCAAACAGGTGCAGGACGGGTTCTAGTGTTCGCTGAAGGGATTCATCCTCGAACAATTCCCCTTGCAGCCGGGTGCCGTCGGGCAGTACTGGGTTGGCCCATTTGTCCCAGGTTTGGTCCACATCGAGGTGCTCAGGGAGTATTATGTCTGTGATACCACACCTAGTTCGCAGCGCCTCACATGAGATGAGGGTCTGCTCGGCCAGTATGTGACAGGGACCACAAACAGTGGCCCCGTTGGCTAGGTAGTATCCACCATCACCCCAGAGAGATCGATCAAGAATGTGGTGAGCATCCACACCAGGGTTCCCACACATGACACAACGGTGCCCATCCCGAGCGAAAACCTTCGCACGAAATGATTCCCTGTTCAGTAGTGTGTGGGGTGTGTTCATGTTGGGAGTTAGCTGGCCTTGAACTGATCGAATGCCGAGGGCTCCCGTCGAGCCAGATCCGCCAGTTTTGCCCCGAGCTTACAGAGGGCATCATAGTAATCCGTACTGAGGTGATCGGGGCATTCATTGTGCCCAAACTCATGAATGATCAGCTCGTCCACATCCACGCAGGGGCCCTTGTTGAACCATGCGTGCCCCAAGCGTCCCAGATTCAGGGTGAGCACCCCACTCGGCCCGAAGGTAGCCCCGAAGGGCCACCCCACGTCACAGACGACCCTCACCGTGATCTGACGTCGCAGCAACTTGTGCCCCAACCACTCGGCATAGGCCACCGTGTTCTGGATCCCGGGGGTCCACTTTGATGGGTCCAAGAGCGTCAGGGGGGCCCCTCCAGAGGTGTAAGGCTTGGCTGAGGGGGAGAGTTGCCCCGCGGGCAGGGCAACCCCCGCCAGCTTGATATTGACCCACTGTTCGCGTGTGAAGGACCCACCGGGGATCAAGTTGTATCCCTCAGACACCAGCCGCTTGTTGGCCTCCGTGTCAGTCGGGTCATAAATGGCAGCCTTCTCACCGAAGCGACCCTGAACCACCTGCTTGACCGCCCCCCGGCTCACATCAGGACTCGCCAGAGCATCCGCCACCCAGGTAGCACTGGAATCGGTCTCAGCCAGGAACCCGTGCATCTCATTGAGCACAGCAGTTCGCAGTACCCTCAGGTAGGAAGGGGTCACATTGTCCCGGTCCATGTTGAGTGGGATTTTCTGCTGGATGTCGATATCCCATTTATCTCCCGTTTCAACCACCGGGATCCCCATCTCGTAGAGGGTGGGTGCATCACCCGGCTTGGGGTCATAGACATGGACATCCGTCTGTCGCTTGGAGGGACGGAGGATACCTTCCCCATCAGCGGAGACCGTGGGCAGTGTAACCTTGAAGCTGGCCAGGGGCTTCCTGGTCAGAAGGGGGCCCTCGTTGAAAGTGGTAGCAATGTGCTGGGGAGGGAGGAGGCGCAGGACCTCATTACACACCTCTGCATACTCTGCCCGAGTCATCCGGATCAGTCCCCGGAAAGTGGACCCATGTGTGGTTCGCTCCCGGAGGGTGCGGCGTTCCCCGTTCTCGTTGAACTCGAAGCCTCCCGTGGTGGACACGATCTTTGCCTCGCGGCACAGGGCCAGGACCAGCTTCTCTCCCAGGTTGAAGCGCCCACGCTTCGAGGGGTCATCCTTCTTGGTGCTCTCGGCGAAGAGCGTGAAGGCATGGGACAGATCCCTGAACCCATCAGGGTTATCATCGACCACTACCAGCTCCGCTTCCGCCCGGTTCGGCACAGGGGTGAGGGTGACATCCACCTTGGTGGTGTTCTCATCCCAGGCGTTCTGGATCAGCTCGAACACCGCGAAGGACTTCCCCCGTTGATCCAAGAGCTTGGCGAGACCTTGCTTGTTGACTTCGAACCAGCCCATGGTGATATCTCCTACACCCCCTATCGGTACCAGGGAGACAATTTTTAGGGAAATCGACGGACGGGCCAGATTTCCCTAAAAAATTGCCCCCTCGTGCCGATAGGATGTATGACCATCGCAACAACAATCCTCGCCCAGCTCGGCAGTTCCAACCGTCTCACGGCCATGATCGGAGCCAAGCTGTTTCTCGACTGTGGCAACGGACTTCGGTTCAAGTTCACGGCCAAGGCGAAGAACCGGAGCAATTGCATTGCTGTCACCCTTGACCCTACAGACACCTACACGGTGGTCTTCAATAGGATCCACGGGACCAACGTGACGGAAGTCTCTAGTCACTCGGATGTGTATGCAGACGGGCTGCGCTCCCTGATAGAGGATGAGACGGGGCTGTACCTAGCACTCTAGTTCATCCGTTGCCAGCCGGTAGGCCTCAGCGAAGGATGGGGACTTCATCTGCTAGTCCAGATATCGGTTGAAATCGGTTGAAGGCAGAGGCTACCCGGATTTCCCCGGGGAGGATAGTCTCCAGCCAGGACAGAACCTGTTGGTGAACGGCCCTGGGGCCGTAGGCAACCAGCATCCCTACAGCCTCACAGAAGGCCTCCTCGGGGTTCTTGGTGGCGTATCCAGTGATGGGATGGGAGGGGACTTGGGTGGTCCAGCCATGCTGCTCAGCAAACTCCCGGATGTCCTCTTTGGTGGACCACCCGTACTCACGCTCCATGCCTTCAACCTGTAAGGCAAGGATGGGGTCCACAAGAGCCATTCTCTCGAACCAGCTAAAGAATCGCTCCCCATCTTTCCAGACATCCAGTAGAGATCTGAGATCCAGGGTACCCAGGTCTTGTTTAAGAGCGGTTACCCAGAAGCGTTTGTCCTGTTCAGACAGATACACCTTGTAGACATGGTGCCCCATCTCATGGGCAAATACATGAGCGTACGCTTTTGGCCCCCCAGTGACCACACAGACATTGATATGGTCCCTCTCGTAGGTACCTCCAACATCTAGGGAGTTGCACTGGTCAGAGTCAAAATCAAATGGTAGTTTGGCCGACCCAAGCAACAAAGGGAAGACCTTAGAGGCTCTGGCCCGATAGATCTTGAGACCCTCTTTGAGAGGCTCAATATGGGAGTCACCGCGTTGACCCGGGTGCAGGGTTACATCAAACCCTTCAATTCTCTGGGTGTAACTTTGCTGTTCCTCTCTGGTGGGAGTGATACCCTCTCGGCTATCTATCCACTTCTGGTAACCTCCAAGAGCATCCCATGCCTCACGGGCTTCTCGCTTGACCCTATCTGCCCACTTCTTTTTCCCACTCTCCCATTGCTCCAAACTGGTTGCTTGGGCCTGTTCTTGGGAAATATCTCGATAACCCCGCCACTTGTCAATAATGGCCGCCGGATACTCATATGGCATTGAACCCAACGCTGAGTAGAGACCCCAGTATCCCTTGCGAATATCCTTTTCCCAACTCTTAACCCATCCATCAACCTTATCAACTTCCCACTTTCGCCATTCCGTGGACCCACCTAACCACATCCGGATATTGACTGTCAGATTCTTGAGGATGCCTTTGACCGTAGTATCATAGTATTCCCGCCAGACTTTGACCCCACTGTGGAGCTTCTCAAGGTCCTGGTAGGTCTTCACCCGATCCACATTTTTCAACAGGGTCAAGAAGTCTTTGCGGAGGTTCTCAATGGTGGCGGCATCAAATGCCACGTCCATCGCAGATAGGTAACGACCAGCTACCCGGAGGGACAGGTACCGGTCAACAAGGGTCTGGGGGGGCATTCTGGTATTGGGGGCCTAATAGGCTCTCTATAGCCTGCCACAGGTACCACCATGCCAGCTGACGTTGATCGCTATGTCCAAGAAGGAAAAGACCAGGGGATGCCTGAAGATAAGGCGTGGGCAATAGCCTGGAGCCGGTTCTGCCGAAAAACCCCTGAAAGTGACCATTGCCACAAGGATGAGTACTTCGATGGCAATGGGAAGGGCAAGGAAGCCAGTGCCGAGAAGGTCGCCTTCAGGCACCTTCTGGAGGGGGCCGCCACCCCCAAGGTTGCTGGGTCGGCCAAGCTAGACCCTAAGGTCCGCCGTGACACCAACCAAAGTCTTCTTAGGGCTGGTCTGGATGGCAATTCCAGGTTCCGGTCTACTGGTCAGGCCCTGGCAGCCATCGCTGATACCCTGGCCGACAATGGCCTTGAGTTGGGAGAAGCCGTCCAGGCATTCGATGTGAAGGCCCCTGAGGGTCGGATTACTCTAGATTTGGCCATCATGAATGAAGAGGACCCCTTCCGGCCAGTGGACATCTTCAATTCTATGCTAGCCTTCCACTGGTCTTCTGCAACAGATACTGGAGGAATTGAAGCTGTGGCGTATCTAAGTTAGGCGACCGCTTCAAGACCACCATTCTCTAGGGTTGTCAACAGTACACCATAATATCCTCAATTATCCTCATTTGACCACAGGTGGAATCGTACCTGACCCTCAATACCTACCTTATAGCTTACCCTTAACTGTAGAGACATGAAGGCCAGGATCACATTATTGGACCCCGAAACCAATTCGGGGAAGGTTCACCAACTAGACTTACTCCATGCGGAGCATATCCAGTACGTCCAATCGTGTGTCACCCTCATGGTATCCAACCGAATCTTCAACGTCCTCCCCTCAGGTCGGAAATCCTACTTCCCAACCTCAGAGACACTCTCTTCCCAATTGGTCAAAAATGCTCAAGCTCAAGCAGTCGAGTTGGTTCATGGTTGGGTCAACGGAGTTTACGGTCGAACCCTCAAGGCCAAGATCACGGGTCTTAAGGAAGACGGAACCTACAACGATCTTGATGCCCTTCAGCTCTACACAATTGGGAAGTACCGGCTGACCCACGGAGGGAAATTCGGGAAGGGGACGATCTCTCAAGAACTCGTTGACTTGTATTGGTCTTGGGTTTGGGATCCAGAAATTGTCGGGAATCCCCCAACCATCAGTGAACGATTCCCCCTGCGATTCACGGAGATGACTTGCACATTCAGGGAATCCGGAGCATCTCATTTTCACGGTTGGTGGCTCAAATTCTCCTCCCTGACTCGCTACAAAACCATCTTCCTTCCCCTCAAAGAGTCCCCCTTTCTTCGTAAACGCAAGGATGTCCAGCTGACCGTCCTGGCCGCGAAGCGCCCAGACGGTCATTGGACCTTCCAATTCTCTGAGAAGTCAGAAGATCCGGTTCTCGATGGTTCGGCTGGCAAGTTGGGGATTGATGTTGGCTTGAATGTGTTGGCAGCAACCTCAAGTGGAACCCTCTACGGTCAACGATTCAAAGCCAAGTTCAACCGACTGAAGAAGCGGGTAGATACGGCCCGAGCTAATAGGAAACGACAAGGGTTCCTGGAGGACTCCAGACGCCTTTGGGCCTTAGAGCGGAGGCTCTCCGGCCAGATCAAGACGGCAACGAACACGATAGCCAACCAGCTCGTCAAGAGCCACCCAAACACGACCTTTGTGGTTGAGGATTTGGATCTTTCCAGTGCACCAGGATCAAAAAGGTTTGCCTACAGGGCTCTCCAATCGAGCTTGGAGAGGAAGGCCGTCACCCTCAAGGTGAATCCGGCTTATACGAGTCAGGAGTGTCCTTCGTGTCATTTCGTTTCCCGGAGTAACCGTAGGGGAGTAAAGTTTGTCTGCCAGAGTTGTGGCAGAAAGAGTCATGCAGATTTCGTTGGGGGGTTGAATGTGCTCAGACGTTCTGAGGAAAAACACATCAACCTAAAGACCCCACCGAAATCGGTGAAAGCGATCTTGGATGAAAGGCACCGCTTGCGGTTCAGATCACCGAGATCCCTGTTAGTTGGAGCTCACACCGATGAGCCCGGAGCTTACTGTGACGTTACTGAGAAGATCAGAACCCGCATAGCTTCAAAACAACCGATACCCGTTCGTCCCTCACGGGATAAACACGTATAGATTGTCAACGGTACACCCCAACCATTGGAAGGATCCTCAAGGCTACCGTTTCCGAACGAGCAGGTAGGTGGTTTGTATCGGTTCAGGTCGAGATGGACCAACCAATCCTTGGAGTACTTCCCAATCACGTCATTGGGGTGGACGTAGGGATCAAGAGTTTGGCGGTAACGAGTGATGGAGAGGTGTTTGAGAACCCGAAAGCACTCAAGGCAGCGGAGAAGAAGCTCCGTCAACTCAGCAAATCGGTGTCACGTAAGGTAAAAGGATCGAACAACAGGAAGAAGGCAGCTGCCAAACTAGCAAGGCAGCATTATCGAGTCAGCAATATCAGGAAGGATACAATCCACAAAGCTACCTCTGCGATAACCAAGCAGGCTAGAGTTGTTGTGATTGAGTCCCTCAATATCTCAGGAATGATGAAGAACCGGAAGCTCTCCAAAGCCCTATCGGATGCTGGATTGGGGGAGTTCCACCGACAGATAACCTACAAGGTAGCTTGGTCTGGTGGTCAACTCATTCGAGCAGACCGGTTCTTCCCGTCGAGTAAGACCTGTTCCAAGTGTGGGCAGGTTAACCAAGCTCTTACCTTATCGGACCGAGTGTTCAGGTGTCCTAGTTGTGATTTCACGATAGATAGGGACCTGAATGCGGCTCTTAACCTAAAGAAACTGACGGGGAGTTACCCCGTGTCAGCTTGCTGTCCTGGAAGCTCTGGTTGGATCCCTGAGGAACCAACGAAACTGCCGGTTGGGCAAGCACCAAACTGCATGTATCCTACCTCAACGGGTGGGATAAATGCGTAAGCTTTGGATAACGGAATTGATGGTCCTCCAAAGCCTTGGTGTACAGGGTCAGGGAATCCTGAAGAGGTTTGAGTTCCAGTGCCTTTGCTTCTATCTTCACTTGGAGAGACTTGATTTCATCCTCAAGGCACTTCAGGCATAGGGACGAATTCCCGATGGTATCCAGGCTACTGCAGTCATCCCAGTCCATATAGCCATCGAAAACCCTGCCCTGACAATGTATTCGAAGTAGCACCACCAATTCCTGACTCTTAGGCGGTGAATACATGTCTAAGGCTCTGTTGTTACTTCTGGGGCCACTCCCGTGGGGGCATCATCGGGTTCCTTTGTGGCAGCCTCGCCGCCTGCTACGGGTGGCATTCCCACCAAAACGGTGATCCCCAGCTTACGGAACCTCTTCATGGCTGCCCGACGTGACGCCCGGTTACCTGACCGCATCTGGAAGAATAGGAGCTGCTTCTCCGTGTCATCCAACTGCATGAGCTTGGACTTCGTGGCAATCAGGCGCACATCCCCTACTGCCAAAGGCTTGGTCACCTCAAGGGGCTCAATCGGTCCCAGGGTGCCATTGTTATTGAGGGTCTGTTCCTTGGGAGTGTTTCCCTTGACACGCTCGGGAATGTCCGCCAGCTCCACGGTTCCTAGAATGGTTTGTTGGGGCGTGCTACTGATGGTCTGCATAGGAGGGTCGACTTTCTGGTTGTTGGGGGGAGGCTGGTGGTGGATTCACGTCACGAACTGTCTGTCGAATTTCACGGCATCGAGCCTGTGTAAGGCCCAAGGCTTGGAAGGCTTCGTCCCAGTGTCGGTTAACGACCTGGACACGATTGTAGGCGCCGGAAATGTGGACAAGGTTATTGGTGTCTTGCCAGAAGATGCCGTCAGATTTGTCCTCATTGACAATTCCAACGTTCTGTAATTCCCAGCATCGGAAGGGGTTACCAAACAAGTCCAGTTGCACCACCACCCAGTTCTCGGCCATGCAAGAGGCACAGTCACGGTTGACTGCCACACATCCTACCAGCATGACCGCTGCCAAATAACGATACCAAATGCCCTTCATGTCTGATCCCTCTCTTAGAATATCCGTTGAAACGTTGCTGCCCCACTGTCTTTCTTAATCCTGTATGCCCGATCCCCAGCATCTACCAACGTGGGGTTGTGGGTGACGAGCAGAATGTCCACCCCCATCCGATGACACAGTACCTTCAAAAAGGCTGCCATGTTGTGTACATACTTGTCATCGAAAGCAGGAAGGGTCTCATCCAAGAACAGTACCGGCCTGAGCCCCCTACGAAAAATGAGAGCCAGCCTGAGCAGTATTGACTGTACCGTCGTTACAGCCCCCCCAAATCCGTCCAGGCTCATCCCTTCGATGAGATCCCCATTCTCTTTTCGCTGGGAGGTAATCAGGGAAACATTGACCTTTCCCCTTGAAACCTCCACATCCGCTCGAACCTGGATGTCCTGATCCGTGAACACAGCCCTGACACCCTCGGATTGAAGAACCTCAATGGCTTTGACCCCCTCAGTAATCTCTGCATCCACTAAGGTACGGAGAAGGGCGGTCACGTGGTCGAGCACCTGAATGTCATTCTCAATCTGCAAAGCGGTGCTCTTGGCGTCAGCCAGGGAGCGACGGACCTCTTCCCGTCGCCCCTGAGCCAGTTGCACCGCCTCCGTGAGTGATCCCAGGCGCTCTTCAGAACTCAATTAGGCGCTCTTCCGCCATGCAACCGTGGTCAGATAGGAGTCCTTGGCACGGTCTGTCCGAGCACGGACCCATCCCCCACCACCCTTTTTGCTCACCCCGAGACGAACGTTGTCCTTGGTGTTTCCCTTGAGCATCCGAAGAAGGTATTGGCTGGACATGGCAAAATGCAGGGGATCCTCACTCAAGGTACCACCACCGCGCACCCCAGAGTCCTGGAGCTTGAGTGGAACAGTAAGTGGCTTGCCACTCACCGACGTCATCGAGAGTACCACTTCTGTAGTGGTGCTTTGCGTCAGCTGGAGGCAATCATCCTCCCACTTAGCTCCTGCTGCCAGGAAGGCCACTGCGGACTGGATGTCCTTGATATTGAGTTCCCACCACCGGTCATCTTCCAACGACCAGTCCACATGGATGTCTGGGAACTTATGCTGGAACACGGTCTCACCGAACACTGCCCCATCCCCACGACGGAGGAAGGATGCCCGCTCACTTTCTAGAACCTCAATGGTCCCGTCCCCTGCATTAGAGAGGAAGGCAATGAGCTTGGGCAGGTCCGGGCCATGGACCCGGAGGGTGGCATTATCCATCTCATTGACCTTGATGATCGACACGGCCATCTGGTCGGTTGAGTAAAGACACCCACCACGGAATTCCGCCACACACAGGTGGGGGGCCTTGGCCTCTTGCTCGTAGACGAACATCTTGGCATGGGTGAAAGCATTCAGGAGACTCTCTGCCATGACCGATGCAGTAGGCTTGGCATCCTTCAGCAGGGTGTCCCAGAAGGGGAATGCCGCTGCATCCAGCGAGGAGAAGATGTTCTTGCCCATGGGGGATGTGATGGTTGTCTCTCCCCCCCCATGGTTGACCTTCATCACCTGATTGATCCCAATAGCATCCAGCAGGTGCTTCACCCTCTTGGCCTCAATCGTGAAGGTGCTGTCCTCAGGCACCATGGCATTGGCCACTGGGCATGACGAGAAGGTGTGCCCGTCATACGAGAGGACTTCCAGTCTCCCATCCACGGCCCGGAACACATAGTGTGAGGTCAGCTCACTTCCTGCGGATACTGTGATCCCACAGACCTTGAGAGCGGTTGCTAGATCGGAGCTATTGATTTCGAGTGTTGTCATGTTTACTTGATTCCTGTTGAGCTGAACGGTTCGAGAGCCTTTTCGGCATCACTGAGTTGGGTTTCGAGTTGGGTAATAGAGTCTGCCAAGGATTTCTCCAGCTTGGCAATCACTTCGTCAATCCTATTGGGGTCAATGTTCTTGGCCTTGCACTCCTCGTGGAGTACAGCCAAAGACCTCTCGGCTTCCTCAATACGACCTAGAATGCGCTGGATCTTCTGTGCCAGCTCATCACGCTTCTTGACACCGGCGTCAAGGCGAGCCTTGAGTTCACTGTTGGTGGCCATGAATCCCTTACACTGTTTAGGGCTTGGAAAAATCGAGTTCGACAAGACCCGATGTCGATTCCGTGGGCTCAATTGGCTTGCTGCTCTGAAAGCCAAATTCCACAATCCCCATTGCTGTTTCCAGCATCTCTTCCGTGGAGCCGACCACTGGCAGGGACTTCCTATGTCTGGAGTTGGCTGCCTTCTGGGCTATTCTAGCGTCACACACCGTCTCATAGGGGCAATATTTGCACCCAGTTGGAGAGGGGGTGGGATCAAATTGTTCATTCTCAATGGCCCGATAGGTCTTCTTGATCCTGACCGCGAGTTCCTTTAAGTCATCTTTGGTGGCGGGTACCTCCACCAATCCCGTCCATGGCTTGGTGGAATCATGGTCCTTGGGGGGTGTTCCCTCTGGATACCGGAAGTACACGAAGGCCAGCTTGCTGGGGAGAACTTGGTAGGCCAAGTAGAAACACAGGGCATACCACTTCAACTGATCCGGGTTGGTATATCGCCCAGGGGTCTTAGCATTTTTGCCATCATAGATCCCGACCCCGGTGTCATCCCGCCGAATGATGATGTCTGGACGGCCACCAATTGGGGTGTACTTGTCCAAAAACGTAGTGATGTCTAGCTCTGCCTTGGCATATGGACCCAAGAGCTTATTGGTCTTCATGGTCTTGAGGAACCCAAGAGCACCGTCAAGACAAGTTTGGAGCAACTCCTCCTTGGGGGGGGACCGTCCCCAATCAATGAAGTTCTCGCCTAGGGCTAGCTGGAACTCTCGGCGGACCCGGGTCTCCAGTTCCTTCACCAGGGTAGTAGGGGTCTTGTACAACTCATCATTGTAGAGATGCTCAATGGCAGAGCCAATAACCAGTCCCATGACGGCGTCATGCCTGGAATCAGGAACAGGCTTGGGCTTCGGGCGCCCTGGTCCACCCCCAACGTTGATTTCACCGAACCCCGAGTTCCAAAGGAACTTGCGAGGGCAAGCGGTATAGGATTCCCAGGGAGAAAAATACAGTCTACCCCCACGTCGCATATTCTACTGTACCATGTGACTATCGCCCACCGGCCGCCTCAATGTAACCCATTGCTTTTTCTCTCACTGGAGAGGGGATATCAGGTAGGTCCCTTACAATGTCCCGAAGGGGTACCTTATTGCCTGGGGTGAGAACCTGTTGAAGGTGTCCGACGAACTCCTCTAACATGGTGCTCTTGAGTTCTTCCGTCTCTTTGGTCTCAAGGTCAAACACATCACTGGCAGGGGCGTACTGGAGCGGGACCTTGGAGATATCCAAGCCCTCTTTGGTAAACCGGAGTACCGCCACAGATGGCACTCGGTCTTGGTCATCTTGAGAGAGGGACCCACGAGTAAGGGACCCAATGTTCACCACGGTCTTGCCACCCGGTGTCTTGGTGATCCCCTGGTCCTTATGCCAGTGTCCAAACATAGCTACATCTATGGCTGGATACTGATCCAGTTCCTTGTATTGGATCACGTCTTCTGACTCGAACATAGTAGATGTGGTAGGGGACGCTAGCAGGTGGGCGGCTACTACAAGGTAGTCCTCCTTGCCCCGCGTGATCTTGGCCAGCCGCGACAGATCATATTTGACCCCGTGATAGGGGACCCCCACGACCCTGACCATCACCCCACCTTGATTGATGACTAGCTCATGCTCATCATACAGTCTCTTGAAGGTCCCTGCCTCGAAGAGCACCCCAAGGGGTTGCTGGGGGAGGTAGCTGTAGTCCCCATAGACACAATCGTGGTTACCCACGTTGGCGTAGACGGGACATGGATATCCCTGATGGGCAGCCATGGCTCGACGGACTAGAGCGTGTGAGTTCCTGGCAGGGGCCTTGATGTCGAAGAAATCCCCTCCGTCCAGGACTGCATGGGCCCCCATGGTCCTGGCAAGATCCCCGATTTGGGCAATCTTACCGAGAACCGTGGATGTCCAATCGTCCTTGCGGGAACGGGGTGTCTGGTCCGACAGGTGAAGGTCAGTCCGCCAAATGAGAGTCACAGACATGCGGGGCTACTTGTCCTTGACCACCATGTTGGGATCAATGGGAAGGATGAGAGAAGGTGTCACAATCACCGAGGGGACTGGTGTACCAGTGCTAGTCATCGAAGCAAACATCTGGGCTTCGAGAACAGAGTCGTCAGCCGACAGGTCTGCCACATTGCAACTAGCGGTATAAAAGCTCTGCACCGAGCTACCACCTTGGCTCCGGTAGGCCCTGGTGCCAATGCTGGCGGCACGGATGGCTTGATTCATCCCTCCCTTTTGGGCGTTGAAGTTGATAGCATTGCTGGCCGAGAACCCCATGTTGGTAGCCGTGGTCATCGAATTGATGTTGGCACCAATCATGGTAAACTCGAACTGCCACTCCTTACGGGCCATCTCGACAAGGGCCAGGAGCTTCTTGGTGTCATACTCTGTGGACTTGTTCTCCTCACCATCTGTGATGATCGTGAACAGGACCTTACCGGGCTTGACCGCATCAGGGAGTGCTGCAATACGATCCCACACCCGCTGTGTGGTCATCCCTACAGCATCCCTCAACGCAGTCCAGCCACCACCTCCCTCCCAATAGGTCTCCTCCGTGAGTGGGGGCACATCCTTGAGGGGGATGGAGTCGTGAAGGGCCACTACCTTGTCATCGAACAGGGTAAGTGAGAAGATCACCTCGCCGGGCATCTTCTTCTGGTCCTCCAAGAGCTTGTTGAAGGCACCCACCGTCTCAGGCTTCAGGTGGTTCATGGAACCAGACCTGTCAATGATGTAGTTCAGGGAGGTAATGTTTGGGTTTGCCATTGGATTCAGTCCTTCTTGGAGGCTGGGGGGGTAGTTGATTTGGAGTCTAGATTCTTCCTCTTGGGGTGGTGTGCCCGAGGGACTGGGAGGTCAAAATCAAATCCCTCAAAGTCAACGTCCTTCATTCTCCCAGATGCTATTGCTCGTGTATATGTGCGAATCTTATGACAGATGGCGCAAACCAAATCACACTTGGCAATTTCCCTCTTGAGGCGGTCCATATTCCCCATCCCTGTAAGACGGGCTATGGAGATATAGTCCTCATTATGTCCATCTCGATGGTCAAATTCCATCACGTACCAGGGGAAGGTGCACTGACAATCCATACAAGGTGTGTTTTCCCTTAGGTTCCTTACAAACTTCCGGAATCTGAGGTACCTTAACCCCTGGGTTTCATTCTTGTATAGCCTGTTCCATTCCTGGTTTGATTGCTTTCGGCACTCCCCACAAGTCCGACCCACAAACATATGGAGCCCCCGTCTACATAGTCTTAGTCCCAAAGGGACTGGTGGTAGGGGTGCCTCTTGAAATCCTATAGGGAGAGGGGTGTAAGATGCCCCCCATTTGGGGGATAAGCAGGCTCGGCAACCGCCGTTCGAGGTGTACCGAACAGTTATGTGCCCCTTCGGGCATGGTTTCCCAGTGAAATATAGTGGATTGTCCTGCTGTCTTGCCATATCCCTAGTACAGGGGTACTTCGTACCCGGACCCAAGTTTCTTATTGCAACCCCACCCATGACCGACTAGCCTTCCCTAAACCCGAACAGGTCCTCAAGCATGAGTTCAAACGCGACCCTTACGGGGCTTGCCTTACCGTCGTTCGATAACTCATACGGGGGGTCAGTCACGACTGCATCAACCGAGTTGTCGGGGAGGCCCTTGAGGACCTCCCGGCTATCCCCCGGTGAAGTACCCAAGGGTTCTCTGCATCGGGAAGTGTTCCACTCACGCGACGGTGCCCTTCAGTTGGGGGAAGTTCTGTTCCAGGTAGCCAATGGACATGCGGGCAGTACGGGTTGTAAGGACTCCGGCGGCCAGAGATGTGATGTGGGACTGCAACGCCGCCTCTGCGTAGGTGATATCCTCGGCTTTGAGATGGTAGCCTACAATCAAGGATTCAAGGATTCCTGGGATGTAGTCCGATCCTGGTTGGCCCGTCAACCATGTGCTGACCGCAGTCCCTGAGGCATAGGCGTCCGCCTCGAACTGAGCTCGGGCCGCATTATCTACGAGGTAGTACCACGCAAACTCAACCCCTGTGTCCTGGAATTGGAGCACATGCTGGGCCTCATGGGTGACCACCGATATCATGTAATAGGGGTTGTCTCGAACCAGCTTGGGGAGGTAGATGTCCGTTGCGGCGGTGGTGGCATACTCCTGCATGAAGGAGTCCCCAGTCGGTAGGGAGGAACTAAAGTTACGGGCCAGATCCATCCCCAAGGCAATTGCCTTCATGATAGGGGAATCCTCTTTGTTGGAGATGGTGAAGTTGATTTGGGACTTGAGGTATCCCACAAGGCCTTCTGCGGCCTGGGCGAGAAGTACTGTGTCAGTCATGTGCCTGCCCTTCAGTTGATCGTTTCGCCGGGTACCACGAGGGCATTTTCCATAAGGGGCCATGCCTTCTTAAGTTGCAGAACCACATCATCTTGGGTCAGCCCATAGACGGGGGCCAGACCTGCCAGGAGTCCTATTAGGAGTGCCAGCTGGCCTACCTCCGTACATTCGGCCAGGGCCACCTGGAGGGCTGCCATGGCATCCAGCATCTCACCATCATCATCGTCGAAATTGTCGTCACTCATTGGGTTATTCCTCCGCAGTAGGCTCTTGGCAAACATGCATGCACTCCACTCGGAGCCGGACAGCAGATGATACCCACACCGAGTGCAGGGCAGGCGAAGTCCCCAATGGGCCTCCAGGCGTTACTGCCACAAGCATAGGGCCGGTTGTCAATACAGGTCGTAGCCCCTTGCTGGCAGCCCCCTGTTGGAGCTACAACACCCGTCTGGTGACAGGTTGAAAAGGCCAAGCTGGCTAGGATGAGGGCTTTGAGCATTTTGTTCCTGGTAGGGACCCACAGACTGGGCAGTCGCCCAGACCCCCAAGTAGGTCCTTGACTTGGTGGGTTGATTCCTCATGTCCCTTGCTCAATTGGGCAAGTTCTTGTCTAAGGTCTTTCACTGTACCCAACAGGGAGGATGCCGTTTCAGCAATGCGCCGGAACGTGGTTAGCTCCCCCAGTGGGACCTGGAGAGGAATTGGATTGGGCAGGGACAATTCACCTAATACCTTCCGATGTCCACCGCTCTGATCCAGGAGCTTGGTGAGGGGGGCTATCCTGTCCCGGATGGAGGAGATCAGTCCAATTGCTTGACTGATTTTTGTTGGGCGAGCCAGGACATCCTCTTGTGGAACATGGATCTCCCGGATGGGCGACAGAGCCTTGATGGTAGTGGAAAGTGTCCTGAGATTCGTTGACATCGCCCCAAGCTTCGTCAGACCCTCTGCCGTGTGGAGTAGGTCCTGGGTTACATTAGCCCCAGGTAGCTGTATTGCCTTGACCAAAGTGAGGGTCCCCAGTAGAATTCCAAGGGAGGCAATTGAGTCTCGGGTTTCCCGAAGCTTTATTCCCTCTACCAACCCCCGGGTGATACGTTGAAGTGCCTTGTCCTCAGGTAGCTTGAGATCTTTTACAGGCCCCAGGGTATGCAGAAGCTCCTTGAGGGAGTGCATCTGGTCCTGCAACTTACGGAGGGCCGCCAACCCATCTTGTTGGACCCTCACCCTGGCATGGCTATCTCTGGCATCCTTGACAAGCATGGCTGCCCTGTCCAGGCCATCGAAGATCTTCTCTTGGGTTTCTAGACGAACAATATCTCCCTGCCGCACCTTGAGTTCTGATGCCAGAGACCTCCGATCGGATTGGGCCATTCGAAGGGCTTCGTTCAGGACCCCTACCCGATCTACATCCGCAATTGACTCGGCCAACACGGATCCAGGTTGGTCCAATAGGAACACCTGTCCGACGAACTGTTGGGCGAATTGGGGCCATATCTCTCTCCCAGCTGCCAGTACGGGAGCCACCCCTAAAGTGCTCAGCTCCGCTGGTGCCCCCTGTCCCACCTTGTTGAGGACCTTGCCATCGAGGGTGTACCGGTTGTGCTTGGCCCCCTTCTCCCAAGTGACCGACTTACCATCGCCAAATGTGAGAGTGACGGCACAGTTGTCCTTCCCATGTCGGACGAATGAGCTGCCCTTGGTGTTGGTGAAGGCACCGTAGATAGCCCTGTTTAATGCCGTTTTTCCGCTGTTATTTCCACCTGTTATCACGGTCAGGCCAGAGACTTCAATCTCTGCGTCAGCGATGCTTTGGAAATCCTGTACCCGAACCTTGAAAGTCACGTTAGATTGCTACCTCTGCCTTGATGGCGGGGTGCGGGTCATAGCCTACTAGCTCAATATCACCCAGCTTGAAGTCCCCAAGTCGTTTGATTGAGGGGTTGAGCCTCAAGGTCGGGAGGGGTCGTGGCTCTCGGGAGAGTTGCTCTGTGACCTGTTCCATATGGTTTGAATAGACATGGCTGTCATGGAAAGTGTGGATGAATTCTCTTGCCTCCAGGCCTGTTACTTGAGCCACCATATGTGTCAACAGTGCATAGTTAGCGATGTTGAAGGGTACTCCCAACAGCATGTCCGCTGACCGTTGATACATGTGGCAGTAGAGCCCACCGTTTCGGACGGTCATCTGAAAAAGGGAGTGACACGCAGGAAGCCCCATCCTATCGATGTCCGCTGGGTTCCAGGCGGTCACGATCAACCGCCTTCCGATACTGGCATTAGGGTCCGCCTTCACAGCCTCAATACCAGCAAGTAGGTTGGCGATTTGGTCTACCTTATGGGTTCGATGCTTGAGGGCATAGGTGAAAAAAGACCCTAATCCATACTCATCTGGGGCGTCTTCTTTTGCCCGGTCAAACATGATCCGTAGGTCGACCTCACTGAGGGGTGCTTCCCAGGCCCGCCACTGTTGACTGTAGATTGGCCCACAGTCAGTGGTTTCTTTGTCCTTGACCCAACCATCCCATATATGGACCCCCTGGTCCTGCAGGGTCTTTGCTTTTGTATCTCCATCCAGGAACCACAGTAGCTCGGCCACCACCCCCTTCCAGAACAGTTTTTTGGTTGTGACAGCTGGGAAACCCACCCGCAGGTCATACCGGTTCTGGTATCCTAACACGCTAATGGCTTCCACTGGCCTTCCCGTGGACTTAAGGACAGCCCTGGTGGCAACCCGGTCCCCACACTGTAAAATGTGGGTGAGGTGGTCGAGATACTGTTGCATTCGATTAGTCCCCCTCGACTTCCGATGGGTCTTCCTTCTTTTCCTTTTCAGCCTTGGTCTTCGGCACATCTGCGAAGAGCTCATCCTCATCAATTGCTGGGATCTCTTCCTCCGCTTCAGCCATTGCCTGTGCAGATGGGACAGCCGACAACTTGGGGCTCACCTGAGCAAACAACATTGGCAGCGCCTTGGGGTCCTCATTGATCGCCTTCAGAAAGCCATCCATTCCACACAGCTTGAGATCCCCCTTGGGGCTATTGGGCCACGTGAACCATGCCCCACTCTTTTGAATGATCTTGTGGGCAATAGCCAGTTCCACCACCGAACGGGCATTGTCGATCCCCTGCCCTGAGCGGAGATAGAACTTGAACTCATTGTTGACAGAGTCACTGACCTTGCACTTATCCAGCTTCAGGACAACGATGGTGCCTACCACCTTCTCCTCAATCTTGCCCGAGAGCTGATCAAACTGCTTGCCCTTCTCCTTCTGGAAGACACGTAGGGACATCCGTACCGATGTGTAGAACTTCCATGCCTCCCCACCCTGAGGGGCAGACTCGGGTCCTCCACCATTCATGGATGCCATGGTCTTGCGAAGCTGTGAGATCGCCAGGAGGGTTGAGTTGCTCTTGGCCATCACTCCCTTGATCTTGGGGAGAAACTGTGACCACTTGGCTGCCACAATCCCCGGACGCAAAGCCTTTCCCTCTTCGTCCTCTGCCTGATTGTACAGGTCCTCCGGCACACCGGCACCCACGGAGTCCAGTACGATCAGGTCCACGCCCTCACGGATGTACATGACCATCGCCTTCATGCCCTGCTCCAGGGTGTCTGGCTGTATCAGCACAAACTTAGATGCGTCCTGAATGGGTACCCCCAAGGTAGCTGCATAACGGGGCTCTACCTCATGCTCCCAGTCAATGTAGGCACAGGTCCCCCCAGCCTTACAAATGGCGGCTGCGGCAGCAAGGGCTAGGGTTGTCTTGCCTGCCCCATTGGCCCCATACAGCTGTGTGATACGACCCCGAGGCAAACCCGGACAGGGGGCAACACCATGCTTGTTAGCCTTTCCACCAATTGCGTAGTCCACGATAATGGACCCGCTAGGAATGTGGGGCATGGACTCCTTCAGAAGACTCTCATTCAAGGGGACAACATGATCCTCCTTGAGGAGAGTGGTGAGAGCGGATGTTGCACGAGTGAGGGCACTGGTTCCCTTGGTGGTCGTAGTCTTCTTTGCAGCTGCCATGGTATTGGGTTGTCCTTTGGATTGGTCACTTCTTGGGTCCACTCTCTACCGTCTGTGACCAACGATAGAACCTCTCATTCTCTCTAAAGATGATGCCCGTCTTTTCAGTCTGACCTGCATTCTTGCCTTTGGAGAACGTATGGACCTCAGTGAACAGTTTACGCTCTGTGGGGGTCAAGTCTGTAATCAAAATGCTACCAGATAGATATTCCCAAAACCTGCCAGCCAGACGTGCACAAAGGAATGCATCCGCGGCATCATGGGACCACTTAGTCTTTATACCAGTGTCCTCTTTGGCTGCTGAAACCATGTCCCCCTTCATCATCTTCCAGCCATCCGGGCGCTTGAGACTCTCGCGGGCGTGCATCTTGATCTGAGGGGGTGAAAAGTACACCACATCCATCTTCTCCTCTTTGAACGCTTCATTCGAGTAGAGGAACAGCCCCCAGGCTCCGGGTGAAAAAATTTCCCCAAAGATGGGAGACTCAATCCCGATCTTGTCAGGCTTGTGTTCCTGTATGAGGGATCGAAGGAATTCTCTGAAGGTGATGTATCTGTCAAGGAATAGCTGGGAGGCAGGGGTGGACAGCTGACCTTTCAGGACACATCGATCGGCTCCTGCGGATGCCTGTGTATTGTGCAGACTATACCCGTACGAAGTTAGTGAGGGATCCAAACCAAGAACCAGCATGCACTACTATACAGTGCACATTGAACATCCTTCTAGTTAAAACCCCCGGAGGTTGCCACCAGGAGTATGCAGAGGGGGCTTACTAGACGAAGGACACTTCTGTTTCCCTTCTTGGAATTACAGGATACACAGACCACGGTAACGTTCTCAAATGTATTAGAGCCACCTTTCGAAATTGGGAAGATGTGATCTAGGGAACGCTTGTTTCCAACTGGTTCCCCACAGTAGGTACACAGTCCTCCTGATTCTCTGTAGGCCAGTTTAGCCTCTCCCTTTGTGAGGGTGTTCTCAACAGCTTCAAGTCGTGCCCGGCGTTTCTGACTGGCGACCACGGATGCTTCCGGATGAGCTTCCATGTGGGTATCATGACTGGACTTGACCTTCTCTGGATTCGTTTCCCGATACTTCTTACTGTAGGCCCTAAATTCCTCTAGATGCTCTTTGCGATATGCTTCCTTGTGGTCTGAATTAGCTCTATCCCAGGCCAGCCTGGAAGTCTTTCTCTTTTCTGGGTTTCGTTGTACCCAGGCTGCATGGTTGGCATTAACACGATCCTGGTTTTCTTTCGCCCATCTAGCCGAGTTAAGACTGATCTTCTCTTTGTTGGCCACATAATACATGTGGTAGCATTCCTTGCATTGTGCCTGATGCCCTGGCTTGGAGCCTCTTTTGTCGGGGCTGAAACAGTCTATTGGCTTCAGGACACCACACTTGGTGCATGTTTTTTCAGTAATAACAGGAGGGGTCAAAGCAGATCCTGGAAATCAGGTGGCTCTGGGCACCATCAGATTGATGGTGCCCAGGTGGGGCACCTAACAGCTACTACTTGAGGATGTCTTCGAGCATGTTGTCAAAGTCCGGGCTGCTGGCTGGGGCCGCTCCGGATCCTGCGGTGGGGCGGGCACCCACGGGGCCACCGGCAAGTTTTGCACGGATCTGCTCAATGGTCAGGTCTTGAGCCAGCTCTCCTGGGAGACCCTCTGCCACGGCCTTGGCCTGAGCAATAATTGCCGCCGCCTTAACGGGATCCTTTTCCAGGATCTTGCGGAGAAGGCTCTCCCGACATGGGCTGATTGTGATCTTCTGGTACTGTGTGTCTGTACACGCAATATTCAGGTCGTAGCTACCCAGGGGCCACTCACTATTGGTGGTCTTGAGGTTCTGATACTTATCCCCGGAGATAATCCATGACATTGCCTTGAAGTCACCGCTGGCGAACTTGGCCTTGTCGATGGCCCCGGAAGAATCTGTTGGCCACTTGATAATTACGGTACCAATCTGCATCTTTGAGGGGGATCCCGCAATCTTGACATACTCTGGACCGCGGTCCATGAAGTACCCTACCCCTGCTAGGTAGAGACGCTTCCCACCAAGAAACCTGGGGGAGGGAGAGTCCAGAACTGGCTTCCCATCTTCCAACCCTGGCCACCAAGCGAAGGAAACGCGGAACTTGTCACCTTCCTTGAGCTTGAGACGATTACCCTTGGACCCAACGCCGTCATCGTTGAGGTCAAAACCCATTTCCTGAAGACTACCTGCTGTTGTCATGCTGTTATCTCTCCGTTGTTGTGGTCACGAGCTAGTCGGTCAATTGATTGTTGTGAGTGACATGCCCGCTTATTGTAGCTTACACTCTTCTTGGTCAAAGCAGACTGAGAATCTCGTCAATGTCATCATTTTGTGTGGGGACCCCGATTGTGGTCTCTGAACCATCAATCTCTGATAGGAGTTGATCCTCATAGGAACTGGCCCCCTGGAGTTCCTGTACGTCCCCCGGGGCTGGGTCTGATTCCGCAAACACTGAGTCCATTAGATCCCCAATGGATGGGTCCAGGGTTTCAGACACTACCCGAGCCGTCTCTAGGGCCCCTCTCTTTTTTCCTGGTAGTGAGTTGCCCCACCGTCCACCGAGGCCCAATTCTTCCTGGCAGACCTTCAACTGGTCCCGAAGTCTGGATTGGATATCCTTGAGATCCGATCTTTTAGTCCTAATGACAATCAGAACCGCCTCCAGGTCCTCCACAGAGAAGGAGAGTTTGTCTAGTTCTTCTCGTTCCACCTTGAGTTTGGTATTGGCGGTGGCATCTCGATCGGCCACGCTGCGTCCCGCCCGTACTTCCGGGTCATTGGTCATTAGCTCCCGAAACTTGAGGGTGAATGCAGCCGTAGCATATCGTTGCTGGCGTTTGTACCAATGGAGATCCTGGGAAACATCCAGGAAGACCTTCTCACACCGAGAGAGGTGCCCCCGGCACTCTGCGATCTTCTCATTGAGGCGCTTGGGACCCAGCTCCAGGGGGTCAGCATCAAGTTCTACAGTCATTCCCCCCAAGGTCAGGTATACGGCCTCAAGGCGTTCCGTATCTACCTTGGGTCCAGAGTCAGAGGGTCCTGAAGCTTCCATGTGCTACTCTACCTTCGCTCGAAGTCTGTTCCGGAACAGTGTGTTCCTAACATCTTCTTGATTGTTGAGCACCGCTCGGGACATTGCAGAATGTGACCCAATAAGGATCACCTTCTCTTTGGCTCTGGTGATCGCTGTGTAGAAGAGATTACGCTGTAGTTGGTGGGCAAAGGAATCAATGATAGGCATCACGACAATGTCCATCTCCTGACCCTGACATCGATGGACTGTAACTGCATAGGCCAATCTCAACAGAGTGTAGCACTTCTCAAAAGGAATCTGGACGAGAATCATTGGGGGTCCATGAATCTTGATAGTCACCGTCTTGGATTTCCGATCAATATTGGATATCTTCCCGGTGTCACCATTGAAGATGCCTAACTGGTAGTTGTTTTTGACCACCATGATCCGGTCATCCTCCCTCAACACATCCTTCCCCAGCTTGATCTCTTGCAGAGAGGGCTGCTTCGGGTTGAGGAGTTCCCTCAGTCTGGCATTGAGGGCTGTCACCCCTATAGGCCCTGCATGGCGGGGGGTCATGACCTGGAAATTTTTTCGTGCCTGATAGAGCTTCTCCGCTAGCACAATGATCTTGTTGGCGATTTCCTCTTCATTATGCTCCTCTATGAGGCAGAAGTTCGATCCTATTGGGGCGTCGGGTACCACCCCACGATGAATTTCATGGGCGGCTTTGATGATGGGAGAGGCTTCATTCTGGCGGAAAATCTCCGTAAGTGCCACGGTTGGATAGACCCCGGAGGCGACCAAATCCCGAAGCACGTTCCCAGGCCCCACAGAGGGCAGCTGAGCGGCGTCCCCCACAAACACCAGACGGGCATCCGGTCGGGTACAGGTCAGAATCCGGTAGAGCACATGCTGATCTGCCATACTACAATTGGAAACGATGACATTCCCAGCGACATAGTTATGATGGTCCTGAATTTCCAGGTCATACACATGGTTGTATGTACGCTTAGGAGAAAACTTTGTAACTCCCGACACTTGGCTAATTGTTGTGTCAGGCTGAACACCCCTAACAACCACGTCGTCTCCTATGCGCAAGTCTCCAGCATTCTGATACCCCGAAGGAGTCAGTACCTTATGTTCTGGAGTGCATCGAATAGACCTTCCCGACCGTGAGCTATGGCTTGCCCCCACGGTTAGTTTCAGTAGGCCAGACTCAGGATAGGGATTTTTTAGGTACCTTAGAATTGGTTTCAGCTCCAGCATCCCGCTACTCGGATTTCTAGCCCAGACCCGCACGGGTAGCCGTTGCTCAACGACTTTCCCAATGTACTCCCAGCCCGACTCTGTTAGAATGGATTGCTTGTAGTGAAAACACTCGTCAATCACGATCATCTCGGCGGGATGTGGTTTTCCAGGGCCATACTTCCACTCCTCTCCTGAGCCGTCGGAGGATGCTGAGTCCTCATCCCGCTGGCCTACCACCCCAGCATAAGTAGCCTTACGGGTCTCACTGTCTGCCCCCATTGCCCCAAATGCCCGATGGATTGTGTACGCCTTAACCCCAGTCAAGGACTCCACACGCTTGGCTGCGATACCTGTTGGAGCCACCATCCACGGGTGCACCCCCATCTCATGCAGAAGCATGAGCACCATACGGAGTGAAGTTGTTTTACCCGATCCAGGTAAGCCCGTGATGATCGAAATGGGCTCGGTAATGGCATTGATTACCCCAAGCTTCTGTTTTTCCGATAGGGTGATACCACCTGTGGCCTCGACCTGTGCCAAGTATTGGGCCCCAGCATCCCGCAAGGATGCCTGACCGTTCTCTTCCCCTATCAGAGACTTGACATACTGGGCTGACTTTTCCGGGGATATGACCGCCTGTAGCCCTCTCTCCTTGAGAATTGTGGCTGAGGTGTCCTCCAGCTTGTAACTCCAAGGGTCATAGATTGCCATGGTTCCTGGGAGGGTAGTTTTGTCTACTACCAAAAGACCCTGACCCACCAATGCTTTGACGGAGGCCACAAGGTCCTTGTCGGCAAAATTGGGGTCTAAGGTCCAGGCAGTAGCCCGTAGCTCCCCCGCTGACATGTAGAGGTTACCGAACCCCTTGGCTGCCCGCGAAGCATGAAGAACAGCCCCTTCGACTCGGGCAGGGTTGGCAGGGGAGCAGTCCAGACCCAACCGCATACCAACGGCGTCAGCATCACCAAAACTGATACCGTCAATCTGCACCAGTGCCCAAGGATTGACTGACAGGACATCCTTTGCAGTGTCCCCAAATGTGGACCATATATGCCTGATTTTGCCCTGGGGGAGTCCTAAGTCCCCAAGGAACTCCAACGTGAGGAAATGGGCTCTTGCCATCTTCCACTTGTGAACAATGTTCTCGGCTGTAAGTGCCGTGAGTCCTGGCACCGTGCTGATCTGAGCCACATCCGTGAGAGCTTCGGCCATAGTCTTCCCAAACTGTGTCCGTATCCTCGCTGCAATGCCAATTCCAATACCCTGGGAGGTGAGGATCTTCTCACACATATCCTCATCCCAGACCCCCTTCAGAACGGGGGCCCGGGTAACTTTGATCTGGCGACCATATTTGGGATGATTTCCCCAGTCCCCTTCAAACCCAAACCATGCCCCAATGTCAACATGGACCCCTGGGATCTCACCACAAACCGTCACAAGGGGTTCTATGGAGCCCATCCACTCCTCAATAGGATTAGGATTCGCCTCCACGTCCAGTAGCATCCGGAGAACATAGAATGCCTTGGTTTCGTTGGCGAAGATGACCGAGTTGACCCGGCCCGAAAAATAGGTATCGGTCATTTCCTAGCCCTATCTAGCATTGCAATCAGGTCTCCCTGAATATCCTTGAGACTTTGCATGGTTTGCTTGAGGCCTTCAATATCCAGGGAGACGTGCTGCTCGTCCCGTACCTTTGGGGACTTGACACACATGGCCAATTTACAATTATGTCCCTCCAATTGATTGAGTGGTGGGAAGCCACCGGAGGTTTCCACCGCCCACCAATTAGGTCCATGGGGGACTAACTTCCCCTCCCCCGCCCAGGAGCACATTAGCTCCGGGTCCAGATGGTGTCCAGCCGGGCAGGTGCCTACTGGGGTCCAATAACAGCTACCCAATCCCCACCGTGCCTGAATTGGCTCCCTGGGGAAATGGCAGGCCATGAAAACGACTTCCTGACCAGCAAAGGGGGTTAGGTCTATTGGTTGAGTGGACCCATCTGTTTCGACAGTGGGTCCCTCATGAGAACAATGGACTAGGCCTTGTAAGACCAACACCAGTGGCATACAATGGGTTACACCACAAGTGCCTCAGAGGAGTGGAGAATCGACCTAAGAACACCCCATACTACTCCCACAATTGGAACACCGGTAACAGGTCCCATTACGAACCGTCAAATGCCCACATTGGTCACAGAAGGGGGCGTCGGAACTTGTGGCCGCTGGAGGAATGGAGTTCCTTTTGGTGGGGGCTGGGGAAGGCTCTGACTCCTCCGCCTCCGTTAGTTCGGCTGCCAGCTCACTAGGCTTAATGTGTGCCAGATCCTCTCGATCCAGATATCTCACTGCAAGGTGCCGGAAGATGTAATCCAACAATGAAGTGCAGGTCTTGATATGGTCATCAAATTGAACAGGACCGGCTGGCTCGAAACGGGTGAATGTAAACTGGTTCACATAGGTATCCAAAGGCACTCCATGCTGCAACCCAACAGAGATGGCAATTGCAAAACTGTTCAACATGGCCCGCAGAGCAGCCCCATCCTTGGAGACGTCAATGAAGATCTCCCCCAGATTACCGTTGGGGTATTCACCGGTATGCAGGTACAGCTTCTGGCCTGCAATCTTGGCTTCCTGGGTATACCCCTTTCGCTGCCTGGGTAGACGAACTCGGGTGGGGCGATTTTCTACGACAGAAGTAGCCGCTGCTACCGCCGTAGGAAGAGATGTGGTTGGTGTTTTCTTCTTGTCTGTAAGTGGCTGGGATGCTTTGCAACCATCTCGATACAGGGCCACTGCCTTCAAACCAAGCTTCCATCCAGCCCTGTAAATCTCCGATACCTCCTCGACGGTGGAGTTGTTGGGCATGTTGCAGGTCTTGGAAATAGCCCCACTGAGGAATGGCTGGGTAGCAGCCATCATTTCCAGGTGGGCCATGGGACGAAGGGCTAGAACCCCTTGAGCACAAGCAAAAACCGGATAGTCATCCACATCCAAATGTGGGGCACCCATTACGTTTCCTGTCGCATCAATATGAGCCACGATGGCATCAACCGCCTCATCCCCATACCCTAGCTCATGTAACGCCAGATGGACCGACTGGTTGACGATCTTCATAGACCCCCCACCTGCCAGCTTCTTGTACTTCACGAGGGAGTAGTCGGGCTCAATACCTGTGGTGTCACAATCCATCAGGTAGCCAATTGTTCCTGTCGGGGCCAGGACTGTCACTTGAGCATTGCGATACCCATAAGTGGCTCCCAGCTTCAACATGTTGTCTGCATCCTCCCTAGCAGCCCTACCCAGGTAGGAAAACTTGAGAGATGCCCTCGAACTATTGATCGGCTGCACTTTGGTCAGGTCATCAATTGCATGACTATGCTTCTGCACCACCCTGGACATTGGGACCAAGTTGGTTTGGTACTTCGGGAATGCCCCCTTTAACTTTGCTAGCTCGGCGGACGTCGCATAGGCTTTGCTGTGCATGATGGCCGTGAGTGCCCCGGCGACATACCTCCCATCGTAGGAATCGTAAGGCAGCCCAAGCATCATAAGCAGTGTTCCTAGATTCGCATATCCCAGACCCAGGGGGCGAAAATCATGCGTGTTGCGGGTTATTTCCTCTGTCGGGTAGGAAGCTAGATCCACAAGGATCTCTTGGGCAATGATGAAGATTCGGGCGGCCTCCCGGTATAGCTTGACATCGAAGGTGAGGCTACCATCCTCGCTCCGTTTAAGGAACTTGGTCAGGTTCAAGCTGGCCAAATTGCAACTCGTGTTATCCAAGAAAATGAACTCACTACATGGATTGCTGGCATTGATCCTGCCCGTTTCTGCACAGGTGTGCCAATCATTGATGGTGGTGTCATACTGGAGGCCTGGATCCGCACACTCCCAAGCTGACTGGCAGATTTTCTGCCAGAGATCCTTGGCTTTGATGGTCTTGATTACCTCTCCTGTGGTACGGGCCCGAAGGTTCCAGTCCTCGTCCTTCTCCACTGCCCGCATGAACTCGTCACTGACCCGCACGCTGTTATTTGAGTTCTGGCCTGAGATGGTTGCATAGGCTTCCCCGTTGAAGTCAGGTTTTCCATCCGCGTCTAGTCCAATCCCGGCAGCTAGGAGCACCCGGGCTTTGTTCTCCTCTTTGGACTTCCAAGTGACGAAGTCCTCGATCTCAGGATGGTCCGCCTGCAAAATCACCATCTTGGCCGCCCGACGTGTGGTCCCCCCAGACTTCATGGAATCCGCGGCTCTATCAAACACACGCAGAAAAGCCATCAACCCCGAAGAGTAGCCCCCACCAGATAGCACCTCATACTTCGAGCGGATTGCACTGAAGTCCGACCCCACACCACTCCCGTACTTGAAGAGACGCATTTCTGCCTTGAGACTGTCTGCAATCGAATCAATAGAGTCATCCACCCGATTGATGAAGCACGCAGATGCCTGTGGCCTGACATAGGCCCGGTCCATTTTCTTCACAGACCCACTCTCGAAGTCCCACGCAAAATTCCCCCCCTGGCCATCAATACCGTAGGAGTGGTACATCCCAACATTGAACCACACTGGAGAGTTGAAGGCCCCATATTGGTGCACGAGCAGGTACTTCAGTTCCCGCTCAAAAACCTGCTTCTGCTCCAAAGTGAAGTAGCCTTGGTTGAAGCCCTCTTGCGCTATCGTAGAGGCTACTCGATGAATCACCTGCTTGACCGACTTCTCTGGTCCAAGAGTTCCGTCAGCTTGTGGGACTCCGGCCTTACGGAAGTATTTTGAGGCCACAATGTCTGTGGCTAATTGAGACCACCCTGAGGGGATCTCCACATCATCCATCTGAAAGACGACCGCCCCACTCTTCTCTGAGATCAAACAACGTCGCTTCTCATACTTCACATCATCTAGGGGGTCCCCAATTCCAAGATGGAACACGGGGGACATTGAGAGCACATTTGTGACAGGCTGTGGGGTGTGTGCCCCGGTCTCGGATACATCTTGATGGGAAATTTTTGGAAACGAAGAACCGTCGAGCATGGAAGTCTCCTGCTGGGTGAATGAAGGCTAGGAATGAGAGTGTGTCTAGTCGGGTCTATTGACCATCAAACGACTATGACGATACGCGAATTGCCCTTAGAATGCCTGTTTCCAGAATCCCCCATGGTTTCAAGGCACCCTCGAAGACAGCCACTTGAGACCGGGCTATGACATGCAACAATTGCTTGCAACCTGTGACCCCCCAGGCTCTCGCTTGAGGTAGGATATTGTGTTCCCAATACCAAGGGTTTGCACCCACCCGGCTTGCTGCGGCCCCTGCTGGGAGGCCCTTCTCGTGCATGTGCGCTGCCTGGAGCCATTTGATGATGTTCGGTGACAGCACCTTACCACACACTTCTATGGTTGGGTCCCCTCGTTTCGACTGATAGTATCGCTGCAACTCACTCGCAACCAGGGCAATTCTTCGGGTTCCCAAGGCAGCCACCAGGGCCGACCCATCCAACTCCATAAGGGGGGCCATGGCTTCTTTCACATGTATGGGCTCAATCACGTTGATCCCAAGAACCTTTGCCAGCTGCACAACCTTCCCCACCTCATAGAAGATGACCCCAAGGTCTGAACCAACCTTTTGGACCAGTGCCTTGGCGATCTCCGGAGACAGGGTCATCCCATGTTGCTTGGCAACCTCCACGGCATACTCGGCTGCAAAACTCTCCATCTTGTAGAAGGCGGGAAGCGTGAAAATACGGGTCTGTGCCTTGGGAACCTGGGACACAACCTCACCTTTGGGCTGGGCACTCTCTGACACCAACAGAAGAGTCAGGGCGGGGTTGGGATCCAACATGTGGCTGGATACATCCTCCAGGAGGAGCTTGTCAGCATTGGCAATTACAGCCAATGTGTTGCCAGAGAAAAGAACCCCTGTGGTCGCAATCAGGTTGGTGATGGAGTCATGGTCCTCCGCATCAACAGGGAAGATGGAATACCCCTTTGCTTGGAACTTGGTGATGGTGGCTTGCGTGAACATCCGACGACGGTGCTCATCCGTACCCGCAACTAGTAGAAGAGAGGGTTGGGACATCACATCCCCAACATTTCCAATAGCGATGGACCTTCGTGATCAGAGGTAGCCTCAAGATCAGCCCTTTCGGGTTCCCTCTCCCCATATAGCCGGATCTTAGCGAGATCTATGTAGTCAGGGTTGAGCTCGATAAGGATGCAGTCTCGTCCCAGGGACCTAGCCACTTCAGCAGTTGTCCCGGATCCCCCAAACGGGTCCAGCACTGTACATGGGACTGGTTCCTGTGGGGAACAGGTACAGGTTGGCTCCCAACCAGTGGTGGTCGATTGGATGGAGTGTCTGTTACCAGCCCGTCCATCTTGGCCATGAGCATCTGCCAGGGAATCCCCTTTTCGTGCCTGCACTCTTCCGGGACGGTCTGGGATCTTCTCTCGATCCACCTGCCGCTCCCAAGGAGCACCACAGGATGGGCAGCAACCCCTCTCACTGGTCCCTGCCTTGATACATGGCACTACCAATGCGGGGGGCATTGTGGCAAAGTGGGCACCCTTGTAGGGCCGGGTATTGATTGACCAAACATCCCTGAGGTTGCGACCCCCAGGGTGCCCATCAACCCCCACTTCATCTCGGGTCCTGTAACCCGCTTCTGTATGGGCTTGATGCCCCCCAAAAGATGGCCTCCCCTCAATGGGGGTGAGCCTCCGTTGGGGCTTCATTGTACAGGGCTCCCGCACGGCATCCATGTCGTAGAAGTATTGGGCTGACTTGGCTAGCAGGAACACATACTCGTGGGATTTGGTTGGACGGTCTGTGACCGATTCTGGTAAAACGTTGGGTTTTTGCCACACAATATCACTACGAAGCCACCAGCCATCTGCCCGGAGGGCAAAAGCCACCATCCATGGGATGCCCACTAGGTCCTTGGGTTTGATTCCAGCAATCGATGGTTTTCGTGCCCGCACAGCCCATGAGGGCACGTCACCTGTACCCGAAACAACAGTATGTTTCCCACTGTTACCACTTTTTCCCCCACCCCACTTATCAGTACTACAAAATGAGTCACCCAAATTAATCCAGCATGTACCATCTTCACGGAGCACCCGCCGTACTTCACGGAACACCTGGACCATGTTGGCCACATACTTTTCGGGGGTGGACTCCAGCCCTAGCTGACTCTCATGATTGTAATTTCGTAACCCCCAATAGGGTGGGCTGGTCACACAGCAATGGACTGACCCATCGGGTAGACCCTTGAGAACATCGAGGGAGTTACCTTGGAGGATCTGTATGGTCACTTAGCCTCCAGGAAGGCTGATAGGATTCGTGCCTGTGTCAGGGTACCCCCACTGAACAGGGGCCTCAGATGACCCCACAGGGCGAGATAGGGAGTGGGGTCTGTGGATGACTCCAACTTCGGTTGCAACACATCTACAAGGGCACGGAGGAGCATGTCCTGTTCCTTGATGTCTTTAACCTCCTCGATCAGGCTTACCCAATCCCCCTCCAGGTAGGCCTTGAGGACCATTCTGGCAATTGGGATCATACCCTCCCATCGGATGTCCACTCCTGGAGCGAAATGGGTGAGACACCTTGATGTCAAGGTGGAGGAGACTCCTCCAAGGTCCCATGCCCATAACACAGGGTAAACCAGCTTGAGTTCTTCAATGGCCTTGAGGAGGACATCCGTTGAAGCAGCTGCTGCCTCATCTACAGGACCTACCACAACGGAATGAGACCCATCTCCAACAGGGGTTTGTGATAGCAGGTCCACTAGCTCCCGACAGCCTTCCTTTTTGAGTGCCCCACCATCGAAAGGGAGCACCTTCCCAAAGGTCTTGGCTATCAAGTAAGCTTGTTCTTGGGACCCAGGGCCATGAAAAAGCTGACAGGAAACAGAGGATGCAATCACAGGTGGTCTTACACCGTACCAGAGGACCCAGGAGGGAGGGAAGTTACCAATCTACTCGATCTACCCAAGAGGATACCAATAAGGCTCTCCTCAAATATGCTTCAGTCAGACTCTTGGCTTGCAGACTCCCCCAACCGAAGGGGGGGTTCAGGTTTATCAGATCCCTTATGGTAGGGATCACCACTTCTTCCCAGAAGGGTCCATCCCATCCCGGTGTCATATTGGTGGGCTGTACTAGTACCACCTGTGAGGGATGAGACTTCTTGGTTCCTGGGAAGACCATATATGAACTTCCCTTCAGGAGTCCCCAACAGTCAGTGACCAGTCTCTTGAAGTTGATCCTCGACTGACCTTGGTAGGAGCTAGCCATTTAGTAGGTTCCTCAAAGAATTGGGGTCTTGGAAAATTCTCCAAGACCCCAATTGGCTGTACTTGAGATGAGAACTGAAACTAGACAACTGGTAGGCTACTGCATCCATGTGTATTGAGGTCTCAATAGGAGTTTCAGTTGCCGTAGGCGGCAATGGACAAGAGATCCCCCTTACGTCTAAGGTCTTCACCTTGACGTTTTCTTCTGTCTTGTTCTCACTAACTACTCTATTTCGTTAGTGATTTACTTCAGTAGACGGATCTACTAGGGGTGAGTTTGTCCCTCATTCCCTTGGGTGGTGACCCTCCCTAAAAGGGTCGTTCTGAGGTATCAGATGTATTTCTACCACTATTGAACCCAGGACTTAATACTACGGATCCAGAAGGATCCTTACAGTAGACATTACCTACATCTACTCCATAGACATACATCTCTGGAGTCTCAACGATGTGGAATGGGTCCTCAGATGTTTCAATCCACTCTCCCATGGGGAGAGTCACTGACTTACTGGTTGATCCTACCGGGTAGGATCGCCGGGCTGTGTTTCTTGTTCCCTTTGACAGTGACAGACTTGTTTCAATCCACTCTCCCCTTGGAGAGATCAGACTGTACCAACTCTGCTCTGATGTGGCGGCTTGTTGGAGTTTGGCTCCTGTTCCACTCGTATTACTACGATGACCCCACTGGGAGACTATGGGTTGAAACCATAGGTTTCCATGCACCAGATCCCCTGTGGAAACTTCGGGGATACCGAAGAGGCTCACAAGACTGGTAGGGAAGTCACTCAGACACAAATTGCACCTAGGAACCCATACCAACGGAACTGGGTAGCCTGACCTGAAATTCGACCTGAGCCAGTCGATTCCCTTCCTACATGAGTCGGTAGATGTAGGCATGCCATATGTTGATGGTCATGAAGGTCACACCTATGGCAAGTAGTATATGGCGACGTACTTTAGCTGGCTCTTTACAGGTGGATCGATGGAGGATTCGGAGACCAAGCCAGAAAATCCAAAACTTGGCAACCCCATAGAGGGCCGGGGAAGCGGTCCAAAGCCGACTCATGAACAGATTGATCTCAAGGACATGGGGGCTTTTGGTTAAAGCCTGTGCGGTTAGGATCCCATCCACAACATTCAACCATTGGCAGCAATCTTCCAGGAAATCCATATCACCCTGATATGGTTGGGGTTGTGTACCAGAAGTTGGCGTACTTGTAGGTGTAATTGGCTCCCCGAGGTTGCCCATATCTCTACTTGAGCGATAGGGAAAAGCTCGTCTTTCTGGAATTTATGCTATCGGCCCACAGAACACCTTCAGAGAAGGCCCTGTAGAGGCAGGCAGATTCATCCCTCTAGTAGGTCAAGGACAGTTCCCTCTTCTTCGACAGGAAGGGCATCTATGACTCGCTGGTTAGCCCTCTGGGCATCTGCCTCAATGGCTTCCGACCCCAGGAACCTCCGACCCAACTTCACGGCTGCAATGCCTGTAGAACCGAAGCCAGAGAAGGGATCTACGATCATGTCCCCCTTGTTGGAGTGGGTGGCAACAAGCCTCTCCATGAGCTTGGAGGGTTTTTGGCATGACCTCTGTGGACGGAACAGCTCAGTGATGTCTTCTATCACCGTTTCATACTCAAGATCCTCGATGTCGAGGAAGACGTTCCCTACACGCTTGAACTCGCTGTGTGCTGGGTACTTGGCGTCAAATCCAGCATAGCCCCTCTTGGTGTCCAGGTACGGTTTGTGAAATGTGACTTGGGTACGTTCGGCGGACTTGGAGAGCCAAAGAATTTCTTCCCTAAGAAAGAGATAATCATGGCTCTTGCCGAATGCTCTTCGTTTCCGCCAAGTTATCCAATTTCTGTACGTGAACCCACCGTCTTCCAGTGCTGTGATGATCCTGAACAGGGGGTGGGACTTGTGCTTACCTAACCCCCCAAAGAACACAAGGGATCCTGTGGTGGAGAGCTTGGGCAAGCCTGCTAGAAGGATGTCGGACAGCCATCTGGCAAACTGCTTCTCATCCGTCCACTGGTTGTCCCAAGCATCCCCAACAATTCCATAGAAGGGAGGGTCTGTGAGGAGCAGGTCGACTGAGTTGTTGGGGAGGGACTGGATGAAGTCTAGGGCGTCCATGCACCTGATGTAGGTCATGGGACACTTTACAAGGCAGGGGGAGGTTCAGACCTTCTGGAGCTCTTTCACAGCCAGTTCGAGCGTGTGAATCATCTTAACCAGTGACCCATCTACATCCCCAACATCTTCTGGCTTACCATCCTTGACCAGGGCCACGCTGTAGAATGGGCTACTAGAGGATTGCATCCCTGGGAGCTTGAATGCCTCCAAGGCACGGTAGAAGTCACGTCCCACACTCAGCTTCTTCTGTGCTGCCTGGAGGGCATTAAGATAGCTCTCTGCTAGGGCCCCAAGCTCAATGGCCTTGGCCACATCCACCCCCTTAGTGGGTGCCGCCTCCTTGAGCAGGGGGAGCAACTGGGGCCGGAGAGCCGGGTTCTCTTGGGCTAGATGGATGAGTTTGGACCGCAGAGTTGTCATTGGTATCTCATCAGTCCATTGCACAGTACTGGTGATATTTGATTCCAAGACCTCGCATGGCTCCCACGACTTCTTGGAAGGTCATGGACTTGATCTGGCTCTGGTTGTCTTGGACCCAGCGATAGAAGACTGGGATGTCCTTCTTGCCACCTTTGATGGCTGGTATGCAGGTGGACAGGTTGTTCTGGTCGTGGGTGTCTTCTACCGAGAAGTCATCATGCTCTGCTCGGATTGAGACAAACTGCCCTTGAATTCTAAGTGCCTTGACTCCTGCTGGTGCCACATCGACACCACGAAGGGCAGAAACCTCTAGCTTGGGGGCCAGGGCATCTTGTTCGTTCGCTACAGTCTTGGCCATTTGCAGGAGGGTGCTGAATGTGGCATGGCCACCAACGGTCGCTTCCACTAGGTTCTGGAAGATGCTGGCAGTTTCCTGATTGACCTTGGCTCGGTCCAGGTCATAGAGGGCGAATTGGGAAACCCTTTTGCCACGCTTACCTGCATCGGTCAGGTCCGTGACCCGAAGAGTATTGGCAAACATCTGTGCGCGAACCTTGGTGTTTTCAAGTGTCTCCCCAATAGACATTGGGCTACGGGGTAGCTCCACCAAGTTTGGGTTGCTTCCAGGAGTGCCCCTCCAGGTTCCTGGGAAGGGGATTACATCCCCCGCTTGCTTGAGGAGAGGGAGGAGGTGGGGTCGAAGGGCTGGGTTCTCATGGGCAAGACGGATGACCCTACCTCGCAGGGACTTCTCAGCAGCAGCTTTCTTGAGTCGAGCCATGCGGCCATGAATTTTGCCACGGTACAAGTCAGAAAGGAAGGATGCGTCCGACATCATATTGACAACCTCCGGGAACCGATCATCACCTTGGGTGGTTAGGATTTTGGATATCTCCCCAATGAACTTCTTGCGCCCATTGGAAAGGTGGGTCTGATTCACTCCTACACGGGCAGCAATCACCGAGTCCATTCCCCAGCCAAGGTCTTCCCCTCTAGCTAGAGACTCAAAGTATTCCACCACTACAGGGCTAGACATCCGCTTGGCTTGTTCAACCAACCAAGAGAGAAACTCTTGGGCCGCCGGGTGTGCCGGGTTACCCATGACCTGAGAGATGATCTGCTCCCACTCGGGGGCGTTGATGTCATCGGCATCCCCAAGGGTTTCTTTACCTATTTCCTCAATGTTTTCCATCTCCATTACGCGACGGCGCATGAGGGTGCGGCCAATGTCCATTGCTTCACGACGAGCGGCCATGCCAATTTTGTTGAGGATCTCAGCAAGGGCAACTTCACCCGATAGAACCATCTTCTTCTTGGCCCGAAGGAGCTTGCCTACTTCATAGAAGATGCTACCAATGTGACTGGTCTCAGCAAGAGCTTCACCTACCTCATTCTGGAGAGTGAGATCCGCAGTTTTGCTTCCATTTTTGGCAAGACCAATTCCCTTGACCATGTCTGCCAGGAGAACATCCTCCGCTTCGAGACCCATCTTGGCTACAGCCTTGGAGGCGGCGACCCAGGCGGTCCGATACAGCCCCAGGCTCTCCATGGAAACCCATGGGCTGGTGGTAGCATCCGTCTCTGGATCAATTCGTAGCATCATCTTCCCAATTACTTGTCGCAACTGGGCATTACTGTGAGCTTTTCCGGAGATCGAGAAGGGAGGAGCCCCCAGCAGACCTTCCATGAATTGGGCGCGGGCCATCACGTCAAGGTGTTGGAGGTTGATCCCGGTTGGGAGAGATGCTACGACTTGGCGGGCGGTGTGTTGAGTCATGGGTCTAACGGGGTGTGCCTAGAGCCGGAATATCGTCCACCAGTTGATTTCACATCCTAACCGCCCGGAGATGGTGTAGGGGACTTCTAGAAACTTCTTGGGGCATCCTATTTGGCCATGGCCACGGAAGAAAACATCGGATATCCCACTGGTTACGATTTTTCTTGTCTCTTGCCAACTTCGTCGGTATGGTGTCTCTGGAATAGAAAAAACCCAAGGGTCTGAGACCCCAGGGACAGGAGAAAAGCCAAGTGATTTCCTCAACTAACCTCGCCGGGGATGTTCGGCCAGTTGAACTTGTTGCTCTTGATGCTTCCTACATCACCCTGGATTTGCTGGGTGGGGTAGATGCGATCAACCCCCTCATGCGAGAGGTTCTGGCTCTCCAGATGGAGGGAGCCATGACTCTGCTTGGTGGACCTGAGGCTACAAATCCACTTGCCAGAATTGTCACTGGTTGGGGGGTTTCCCAGCCTTCGGTATTGGATGTGCCTCCACCAGTTCAGCAGGTGATAGGACACACCCTGGAAGTATCAGTGGTATTGGATCCGACCCAGGAGGTACTACTGGACCTGCTCGGTGGAGTGGACGCCATCAACCCATTGGCAAGGGCACTTCTAGCTCTTCAGGGGGAGACCACCCTGGAGTTGCTGGGGGGGACAAGGGCCATCAACCCGCTTGCTCATGCCTCTATTTGGTACCCTTCCCAAAAGGTGAAGTTTCGGAAGCCTCTGCCATCGCTTCGGCGAGGAGAGAACCTGACCGGAGCTTGGATTAGGGAAAACTGGGCATGGGTATATCCAACCCTGACTCAGCACCTAGGCAAGAAAATGAGCAATTCCCGAACTCGGGACAATATTGAGGATCATATCCAAGCCATCATGGCCGGGTGGATTGCCAAGGATACCCTGGGGGAACACCTGCGGCAGGGGAACGATGTGCAAGCATCAGTCCTCAAGATTTGGTCTTACCAGAGGGCTTGCACGGAAATTCGTGGTTGGGGTACGGATGCTGCCATGCGTACCCTCACCGGAGCCAAGACCCACCGGGAGCTGGAGCTGGGAGATTCCTGGATCCCTATCCATGCAGAGGAACCTGTGAGGGAGCATGTTTCTGGTACTTTGGGAGGGAAGGGTTTTGGTGTGGTTGACTTCTCTAGCCCTTCAGATATCACCGCCGAGGATGTCCTGGTGAGAAGGTCTGACGTAGACCATTTTCGGGAAGTCCTGCGGAAGCGGGGGCCAAGTCGTGGAGTAGAGATCTTTGAGGGCCTACTGGCTGGGAAAACCAAGGCTCAGATGGCCCAGGATTACCACCTGAGGGTTTCCGAAGTGGAGACAGTCATGGGTCGGATCAAGAAGACACTGTGTCCACCACAAAAGGTGTAACCCAGTAGTGAAGAATATTTCACTACACGTCGATCTGGGTGACCATGCAACAACCTGGGCAGGCTTCTGTGAGCAGAAGCCTCCGTACTCCATTTGTCTGGATGGCTACCTCGGGGTAGGCCCCAGGTTCTCAGGGGTCGGTCCCTATGCCAATTTTGACCACCACACGGAGGTAGATCGGCTGTCCACACGGGCGACCTGTGGTCAGGTTCTAATGGCCATTCGGCAAGGTTTGTTCGACACGTTCCGGAATGAGCATGGCCCTCATGCTCATGTCTGGGTGAATGATTGTGATGAGGATGTCTGTACTTCCTGGTTTCTGCTGAACCATGCTAGCCTTGCGGGGGCCGTGATGAACCCCATCCTGAATCGGCTGGTCTCCATGGAGGACGCCCTGGACACCACCGCTGGTGCATATCCCTACCCGGCGGATCTTCCCGTGCTACGGGAGCTGGCCTGGGTGTTCGAGCCATACCGGAGGTTTCGTCTCTCCGGACAGCTGGACCGACGGGAGACGTCCGCCTACGTGGGGGTCATCACGGATGTGGAACATCGGATTCTGCGTCATGTGACGGGTAGTGGGGGCTCTGTGGACCTGGACCTGAGGTATGACATCCTTCATTCAGGCAAGGGCTGGATGATGGTTCAGGAGACGGGAACACATGCCAGAACAGCCTTGTTTGCTCATGGCTGTAAAGCATTCGTGGCGGTCAGGCCCAGGCAGGATGGGGCCTGGACATACTCAATAGGGAGGATGTCCCCTTTTGTCCCATTCAACATGACCCGCATCCTTGTGGCGTTGAATGACGCCGAGGGGGGTACTGTAGATCAGTGGGGTGGGAGCAACACTATTGGGGGAAGCCCTAGGCTCACTGGCTCCAAGTTGGACCCTAAGGTCGTGGTAAGGATTGTCGAGGAGCACCTGTGAGAACCGAAGGGCAAGTGCGACATAAGCTGAAGCAGGTGCAGTTCAGGCACCTGAAGAAGGCCCTGAGGGACTCACTCTCCCAGAGACCCGAGTGCTGTGTCAACAATGCGATCCTCAATACCCCGAATGGGGATATTAGGTTCTGTCGATTGGCAGCGGGGGATGGCTCATTTGTGACTTGTGATGAGGCACATGGGGGTCTGGTCAAGGCGGCTGGGTGCCCAGACTTCGATTGTGGTAATACCCGAGAGGGTGTGAAAGAGGACTTCAAGAGGTTCCTTATTACCTCTACCATTGCGGAGATTGCAATCAGGTATCCCGATATCTCAGCTCTCATGTGGGTGCTGGGAGAGAGTCACCTGGAAGATCTGGAGGAGTCCGAGCCCACCACCATGGTAGACCCGGGCTTCCTGACCGTTTCATACACAATCCCGGGCTTGTTGCCCTACACCAATCCACATCCTGTGTATGTCCACACGACTTCGTGGCACATCACACTGTAAGCCATGTCCTTCCTTCCTGTTGTTCAGATGCCTGGGGTCAAGGGCACCCCTCTATATATTGAGACACCTGTGTCTTCAACATCCAACCCATACCTAGTGACTGCAACTAAAAGTCTCCTGTGGGTTGAGAAGGCCATGGGAACACAGGAACCCTTTGTTCGAGCAGCCGTCCGTCAGGATGGGGCTCGGTTTGAGGATTTGTTCCCAGCCATTGTTCAGAAGATTGCAGGTCGGGAAGGATTGGGGAATGGCTTTTTGTTTGACCAGGGAGGGCTTCTGGATGCTCTTCATTATTTGAGGGTAATTAGGGGGGTGGCAGGAGATTTAGAGTTGGTGGTGGGCCTGACTGGTGGGAACCTAATTGAGTTGCCCGATGGGGTAACTCTGGTAAGAGCCAAATGGGTTCCCTCTTATGCTGGTATTTTGGTCCCACAGGACCCCCCATTTGGCATTGTGAGGGTTTTTGGGGAGTCTTATGCTTTTGTGATACATGACGTGCGGGGGCTGGCAATACTAGGGAGTTGGGGGCAACCTACGACAGTATGAGTTCGGCCATTGCAATGTGGTTGGGGGAGCACCTGAGTACCCTGGGGCTCTCGGAGGAGTGTGAGGGGCACCTTCTGGGGAGGGGGGCCAGCACGACACTGATTGGTCAGCTAGGGATCAAGGAATGGGTCCCAGCTTCTACTGCATGCCCAAGTGAGCAGTTCACAAAACGGTATGGGTCCCATGGAGATAGATTGGATAGGATGGTGGCCATTCCTTTGATTGCCCCTTCTGGTAGACTGCTTGGGGTGGAGTTCCGGTCCAGGTTTGAGAAGAGGATCACGGAGTTTTTGGTTCCCGAGTCTCGATGGAATGCCGTGATGATCAATGCCCCGCAGGCGGCCGAGAAGATGTGGGCAGGTGGGTCCATCTGGATTGTGGAGGGTCTGTTCGATTTGTGTGCTTTGCATTGGGTGATCCCAAAGGGGGATGCAGTAATAGCTACGATCCGAGCGGGGTTGGATAAACCTACAATTGGGTTCCTGGCTCGATTCTGTACGAACCGGGTGTACATGGTCTATGACAACGACGCTACGGGACGTAAGGCTATCCATGGATGGGTGGATGAGCAGACTGGTAAACCACGTCTGGGGGCTATTGGGTTGCTTCAACGGGTGGGGGTCAAGGCTCTGGATTTTCGGTATTCAGGTAAGGACCCCGGAGTTGTCTGGGACAAGGGGGGCCTGAAGAGAGTAAGAGAAGTGTTCAACAGGTAACTATTTCCTCCCAATTGGGAGTGCTTGAAACGAAACGAGAGACACAAATGGTGGAACAGACAGAAGTTGATCCGGTCGTGGTCCCAGCGACTAGGAAGTCTCGTCAGGTCCGACGAGCAGAGTTTAGGGCACTGATCCGGAGATTGGTGCCCAAGAAGTATCGACGGGCTCTGGGTCGAAAGAGCCGAACGGAGCGGGAGATCGAGACCTACAACATACTCAAGCAGGCCCTGGAAATGGGCATCATCAAGAAGGAAGGTGTCTAGTGGCAAAGGGAAGTGATATCTGGGAAGCTGGCAGTGAGGTAATGGAGCTGGTTCAGTTCCATATCTCGAACAACCACCCAAACCTTGCTCTGGTGGACAAGGAGATTGCGGTGATCTTCCGGGGGAAGGCCAGCAAGTCAGGTGGCCAGAAGGTACTGGGGAAGACCCGCAAGGCTGGTCCACTGTTCAAGATTCTCGGGAAGAGTGAGTACAAGTACGTCCTTGAGATCGCCAATGACGAGTGGCTGACCCTATCGAATGACCAACGGTCGGCACTGGTTGACCACCTCCTCTGTGCCTGCAATGTCACGGAGACAGATGACGGTGATGTCAAGTGCAGCCTTGCTTCCCCTGAGGTTTCCTTCTACTGGGGGGAACTCAAGCGGCACGGGAATTGGCGCCCCACCCCCGAGGAGTCGGAGGATGGTAAGCCAAGTGAAAGTGTTGGCCTAGATGTTGAGGCCGCAATAGGTACCCAGTCTGAATAATCCCCCCAATGCCCCTCATTGGGCTACTCGTTTCCCGCTTACCCGCCTCTAGGTCATCCTAGGTGTGATACAACCTACCCCCACCCAAAAAGTATATGCCATCCGAGACCCCAACAAAGATGCCGGGGTCAGCCAAGCAATACATGCCGTCCGAAATATTGCCATGTCCTGGAGGTTTCTCGGGGACACCATAGTGACGATGGTTGCCATGATGCTCGCTGTGGTGTCGACAGACAAGAGAATCTGTGCTCTGTGGGCTGGGATGGCGGTGTTTTGGGGACTACATGCAATCCGAGCGGCAATCCAGGACAGAGTTCGGGAGCCAGCCTAGCCACGGGGCATTTTGTCCCACTCGGACGATTTTGGTAAAATTGTTGTTTCTCATGCCGATGGGTGTAGAGAGGAACACCATGTTGACCAACGCCTATTCGACCAAGCTGGCCACACATCTCGTGGATCTGGTGGATTCTATGGGGAAGTCACCTCGTTTTGTTCGCCTATTACACACCCTGGCGGGGGAGGTACAGCGAGGTGTTCGCCGTGGAAACCATCAGGTGGATGCCCTAGTCCTCGCGGGAATCAGCTATCGAAATGCGGTGAGGCGTTCGTTGTGTATCCTCGAAGAAAACATGAAGAACAGGGAGTTCACTGGGAGCCTTGTTGACCAACTGGCAGCGGATGGGGTTCGAGATGAGCGGACGGGGGCAGCAATCACCACGGAGGATGTGGTGGATGCCCTGATCGGTACCGTGCGAGGGCGTAAGGGGCTGGTGACTGCCTACCTCGAAACTCTGGCGGGAGACAACCCTGACTACACGTCGGGTCATGTATATGAACCACTACAGGTAAATGGTGGCACCCTCCGAGGCTGTAAGGTTTATGTGGGGGATGTGGTTCAGATGGACCCGGAGTCCCCCATGCCGGGAACGACCTATCTGGCTGGGATCACAATTGCAGCCCGGGTCACCGTGCCAGCCCCCAATGGGGACATCGTCCCCAGCAGGCGGGGTGCTGTTGCTCGCACCAAGGCGTGGCTGGAGGAATCCTTGGGACTGCCGGTGGCCAGATACCGAATCTACCGACTCCACCCGAATGATGTGACCTTCGAGGTCAAGTGTGGCCGGGAACACTTCCATGCCTTGATGCTGGGTCCACAACGATGAAACTAGATCTGACATTTCCTGTGACAGCGGTATCGGTGGCGGGGGTGGAGACCTGCATCGCGTTTCCCGATTTCGCCTTCGACATTGGAAGATGCCCTGAATTTGCGGTTCATATCCCCACAATTCTGATAACCCATGGCCATATGGACCACATCGGTGCGCTGGCCTACCATGCGGCTCGGCGGGCTGGGCGGGGGTTGCCAGCCCCAACATACTTCGTGCCTGTTGTGATCTGGCAGGATGTGTTGGGAATGTTGGACGCCATGGGGAAGTTGGACCGGGGGGCCATGCGAGCCAACGTGATTCCTTGCACGGTTGGGGAGAGGTACCCACTCAAGGGAGGGTTGGTTGCAGTGCCAATTGAGATGGTACACCGGGTGCCATGTTATGGTTACAAGGTCTACCACAAGAGAACGAAGCTCAAGTTGGAGTTTCAGGGCCATACCAACGAGGAGATCATTGCCCTACGCAAGCGTGGGGTTGGGGTCTCCGAGGAGGTGGAGGTGCTTCGAGTGGCTTTCACGGGAGACACCACAGTGGAGGGTTTGGATCGAAACCCGGAACTGTATACCGCTGATTTGCTGGTCATGGAGGTCTCCTTCGTGGATGATACCCTGAACGCTAAGGAAGCTCGGTCCAGGGGTCATATGCACCTGGATGACGTAGTGGAGCGGGCACACTTGTTTCAGAACAAGGAGTTGCTATTCACCCATTTCTCAGCGCGGCACAGCCCCAAGGGTATCCAAGAGGCCCTGCGGACGAGGTTGCCCGCTGATTTGTATGCCAGAGTCAGGACATTGGTGGAGTAATTGAAATGATGACCCCTTCTAACCACATGACAGTTGCCGCCCTTGCTGCGCTCGAATTGGAATACCAGATGGCCCTGGAGATGTCCAACCTGAGCCCACACAACTCACGTTATGGGGCTAGGGCACAAGCCCTCCTTGACGTGATGTTGAATATTGGGAGGGGGGTCCCCCTGATGGATCTGGATGCCACATTTTCCAGGATTTCCAAGGAACTGCTGGATACTGTGGATACCATAAAGGATCCTGTGGTCCAGCAGGCCATGCTTGGGCAGTCCGAAGGGTTTGCAGAGGGGTGCTCCTACTTGAAGCAGGTCATCCTATCTCACGTCCTGGAGTATCGGGTCTGGCGGGCTCCAACAATTGGTTTGGCCTAGGTTGGTTGAGTTCCTATCGGGACCCACCTGTAGACCATGGCCAAGGTAATTTCTACTGCCGGGATGACCGCATTTAGGGTCCTCATCCTCCCAACCGTACCTGATATGGTCCGTTTCGTTCGGGCCATTACACGAGTTGGTGCCAAGGTATCTAGCTCCAAACGCGGCTCTCAGGGGAGCCAGCCGTTGGAGTTCATCATTTGGATAAGTCCCATGTATATCGCCATGTTTGAGTCTTGGTGCGAGCCTCTTGAGTTTGAGTTTGTGGCCGCCGAGAAGATCAAAGTTGATGGTAACTTGACCCCTCCAGAATCTAAGTAGCCAACCTGAACGATTTCAGTCTGCCTTCTGGAGTTGGGTGTGTAAGGTCCTCATACCGGTTCTACCAAACAGAACCCAAGATGAGGACAAATCACCAAATGGCAGCACGAAATTCGACTCAGAACTACCGCAAGATGTCAACCGCTCGATTGCAGAATCTGGCCCGCCGAGGGGGCACCGAGAGTGCCAGGGCCAATGATGAGATGATTCGTCGTCTCACAGCTGGCTTCACGGCCGATCTGTCGAGGCTGATTCCGTCTCTTTGTCAGGAGATTGTGGCTTCCCTCACGACTACAAATCGATAAGCCAACGACCCCATGTGGGGTGGGTTGAATAATACCATATGGCTTCCAACAAGTCTCGTAGTGGCACAGTCCCCACGTTGCTGGCAATTCGCCACGACGTGGAGACCCTTCTCTCTCGAATTGATTCCTTGCTGACAACAATGGGTCATGATCGGCAGGGGCATAGAAGTCAGTCTGTTCTTCAGACTTACCCTGAGGGGTATGACTTTCGTGGGGACATGGCAGGCCTGCAACAGGCAATCGGGGCACTGAGGGATCGAGTTGCTCAGGTGGACCAGTTGGAGGAGTATACAGAGAGGGGTCTGTTTATGGAGATCAAACTCCGTACAGCCGAAGCCCGTCTCTTCCAGTCTCAATGTCAAGAGGGTTCCAGTGAGTGGGAAACCACAGTCAATGTGATCCGCACATTGACCAGAATTGTGTCAGAGGAACGCCCTGGATTCGTCTATGGGCTGGCCGCAGGACACAATACCGACTGGGGTCTGATGATCCAGGAAGTACGGGAGGATCCCAGTTTTCTGCCTCTTCCCCTCTCCTACTAGCCTAAGAACTAGTGGTTGTGCCTAGTTCTCACGTGGATTGACATGAATCCCCACGCCATTCTCACGTCTACTGCCAAGATTGCTCTAGGCAGGAAAAACGGCCATTCCACCCCTAAGTACAACTACTTCCTGGCCTGTACAGGTATTCGGCATGATGGTGTCCTGGTCCATGGACACAATTCCTATACCACACAGCCTTCCCCAGAAACTCATGCAGAGATTCGCATGCTCCGGAAGCTGGGGCATGGAAAGACTGTGTTCGTGGTACGGGTAGGGGCGGACGGGGGTTGGCGAATGGCCCGGCCATGCCCTAATTGCACTCAGGCCCTGATTAAGAAAGGGGTCACGAGAGTCTACTACACCATTGGTCCTGGGGAATTTGGAACCTGGAGACTCCAGGGGGACCAGTATGTCACTTGATCTATTGGCACTCAAAAGAGTAATACCCACATGTCTTTAGACACGAAATTTCGCCCCAGGACCTATGCTGATGTGCTGGGACAGAAGAGCACCATCCAGATCCTCCAGCAATACGTGAAGTCTGGGGCCGGGTTCCATCAATCCTACCTGTTGTCGGGCCCATTTGGGTCGGGTAAAACGACCCTCGGAAGGATCCTGGCCAGGGCACTTCTGTGTGGCCAGCCCGTTGATGGTGCCCCCTGTGACCAGTGTGCCTCCTGCAAGTCACTCCTAGAGAATGGCTCCTCGACTGACTTCTTCGAGATTGATGCGGCCACTAACAGCGGAAAAGACAGCATCCGTAAGATCGTGGAGGAGATCCAGTATAGCACCTTCTCGGGGAAGCGGAAGCTATACCTTTTTGACGAGTGCTTCACTGAGGATGCCCAGCTTGTCACCACGGAGGGGCCGGTGTCCATTCGGACCCTTGTTGAATCCAGGTACCAGGGGTATGTGCTTTCCCAGGATCTGGCGACGGATAGGACCGTATGGGCACCCCTAGAAGGATGGTTTTCTCAGGGGGTGCGAGACACTCTTACATTGACTTTCAGTACTGGAGTGACCCTTACCGTCACATCAAATCACCGGTTCTACACCAGTAACAGGGGTTGGGTGGAAGCGGGCGACCTTGTGGCGGATGACACGCTTGTGGAGCCGGACCCCTCGCTAGGAGGATTCCGTGGGCATCCACCAGACCCCCATGGACTCCCAGCCTACACCTACCTTGCAACACATGTGGGAAAGGGGGATGCCCGGCTGGTCCTGAGAGTGGAGTCTATTCCCACTATGGTCTATGATGTGACCGTGGGAGGTACCCACAATTTTTTCGTGACATCGGATGGGGCCCCAGGGTCTATCCTGGTATCGAACTGTCACCGTCTCTCTGCGGACGCCCTGGATGCTCTCCTGAAGCCCCTGGAGGACAATTATCCCGGCACTCAGGACAAGCTCTTGGTCTGCATCTTCTGCACCACTGAGCCCGAGAAGATGCGAAATACTATCCTGAGCCGGTGTGCTCCGGCATTCATTGTTAAGCCAGTAGTCCCGGAACAGGTGGCCGAGAGACTTGCCCAGATCTGCCAGAGTGAGGCAATCGAGTATGACATGGAGGCCCTTAGGCTCATTGGGGAGATCACGGAGTGCCATATCCGAGACAGCCTGAAGGCTGTGGAAGGTGTCTCTATGTTGGGGGCTGTGAACATTCCCAATGTATCCCAGTACTTGCACCTTGATTTCATGAATGAGTTGCTGGCACTCCTATTGGATGTCAAGCGGGATTTGCCTTCAGCGGTGGCCAAGGCTGAAACAGTCCTGAAGGCCATGTCCCCCATTACGGTGTACGAGAAGTTGGTGGACCTGTCATTGCTGGTGTACCGGTCCACGTTGGGTCCTCTGCCTATCCCATCCTATATCAATCAGCGGCTGGTAGAGGAGGGACGGGCTCTGGGGGATGAGCTGCTGGATTATGCTGACAAGTTGGCGTCCAGACCGGGGAGGCCGACAGCATCAATGCTATTGTGCGATTTGGCCCAACTTCATAGGGGGGTTCAACGTCCTATCGATATTCCCAGAATTGCTACCACAAAGTCCAATATCGATGGTAATGTCAAAGTGCAGGATGGGAAACCACAACTCATCGATGGCGTGTTTGTTCACCCAAGAGCAATCAAGGCTGATCTTCCCTCACCCGTAGTTCATTCTTCCCAACTGGGAAGTGGCTTGAAACCAGTCGGACTTAAACCTTTAGAGCTTTTCAGTCTCGTCAAGCTTCGCGTATCGGAGCTACAAGCCTCAAAGGTCGTTGACATTGGACACGAGGGATCAGATAACCTGGGTGACCCTGGAGCTTTCCCGGATGGGGGAGCTGAAGGCGATTGACGGCAAACTGTCTCAAGGGCTACGACGTGACTTGGGGGTGGAGGATGGGTTTCCTGTTTTCATTCCCTATGCCACCTACACAAAAGGTGGCCGTACTGTTTCCGTAAGACTCATTGAGGGATATGCTTTTGTAGCCAGTGGGCTTCCCGAGACGCGATATTTTGCGTTGGAGCGGCATTCCCTGGTGGCTAAGGTATTTTCTATCTCCGGTCCACGCGGGCTTCGAGTTCTTCAAACCATCCCTGACACCAAGATCACTGAGATGCGCCGCAAGCTTCAGGAAATCCTGTGCTCGGACATCGAGATAGGGTCCTTGGTCAGGATCATAGGTGGGAACTACTCCCACATGGAGGGACGTGTAGTTGATGTGTTTGATGACCGGGTGGCCATTCGAATTGCCCTTCGGTCCATAGACACGATCACGATTGTCCCTCGCTCATTGGTGGAGGTGGACGGAGACCATCATACATATGGGGACAACATGTCTGCCATTGATGAGGTTTCCATTGACGATATTGACGAGACGGTTCCATGGGGGCGGCAATGAACGATTTGAACTGGCTTGCAAAGGTCTCGTCGGATGACCTGATCTCGTCTTTTGGGACGATTTTTACAGATCCAGACGAAGAGGATCTGGTTTTGATGGAAAAGGTTCGAGAAATTCTCGAACGCATCCCGCCCATTGAAGCTGATTTCGTTGACCTATATTTCTTCCAACACATCAAACAAACGGATATTGCAGCTATATTTGGGGTGTCCCAGCCCACAGTATGTTACCGTCTCCAAAGGGCCATCCAGCGAGTCAAGTACCTTTTGGAGGTTCCTAAGCTGGACCTGATGGTTCTGCGTCAGGACCTGAGGGAGTTCTTCACGGACCCGTTGGATATTGATATCATGGTCTACATGTATGAAACGACTTGCCAATCGGAGTCCGCTAAGCGGTTGGGTGTATCTCAGGGGCTGGTGCGTCACCGGTTCGTCCGGTCCATTGCGAAGATGAATCGTAGTGCCTCCATGCAGTTCTATGGGGAGATCTTCAGTTTTGTATCCTTGAACCTGAACCTCCTTAGGGAAGTCCAGCGACCCTTCCCCAAGGTACGATCTGGTTTTGTCTTAGATAGCTAGCCTATCATCCCGGGAGTGATAAGGAACTCAATATCTTGGAAGCATCTAATATTAGGATCGTCATGGCCAAGTCCGTCGCTGGACGTTGGCTGGTGGACATGTCTAAAGGGGAGTACCGATTTTCTCTCATGGGGTTCACCACATCCATGGATTGCCGGAAGTTTGCTTCCTTGATCCGGTCCTGGAGGGATGGTACGGCAAAGATCGCAACCACCACTCACATTGCAGACCTCGGGGTGCAGGAGCATGGGGATTCCATTGAGGTGTGGTCTTCGGATGCTGAGGGGCTGCGAAAGTTTGCCAAGTGGGTTGAGTCAACGGGTCTAGAGACCGACTTTATCTGGTGAACCAATGGCCCTTCAACGAACCCTCTCTGACTTCACCTATCGGTCTGGATCCTCTGGAACCTATTACTATTTCACGGTTTCAATGGACCAAACCGGGGGACTCTCGGTCAAGAATATTCAGTCTCCTCAGGGCAGGATTATTGATTCCCAGACATCTGTACCCCAGTCGGTCACCGATGACATCCAGACCGCAATCGATCAAGTGGAGAATCTCGTGGCTCAAACCAGTGCTGTGAATGGGCAACTTTCTTTCGTGGCGGAGGCATCGAAGCCAGTGACTTTCGTCACCCCATTTGCAGGAACCACCTATAGGGTGGTGTTCTCAACGGTGGACTTCGTTCCCGTGCGGGTGATTTCCAAAACAATCTCGGGGTTTACTGTGGATGTGGGCATCACATATACGGGCACCATTGGGTATGACGTGTTCGCGTAAGAGGTCGAAATGACTCAGGCTTCCTTCAAAACCGACATTCTCCAGATTGAGCCCGGATCGGGTCAGACCCTGACTATTGATCGCTTGTCCTCTACAGGAGCAATGCGTTTTAAGGATGTGCTGGTGCCGGGTGGGCTGTTGCTCTCGGAGTTGGCCGGTCTGGGAACGGTGACTGGTGTCCTGGTGGTGGGTAGGGCCGGGACAGGGGCGAAGTATACAACACTGCAAAGTGCAGTGGATGCCGTCCCTGTGTCCTCAAGTTTGACCAATCCCTATGTTATCCTAATGTTTCCGGGGGTATACACGGAAAACGTCACAATTGAGAAGGCTGGTATTACCATCCTGGGACTTGGTCGTGTGGTGCTACAGAACAGTGCCGCTGCGGCAACCATTGTCGTGCAGGATGCTGTGGCGTCATTTCCCACATCCCTTACCCTGAAGGGGATGGTCATCGTTCAGACGGAAGACAGTTTGGCCTGTGTCTCGCTGGTGGGTGGGGCCGGGTCCACCGTAGGCACAGATGGCATCATCCTCGATGCATGTGACATCCGTCCTACAGGGGTGGGGGGCTATACTGTCTATGCCAATGCGGTCAACACCATAATTCTCCAGGATTGTAGGTCGGATGGGGTACCAGCCACCGCTTCCCTACGGGTGGCTCAGTGTGCCAGTGTGTCAGTGAGGGGGGGCGGGATGCCTCTGGTCCAGATGGACTACAGCTCGGCTGGCACTATCCCATCGGTCTCAGGATCCGCCTACTCTATTGTTGGCTGTGACTCGGCCGGGAATACTTTGTCAACCCTATCTGGGGCAGGTTCCTTGTCAATCAAGGGGTGCAGTGCGGTGGGCACCCTTACCATGAATGGGAACAGGACCCTTACAGTGGTTGGTTCCGCCGTGGGGAATGTTACCCTCAACGGAACTACCACAGCGACCTTCAAGACGTCTTCTCGGGGCACCCTGGCCGGGGCAGGAACCCTCTCGGAGGAACAGACTGTTGGGACCGTGGGGTTCGTGGGTTCCGCATCTGAAGCTGTGGTGTTTGGGGCACCAAGACCAAATGCTAACTATGCTGTATCCCTGGAAACCCTGGTCTATACCACGTCCAAGGTGTCCAATAAGTTGGCTACGGGATTCACGGTGGAGTTCTCAGCCCCTGAGACCACAACCGTGTCCTGGACCGTCACATCCTAGCCCAGCCTGAATTGAAACCCTATTAGCCTGCCCTATCAGGCACCATGGCTGAATTTTGGGAAACCGACGGATTCTATACCACGAACTCCCTGGATGAGTACTTGTCTCATAGCAAGAACACATCTGTTCGACAAGTTGTCCTGGGAAATCAACTACTTCCAGACGTTGTGCCCTCGGGTATCCGGGTGACCTTCGATGGAAAACTGTCTTCTTTGCTTGCTTATCCTGATCCTCCCGAGCGTGGGGTGATAGGCACAGTGGTGATGGTCCGAACGGCAATGGGGGATACCACGACCCATGAGGGTGTGGTTTTTGTTAAGTGGGACAATGGGCGCCTTACGGGTACCCGGCGGGAACACCTGACTCCCGCCCCCACATCAACCCGTAGATCCTCCAGTTACCGTAGGGTTGTATCATCCCTTGGGGATTTGGATGACTTTTTGAGGTGCGGGAGCGAGGACGAGCTGGTCCATAAGGCTACCAAAGATTTGTGGTCGCTACGGAAAGTGGACGGGGACTTCGTGATCGAGAGACTCTTCAATGACACTGGCAGCCCCCTCAAGGTATAACGAGATGACCCCCCCAGATCCCAAGGCTATTGCCCAGGTTGTGTTTGCTCAGATCACGGAGGCGTCACCATCCCGGGTAGCGGGTCGAATGCTGACAGCCGGTGAAGTTCGGTTCATTAAGGACAAGTCCAATGACGCCAGCCAATGGGCCTGGAATGACTCTGGCCCACAGGAGCGGAAACTCACCCCAGACTTCGCTTTTGATCCCAGGAATACCAAGCCTTTGGCAAAGGTGCTGAGGTCCACCAACGCCGCCCTCGGCCACTCAATGGCAGCTTATGCGGTGTTCACAAAACTCAAGTCCGCGGAGATCTCTCCTGACGGGGCACTTGGGGGGAAGGGGTACATCCAAAAGATCGCAGAAATGCGCCGTGCCTACATGAACCTTATTGAGGCCCTTTCAGCCCTCAGCGACACCCTATATGATGAGATTCGAGCACCCCATTGGGCAGCCGTTTCGCGTCAGGAAACCCCAGAGGAGAAGCAAGAAGTGGAACAGATCGTGGATGACGCCTTGGCAATCAAGGAAGACCCGGAAGGGTGGGCCGAGGAGCAGGAAGACGAGATGGACGAAGATAACGAGAATTCCATCCGATCCGTGAAAATGGCTATGATTAGCCTATTGAACCACTATCGTCAGGAGTCAAAATGACCAGTTCAAAAATGCCAGATGGCGGCTATGAGCCAATGCTGGGCAGCAACTACATGTTGGACGGGTTTGACTTCTCAGAGGAATATGGGGAGGGTGTCCTTACCAATAGGAAGGATCCAGACCCAGATTTGCCCAGGTCCCAGAGTGGGCTGTCCCACCTACCAGAGGGGGTCCTTACGGAAGGCCCTAATAAGTTTGCAGGGGATGTGACGTTGAATGACAGTGAGGAGTACAATCTTGGGGACATCTCTTCCATGGTGAGGGAAGCGGCATACCTGACGGATCTATCCTGGCTGGAAACGGCGGAGCAGGATCCAGACCGCCTTCCTGTTTCCCCTAAGGACTCGGTAATCAAGGGTCTTCCTGAGGCGTGGGGGATTAGTCGTCGAACGGATGGGGTGAACTTGGTCCCCAATGTGGTAGTTCCACCTCAGCCAAAGTCGGAAACCGCCCACTTGCCTGGGGACCAATTTTTGGGGTTGATTGCTTCGGCAATGCGCCGGTCGGCTTTTGGGGAGTCCCTTGACAATATTGTTCAGGACGTGTCAACCCATCTGCGAAGCCAGGATTTCGATAGCCCACAGGGGCTGAAGTTTGCCTCGGCTATCCACTCTGTCCGTGCGGAGCACGGGATTGTCGGGCAGCTTTACTTGCGGGACTCGGCTTTTCCTGGCCTTCTCACAGGCAAGTGGGATTCGATCATCAAGAAGAAGTGTGCCTCCGCGGCTTACTGGCTCACCAAGCCCGGGTCAAAACTGGCTGCCTATGATAACTTCCTTGGCAAACAGGTGGTCACTGAGATTCCATGGGGGACTGCCCTGGAGTTGTATCGCCCACGGCTGGAAGTCTCCGGGCGTAGGCTGGCTTCGGGGGATCCTAAGAAAGCCCTTTTGGCAGCTCTATTGTCCGATGTCCCTAGTACCAGGAAGTCCACTTATGAGGGCCCAGGGGTTGGGGTTAAGAGCCCACTACCACAGGCCACCAAGGATGCCAGCTGGGCAAAGACACAGGAGGACCTTCTCCGTCAGGCCTCAGTGGATAAGGCCAGGGGTGTGGTTGCCTCCCTTGTGAAGGCAGGCAAACTATCCTCTGAGGATGCTGACAAGCTTTTGTCCAGCGGAATACCACCTAAGGAGATGGTCCATCTAGCCCATGATCGCATTGTGAACCACATTGAGATCCCACAGTATGTGGCTGCCAAAGATTACACCGGACCTGTGTTCAAGGCACGGGTAACCGCCACGAAAGCAGCTGCTCAGGTAGAGGTTCTCGATCGGGCATCCCAGCAGGTAGTCAAGTACGCCTCCATACAGATGAATGAGGGTGTGGCGGGGGATGACCTGGACGTGATGCTCCGGTCCAGGTTTGCTAAGTCCGAGCTCGAAGCGGCATCTGGCCAACTGGTCCAGATACGCAAGAAGCATGAGGGCCTTGCAGGCCATCTCTATGTGGATGCCAGTGTCTATGCCTCGACAACAGGGACGGCTGGATGTGAAAAAGGGGCCTTGATTCATCGGGCAAATCAACTCAAGTCACTACTCAAGATGGCCCGGTGCGAGAGCTGCTCGTGCAATGTGTCCGGTAAGTGCCAGAAGTATGCAAAGACTCTTGTCAGTGAGACCCCTGCTGAAAACCCAGGGGCCTACCAGAAGGAAGCCATCCGACTGGCCAATGCGGACGACTCAGAGCGTACAGCGGCCATGTTTGCACGCGGGTATGAGGATGACTTCGACCTTCAGAACGACAACTTGGACACCTTCGACTATGACAGCCTGCCCAATGACCATTTGGCTGGGATTCTGTTCGACGACGGCATGACCATCCCAGACGACGAGGACTAGTCCCATGCCCATCTCCACACCCCCGAAGTTCAAGATTCTGGTTGCTAACCTTGCTGCCTCAGGGGACCCCAGTGTCATTGGCGGGAATCCTGTGAAGCTTCGGACGGGATTCGAGCTTCAGCAGGTGGTCCTACCCAATGGTACGGCCCGTATTGGGGGACCCATCCAGGCACAGCCAGTGGTGGATGCAACACACTATACGGTGGCCATCCAGGTACTCAGTGCCTTGTATTGGGACCCTGCGGTGACCCCACCTGGGCCTTTCTATTTCAAGGAAGAGGTCCAGTGTTTCACCCAATACCCCGTTGCTTCGGAGAGCTTTGGTGTGGGTATAGGCTCGGGAGGGGGTCCAGTGGGAACTGTCGCCACCGAGCTGGCGACATATCTGAATACTCTGGATCGGGTATCCGCAGTTGCCATAGCTGATACTGTATACATTAACTCTTCTAGGCCAGATGAAACTATTCCAGTGAAGGCCAGCAACGACATGGCTGTGCTGCTGGGGGGGACCATGTTTCGGGTGCTGGGGCCGGGGGGTGTGGTTCTCACAGGGACCGCAAATCAGCGTCAGACTTTTTTCATCTTCAAGGCCGTGAAGACTCAGGCACCCCCAACAATCCTGCCGTAAGAGTTGGGCTAATTGGTACAGTGTAGTTATGCCGGACGATTTTAGTGAGGATGTTTCCAAAGAGCTAGTACTTTCCACAGCTGATGCGGTCAGGAAGCTGGCCGGATATGTGGTCCCTGAGGGGTCCCGTAGGATCAGGGTGGTGGACCAGAAGGGGATCACGCGTTGGCGGGATTTGGATGATGTTCTGTCTACAGATACCCTGTCCCTCAGTGAGTCAACAAAAATGCCTGTGTTTGCCAAGGGGGTAGGGGGAAGGCCGCCAAAGGCAGGGTCTCCCAGAGCCCAGCCCAAAATGGTATCCACCGAGGATGGGGAGGAGGACCCAGACTCTGAGTTGACCATGGACGATGTGAAACCCGCCAGGACCCCAATCGTTGGGGACCTGCTAAAGCTTAAGACTGCTATGGGCAGGAATGACCCAATTGCCCAAGCAGTTAGGATTAACCCAGAGTCCTCAGATGTGCTTAATCAGGTGGTGCTAGCCATTGCTGAGGAGGCTGCTTCCCTGAGATTCGAGCGGATGGAAGCTGAACGGGATGGTCGGGAGAGTTCTCATCTGTCTATGCGTCGGGTGGGTGCCCTGAAGTCCCTAGGGGATACTTGGATCAAACGTCGGGAACAGTTGGACAGCCAAATCATTGATATTGAGGGAGTGGCTTTTGGGGTGCTATTCCAGTTCATCTCAGAGACCTTTGCCAGAGCCATGGAGGCCGCTGGGGTACGTCAGGAACAGATAGATGGGACGTTCTCAGAGTTTGCCAAGCTACTCAAGGATGAGTGGAAGAACGAAGCCAAGTCTAGGATGAAGAAGGGATAGCACAGGGATGAGCTGCCAAAACCTAGCGGAAATGGATCTGAAAGGCCATTTCGAATGACGTCTGGGAAGAAAAAGAAAGTCAAGTACCAGAGTCCCCCTGGGAAGGTAGTTCGGTCGTTCAAAACCGAGCTGAACCCTAATGACAAGGAGCGGAGTCTCCTTGTCCAATCAACTGGGGCCGGTAGGTGGGCTTACAATTGGGGACTGGCCCGGAAGACGGAGTTCTACTGGAACACTGGGAAGAGATTATCAGCCATTGACCTTCACCGAGAGTTGAATGAACTCAAGAAGTTGCCTGTTGAGGAAGGCGGGGTTCCTTGGCTGTATGAGGTATCCAAATGTGCCCCTCAAGAGGCCCTACGAAATCTCGACAAGGCTATGTCCAACTTCTTCCAACGATGCCGAGAGGGGGCTAAGAAGAAAGGATTCCCCAAGTTCAAGTCCCGCAAGAGGGGAATCGGGAGCTTCACCCTGACTGGAACCATTAGTGTCCAGGAAACATCGATACAACTCCCCAACTTAGGAACCATTCGACTGAAGGAGTCCAACTATCTTCCAACCAGTGGCGTCAGGATCCTCAAGGCCACGGTCTCCGAGAAGGCGGGTAGGTGGTTTGTTTCAGTTCAGGTCGAGATGGACCAACCAGCTCTCAAGCCACTTCCCCATCATGTCATTGGGGTGGACGTGGGTATCTCCCACCTAGCGGTGACGAGTGACGGGGAGGTATTTGAGAACCCAAAGGCTCTTAGGGCGACTGAGAAGAAGCTCCGTCAACTCAACAAGTCAGTGTCCCGTAAGAGAAAAGGGTCCAACAACAGGAAGAAGGCGGCTGTCAAGTTAGCAAGGCAGCATTATCGAGTCAGCAATATCAGGAAGGACACGATCCACAAGGCTACCTCTGCGATAACCAAGCAGGCGTCAACCATTGTGATTGAGTCCCTCAATATCTCAGGAATGATGAAGAACCGGAAGCTAAGCAAAGCAATGGCTGACGCTGGGTTGGGAGAGTTTCACCGACAGCTGACCTACAAGGTAGGCAGGTCGGGCGGACAACTCATTAGGGCAGATCGGTTCTTCCCGTCGAGTAAGACCTGCTCCAAGTGTGGGGCAGTCAAGGATGATTTGACCTTATCGGATCGAACGTTCAGGTGCTCCGAGTGTGGGCTCACAATCGATAGAGACCTGAACGCGGCGATTAACCTAAAGAAACTGGCCGCGAGTTACGCGGTGTCAGCTTGCTGTCCTGGAAGCTCTGGTTGTGGTCTGAATGACACAACGAAACTTCTGGTTGGGCAAGCACCAAACACCATTGACTCCCAATCGGGGATAGATGGGTCAGTTTTGGATAACGGATAGCGTGGCAACGAAAGGGACAAACTCTGGTGGCCCCGGACTAGGAGACATAGCCCTCTCTGGTGCTAGGGCAGTGGCTACAAATGTGGTCAAGCCGGTTGCCAACATCATTGAGTTTGTTGAGGCCCCGTGGGGTATCAACATGGCCCTTTTTCCAGTGCAGAAGATCATCCTCAAGGCCCACTATGGAATTCCACTGGATGACACAGAGGAGTTTACGGTCACGGATTGGAGACGTCAAAACCCCCGGCAAATGACCGAGAAGAGCTATCTGGAATACCTCTTCTCGGAAGGTCGGTCCAATATCAAGGAGGTAGTGCCCGGCCAAGAGCGTCGGGAGATGATCCTTAGCGTTGGACGAAGGTCGGGAAAAAGTCTCCTGGCCGCATGCATCACGTCCTATGAGACATACAAGCTTATCAGTAAGGGGGACCCTCAGGGATTCTATGGCTTGCCAGCCTCGAACAACATTCAACTGATTGCCATTGCAACGGACAAAGATCAGGCTGGGCTACTCTATCAAGAGGTGTCAGGCCATTTTAGGGCATGCTCCTTTTTTGCGCCATACACGGCCAACAACACACAATCCTATGCCAGATTCCAGACCCCCAAGGACATCGAACGTTACGGGGCTTATGCGAATGACCCAACCGCTAAGGCCACCCTCAAGGTGACATTTCGGTCCTGTATTGCAAAGGGGCTCCGAGGTCCGGGTAACATTGTGGTCATTTTGGACGAGGTGGCCCACTTCACGGATAAGGGGCAGTCGTCCGCAGACAGCGTCTATAAGGCAGTGACCCCCTCGACGTCGGCCTACTCTCCAAAAGATCCAATGGACAAAAAGATCCCCATTGGTGATGTGGAGGGGAGAATTGTGCTGATTAGCTCCCCACTCGGTAAGCAAGGGCTTTTCTACAAAATGTTCCAGATGGGCATGGGGGGCAACTCCGTTGCTAAGAACATGCTCTGTATTCAGGCCCCCACATGGGAGGTCAACCCCACAATTCCTGCACAAGAGCTTGAGAAGCATTATCTTAAGGATCAGGCCGTCTTCTTCACTGAATACGGAGGTGAGTTCTCAGATCGTACTCGGGGCTGGATTGAGCGTCGAGAAGATCTGGAGTCTTGCATTGATAAGGCGATTCAGCCTCAGCAACGCGGGATACCTAGAAGGACCTACTTCCTTGGGCTCGACTTGGGTCTGGTAGGAGACGGCACTGCCATCGCCATAGGACACCTGAATGAGGAGAATCGTGTCATTGTGGATCTAATAGACCAGATGAAGGCTGGCGAGGGGAAGTATGTTGATAAGGAACGCCTAGAGTTCGATGACGTGGCGGACTGGGTTCTAGATCTATCGAAGAGATTTGCCCTTCAGGAAGGCATGTTTGACCAGTGGGCGGGCATACCCTTCGAGCAAGCCCTCAAGAAACGTGGGTTGGCGCAGATGAAGGCCACAGCTATGCCCAAGAACTTGGTCTCTCAGATGTTCCATAACTTCAAGGACATGATGTGGGACAAGCGGGTAGTCCTGTATGACTACCCTATTGCGGCGGGGGCTGAGCACTGCCCATACATTTTGGAACTTCTGGAGCTTCAGGCAGAGTACCATTCCAAGTTTATCACGACCGTAGAGGCCCCCAATATTGAGGGAAAACATGACGATATGTCTGATGCCCTGATCCGAATGGTTTGGTTGGCATCCAATAGACTGTCCAAGATGGGATACATTGCCACCCAGAGAACGCTGGGGGCAGGGGCCCTCCCCGGTTACACCAGGGTGACAGCACGGCAGAAGTTACTACAGAGCGGGTCCCACGAATCCAGACAGGTCCCTAGGGGCCGGTCTGGGGGCGGGGGTAGAAGCAGGGTAGCGGGAGGTAGGCGATTCCATTGACACTCAAGGCCGCCAAATTGGATCCACTGAAGCCCAGTCGGGCTGATTACCGCTTCCTCAAGAAGTTGTTGACATCTACCTATGGGTCTAAGATTGAGCACACCCCTGAGTCGTATGCTCGCATTTGTCAGGTGTTCCTGAAGGCTGGGGGGTCTTGGGAGAGGCTGTTTCTGGGGTCATCTACGGATATTGGGATCCTGAAGAATGTCATTAAGGTGGCCTTCAAGAAGGGCTACTTGCCTAAGGCATCAGATTGGCGGTGAACCCTGACACTCACGAGGCAATCCTCAGGTCAGTTCTCGTTTCAACGGAGTTTGCCTGAATTGCTTCAGGTCTTACATCCCCTCCACGAGCAGTTGCCGGGGTTCCCCCGGCCAGAAAAGCTACACCCCACGAACGAAGGTTCATGGACGCATTCAAGTCTCTATCTTGGGTGTGCCCACAGGACTCGCATACGAAGGTCCTATCCCCCAGGGACAATTTGTCCTTCACTGCACCACACTTAGAGCAGGTCTTACTGGATGGGAAGAACCTGTCTGCCACCACCAACTGGACCCCATACCACTCAGTCTTGTAGGTGAGTTGTCGTCGGATTTCCCCAAAAGAAGCTGACGATACCGACCTAGCTAGACTGTGGTTCTTGGTCATTCCAGAGACATTCAGGTCCTCAATGACAATCGCAGTGGGTCGTTTGGTTTTCACGATCTCACTGGTCATCTTGTGGATGCTGTCTGCCCGTTGATTTGCAATCCTGGCGTGGACCTTGGCAATTCTTGCCTTGGTCCTTGCCCTTCTGTTGGAACCTTTCTGCTGGCGGGCCAGTTTCCGTTGTAAATGTGTTAGTTTTCGTTGGGTTCGTTCAAGGTGCTTGGGGTTCTCGTAAACGGTCCCTTCCGACAGGACCACTAACGTCTTGATCCCCAAATCGATCCCCAACACCCCACCAGTCGGAACCACCTTCGGGAGTTCCCCAACCTCCATCAGGACTGTCACGAACCACCTACCCGCTCGTTCACTGATTGTGGTGGTCTTGGGGGTTAGGTCTGTGGGGATATAGCCGTGCCGGGCCAACCGCACTTGACCGATCTTTGGGAGCTTGACATGGGTATTGGTCACCACCACATTTTGTGGGAACTGAAAAGAATTGCGTGACACCCCCCGTTTCTTGAAGTGTGGGTAGCCTGGGGTCTTACCTGCCTTCACTCGACGGAAGAACCCCTGGTAGGCGGCATCTAAGTGATGGAGTGCCTGTTGAAGGGATTGGGCTGTAACATTTTTCAACCAAGGGAAGCCTCCGGCCTTCATGGTAGGCAACTTGGCACTCAGGTCCAGGGGACATATGGTATTTTTGACCTTCTCACCCGGAGGGGTCTGGGCCTTCTTGGTTTCGTAGTCCTGTTTGATTGTGGCGAGGCCCCAATTGTAGATGAACCGAACGGCCCCGGAGTGACGGAGGAAGTCCGTCCGTTGCCGGTCGTTGGGGTCCAATTCCACCTTATAGGCTCGCAATACCATGTTAGGTGGGTACCTTCGGGGGCTGTTGGGCAGCCATCTCACGGATCAGCAGTTCACGGACAATTTTGGACATCGTGATATCCCTCCTTATTGACTCAGCCTTGAGCCAGTCAATAAGGAGTTGGTCGAGCGTGAAGGCAGTGGGAATCTTTCGCATTGTATGTAATGCAATGCTATAGACAGAATATTTCAACCCACAGTTGCATCCCATGGTGCAAACAGGGGAAATGCCCGGTAGAGTGGGCTATGGGCAGGTTTCGAGCATCCCAATCGAGCAATCCACTTGATCGCCAGATTGCAGAGAAAATGATGGCCGCAGAGAGATTGGTTCTCGCTTGTGTGAAGCTTTGTGAGCCAAATAGGCAGGAGGATATCCTGCAACAGAGGCGGACGCGGGCTACCCGTAGGGACCTGGGGAAGATCCTGGATGCTATCTCTTCTGTACGTAGGATAAGAGTCCTGGGAGGGGAGCCTGAGTTGGAATCACCTGTGACTCCAAGGGCTGTAACGCCCCCAGTCCAGAACCTGCCTATTGCTGCCTCTGTAGACAGTAGTGAGGATGACGGTGACAGCTAATGGCTGATACAAAAAATGAGGGTGCTAAGGAAGTAAAGAGGCTTCCCCCCAAGAAATCTCGCTCGGTACAGGTGGGCCTGCCCTCCAAGGTCCGCAAGCATGCGATGATTTCGAAGGTAGCCTTCCCCAGCACGGGTTCCTCCAGCGGGTCTACGGCGGGGAACTTCTACTCGCCAGAGCTATCCACTGACTTCCTGGAGCTACCACAGTCTCAAGACGAAAAGCGCAATTATTTCCGATTCTTCTATGAGACCGACCCCTTCGTAGGACAGGCAATTGATCTCCATACTGAGCTGCCACTTTCCAAGGTTAGACTCGGGATGCCTAAGGCCAAAAATCAGGAGTTGGCTAAGAGGTCCTTGGACTTCTGTACTAGATGGTCCAAGAAGATAGGGTTTTTGCACCGTCTCATTGAGGTTGTCCATGACTACAACCTCCTGGGAGAGGTTAACATCTTCTGTGAGGACGCCTCCCCGGACATGCCCGAGAGTGTCACACACGAGCTACATAGGGTGCTTGATGAGGATGGCAATCCCGTAGAACAGAGTGTGCGTCGGGAGGACGCCAATGCCCGTATGGAAAAGTGGCTCCGGAAGAATTACAAGGGATGGACAGCCATTCGGGTTCTGCCTCCGGAGCAAATTCACATGGAGAGCTTCCCATTTACGGATGAAAAGCTCATAGAGCTCATTCCAGACAGCAAGACCCGGGACATTGTCCAGAAGGCGGACGGGGGAGACGAGCAGGCAGCCAGGATCGTCAAGTCCATGCCAGAGGGTGTCGTGAATGCCATTCGTGGTGGGAGCAACATCCCTCTGAACACGGACCCCAATGCGGGTAGCTTCGTGTCCTACTTGGCACGCAAGAAGTCACAGTATGAGCCCCGTGGGCACTCCATTCTGGAGAGATGCCTCCGAGTGCTCGTGTATCGCGATAAGTTACGCCAGAGTCAGAGTATGATCTCCGATAGGCATATGACCCCTATCCGCCTTGTGTGGGTGGAGGATGGGTCATCCACAGACGTGGACGCCCTGAGGGATCAGGTCGAGTTGGCCCTCCAGGATCCAGACTACTCTATAGTCACGAATTTTGAGGTTCATTGGGAGGAGATGGGCAGCCAGGGACGGTTGCTGGAACTCTCGTCGGAATACGAAATGACCGACAGGCAAATGTACGCAGGCCTGGGGGTGACGGAGTCTCTCCTGTCTGGGGAGTCCAGCTACTCGGGTGACCGAATTAACTTGGAGGTCATCAATACCCGGTACATGCTCCTGAGGGAGGTGCTTCAGGATTTTGTGGAACAGAACATCCTGGAGCCAATGTGTCGCCGAATGGGGTTCATTGAGTTGGATGATGACGAGAATGAAGTGGTCATCTGCCCAACCATGTCCTTCACCAGACTTGCCCTTCGGGACAATGCGGACACCTTCGATGCTCTGTTCAACCTGTACAACAAGGGCTCCCTGGATATTGATGTCATCCTGGAACTTTTGAACCTGGACCCACACACCACAGCCGAGAAGCTCAAGCGAGATCTGTTCACCCTGAATGACTCCAGCTTCAATGAGATCCTTCGGGCCCTCTACGGGGCTTTGGGCCAATCTCTGGCTGAGAACAGCGACGCAGTCCAGAAAATTGCAACCACACTTGGGGTCAAGTACACCCCCAAGAAAGAAGAAGAGGGTAGATTTTAGGTTGGATCCGGTATCCAGGGACCTAATCGTCCTATTCCCTCCCCTCTGGTAGTATGCCGGATCTCCTCCCAATTATGCATCCTCTCTATAACCTGAGGGAAATCTGCAAGCAGTCAGCCCTGTTAGAGGATCACCTCAACAATGAGCGCAAAAGGTGCTCGGACTGCATTCGGAAGCATTTCCTTACCATTGAAGCCTTATTCGAGGAGGCCATGTCCCTGGATACGGGGGGCAAGTGGCTGGACATCATTGAGGGCAAGGCAGATGTGGTCAGGGACTTACAGAGCCGGTGGATTGATGAAGAGGACCCTCTGGAGATTGCACAGGATCTGCGGGAGATCCGTAAAGACATGGCTGGGGAGTGTTTTGATCTCCGCGAAATGACAGAGGAGTCACGACTGGCCAGCATGGCGGAGCGGTACCACCGTCGAGCATACCACATTTGTGGTGGTGGCTAAACCAATGTCAGCCCCAATAACGCTGGCCTTCTTTGACTTCGATGGGACCCTGTTCCTCAGTCCTGAGCCACCACAGGGGGAAGATCCCGCCCAGTGGTGGACTAGCTCCAAGTCCCTCTACCCTCCCTTCGTGCCAGATAAGCCTGGGAGGGGCTGGTGGAATGTCTCGGTGGTGGAGAAGGCCAAGGAGGCATTCGAGAACCCGGATGTGATCTCTGTGTTAGTTACCGGTCGACGGAAGGCCGGGTTCTCCCTTCGGATAAAGGAGCTGCTGGCTCAGGCAGGAATCAAGTTCCACCATATCTACATGTCTTCTGGTGGTCCTACTGAGGAGTACAAGATCAAGGCTATTAACGAGCTGTTAAGGGAGTACCCGACGATTCGCGGGGTTTCCATCTGGGAGGACCGGATGCAGCACTTGAGGTCGTTTGTAGACGCCGTGGAGTCACAGGGCAAGGCATGCTTCCCTCATCTGATTACCGTGGCAGCCCACCCAATAGATGCTCCCTCGGCCAGGAATGTGGCCGCCAAGTATCAAGAGAAGAAGAAGGTCAAGACCAAAGACGGGGATGAGGCTACGGTCTATGTCTACAGTGAGAAGCAACTGGCCAACCGGGACAAGGAAAAGGCCACCCAGGTAGAGAAGCTACGGAAGGGCATCGGAGACCTGAGGTCTTGTGTCAAGAAGGACATGAAGAGCAAGGACCCCCATAAGAAGATGGTCGCCCTAGCGGTGGCCCTCATGGACCACACGCTGGAACGTGTTGGAAATTCTGGTAGTGCAGAAGATGGCCATTATGGCGTCACTGGATGGGAAAAATCGCACATTTCCATCAAGGGCAATACTGCCACCATCACCTACACCGGCAAATCAGGTGTAGACCACGAGAAAACTGTGGATGACGCATCCATTGTGGCAGCCATGAAACCCCTTCTGGAGGGGAAAAAGGGTGGGGACAGGTTACTGGAAGATGGTGACACCACAGTCACAGCAGAGGATGTCAACGCCTACCTGAAGAAGTTTGACGTGACTGCCAAGGATATCCGTGGCTACCGGGCCAATGACGAAATGTGCAAGGCCCTCAAGGCCAAGAGGTCCAAAGGGCCCAGCCTGCCAAAGGATAAGAAGGAACGAGAGGAACTCCTGAAGAAGGAGTTTAAGGAAGTCCTTGAAACTGTTTCAGAAATCGTTGGTCATACCCCCAAAATGTTGGGGGACTCGTATCTTGTTCCTGGACTTTCTGAGGCGTACCAAAAGGACGGAACAGTCATCAAGTCTCTCAAGCAAGCCACCAAGACTCCCGCAGAGCGGGAGGATGATGCCATTGGGGAGTTAGTCAAACCAAGCCCAAAGCTGAAGCCCCCCCGAGATGACTTGCGGAAGAAGCGGATCGACATAGACCCAAATGAGACCAAGGAACCACCTCCGGACCCGGATAAGGTCGCCACGACCTACCTGGAGGCACTTCCCGCCACGGTAGCTTCCAGGTGGCAGGACCGGTTCCTCGATTAGTTTCCCTATCCCACCCACACCTATTGTGTACACGGTGGGTTGTATCTCACCATTTGGCATCTCGACCAATCAAGGATTCACAATGACCACAAAGAAAATGGCAACCAAGAACGGTGCCCGCCGCGTAACAGCAAACCTCGACAACCTTGCGGATCTGTTCCAGAATCACCACAAGAGCCTTGGTATTCCGACCAAGGTGGCGATGGACTTCGCCTATCGGTGTGACCTGCTTTCGGACTCAATCGGCAAGAAGGCGGGTTTTGACCCATCTGTGATCGGTGAGGAAGTCCCAGGACCAGCCGTCTCGGACCCAAACAACCCCTTCATGGCAGGCGAGTTCACACAGGAGCGTTTCCACGCACTGTCGGACAAGCAAGAGGGTGGCGAGCTCGCGGGTAATGCAACAAGTCATGTTGCCGACCCTAAGCTGGCTTCGGTGGTTGAGGCGGCAAAGGCCTTCCTGAAGGCAGCAGGCGAGCTTCCTCCAGCGTTGCAGAAGATCAACGATGAGAAGGCCGAGAAGGCTGACAAGAAGGAAGACAAGCCAGAAGAGAAGAAGGAAGCTGCCAAGAAGGCCGATGAGGACGAGACCGAAGAGGACGAGTCAGTCGAAGCAGCCAAGAAGGCCTCCGAGCTGTTTGGCCTGTTCTCAGACAAGTAGTCTCTGGTGGGTGGCCTTGGTGGATCCCATCGGGCCATAGAAGGGTTTTCCACAGTGACTACTCGTAAGAAGAGCTTCGTTGATTATCAAGGCCGGGCTACGGCTTTCCACATTGGTGACTGTGCATTCCCCATCATCGGAGGAAGTGACGCCAATGGGGGAACTGTTGTAGCGGTCTGGCCAGCCATCGGCATGGTAGATTTGGTTTTCCCCTACGGGACTGCTAGGTACCCAGTAGAAGAACTGGTGATCAGTCACGAAAAGAATGAGGAGGCAGCCATAGACATTGCCATTACGAATGTGCCAGGGGGGGCAGGAACCGTATCTGTATCTGGAGGGCCCGGGATTCGGGACAAGGCCCATAGGGTGGCTTCAGCCTATATCAAGCAGGCTGTCTATTGGGCATCCAAGGACAGGCAGTACAAGCCTACCCGGGAAGAGATTGAGACCGGAGATTTCTGCTGTCCCAGATGTGAGGAAAATCTGCTAAGAAGAGTCTCATATAAGAGGGAACAGGGGAAATCCGTGAAACTATGGGTCTGCCCAAGCTGTCTTTTTTTGATACGTGATTGTGATTTGGTGGTGTGAGCCTGTGAGTAGGGGTAGCAAGAACCCAATTCAGGGAATTTATCGGATCTTCCACAAGGATTCTGGTAAGACCTATGTGGGTCAATCCAAAGACATCCCGTTTCGATGGAAACATCACAGAGAGAGCCTAAATGGTGGATATCATTACAATTTCCACCTCCAATCCGCTTGGGTAAGGTATGGAGAAAAGGCTTTCGGGTTTGAAATCCTGGAGATGGTGGCCGATAGTAAGGATCTTTCCAGGCGAGAGGGCCATTACTGTGACCTGTATCAAGCACACGACAGGGACCATGGCTACAACCTGAGAAAAGTCAATCCGGACGGTTCCTGTGAGGTTTCAAAGGAGACCCGGGAAAAGCTTGCAGTACTGAGACGAGGAAAGCCCCTGCCTCTTGATACCCGGCTAAAGGTGTCAAAGACCCTTACTGGAAGGAAAGGACCTCCTTGTACTGAGGAGGCTAAAGAGAAAAGTCGGGTATCCCATCTGGGCAAGGGCCACACTGAGGAGTCTAAGAGAAAAATATCGGGATCGAGGATAACCTTGTTTGAGGGACGTAGGGCACAGGGAGTTGTTACCAAACACAAGCAACCCAGAACAGAGGAGAATCGGAGGAAAATATCCGAGGCTCGCCGTGGGATGAAAGCTTCTGAGGAGGCTAAACGACATATGTCTGAATCTCGTCGTGCCTATAACCAACGAATGGGATTCGGTCTGATCCCTGAGAAGGAAATGAAGGCAGCCGCCTATCAAACGAAGAAGTACCTAGACCTGTTCCTCCGGGCTGCGGACGACCCAGACCTAGCTGACACACTGTTTGCCCTTCAGGAGGGGGACTAGCCTGCCTATAGGCAGTCCCAACATAGGACCCCATGAACCTCCGCACCATCACAGCCAGTTTGGATAACATTGCCTCTCTCTTCCAGGAGAATCACGAATCCCTTGGGATCTCTGAGAAGGTCGCCATGGACTTCGCCCAACGGTGCGACCTCCTATCGGATGCTCTGGAGAAGACCGCTTCCCAAGAGTTGAAGATTGTCAAAGATGTTGGCCTGAAGAAGCAACTCCAGTTGCTTCTAAGTAACCCTCCGCGGACCCAGCCTCAGGAGTCTGTTGATGGCGCCACACTCCATGTTGTCCAGGTGTTTTCGCCTGTAGTCAAGAAGTACATTCCTATGTCGGAGCATCCTCAGGTGGAATCCGCCAAGAGTGAGCTAGCATTCTGGGAAAAGGACCACGCACGGCTCCTGAAGAACTTCAGGGAAGCCATTTCAGATGAAAGTAAGTCCGACAAGACGGCCGTGCGGTGTGACCTGAAGACCGCAGCGGGGGCTATGGCCAATGTGTGGGCTGTGATTGACCCACAGCCGAATGACGGTCCTCACCTACAGGATATAGACCTGATTGTCGATCTGGAAAACACCGTGAGGCTTATCCATCATGGTAAGAACATTCAGTTCTGGCCTAATGAGAGGGACGCCAAGAAGGATGCAGAGGCCAGGATCAAGGCACGGGATGGAAAGAAGACGGCATACTAGCCATGCCTATGATGAAATACGCCTATGCTCAGGGCACCCCTACCCGCCTTAATGATGGGGGCTGGGACAATATCCGTATTGCCGGTGGACAGTCTAGGCTTGATCGGAGTTTGGTTACCCAAGCATCCAAGATTTTGCATGAGGATTTCGATCCCTCCAAGTTTGCCTTGGCACATTGCACAATTGTATCCTCGGTGGATACTTACCCGGTCCCCGGAGTGAAGACTGGATCCGGCACCTTTGAGGGGAAGAAGGTTGTCCGCAAGACGTCATCCTTCAGGATCAAACCTGAGTGTGACCAATTCATAAACTCAAATTTGGATAGCTGGTCTCGTCCAGTTCTCCTGGCATCGTACCCTACGTTCATTGGTGCTCACAATTTCCTGGAGCACTGTCAAATGGAAGAACACTCGAAGGGGCGCATCCTAGATGCTGTTGCTAGAGACATTGGGCCAAGCATCTACATTGACATTCTTGTGGCTACCAATCGGAAGCATACAGAGCTCATTAAGGACATTGAATCCGGGAAAATGTCAACGTTATCCATGGGTTGCAGCATCGACGGAAGCTCGTGCACAAAATGCGGGCATTGGGCCGCGGACGAGACAGAAATGTGCGACTGCATTAAGTATATGAAAGGTAACACTTTTTATGATGAGCAGGGACATCGCCATCGTACAGCGGAGCTTTGTGGGGATACCTCACTTGACAAGGGAGGTGTTACCTTCATCGAAGCCTCTTGGGTAGAGGTACCAGCCTTCAAGGGAGCCGTTGCTCGAAACATCGTGACCCTGGATAAGAATGATAAGGGCAAGACGGCCCGTAGGATCCATGATGTCATTTCCCTGCCTGCTAGAGAGATCCCCTCGGATGCCTACTTGAAGGCGGCTCACCAGACCCCAATCAAGTCATCATTTGTGGTAGCCGACGAGATGGATATGGAGGCACCTCCAGAAGATGTCCCAGTCGAACCCAAAGAACCAGCCTCCCCCTTCCAGGACTTGGAGGATGAGGTTACCAATTCCATCCTAGACAACGTTCGTAAGCGGTTGAGGGATAAGGTTTCCCCTCCCGCCAAGAGTATCCCGGAATCCTCGGCTGCCCTCAACGACACCCTTGTCAAGCAGGCCAGTTCGAGAATGTACATGGCTGCCCTGAGGGAAATCGTCAGTACCTCCAAGCAAGACGCTGAGGTTATTGACCGGGTGGCTACCCTAAATCACGAACTTGGCATTTTTGTTCCACGTTCTGTCTATAGAGTGGCACTACAAATTGAGGCAACCAGTTTGTCAGGTGGCCTTGACGGCTTCCTCCACAAGTGTGGGGAGCTGTTGGGTAGGAAACCCAACTCATCGGAAGCCAGAACGCTAATCCGTCTGGCATCCCTTCTTTCTGCTCACAAGTCGGCGTCAAGCCGAGAAAAATAACCGGAGTAAAAGCAATGTCTCGACGCCGACTCACATGGAATTCCCGCGGTGCATCAGCACCCCCAGCAACCCCAGGCTATCAGGAGCCAAGTGTTCACCCAGCTGCGTATCCAGATCCCGAGGCGGATGCCTACGAGAATGGTGATACATCGGCTTGGGCAGAAGACCCCAAGGCAGGCCCATACCCAAATGGGGCGGCTCCAGCCCTTCCAGGTACCTCGGAGCCCCAGGGGCACCCAGCTACTGACCCCGCGCACTACTTCCCAGGTGGGGCAGGCAAGCAGGCGTCCCGCCAGCTTCGTGCAGCCCTGGAAGCAAAGGCTGCACAGTGCATTCGCATTGCGTCCGCAATGCTTGGCAGGAAGGCCAGCCCAACCGCACTTGAGGATCAGGCACTTGATCTCATGAACCTGACGGATCGCCAGATTCAGGCAGCTCTTCGTCGCCTAGCGGAGACAGAAGAGAAGGAAGAGCCAAAGGCTGAAGAGCCCAAGGAAGATGCCAAGAAGGAAGCCAAGAAGTCGGAAGAGGAGCCCAAGGAAGAGCCAAAGGCTGAGGAGCCCAAGAAGGAGGCCAAGAAGTCGGAAGAGGAGCCAGAGGCTGAAGAGCCCAAGGAAGACGACAAGGCAGCCAAGAAGGCAGCCTATTGGGCCAAGCAGGCAGCGTTCTGGGCAAAGAAGGCCGAAGAGGAAGAGGCCAAGAAGGACGAGAAGCCAGAGGCCGACAAGGAAGAGGGCAAGAAGGCTGGCGAGGATGAGCCCGATGGCGATGAGCCAGAGGCCGACAAGGAAGAGGGCAAGAAGAAGGCCGGTCAGAACGATCCAGGCTACTTTGCTGGAGAGCTAGACCCCGAGGAAGAGGCGATGCTTGCATCGATGCTCGCTGAGGAAGAGGCTCCAGTGGTTGCCGATGACGTGCTGATGGACGACGCGGAGGACCCAATGGGGTTCATGGACTCGGATGACGGGATGTCGGACGATGACATGTCTGCGATCTACGGTTCCAAGGCAGCAGGCGAGCTTCCCCCAGCACTTCAGAAGATCAATGACGAGAAGGCTGAAAAGGCCGAGAAGGAAGAGAAGAAGGCAGACGAGGAAGAGGAAGTCAAGGAAGAGGAGCCCAAGGAAGCCAAGAAGGCATCAGCTCTTCGCCCACAGCCCCGTAGCCCATCGAATGGCGTGAAGACCCTGGGCCAAGTGGCCAAGGTTGCCTCCTCGTCTGAAGTGAGCGACCTGTCGAAGCTCTGGGAATCGGCTCCAGACATCTCCAAGGCATTCGGCTGATCAACGCGCGGTAGAGTAGCTAGCCTCCCTGCCATTGAGTAGGAAAGGTTACGAAGCCATCCGGGGGGAACCACGGGTGGCTTCAGCTTTATCTGGTTTATAGCCTCTCCCCCTCAGGAGCTTTTCACACATGACCACCCTGCGTTCCAAACTCATCCGCCTAGCACATGAGAACCCGGCTCTCCGGCCCCAGTTGCTCCCACTACTCAAGGAAGCAGGGGATGACATCAAGAAGGATGCAGAAACTCTCAAGGACCTGATTGAATCGAAAGTCAAGCTACCAGTAGTCAAGGCATCGGTTAGCAAGCTTGGCGATCAGCCCTCTGTATCTGGGGTCCTGGGGTTTGAGCCCAGGGACTCATGGGCCAATGGAATCCTGGAAAACTCCAAGCATGCAAAGTTCATATTTCACTTCAGTGACATGACCCTACAGATTGTGACAAGCCACAAGACCGAGAAGATGCGCAAAACCAAGTTCAAGGACCCACAGGATGGGTTGGCTAAGTTGGACAAGTGGGTCAAAGCACAGGGCTAGGTCCAGCAAATCGACACCCCATTTTCTTTTCTCACCGTTTTCTTTCCAATACCCACCGTCTTAGTTAGGGAACCAAGATTCCCAATTCCTGTCTGGACTTCAGCATGGTGCTGACTAGAGACAGGGATGTATGACCAGACCCTCCCCTGAAAACAGGGAGCAAAGACAGGAGCCTTCAAATGGCTTTGCTTGGACAGGCGAGCGGTGGTTTTACGGAGAGTTCTTCGGCACTGAGGATTCTGCATGTTGGTGTTCGTAACACCATCAGCGTTCTCTCGGCCGATGCTTTCACGCAGACCAATCCGCCAATCGTATCGACAGTCGGAACAGTATCTACCTCGCCCGGCGCACTTACCGAAGTTCTCGGTGTGCTCTCTGGCTCTGTGGCGTTTGCGCGCCCAGACGCAGGTAACAACTCCGTTGGCGGACCGCACCTTGCGGCAGGTCTCGTAGCTCCAGTAGCTGCGACCCATATCCTCCCAGTGGGTATGTTCATCAACAACGCCTCGGGCAATGCTTACGAGAACCTTCCAGCGGCGGCGTCTGGCAAGGGTCCCTATGTCAGCGCCATGGGCACGTACGGCAGCCGTCTCTATGAGACCCAGCTCCTCGTCACCACGGGTGGTGTTGCGGCGGGTACCGCACTCACATACCTCGCGGGTCTGAAGCTCGCAGCATCACAAAACGGCTGGCTCATGCCAACGTACGTGTGGAACGGCGCAGCTTGGATCATCGTCGACGTCGGCGGTGGTTTCAACACGCTAGAGAGCATCAATGCCGGTGCCGTTGCGGCAACGACCATTGGTATCCTCAAGGTCGCACCTGATTCGGCGATGTCTGAAATCGTCTTTGACCAGAGGATCTGAGGAGAACTCCAATGACAACCGTAGACAACGCACTCAAGCAGAAGATCATTTCGGACTACATCAAGACCGCCGCTGGCCGTAACAAGCTCGCCGCGTCGATGACGCAGCCCCTCCGCACACGCCGTGACTACATGAGCGTTGGTCGCAAGACCTTCCTCGTGGAGCAACTGCCAGATGGGGCACTGCCCATCTATGACAAGGACCCGGATGTGACCGCATACGTGGTCGGTGAAGAGGGTGAGAACATTCTCGCAATCACCAAGCCACGCAGGGTAATCTTCCCGCTGTTCGAGATTGCATCGAACCCCGAGATTCCTCTGACCCAGATCAAGGAGCGTCGTTTCGATCTGATCGAGCGCGCCCAGGATCTGGCCCGCGCGATGATCCAGGCCGCAGAAGACGAACGCGTCTTCGCAGTCATGGACGCCATTGCAGTCAACGGCTTCGACTCGCTTCCTGGCGGGACGAACCCTGACGTGCCCGTGGTTGCACCAGTCAATGGTGCGGTCCTCGCCGACGCATTCTCGCTCATTGAACGCCACGACCTTCGGGTTGCCCGCGTGTTCATGAACGCGCGTGACTACGCGGACGTCCGTAAGTTCGGCCGCGACATTCTGGATATCGAGTCTCAGGCAACCCTGCTCAAGACTGGTCTCCAGGCGACACTCTGGGGCGCTCAGGTCATCACCTCACGTCTCGTGCCAGCAGGTACAATCTATTGTACCTGTGAGCCCGAAATGTTTGGACGTATTCCCGTACGCACGGAATTGACAGTTTTGTCAGCAGACGATCCCAAGGCACGCACCATCGGATTCTCGGTGTTTGAAAACCTAGGTATCGGAGCTTACAACCCCCGTGGTCTGACCCGCCTCACGATCACTCGCTGATCTAGAAACTGCAACGGTTTCAACCAGTTGAGGGGCTTGGGTCTCGAAAGAGATTCGAGCCCTTCGCTCATTTATCTCTTTCCTATTGTTCCTTGGCCTTCGGTGGGCTGGGGCCTAAATCCAGTCATACACCCTTGGGGTATAAATCGTAGGTTCCCTGTCGATTTGTGCCAGTCGTGCACAGTTTGTGGGTAACATGATATATGACTACCGAATCACTTCCCCAACCTCTCCAACTCAGTGCGGATGTCCTATCCGATCTCTATGTGACACAGGGTCTTTCCGAGGTGGCCATTGCCAATCGGTATGGGCTTACTCAGCCCCAGGTAGGGAAACTGCGAAAGAGGTGGGGAATCCCAACTTTGACAAGGGCAGAGCGAGCAGGGGGGGTTCTGCCTCCGATAACCCCTGAGCAACACGGCATATTGATCGGGTGCCTGCTCGGAAATGGGTACATGACCCCCCTGGGTGGGGGGGCGAAGTTGGTGGTGCGTCATCCCATTAACGAAGAGGGTTATATTCGGTGGAAGGCGGAAATGCTGGGGCCATATGTGAAGCAAGAGGTTCACGAAGTCAGGTCAAAGAAAAATGGCAGGTTATATTGTAGTTTTCAGATGGCGACACGGGGTTGCCCACAGTTGAGACCCTACTACGATCAGTTCTACCCAGCGGGGGTATTGGTAGTGCCTCCCTCCTTGGAGTTGGACCCAATGTCTCTGGCCGTGTGGTTCTTGGATAGGGGAGGCATCACATTAACAGGGGATCCGAGAATTTCCGTTGACAAAAGCCCCGATCAGTCCACAATGAACGTGTTGAGTCAGGCTTGTCATAAGCTTGGGTTGTACCCACAGTTTCAGGAGAACTCAAGTGGGGCACACATTCAATTTCCGGAGCAAGCCAACCATTTCCTAGGCACATTACAAAACGCTGTACCCTCCTGTATGTTGGGGAGAATGCCAGACACATCTGTGGTCGCCAGCCCTATCACTCAAATAGAGGCACAGCGTTTGTATGGGGTGGTCACAAAGGTATCCCCCACAAATCACGGGGCACCTGCCCGGCGAGGATTAACTGAAGAAACTCTCCGGGATTTGTATGCCACCAAAACGGATATTGAGATTGGGGCACTCTATGGGGTGAGTGGGGTGGCAATTGCCTACCACCGAAAGAAGTGGGGGATTCCGTCTGCTCATCATCGGGTGGGTGCCCCCGTTGGGTGCCTTCCCGTAGAGGAGTTGACTCCGGTAATCCTGGCAGACTTATACCAACAGGCAGGTGACCGGACCATTGCAAAACTGTATGGGGTGACGAAACCAACAATACGCAATCGAAGATTGGGGTGGGGAATCAGGTCAATCTCGAAGTCAGATCGAGCAACGAAGCATACGGAGTGGACCGAGGAGCAGAAGGAGACTCTAATTGGCACATTACTTGGGGATGCTCATGTGACTGAGAGGGGCAAGTGTAGGCTCACCCATACTCATTACCAGCTCACCTACCTTAGGAGGATCCACAGCATTTTGACCCCCCACGCCCTTCCCCTCTTCTACGGGGAAAAGAAGATGCCCAATGGTACCCTAGCCTTTACGTTTGGGTTTCTAACGGTTCAACATGTTTGGCTGAAGGAGATGCGGGAGTTGTTCTACCCCGATGGGGTGAAGGTGTTTCCTGAGCATGTAATCCGGTCTTTGACACCTAGATCTCTGGCTTACTGGTACTTTGACGATGGGCACCTGGGAGACAACCCATCATTTGCTCTGGGGGATATCTCCAAGGACCAAGCTGAGGATGTGGTGCGGTGGGTGGGGGAGAGGTTTGGGCTGGACACCTACTTGAAACCAAGTAGCATCGACTCCTCTTGCCCACAACTTACAATCCGGGCGGCAACCGCCGACAAGTTCTTTGCGTTGGTGAGAGAGTTTGTGACTCCGGATATGCTTCACAAGCTCCCCGGACACCATCATCCCATGGGGATGCTTCCACAAGTGGATAAAGGAGCCCCGGAAAAGTTATCTTTCTGGGATGCTGTTAAAGATAGGTGCCAGATGTGGAAATCCCTATCTGAAACGGATCAGGCAGGGCTGCTTGTCGAGTTGGAATCCCATTGGAGAAAACAGGGATTCCCGTATCATGTTGCGAGGCCTGAGGAACTCCACATTCTCCGGGATTTGGAGGAGAGGCATATCCTTCAGGATGGTTGTCTAAAGAGAAGACAAGTGGGGCAGGCATCCTGTCAGGCATTCTCCACTCATATTTGGAAGGCACGGTCGTATGGCTCCACAATGAGTCCTTGGGACCTGTTTCAGGATGAGGGTATGCTTCGAAAGGTATTAGCCTCGATTTTGTCCTCGGGGGACATGCCCACCGCTGCTAACCTTAGGGGAAGGCTGAGATTCTATTGGCGATCTGGGGTGTATAACTTCCGTCCCTCAGCAGCAAAGGTGCTAGTAGATCGGTTCTGCCCTCCAGGGGGAACCTTATGGGACCCCTGCGCAGGGTATGGGGGGAGATTGCTTGGGTCCACGATGTCCAAGTCAATGCCCAAATACATTGCCTGTGAGCCACAGTCGGAAACATTTACCAGACTTCACCATTTACGGGACTGGGTCAATTCCTATGGGATTGGGGCACAGGTGGAACTCCACAATCTACCCGCTGAGGATTTTGATGTGACTCCACAGAGCTTGGATATGGTCCTAACATCCCCACCATATTGGTGCCGGGAAGTCTATGGGACGGAGCCTACCCAGTCCAGTGTCCGATACCCTACCTATGAGAAGTGGCTCAAGGGGTTCTGGGGTCCGGTAATTCAGAAGGCAGTTTATGGCCTCAAACAGGGGGGCTGGTTGGTGTTGAATGTGGACGACTTCTTTATTGAGAAAGTCCAGTACCCTCTCATTGAGGACACAAAACGACTGGTTGCTCAAGCTGGGTTGGGGAACCCCAGAGAGATCCTTAAATATGCAATGCCAACTCCTACCCAACCAGACAATCATGAATTGGTGTTGTGTTGGGTATCCATTGGGGCCGGGGTCAATACTGGAATCCCCACTGTGGGACACACCATGCCCGCCCCACCTGTACCATCAGAGCTGGTACCATCCGAGGGGGGAGTCCCTGAAGGGATACTTGTCCCGGTCATATCCAGATGTCAAAAGTGTGGGGGTTCCATACCATCTGGTGACTTGGTAGGCGGATATTGTGCCCCCTGCAGGCTTGCTGGACCCCACTGCATGGATTGTGGCCTAGCTCTAGAGGGTCCCGACCGTGAGGGAAGGCGTTGTAGGATCTGCAAGCTTCGGGTGGATGCGGAGAGGGCCAAGCAGAAGAGGGATGCTGTTCGGGTGATCACACCTGTTAGTCAGGCGCGTACGTTTGTTTGCTTGACCTGCCATAAGCCGTGGGAGACGGAGGCGCCGGGAAGGTTCACGAAGTGCCCTACATGTAAGCAGGTGAAGGAAATCCAACAGAAGACCAAGCAGTGTGCCTACCGGAATTGTGGGAAGGATTTCATTGACCTCAGCTCCAAGAATTGCTCTAAGTTCTGTACTCCAGAGTGTGGCAGGCGGGAGAAGATGTTTCGGTCAGGGAAGGCCAAGGATGAGTCATACTTTCGGGCGGACCGAACAACGGGGAATCGAACCTGCATTCTGTGTAAGGAGGGGTTTGTCCTGGGTGAGGGGGAGATGGTGAATCGGTGCCCCACCTGTCGAGACAAGGCCAGGAGCAAGGCATGTAGGGGCTGTGGCAGTACCTATCGGGACGATTCCGAGAACAACACCCGCCGATATTGTGATGGGTGCCAGAATGGGGCCCCAAAGGTCAAGGATGTGCCCAAGAGTGTAACTCTCCAGGAGGACCCGGACTCTTCGGTCCTGGATTTGTTTTCATGACCCACTCCCTTTTGATTCCTGCTGCAAAGCCACTTTCCAATGGGGGGGCCATCTGTTTCTGGTCTCCTGTTGGGCCCCATGCTGGTGAGACACTGGATGGGATAGTTGAGCGGAAACGTAGGGACATTGAACAATATGGATTCACCCTGTGGTCATTCGCTCCGGCCCGAAGGGAACGGGTTGTGCAATGGCGGGAGGAGTTGCAGCGAAGCGGTCAAGATGGGTGCTCCGTGATTTGTTGTGGGGCGGGGACGGTAGACCCAATGGGGAATGGAGGTGTGCCTATTTGGGCAAAAACTACACTGGGGACATGCAGATTTGGCAGGATGTGCCGGATCCTGGCATGACCAGTTACCATCGAGGACACACTGCGGAAGGCATTCTGGCTAGCGCCTTTGTGGTGACTTCAATTGAGCGGCGGAACGAGGCAATTGAAAGGCCACTCGGTTGGTACCGGACCAAGGATGGACGGTGGGAGACTACAATTCCAGTACCTACCAGGGGGGAATACTTAACTCGTGCCCCAGTCGTGGGGGGGCGAACCAAGGTTCGCCTTATGCTACAGGTCCGGGCGCCTTTTGTAGTTTGGGTCAGGTAACTCGATCAAATGGCGTAACCTCCCCATGACAACCAAGATCAAGCCACCCAAGACAATTGAGACCTATGAGCTTCAGCTCCCCTACTTCAAGCAGGGGGATGACTTGGGCTTTTTCCTCACCATTACCACAACACCCTCCGAGGCATTTCTGGCTCATGCGGAGATGTTGGAGGGGACGGCCAAGTTGTTGAGGCGGGTAGCCGCAGTCGCGGTTGAGTGTCCTGGGATTGAGGTTGATGCTGATTGTCACATGATTAGTGTCACCGGGCCTGTTGCTGGGCTGGCAGGATTGGTTCAGGATGAGATCCTGTCCAAGTTTACCTGTTTTGACGAAGATGGGGACGGGGAAGATGGGGATGAAGAAGAGTAGGGAGCCCCCGCCTCCCAGAGAGCCTCACATCACCTTTTCCTCGTTGGTTGAGCGGGGCTGGACCAAGTCTTTGGTAATCAAGTTCTTGGGGGAGCCAGACAAGTGGTTGTGATCCGAGTGGGGGAGGTGACTCGGGATCAATTGCTTCGGAGGGCCATTCAGAGCTACAATAGCTTTCACCAAGACCGGGCCATGGAACGAGCCAATTATGATTGGCAACCTGCGAAATTGAGTGGTGATCCTGCTTTTCTGGAACGGATTCAGGTGAACTTCATTCGACATCGTATGACCAAGTACGACGGATTCCTTAATGGAAATGTCGGGAAGGTGGGCGTCAATGATGCCAGCCAACCGTGAGATTCGGGGCAGGATATTTGAGGCAATCGCCGAGAAGTACCCCTACCTTGCGGAGGAATGTCAGAGACAAGCCCACCCAGATTTGGAGCCTCTATTGGTTGGGATCAGGAAGGGCCCTGATTTCCCTATCCCCTCTCCACAGTAGCCCGCAGCGCGTCCCGTAACAGGGAAGGGCATCCATTTCAATTGGATTCGTCGCCAGGGGCCACATTTGTGGCCCTGTTTTATTTGGGCTATCCAGGTCCCCTGGTATGACGACCCTTCGTTCCAAGCTCATTCGGCTAGCCCATTCCGATCCAAGCCTTAGGCCTCATCTCCTCCCCCTCCTCAAGGAGGCTGCTGGCCAGTACATGGAGGTCAGGAGCCTGCCCCAGGCATTGATCCGCGCTTTGAAGGAAGTGGGTTATGGGAAGCGGGACATCATGGTTGTGGGCAAGACCACCTATGGGGTCCAGCGGGCTGGTGGGGATGGGATGCGGGGGTTCACGGCGGTTGTGGATCTGACTTCGGGGCGTACCAAGGTTGAGTATGGCTCTTGGGGTGGTGCCAATCCTTTCTCTCCACAGAATCAGGTAGACATGGACCGAAAGGAATACCCAATTCCTCTTAATGGGGCTGTGATCTCTGGCACAGAGGGGGGTCATTCGGTTTACGCAACCATTGCAGCCCACCCGGACAACCTCCAGAAACTCCTCCCCGCAGGTGAGGGTGATGCCCACTCGGAGCAAGAGGTCACTGCACTTCAGATCATGAGCAGCCTGATTCCCAAGGCCCGGAAGGAATACTTCCAGCGGAACCACCTTGGGGACTATAGTGCCCAGAATCCTTTGATCCAAGGGCTGGCCAAGAAGGGGTTGGTCAAGGTCACCGGGGCGGGTCTACAGATCACCATGGCGGGCAAGAATGTGGTGGAGGCAGCCCCTCGTAGGATGCTTGCCAGCATGGTCATGCCTCCCAAGTTGGTGGCCCAGCTTCAGAAGGTGATTACTCAATTTCAGGCTGAAGCTAAGAAGGGGGACGAAGCAAGGGAGGGGGATGCTTCTGGGTTTGATCTCGTGCTCAGCCTGTTGAAGAGAGGTAAGTTTTCAGATGCTTATCGGATCTGGTCCCGCATGGACACGGAACCACGGGATTACCTCTCTAATGCAGTATATGACTACATGGTGGGGGGTCTTATGCAGGAGTACATCGTTGAGGACCATGATGTGAAGAAGGCCAAGGATTTGTGGCATCATGTGAAGTCGTATGACCCTGATTTTGACGTGCAGACGTTGCCAGAGGTAGTCCGCGAGGCCCTAGGCCTATAAAGGAGGTCTCCCGGTGAAAGATGAGATGCTTGCTCGACTGGACCAGATCAGGGAACTGGTGGTGTCCGGGGACATGACCCTATTGGCGATTGTGGCAGTAGGGGAGCAGTTGACCATTTCTATCGTCGGTACGGCCCCTCCAATGCCAGTGACGCATGGGGCAGGGTTGGCCCTAATGGCCTATATCCATGATATCGTGGAGACTGTGGACGAAGGGGATGGGATTGACTTGTCCACTTTGGACCCGGATGAGGAAGAGGCAGAGGGGCCTCAGGATCCCGAGAAGCCCAGTTCTGAAAAACCCAATTGATGAATTCCTTGGTATGGTAGCAGTACAACCGTATCAGGAGAGAACCATCGATGAGTGAAATCAATCTAGTTGCAGGGACGTTTCGTGACTTCCGGGCGAATGTCAAGTTCCATTTGGGGCGTCTTCAGGTAGACATCCCCGAGGGGCAGGTCGTTCAATATGATGGTCAGATCCTTCGGGTCTCGGGCCAAGAGCATCCCTATCCAGAGATTCGCTCCACCATCAAAGCTGGGTGGTTGGTGCCCATAGGGGACAGTGTGTCGGACTACATTCCTGTTTCTGCGGGGATTACCGTACGTCCAGCTCAGGATACCACGAAGGTCAAGCAATCCCCTACGACTGTATCGGGTGAGGAGACCTATGTGGGCCCAGCCACCAAGGCGGGGGCGGTCAAGAAGGCTGCGGAAGTGACCACAACCTCAGAGGGGCTCACTCTCAAGGGCAAGACATTCAACTCATCCCTGGTCAAGGATACCGAGGGGGACGGCCGAACGGTTGGTCAGGCGATCAAGCCAAAGGTTACTGCATCCAGCCCGACCCCATCATCGGAGGGGACCCCGGTGGCAAAGCTCAAGAGGGCATCCAAGACGAGTTTCAGCATGGATGGCTCAACCAGCATGAACGCTGGAGAGCCCACAGAGGACGTGACGGGTGTAGTGGAGCATCTGGCACCACCAGCCAAGGTTATCCGTCCTCAGGCAGGTCCTAAGGCTGACCTGCTGGCATCTAAGGGGGGGATCGTCGCAGCGGCGGCAGATTCGGTGGAGGAGATCCTGGATGCTGTGGACCCAGCGACCCATGCACAAATGTTGGCTATCCAGCGCAAGAAGCAGGTGGCTGCGTCGACCCCATCTGTTGCCACGCCGGTCGTTAAGGTAGCAAAGCCAGTGGCCGCAGCGGTCAAGGTAGTGGCTAAGGCCCCAACTTCGGTGGAGGACGTGGTAATCAACGGAGACAGCCTGGAGATTGCCCCTGGGATCCGGTGGGACAAGAAGATCCATTGGAAGTCACGGGTTAAGATTGCGGTGGACCAATATCGGAACAGCCCAGATGTTTTGGCCCTAATCAAGAGCTACGAGGTCCCCTCAGTTGTCAGGGGAATCGACGAGGCTCTCGCTTTCCCTCCCCGGTGAGATTTCCACTCCCTAATTAGCCTTTCCCCGCCTCCCTTATGAATGTCTCACAAGATCGCTTCCAGTCAGGCATCCTGGGCCCTACTCACTGAGGGGGTGACCCAGGCCCGTGTTGATATGCATCGTCTCCGGCTTATGCTGGATAGGGCCTTGGAGCTGGTGGAAACATCGGACAAGAAGGACCATCTGTGGCAAGTAGCTGGGGACCTGATTATTGGGTTTCCTGAGAGGCTCACAGAGGTAGAACGGGCACTGGACCGAACCGCCTATGCCCTTGTGGTGATGGGGGAAGAGTTCCTGCGTGGGAGACTTCCAATTGAGGACCGATATGTTGTGGACGAGAGCATGAAAGTCCATCCATATTCATCGGACAAGAGGACGAAGGAATCTTTGCCATCACGGGTGGCCAAGCGATTCCTTGAGGCTCAGGCCGTACATAGGGTCCTGGAGGCTTCGGGGGCCACAAGTGCTGAGGGCCACTTTTTTGACAATCCCAAGAAGCGGGAGACGCGGGAGTTTGCCCAAACCAAGGCTCTTTCCAACGTGCCAGGAACGGCTGGGAAGTCAGTTCAAGAGATGCAGAATGCGGACATCTCGGTGCCCAAGGCTACACAGCAAGCCAGAAAAGCTCCGCCTACCCCCTCAGAGATCAAAGCTGGACCTGGGGGGGGCACCTTCAGCACTCTAAATAGGCATCTCATCATGACACATGAACCCGGAGACGGGGGGCTTCCCCAGAGCCGGGATGACTTGCCAAAGGCTAAGGCCCCTCGATGAGTATCACAAACCTCAGTGGGTACAACAATCGGGATTGCGTCCTGTTCCACAAGGGGGACACGATGCCCATCAAGATTTCAGCCACTCTGGCGACCAGAGGCTGGGTGGGGGGAGCTTTTGTGCGTTGGGTGGATGACGGGACAGGGGAGCCCGGAGTGGATCTTGCCAACGGTACCTACTGTGGGTTCCTGCCCTTCGGGTCGAATGAGTCTGGGGACCAGTACACGGCAATCACACAGACAAATGTGCGAAGCCGCACAGTGTCCCTGTACTTTGGTGGAAACTTCCTGGCCACCACCTCCTATGAGCGATACACTTATGCCTCTCGCCATGGGGGGGGCCCATTGGTGCCTCTGGTCTACTCAGTACAGCAGTTCTTGTATGTGTCGGAAAACGGTCTCTTGACCAATCAGGATGAATCGGATCCCGCAGTCAATGCGGGTGGGCTGTTTCCAGACGGGACCCCCATTACGGTGCGGTTCCTGTATTTTGGGATCTGTGCTTTGCCCCCCAGCACATTATCCAATGGTTACGCATACGTGCAGACCAATGTTGGGATCTAACAGGCATGGCCCTCCAACGCGATAAGGAAGCCTACCGAGCCCCTGTAGAGGAGCTTACTGGTGTCCGCACGTTCGTGAGTGAGAAGCCTGGGAAAGGCATCCAGGCCCCGTCTGGGGACTCGATCAGCCACCCACCTGGGGAGTCCCCCAAGTCTGATAGGAGTCGCGTCAGGCCCCAACGAACAGACACAAAAGAGAACCTGGAGAGAGACATTCCAGGGAACTGGGGATATAACACCCCTGGCCCGTCAGGTGAGGGACAGAAGGTTCATGTCCGAACGCCGGGTACACCTGGGGAGGATTACGGACACCCATTCAAGACCAATATTACTCCTCGCCGTACGGATGACAACAATAGTAGTCCTGGGGATGGTAGCGGGGCCGGGGTTCGAGAGGCCAATTCTGTAGAGGTTACGAGGCCTCCCACCTACTCCAAGAGACAGAAACGTCAGATGGGGGAAGCAAAGCGGTACCACCAGAAATATTACCTCCGTCACCGGGGTCAGATCAAGACCCGGGCTAAGAAGCATTACCACAAGGTGCGTTCCAACTCATTGTTCAAGAGGGTCCGCAAGATGCGGAACAACGTGGACATTGGCAAGAAGTTCAACCGGCTGCCAGCGGGTGGGTTCCGGAGCAATGCAGACCGGGCTAAGAAGCAACGGGACAAGACCGCATCTGTGGAGTTGCCCTTCTGGCATCCGGATTTCGGGTCCGGGGTTGTGTTGGCGGTTCAAGAACAGAATGTGGTGATCCAATCGGAGGGGTTGGGCCTAGGCGAGGTGCCCTTCTTTGCCTTTTTGAATGATGTGGAGTTTGACTCGGAGACGGATTTGGACACATTTTTTGAGTGGGCTGATGCCGACTTCGAGGACGAGGTAGACCCTACAAGAGTGGCTGGAACGTTCTACAGGGAGACATTCACTCCTGGATACAACATGGACCCGGGGGATGGCGTCAGGGACCTAGGGGCTCCCTCCCCATACTCTCCTATCCTCAAATATCCTGACTCGGATCACTTCGACCGTATCCCATCCGAAGAGATGGATAATATCCGAGAAGTAGACAACAATCCGGGGTCTGCCAAGGTTATTCCTTCTGGACATGACTTTGCCAACAAGGAAGCCTCTGCGGATAGGGTGGTTGCGGCTATCAGGGTGGCGGCCAGGATGTCGGAGATCCTCAATGGTCTGGACCCCGGGGTGATTGATCGGGCCAAGGTCAAAGTCCCCAAGCTGATACGTTCTGACCCCGGCAATCTCATGTTCCGGTTCCAGGTCCCAGGCAGCAAGGGTGAGAAGTACATTGTCAGGGTCAAGGGAACCCTATCCGCCAAGGGGATCCGGAGCCTGTCAAAGATGGACCTGGAGTTGTCCTGCTCCTGCAACTTCTCTCGGTGGCAGGGTCCAGAACATCACTCCAAGGTAGAGGAGTACCTCTATGGGAAGCCCGTGGGGACGGCGAGTGTTCCCGTGGTCAGGGACCCTGAGGGTGTGAAGCGTACCTGCAAACACGTCGTTGCCGTCATGGATGTGATATCGAAGTGGGCACCCATCCCTGCCTCCAAGTAGGTATAGTGTGACATGGCTCCAAGGTATGACTTCAATTGTCCAGCTTGCGAAGAAACGTTCGAGCTAACCCTGTCAGTCGCTTCCTGTGGGGACCCACAGACATGCGAGACCTGTGGGGGTCCGGCTCAAAAGCAAATCTCGGTTCCCAACTTCGTCCTCAAGGGGGATGATTGGCCCGGGAAGGCTATCAAGATTAATGGGCAGATGGCTGCCAAGAATCGAATCTTGGACAAGAAGCAAGAGGACAGGAAGCGGAATCCAGCCATGAGGTTGGCCCCCAATGTGGAGGGTGAGAGGGTGGACTCCTGGTCAGATGCCAAGAAACTGGCCGAATCCAAGGGGAAGGTAACTACCACCTATGATGCCAAGATCAGCGAAGAGAAGACTAAGCTGACCACATAGCCCCTAGCTATCCTATCAGCGGACATCCATAGAGGCAGCCATAATGACACGTCAGCGAGAGATCCCATCCATTCAGTACCGTTCGCCAAACATGATCAACATGACGTTCCCGATGGATGCTGCCCCAAAGATCCGGGTGGCCGGGGCAGCCCGTCTGGTGGATGCCTATGGGGCAGTGGCGGGGGTAGGCGGGGGAGGTACCCTGCCGATGTTCGATGTCCTGTCTGGGATGAGCTACCTATCCCCCTCCATTAGAAGTCGCAGAATGCCAGCCGTGGAGGAGACCAGTCGTGGGTTGACCAGGATGGTGTTCGACCCGGATGACTTCTCAACGGCGGCGGCAGTTCCTGGAGGTCCCTACCTCCCCACGGATGACCAGACCCTATTCCTACGAATGCAGATCTGGGACGTAGCAACTGCCACTTACCTACCAGAGGGGCCCATCATGATCGTGCCCCCATATGATTTCTTCACGACCAAAGAGCCTACATTCACGGTTTCGGGTAGGGCACCCAATATGGCTCTTGGGGCATGGCCAGCTGCCATTCCTGACTCGATGATGCCCGGAACAATGAACTTCATGGTCCCAGGGTACTCCACCACGGTGTCAATCGCGAACCTGGATCCAGGGAAGGTCCTGTTTGTGTCCTTCCATCCAGGGATGCCTCCAACGGTAATACTTCCTGGCAAGGATATATCAATGACAGGTTCTGGTATACCAGAGCTGTTTTTTGGATGCCCGGACGGGAACCCGTGGTTCACCGTACGGATTGCCGTTGTTAACTCGGCCTAAGGTCGGATAGATAGGTTCATTACGATGATGTGTCTCCCAGAAGCCAATAGGGCTGCTGACACCATAGTGAATCCGAATCCAAATTGGGCCAGCTGGTCTTGCCGTTCGACCACGATAAGGGTCACAGTGGGGTCCGCCAGTAGTTTGATGGCATTCCTGCCACACCCGTCAGGAAGGCTACCAATGTCTGTCACCTCAGCGGATACCACCCATCCTTGCGTCGCTGCAAAGGCCCTCATCCTATCTAGTTGCTTTTCCAGGTCCGCCTTCTGGCTGGCATTTGCTACCTTCCCGTAGAGCACCACTCGTTGGATGGTGGGTTGTTCAGGGTGGACAATGATAGTTCCTGTTGGGAATTGCTCATGGCGTATGGGCAAGGTACCATTTCGGAACATTCGATAGGCCGTTTTGTATGTGATGCCTTGTTGTTTGGCCCAAGTTGAGAGCTTCATTTGTACCTAAAAGGGGATATAAGACCCTAAACGCAGGAGACCTGTGTGGGTTTCCACGCTTGCTAGTTTATCCCCTCCCCTAATAATTGAGAGCGGAGCACATTCCGCCCAATTGGCCCCACCTTCGGTGTGGCACAAAGAATATCTACAGGAGCTACGACAATGCCGTTCATCTGCCTCCGCCGTGCGGACATCCCCAACTCGACCCTCCAGGTCACAGACTTTTGGCCAAACCGGTCACAGTTCAACCCATCCCAGGGCCCAGCGGCTCAGGGTCCACGTTACGTTGCGGCCCCAGTGACCGCAGCGGTAGTGCTGACAGACGTTGGTGGCGTGAAGACCTTCACGGGTGCCAAGTCCGGTCTCGCTGCGTACCTGATGGCTAACGTCCAGGCGCTTGGTGCAGCTGGCGTTGCTCTCACCCCAGCAGAGGCTACAGCCGCAGCGGCAGCCCTGATTGTGATCATGCGTGCGGCGGGTTCTCTGACCCTCGCGAGCATCAATGTGAGCCTTGCGGCTTCGGTGGGTGTGGGTACGGAACTGACGACCCTTGGTGGTTCGCTGTCGACCGGCACAGTGATGGATGTTCTGCGCGTCCTCTCGGGTGCAACCTATACCGTTGCAGCGGGTACTCAGGTTCAGGCAGGTGGTGTGTTCACTGCCCAGGCATCGGCCCCTGCGTGGAACACTGCGAACTTCGACTTCGATGCCTACTCAGACATCCTTGTCATGGACTCTTCGTTCTACATCTCTCTCGCACAGGGTCAGCTCGCGGGATTCACTGGTACAACCTTCTCGTATCTCGGGACGGTTTCCCCAGCCCTCGTCGCATATGACGACGCGGGAAGCGTCCTCTAAAGGTCTGAAAAGGAAACACGAAAATGACTACCCCACGCGCTCTAATTGCCGCAATCGGCAGCACCCTCGCCTCCGCCCGAGCAGCAATTGATGCTCCGGACACCAGTGCCATCCCCGGGATGACCCTGAACACAGCCCAGACCGTCACGGCTAACAAGACATGGACCCCAGGCGTCCTTGCAGCCCAGACACCCATTGCCTTCCACCTGACCGGCGCGGCCAACACGGCCAACACCGCAACAGTGGAATGCCCCGATGTGTACCTCCAGCTGAATCGCACGGTTCAGTTCGCCACTGGTGCTGTTGCCTCGCAACGGGCGGTCAAGATCCTGGCTCCAACCTACGCCTTCGTTGGTGCTTCGACCATTACGACAGCTGCAACACTGTATGTGGATGCAGCTCCAGCAGCGGGCGCAAATGCAACCCTGACAAATAGCTGGGCGTTGTGGGTTGATGCTGGCAACACTCGTCTCGATGGTGGTCTGGCTCTGACACCAGCAGTTGTTGCTGGTTCAGTACCAACGGCTCTGAGCCTAGTTGGTGCGGCCAACACGACCAACACAGCCACCACAGAGGTGCCTGATGTGCTGTTCAACCTTGGTCGTACCGTTGAGTGGGCAACTGGGGCAATCACAAGCCAACGTTTTGTGAAGATCCTGGCTCCAACGATTGCATTCGTGGCAGGGAGCACTGTAACAAATGCAGCGACTCTGTATGTGGATGCCGCACCAGCGGCGGGGGCAAATGCAACCCTGACCAACAGCTACTCGGTGTGGGTTGATGCTGGCACAACCCGTCTGGATGGCACTGTTCTCTTCAACGGTGCAATTACAGCGGACACCACTGACGGCTCGGCCGCTCCTGGAGCAATCGAGATCAACAAGCCATCGGGCAAGTGCTCGGTTGCAATTGGGGCAGCAAGCGTGGTTGTGACAAACAGCTTCGTAACAGCGGCTTCACATGTGATCTGCACCCTCCAGTTCGTTGACGCAACCTTCACCCAGATTCTGACAGTGGTTCCTGGTGCAGGTAGCTTCACGATCACGGGTAACGCTGTTGCCACAGCGGCAACCAAGGTTGCCTTCCTCGTCGTAAACTGATCCCACCTACCACTCTGGATCGGGCTGACGCTTCGCGTAGGCCCGGTCACAGAGAGTACACCTCACAACAGCCTTAGGTTTGGTCCGTGGAATGCGGAGTCCACATACGTAACAGCATGCACATGCTGCCTTGCGGATGGCTGCCTCATACTTCATGGTGGTACTGCGTTCGCGTCTGGCAGCCCCCAGGTCGACAAGCTCCTCTCTAGTCATCACACCACCCCTTGAAGACTCGATTGAACTCAACTCGGCTGGTCTGGATGGCCCGGTTCACGGCGGTCACCTCCAGCATCCTCCGGTGTGTGGCCCTTGCTTCGAGGTACTCCAGAAGGTGGGTTTCCGGGTCGGGGAGGCCCTCCTTGGGGATGCTCCTGGAGCCAGCTTCATCGATGGCATGGATGGCCGCAACCAGCATATCACACACGATGCTGCGTGGTACCAGGGCACCGAAGGCTCCGGCCTGGAGACGTTCGGCTACTTCCAGGACTAGGCATTCAGCGGTCCGCCACTCATCCTCTTCCATGTGAGCCACCATCTTCTCAGCTTCCCAGTCGGCTTCTAGCAAGGCCATTTCGTGTTCCATGATGGTTAGACGGATGACATGGTGCCCTGAAGGCAGCCACCGAGCTGGGCACCTGGGAACGTTCCCGGATCGAGATCTGACACCCAACCGAATTCGTAGCTAAGCTATGGGAATTCCATTGATTTGTCTCGGGGTCTATTCTTGGCCACATAGTCCTGCTATTCACGCCCCATGGGCATGACCCAGAAGATTGCTGCCAAGCCGTTGACTCCTGAGAAGCTACAGGAGGTTATGCTCAAGATTCGTAAGGGGGCTACTTCGAGTTTGACCATGTCACAGATCAGTGCGGTGTTGAATGCTATTGGGGGATCCTTAGGGCCCACAGTAGGGGCGACCCCAGCATTCTATCAGAGTCAGGGGATAGATTCCCGACATGCCTATGCGGAGACTGATGCTGGGAAGGATGCTGTGATTAAGAACCTGGAGAGGCATCAATCTCCAGTTCCTTCCAACCCCAAACTTGGGGTAGTGTATGTGACCGAGATAAGGACTCCACAGGGGATTGACTCTCCCTACTCCAAAAACAAGTTTGTCATTGAGTATAAGGCATATGTGGGGGTAGCTGGGATCCGAGTGTCCCTAGGTGGGGCTTCGGGGGACGTGCTCCCAAGTGCCCATGATGGGGCATATGATATGCTCAAGCCTATGGACCAGGGGGGCTCTCCTGATACTTCGGTCCGTATTAGGGATGTGTCCCCATCAGAAATAGTCCGGTGGCTTATCGAGCACAATTGGAAGGAAAAGGTCAACGCCTACTTGAATATGGAGGAACATGTTCCAGCTGCCCAGAGGACCAGAGATAGCACCGGGACCTGTTCGGTTTGCTTCCAGAATGTGAAGATTCAGCCGGGAAGCCAGCTTCCTCTGATCGTCCTGCATGGCTACAAGAGGCCACGATATGGGTATGTCATTGGTCGTTGTGAGGGGACAAGGTATCCACCATTTGAGTTGTCCATCCAGGGAACTGAGAACTACCTGGAAAAGGGGCTCAAGTCAACCGAAAAAGACTTCGATGCCAAGCTGGCTAGCCTCAAGGCGGATGACCTGGAAACCCTCACAGTTCAAACACGGGGGGGCAAGCAAGTACTCCACAAGGGGGACCAGGATTGGGATAAGCACCTTAAGCATGCCCTCATGGCAGTTGAAGGTACCCTCGAACAGATCCGGGGGGACATCAAGATCTACACCCGACTTGTGCAGCACTGGGAATTGAGGCCCCTCCCCAAGGAGGGGGAGAGGTTACGGGATTGGTATACTGAGGGACAATTGTCTTCCTCCAAGGTAGCAATGAGACATTTGGCATCAATTGTTGCCAAGAGGCATCTGGCCCGCTAGTTAGTCCACCTATCAGTCCCCTTAGTGGATGGCCTCTCTAGAAGCGTACATCGGCGAACCTTTCGTTTTTCAGATTCTGTACCTGGACGGGACTGGGGCCCCATTTGCTCCAACCAGCCCCAACATCTCCGTGTTTCGGTTTGATGGCACCACAGGTGACAAAGTGGCCATTTTGACTGCCCTGGCAATGTCCGCTGCTGTACCTGTTGAAGTTGGCCGATATGTGTATCGGTGGACTGTGGACCCCACACTACTAGATGGGATGGTTCTGTATACTGAGTATCGGGCCATTGATCCCCTGTCGGGGGATACCCTGTTTGCGTTGGACACCATTCAGGTTCATGCTTTTGAGGCAGATGACTTCCTAAGGGCACGGTTTGTCTAAATAGGCTGCCTATGGACGGGGGAAAGCATGGGATCAAAGTCTGATTACCTTGAAGCAAAAATCCTGGACCATGTCCTTGGGAATACCGCATACTCGGCCCCAGCCTCTGGCCGTGCCAAAGTTAATAGCCGGGACGTGTACGGGTTCTTCAATGGTTCCACAAGGGGATTTTCCAGTTGCTCGGCATATGGCCGGATCCCTCACTGGACATGGCGTAGCAGCCGGGGCTAGTTGGTCCATTAAGTCACTGGGGGGGATCTCAATTGGACGAGGGTCTCCTGAGGCTTTTTCGTGGGTGCTGCGATACCTCCAAGGATCCGTTGCCAGTACAGGGCGGGTATTGGGTCGGGGACAGGTATATAGCCGCCGTCTTTTGAAGGTTAATTTGGGGAAAGAGCTCCCAGGTATGTCTGTGGCCCCCCCCCCCCCCTACCCATCCCCCCAACCCCAATTCCTCATATTCCTGGCCCCCTTCAATTATCTGGTTTTTGCACGGGAACCTCCATGGTGGACAGGGCGACAATAAAAATAGCCCGTAAGGTCAAGGAAATCAGACCCACCATCAACATAGTCAATATGGGGGGTGGTGGGTCAAGGCATCGATAGCCCGCCTATGGGACCCCCTTGATTGAGGTATTACAGCCAATGCTACAGATCTTGAGAGACGGGGCATCGACCATCCTGGGGGTAGGGGCAACAGAGCTCCTGACCGCCGCAGGTATCGACATTAGTCCCTATGACAAGATGTCATTCATCGTCAAGAACACCGGGGCTGCTAACCTGACCAACTTGTCGGTCTATTGGTTGGACAGCTTTACGAATACGGATTGGTCCCCATTGGACAACGCAATTGCCCTTCCTGGAGGGATCTTGATTCCAGGGGACACGGTTGAGATTACTGTGACCGAGCTGTCCAGGACCAAAATGCGGATGACCGTGACGGGTACCAACCTTGAGACCGTAGGGCTGACCTTGGCCGTGGTCTGGAGGTCGTAAAGGTGGCGGTCTATATCAACGGGGTCCGCTCCGACATTCACATCCCAGTCATCAAGTTGGCCTGTCGGGCAGCCGCACAAGGCCCCCTTGCTGGAACTAGGGTGGGGAACGTCATTACGGCCAATGCTAATGTGGTCCTCACAGAGGCCATGGTTGATGCGGGTTGGGCGCCAGTTATTCCGTTGACTGTGGGGGACCGTCTTCTGTTGATCGCCCAGGTCAGTGCAGTTGACGATGGGGTCTATGTCGTCTCCAGTCTAGGGGTGGCAGGGGTGTCCCCGTGGGTCCTTGTTAGGTCTTCAGATGCCGACGTGGATTTTGAGGTCTCCTCCGAAATGCAGGTGCCAATCAGTGAGGGCACAGATGCAAACCTGGACTATAAGCTCTCTGTACCCGAGCCCATTCATGTGAACATCACAGGGCTGGTCTTTACCCAGGCAGGGGGACCCCCAGTGGGCCCAGCCGGAGGGGACCTTGATGGGTTTTACCCAAATCCTACTATCAGGCTACTTGCCGTAACGGCAGCGAAGATGGCGCTGTTGACCATCACTGATGCCCAGGTGGCAGTGGCTAACAAGGACGGCCTAGTTGGTACCCCATCGATGCGTACAATCGGTGTAGGGGCCCTTCAGGCAGCCTCGGGGGTCATTACCCCCCTTCCTCCCGTGGCCAATTTTGCAGCTCTTCCGGCTGCATCCGCTTTGAATCTAGGCTCCCAGTGCTGGGTGGTGGCAGACTCCGCCACCTATACCTGTGTAGAGACCGTGGCCGGAGTGACCTATGTGTGGAAACGGGTGGAGAAGCCCACACCCACCCAAATGCGGAAGTCCACAGACCCTGCTGCACAGGACTATGGGGCTACCAGCGTGACAGTGGTCATCTCCTACACCCCCGCAGCCCCCTATACTCAATGGCAACCCACAGAATGGATGCTCCCCCCAGTGGTTAGCACCGTGACCCCAGGGATCCGGTTCACATTCTCAGACGCCAGCACAGTTACTAGGAGCAATGCCACAGTGGGTACCTTGTACGAAAGTGCCACTTTCGTGGACTTCAATAAGGATGGTTTGACCATCACCCTGATTGAGTTCATCGGCACCAATTCATCCATCCTGGCCAACGTTGACCTGGGTGTGTTTCAAGTTCAAGGCGAACAGCAATAAGAGGAGAGAGTTTCAATCATGCCGAATTTCATGCTGTTGCCAGATGGTACCTACTGGCCAAATCTATCAGTAGCCTCTGGTACTTCTAGTACCTACTCGAATGCCTGTGGGGACTTCACCGCCACGGCCAATGCTGCCGCCAAGACCATTACGTTTTCGGCAGCTGTAGACACCGTCTGGTACGCTGCCCTTACTAGCAAGGTGTTTGCAGCAGCCCGGATCCTACGTAGAACCTCCGCAGGAGTGGTGGATACCATCCCCACAACCAATGTGTCATTTGCAGCCAACGTCCTGACCCTGTCAGATATGTCGGCAAACTTCGCCGCTGGTGACGAAGTCATTGTCTATCTGTCTGGGTTCGAGAAGGCAGGACGGGCACAGTACAATGCCGCCCCCACACCACGTACAGAGGGCGTTGTAGGACCCACACAAGCATCCCTTAACGGGTCGATCATCACGGCGATCTCAGATGGGTCAACAAACAACAATGTAGCTGTAGAGACAGTTGGGTCGGACGGGGTGTCCAACACAGCTAATGCCCTGGTTGTAAAGGCACGGGGTAAGCTCCTGGGTCCGGGAGGGACATGGGATCGAGCGCGGGGTGGCTATACCACACCCAGTGCCACTGTTACCGGGTTCGGTAACGAACTGCCAATGGCAGGCTACAATGCCGCCCCCACACCACGTACAGAGGCCCAGTTTGGCCCCCTCCAGGCAGACTCCCTGGGTAGCCTGAATACCACCCTGGCTACGAGAATTCGCGGTGAGGATGATACCAATGACCTTCTCAGTGTCATGCAAAAGCCCGTGGTTTCGACTACCCACTCGTGGAGTTGGTTTCAGAACCTGGGGCAAAATTCTACACTTTCCGTCAAAGCATCAGCGGGTCAGGTGTTCTCATATGCAATGCACAACCTGACTGGGTCCAACCGGTTCATGATGCTATTTAACACTGCTACAGTTCCGATAACTGGGGTGACTGCTCCTACAGGAGGCATCACGATCCAAGTGCCTCCTTATGCGACGGTGATTCTTGGGGCAGAGTTCTTCGGGGCGAATGGCAAATATTTTCCTACGGGGATAGCGTTTGCATGTAGCTCAACGGAAAATATCTTCACTCAGGTGACGGTAACAGATCACTGCACTCACGTCGCGTATGTTTGAAATGATGGCTGATTTCAAAGGGACGCCCAAGGCTGGAGGTACTTACCGAATCGTGAATATCACGAATGGGAAGGTATACTATGGGTCTGCTGCTCGGTTTGTCAAAAGGTTCAAGGACCACATCCGGGAACTAGAACGGGGCAAACATGGTAATCCACATCTACAGCATTCCTTCACTCTGAATGGGTCTAACTCCTTCCTGTTTGAGGTGCTAGAGGTGGTTGACACCGGGAGGCAGGATAGGCTGGCAGCTGAGCAACTTCTGTTGGATACCCATTTTGATGGGGGCAAGGAGTGCTTCAATATCAAGAGCAGTGCGACATCAACAGAGGGTAGGAAGTCCACTGAGGAGACCCGACGCAGGCAGAGTGCTGCCAGAATAGGACGATTCCGTGGGGTCGATCACCCAATGTTTGGGAAACATCACACGGAGGAGGCCAAAAGGCTTAGTGGGCTGGTTCACGTTGGCAAACCAAGCCCCAACAAGGGCAAGAAGGCTTCGGCCGAGACCAGGGCAAAGATCAGTGCCTCCCATAAGGGGAAGCCTGCCCACAATAAGGGCACCAAATCCAGTATGGCAACTAGGGAACGGGTCCGCAAGGCCAGGGCCAAGCAGATCATGACCCCCAAAACCTATGACTGTATTCTTCTCTCTCCGACAGGGGAAACCTATACCCATATCGTCGGATTGGTTGCCTTTTGCAAGACACACGGTTTGACCCCCAGTGGGCTGTCCTCTTTGCTGTCGGGTCGCTACCCTTCCTACAAAGGCTGGCACCTTCTAGGGGTGTCCTCCCCTGTAAATGTCTACGATGGTTTTCAATTGGTAGCTCCGGATGGCACCATTTACACCAGGATTGAGGGTCTAGCTGCGTTTGCCAAAGAGCATGGGTTGAGTAAACAGGGCCTATACCGCATTATCAAAGGCAGTCGCCCGTCCTACAAGGGCTGGCGGCTCCTCCCATTCACACCCGCTTCCACAGGTCCTAATGCTCCTATACCCGCCCATGTTAAGGACCAACCATGAGCGCACAAATCCAATCCTCACCTACGACCATATACAATGCGGTTCCCCCGGTACGTGCTGAGGCGACTGGCGGCCCCCAGCCATCGGACGCCGTTGGCAACTCTTATGTGACGATGGGAACGGCCCTGGCAGGGGAGGACTCGACCAATAATTTAATTGGGGTCCTGGCGAAGCCAGTAGTTTCGGCCACTTACAGCTGGATCGTGTATACCAACTTTGGGACTTCGAATGCCGCTGTAATCAAAGCATCAGCTGGTCAGGTGGGGGCAGTTTACTGCCACAACAATTCCGGGTCGGTCAGATATTGCCAGATCCACCAAAAATCTACAATCCCCCTAACCACAGAGGTCCCGATCTTCTCATTTTATGTACCGGTGGGTGGTGTCCTCGTCATCGATGACTCCTTCTTCGGAATGAATGGTCAGTATTTTTCCTCGGGAATTGGGTTTGCTATCAGTACCTCTGAGGCCACATACGGTGTCGGTGCCGCAGGAGACGCAGTTATTCATCTGAAGTACTGCTGATTCACCCTCTAGCTCCCTATTCCTCCTATGTTGCGGATTTGTCTGCCAGAGCTGTGGTAGGAAGAGTCATGCGGATTTTGTTGGGGGGTTGAATGTGCTCAGACGTTCTGAGGATAAACACATCAACCTAAAAACCCCAGTGAAGTCGGTGAAAGCGATCTTGGATGGAAGGCACCGTTCGCGGTTCAGATCACCAAGATCCCTGTTAGAAGGAGCTCAAACCGATGAGCCCGGAGCTTACTGTGGGGGTATGGCGCGTAAGCGCCTCACCCGCATAGCTCCAAAACAACCGATACCCACTAAACCTCGCAAGAGGGATAAATGCGTATAGGTTGTCAACGGTTGGCGTCTCCTCCCCTCCGACTCTTCGGAATCCGTTACCTCCCCTATTCAGCTCCCTCATACAGGAGCCTGAATGTCATACATTTTCCAGCCCAATGGCACCGCCACCATCATTACTAGTAACTCCAAGACCTTCTCGGCCACAGGTGCCGTTGTGACCCCCATCTTCCGTATCACGGGGAGCATTCGTATCCTCAAGCTATATGGAGTGGTGACTACGGTTCTCAATGCGGCATGGACGGCTGCCTATTGGCGGCTCAATGACCAAACTGCCCAGGTGGACATCACGTTGAACACGGGCACCACACTCAGTTCGGCCTCAGTGGGGGCTAGGCTTGAGAAGACGGGCCTAGCGGCTGCGGCCCTGACACTGGTCAATTCCAACGCGGGTCGGGTTACGGAAGCGGGTGCTGTGAACCAAGTCCCCACCACGATGTTTGAGATGACCCAGAAAACTGGAGCCATCAATACTGACATTGAGTTTCTGTTCACGAAGGATGCCGGTGCAAGTAGTGGTGTCATCCAGTTCTTCGTAGAGTGGCAGGCAATGTCCGCTGATGGGGCTGTGGTGGCCCTCTAGGTTATCCTCCTATACCTATTGGGATAATGGGGGTGGAATAAAGGTATGGGGTCATGCCCGAGGAGACTCGTGCTAAGGCTAGTGCCTCCCACATGGGTCAGGTGGCCTGGAACAAGGGGCTAAGTCAAACAGAGGAAGCTAAAGAGAGGTTGCGGGAATTAGGTAAGGAGAGATGGTAAGATCCTGCCTATAGACAGCATATGGTTGATGCCCATATAGGGAACACCCCCTGGAATAAGGGGAAGAAGAAGAATTCAGGAGGCAAGTCCATGGCTGATCCAATCGCAAGCAGTGCTCTTTCAGTAGTGGTCGGGGACCCAGAGCACATCATCAACTTCGCCGTAGCCATTGACCCTGACGGCAGTCCAAGTCTCAATGTGGGGAGGGTGCTTGCGGTGCGGGCCAATGGCCGAGTGCTGGACCGCCTACGTGGGGAGTTCAATCTCACCAAGGCAGTGACGGACGGTGTCATCGCACAGGAGGACGTGGATGCTCTGCGACGTGTCCTGGTCGCATTGGGTCAGAATCTCGCAGTGGGTGCCGGAATGACGGTGGCATAGTGGGTTTCACTTTCGCACCCCCCGCTGCCGACAACCTCGACGCGTTCCTGCGCCTCACGGGGGCGGCTGAGCCGTTTTACGGCGGACTGGCATGGAGGTCGACGCTATGAGGCAGATACTTAGAGATATCACACACTCCATTGATTGTAAGGGTGTGACATCTGGCGTGGCCACAGCCGTACCCTTCGCGAATGCAACGCAGGTGACGATCTGCGGGTGGGTAAAGCTCCGTATAGGCGATGGTTTCGTGTACGAAACGAGCGGGCTGTATTCTGCTGCTAACGCTTTCGTATTGAGCAGTGGGGTTTTCGCAGCACAAAATACCCTGTATGCCGCTCATGCAGATGCGACTCACGGAGGACTGATTTGCTCTGGCTACACAGCACCACTACCTATAGGCGTCTGGTTGCGTTTTGTACACGTCATCGATCAAAGTGTCTCGTCATCACAAGGGAAGTTGTACATCAACGGTGCCCCATCACCGCTCACTTACACGTCCAATCAGAACTGCACCGCAGGCATCGCGACTAATAACATGTACTTCGCGGCGCGTAATAGCGTCACACTCCCACTCAGCGGCGGTTTGGTCGTTGATAGAATTACCACAGGTAAGGCGTATACCGCCGCTGAAGCCCTCTCCGAATACCAGACCGCCCGCTACCCCACTGGTGGTACTATTCTGGCAAGTTACGATTGGACCCCCAACAATTCAATGACCGTGGTCACAGACTCGGGCACAGGAGCGAAGAACATCACTCTTACTGCCCCAGTATGGTCACTCGATACACCTGTCTCTGCCAGACACCAAAAGGTACAGATCCCATACAGTGTGCAGATCAATGCTATCGGTGACAAGATTACTGTTGGTAACGCTGCATCTCTCCAGACGGCGAACGGGACAGTAGCATTCTGGACAAAGATACCTAAGACTCTTACAGCTTCAGCCACCTTCTGGGGATTAGTAGCTAAGGACAATGCATGGCTTATCTGTACGTTGAACAGCATCGCCACCCCCGTGCTTGGGTTCTACGATTACGCAACCACCACACATCGGACCAGCAACTACTATATCAACGATGACCGTTGGCATTGGGTAGCGTTTGTGTACCAGAGTGGCGTAGCAAACGGGTCCGCTGTGTACGTGGACGGGTGTATGGTTGTGTCTGGACTGATGACAAAGAACAATGATGCCACCCAGATGGCAATTGGAGGTTACGCATCAGCGAGCGCCGCAATAGTAGGCGCTTACTATGCTGATGCCTCATTCCACAACGTTGCCCTGACACCGGCTCAGATACGAGCGTGGTACCTCACCGGCCGTAAACCGACGACAGGTCTCGTGTCGACGTGGCCCATCACTGAAGGCACCGGGACTGTGATTGCAGACACCACCGGGACTAATACGGGTACCCTAACATGACAAGCACTTGGACCAGAGAAGTACCAGACTCGTCGCGTGTCGTGATCCGGGACATCACGCACTCGGTGCTGTTTAACTCGCCTGGAACGACACAGTACGGCATTGCTACGGCAGTGCCTTTCGCCAACGCCACCCAGATCACCATCGCCATTTGGTTGAGGCTCTCCGTTTCTGTCACGACAGAAACCATCTTGGAGATGACCACGAATGGAACCACAGGTGGTGCGAAGACTTTCTGGTTATTCAGAGATGGTAACATCCTGTCTTGGTACACGCAAGGAGGCGGTCTGGCGAATAGGGCCAATACATCTGCCCTACCATTCGATCAGTGGATGCGTGTGCTCCTCACGATTGACCAGTCCGTAGCCAGCAATCAGGTCAACATCTATGTGGCCGGTGTTCTCAATGTCAATGCTCGTCCTAACAACCAGAACGTGGTCACTGGTATCGATACCAATGATATGTATTTTGGATGTCGGGGCGCGGGAGCTGCGTTCCCGCTTATAGGTAACCTGATCGTTGATAGGGTGACGATAGGTAAGGCGTATACCGTCGCTGAAGCACTCTCAGAGTACACCACGGCAAGATACCCGACTGGTGGGACCATTCTAGCGAACTACGACTGGACACCGAACAATTCGATGACGATCATCACGGACTCCGGCACTGGGGCCAAGAACGTCACGTTGACGAACAGCCCCGTGTGGAGCCTGAATACTCCCATACAGGCTAAGAGGGCGATCGTCGAGATGCCGTACAGCATAGACGGGACCACAACCGCCAAGACCGAACTAGCTGACAATGCTACGATCAAGCCTGCAAGTTTCACTATTGAGCTAAAGGTCAAACGCAATAAAGCTGGAGCAAACCCCAACTATGAGAGCATCTGTACGAAAACAACCAGCTCCGCGTGGAATGACGGTTGGGGGCTTTCGGCCATCAATGGTCAACCGAACCACATCCTGAGATTTTGGCAGAGCAGTTACACAACAGGAATTGACTTCATAGTCCCCACAGGGGAGTGGTTCAGTCTAATATTGACTTACGATAGTGGGACAACAACAAATAAGGTATATGTGAATGGTGCCCTGGTGGGGATGGCAGTACTGGCTCTCACTCAGTGCAACGGAACATTTTGTGTCGACGGTACAACGAACAATGCCTACCCGTTCAATGGGAAGATCGCTCTCGTCCGCCAACACTCACGAGTTCTGTCTCTAACAGAGATCAGTTTCGCCTCCAAAAACGGGCGCGTAACAAATGGGTTGATCCTTGATTGGCAATATAGTGATGGGTCGGGTGGTGTTCTCACAGACTTTTCGGGCAACAGTTTTCATGGTAGCATAAATGTCCCCCGGTGGACAAACGATTCGCCTTGCCACGCACGCCTCAGGGACATTGACCTAGGTATTGCCAACCAGGAACTCATAATCCGCCCAGATCGCTATGTCGAGATGATTGGTGGGGCCGTGGAATCCGTGGGTGACACGAGAGGGTACCTTAATCGTAGGCTGGCCCGTCCATCAGCTGCACTTACAACCGTACGGCCGTTGCTGTCACGTGGGTCTAATGGTAGACCTGGACTGCTGTTCGACGGTGTAAACGATTTCCTCAATATTACTTGGGGGGTCACTCTTGCCACACCTATTACGTATATGATGGTCTACAAGTTCGTAACCCCGCCCATCTTTGGAACCAACGATGGATTGATTGACGATATCGCCTCTGCGAGACGGGTGGTATGGGTTGATCCAGCAACACCATTCACTAGGATCTATGACGACTCCGTCGGTATTAGTGCTACATACGCTGGTGCCGCTGGAAATGGTGTTTACGTATATGCCGTGTTTTGTCATGGTGGTAGCGGTGGTAACGCATCCTTCATTCGCGTAAACGGGGTCGAGATGGGTCGGGGTACAGGTAACTTAGGTCCTGGAACCACTGGTGTGACAATGGGTGGGATGGGCAGCGGGACGGGGAATGTAACCCGACCCACCAACTCTCTCCTTCACGAACTACGGGTACTCTCGGCCATTCCTTCAGCAGCAGAGATTGCAACGTGGGAAGCGTACGCCAAAGCGGAGTGGGCGCTATGACCAGCATAGATGACTTGAGGCCAGTATGTCGCGCGTAACTCAACGGGATATCACGCACAGTCTATCCTTCAATAATCCCGGTACAACCATGTACGGGAAGGCTACTGCTGTACCATTTGCCAATGCTACACAGCTTACCATCCATTTGTGGTTGAAAATCGTGGTTGGGGCAGCATCACAGGTTATCTTTGAAACATCAACAAACTACGGTGTTGGTAACAGTCTAGTACTATACTGGGATCAACCTACACATCGATTGGTATTTGGTGCCCATGATGCAGTCGGATACTCATTACGCCTATCTGCCGTAGGTGCTGTTGACACCGTTAGCTGGGTTCGGGTCACCATGGTTCTTGACCAAACCTTGGCAAGTTTACAAACGGCACTATACTTGAATGGCTCAGCTAGTGGTACAATACAGAGCACGGATTCCCATTGTCTAGCGGGAATCGCAACTGACGACCTGTATATTGGAATGCGTGGTGCGGCAACATTTCCATTTACTGGTAACGTTGTAGTCGATAGGATCACCATCGGTAAAGCCTACTCGGCCGCTGAAGTCCTTTCAGAGTATCAGACTGGTCGCTACCCCACTGGTGGTACTATTCTGGCGAACTATGCCTGGAACCCAAACACTAGCTTCACGAGCATTGTAGATTCCGGTACTGGGGCAAAGAACATTGCTCTGACCAACAGCCCGGTGTGGACCACCGATACCCCATCACAGGCACGTCCACAGATCAGGAACATCCCCTATAGTTTACGGACAGTGGCCGCTGGAGATGTTGGTAATGGTGGGGTCCGCGTGACTGACTCCCCTGCGCTTAGAGGCTCCACCTTCTCACTAGAATTCTATGTCAACCTACCAGCCGCAGCAGGTACATACGAAACACTCTTCTTGAAGAGCTCGTCTGGAGCCGGTTGGAGCACGGACGGTTGGGCAATTACCCGTTCTCCTGGGCAGCTTGGATTTATCTTTTGGGTAAACAGCTGGCCCAATGGTCCAAGTATCAATATCCACCCCGGGTGGAATCACATTGTCTGTACCTACGCAGCTAAGGTACTCTCCATCTACAGGGACGGGGCCTTACTGGCACGAACCACTGTGGCCTCTGACATGGTGATTGCTACTGCTGACCTCCTGTTTGGTTGGAGTGGGTCGGTCTACTACCACTTTGGAGGTAGCCTAGCTGCGGTCAGGTACTATAACCGAAACCTGACCCCCGCTGAGATCCGTTCCGTATATCTTACAGGCAGACCAGTAACGGCCAATCTGGTAGCCTCGTGGGACGGGGTTGAAGGATCTGGTACCGCGTTATCTGACTCAGCGGGTGGTTACACCGGAGTGGTAGCCCCGACGCTAGCCATCTGGAACAACGATACCCCTTCACACCCAAGGGTCCAGGACAACGAAGTCCCAAGCACCATCTCTGGTGTTCAGTTGTGGTGCAGGGCTGACCGAGGGTTGACCATCGTCAATGGTACAGTGGCCTCTTGGGCAGACCTCTCTGGGCACACTGGTAGGGCACTCACACAAGCTACGGTAGCCAACCAACCCAGGGTGGTCGTTGGGGCTGCCGGTCAACCAGCCGTGCTGTTCGACGGTGTGAACGATTACTTGCAGGCTGCGTTTACGCTGGTCCAGCCAAGCACTGTGTTCATTGTGTACAGACATGTGACCATTGGGACCGCTGGAAAGGATGGGGTATTTGATGGGACTACGGACACCACCATGTTTATGTCGTCATACAATGTCCCACCCAAGGAATCCAAGCTGTACGCAGGAAGCCCATTTACCTCGGCAGCACCAATTATTGCCGAGGGGTCCTATGCTCATGCAGTTCTCACTTTTAATGGGGTATCTTCAAAGATCCGTGTCAACGGGGTTGATGTTGTGTCCAGTGGTACGGGGGCGTCTGCGGGACAAGGCTTTACATTAGGCGGGAACGCATTAGGTACTCGCACCACCAACATCGAAGTCTGTGAAGTCATAGTAACGAGCACAGTGCCATCTGCTGCGGAGATTGCAGCCCTTGAAGCCTACTTCAACAACCGCTACAACACCGTACTTAGCGTAGACTTCACCTCACAAACCCCAGGCGCTCTGACGACCTTACCGGGCTCCTTGGTGCTCACCCGTGCCGCCGGTACAGCAGCCTCCGAAACCGTACAGACGGGTACCTCCACGGTCGTTACAGCGGGTATGGGCGCCAACATTGCCCGTGTTGGTAGGAGATTGGACACTGATAAAGCAGGTCTGGTTTTGGAGGAGACAAGGATCAATAATATGATCTGGTCTCGTCTTCCTAACAATGCTGGTCTTACGGCAGGTTCACTAGACTCCTACCCCACAACCAACAATGCTCAACCAGATGGTGGTACAGCTGGTGTTGAGGTTGTGGTTACATCCGTAGGGTTTTCCAGGTATCGATCTCTAGGGGCAATCTCTGGGACCTACACGGCTTCAGAGTGGGTGCTAAAGGGCCCAGGGGCAGGTACTTACCAGCTTACAAATCAGGAGACTGCCCTTCCAAACACACCACCGTCGACAAGTACAGCGGGGACAGCCGCAACGGCCTACGCTAGGGTTATGACTACCACTGTTCTAGCAGGTGGTGGCGCCTACTTGGTTCCACAAGATGCAAGAAATGAGGTTACCATCGGCGGTGTAGCGGCAGCTAATAAGGATGCCGTCATAGATATGATGCAGTGGGAGTCTGGTAAGTGGGCATCAGAGTTCATCTATTCGGTTGGGGCTGATTCGACTCGTCAACCAGAGCGACTCTACCACCCGTCGGCTGCCAGTTTGATCCTTGGTGGTCGTCTGGCTATCTCGTTCACGCTCCGACCCAAGTCCACGGCGGCCAACTTCACGGCTGCTAGTAGGCTGTGGACAAGTGGTGCAGACTACGCTGAGATCAGTACGGCTGGTGTCCTGACAATCTCCATTGGTGGCGTGACCAATACCACATCAGCGATTGTCTGGGCTCAATATGACACCCTAGACATCTACGTAGCCGCTGGTGGCAGCCAAGCCACACAGGTATGGTACAGGGTGAACAATGGTGCCACACAAGCCCCTGGCATCGCAGGGGCAGTATTGGGTAACGTCTCGACAGCCAGTACCACAATTGACCTGCTATGCAATGGTACGGCTAACCAGTTCTCAGCTTGGATAACTAACATCACGGTATGGCGCTAATATGAGTACGAAACCATTTTGGGCACAGGATAGTGACAAGCTACTTGACGCAGACTTCACTGTCCTGCCTCTGGGCGGGCTCACGTCAACCAAACTACCGGATGTACTAGTTCTAGCTAGGGCAGCAGGTACAGCAGCCTCAGAGACCGTACAGACGGGCACGTCCCAAGTCGTTACCACCAATATCACCGCCAACGTGCCCCGCGTCGGTAGGAGATTAGACACCGACCTACCTGGATTGGTTCTGGAGGAAACTCGGGTTAACAAGATCCTCAACAATAGAGATGGTGTGACCGGGTGGTCTGCACAAGGTGGGACCACTACGCAAGCATATGCCGCCGGTGTTGATGGTTCACCCACCACAGCGTTCCGCATGAGTGCGGCCTCTGGTCAGGTCTGCAACCTTGGACCCTCGTCCCAAACAGTGGGTGCTCCTGTAGCCCTGTCGGGCTGGATGCGGGCCACAACTCCAGGAACCAACGATACTGTTGGTATCTTGATGCAATTTGGAACCCTCAATTCCCACGTAACCGGTACGACTGGAACCACTGCATTCACTAGGTACTCTAATGTTCAATCCCCGGTGGGTAACTCCACTGTGTACCTTGGTCCTGTAGAGGGTAGGAGTAATGCTCCTATCGCAGCAGCGGCCCGAGATTTTGTGGTGGACTTGGTACAAAGTGAGGCGGGTGGTTGGGTCAGCGAGGCAATCCTAGTAGCAGGTGCCAACTCTACCCGCTCACCAGAGCGTCTCTATCATCCCACAGCTAGTACCCTAGTTCGGTCTGGGCGCCTAGCCTTCTCAGTCAGTCTCCGTCCAAAGAGCACTGCTGCAAACTTCACAGCAACTTCAAGGGTGTGGACCAGCGGGTCAGACTACTGTGAAATTGCCAGTACTGGCGTGATGACGATTAGTATCGGTGGGGTCACCAACACTACCGTTGCTCTCTCCTGGGCACAGTATGACTCTCTTGACCTGTACGTTGGTGCCGGTGGCGGGATTGCCACGAGGGTGGGTTATCGGGTCAACGGTGGTGCCACCACGTACCCAACAGTCACTGGGGCAGTACTAGGCAACGTGAGCATCGCTGGAACCCTGGACCTGCTATGCAACGGTACAGCGTCACAGTTCAGTGCGTGGATCACGTCCATCCAGGCGTGGAAGGTTGGAACCAGTCCCTCATGGGTTGTGGATTCCACGCCTACCCTTCTGGCGGCTGACTTCACGACCCTGGCAGCGGGGGCAGCAGCAACCCTACCTGGAGGGCTGGCATTTGCTCGTGCTCTCGGTACCGCGGCATCTGAAACGGTACAAACAGGTACTAGCACGGTCGTCACCACAGGCTTGATCGCCAACGTAGCCAGAGTCGGCAGACGCTTGACCACAGACACATTGGGTCTAGTTCTGGAGGAGAGCCGGGTCAACTGGTTCCCTTACGCACGTGCCCCTAATGCTGTAGGTTTGGCCGCTGGGTCAGGGGATAGTTACCCCACAACTAATAATGCACAACCCGATGGAGGTGTGTTGGGTATTGAGATGGTAGTGCCAAGTGGAGGTTGGGGTAAAAATTGGAACACCGCCTCTACCACGCATGTCATGTCCCAATGGGTTATTAAGGGTCCTGGCACTGGAGCTTATGGAATGGCTCAGCAGCAGGCAAGTGCTGCTGATGGCTCAGCCGTTGGTGGTATTGCTGCTACAAGCTATACCAGAATCATTACAACTTCAGCCACATCACAGTATGCACAGCCCTGTGATGGTAGGGCCTTAAATGGGGTAGCGGCTGGAGCCAGAGATGTTGTGGTTGACCTAATCCACTGGGAGAGTGGTAGGTGGTCGTCTGAAGCCATAGTTTCTGCAGGAGCCTCGGCGACTCGTAATGGGGAGCGTCTCTACCATCCTACTGCCTCCTCACTGGTCCAGGCGGGCAGGTTGTCGTTGTCGGTCAGCCTGAGGCCAAAGTGTACCCCAGCGAACTTCACAGCAACCAGTAGAGTGTGGACCTCTGGTAGCGATTATTGTGAAATCGCTTCAACCGGGGTCATGACCATTAGCGTTGGTGGGGTCACTAACGTCACGTCGGCTATCACCTGGGCAGCCTATGACACCCTGGACATCTATGTGGCCACTGGTGGTGGTTCGGTCACGCAGGTCACCTACCGAGTCAACGGTGGTATCCCAACCTATGTGACCGTGACAGGGCTGCCATTGGGCAATGTCTCCACTGCAAGCACCTTGGACCTACTTTGCAATGGAACTGCCAGCCAGTTCAGTGCTTGGATCACCAACATCACCGCATGGAAGAGCGGGCAGGTACCGACGTGGGCGATCACAGAACCTACCATCCTCAATGCAGACTTCACAGCTCTGACACCGGGTGCGGTTGCTACCCTGCCAAGTGGGTTTGTGTTGACCCGTACGGCTGGAACGGCTGCTAGTGAGACAGTCCAGACTGGTTTGTCTACGGTAGTCACCACCGGCATCACGGCCAACGTCGCCCGTGCTGGACGCCACCTGAGCCCCTATACGGCTAGGAACTACCCACAAGCATTACAGTTTGATGGAACTGTCAAGTATGGTACTGCTACCGCGGTCCCGTTTGCGGCTGCTACTCAGACCACGCTCTGTGGTTGGGTCAAAAATCCCAATAACGTGGGTGGGGAGATCATTCTAGAAACGTCATCTGACTCTGGTGTGGCCAACGCCTTTTTCTTACTAAACAACGGGAGTGGTACTCTCCAGATGAGGGTACACGACCAGACGAACGCCAGAACCTCAACTGTCAACACAGGTGCATTAGCTACGAATAGGTGGTATAGGTTCACGTTGGTAATTGATGAGACCTTAGGGAGTGCACAAGCTCTCATATACCTAGATGGTATTGCCAACACAGCTTCTCGACCAAGTGACCAACAATGCTTGGCAGGAATCGACACTAATTCTCTCGTTGTGGGTCTCCGAGTTGGTGGCACCAATCGGTTTTCTGGTAGTCTTGTCCTAGATCGTATCACAACCGGTAAGGCTTACACTGCCGCTGAAGCCCTGGCTGAGTACCAGACTGGTGTCTACCCTTCAGGTGGGACATTACTTGCCAACTACAACTGGACCAACATCACCGGGCAAACAACCATAATAGACAACGGGACAGGAGCCAAGAACATCGTCCTGACCAACTCGCCAGTTTGGACCAATACCGATACCCCAAGCATCTTCCCTGTGGGTCTGGTGCTTGAGGAAACGAGAACGAATAGTGTACCGGCGTCACATTCTATACCTTCGGGAACTACACTTGGTTGGACAGCGGGTACGGGTACTACTACCGTAGGACAAGCTGCACCCGATGGGTCCACGGCTGCGGTGTCTATAGTGTGTACCAGTGCCCAGTACGGGTCATACAACTCAGGAGCAGCTTCCGTAACGAGTGGTCTGACTTACACAGTATCCCAGTGGACGAAGGCTGTCAGCGTAGGGGCAAACGACACTTACGGTTCATGGACACAATCCCCATTAACCAATTTCATTACAGGTACTGCCACGGCTAATTGGTTGCGCTACGCCTTCTCACCTCTGGCTGCTACCGGTACGGCTAACGTGCAGTATGTACCAAACGATGGAAGAGCTGCCACTCCAGGACTCTCGGCAGCTAATCGAAGCATGTACATAGACATGCCACAGGTGGAACTCGGAAAATGGCCCTCAGAAGCTATCATCACGGCCGCCTCTGCCACAGCAACTCGTTCCCCGGAGCGTCTGTACTACCCGGTAGCCGCAAACCTGATTACCAACGGTAGGCTGGCCATCAGCATATCCCTACGCCCCAAGTCTACAGCCGCTAACTTCACGGCTACTTCACGGGTCTGGACCTCAGGTTCAGACTACTGTGAGATCGCTAGTAACGGAGTCATGACTATTAGTGTAGGTGGCGTAACCAATACTACGGCCGCGATCGTGTGGGCCCAGTATGATAGTTTGGACCTGTATATCGCCACGGGTGGCAACGTTGCCACCACAGTCGCCTACAGGGTCAATGGTGGGGCCAAGACCAGTCCAGCTGTAGCCGGGGCTACCCTCGGGAACATCTCGGTAGCCAGTACCTTGGATGTCCTCTGTAATGGTACCGCCAGCCAGTTCTCAGCTTGGGTTACTAACGTGTCAGTGTGGAAGTGGACCAACGGAGCCCGACCATCATGGGTATGAGCATAAACAACCTTGAAGGGTATGGTCTAGGTCATGGCTACTAAGCAGAACAAACTCAAGTACTCTGAGGAGTTCGACAACGCATTATATACGAAATTCCTGAGCGCCATTTCTGCTAATGCTGTCACAAATCCCATCGACAGTGCACTGACCGCTGATCGTCTCGCGGACACAGGTGTCGCAAACAACTACCATGGTTGCTACCCTGGTGCACCACTTACACTGCCACCTGGACAATACACTTTGTCTGTCTATGCCAAGGCTGGTGAGTGGACGTGGTTGGCATTAGCTATCAATGTCGTAGGAACTGAGGACCTTAGTTACTTCGATTTGGCCAACGGTGTTGTTGGTACCACTCACGCCTCCCAAACACCGAAAATCACTCCGGTTGTTGGGTATCCTGGGTGGTATCGCTGTTCAATTACACGGACAACACCATATTCTACCGCCTTCTACTCTGAGATATTCACAGCTTCTGGGAATGGTGGTGCAATCCACGTCGGTGACGCAACGAAGGGCTTGTACTTGTTTGGTTTCCAGCTTGTGCAAGCTAACTGGGAAGGTCCCTACTGCCCCACTACCGTCCAACCGGTGGATGATGGGAACATCAGAAATATTGACGCTGAGGCACAGAACTTTTTCACTTACAGTGATGACCAGACAAATGCAAACTGGGTGAAGACCAATGTGGGCTCCACAACTGGTGGACAAATAGACCCATTTGGTGGAACTACAGCCTGCTTGTTCACTGATACTGTGGATGGGGCTCCTACGTCACATTACTACAGACAGACTTCTGCGGGTCTACTCGTTGCTAAGCCATTTTCTATCCTCATTTATGCCAAACCCGGAACTAAGTACATGTTTTCGCTCTGGGACGCCTCCACGGGTACGGCGACTGAGTTTAACCTGCAAACCCTAGTAGTGACGCATACTCCGGCAGTGAGCGGCCGTACTGGGCGCATTATACCAGCTCCGAATGGGTTCTATCGTTGTGAAGCAACATGGCCCTCAAATGTTGCTTCAGGAACCTCGTGGATTCTCCAAATCTATGGGGCAGGAACTGGGACCTACACATATCAGGGTGACGGTACAGGGACCATGACATTCGCTAGGGTCCAGATAAGCCAGTCCAATGTCGTTCACACTGCACCAACACTGGCAACAGTTCTCAACACTGGTAGGCCACGGGACCTAACCCCGTCTACACAAACTGGTTCGCTCATCAACTGGGACTTCAGGGGTGGGGTGCTACCCAACGATGCGGTGTTCCTACGGGCTGCTGGTACGGCTGCCAGTGAGACTGTGCAGACTGGCACCAGCACCGTGGTCACCACAGGTATCACCACTAATATACCGCGATTCGGTAAGCGGTTGGATGCCGATGTAATAGGTCTGGTCCTGGAACCTACCAGAATCAACGTCGTTCTACGTAGCACAGATATTTCTAATGCTTCCTGGCTAAATTCGTTCGGTCTCACATTCAGGAACACTCAGGCACCAGATGGCGGGACAGCTAAGGAGATGATCGCACTGAGTCCTACTGTTTGGCAGTACCTGTCTCAGAATCCTCTGGGGGCGGCCGGAATATACACTCAATCCGTGTGGTACAAGTGGGCCTACAGTGGTGTAGGATTCATCCAGACCGTGAATCCGCCCACAACCACAAATTTCACGACATCCACATTGTGGAAGGTAGTCGAGCAGACTGCCACCCATACTGCTGCAACCTACTACGTCATAAGCCCTACAGAAGGCACCCTAGAGTCTATTAGTAACGTAGGGGCGTGGGGCGCTCAATACGAAGTTGGGGCGTACAGAAGCGAGCACGTCATAACAGCAGGAGCCTCAGCTACTCGCCAGCCGGAGCGTCTGTACCACCCCAATGCCGCTGCCAGCATCACGGGTAAGCTCAAGGTACGTATTGTATTCCGGCCCAAGTCTACTCTTGCCAATGCTGACTCAGCTCAAACGATCTGGTACATAAACGGTACCAACTACTGTGAGATTGCCACCACAGGTGTGATGACCGTTGTGGTTGGTGGAACCAGCAACACCACGGCAGCTATCGTGTGGGCTCAATATGATACGGTGGACCTTATGGTGGACACAGGCAACAAGGTAGCTGTAGTCACATATAGCGTAAACGGTGGGGCCACTGTCACTCCCGCAGTGGCAGGAGCAGCACAGCCCGTGGTACCAGCAGGTACAACCTTAGACATTGGTTGCAACGGCGCAACGAATCAGCTCGCTTGTTGGCTGCTTTCTGTAACAGCAGAGGGCTAAACCGGGCTCAAGGCTTCAGGCTATTCCCTGAAAGTCAGTAGACCCTTATCCTCAAAAACCAGGAGACCCATCCAGGTTCCTGAGGTTCCATATTCGACCTATTAGCTTTGCCACTATCAGGAGGGTCTACCTGATATGAGTACCGTTTTCTCCCAGACCGATTCGGGTAACCAGAAGTCAGCCTTCAATGAGTTGCTGGTTACGGAACCCTTTCCTGTCGTGGCTCAGGGATTCACGTACAACCTCTCCAACGATGCTTTGATTTTGCGCAAAAATGGTAGTGGCACATCGGCCCAGACCAACAGCATGGCTGTGATCTCTACGGCAGCCGCAAACAACAGTTTTTCTCAATTGCTCTCGCGCAAGTCAGTCAAATACGTTCCCGGTCAGGGGATTGTGGCTAGGTTCGCTGGGTTCTTCGTTACAGGGGCCACCAACTCAACACAGTACGTTGGCTATGGGTCGGTCAATGACGCCTTTGCATTTGGGTACCAGGGAACTACCTTCGGGGTGCTGCGACGTTATGGTGGATCGAGCGAGGTACGCACACTCACAATCACGACCAAATCCAGTACACTAGAGTCCGTTACGGTTACTTTGAATGGGGTCGCCAAGTTGTGCCCCGTGACCAATGGGGCCGATTCTACTGTGACCGCCAATGAGATCGCAGCCGTCGACTTCTCTGAGGTGGGGACCAATGGAGGCTGGCAAACCGAAGCAGTCGGCAATACCGTGATCTTCAGGTCGTATCGGTCAGGGTCTCTTCCTGGAGCCTATTCCGTTGCTGGTTCCACAATTGTCGGGGCCTTCGCCTCATCTGTAGTTGGGGTTGCTGCGAATGACACCAACTTCGTGGCCCAATCTGCCTGGAGTGATGACCGGGCGGATGCCAAAGTGGAGCTACCCATATTGGACTGGACGAAAGGGCAAGTGTTTCAGATCCGGTTCCAATGGCTGGGTTACGGGATGATCACATTCTATGTGGAGAACCCTGCCACAGGCAAGTTTGTGCTCGTGCACCGGATTCAATACGCCGGGACGGCCACCACACCCTCGATCACTAACCCTTCCCTGCCCTTCATGATGGAGGCGGCCAATACAACTAATGCAACGGTTGTAGGACCCCTCGTCAGTTCTTTTGGGATCTTCCATGAGGGTGAAAATAACCTCTTCGGTATTGCACGTGGGATTGTGGCAATCAAAACGGGCATCACAACTGAGACCCCAGTCCTGACCATTCGGAATAAGTCGACCTATGCATCAAAGCTCAACCGCATCGTTTTGGACATCCACGGGATTGCAGCATCATCTGATGGCACCAAGAATGTAGTGGTGCGAGTCTACCTGAATGCTACGCTGGTTGCAGCGTCTTTCACGGATGTGTCCGCATCAACATCTCCAGCTTCATATGACACGGCGGCCACGTCCTTTTCAGGGGGTACTTTGCTTCATGGACGTGGTATGGCAAAAGTAGACAACATTGAGATCCGACATGAAAAACATGGCTCACATGTGCTGAACCCGGGAGAGCAAATCACGGTCACCATACAGAGTGCCGCAAATGTTGACATGGTAGTCGGGTCCGAATGGGAGGAGTTGTTCTGATGGAGCCCAAGTTCTTCGGCGGAGACCCCGTGAAAGTGGTCGAACATGGCAAGTTCCTCGGCGCCACAGGCGTCGTGGACCGGCACACTGAGCATGGAGTTGCAGTGAGGTTCGACGTGCCCCTAGAAACGGTCGTTGACCTGCCACGGTGGCCCTGGACGGAGACGTACGTGCAGACCGAGCAACTGTTCCGTGAACAGGCATTGGAACTGCTCCTAGTACGGTGACCCACGCCACTCGCCTCTACTTGGGTTATAGCCCTACCAGGATACGATGCCTGTTAGCCTAACCACTGGGACTCATTCACCTTGGACACAAGAGGGGCTACAACTTCTTGATAGTTATGCTGAGGGTACCTGTAGTGTAGCGGAAATTATGGCTTTAACGGGTAAATCTAAGGGTACCATTCTGACCACTGCCTCAAGAATGGGCAGGACTAGAACGGCCAGAAAGGAGCCTTTGGACCCCAACATATCGAAGGTTGTTCGTGGTTTTGTGGTGGCCGGTATGGGCCTTGGGGAAATAATGGGGGCATCTGGTCTGACCAGACTACAGGTGCGACAGCATATTGACATGTCTAGGGGGGCGTTGAGCAAGGAGATTGGAGATATCAGGGGGGCTTCTCATCTGGTTAGGATTGCTGTGGAGGAAGAACAGGACCTGATTCGTGCAGGCACCACCCCGTTAGAGCGATGGGGAAGTGTTGACCCACAACGCTGGGGGGCCATTTTGAATGGGGTTCTGGGGGATCCTAGAGAGTTCTCACAGCTTGCACAACGGAGGTTCTCTAGGGAGGAGATTATTGGGGCTTTGACAGCCCACACTATCGGCCTCAAAGCCACAGATGAGATTATCCGGCTGTTCAGTATCACAGAAGTTAAGCTCGCCCTCCTCTGTCAGTTGTTCGGGGTAGATCAAGCCCTATGGGCAGGGATCAAGCGGTCCAGAACTGCCCTCTCTGACTATAGTACGGAAAAGAGGGTGGTGCCTAAGGGTATTGGGTATGGGGCTAAGACTCGTGCGGGCACACCATTTCAAGGCATGCTGACAATGAGGAGTGCCACCGAGGCAATGAGGGCAGGAGAGTTGAGCCGGGAAGGAAAAGCATGGTTTTATGAGGCTATGGTCTACCCACTGTCAGACGGGAGATCTTACCTGCCAGACTTCTGGGTGACAGATGTCTCCCTAAGCGAGGCACAACAACAGCTGGGGGAGTGGCCAACCTTGAAAGATATCCGAACTTTTATTTCTCGGCATCTGGTGAGAATTGAGGATACAAAAGGATGGTTTGCCCCCCATCACCCTTCCTATGACAAGATCAAGCAATTCCGAATTGATTTTCCTGACCTTCCTTTTCAAGTGCTTCTCATTTCACGGAGGAACCGACAATGGCTGTAGTCTGGCATCCCAATGATCTTCTAACCCAAGGGGGTCTGGACATATTTTTGACAAACGCATCGGGCAATCCTTCCGATGCTTTTTCCATCACCTATGCCATTTTTTTCGTGGCTCCAGGACCCACAGAGGTTCTGATTGGGTCCCCAACTAGGATTCCTGCTCATCCCAACGTTGGGGAATATTTCGCTTCCCTCCAGGTGCCCGGCTCTGCCACCCCGGGCGACTACAGGATCCGTTGGACCTTCCAACAGTTCTCAAGCTCCCCTGCCCAACAGGTAGTCCAGGAATGGGCCGTTGTCGTCGACAGTACCATCATCGTTCCAGGTGCCTACTCGACCAACGTCCAAGGCATGATCGACAAGTTGAGGATGCTCCTCAGGGACCAGTGCCTTGGGGGGGAAGAAACGGTTGAGCTGGATGTAGAGGGGGAACGGATGATAGTCAGATTGGATGACCTTTGGGAAACCCTCGAAGTCAATCCCGGGTAAGAGCTATTCCTTCTATAGACGTGCTTAGGTATGCGCAAATCACCTAAGCCTGTTGTTACAGTCCCACATCCACTTCTAGTCCCCATGTTGGAGAAACATGGGGTAACCAATGAAGAATTTGTGAAGAGAAACCATCTTCCAGCAGACCGGAGAGACCTTATCCTGGAGGTCCGATCCCTAATTATCACGGAACTTCATGCGGCGGGAACTCCTTGGAAAAAGATGCGGGAGATTACAGGGTTATCTGCGATTCAGAAATATACCCGAGCAATGTGGAACCCAGCTTCTAGGCAGAATAGACTTGATAACTCAGCAAAAAATGGCCGGGCAGGAAAGGGCAGGAAGTACCCCACGGCCTCTGTTAAGCTCAAAAAACTATGGGAGGATGGGTTTTTCGATTTCCATAAGGGAAGGGTTCGCACCCCTGAGGATATTGCCAAACAGAGAGAATCCTTCACTCCTGAGGTTCTTGCCATGATGTCAGAGAGGCAGAAGGCCAATTGGAAAGACCCAGCATTCAGGGCCAAGACTCTTGAGGCCATGAATGCTCCCGAACATCGTGCCCTCCTGTCGAAGCAAAAGACCCTCTGGATGAAAGAGCATCCTGACCACAACAGTCATGGCAAAGGGCAGTGGATGGATACACCCAAAGGGGTTGAGCCCCGTGGGTACGTGAGAAGCTCCTATGAGGTAGCTGCCATAGATCATTTGGAGGGGGACCCTAGGGTGCTTGGTTATGAATATGAGAAGGTGCTGTACCTTTCGTCAATAACCCTGGAGAAATGGGTCGGGAAATGGATCCTTCCAGATTTCCTGGTCACCTACTCAGATGGTAGGATTGTGTTGGTGGAGGTGAAGCCAGCCTATGTACTCAAGTCACGCCCAGAGAATGATGAGGCTATCGAACGCCTTAGGGTAGCAGAGATGGAAGCTTCCGCCCGCGGCTGGGGGTTTGCCATCTGGACCGAAGAGGAGCTGAAGGAATGCTTACTGAGACGCAAAAAGAAAAACTCCAAGCCTCCTATCGAGCCGGAACCCTCCGAGTCCGTTCTGTCTCTCCTGGTGGGGAAGTAGAGTGGCGTCAGGTTGAAAGAGTGCACCAAGCACAGATTGGGGCTGAGACGGTTTGGGAATTGGTAACGGATTATGGGGCATCTGTGGTTACTGGCGGACATCGGATCTATACCTCACCAACAGAGGCTGTTGAGGCGAAGGACCTTCAAGCAGGTGCTTATGTATTGGCCGTTGTTGGAGGTCAGATTGCCTACAGTCGAGTCAGGGGGCTCCATCCACTCCCACCTAGGGATGTCATGTATGACATCACGGTTGAGGGCAACCACAACCTTGTGCTGTCCAAGTCCTCAATAACGGGTCACAACTGCCCTGATCGCGATTATCACTTCGCTCCTCCAGAGGCTGAGGGGAACATTGGGGCTTACAATCGGGTCTTTGGCCAGATATGGCGAGAGGATGAGCTATTTTGTTACCTTGAGCGGGGATTGGACTGGTTTAATATGATGCCTCCCATGACTGAGGGGCTCGACACCATTGATAAGCTCGTCATGGAAAAGCCAGCGTGGCGGACCGCCATCCTCTGGGAGGCCATCTCCCACGCCTGCTTTGCCCTTGCGGCTATGATGGTCCATGAAGAGTTCGACTACTCAATTGGCGGCATTTCGTTGTCCATTGAGCGATCCTCCAAGTATGAGTCCCTCAAGCAGAACGCGGAATCCCAGTTTGATAAGGCGGCGGAGGCTAAGGCTAGGACAGTTAAGTTCTTGAGAGGAATTTCACAGCCTAAGTATGGGATAGGGATAAAATCGGCATTTGGAAGTTCGGTGGGTAGGGGTGTGCTTTCACCTCGGAATTTCCTTTAATCCATTAGTTTCGCATAGTTATGAAATAGTAAGAAACCCCGAACCCCACACCCAAAGTACAGGATAGGAATTGTCAGCCACCGACAATTCCGAGTTGACAAGACCCTCCGAGTGGGTATAGTGAGGGCATGAGTGATGTCCTCTGCCCTGCCTGTAAGAAGTCAATGTCCCACAAGGGACTCCCTAGCCATGCTTTAGCCTGCCTTTCCTGGAACACAGAGATCGGTATTCCTTACGCAGAGTTCAATTGGGAGGCCTACTTCAAGCGGGGCCCATACGCTGACGGGTTGGTGGAAGGAACAGATTGGGTTCGATGCCAGGAGTGTTTCCTTACGGGTAGGGATATGCGGTTCAAGCGGATGATGGACCACCTGAAGAAGGTCCATGGTATGACCGAAGAAACCTACCGGGCCAAGTTCCCTGAAGCCTCTGTGAGAATTGGGGCGACACTTCAGCGGAGGGTGGCCACTGTTCAGGACAGGTATGGAGTGGACAATGTGTTCCAGGCGGGGGATGTGAAGGCTCAGTCCAAGGAGACAATGCTTATCAAATATGGTGGTTGGGGCCTTCAGTCTCCAGAGATCAAGGCCAGGGCATCTGCTACCAATTTGGAGAGGTATGGGGCCGAGAACCCATTTGGGTCTGAGGAGATTCAGAGGCGGATCCGTGTCTCCAATCTCGAACGGTTTGGGGTTGAGAATCCCAATCAGGCCCCAGAGGTAATGGCGAAGAGGATACAGACCAATCAAGAGAAGTATGGGGTCGGTCACTATCTTCTAACGGACACCTTCAAGGTGCAGTTCAAGGATACCTCAATGAAGAACTGGGGTGTCCGGCACCCCATGATGTCTCCTGGAGGCAAATTGGTCTGGGAGACCAGCAATTTGAAGGTTTTTGGGGTCCGTACCCCATTGCTTTTGCCAGAAGTACAGAAGCGAGCCTACGAGACCAACCTAGCCAACCACAATGGCCAGCATTCCCAGAAGTGCCCTGATGTCTTGGCCAAAGCCCGAGAGACGTGGTTGGAGAAGTACGGGACTGATAACCCCTCGAAGGTAGAAGCTGTGTGGTTCAAGATCAAGGAGGTATGGAATGGCAAGTATGGGGTGCCCTATCCCCCTCAGTTCCTGTGGCGCAATCAGAAGCATGAGTCTCCAAATGGGTTGGAACAACGGGTACAGGAGTTGTCTCCTCCTGGGGTTCTCTTCACAGGGGACCGATCACGTCCTAGCCGGGTGTATCCTGTTAGGCGTCCGGGGACTCCTAAGGACAGGTACCCGGACTTCATCGTCCTGACGGGGGGGCAGATGGAAGCTCATCGTAATGGGGCAGACATCAAGTTGTTTCGCATCCCAGCGGTCATTGAGGCGTTTGGTGACTGGTGGCACGGCCCTGAGAAGACTGGGAAGTCCCGAGAGGCACACCATGATGATGTGGTCGCCTTCTACAAGGATTGTGGAATGCGGTGCTTGATCCTTTGGGAGCGAGATGTGAATAAGCGCCCCCAAGAGGTAGCCGAGAGGATTCGACGGTTTCTGATAGACGTGATGCAGTCAGTATAGAAGGAGGACTCAATGGGTGGTTTTGTCAATATGGATGGTCCGGGGCCCAAGTTGGTCACAGTCAAGTTCCCTAGGCTGGGGGCGTTTTGCGAGGTTCAGATGGACCTTGGGGAGGGAGGGATTACCTTCACGTTTACGGGTAAGGTGCCGGGGCAGTTGAAGGAGGGGGAGTCGTTTGTCTTCGACCCGGATGAGGATCAGACGTGGTGGATGCAGGTTACGAGTCCCCTGTCCAACCTCAGGACAACCAAGAAGTTCTCTGCCAGGGTCACAATCTCCCGTATCCATGGGGAGGTTGAACACCTCACAGGGGATGTTCACAAGGCTATGGAAAAGCTTGGATCCGACCTGTTCCCAAGTAGCTCTCCTTTGGTTGTAACGGATAGGCTGTCCCCAACTCGTGGTCAAGTCACCTTAACGGTGACCGCCAACAGTATCCCAAAGGCATTTAGAGCACAGCGGGTAGGAAAGCAGATTCGGGAGGTAATCCTGACCGGATTGCCACAAGAGCGGGAGTGGAAGCATCCCGGTGTGTCCCTATCTCAGACATGCACCCCCGTAGATGCCAATGGGCAGGCCACCTTGAAGTTGGTGGCCTCGATCTGCTAGCCCATCTTCCCTGAGGATTTAGCTTCCGAAACCACTTCCTCGGGAACATCACTCACTGGGATTTCCTTGTAGACTCTGTTATCACCCTCAAAGAGCTGACCTGTGCTGTAGCTTTTGGCCCGGGGCTGTGGGCGTTTTCCTCGGCTGCCTAGACGCCATTCGACCATGACCCCTTTGGCACCACCATTCTTCTGGATCTCAGTGGCGTAGAAGTAAAAGTCACTCCCATCCCTGTCGGGGAGCTGGTACCAAACCTTCGCCTTGGGGGTCCAACGGGCGGCGGCGCTCTTGATGAGGGAGGGTTTCTTGCCCGACTTGAGGAACTCGTCGATTTGCTTAAGGGTGGCCTTCACGGGTGGGAAGGTCGCCTCAAAGCGGCGATCCAAGGACTTCTTGAGCACCTCCAGGGCCTCTGGGGTGTCCTGGTCCATGACACTATGTACGTCGCCATCTACCTTGTGGGCCGCTTCCAGGAGCAACCCAAGGCGGTAGATATTCGACCGGCCCTTCTTGGCTTCCGCCTCGCTCACCCGCTTGTCATGCTGGGTCAGTTTCGATTTCAGGACCTCCAGGAACATCTGGACGGTGCCAGAGGGGAGGGCTGCTGTGCGGTCTGCCAACAGGGGAAGGAGATGGGGCCGGAGAGCCGGGTCCGAATGGGCGAGACGGATGAGTTTGGATCGAAGGGTGGTCATTGGTGGGTTCCTGTTAGGCGTGGTCTTTGGACCAACTCATGGCGTCCTGGGCAAGGTCCCAGATCCAGTGGGTGTCATCGTCCAGGGGGCCTCCCTTGTCTTTGGCTCCGAACTCATCGGCAGCGTCTTCGGCCAGTTCGGTGGCGGTATCAAATTCGCTGGCATGATTCCTCATCCACTTGGTGACATTGGGCTTGTTGAAGGCTTGGGCAGCCTCCTTCAAGAGTGGGAGCAGCTGGGGCCTAAGCTCGGGATTGTCATGGGCGAGACGGATGAGTTTGGAACGCAGGGTCATGTTTGGGGGTCCTGATAGGGGGACTATCAGGGCAGGGGCATGGGACTCTACGGGGCTTCCCGGTAGAGCTTCACGCATTCCGCGCAGTAATTGGAGCCATTGCCGGTCACCATGGCCTCGCTGTAGCGGTGGGTGAGGACCACCTCGGGCTTGTCCCAGCCTTCTTTGAAGGTGTAGCCACAGAGGGCTTGGATGTCTTTGAGTCCCCCTCCTGGCTTGAGTTTGGTGGCCTTGGTGACGGGGCGGATGTGGTTGACGTAGGCTGGGTAGGTTTCGCAGATGACATGGGTGGGGAGCATGGTTGTTACCTCTTCTCGGGGGTCAGGATTTAGAACTTCAGGATTCCCAAAAGGGACCAGTCACTGGAATCCCATGGGGCCATGGGGGCCGGGAGGGGTGGAAGCTTCCCTGATGCCCGGTCTCGGGCAATCCCTCGGTCCATGGCTTCCGATTCTTCTCGACAGGCACGGCAGTGGTTGGCAAGAAGGTTGAATCGGTGGCAACATTTGGAGCACACGGGTTTGGCCACGGAGGGGTCATCGGTGGGAGTGCCACAGATTCGGCAAGTTCCTGGGGGTGATTTTCGGCTCACGTTGCTACCTCGAAAGACTCGACAGTTTGGTAGATTTTGTCCTGGAGGGCAGTGGCAGCGGACTCATACTTGGAGCCACGTGCCTGCAAGACCATTTTGAGGGTCATGGGGTAGATGACCTTCCGGGTTTCGGCCAGTTGCTTGGCTTGGAAGGCAGGGGTGGTGTCCTTCAGGTGGCGGAGGTTCTGTAGCCGGTCGCAGCCCTTGACCAGCCAGACCTTCTCGGTGCCCCAATGGAGGAGTCGCTCGTAGTAGCCCTCCTTGGGGTCCTTGGTGAGGAGCAGCACGATCTTAGCGACTTCGGCCCCAAACAGGTGCTCAAGCATGGGGGCCGAGATGTCTCGGGTATCCTCCAGCGCATCGTGCATCAGGGCGGAGATGATGATCTCTGGCTCCACAAGGTCCAGCTCCTCGATGGCAATCAGGGCTGTTCCACGCAGGTGCTCGAAGTAGCGGAGGGGGCGGCCCTCATCGTCGAGTTCCTTCCGGGTTTGTGCCCGGTGTGCATGTTTGGCGAGCGCGTAGGCGACTTCGACGTTGAGCAACTCCGAGGGGGCCAGGATGGGGCGAAGGCGGGCGAAGAAGGTTTCCCGGTTTTCGATGTGTGGGGTGGGGTTCATGGTTTTTCTGTTTTTGACGGGGCGGATCTTGGTTTTCTTACACGGCGGGTCTTGGGCCCAGTGGTCGGGAGCCATTGACTGGCTGCCCCGGCTTCGTAGGCACGCTTCAAGGCTCGCTTGAGCCCCCACACGCCCACCTCATGGAAGTCCAGGCCGTCCATGTGGCGGGGTTCCAAGGTTTCGATATACAGCTCTTCCTTGGCGATCTTGGCAAAGAGGGTGTCCAGGTTGTTTGGGGTGGGCTTGGTGCACATGTTCATCTTCCTTACTCGTCATCTTCGTCTTTTTCCTCGTCATCCTCGTCATCCTCGTCTTCTCCATCTTCCTCCTCGTCTTCGGGGTGGGTTTCCTCGATGGTATCCTGCATGGAAACTCCAGCACTTCCGAGGTAGCTGTGGTCGTTGGTGAGTCCCATTTCCACTGCTCCGATCCAGTAGGCCTTGGCCCGGTCGTAGGCTAGCCCCTCGTGCTTGATGAGGCTCTTCGCTTCGTTCAGGAGGTCTAGCATCTCTTCCTGGATGGCGATCAGGCGGTTGTGGTCACGGTAGTTCATCGGTTTCCTCACTACCCTATCGGCACGAGAAGGCAACTTTTTAGGACTAAATGATGCTCCTATGAGTGTAAGGTAGAGGGATAGCGGAAAGGTTGAGGTTTTTCGGATGGCTGTGTGGTGTTATTCGGAGGTGGATTATGTTGTGGCTGGATCCGCGGAGGAGGCTGAGGCTCTCCTTCAGGTTGCCACCGGGTATGAGGCGGAGGACATGGCGGGTTGGGCCGAGTGTCCCTCCTGGAAGCCCTTTGGGATTGCCTTCAAGAATGGTGTGGTCACACATGGTACAATGTGTGACCCCAAGGAGCCGGGGGCCGTTGAGGTGACCAAGACCATGGATGAGTGGGCCCGTGCAATGGGTCCTGGGTACCTGTGTACTACGGAATTCCAGGAGGATTGACGATGGACGCAGTAGTCCCCGAAACCATTCCAGCACCTTCGGCGGACAACCCAGGAGTCGGGGCCCTCAAGTTGTCAATGGACAGCACCGAGGACAGCTGCATCTATTTCGATCCCAAGACGGGAGACCGATACGTCATCCCCAGGGCGCAGGCACTAACAGTGGTGCTGACGGAAGAGGGGATCCGGAAGTTTGGCCGGTTGTTTTCTTACACGGGGCAACGGCAGGTCTCGTTAGGCCCCTTATGGGACTGACCTGCTATGGGCTTGGTAGAACGGGTGGCAGCAAGGGCGATTTTGAAGCCTCTATCCCAAGAAACTATGGGCTGGCTTCAGGAGTGGATGCTACATGCACCCCGGGGGCTTCCTCCACAGAGGGTTATTGAGGAGTTGTCCCCTTTCCGACCCACATCCCCAATCCAGCTTTGGCGATACGTTGAAAACCCTGGCCCTGAGAAATCCAAGCTCCTGCTCTCTTGGGTGGACAATATTGGGGACGTGCTAAACGCCTCCTTCAATGACAGTGATGACATCCTCATTCGAACAGCGATTGTTGCCCCTAAGGACATTCTAGTACACAACAGGATCTTGGTGGCTAAGATGCGGCATCTACACCCAAATTTGAGGGACCTCATTATTGAGCAGGAGATCACCACGTTCCAGCCGGGCGGTTAACTGGCCTATCCCGACCCATTGAGAGAGATGCCCGTGTGGGACCCCATAATGCACACCCTGTTGGTGCACAAAGTAGCTCGTAGGGCTCTTGAGGCAGCCCATACTGGATCGATGATCTGTCTGCCCATTCCCGTTGAGGTAGCCAATCAGGTTGTCTTGGAGGGGGAGGGTGCAGAGCCCGTGGAAAACCTGCACATTACCCTGTTCGCCCTTGGTAAGGCAGCTGACCTTGCGGTATCACCCGACGCTATTTTGGGTGTCCTCCGAGAGGTAGCAGCCTCCAGTCAGCCTTTAGTGGGGGTCCTGGGAGGTATTGGGCGGTTTGCTGGGCAGGCTGAGGATGGGGGAGACCCGGTCTTCCTCAGTGTGGATGTGCCAGGGCTCAATGAGTTCCGGGACCGGGTGGGCCAAGCTCTCAAGATCCTTGGGGTGACCTGGAAAGATAACCATGGGTATACTCCTCACATGACCCTGTCTTACACGCCCAAGGATGCTGATATGCCCCTACAGAGGGTGGACGCGGTTCCGGTGGCCTTCAATGAGGTGGGGTTCTGGGTCGGAGATGATAGAAAGAATGTGTCAATGGGTTCTCAAGCAGCCAGGGTAGCCGCGAGGCATCAAGCTGCATTGACGGGGACGGTCCAGAATTGGCTGGTCAAGTACTTCTCTCGGCCCGAGAACAAGAAGTGGTTGTCAGAGGGGGTTGGGGCCGGAATCTGGGCTGTCCTAAAGAAACTGAAGGCACCAACGCCGGAGTTGGTTTTGGGCGCACTTGTGACTCGAATGCCTAAGGAATTCTTCCTGGATGATAGGGCACTGTACAGTCCATTCAGCGAGGAGCTGGAGGACATAATTCAGGTTTACCTCAATAGGAATGCACCAAGTGTGGGGCTCCTTGAAATCTTCCCCGAGTTCATCGCTAAGGGTGCCGTTTTTTCAAGTGCCCTAACCTTCTATGGGGAGTTGTTGGACCGTAGTGCTTTGGCTCGTGGGGAGGAGCCGGAGGATATTCGCCCAGCCATTGGGTCTGTGGTTTCGAGGCTGGGTGGGAAGTTGAAACATTTGGACAATTGGCGACAGCAACCCTCCATGCTGGGACCTGTTGCGGGCTATGATGCCCGGGTCGAATGGGCCAAGGCATCGGACATTGTTCAAGCGGTGTTCACCCCAGCGGAATTGACCACGATGGCTTCGAGAGAGTCAGGAGGAGTAGTCATGTCCCAATCTGCTGCCAGAATAGCCTCCAAGTATTTGCAGTCATCCAAGTTGTTCAAGGGCAAATCAGCTCTCCAGTGGGCCAACTTGGCCAACGAACTCTCCATGGCCTCTGATGAGGAGGATTTTGACAAGGAGCAGCATTTCGATGCTGCCCATGCCCATCACATGGCCCAACAGGCATATGAGGCTGTGGGGGAGACCGATGACGCCAAGCACCACGCGGAGATGCGGGCAAGCCACCGCAAACAGGCTCTCCGGGCCAAGCCAGCCCCCTACAGCATTTCAGATAGCTAGGGCTCCTGGGATGGTGGGTATGGTCCATCATGCGATGGCCAGACCGACATACTTGTCACGAGGGAACTCCCAGTCCATTCATTCATCTAGCCAAGGGGCTATGGCGGGCACCTGAGGTGTCGGCGAAGGGCTGTGTTGCCCGTCCCGATGACTATGGGCCTTACATCTACCCCTTCAGGACCTGCGATTATTGTGGATCTTTGAACCCCGAGGACCTGTTCAACCTCACACAGGCACATCCCGACCTGATCACCATGGAAGTGGCAGACTGGAAGTATGGCTGGCCCCACAAGCTGTATGTGTCTGGCATTCCCAACCCATTAGCTGGTGTGCCTACAGTCCGCAGTGCCCACTACGTGAACGGGATCTGCACTCCTGGGGAGCCACGTCCTGAGGGGCCCTCCCTGACCCACAAGTTCTATACCGAGCATATCCTCGATGACATGGATGAGGAGGCCCGTCTGGCCCTCACAACCGAGATCTGGAAGCGGACTGGGGTTTCCTTTTTGGTGGGTGCCGGGCGCCGACTCAGTTACAGGTGTATCCCGTTCGTTTCTCATTAGGCCGTCTATCATCGGGCTCTAGCATGACTGATAAATCTTTGATGGTTGGGATCAACAAGTACCCAGGCTGCCCTCTTAATGGGTGTGTCAACGATATCACAGACATGGCCCACTATCTGATGGACCATTGTACCATGCCGAGGGCCAACATTCGGCTCTTGGTGGATGGTCGGGCGACCAAGCAGGCAATTGTCGACAGGTTGCACTGGTTGGTGGACGGAGCCAAGCCAGGGGATAGGTTGTTCTTCCATTTTTCAGGGCATGGGGTGCAGGTCCCCACTCGTAACCCCGCGGGAGAAGTGGACAATTTGGATGAGGCAATTTGCCCTCAAAACTTCAACTGGTCTGATGACACGATGATTCGGGATAAGGAGTTCAATCAGATGTTCTCCAAAGTGCCAGTCGGGGTGAATTTTGTATGGGTTTCCGATAGTTGTCACAGTGGAACGCTGGATCGCTCCTTCAGCAACTCCGTTCCCCGTTCGATGCCAATGCCTGAGGACATTAGCTGGGGGGTCCAGACGGCCAAGGAGGCGGGTATCACCCCACAGGGAATGGGTCTTGGGATGCCGGGAGTGCCCCTCAACGTGGCTCTGATCAGTGGGTGCAAGAGCAACCAGACATCGGCTGATGCCTTCATCAATGGCCGATACAACGGGGCCTGTACGTACTACCTGTTGAAGGAACTGGTACGGAGTCCTGGAGCCCCGATGACACAGGTGGTGACAAACCTGAATGTGGCCCTCAGGGCAGCCCATTACGAGCAGATGCCTCAATTGGAAGGCTCCTTGGCCCTCATGGGGAAGCCCTTCATGGCTCGGTGAAGTAGTCATACCTTTACTGAAGTATGAGCACAGGCCCCAAGAAAACCCCCACTCAAGAGTTGGAGAATATTGGTGGTCCTGTTCATCTGATTGCTTCTTACCAGATGAAGTTGACTGCTCGTCTCTCAGCATTGCTGGAACGTCGAAGAGTTATCAAGGGGCATCTTGGGTCTACGGACATAGAGGCTGAATCGGAGATCGACCGAATTTGCTCCTCCTTTGCCAATGATATTAGGGCGGACTTGAGACAGTTGATCCTGGAAGCCTATGGTTATCGTAGGTTTGTGAAGATGATGCCCTTCGATACGTGGGAAGATATCCCTGAGATGGAAATTGTGCTAAAAGACACAATCCCTTATGGCATGACATATACCCCCACAGCAAATCCAGATCCCGAGATCAGGCCAGAAATCAAGTCAAAGGAAACAGCTTTTGACGACTTCAGTGATCTGTTTGATAAGAGGAAATGATGCCCCCCCGTGGATCCAACCCCCCGAAACTCACGACCCCTCAGACGGAGCCTAGGCTTCCTCAGGGATACGAAGTTCGCTACCATGACCCGGATCTCCTGGCGGAGCGGGTGCGGGATGTAGGTTTGGTGTGGTTGGCGAGACATGAGGAGAACTCCACTTGCGAGTGGTTCTCTTGGGCCAAATCCCTTCCTTCCGCTACCATGCAGTGCCGCGGACATGACATCAATTGCCGGAAGAAGCGGGTTCCAGTTTAGGACATTACCTGTCACTCCCTTTTGCCATTTGTGGTCTGGTGCCTCCTGGGTAGTGTAACCTAATCGAGGAAACACAAATGGCACACGGCAGATCATCCAACAGCAATACGTCTAAGTTCGCACTTCACACATTTGCAGGTAAGCCCACCAAGTTCTTTCTGGTTAAGAGGGAGGATCTGGCCACTCAGGCGACGGTACCTGTCAAGAAGCCCTCTCATCACGTCTTGGTAGTAGACAGGAGCGGATCGATGCATGCGGATATGCCAGATATTCGCTCAACAATAGAGAAGCTCCTCACGCTGACGGAGTTCAATGACCCATCTCTGCGGGTGTCCCTGATCACCTACTCCTCACAAGGGGATGTCAAGCTGCATTTCGCCAAGGTCACCGTTGCGGATGTGATGAAGACATCATCTCCGTATCTTGCGGAGATTCGAGCCATTCGGGCGACGGCAATGACCTGCATCTCACAGGGGCTGGCAATGGCTGAGACCCTTGTGGATGACAAGGAAATGACCTGTGTGACCCTTCACACGGACGGGTTTGCCAATGACTACTCCCCAACTTCGGAGAGCAAGGCAATCCAAGCAGTGGTGACTAAGCTAAAGACCCATGCCAATCTGTTTGCCAATACCATCGCCTATCGGGATTACTGTGACTTCGGGCTACTCAGCTCGATCAGCAACGCCCTCTCCGGGGTGTGCATCCAGGCTAGAGACATTCGTCAGGTGTACTCAGCCATCTATGACACAACCAAGCTCCTTACGGGGTCTCTGTCCCCGGCCCTGGAGGTAGGGAAGGGGGATGCAGACTACGTGGCGTTTGTGTCTCGGTCGGCCCGCAAGCTCCTGGGGTCCAAGGATACCATGACCGTCCAGGGCCTAGCGGCAACGGATGACAAGGTGGCCTTCCGGTATTTCGAGATCTCAGAGGATGAGTATAAGGCCATTCCAGCACCTGTGGCAGGGGATACCAGTGTAGAGGTGGCTCCCATTTTTGCCTACTGCCGCACTCAGATTTCGGAGGGCAACCTCAATATCGCCAAGTATGCCATGGTGGCCACACGATGTGGGGAACTCCTTGCGTCCCATGCAAAGGCATTGGTTTCCTCGGATGTGGCAGCATTTGCTGCAGCGGTTGAGGGGGACCTGTTCGACCTGACCTCCTACAAACCCACGGAGACCTATGGTTTGACTTCCACTGGACCCTCCCTCCTCACGGTGTTCTCGGTGCTACAGAAGCACCACAGCTCGCTGTCCGTCAACGTCAAGAAGATGTCAGCAAGCTACAAGCGTCGTGGGATTAAGAAGATTCCAGGCACACGCCAGAAGGACGGGAGCATTCAGGTGCCCACAGTGGAGTCCCGACTTCGGGACCCAGATGGGTGGGCTTCGGTGGGTAAGTTTGAGCTCAATAGGAATACAGCCACGGCCAATATGCTCTTGGCCCAGCCAATTGATCTCTACAGTACGGGGACCAATAACCGGATTGCCTCCGTCTCTGGTGTGAACTTGGACCTGACCAACTTCAATTCCTACACCCTAGTGGGAGATGGGCAGCTCAACCTGCCAGCCCTTCCGATGCGAACCACTGACAAGAGGTGCTTCAAGGACCTCAAGGATATTGGGCTTGTGTCAGGGGAGTACACCCCGGGAGCTGAGTTCGATTTGGACCTGTCCAAGCTGCCACTGGTGGACTACGACATGAACTACAACAGTGGGATTGACAAGGGCACTCTTCAGGATTTGGCAAAGATGACGGTTCTGTCCAAGATCCTGTCAGAACTGGTCAAGGGGGAGTCCACCTCCCTGACGACCCAACAGGTAGCAGAGCTTAAGGCCCACCACCTGTCTGCCTCCCTGAACTTCTCTCCGCCCACGACCAATGAGTATTCAGATCTGGCCGATGCCATGGCAACTGGCAAGGTGGATACACGGCTGTCCTACAAGATCAATGTGGGGGTGCCAGAGTTGACATCGGTGTCCAAGCTCAAGTCAGGGAATGAGTACCTCCAGAGGCGGTTCACCCTGGGGGTTGCCGGAAAAGCAGTCGAGAAGGCGACTGTAGGGCAGCTTCTGACCCCCAAAGCTAAGTGGGACATCAAGAAGCTTTCATCTAAGACTGTGTTGGATGCAGTGGATACTCTCTCCTATCCCATTTACGAGGGGGTCCTCGGGCTGGGGGGTGGTGCAGATGTCAAGACTGTCCTCAAGGTGGCCGGTGTCACTGACCCGGACACCTTCCTGAAGACTCTCCATGGGGGGGACAAGGATGCCATCGTGGCAGCAGCTACAGATGCCAACATCCAAGTCAACAAGGCCATCGAGGGTATCTATGATCGGGTTCGGCCACTGGCCTTCTACGTCGGGGCAACCGGGCTGGTTCCAGATTCCCTCAATGCCAAGTCCATGACGGCCGAGCAGTTCGCCACCGCCTACCCGAATGCCAAGCTCTCCAAGGACGAGACTGAAGAGGGTACCTTCTTTGTCCTGCCTGATGGGGTGGTCATTACCGTCTACGTCAAGGGCGAAAATTTCACTCGAAACTAGCCCAATCTCGGTATCCCACCTTTAAGCCATACCTCATATGGCCGACCCGGTTTCCCCCTCCATACCACGTATTGTTGAGGCGTTTCAACGCCAGCACAGACAGCGAGGTATGGCACGGACGCAAACTAAGCGAAACTACAGGAAGAATCGGGTTAAGAACCTTCAACGGTCCCGCAAGCGGTATCGCCGGATGAAGAATAATCCGATGTTCAAGCGGAAGCAAAAGCTTCGGCGCCTACATCCAGAGCGGTTCCATAGGATTATGGGGTCCTTGTCTGTTCAGATCCCATTCTGGTCCCACAACTGGGGGGATGGGGTTCTGACGGGTATTGAGGGCCAGGAGGTAGTCTATTGCCTGCTGTCAGAGCCTGAGGAGGACCTGAGGGCTGACTATGAGGACTTCCTGAAAGATGTGTACTTCCTGGAGCCACAGGATATTGAGACCTTCTTCGCCCTATTGGATGACGAGGCTGGGTTGGACATTTCCGAGCGGGTGGTTTCGGACATGATGTCGGAATTCAATGACCCTCCTATTAATATAGAGGGATGGGACTAATGGCACCTCCTGCAAACCAGTCGGTCAATTGGGTAGACCTCGGGTTCAAATTCCTGTCTATCCTGATTATCCCCATTATGGCGATGGGTATCTCCGTGTACACGGATGTCTCGGTCCAGAAGGAACGAGTTGCCCAGGCCCAACACCGTCTGGACGAAAACCAACAACAGATTGAGGCCATCACGTCCAGGGTTAATCAGGTGGCGATCACAGCGACCGACACTAATGCCCAAATTCGGGAGCTTCGCACAATCCTGGAGTTCATTCGGGAGCGGATTGCGGCTGACACACGTTCTGGAGTACGTCAATGACTTTCCATGGTAAAACAACATTGGGGATACTTTTTTCCCTGGGTGTGATCCTTTCAGTGGTTTCCGTGCCCATGTATGCCACTTCTCGAAGTGCAGATGCCTCCAGTCGGGTCCCACAAGTTCGTTCCGATGACGCAATGCGAGAGAATGTGGTGAGGCTAGATCAGGTGACCCGGGATCAGAGGGGCCAAGTCGCTGGGCTCAGAGCAGAGATTTCTGATCTTTCCATTCGTATGCGGTGCTTCAGAGGCTCTTTTCGGGGTAAGGTGCTGGTAACCGCAAACGCGGTAACACCACCCGAGAGGAATGAAGCCGATGACGAATGCTACGGAACTGAACACAGAAGTTACTGAAACGCCCGTTGAGATAGAGATGAAGTTGAGCCCAGAGGAAGTTAGCTCGCTAGTTAACTTCCACAAGGAAGCCCAGGAACTGGTTTCCATAATTGGGCAAACAGAAGTTCGCAAGCAACGCCTGATTGTCCAGCTGGGTGGCATTGAGGACCGTGCTCAGCAAGTGATGAATGGGGCGGGAGCCCGGTTGAAGATTCCAGCTGGTACCCCCTGGCAGATGTCCCAGGATGGCACTGTCGTGATTCTGGATCCCAAGACGGGCCAGCCTGTCACAACGGTGACCCAACCCTCCGCCTCGCCTCCTGTCATTCAGCCTTAGGCGGTATTCAGGCTCTAGTCCGTTAGTCATGGGACCCCTATGACCGAAGGATGGATAGCAGCCCTATACCCCTCTCCACCAACCAATGTGTTGGTAGTATCCCCCTTTGAAAAGGGGGTTCTGGACATCCGTTGGGATGACCCCTCTCTATTGGGGGCCAACTCCGGGTGGTCCGTTCTGGGGGTCAACGTATATAAGTCTATTTCTTCAGATCGTGGCCCGTTCCGGAGGTTGAACTCCTACCCGGTGAGTGGGTCCTTCTTCAGGGACTTCACTGATGTGTCTCTGGTAAGTCTGGAGACCATTCTGTGGGATACAGGATGGCAAGCAAAGGGGGATGCTGCCAATCTGGGTCGGTGGACCCTAAAGACTAGATTGCCAATCTACAAACCACGCACTCAAGGGGTCCTGGCCAATGCCCCACAGGACGTTCAGGTGATGGTGGATGGGGTCCAGGCTTGGGTGGTAGATGTGTTTGGGCCGACTGGGGAAGTCACCCTGGATACTACGATTCAGATAGACCCCCAGAGTGACCGCTACGTGAGGGCACCACTGCCTATTAGTGTGGACAGCGTAGTAACTATCACCTATTACACGTTGCAAAATATCGTGTCTCCGGGGGTGGACAAGAAGTCATTCTACCGAGTCACAACTGTGGCAGAGGATGCCACCCAGCCCGGGGGCCTAGTAGAGACCCCCTTGAATGTCACGGCCCCAGCTTCCGATATGCAGATTGAGCAGCTGGACTACATCTGGCGGGAGGGGATTAGGAGGAATAGGTGGATTCTAGAGCAAGGTGGGGAACGGGTGAAGCTGTTTGTAATGAAGGTTAATGGGGTTCCCTGCTTGTGCCGATTGAATGAGGATGAGCGGTCTCGGACCTACAACAAGCAGCCCAGTAATCGGTGCACCATATGCTACGGTGTAGGATATGTGGGGGGGTATGAGGGGGGTTATGACATTATCATTGCCCCCGATGATGCTGAGAGGCGGATCTCACAGACCCCTACTGGCCGCAGGAAGGAACATACCTACGAAGTATGGATGTCTTACACCCCAATTGTTTCCCAGAGGGACTTCATTGTCAAGCAGAACAATGACCGCTATTCGATTGGTCCAGTCCGCAGGCCAACCAATCGAGGGAACGTGATGCAACAGCATTTCAACATCCAGTATTTGGACTCTCCAGATGTCAGGTATTCAGTGCCTATTGACGGCACACTAGTGTCCCCGAACCTGCCTTGGCCACAGACTCGGTACACGTATTCCCCTCTCCGGGAGACCTATGATGCTCGTGAGGATCCAGCATGGCCAGTTACGCCAGATGCTGCGTTGCCAATGGCTACGGATGAGGCAGGGGTAACGGAGTCCCTACAGGTCCGATTCAATACCGGGACCGGGGCTAACATCGCGGCGAGGCGACCCTAGTGGCGATCTCCAATAAGCCCAAAGGGAGGGCACCCAAGCCCTCTCTGGAAGATACCCTTAAGGCCGATCGTAGGGACCTTATGGTTTTTGGCAAGGCATGGGTCAAGTACATTAAAGAGGAAGCCCACAAGGATGCTGCAAAGAGCACATTCATTCCTAGGGACCAGGATTTCTACTCCAGTTTTTCCTACAAGGTAGAGGATGACATGGTGGTCATCTACTCGAATTGGGAGTGGTTGGGTATCATCGTAGAGGGGACGAAGGGTCCCTACAAAATGGCGTGGCTAACACAGGAGAAGGGGGTCAACAAGGTCCCGTTGCGGAATAGGGATGGGTCCATCTCGATCCGAACGGCCCCCTTGACCACGGCAACGGCTTGGATTCACCCCAAAATTGCCAAGCACAGCTTCATTCAAAGGGCCTTTCGACGGGCCAAACAGGAATGTGTCAAGAACTTCATTGGGCGAGCATTGCCAATGGCGTTCCAGAACCTTCGGTAAATCCACATGACTACAAATTCACCTGAAGTCACAATCACTTGCATTACAGATGCTGTCCATTTGAGGGACTTGGGGATCCATATGACTCGGGGATCCCGGGCCTATGTCTCCCTGACCGCAGCGGAGCAGTCTAGAGACCTGAAGAACGCCAAAATCGATGGAACCGTAGTAACCCAGACCCTTCGGTTTGCGGCCATACGGACACAAGAGAATGTGTCCTCAGATACGGTGACATCTCAGTCTCCCAGGGCCCGACCCGTGGTGCCCCAAGTTGTGGTACCCCCTCAGGTGGACATGACCCCTTTTGTGGGGGTTATGGGTGACTTGGTGGCAGAGATTAGGGGTCTACGTCAAGATTTGGCCAAAGCCCCTAGGGCGACTCCCGTGGATATGGGACCCGTCCTGGCATTACTGCAACAAGTGCAGGGGATGGGACCTATCAGTAAGCCACAGGGGGATAACAATGCTGGGGATGATGTGATGTTCATTCCTTCAAATCTGACGGGCAGTGGGACTCAAGATGTGTCTTTGACGGTATTGTCAGAGAGTGCTTCCGATGTCGGGGTATCCGATGCAATGGGTGCACTGAAGGCAGTACGGAAGAAGAGCCATGGCACGACCAAAGAATGACATCCTGGAGAGCATTGCAGGGGACCTGGGTGAAAAGACCAATTTATCCGCGGGTTTAGACGTGGGGACCATGAATATTGTGGCTGCCCGTCGTACGGACAAGGGCATTGAGACCCGCCGTATTCGGGATGCCTTCCTGGAGCTTCCTCTGGAATCCAAGAAGATGCTGAAGCTCGCTAACGTGAGCTATGTGGAGCGAGATGATGAGCTTCTGATTTTGGGGGATGCCGCCCTGGACACAGCCAACATTTTCGGCAAGGAGGCTCGTAGGCCCCTTGCCGCTGGGTTGATGTCCTCGTCAGACATTGATGCCATGGAAGTGCTAGGGCTCCTGATCAAGAATGTCTTGGGGGAGCCTAAGGTACCAAACGAGCATTGCTACTTCTCGGTTCCTGCCGCCCCTGTGGACCGTCCCGGACAGGATGTGATCTATCACCGTGGTGTCCTGGAGAAGATCGTTCGGGAATGTGGCTACACCCCTACGGCGGCGAATGAGGCCATGTCTCTGGTTTTTGCGGAGACAGCTAAGGAGAATTTCTCAGCAGTTGCCCTAAGTTATGGATCCGGTATGACAAATTGTGCTCTCGCAATCAACACGATTGAGGGGCTGTCTTTTTCGGTTGCCCGGGGAGGGGACTTTATCGACGCAGGGGCGGCAAAGTCCATTGGTGGCACTCAAGCCAGGATGTGTGCCATCAAGGAAAAGGGCATTGACCTGAATGCTCCTGTGGGCCGTGAGCAGGAAGCCTTGGTCTTCTATTTTCGGAACCTGATTGAGTACACCATTGATCAGATTGCTCTTCAGTTTCAGACCATTCAAGGCAGGTTTGCGCTTCCGAATCCCATCCCAATGGTCGTGTCGGGTGGCACATCCAAGGCAGGGGGGTTCCTGGAACTGTTCAAGTCAGTGTTTGACCGGAAGAGGAAGAAGTTCCCCATTCAGATCAGTGAGATTCGAGCAGCCAGTGACCCCCTCAATGCAGTGGCACATGGACTCTTAGTGCAAGCCAGCCAGGAATATTAAGTAGTCGAAACCTATGTACTTTTTTCTGTCCTCCGCCACGAAGAAACTGATTATCCGGAACCTTAGGGCGTACTGGTCTACACACCCAGAGTATCAGGATCTGGTTGACAACATCCAGGGTAAGTACTCTTTTGAGGAGCGCCCCCAGTATGGAATCATCGTCAAGACGGGATCTGCCAGTAAGGTGCAACTGTCTCCAGACAACTTCATTGGAGTGCAGCAGAGCCATGTGACCCTTGCCAAGATCCCAGGGTATCCCGGGTCCTCAGTGGAGTGGGTTCGAGAAGATGGCATAGCAATTGAGCAAAATGGAGCCCTGTTCCCGTCGGAACCCGGCATCTATTACTGTTCCGTTGAGGAGGGTCCTCAGCTCTTCATAGATCCCCTGTTGGAGGTACGGAATGAGCCTCTGTCCATGGTGACCAATGCCGAGGCAGTGCTTCAGCAGGTCCCATATCCAGGTAGCTTGAGGCTGTTTGAGCAGCCCAGTGGAAAGTTGCTCCGGCCGGAGACGGACTACACCATCGGTGAAGACGGGGTTACCATTTTGTTGCGGACCCCCATCGTGCGTGGGATCTCAATTGTGGTGGACTATAGATATCCTGGAACTGCCACTGGACCTTGGGATATTGAGACTTTGAAGGGGTACAACAAGCCTATTCCTGGATGTGTGTTGGTTTTCGGAAGGAAGCTTCAGGTAGGCGACCGGTTTGCGGTGCTGGTATCCCGTAAGAGGGAGGATGCCTGTCTGGAGTATGGCGGGCGGTGGGAAGTGTCTGTGGACATTGACATCATTGCCCGGGATGTGGAATCCCAGATGGAGATTGCGGACCAGACGGCCATGTACCTTTGGGCCAACCTCAGGCCCAATGTGGTGGATCAGGGGGTAGACATTTCCGATGTCACCATGAGTGGTGAGAGTGAGGAAGTCTATGATGAGAATGGGGATGACTATTTCTACAACTCCACCTTGTCAATGACCATGCAGACAGACTGGTTCCTGTTTGAGCCGATCCTCCCAAGAATTCTCTCCTATGATGAAACGGTAGCCACTCTTCCACCTGAGCTGACCTTGGCAGGGTTCCGGGATCCCTTCTTTACCACCAAGTTTGCCTACCCAACGGTGGCCTAACCGTGCCTACCTATCGTTTTCAATGCAATGCCTGCGGGTTGAGCTTCACAGCAAGAGCAGGGGCTGAGGTCCTGGAGTACAAGTGTGACTGCGGGAAGGTAGCTAAGCGAACACTGCCCCAAGGGATCCATGTCTCGGTGTCAGGTAACGTTCAGGGGCTAGGTCCTCCGACTACGGGTCTATCTGGGGTGGACTACAACTTCGACCGGGCGGTTGGGGAGTCATCCAGGAAGAACTGGCAGGGGATTGCTGCCAGACAACGGGACAAACTGGACGTGATTAGCGCCAACAAGGGGGCCACAGGGTTCGACCTGTCCAAACAAGCCGATGGTAGCTATCGGGTGATGGCCCCCGAGGAACGGGCTGCCAGTGAGCGATCCAGGGAATTCCACTTCAAAGTGTTAGACGCCCATCCGATTCTGAAGAAGGTTCCTTTCAAGTAGGGGTGCAAGTCATGGAAAAGTGTATGGTTTGTGATGGTTATGGAACTCGTCCTCATCGGGCGAAGCCCAGTAAGTTCACCAAGTGTAAGCCATGTGGAGGTCTCGGTGTGGTTGAGACACAGGTAGGCCCACAGGATGACTTTTGGTACTTGAAGTACCAAGCATTTCCGGTGTCACCTACTTCTGTGCAGTTGACGGGATGCCACTGCGGGACCGTATGCATGTGCGTGTGTGCACAGTGTAGGCCAGCGGTATATACTGGGGACACAACTGGAAGCATAACAATTATTGGAACCGAGATCCCCACCATTCTCTACCAACAAGTTCCGGTCCCGGTATCCAGTATATACTGGCGAGTCTAGTAGAGCGGTTGTGTCGTGAGCTTTCCCTTGGACCAGGATTCTCCAGGTCTACCATTTGAGCTTTCGCCGCTTTCCTTCCCTCTGGAGACTCCCAATGCCAAGTTTGCTAAACGGCGGTTATGCCCCTCCCGGTGTCTACACACAGACCTTTTTCGGGGCTCCTCCAGTTCCTCCCTCGGTTCCTCCAGTTCTTCCCCTGTTCATTGGAACGGGATTGGAGACACTGTCACAGAGCAACCTCCCAGTAGTTCGTGGGAGTTCCTCGACGGTGGACCAGCAGATTGTCAGCGAGGATGAAGCCGATAGGATGGTGGTTTCTGTCAACCCCGATGGGTCAATTACCCTTGGGGCGTTTGACGGGACGTCCAATCGCTTCCAGGTGAAGAACTTCCCGATCGTCTCTGGGGACGGTACGGGAACAGCTGCAACGGATACCTCGGCCGTGTCCGTCACGGTGAATGGTGACGCCATTGTGGTGCTAGGTCTGGACTCAGCAACGGGTTTGGTTGAGATCTCTGAGTACCCACTTGCAACGGATGTGGTGCTCTGCACCTACTTCTTCGACCGTACGGATACACAGGTGACCGATGACGTTTCGTCTCAGGTGACCACAACCGCAGCTATTCTAGATGGCCAAACGGGAGAGAACTTCGCGTTTGTGCTGAGCACGACAGATACCTTCAAGGTTGCCGTGGATGGTCTGGCCCAAGTCAGCATCACGATGCCCACGAGTGCTGTCAGTTTCACAGCGGCAGTGGTGGTGGCAACGATCAACGGTGCCTCGGGTATCGGGTCCCTGGTAGCAACAGCCTATACCAACTACCTTGGGCGGGTTTGCATTCGTTTGACCGCGGATGTTTCGATTGTTCTGGGTGACGGGAACGCGAATGGGGTTCTCGGTTTCGTGGCCAATCAGTCGACGGCTCGAAACCGTACCTTCTACGTGTTCAATGGCCCAATTGTGACCGGCGACGGTGGTGGCGTTACTTCCACGAATCCAGCCGATCTGGTGGTCGAAGTGGACGGGGTGGCAGTAACGGCCACTTCGGTTGATGGTCGTACCCGAGCGGTGACCCTTCCTGCGGCTCCAGTTGTGGGCAGCACGGTCACCATCCAGTACTACTTCAATACGTGGCAAGACACTTTCGATTACTTGGCAAACACAGGGATCTCAGCAATCACTCGTGCTGCAATTACTCCCAACAGCAACGGTGCTGGTGTTTTCATCCAGGGCTCGGACTACATCCTCAAGAATGACACAATCCTTTGGGGAACAGCTTCCCTGGTGTCTTCAGGCTTGCACACGGAAGGGTTTACGGCTTTCGGTTCGACCCAGGTGACCGCCAGCCTTGTGGACAATCGGGCATACCTCTCTCCATGCAGCACGGTACTGGTAACCTCTGGTAACGTCTCGGTTGAGAGCCGCACACAGTTCCAGCTTGCTTTCCAGCCCACGACAGGAAACGGCCGGAGCAATCCCCTCGGATCCTCGATGTACCTGACAGTGGCCAATGACCGGATGGACCTCCCGACCGATCAGCCAGAGCTGGTAACAGCTTACTGGGGCTTTGGGGTGCTGGATGCCCTGAATCGTGGTGCAGTCACGGTTCTCAAGGTTGACAGCGAAACGTCGACAATCACCCTGGGTTCTGAGGTTCCTGAGGGAGCCACGGTGTACGCCACCTTCTACTACAACACCCTGGTTGATCAGGCGTTTGTAGGGTCGTCTCGTGGATACACACTGACCTGTGTGACTCCTGGTACTTCGGGAGTGGGTACCTACTCGCTCGTAGACGGTCTCAGCCGCTCAAAATACGGCGTGACTCTTACCTCAAAGGGCACCGACCTTGCAACGGTAACAGTGAATTTCCCTTCGGGATCTGAGCTGTTCCCAGATGCCCGCATCGAGGGGGGTACACCAATCGACGAGACTGTGGTGGTCCGGTTCGAGACTTCCGATACGACTCCAGCCCGGTTCACATTCCCAGCATCCGGGCCCTACTTCACGGTTCCTGGACAGTCCAGCAACCTTCGAGTTACCATCGATGGTGTCGCAGGCAGCACGGGTGGGGTGGGTGGTATTGATCTGACTCTCCCCTCGGGTGTTGGACGTGCGGGAGCTTTTGCTTCTCTTCTGGGTGGTGAGGTTGCCTACACTGCGGCATCCGGTGAGACCACTTACACTGTGGTGGCCGGTGTGGATGACGTGGTCTCGGTGCTTGTGGATGGGGTTTCCCTCACGGCTACCTCAGCCGCAGGTGCTGTGACGGTCGCGGCATATGCTACTGCCATCAACGCAGCAGCTATTGCGGGTGGGGCAGCGGACCCCTACTACACGGCAGCGGGTAGTTTCGCACAGGGGTACACGGTTACTATCAACGAGTATGACCGTCTCATGTTTAACTACACGGGTGCCACATCGGGTACTTCGGGTAGCCAGACAGTGACCCTGACCCCAGCCACCTACACCGCAGCCACCTTGGCGGCAGAGATATCCGCTCAGATTGCAATCGCAGTGGGTCTCTTGGCAGCCCCCTTCCTGGGGTTGGCCATCGTGTGTACGGCAACCGCAGACAGCAAGATGCGGTTCACCCTCACCCAAGCAGCCGGTGATGCCTCGGGTGTTCTGGAGTTTATCGTTGGTGGTACTCCTGCCCGAGACTTCGCAATTATCGCTGGTATCGATACAGCGGCAGCTGCCGCCGGAGCACAGACCAAGCTCTACAGTGGTCCAATTGCTACCCGACACACAGTTGCAACAACGGGTGGGCGACTTCCATACGATCGCCTGATCCTACGCAATCGTATCATGCCCGGTGCCGGATCCCTTGCACCATTCCACGCCCTGTCCATTACAGGCCTTGCCTCACAGGGTGGGACAGGGGCAGTAAAGGCGGGTCTACCAGCAGGAGCAACCGGGGAGGCAGCCTATCGAGGAACAGCCTTGGGGCCAACTTTCCTGGGAGTGCCAGGATGGGTTGATGGAATTGGAACCGGCTTCGCGGATGCCAGAGATGGCATGCCAGTGGTTCGCTTCTATGATGGCAGCGATCCTAGCTTCCCGGCGAATAATGTCTTCAATATCACCGTCAATGGGGTGTTGGTCGCCGTTACGTTCACTGGATCTGGCGCAGGAACTCTAACGGCCCTTGGTCCCAAGACCACAGCTGGTTCAATCCTCAATACCATCCAGGCAGCTTTTTCGGCAGTGCCGGGAACCATCACCCCAGTTGCAATTCAAGAGGGGGCTGGTATCCGAATCTACGGGGCAGGGACAGACTCCTTCTCACAGACGGCAACCTTCATCATCGGTAGTGGCTCTGCCAATGCCACCCTTGGGTTCACCACAGGTGCAGTGGCAACCGCAACGGGTGTCACGGCCAAGCAGGTTGCTTCGACCCTGATGTCTCACGTTCAGACCTATGCTTCATGGGTTCTCGACCCTTCAGCGGTGGGTGCAGGATACTTCGCCAGCAAGGCAATTGCGGGCGTCGAAGTGGGTCTCACGAACAAGGAGTACGTGTACATCCAGAGCAGGACCCTGGGCACAGCATCAAGCTTTGCCTTCGCGAATGCTACAACCCTGGACGCACTTCGAACCGGAACAGGCCTGGGTCTGGTATCCGGTGATGGGGCGAACGGTGAGGCAGCCATCAATGGCTTCTTCGTCAAGTCCTCAGATCCAACAAATGGGTCGGGATCCGCAAACACCTCGGTCCTCAATACCGCAACCGCAGGTACAGGCCAGGATGGGTCGGTTGGACAGACTTACGTGGACGATGTGACGGGCCTCACCTTCACAATACTTCCACGAGACGGTGGCCTAGACTACCCAACGGGATCAAATGCCACCCTGACCTTCCGGTCCTCCACAACTATCCTCACGGATAGCAACATCCCAGTCCTGGCCATTCCTGGCCTGGAGCTGACAGTGTCCAACACGGTTGATGTCCCAGCAGGGGATACCGCCTTGGTGGAGACCTTCAAGCGTGGTGGGTCGGAGCCCTCAATTGGGGAGGCCTACTACGTCAGCTACAACTACACGAAGACGGACTTCACTCCTAAGCTCTTCGCGAAGCTGTCTGACGTGGTCAACGAGTATGGCCCCGTCTCTCCAGATAACCCCCTCTCGCTGGCCGCACACCTTGCCTTCCTGAATGGGTCAACAGTCATCGGTACCATGCAGGTACAGAAGACCACCGGTTCCTCACAGGCATCGGAAGCAGCTTACCTGACGGCAATGGATGACTCAGCGGGGGATTGCCTCCCAGGGTCACTCAGCCCCACAGTGTTGGTGTTCCTGACCCCAGCAACCGCGAACCTTGTCAAGAACGTGTCTATCCACTGTGATGTGCAATCGTCCATCCGGTTCAAGGCAGAGCGTACCGCAATCTTCGGGTTCGCAGCAGGTACCAGGGCAGACCAAGTGGGCCTAATCGCCCAGACCGCGGGCTCCACCCGTGTCCGGTTTGTCTACCCAGAGATCGCAACCGTGTCTCTCACGGATGTTTTTGGGAAGGTGAAGAGTTACTTGGTGGATGGTCGGTACCCAGCTGCGGCTCTTGCAGCGGCAACCACCTCCCCAACCATTGACCCGGCAACCCCCTGGGAGAGCCGCCAACTGGTTGGCTTCACCCTTAGCCGTCGCCTCAGCACGACAACGGCAAACCAGATCGCGATCAAGGGCATCACAGTCCTGGAAAATAAGCCCCCATTCGTCAAGGTCCGCCACGGTCTGACATCGGATATGTCCAATATCCTGACCAAGACCCCAACGGTCATCCAGATCACGGACGAGATGCAACGTCGCGTCAGGGCAGTCCTGGACCCCTTCAAGGGCCAGAAGTTCCTGCCACAAGTTCTCGGACAGATCGAGGGGCAGCTCTCGGAGATGTACAAGAGGGCAGTCGCTGAGCAGATCATCGCAGCCTTCAAGGGCATCTCGGTCATTCCAGACCCGGAGGATCCAACGGGTGTGCTGGCGGATTCGTACTTCGCCCCAGTCTTCCCACTCCTCTACATCCAGGTCACACAGCGCGTCACCAGCACCTGATAGTGACCGCCAGGAAGGGTCCTATAGCGCATAACCGCCCTATAGGACCCAGACCATTATGAAGCTCTCAATCCTCGCCTTTGCACTGTCCACTCTAATAGTTGCCTGTGTGGCACCCTCCCAACATGACGAGACTCGTTATGGTAGGGTTACCGTCGCCTTCGGGCCATCCCTTGATGGGGCATGGGATTGGTCCACCGATCAACTGGTAGACCTTCGGACCGAGCTTACAGCCCTAAACGCCCTAGGCCCAACGTTTGTTGAGGTTCCAGAGTGGTCCTCGCCAGATCTAGTGGTCAGGGATTGGTACTCAGGCCCTCACTGTGAACATGGTGGTGGACAATACACAATTGGAACCCACTTTGTAGAGGTAGATCCTGCTTGTACGGGTGGTGGATTGGGCCTCCGAGCAGCCGTAGGACACGAGTTGGGCCACGCACTAGGATTACAACACATCTGCATGGAATCGGGGGAATTGCCCGTCTGTAGCCCCGTGGGGATTGGTTCTGCTGTTATGAACCCAGAACTTCTCTATGGGGACCCCGTATCTGGATCCACACAGTACACGGGAATCTCACAGGACACCCCCACTGACCTAGACCTCGCCGAATGGCGAAGGTTGCATCCATAGATGCTCAATGTTTCCCCTATCACACGCGATTAGGTAAGGAAGACACAAGATGCCAAATCAGGACACCAATCATTCACACGGGGCACAGGGCTCAAGTTACCTGTATGACTACGGGACTTCTCCCAATACCCGCGTGGCAGTGAGCCAGAAGGTCCGTCTTCTTGCCCCTGTATTCGGGTCGGGAACAACCAGCCTGTATCAAATGGGCGTGGTCAGTTCCTTCTCTCCAAGCCAGAGCCGAAATGTCGATGCCGTTCGAGGAATCGGCATGGGTGACGTAATTGCTGAATTAGTTCCATCAGTTACAGAACCTGTCACTGGATCATTGGAACGGGCTCTTCTGTATTTGTCGAATCTTTGGCAGGCAGTGGGCTATGCGGCTGGCGTTGACGGCCCGGTCAGGTCACTGGCCCATCACCGTTGGCCATTTGACATTGAGCACCAGCTGGTCTTCTCGTCCCTTGCGGACAATGACCTTGGTGCGGCTAACCTTGGTACCCACATGCCCACGAGCGGGTTTGCACAGGGCGTCCAGCCAGTGCGATATCCCAATGTGTCCCCTGGGGTGTCTGCCTCAGCTACAGGGGCTACAGGGTATGCTGCCTCTCCTGGCCACTCCGCAATCATCACGATGTATGAGGCATGCTGGTTTACGAGCTGGTCGGCCACCTACTCGCAAGACCAGGGTCAGATTATGGAGTCCGGGGACGTCACCGTGAGCGATGTGCACGATTTTGCTTCGACCTACGGGGAGCAACTTTTGAGCGGTGGGGATCCCACCGTGGGCCAACTGGGCTCAATCCGGTATGGTACCAGTACAGTCGGAACAGCTGGTGGCGCAATCTAGTCTCTGAAATAAGACGGGCCAGTGAAGCGCAACGAACGCCTCACTGGCCCTAACAATCCCACCTAACAAACAGGTCGAAATGCTAACTCACCCTACCACTACCAATAGTGGTCTTTACGTCATCCGTCTCTCTGATGTCCATTATTACGGGGGCCGCTCCGTCCACTGTAAACGTCGGTGGAAGGAACATCTGTGGGATCTTCGTGCAAACAGACACGTTAACAAGCGCATGCAGGCTGTGTTCAATATCCATGGTCGATTCGAGCCTGAGATCGCCATCCCATGGGAGGAAGGAATGGACCTGGAGGCAGTAGAACAGAAGTGGCTTGATGAGCATTTCCGGAAGCCGGGTTGCGTGAATTTGAGTAGTACCTCAGATGGTGGTGGCGGGGAATGGTCTGAGGAATCTCGTCAGAAGTCCAGACTTACCTATAGGACCAAACCAGGATTGGCTGCAAAACAGAGGGAGATCCTGGATAGGATTCGTCCACAAGCACACCTCGCGCTTGCCGCCAAACGGGGTCCAAAGAGGCCAAAGCCCATTGCCAAAATGGTGAAAACCACTCTAGGATTAAGGCACCCCCCCGAGACCATCAAGCAGATGTCAGAGTCCGCCAAGGTTCGTTGCGTAGCTCACCCACAAGCCCACGACCAAGATACCCGCACCCTTATTTCCACCCAGCAAAAGGGGAGGATATGGGTTCATAACTCCACCACAAATCGCCGGTTGTGGCCCAAGGAGGCAGAGGAACTAATCGGCCAGGGATGGGTGTTGGGCAAAATCAATTTTAAGGCTATCCCAGATAAGCAAAAAGGGCGGATAGGAATTCGCAAGGGCCTTACCAGTCGAAAGGTGTGGCCCGATGAAGCTGAGGAACTCCTCAAGCAGGGGTGGGAGTTGGGGGACCAGAAAAGTGGGCAGGTGTGGGTTCACACCACTACTGGGGAGAGCCGTCTAGTATGGCCCCAGGAGGCCGAGGAACTCATTGCCCAGGGATGGCTAGCAGGTAATGGGCAGACCCTGCAAAAAGGACTGCTCTGGATTAATGATGGCTATACAAGCCGGAAGGTCTGGCCCAATGAGGTTGAGGAACTAACCAAGCAGGGATGGGAACGGGGTAAGACCCACCACTCCACGGGTATCCCCTCTCAGCAAAAGGGGCTTGTGTGGATCAACAATGGGACCAAGAATCGCCGCGTACAACCTGAGGATGTCAAGGGACTTCTCGATCAGGGATGGGTGCAGGGATTTCTAGGGTAGGTGGTAGCTCCTATTTGGTTGGTATGGTGAGGGGTACCACATCACACGCCCCTATCGGAGTCCCCAAACATGGCCCTCACCCTAAAAGATCTTGAAACCATAATGGCCCCTCTTTCCCTGGTGGGGAAACAGGAGGACACTTTTGATGTTAACGGGTTGGCGGTTACGCTGAGGACGTTGACTCCGGAGGAGGAGGTATTCATTCAGAGGTATGCCCGGGCAGCTTTTGCCGAGGGGGATACGACGGATCAGACGGGGGCACTAGACTTCCTGGACCGGCTTCGTAACTGCACCCTTGGGCATGCAATCACCCAGATTGGGACCATGGATTTTCGTGGGGTGGAGTACGTGGAGACTGGGGAGAAGTTGGCCAATGGGACTGCGGTCAAGGTCCGCAAGCATGAGGCCCTTATGGGCATTATCCAGACGTGGAGTCGGGGGATGACCACTTCGGTGTTCAAGAAGTTCAGTGAGTTGGTTGATAAAGTGGAGAAGGAGGTTGAAACCACCATTCACTTCGATGATGTTGACTATGATGCGGAAATTGCCAGATTGGAGGAAAAGATAGGGGATCTGAAGATTCAGAAGTCCCAGAAGGACCTTGGGTCGAATGATCTTCGTTCTGGCCTTGTAAAGAGAGCCGCCATGGACAGGCCATTTGCTTCTACCAAAGAGGACCTTCTTCCGACAGATGACGGAGCTGTTCCCGAAGCCCCTTCGAAGGAACCATTTGGCCAGGGGGATATGGTAACTGAGGAGGGGTCTTTTGTTGCAGTCCCCTCCGATGTGAAGAAGAGTGTTGAGCTCCCGGAGGAGCATCCTAAGCAAGTGGTCCCACCGGTCAGGAAGCCCCTTTTTGATATGGTGAAGCCCATGACACCAATCCCTGTTCGGGTCCCTCAGGTTCCCGCTCAGGCCCCTCAGGATCCGTTAGAATCTTCATTCGTTGATACATCAGATCCAAATGTGATTGAAGCTGAAAATCACAGGCTTATGGAGCTACGTAGCCGAACAGTTGTAAAGCCACCACATTTTTCGGCCAGAGAGGCATTTCAGGAAGTACAAAAGACGGAGCATCAGGTTGAATCCACTGAACCCCCTGTTGCCTCTGTGGTGCTTCCCAAGGTAGTGAAGAGCAACCTCAATCCCAGGTTTAAGCCGCCAGTAAACAAGGGATAGGGTGCGTGGCTACCACCACCCAGGATCCGTATGTGGATTTGCGGCAGCTCCTCACCCCGGGGTTTCTATCCACGACTGTTAACGTGGGGGGGCATAGGTATGGGCTGAAGTCCCTATCACATGGGGACTTGTTCCTACTGGACCAAGCAGTCAATGAGAATGACCCTACGTGGAAGCTTTGGATTGTTGCTCATAGCCTTTGGGTGGCGGATGGCATTTTTCTGTTAGAAGACGTGGTATATGCCCCAAAGGTAGTTTTTGAAGCCCTTTCCCGATCCAACCGAGCGTTGATCTCAGACCTGTTTGGGACGGTCTTGTGGTTGTTCAGACGGGTCAGGAAGGCTAACCTTTTTCTGGAGGCCTTCCTCTATGAGGAGGAATCCAGGCGCCTATGGGGGGCCGTTGGAAGAGGGGCTGTGCCACTATGGAGAAAATCTCCTGTGCCTGGGCTGGAGAGGCTGGGGTTGAACTCCCTACAGTCGGCGTGGATGTCCTGGAACCAGCTTGAGGATACCCGGGAGGAACAGGAGTACATTTGGTCCAACACGAAGGTGATGGTGTCTCTTCAATCTCACAAGTCCTATCAGAAGATGGACAATCGAGACAAGTCTCGTATTGAGACCGAGAAGGGTCGCCGTCGGGCTGTAATTGATCGGGTTGGGGCTATATATCGAGGGGAGCTTGATGATGCTGGGAACTCTAAGTTGCCTAATGGTGTTCGTTCGGCCAGAACTGACCAAGAGTTGGCGGATGAGATGCGTAGGTGGGTGACTGGGGATATGGATAGTCACGATAAGATCATCGCAGACTACAAAGACAGGATTAGGACGCAACAATTAGAGCAGGAAGGGGCCCGGGAAGAGGCCCTACGAAAGGTTCAGGCTAGAAAGCTGCAAGAGGCACATGTGCTAGGAGTCAGGAAGCCAGCCTTGGTGGGTCTCACTCAGGAGCAAATGGAGCAAAAGTTCAAGGGTGCAAAGCCGGGGGCCAAGTTCATCATTGAGGCGGATCCCGTTAGTCGGACTTTCAATCGCTACCTAAGACACGATGTAACTCCAGGGAACCTGAAAGTAGACCCAGACGGGAGGGTTGTGTCGGCGGACATGGCACAAGGGACATCCCAGGACCCCAAACCCAGCCTCCAAGAACTGATTGCAACTAGGAAGACCATTCTCAATGGGCAATGACCAGAAATACAAGGTCTCGTTTGAGGCAGACTTCAAGGGTCTTGTCAAGAACGCCCAAGAGGCGTCCTCCAAGATGGAGGACTTGTTTGCAGCCGCCATTAAACAGGGGGTCAATAGCAAGGGGCTTCAGACCCTTGCTAGGGATCTGGAGAAATCTGCGAAGAAAGAGGCTGAGGTAAAAGAGAAGATTGAGAAGCGGTTAGCTGTCAAGAAACTTCGGGACCTTGGAAGGGAGGCTGAGGTAAAGGAAGAACTGGCTGAAGAACTGGCTGACTTGGAGAAGAGGCTTAACAATAAGACCATAAAGGTGAAGGAGAAGATCCAGCTCACATCACAGAAAAAGGTGGCCCAACAGCAGTTGGCTTTGTTTACAGAATCCGCTGAGGCACTTGAGAAGGGGCTCAATAAGGCATTTGAGGAACTTACGGATGTAGTCCATGGCATGAAGAAGGCTGAGAAGTCCTCAAAGGTCATGGCTTGGTACCTGGAGAAGACATCGAAGGAGTTCGCGGAGACCATTACCGGGGTAGCTGATAACTTCGGTTCCAAGCTGACAGGCAGTATTGATTCAGGGGCAATTGCCCGGAGTCTAGGGGCCGCTTTGGGGAAAGGTCTGGGGTCTATAGGGGATAAGGCCGGTGGGGCATTCAAGATGCTCCTGGGTCCGCTTGGGGCCATCATTGGGATGCTTGGTGTTTTTGCCGGGGTGATGTTTGACACCGACAAGAAGATCAAGGAATTCAATAGGTCGACGGTAAAGACCTTTGGGGCTCTTACCTTGGCCAGTTTAGGGTCTGGAGATCTGTCCAAGGGTCTTCGCATCTTGAACCATACTGTTACCGACCTGATGACTAACTTCGGGGTTAATCAAGAGGAGGCAATGGCTCTTTTTGACGCCTTGGACAAAGGGGGTATCACACTCGATAGACTTACCCGCGGCTCAACCAATGCTGCGGTAGCCCAGAGGGAGTTGTCCACGACACTGGCAGATATCCATAGGGTTGCAAATGCGACAGGTGTGGGGCTCACAGAGTATGCTGATAATCTGACCAACTATGTCAATGACCTTGGTATGAGTCTGGAGACGGTCAACAACTCTTTTGCCACCATCTCGAAGATGGCATCACAGAGTGCTTTTGGAACCAGACGCTTCTATTCGATGGTTGTCCAGGCAACAGCTGGCCAGTCTTCCCTGAATGTTAGGTTGGAGGATACTGCCGACCTTCTTATGAAGATGACGAAGATCATGGGGGCCAAGAAAGCCACCGAGATGGTTGGTCAGTATGGGGGTGACCTAAGCCAGATGAACACCCAAGAGAGAATGCGGACGGCTTTGGTGGGAGGTAGGGCAACCAGGAGAGTTATTGGTAGGGAGGCAGTTTCACAAGCCAGATCCCTTGGTACAACAGCCACCTCCGGAGGTACTGGGGGGAGGTCCATGATCAATGACCTTACTGTGGCGTTGGGAAGTGGGCCCCTTGTAGATGCAATAGAGCGGGCAGGCACAGCATCCTCGGATCAAGCAGAGGAGGCATCTCAAAACCTGATTCATCAGATGAACTCGATGTCACATGGTCAGCAAGCAGCCATGGTGAATACCCTTACTAGCAGTTCCAACCCACAACTATCCAACTTGGGTAGACAGATGGAACAAATGGTGAAGCTCGCTCGCGCCACTCAGGGGGGGATTGGGGCACAGACAAACGCCTTCCAGGCCCTTGGTCCTAGGGGGTCAATTGCACTACGTTTGGCCACTATTCAGGAGCATTTTGGTAGAGGATTTGATGAGTTGTCTGGTGCAGAGAGGGCGGGGGCTGAGGCATTCATTGGTGTATCCGGTCCTCAGTCCGATGCTTTGTCTACACTTGCCTTCAACATGAGGGGGGGATTCACTCGACTGCAAGCCCTTCAGGCCAGGGGGAATGTAACCGCTGAGGAAAACTCCCGGATGGCAAGTGAATTGGGGGCAGAGATTAACAGTAGCGGGGAGGTGGTGTCCTCTAGTACAGGGCAGGTGATCTCCGACTCCAATGGGCTTCTTCTGTCCTACATGCAGCAATCGGGGGCGGATGAGATAAAGACCCGGGATGAGCAAACGGAACTGGCTTTTCAGACGATGGAGGCTACAACCTCTCTCGCCGATGTTGTTGAGAACAAGCTCCTATACTACACGCGATCCCTGTATGAAAATGTTGGGGAGCCTTTGATCCAATGGCTCGGCAAGCAATTGGATCCGGCTGGGGAGGCAAGGAGAGCCGCAGCTACAGAGATCCGTGGGGGAATTCGTGAAGAGTTGGGGCATGAACAGGAAGCTGCCTCCAATATCTCCGGTCAGATAAAGACGCGTGAGCGGGAGGCTTCATCCGCAGATACCACGATAGCTAGGAAGAGGGTGCTTCAGGGAGAGCTGACTGGCCTTCGGGGCAGGTATGAGGAGTCCAGAAGAAGGAGAGACACCTTAACAGATGCCCAACGGAGATTGTCTACTGGGGATATGACGGGGGTTGAGCGGACCGTAACGGTAGCTCCTCAGCAACAGGATTCCGAATTGCTTGAGGGGGGTGGTGGGGTAATTACCAGATTGGAGAACATGTTTGGGGTTGGGGATGCCGCAAGAACCCCGGGGCGGCCTACGACTCGCACAACCACTGCTTCTCCCACGGAATACCTCAGAAACCTAATGTCTGGGGCCGGGGTGTCTGGGAGAACTGTGGCTGATGTAATGCCTGGGGGAGGTGCCCCCTCGGCAACTCCAGAGGCTTCAAATCGGCCCTCAGCAGATGCCACAGCTATTACGGATACCGCCCAAGCCCAGGGTGAGCGGGCACTAAGAGAAACAAAACGGGTGGCACGAGCACAGACAAGATTGTTCACAGGAAATGCCGTCGGTGATGCCCTTGGCAATAGTAGTTTGCCTATGGATCTCGGGAGAGCAAACGCGCAAGCCAACTATGAGCTCCAGTTGCGGGACACCCTTGTGGGACAAGATATTGACCCGGACACTATTAACAGGATCATGCAGACCGGCTCGGCGGCTGGGACCAATGTGGCGGGTGATGCCAATATCACTAGGATGCTCGGTACCCTGAATTCGGCCCGTGCCTCAGTGGCCCCTGCTGCCCATGACTTCGTCTACCAGAACGGTGGCGGGAGACCCATCATTACTCCAATTGATAGAGAGGATCAAGTGGTTGGCTCGAAGCCTGGGGGTCCAATTGCTAGGTCAGGTGGTGGTGGCAACGTTCACGTCAATATCTACGGTGGGGACGAGCGTAGAGTGTATGACGTAGTGCGAAGGGTCCTCCAACAATCTGGAATCCAGCCTAACCGGGTTGGGTCTAACGCCTAGCCAATGCCATCCCAGTACACAGTCAAGTCGGCCTTCCAATCCCCCCTGGACGAGTTTACGGGGTCAGGGAAGCGTCCTGTTGTGTTTGACATCCTTGGGCCCGACCGGGAAACATCGCTTCTGCCAATGGACCTTAAGATGGTTCTGCATGTGAACCCCACCTCCATGCAATTCACTTATGCCAAGACCATCGAGAGGACACAGACTCTCGGGGGGTTCGTGGAGTTCCACTGGGGGGAGAACCCCACGGAGATCAGTTTCAATATCGCCACAGGGGGGTTTGTACGCCTCTACAGTGGACTCTCGAACGTCACGGGACCAACCCCATCCAACGATCTCATCCAGCCTGCCAGTGCCCGTGCTAGGTCGGTCAATGGCACCCGTAGGGATACCATCGCCTATGACAAGTTCCTGGACCTGCTGGCCCTGTTCCACAACAATGGGGCCATCTATGATAGCCAAGGGAACCTAGCCATGCAGGGCTGCATTCGGATCCTCTATGATGGTGGGGCATGGTGGGGGTGGTTCGACGGATTCTCGGTTGAGGAGACTGCTGACAAGCCCTATCAGTTTAGCCTGACAACCAACTTCATCGTGGAAAAGGAACGCTTCCTGATGAAGTCCACGAACTCAATTCTGCCAGTGGTGCCCAACACAACTCTGGCCACTCCTCAGACTCCTACGGCACCTGTGGCCCCCCCCAGTGCGCCACAACCATTTGCCTCCCCAGATCCTTCTGTTGCAGAACAGCAGGCCATAGCCCGAGACTTGGCAGGATTGTAAGCCAATGCCAAGAAACCCAGTTCAGCCAGCCAGCTTCTTCAAGGGCATCCCGGATACCAACAACACGGCCCGTGACTATGTGGTCCAGGATGGCATTCCTATAGATGGCAGCAATGCCCAACTCAGGAGCCTGTCCCCATTCCTCATACGGGTGTTGCTCCCTTCTATTCTCGGAGACAATGGGTCCAACCTGCTTGCTGCACCGCAACCCCACAACAGGAACCCTCCACCTGGGTCGGTTCGGGAGGACAACAGGAGTCTCACCAACTATTCGCAACCGGCTCAGACCGTTTCGGCCGATGCGGCTGTGGAGTATAGGAAGCTGACTCAGTTGGGGGGATCCCTTCCGGGTCTGTCTACCACATCCACGGCACAACTGGAAACCCAATATAACCAAGCAGTCTTCAATCAGGTGTTCGGACCAGCGGTTCGGGGAGCCATCCCTAACAGAGACCCAAACCACAGACCTGCTATTGTCCCGGCGATGACCAATGACATTTCCGCCCTGAGCCTTGCCCTTCAGCTCAAGAGGATGTCTGAGATCCCTCCGTTGCTATTGCTGATCAACCCTACCTCAATGCAGGTACAGTACAAGAAGATTGGACAGTTCCAGGAACGCAACCGCTACGGGTATATCTACCAGTCTTGGGGAGAGGAACTCCCCAAGCTGACCTTCACGTTCAAGATAGGGGCCTATGTGGCCGGACACGCATCATTGACTCAACAGGCGGTGTCAGGGGTCCAGAGGGCGTCCAGGAACGATAGTGCTTCTTTCCAGCAACTCCAGGCATTGCTGATGCTTTTCAAGAGTGGGGCCTATTTGCAGGACATGGTCCAGAACTCCAGGGCCTTCCCGATGATTGGGAACTTGGCCATCGAGTATGACCAAAAAACTTATGTTGGACACATGGACACCTTTTCATTTGGGGAGGAGGAGTCTCAACAGCATGGGGGGTTGGAGATATCGGTTGACTTCACGGCCATCAAGGAGTTTGATTTCGCTCCTCAGGTTTCTGTGGTGTCCCCTATGACCCGGCCGGATTCACTCTACAGGGGGGTGTCCGGTGGGTCTTTGAATCGTAGTGGCAGGGGGGGGTCTCAGTTCTTTACGGCCCCCACTATAGGCATAGAGAGCCAACAGGCCCCAGCCCAGCCTTGGGCAGGTGCTGCGGTAACTACTGCTGGTGTGCAGCCCGCAACCGTTTCATCACGGAGGCGGTAGGACATGTCCATAGTCAATCGACCTTACGCTGGAACCTGGGCTCCCAACAAGAGGGAGGTTGTGCAAACGGTCTGCGATTTTCTTGTGTACCTCAACGGGGACACTTCTCTTCCAGGTTGCAGGCAATGCCGTAGAAATATCGACATCCAAAAGTTCGTGACATCTGTCTCGATTGACTGTGGGGTCGAGCCCGGAGCCTCCAACTCCAGCATCTCCCTGGCAGTCCCACGGACCTATGGGGACTCCATTTTCAGGGATGGGAACACCCTCTTGAGGACGGGGCTGGAGGTACATATCTATTTCCGAGGGTACTTCCCCGTAAAGGGAATGACTACCTCCAATGCCCCCACAGCGGTTGGTGGCATCAACCTTGGAGACATCCCCCAATATCCCTACTACCCAGTGTTTCACGGGGTAGTGACTTCGGTTGGCTATGAGTATTCGGGGGGATACTACTCGGCCACCCTGACCTGTAACGGGATGCTCCATTTCTGGCAGCACCTCAAGTTTTCCACCTCTGGTTCGTTCTTCGGGGCAAGACCCACAAACAGCGGGGTGCACACCACCGTTACAGGGCATCCCCTGTCTGGCAAGTCCCCTTATTCGATCATGTACTCCCTCTACAGGGATACTGCGGGGGCCGCAGCCGGTGTGGGGTTTGCCCTGTCTAGCAGGTCCAACTATGGGGCTGTCAATGCGACTACGGGAGACTCCCTGTATGCACTGACTATCCGTTACTGGGAGCAGCGGTTCCGCAGCCGTATCTATGGGCTCCGTATGCACGGGGCGACGGGAGAGCTTTTCACATCCTCCCAACAGGCATTCCTGTCCCTCTATGGTTCAGGGTCTAGTGCCCAGGGGGGTCACCAGCACATTGCTGGACACAGTGCTGCAACGGCCCGCCCATCTGGGGACCCATTTGCCCAGGACATCCCTCTCAGTTCTTTGGTTGATAGTCGGGTCCTCAGGCAAGCAACTCGATTGCTGCCTTCGGAAAATGGGAGCCGCCTCAGTACGAATGCCCAACAGCTTCAAGCTTTCGCCACTGACTATGGTAGCTATGGGCAGGTGAACTTGTTTGAGTCCACCTATGAGTCAAAACTTGACATTGCTACCTCGGTGACGGGGGTCACGGGCTATGAGTTCTACCAGGATGTGGACGGGGACCTTGTCTTCAAGCCCCCACTGTTCAACCTGGATACCAGCTCCTCGCGGGTTTATCGTATCGAGCCCATTGACATCATCTCCATCTCGTTTACGGAGACCGAGCCGGAGGCCACATACATCATCATCAAGGGAGGGGCTTTCCAGAACACCCGTGGGTTGGTGGACGAGAGTGAGTGGGGTACCCGGTCCACATACGTAGACTACAAACTCGTGGCCCAATATGGGTGGCGCGAAAGTTCCATCGAGTCAACCTACTACAACAATGCCAAGTCAGCCTTCTTCTTTGGCATCTCACAGCTAGACCGGATCAATGCGGGGGTGAACGCTTGTTCGATCACGATCCCACTTCGGCCTGAGATTCGTCCAGGCTACCCCGTATACATCCCCCACATTGATTGTTACTACTATGTCCAGTCCATCTCGCATGCCTTCAATTTTGGGGGCCAGTGCACCACGACCCTGTCGTTGACGGCTCGCCGAAGGAAGTTCATCCCACCGGGAGACAACTCAGGGGCATCCGTTGGGGCAGACCTTCCCCAGGTGCAGTTGGATAAGACCAACATGTCTCCCCGGCCTCTCCAGGTCCTTGACAATAGTGGGATCCCACGGCTAATAGGGTTCCCCAACGTGGTCATGGCGCTTGACCCTATGCACATCAACCCGATGTTCTACTCGTATGGGTTTGGAGCGGAGTCTAGAAACCTCACAGCCACCACAGGTACCAATCGACGGGAGGTAACAGATGCCCGGCGTCAGACCTTCATTGGGGGATTCATTCAAGCCCTGTTGGAGCGTGGTGTGCTTATATCCCCTGGAAATGAGGGGGCCTCAACATCCTCAGCGAGGGGAAATACCGATTATCGAAGTACTGGCAACTCAACTACCCAATCATGGGGGGTCGCTATTGGAAGCCAATTTAGCACCTTCACGGTGAATGAGGCCGACCTTACTAGGGCTCTGGGCACCTTCATTACCACCAGAGACCTCACGCAGACCAGCATCACAACACTCAGTGCCACGGTGGAGAGGCTTGAGCGTCAAATTCAGGCGGCTGAATTGGCAAACATTGGGGGGGTGCAAGCACCGGCTACAACGACACCGACGAGACCCCGCACGGGCACCCATCCGGCCCCAGCTACACCCGCAGCTACCCCAGCGGCCCCAACGCCTCCGGCCACACCACCGGCCACCACTCCTGCAACGGCCCCTCACCCGGCACCCAGGCCCCGGGCCCCTTCGCATGTGGATGTTGCACACCTTCAATCTGAATTGGATACCGCCCGACAACGGCTTACAACTCTGACCACAAATTTTGACTCCCCCCCATCGGACCCATCTGGTACACAGAATGACATTTTGCTTGCCTATGCCAATCAGTTCACTGCGGTGGAACACATTCTTCATGAGGTGAATGGCAACCACACAGCCCATCCGAGCAGCCTATCTAGTCATGCGACCACATTGCAGGACAATGACAAGGTGGTATTGCTTTCCTACCTGATCCAACAGCTTCAAACCCGCTCGACCGGAGCAGTTCAAAGGGATATGGACTTCGACCCCACCGGCACCATCAACCTGTCCTCTAATACTTTGGAGCTACTGTCAGACCGTAAGGCATCAATGTCGGTCAACACCCCAGGACAGTACCGCTATTATTCCGCCTCCCACCCCAATCCGGCTCAACAAGGGGATGCTGATATCACTAGGCCGACAACGAGTGGTGGGACTACCACGACCCCCACATCGGACTCACCCACCCTATCTGGGGATCAACGTGCAGAGCACACCCAGATGAGCCCACAGGAAGCTGTGCGGTATTTGCGGCAGGCATACATTGCAGAGCGGGGGCAATCTCCTCCAGATGCTGTATTGGCTGTAATGTCAGCCCAGTGGGCGCTGGAGAATGGTGCTCGTGGTCAGGGTATGTATAACTTCAATTTTGGAGGGGTGAAGGCAGGAAACCGTTGGGTGGGTGGGAGAGTACATCTTGGAACCCAGGAGGGAACCACAAATGCGGATGGTACTGTAACCCTTCATGATACTAATGCTTGGTTTAGGGCATATGGGTCAGCAGAAGAGGGGTCCAGAGACTACTTGCGAAACCTCCTGCATAACCACGGAGAGGCAATTGATCAGGTACTGACCACAGGGAACATTGACCTGTATGCCCCGCAGTTATCGAGAAGTGGATATTCCACCGGGGATCAGGGGCAGTATGCCCGTAACATCCACAGATTGGCGACAACTTCCCTTAGGGAGTGGATCCCTCAGAGCCAGACAACGGAGGATACAGCCCCAACCCCAGGGACCCAGAGTAGTAGCACCCATGTGAACCCGGAGGAGGACTTGACCACAACGGTGGTTCGTCAGGCGTCAAACATTGAGGGGCTTCCTGAGGATAGGCGCCAGGACTTCGTGGAAATAGGCACCAAACACCGTCCTACCAAAGGGTTGCGGGTCCGTACCTTCACTAACACCAGGATCGTGCCTACCAGTGAGATTGTGTCCCTTACGTTTGGTACCAGTCAGATCAGTAGGCCCACGAGGGGAACCTCCACGGTTCTCGCCGTTGGGCACACCCCACAGTCGGCCATTGTTTTCATTAACAGTTGCCTCGCAGGCACTGCAACATCCCTTGTCCGGGCTCTAACCAACAACATGGCGGCCGTGTTGGGGAACATGACAATGATTAGGCCCCCCTCCGAGGCAATTCAGGGGGCCATCACAGGCATCGCCAACCTCAATACTGCTACAGGTCCCATTGATGGAACCCCCAATATCTCAAATGGTACCCCGAATGACGTGGACCCAAGCAACACCGGGATGCTGACCAACAGGCATCATACTATGACGGTGCTAGGTGCCAAGGCCCATGCTTTGGTGCAAGAGGTGAGTCAGGCAAACAGTGAGGCTCTGGCCCAAGCTATTTCTGCATTGCAGGATCTCCCCTCAAGAACCACTCAGATCCCAGCCACAATAACACAGCTTCTTCGTCCCTGGGAGGATTCCATCACGGCATTGTTTGCTGGGAGGCCCCTTCCAAACAGCAGGCCCTTCCAGAGGTCCACAGAAACCCGGTTCGCCTCTGTGGACAACGCTACTTTTTCCCCTGTGTTTCCCGTGTCCGACGCCAAGGGCTATGAGCATTATGGGTCCTACCAATATGGCCGGGGGCTCTCCATCGAGCCGGGGGGCAACTACGAGCGGTTGATGTCAAGTGACCCCCTTCGTTTTGCCAACCCGGCAGACCTGGAAGCTCTGTTGAGGGCAATGCGCAGGCAGGATGCGGATACTGAAGCCAGGGTCTTGGCTCGAATTGCGGCCGACCCTCAATTCGCAGAAGGTGCCCAAAGGGTATTGCAGTGGGCAGAGAACCCAACAGCCGGTGCCACGGGGACCCGTACAACCCAGATCGCTAATGGGCTGCGTAACTACATCATGTCGGATCGTGATGCCGTGATGAAGCTCCCGGTCAATAACGCAGCTTTCAACCTCACCGACCTGACTCCAATGGGGGACCCATTGGGGGGCCAGGATTCCTGTGCTTGTCGTGGGGCTGAGGCGGATCTGCTTCTAGCGGCCTATATGTCTGGAGCTGAGAACACTACCTTCGTGAGTGTCCAGACTCCGGATGATGCGGCTCGATGGGTGGCGGGGCAGATGGTACAGGCGGCACCTGCCTGGGCAGCCGCTCAGTCGGCTCTACGGGGTATTACCACAGGCAGTGGGCGCCGCTCCCTCTTGGATAGTGTGTCGGGATGGCAGTCAATTGCGAGCGGGGTTCAGTCTCAGGCGGATAGTCTGGCGAGCAACCTGACGAACACAACAGGAACCAACCGGCTCAATTCGCAGGCTGCCCAAGTTGAAAGGGCATCCAATAAGATCGGCCGATGATCTCCGGGTCGGTTTGGACGACAACAAGTAGCCGGAGGTCGAGAGTCCAGTCATGTGCGGATCGTTCCATCCACACGTCAAATGCCTTTTCAATTTGGGCGTCAAGTTCCTCTGGCGACCATCGGTTAAGAGCTTGAAGGTGAGATGCTACCCGTTTTCCATCGCCCCTGGAACAGGCACGGCCCAAGTCTCTTACTTCACGGCAGGCGGGGCATAGAGCCTTGAAGCCTACCAGAGTTTGGGTGTGGGTGGTGTCGTTGTATTCCCATTGCTCCAGGCATTCGATTTGGGAGGAACACAGGCATTCCTCACAGCGATTGCTGGCCCGTTGGCACACAACCTGATTGAGTAGGGTCCATTGCTTGGCTCCCAGTTCCGATTTGAGGCTCCAACTTTTGGTGGGTTCAGGTACCATTTCCAGGTGCATGCCAACCATACCGTGGGATGGTCAGTCTACTTCAACATGCCATGCTTCCGTTCCGGGAATGGAGAGAGTTTCCGTGGGTGGGATGTCCAGGGTGTCCAGGACGAACTCCTGGCTTTCGGCGATGACGTGAATGGTCAGGTGCCCAGGGCCTGTGCGGAAAATGGCTACCGCGGTGCTGACGTTGTTGCCCATGGCACAGGCCACCCCCATCAGGGCGGGGGTACGGCTGGCACGCCACGCTCCGGGATTGGTGAGGGGGTTGCAGAACTGGTACCCACGGGCTTCACGGATCTCGATGCGAGCCAACAGGTCTGGCTCTCTGAAGGCGTCGTGGAGTTCCAGGTACAGTCGTGATTCCACTCTTGGACCGATGCGAACCACCTCTTCAGCCCACAGGAGGCGGAAGTCGTTGTTACCCGTGGTGGGGACGGGGGATTCATGGACCGTCCTTGAAACGACCACAGGGGGGACCCTGGCGGCGGGCTGGCTGAGCCCGGGGACTGGGACTAGCAGGGTGGCAAGGCAGAGCAGAAACGTTGCGGTCTTCATTGGGGATGTCCTTCATAACCCTATCGGCATGGGGCACCTACTTTTTAGAGAAATCGGCAAATCAGCATATGGGGTCATGTATGGTCACACGTTGTTGAGTCAGATAGGCGGTGGTCATCGGTAGAGTAGCTATCCCCCCAGGAGGGTAGCATGCGGATTTATGCTGACGTGAATCGGTTCCCGGACTTGCTGGCCGGGGAGACAAGTTCTGTTATCATTCAGGTGGCTGGAACCCCTGAGGTAAACACAGCCACGCCTATTAACGGCAAATTCGTGGTGGGTATCCCCGATGGGGTCACCCCACCAGTAATTACCTCGGCGTCCAGGTTGCTGGACCCATCGGTTCCTCCTGGCATCCTTCCTACGATCTACAATAGTTTGCTGGCCCAGTACCCAACATATGGCAATATCCTTTACAATCCGATACTTAACGCATCGGATATCGCAAAACTCGATGCCACTGCGGTTTTCCCTTGGGATCCTGGGCCCCCTATAAAAACGTGGTCCTCACGGTTTCAGACGGGAACCCCACTGGGGGGCACGAAGGGGGTGGCCCCCAACTCGGTGGCAGTTCTTCCTGAGAACTCCACAACCACCCCGATTCGTCCTGGGGTATTGATTACGGACAAGATCGATATTGCTGCCTACACCGGGGGGCTTGGCGCTAGTTCCTTCGTGGTTTACTGGAAGGTCTATCAGATGTCAGTCACCAATGACGTGATGAACTACACGTCAGGAGTGAACACCCCAGCCCTCAAGAACCTGATTGAGGTGGATCAGGACATTTTGGATGTGTTCCTATCCTGTGACAACGGGGTGGGTTACACACAGGCTTCTAGATTGGCTACAGTTTCGACAGGTGTTCCAGGGAATGATGTGCGACTCGCGTTCATCAACCATACACGCTCAAAAGTCTACGTTACTGCTTACGCGGTGATGTTCTAATGGTAAGGTAAGTTATGACTGCTGAAAACTGGGGTCCTGGGGTTTCTCGTGTGCTTTCTGCCCTCGCTCGGCAGTTCACATCTGTGGTGTGGCAGGCAGACAAGCCGCCAACCGATGCCGAGTTGAACCTGATTTCTCAGGTGGAATTTGAGGCTCTCTCCCAAACAGTTCGTGCACAGGTTCATTCTGGATTCTTCCTTGATCCCACGCGGACCGAACAGGACTATCTGACGGACCCTCTGTATGCCAACCAGTTTGTCATTGCTCCACCGGCCACAGTCGGTGGCACCGAAGAGGCATCCCCGGTCCTTCTGGCAGCGGTCAATGGGTGGGTTATCCCTGTGGCAGGCTCCTATCTTCCCGAGTCCGCTGGTCCGGATGAAGTCGCAAATCGTGTGCGTCTTTTTCCGCCACCGACGACTGACGCTCGTTCTGACCTAGTATTCCTGGAGGTCTGGCGTGCTCTAGTATCGGCAAATCCATCCACGACCAATAAGCCTTCGGCTGGCTTCATTTGGAAGAATGGTAACACACAGTACGGCGGGACTAATGTCACAGATGACCTTGAGGATCCCTCGCTTGGATTTGAGACCACGAAAAGGGTCCAACTTCAATACCGGATTCGTGTGGTTGGGTCCGGTGATGCTGGTGGTACCTCGGTCGATCTAGCAAACTTCCCAGATGGCCTGACAGACCCTCAGGTTCTGGCACAAGGCACCACTGTGGCCCCTGTGGGTGGGGCGGTGTTTACCAACATGCGCCAAGAGCTTGGGGACCCCTCCCTGTGGAGGGCTGGTAGCGGTGATCCAGCCAATGCTCTCGGAACGGTTGATGGCTATGTTTATGCCATTCCAATGTGTGCCGTGTTTCGACGAAACACCGGGGCCTTCACGGCTGTAGCTAACGCTGGCAACCCAAATCAGAATGGGGCTGCAGAACGTACTCCGGCTTCTCATGCCCTGGCAGACCCACAGAGTGGGGCCCGAACTCTGGCCCTTGCTTCCTTGACGGCTGCCTTGTTGGATACAACGACAGGGTGGGTTACGCTCACCAACTACAGCACATCAGCATTGGGTGATGCCGACCTTTTTCCCATTGGGACAACCCGTAGGTATCTCGTCATTGGTGAAGGAATTGATGCCGAGGTCATCGCCATCAATGTGAACTCCGATCCGGGGGGGCATCCGAGTGACATTTTCATTGATGCTGCTGGTCGTGGACGTGCTGGGACGATGGCTAAGTATCATGCCGCTGGCTCGGCCCTTCGGCTGTACAACACCAATCCGGACGGTTTGTATGCTGATCAGATTGACATTACAGACATTATTGACCTTCGCCGGTCCGTGAACTTCGGTGACTGGGACTACACCCGTCTTCTTCAGAATGGTGTGGCGGCACTGGTCCAGAATAACTTGCACTCTTCGTGGAAGAAGGCCGGTACTGGCGGGGATACTGTGGGCACGGTTACCACTGAGGTTTCTTACCTACAGGCCCCCAGTGCTGTTCCCTTCCCGGCCCCCACACAAGTGGACGTGGTAGATGGGCCGGATGGCATTCGTACGGTGTGGTCAGACAGTGCAGCAATACAGGGTGACATCACGAATATCCTCGACCCTGGAGTGACTCTGGACGCCAACCACATCACGGCAACAACATTTGATGCAACTGTTTCTTCCAAGTGGGCTGTGGGGGCAGATTTCCAACCCCATGGGTTCCTCAATTTGGGGGTCGGGGTAGTACAAGGTTGGACCAATGGGTCTGTTATCTTCATGGACATTGGTGGGGCCACAGGAAATGATGGTGCTCATGCAGGTTTGGTGGGGGGACAGGAGTCCGTTCGTTTCTTGTCTCCCGCTGAAGTATATCTTCAGAACACAGACTCCCTCGTCGGAACTCAGTACCCATGGAAGCTACGCTTCGTTGGGGGTGTGTCAGGTAATGGTGTAGGTGGAGCACTTCCCACAGAAAGTCAAAATGGCTATCGGGCGGCAATGGTTACCTCTCCAGGAGGTTTTGGGGAGGATGCCTTCGAGCATCCAGGCCCAATGTATCCTTTGGCTGCTACGAATTTTGAGTCCCCCTTCATTGTTCTCGGTGGGATTCTTAATGCAGCGGTGGCCGCGACCGTTGTGGCCAATGCTGCCAATTTCGTTTCTGTTACGGCCGCAATAGGCACCATTCGGGCAACGGGGCTAGACTTCAACACCGTCGTGAACCTTCTGCCTCTTGGAAGAAGTGTTCGCACATTGCGGGATATCCTTACCAATGATGGTAAGGATATCACTGGAAGCTCATCCGGTCTATACATCGTAGTGTATGGGGACAAGGATTCCCAAGATAACAATGGGGCCTTCCAGGTTATTGGGGCTGGAACAGCAGCCGCGGATGGCGGTTCCCCCTATACAGATCACGCAGCGGCGGCTAATGCAGACAGTCTGATCGTACGCCCCTTGTCTGCGGATTGGATAGCTTTTGACAACACAGGCAATATAGTCACCATTGAGTTCCGTTCACAGGAGATCAATGCCGAGGATGACAACGGGAGTACAAATCCACCTTCTGGCGTAGCGGTGGTTCTCACGGATATGCGATGGTCTGGAGGGACAGTTTTCCCACCCACAAATCCTATTGCTACTGCGGATGCCCCGGCAACAACGGGGAAATTGGTGCCTATAGATAGCAGGGCTGTCATTACGACTAACGTAATGTGGTCCCCTAATCGTGGGGCCAGCACCCGCGTGCCAGATCAGATTGTTCGATTTTCAGCCAAAAATTCCGCTGCCACCTTCGTGCGGAATGACATTGGATCACTAGACCCTGTGTTTGTCACGGAGACAGGGTACCCGAGTGGGGATAGGGTGTATGGGGCAACACAGGTCCAACTCTGGAACCGCTTGCCTTCCAAGGGCATGTCAGCTCCCGCACTACCCTCTGGGTCCACCACCTATGGGGGTGTCGTTGTTGGTCTTACAGAGCAAGATCGAGAAGCAGAAGTTTTCGTTGACCCTGGGTCGAAGACAGTAATTTTCCGACCCCTGATCAAGAAGCCCATGATCCTCAAGGGACTCAATGCGGTAACAACGGTCCCTTCCCTCATTGGGGCTTTGGACTATCCGGGCGGTGGGCCCCTGAAGGACAACCTAGCTCTTTTCACCCCCAACAAGACGTTGGGGTATGCACTGCCTCCTGAGTATGCACCGAGGTTTGGTCGTCAAGACATCCCTTACCACACATACACAGGTGGAACAGACCCAATTTATCCAGGTATCAATCATTTGTTCGCGGATGGCTCTAATGCCAGCTCCCCAACATTCTACATCATTGGCGGAAAGACAAACCCGGGACCTCCAGGCTCAGCATTGGTTCAGTCGATTCTATTCTCGACCAACAACGGGGCCATCCTGTATGGTCAGTCGGGAACTGTAGGGGGGGCCCCACATTCTGCCTACGGGGCACGGAAGCAGTTCCTATCGGGGGTCGTATCTTCTGACCTTGGGGTAGGAATGCATGGCATTGAGCTGCCTCCCTATCATGGGATCGCCCGTCTCTATGGGGTGTATGAGTACAATGACTTCCTCAACAACCTAGACCCCACCTACATAGGTGGGTTCCAGAATGATCGGCTCACTCGTGTGCTCGGGAGCCTCTCTGGGGTGTCCGCAGTTAATCTCTTGCGTACTGGGGCATCTAAGCAGACCCTCTTCATCCGTCAGGGGGGTGGTAATGATACCACGAACCTTCAAGACTCGCATACCTACATCGTCCCCGATTCAGCCATCGACATCTCACTTGCCCCAGCATACACAGGTGTCGAGACCTTCGATAGCTTCAACTACGTAGTTGAGTGTGTGGTGTTTGGGTTCGCCGAGGGGTTCATCAACAAGAACAACTATGTCCTTGCAAGGAGATCAACTGGAACCGGCATCGTGGTGGTGGACACAGATACCTATGAGTTGATTGGCGTGGACATGATTCTCCCCGCGGCCTCCCCACGTGGGGATGCTCTGTATGAGGTGTACAATCGTACAGTTTATCAGGGAGATCCCTACATGACCAGGGATGGCAGTACCCTCCAGGAAGCGGATTACATGGCCCGCTATGGCCAGATCCCACAGGCAAGTGCAGTGTCTTTGGGGACCACGATCCAACAGTTCGACAGTGTTTCAGGGGCCATGACGGTAACACGTCCCAATGCTAGGGCGCTAGAGGTTCTGGCATCCATGGATTTCTATACCACATTGGGTACTGGTAAAATTGGTGGCTCCATGTGGTCTGGTACTTCCATTGATTGTGGGTTTACAGATCCCGTGGCAGGCAGGTTGGGAAGGCTGCCAACCTCTGGTTCAGACCCAGCATGGCGTGTGTTGCCCATGGCTTTCACACAAGGACAAGAGGCTAATGACAGTTTCGCCTCAGTTTCGGTCACGATCCGAGATTACCTGAAGGCTGATACTGGGGACCTTAAGGTGGCCCTGACAATGGGTCTTGCGTTCCTTGAGATAACGGCACCCTTTTCGGGACCAGCTCCTGCTTCTAATGAGGACATGGCGAGTAATCTGGCGAACACCATCAATGGGGATCTTGTCAACACGGCGCCCTATGTGAGGGCAGAGGTTTCTGGAGCTACCGTCACTATCACCGCAAAGGTAAGGGGCTCCCTCGGTAACACCTATCGAGTTGCTCTTCGCACGGGTATCGCTCCAACGGCAGCCCCAGTTCTCACTTTGGCAATGGCAGACGTGACAACTGGCCCAACTGCTTACACATCATCCTTCTTCAGTGGCGGGGTGGACGTACCCGTGAATGGTGGCCTTGGAAACTCGGTGATATCCCTGACGGGTATGACGGAGCGTCTCCCACTAGGAATCCTGGTCTCCGACTCGGACTTCCTGTCTGAGAACATCCTGAACGATACCTCAACGTCTCTGAGGTCATACTTCGGAGGAGTCCGATCGGTGTATGCTAACGTGCCCCTCACCAGTGGTGGGTTTGAATACACCCGGTTCCTGGGAGAACCCGGGGCCATTCTGGCCATGTCCGATGGTGGGGTGTTGCAGTACACTCCCTACACGCTAGCGACCCCAGGTGGCTCCCATGCTTATCGGATCTTCCGTGGGGGAGGGGCAGCCTTCATGCTCTCTGGCGTCGCTCCTGGAGGGCCTTTGACATGGGCCAGTGATACATTCCAACCCGCTCTTCAGCCTGTCCTCAAGGGGGCAGTGTTGTCCTGCAAGGCACTCTTGGTCAGGAACTACCATGAGGATGCCTTTGGGGTTGCCTCCACCAGGACGGAGGGGGATGAGATTCAGATGTTGATTCTCACTCAGGCCATCTATGGCACTCCAAGTACAGCAACCAACGGAGTGGCGCTGTCCGGCATCATCTCTCCAACAGGCTATGGCGAGGGGCTGGCAGCATCGGACAGGTACCGGTTGCCAGGACGCCCAATGGATCGCGGCCGGACTCGCACAGCTCCTGACCCAACCACCCAACCAGCCCCCTTCACCGTCTGAAAGTAGGCACGTACAATGGACCCGTCTCTCATGGATTCCTTCATCTCCGCGCTTACACACAAACAGTGGCCCCTTGTGGCTGGGTTTGTGATTGTGTTTCTCGTTCACTTTGCCAACAAGGCAGGCCTGAAAGACAAAGTCGGAGCCAAGTACGTGCCTTGGGTAGCCCTAGGACTAGGTATGCTTCTCTCGATTGGAAGCAGCCTCATGGGAGGGACTCCTGTAGCCGATGTTCTACAAACTGGACTGCTCTCTGGGGGTCTGGCAACAGCCTTCTGGGAACTTGCCCTGAAGGACATGCTAGGCATCAAGCCAGTAGTAGTGGCGGCAGGAACCCTCCCGGCTGCAACACCAGTTGTTGAGGCACCTGCCGCAACGGTGGTGGTAGTGGCCCCCTCCGTTGAGGCTCCAGTGGCTCCAGTGGTCGCCGCAGAGGTTGCAGTAACAACAACCACAACAACAGAGGTGGCCCCTACACCACCCGTTGAAGTCCCCACAACGGTCTAGCCAAGTAGAAAATCAAGCAGGTGCTCGGGATGGATTCCCATTCCGAGCATTGTGCTATCTTCAGACCGTAATCTCATTCCAAGCATCAATGATGCGCGAGATACCATAGAGGGTAGTGAGCACAAAGAACACCCACTTGGGGGAGTCCTGCGCAAACAGCAGGGCAAGGCAAGCTATGGACGCAAGCGTGCCTATAAGGGCCAGCAAGACATTGAACCACTTCATAGTCTAACCATACCAACTAGAACAGGTCTGAAGCAGGCTTCCCGTTCGAGGGGACCCGGAAGATATCGAGCTTCTTTTTGACCAATAGGATCTGTGGGGCTGAGAGGTTCCTGCCCGATTTGAGCTGTTGTCCAATGGAGACCGCGAAGTTCTGAGTCCATTCGTCGCCTGACCGTTTGGCAGCAACATACAAGTCCCTAAGGGATTGCACCTTCTGCTCATTGAAGTTGATGGTTTGCTGGACTTCCTCCCTCTTGGTGATTGGTTCCTGCTGGGGATCACTTGGGGGAGTAGCCTGTGGATTCTCTTTGGGAGCCTGACGCTTGAGGCCACCCTCTAGGGCACGCCAGTCCGCAGGCATGAGCACACCATCCTTCTCGACCTTCTGGTGCAGGTTGATGAAGTAGTTGTTGGCCCCCCATCCAGGGACTTGCTCGATCTTGGCTAGTACATCTTGCTTGTACTTGTCCCTATCGGGAATTGCCGCAATGGCATCATAGAAGTCGGAGGAGGGCATGTAGGCCCGCTTCATGGTGTCCACACCACGTTCCCAGTTGGTCATCCAACCCTTGGTACGTGCAAAGTGGGACTGGCCTTGGGCCTTCTTGTTGACCACCCGGCCAGTGATCTTGCTGACCAGTGCCAGCTGCATGGAGGCTTGCCCACGACCCATGGCGTCATCCGTGCTTCCAATCGTTGAGGATAGCTTGATTGCCACACTGTCACTGAGGGATATCAGGTAGACGCCAGCCGTTTTGCCATCTCGTTCCCATTTCCCCCGGTAACCAATGTTGTTCAGCCACTCTTCCAGCTCTTCACGGGTGATCTGGACATATGTGCTGGCTGCAATGTGTTGAGTTTCCATGGCTCAGATCCCCGCTTCCCAAGCTGCGATGAGGTCATCGTCAGCCGTTTTCTCTTCGGGCTCCTCTTCGGCAATGAGATCATCATCAGCCGTTTTTTCCAAGATAGGCATAAGGAACATGCTGTCCTGGCCAGTACGGAGAGCTTTCTTTACCCTGGCCATCCTGGATGTGGGCTCATCCTCGGCATCCCTTTCGTCCACGTCTTCATCTCCAGCAACTTCCTGAGAGGTGGCAGGGACCCCTTGGGACTGAATGCAGGCTTCCCCGACAAACTGACTGGGCTCTATAGGTACAACCTTGTCCCCTTTCTGGCGCATGGTGGGCTCGATGATGGTAACGGAATCTCTACCCCGCGTGAAGGCCACATAGGCCAGACGACGTTCCGACTCAAGAAGTTTGTCACTTCCCATGGACCTCTTGTGGGGGAACTGTCCTTGGGACATTGGCAGGAACAGGTGGTCACATTCCAGACCCTTCCAACCATGCACCGTATCGACCGTGATGAGGTTCTTGGTCCCCTCAGCGTCCTCATCATCGGTTTTGTTGTTCCTGTCGTTTTTGATGGACAGGGAGTTCACGTATTCCACGAAGTCATTAGCCTGTGGATAACGGGCAGCCACACCGAATAGGGGTGATACTGGCTTCAAAGCCTGTTGGATCAGGATGCTATCCGTGACTTCGTCCAACTCAGCCTCATCAGCTAGCAACTGTGCCTCATCCATCTGCTCTGGGCTATTCTTGATTTCAATGGCCAGCTGTTCCCCGAAGTTCTGGCCGTCTGGGCCACGGAAGTCCAGGATGAAGTTCAGGAGAGCTGCACTACCCCCGCTCTCTGAGAGCTTTTTGATTTCCTTGAGGTAATCCAGGTAGGCCACAAATCGGTCTCTGTAGTCTGATCCGGAGTAGAGTTTCTTGTACCCACCCTCCTCACAGAACCTGTAGAAGTCTCCAGCCCCAAGGTCGGAGAGCTTCTTCTTTACTGTATGAGGGCTCATTCCAAAGTAGGGGGCCGACATGCCACGGACGAAACTGTCGTTCCGGTCTTTTACTGATGTCCCTGGAAGGAACAGCTTGAACAAAGCCACAATGGGGCCGGTGGCTGGACCATCTAGTGGGTTTCGCTTCGATCGGAAGGGGATACCAGCACCAATCATGGCCATCTGGTAACCAATCAGCTCACTGTTGGTCCTGGCTGCTAGCCCATACTTCTTGTAGAAGCCATCCAAGTTCTCACCATTGGCCTTGGCTTCCTCATAGGCAGCTTGGATGAGTTCCACCATCATGCCTGGGCCTTCATCAGCGAAGCCAACTTGCCTTCGCTGAATGGACCCCTCTCCACGGGAGGGGTCCGTGGTACATGTCATTGGGATCTGCTTGGAGTTGAAGGATATCAGCTTGTTGGCAGCATCGACGATTTTGCTACCAGAGCGATAGTTCTTCTCCATGAGAAGGGTCTTGAAACCCTCACCCCCTGGTACAAGGTCGGATTTGCGGATGAATTCATCTGGTAATGCGCCACGAAACTCGAATATAGCCTGTTTATCGTCGCCTATATAGGCAAATGTATCCGCAGATGTTTTTCCATCAGTTCTTGGCTTGAGGTTGGAGGGGTCAATATATCCCGCAATCATCCCGAACATGATGTGCTGGCAGTTGTGGGACAGAATGCCATTTCCAAAGAAGTTACCTGCCTTGTCTACTGTGATGTCAAAATATGTACCCCCCTCTATAGGTTCAACAGTTACAATTCCGTCCAGGGATACAGGGGATCCCTTGATGGGCGGGAGAGGGTTAGAGAGGCATCTCTCTTCCTGCGTTTCCCGGATCCTTTCATGCATTGCAGATTTGGATTGCTTCAGGTCCGAGATGTCCAACCCCAATTGGGCAGCCATCTCCCGATATGCCGTAATATGTAGCATATCCTTTATACCCCACGATGCAAGACTTCCGTTTTGAACAGGTACCATCATCCCTGGATATAGTGATGAAGCCGTTATGAGTGTCAACTTTTCCTTGTTGAGGTACAAAGTCTCGGTCATTGTGCCGTTAAACTTGGCTGCCAGGACCACCGCAAAATCTCTGGCTTCCTGGTAATCTCGGAAATACCTGTTGATCAGCTTCCTTCCGTTCTTCACATTGTAAATGGCTCCACAATCAGGAGGAGCTTCCCCTGTCCACTCGATGCTTACAAAGCTGCCCCGAGGCAGCTTGCCCCTATGGGCTTGCAAAGTTACAATTCTACGGCTTACTTTCCCCCTGGTATTGGTGGAGTTGGTCCAATGGGGGAAACGAGGGTCCAGGTCATACTTTTGGAGCAGAGATAACCCATTCTTCCCAAATTCCTGGAAGAGCTTGTCAATTCTGGGCTGATCACACCCATGGTTGTATCCCTCATAAATGTATGTGGGGACACCATACTTGAGGGAATATGCCTGTTCTTTGTAGAGAATGTCCTCTGGGGTCCCCATTTCCAAGATCCACATGGCATCCGCATGCTCGGCAGCAGCCCTACTGTTAGACCCGCCTTTGGTCCGATGGGTGGGCCTAGTTGAGGTTCCTAGCCTGAATCCCATGTCCTTCCGGTACATCATGTACAGGGCCATTTGCCCTTCAGGTACCCGCTCAATATCAGTGGCGTATATTTGGTGATCAGGGGACATGGTGAGGGTGCGGCCAGTTGCCGTGGTTATCCTGTAACCCCGGGTCCAGGAGCTATCGGCTTTCGCCAGTATGCGATGAAATTCTATCCTTCCTGCCTCAAGGGAAAGGACATCCTCTCCAATGGTCAGATCCTTGACCATTTTAGTGCCACTTCGTGTAGTGACTACCGTGTCTCCGTGGACACATTTGTTGAGATCCTGGGCTTCATCGATCAAAACCGTCTTGTACTGCGTTTGCAGTCTCTTGAGGAGCTGTGGGTTCTCACTCAGGACGCGCGCTGCCTGAATGAGCTGGTCATCGTAGTCCAGACGTCCCTTGGTGGGGGTTGAGTTGGTCTTCAGCCACTCATAGGCCCCATATACTGCGGCTAGAATACGGGAGGAAACCCCCCCCTCTTGCTCCTCCCTCTCATCATCCTCAGCACTCGCACCATCCTGGGGTTTCTCAGCATCCACGAAGGTCTGTCCGGGGGCCACCAGGGTGTTTTTGTTGATTCCAATAAACCTAGCGAACACAGAGAGGGGGACCTTCTTCTTGGTGCCCTTATCATCCTCTTTCTCGAAGTCGCTGGCTGAAGCTCCAATGTTGAACCACTGCCCCGCTGGATTGTTGAGCCAGTAGTAGTATGGGTCTGTAGTGTTTTGCTTCATCTTCTGGATGCCTTGAGCCTCATATGCATCCATTTCCCCAGAGTCCTCAAATGCGGGCTCATTCCCATTCTCATCCGCAGCCGTCTTGACAGCCATGTTGGTGGATTTGAGTTTGCTGGCCACAACTGGCTGGGTCACAATGGTCTGGAGGATACCCCGCTCACTATCCGTGATGTCCTTGGGGTCCTTGCCCTTGAGACTTAGGAGGGCATCAATGGAATTCTGGATCGTTCCTAGGCCCAGGTACTTGTCAATGAAGGCACGGGTGGCCTCAATGTTGGCATTGGGGCCTGCCCAGATTTGGAATTGGTCTGGGGTTCTGTACTGTGGGTTGGCTTTCTCATATTTGGTTTGGTTCCCGTCAGGTGTCCGCATTCGGGACAGCTCATTGTAGAACTGTTTGACGCCCGGACCACGAATGGTGATCAGGGTTTTTGGGCCAAATCTGGTGCTCAGAGATTTTCCCTCCACCTTGAGAACACCCTGTTGAGAGCTCCTAAGAGCCTGTAGGGCCGTGTCAATCAGGCTGGCATACCCATTGGCATCTTCCAGGTAGACCTCGATTGGAGATGGTTCCTGGACAGGCACATCAATGGGTGCTTTTACGTTCGATTCATTGTTGATGGATGGGGTGGCGATGTTCCCCAGGTTGGGAAAGAAGGTCATGGCATCTTTGGGGATGCTGGGAGTCGAACGGGCCGACATCTTCACCTGTTCGATAGCCACCTTGATGAGTTTGTTGAGTTCCCCACCTTTGATGGCACTTTCAGACTTGTCTCCACCCCGGTCCCCTGCACTGATCCGGTATCGACCACTGCTATTGAGGACCATTCTGGCAATGGCATGTGTAGTTCCGAAGCCAGGATAGTCGCCACTCTTGGGGAGGTTCAAGCCAGCTTTTTCAGCATAGTCAAAGACACGCTTCTTCAGCTCTGCGGAGGATTTGATCGAGAAGGACACGGCCATCACGCTGCCAGGACCCTGCCCCAACTCCTGCATGTGGTAGACTACCTTGGAGGCCAGGACGCGGGTTTTTCCCGATCCCGCCCCGCTGGCAATAATCAGCTTCCCACGGGCCATTACCTGCTCCTCTTGGGCAGGGCTCAATCCCCCCTTGATTGCAGCCCCAACTTTGGTCAGGTACGGGGTCTTGGCACTGTCATTGATCTGGGTGGCCACGGCTAGTTTTACAGCATTAGGGTCGGAGGACTGCTCAATGGCTTCCTTGAGGGTTGACTTGAGGTCGGCCTTCACCTCTGCAATTTCTGCGGCTTCCGAGTCCCCAGGGTCGCGGGTAACGAGTTTGCGGTCCGCAGCCTGGATCTCATCCACAAGGCTCTTCACTTCTTGCAGCTCGTTGGCGAGGACTTCCTCCTCGCTCACGGCATTGCCACAGAGTCCTGATGCCTTGATGGCCCATTGCTTGAGCTTGTTGTTCCTACCGGAGGCAGATTGGATTGACGCCACCTCAAACAGCCGAGAAAGGGGGGATGACAGGGATGCCGCCCGGACCAGAGCCGTGGCCTTGGTGCCCACCGCCTCCAAGTCCTCCCGGAGCTTGTTGTTGTGGGCCTTCATCCGACCCAAGAAAAAGAGGAGGAGATCCCTACGTTTGGCGTAACCCGAGACCGGACTGCCCTTGAGGGCCATGTCAATGCGGATTTTGATGCGGAGATTGGCCTTCTCAGCCATGTCTCGGACCAAAATGTCGATGGCCGAGTCCAGGCTGGGGGCAATCATCCGGATGAACCGGTCAGCATCTAGCCTTTGGTTCTGTAGCACGAGCAGGTCTAACCCACTGTATTCTGTAGGTTTTTCCTCACCAGCCGTGGTGAGGGTTGCAATGAGTTCGTCCACAGACGACAGGGCGACGTAGAAGGTGGCATAGTCTACGAAATCTTTGGCGTCAATATCCACTTGTGGGCTCCTGTGTATAGCTTACCACCATACCGACCTATCAGCCGGATATTGCTTACCGGCAAATCGTCCACAGTGGTGTAAGGTGTACGCATGGCCGACCCACCTCTGAATCCCGCCTACGAAAAACTCAAGCAAATTCGCACCCGTACAGACTTGGAGGCTCGCCAGTCCAAGTACATGAAGGCCACCTTCACTGGATTTGACGGGGTGGAGAGACCCCTGAGACTGAGGTACTACCAGATCCAGGGGATCATGCACCTCCTAGCCATGAAACGGTTCCTTCTTGCGGACGACACGGGTTTGGGCAAATGCAAGCCCCTTGATAGTTTGGTTCTGACAGATCGCGGGATGCTTAGATTGGGGGATCTGGCCCCAAAAGGAACCCATTTGGAGCCAGATACCTTCTATGAACTTGATGTGCCCACTCAAGTGTGGACGGGTTGGAACTGGGCACCCATCCAGAGATTCTATTATGGTGGGCCCAAGCCAGTGCGTCGGGTGGTTACCAGGAGGGGCTATGAGACGGTTGGGTCCCTAGTGCACCCATTGTGGTCCAGGGATGGGTCAGGGGTAGAGGGGTTCACCAAAATGGGTGATTCACAATTGGGAGACTTCCTGTGTCTTGACAGGTCCTTAGTGGCTTTTCCAACGAGGGAGCCCGGGCTCCCCATTCCGGTTTTGGCAGATATAGCTCCTCACGCGAAGATTTACACAACACCAGATCATCTTTCCCCAGGATTGGCAGCTTTTCTGGCTTATGTGGTGGCAGAGGGGCATGCTAGTAGGTGGGCAACCAACATAACACAGTACAGGTCCATCAATCAAGAAGTGCATGACCATATCCGGCAACTTGGAAAAGGACTCTTGGGGTGGGAGGGGGACGCAGGAGACAAAAGTAGAGATACAGTGGTTACCATTAGCAGTGTGCATATCCGGGAGTACCTCCTGGGTTTAGGCGTTGAGATGGGGCTTTCGGCCACAAAGAGGGTACCTTGGCCTATTTTCCAAGGTACCAGGGAATCTGTAATCAGCTTCCTCCGGGCCTTTTTCGATGGTGAGGCGTCCGTGGATGGAGACATTCTGGAGATCAGTAGTGCTTCAGAATGGCTTCTAAAGGATATTCAGGTTCTGCTGCTTAGGTTTGGTATTATGGGCTCCCGTAACATCAAGGCCGTCAAAGGATACGAGCACAACACCTATTGGAGATTGACTATTTGTGGAGATGACGCGCGAGCTTTCCATGACACCATTGGTTTTCTAACTCCTAGGAAACAGGAAGCCCTTGCTAGACTCTTTAACAAGAAATCGAACGCCAATCTGGATGTTATCCCCCATGCTAAGACAATGGTGGACTCCCTGCGTGCAGAGATTCTATCTAGGTCGACTCGCAAAGGATCTAATGAGAGTAGAACCGGGAGTGGGATCAAACAGTTTGGGTTATACTTCGAGAAAACTCTGAACAACATCAGGAACCATGGTAGTAACCCCACATACTTTTTCCTCCATCATTTGATGGGGGTTGCCCGTCAGGTACAGATAGAGAATACGGATGCCTTCCAGGAGGTACAGTCAATCTGCCACAACCATTTTTTCTACGACCCCATTGAGTCCATACGAGATGAGCTTGCTGATGTGGCGGATATTGAAGTTGGGGACCCACAGCACTCATTTGTGGCAGATGGCTTCATCAACCACAACACTTTGGAGGTTATCGGGACCCTTTGTTACCTTTGGGAGAAGACCCCAGACCTCAAGGTGGTGATCCTTACCACCAAGTCCTCAATTGAGCAGTGGTCTGGAGAGTTCCAGAAGTTTGCTACGGGGATTACGACCTTCCCGTGTAGGGGGGTCCCCGCCCAACGCAAGAAGATTCGAGATGCCTTCTGGGCAGCAACCGGGCCTTCCGTATTGGTCATGGGGTACCGGACTGCGGTACAGGATTTCACGGACCTTCAAGACCGTACTGGGTACGTGTTTGTGACCGACGAGGCCAGTGCATACAAAAACTCCGCTACCCAGGTCCACCAAGTGTGTGAACATCTCTCTTCCAGAGCGGACAGAACTTGGGCACTTACTGCCACACCAATCAAAAACAACCTCATTGAGGGGTGGGGCATCTACAAGGTGCTGGTCCCTGGTTTGTTTGGCAACAAGAGCCACTTCCTGGACAACTTCTGTGTCACTCGATTGCAGCAGTTGCCAGGGACCCGTCGTAAGGTGCCCATCATCGTTGGGTACCGGGCCAAAGATATCCAAGCATTCAAGGAAACCATTGACCCGTACTATCTGGGAAGGGCGAAGTTCGAGGTGGCGAGTGAGCTGCCACCGCTGATCACCAAATACGTCAAGGTCGGGATGACTCCCCTCCAGCGGTCCAAGTACGATGATGCCCTGGCTGGTCTCTTGGAGATCATACGGGACAACAAGTCTGAGGAAAAGGAAGTCACCAAACTTACCGCGGTGACCTACTGCCAACAGATTGTTAACCACCCCGAGCTGATTGGGTGTGAGGGGGAAAGTGAGAAGCTTGACGCCCTGATGGAGTTATTGGGGGACGGGGGGGAGCTTGAGGGGCAGCGGGTCATCGTCTTCTCCCGTTTCCGCAAGATGGTGGACATCCTCATGCCCACCTTGAAAAAGGCTGGCATCAAGGCCGTCAGGATTACAGGAGAGGAGGACGAGAAGGAGAGAAAAACCGCCCAGGACGCTTTCCAGAACCCAAACTCGGATGTCAGGGTAGTGTGTATCACGACCGCCGCAGCTGAGGCCATCAACCTACAGGCTGCCTCCGCGCTCGTGTTTTTCGATACTCCCTGGTCGGGTGGGGACTACCTCCAGATTATTGGACGCATGATCCGTATCGGAAGCATCCACGACCGGTGCTACGCAATACACCTGATGGCAACTGGGACCATCGATGAAAGGGTTTTGAAGGTCCTGGCCAAGAAGATGGAACTCATCGAAAGTGTGCTGGGAAAACGCATCAAGGGGGAGGACACGGGAGTAACTGTGGACGTGTCCAATGACCTGAGCGACCTGTTTGACTCACTGGTTCAGGATGCCAGATCTAGGAAAGCGGCATGAGTGACGAAAAACCCAAGGTTTGCCAGAAGTGCTTTGGAACGGGCTTCGTGGATGACGAGAAGACGCATATGGGGATCCCGATGACCCGGGCTTGCTCCTGCTTGTTGGCTAAGGACATCAGTGACCGGTTGGAAAAGGCCTGGAAGGGAATCGTGCAGGCCGCCAAGATCACTGAGTCCCCCCTTCTGGATTTGTGGGATCAGGATGTTTTCATCACGGCATCAGCAGCCACCCTCAGGTCTCATTTGAGGCTGGTTGGCATTCATGTCATGCGCCAGTATAGATGGGGGTTCAAGGTGGTATCTGACTCTGATCTCATAACGGCATGGCTGGCCAATGTGGCCGTCTCAGGTCAAGAGATCTTCGACCCGGATGCCATGAGTGCATCCACCGAAAAGGCGACCCTTGTGGACCTTGTGGATCCACCCCAATTGTTAGTTATCCAATTGGGTGTTAAGTCGGCCCGCAACAGGGCAATGTGGGAGGTGTTCCTGGAGGCTCTTCAGCATCGTAGGCACGTTCAAAAGCCAACTTGGGTGGTGGACCAGCCTGATCACAGGTTCGATGTCAACCATATAGCCTTCTCAGATGCCGCCCTGACCTTCATGGCTGGGTGGGAAAATGTAGCCTTGGACGAGAGACGGCCATCCTCCGTGAAGGAGGCTGACCCAGGAACCATCGGCCTTGTGGAGATGGGATTTGCTCCTAAAGAAGATGCCCCTGATGAGGGAGAGCCCTCCGCACCCACCCCTCCTGTTGTGCTCAGTCTATCCACGGGCATCATGACTCAATCTACAGGTACAACCAGAGTGGTGGGGAGACCCCCTAAGGATCCTTGGGAGGACAAGAAGAAGGCTGACAAGAAAAAGAATAGGGGTGGTGACCGGTGAAGATTCTCCTACGATCATCATTCATTGGGTCTACCTCGGATGACCAGGAACTTGCCTTTCGCAACTACCTCGCCCTGGGGGATGCCTCGCTGGGGTTTGATGTCCCTGAGGACAACACCATTTGGGAGGTCATTCAGAACTTTGCCCGAACTCACAATCATGTGCCTGACGTTCGGACTCTACGTGCCCATTTTGAGCAGCTACATCAGCCGGAGCCCGTAGACCGGATTGAGATCCTCCTCACCCTCAAGCCCCTGTACAAGGGGGACTTCCTCCATAGGGTGGAAGAGAGGGCAGAGGAACGAAGGACACGTCTTGTCCAGGAATTACTCCGGGAGGCAGGGCAGATTGTCTCGACGGGGATGGAGATCAAAGAGGGCAAACAGAAGAAACTCATTCGCGGGCCCATTGATGCCATCCGGTTTTTGATCACCAAGTCCCATGATATTGTGATGCCCGCAACTGGGCAGCGTCTCTCTGGGGAGATCACTTTGGATGGGGAGGACTTCAAACGAGAGTATGATCGAATTGAGAACGACCCTCTAGCAGGATTTGGGCAGCATACGGGGATCGAGCAGATAGATACTACTCTCAGCGGGGCTAAGAAGTTTGAGCTGTGGACGCATGCCGCTTGGACGGGAGGGCTCAAGTGCGTTACGGGGGGGACAAGGCTTTTCGATGTGACAACCGGAAAACTTCGTACGGTCAAAGAAATCTTTGACACGGGGGACCTGCCCACAGTTCATACCCTAGATGAAACCAAATGGAAAATGACTACAGCACAAGTTTCTCATGTGGCAGAAAGTGGGGTCAGGCCAATCCTGAAGATTGAGAGCGAGACTGGCCGAAGCATTCGTGTATCTGGAAATCACCCCTTCCGAACTCCAACTGGGTGGGTAAATGCGGAGGATCTTTCCTCTGGAGATTGGGTAGCCGTGCCCAGAGACCTTAGGGTTGGGGCCAGAGTGAAAAGTCCTTTCACCGATGAGGAGGTTGCAGTTCTTGGATACTTGATAGGGGATGGGGGTATTATCGAGGATCTCACGCTTACGAATAGCAGTGTCAGGTGCTTGAAGGAGATGGGGATTAAGGAAGCAAAAGGAACTCGTAGGAAACAGCTTCAGGACCCCCCTGTTTTTAGGACGGTGGATAAGAGGGTCTGTAAGTCGGATGGCAGGAAGCACACGGATGTGATCCGGGTATCCAGATCTCCTGACCGTAAGGGGTACACTCCGTCCCCTGTTCGATTGCTTCTAGAGAATCTGGGGCTGTGGGGAGCAGGGGCTCGGGACAAACACATCCCGGGTGATTTGTGGGCTATATCCGATGATCAGGTGTGGGTCCTATTGTCCGCCCTGTGGGCGACGGATGGCCGAATCGGAATGGAGAAGTCAAGGGGAAAAAGGAAGGGGAAATCCGTCTTCTCATATGGCAGCACAAGCTATCAATTGGTGGTAGATCTTCAGGCTCTCCTACAGCGGGTTGGGGTTCCCTCTACCGTGAGTAAGGTTTCAGTAACCTGTAATGGGGAGCCCTATGACTTCTGGTCCCTTCTAGTTACATCGCGACAAGGTATGGGGCTGTTCTTGTCCAAGATTTCCCCAAAGGGCAAAGAGCCCACTAGGAGAAAAGCAGAGAAGTGGAACCAAACTGCTCTTATCAAATATGATGGGGATAGGATCCCAGCGTCTTTTCTTGCTGACATTCCCGATCTCACAAGATTCAAGACCCCAACAGGGTTTTGGCGATCCGTCAGGAGGGCAAAGAAAGGGGCCTGGGTCTCCAGGAATTATGTGAGGAAGTTCGCTGAGGTTGTAGGGGATGAGCAACTCACTCGTATGATGGAGGGGAATGTGAGTTGGGAGAGGGTTAGATATTCCACATTGGATGGGATGGAAATGACCTATGATATGTCGGTTCCTGGGCATGCCAATTTCGTGGCAAATGGGTTCATCACCCACAACAGTAGCTTTGCCATGAACTGGGCATACAACCAAGCAGTCTACCTAAAACATGACTCCCTAATTTTCTCTCTGGAAATGCCCTACATCCAGTGCCGCCGAATCCTCTACGCGATACACTCTATGCATGGCAAGTTCAGGGAAGCCAGGATCCAACTTGGTATCCAGAAGGACCCGGGTCCTTCCGTGAGCCTGGACTATGGCAGGGTCCGAGATGGTCAACTCACACCGGAAGAAAAGACCTTCTTGCTGGACTACGTGATCCCGGACTTCAATTCCGGGCTCTATGGCAAAATACACATTGAGGTGTCAGACCCGGACAAGAGCGACTTTAATGTGGCGGATCTACGATCTAGGGCAGAAGTCATTTACTCCAAGTCTCCCTTCAGTTTACTGATCGTTGACCACGCAGGTTTGCTGGCTCCACGTAAATGGGTTCCGTCCACGACCGAGAGACTCAACGAGATTTTGCGGGACCTCAAGAGACTGGCCATGAACTTCAATCGGGGGGCAGGAATGGCTGTGGTCAACCTGTTTCAGATTTCCCGTGAGGGGTTCAAGGCAGCAGAGAAGGCTGTAGAGAAATCGGATAATACCTATACAATAGGGCCGTATAACCTCACTTTCCTCAGTTATTGCAACGAGGCGGAGAGGAGTTCTGACATCGTGACGGCCACCTATTTGGACGAGACTCTACGAAATCAGAACCGTGTTCTGTTCCAGTGTCTCAAGAGCCGTGACCAAGCACCTTTCAAGAACTTCTTCGCACAGGTGGAGTGGTCATGTAGAAGGATCCTGACCACCCACGAGGTACCCATGATGGTCCCGAAGAGGGACAATGACAGGTCACAGAATGCACTAGACGACGTTGGAGACCTGTTTACATGACCAACCACATTGTGATTCGGGGAGACTCCTTACAGGTTCTCCCCACCCTGGAGGCGGAGTCCTTCGACGCCATCGTGACTGATCCCCCGTATGGGTTGTCAGTCGAGCCGGACATTGCGGAAGTGATGGCTTGTTGGATAGCAGGCAAGCCCTACAAGCATGGGAGGGCTGGCTTCATGTCCAAAGACTGGGATGCCTCAGTGCCTGGACCGGAGTATTGGCGTGAGGTGTTCCGGGTTCTGAAGCCTGGGGGGCACCTACTTGCCATGTCGTCCTCACGAACGTGGGACCTACTCAGCATTGCAATCAGGTTTGCGGGATTTGAGAGCAGGGACACAATCGCTGTGCATGGGTCAGTAGTAGTACCTATTGGGGTTCCTGCATTGCATTGGACTTTTGGGTCGGGATTTCCAAAAAGCCTCAATGTCAGCAAGGCCATTGACAAGCAGGCCGGGGCCGAGAGAGAAGTGGTTGGCCTCTCTCAGTATGCTGCAAGGGCCAATACCCATCCTCGGGCTATGTCCCCAGGGGACCTGCACAGAGAGGTTGAGGATACCCGTACTGAAACAGCACCCGCTACCGATGCCGCCAAAAAATGGGACGGTTGGGGGACGGCACTAAAGCCCTCACATGAAGTGATTCTAGTATTCCGCAGGCCACTTAGGGAGTCCACAGTGGCCGCACAGGTGCTGGCGACCGGTACCGGGGCCATCAATGTGGATGCTTGTAGGGTGGGCACTCCAGATGACCTGACTGGTAACCATGGCCAGCATGCCTTGGGGAGGATGAATGACGATGGGTGGAAGCCCCCACTCATGGTGTCTCCAGGCAATCCTGCTGGCAGGTGGCCTCCAAACACCCTGCTCTGTCATCTCCCATCCTGTAAGCAGGTCGGTACTAACACGGTCAAGGCCAAGCAACTCACCGCGGGTAGAAGGACTGTGAAGTGGGGGGTAGAAGAGGGGGGCTGTACCTACGAGAAGGGCACCGGGGCGGTTTTTGCAACCGAAGATGGCAAGGATGAGGTTCCCGCTTTTGAGTGTGCTGAAGGGTGCCCCATCGCAGAGATGGATAGGCAGAGCAATCAGGCACAGCTTGGTCGGGCTGCCTACTCGTTTGGGACAGGTCGGGCTGCCTACTCGTTTGGGACAGGGGGTAGGGCAAATCCAAGTGAGGTGAAGAAACCTGGGATGTTCAAGGGAGTGGGTGGTGGGGGTGAGGTTTATGGGGACTCGGGAGGGGCCTCTCGGTTCTTCCCCAACTTCACATGGGAGCCCGGGGAGATCGAGCATGCCTTCCGGTATGTGGCCAAGACATCCAAGGGGGAGCGCAATGCGGGGATGCCTGAGGGGGCCGCTAACAAACATGTCACCGTCAAGCCCTTGAACTTAATGAGATTTTTGGTCAAACTGGTCACCCAACCAGGGGGCAAGGTTCTGGACCCCTTCTGTGGGTCGGGAACAACTGGAATGGCATGTGTCCATGAGGGATTTGAGTTCACGGGAATTGAGTTAGAGGAAGAGTCTGCCAACACGGCTCGACTGCGCATTGCTGGTGTAAAGCCACCTGTGGAAGAGGCTCCCGAAGAGGATTCCATATTGGGGATGTTTGGGGCCACCAATGATTGAGATCGTCAATACGGCTAAGACGCAATACCGCCTATCCCTGGAGGGATCCCCAGAGAAGGTCTTGCTGGTTGCCAAGGAACCAGATGGTTACAAGGTGGTTTACGAGCACAACCATGGGTGGGAGCCCTACGCTGACAAGGTCGATGGTCTCAAGTGGGCCAAGGACATTGCGGCCGACCTGCTGGCACGGTGGACTGGGTTCAATAACGAGGGGTATCCCATCTTTGCCAAACCCATACTAAAACCTCTTCAGGTGGGAACCGTTAAGGCATGGGGATATCGAGCCACAGAGGCCAACTCTTCCTACCTGTGTGACCGCCATATGGGATTTGATATTCGCCATGTCCGTCCTGGGGCAGAAGCTCTTCTGAGGGAGCTACAGGAGCCGGAGCCAGATAGGGTGGTGTTTCTGGACGCATCTGACGTGTTGGTAATACCAGAAATGGCCAAGCCAGCGGAGTTCCTGGGGGCCACAGTGGCTGGGGTGGCCCTCATCGTGGATGCCCAAGACGTTTTGCATTACGTTGATGCTCGTAAGCTGGCCCTGGCTGTTACCCTGGTGGAGTGGGATACAATCATGTGTGCCCCGGAGATTTTCCAACCTGTGGCTCTGCTCTATAAGGGGGTGGTAACAGCTGTCATTATGCCCATGCGGGAGCCCCACCTGGACGATCCGGATACCTTCGCCGATGCTCATGAGGCTCGGAAAGCCAGGATGACAGAAGCAGGTGTTTCCATTTTGGAAATGGTTGCAGTGGTTCCACAGCAGGAGCCTTCTGTGCTGGATATGTTTGCCTGAGGATGGCCCAATGATAATGACACTCAAAGACCTGATTGCTCAGTTGAGCAAGTACAATCCAGACTCCATCGTGATGTTCTACAACGATGGCTACTACACGGAAGTGACGACCTGTGAACGGCAGTTTAGTGTGGGGGGATGGCCTTATGCTACAGAGGAAGAGGCGCAAACTGAATCCTGTGGGGACCCGGATACCCCCGTGTTCCCATGCGTGGTGCTCTATTGAGTTCAGGCTCGCCAAGTGGTGCGGTGAACCGTACAGAAAAGCGGGTTGGGCGGATTAAGACTGACATCCCCATTGATCGGGTTCTGGCCAAGTACGGCTATGCTGTCGAAGAGGGGACGGACAGGGAGCAACAGTTCTCATGTGATCTTCACGGTGATGGGACCGACAGTAAGCCATCGGCTCGGTGTTATCCAGATACCAACCAGTTCTACTGCTGGGCTTGTGGGATGAGTCGGGATGCCATTCAGTTGGTGAGAGAGAAGGAGGGTGTTGGCTTCATGGAGGCCATGGACCTCCTGGAAAAACAATACCAGCTACCCCCGATGTCCTGGGAGGGGGAAGAGAAGGAGGAGACCCCTGAGAGCCTGCTTGAGTCAATCCTCAGGGAACCCCCACGAGATACCCTGGAGATTGAGTCCTCTCGTGCTAAGAGATTGCTGGATGCCATGACGATGGAGAGGGCTAAACCACTATCACTGGTGCTTCGATTGTGGGAGCAGTTTGACTATTTGACTGTAATGGCTACCACCAACCCCAATGAGGTACATGGTGCAATGAGCAAGTTGGTCAAGAGGCTGGTTGAGGAATCGGGGAACACGCAATGACAGGAATCGTTACCACCAAGCTGCCAGATCTAGCTTGGGGGGAGCCAACTATAGCCCGGGTTATTCCTTACGGGGATGACCGGTGGGGGCAGTTTCGGTTTCTAGTGGGCACTGATTGGGAGCCACTGTTTCCGTTGGTCCCTGATGGCATCCTGGATCAAGCCCTGAGAGGTTATGTCACCCCCTTGATGCGGATACTGGGGCCTCCACCTAAGGCCCTTGTGAAGAGGTTGCCAATGGCGGATACCTTGTGCATGAACAGGAAGTCCTGTATCTCCTATGTGCCTTCCAAATGTGTCCCCAGTCCCACCACACCGGACTGCTGGGAGGCTGAAGTGTTCCCTGAGAATAGGAGCCTCATCAACAACCTAGTAATGCTCTGGCGTGATGGGATTGTGGTCATCATTACGGTCCCGGAAGAGTAAGCAGAGGAGAGGTTGGCTTAATGTCACAAAAAGTCGCTTTCACCGTGGTGGCAAGATATCGGGGGGATGCCCCAGACGATGGCTATATTGAGACAATCCGAAGGCACCTGGAGAATGCTTTGGAGGTAGAGAATGCCCGTCTCAGTATGAATTTCGTACTTCGCATTGAGGAGCAAGAATCCACACATGTCTGACGTTTTCTCGTTTCTGGAGGATGCCAATACCCTCAAGATCACCCCAAAGCCATGGATGACCAGTGGTAAGTTCCAGTTGGTCCGAGTGACTGCTGATGCCCTACCAGGGGTCATTGATGCCTGTATGGCATCTGGCCTCTACTCACTGGACCTGGAGACAACTGGGCTTGACACAAGGGTTTTCGATGGGGAGACCAATTCCAAGATCGTTGGGTGCTGTCTTTCTCCTGACGGTAAGACCGGCTACTACATCCCCCTTCGGCACAAGAAGGGGGTCGAGCACAATATTCCCTGGTCCGCGTTCCGCCGGGAGTTGTCTCGTCTAGTTGCAAGTCCCGCCAGGGCTATTTTCCATAATGGTAAGTTCGACCAGGAGTTCCTTCAGTTCAATGGTGGGGAGCCTATTGGCGAGTGGGATGAGGCTGGTAAGTGGGAGGACACGCTCATCCTGGCATACTTGAGGGATACACGGGCTAAGAAGAAGGGATTGAAGCACCTAGCTCAAACCGAGCTGGGTATGGAGATGTTGGAGCTTGAGGAGCTTTTCCCAGAGGGCACCAAGAATTTGGACTTCTCAGAGTTGGACCCCTCGTGGGAGCCGATGATCTGGTATGCTGCATCGGATGCAATCTGTACATGGCTCCTGTATGAAAAGCTGGCCCCACAGGTATTGACGCCGGACGATGGGGTCAAAGGTCAGAAGTTCATCTACGACGTGGAGAGGCTCTGTGTGGCAGCTACCCGGTGGATGGAGCGCCCCAGGGTTCTAATGGACCAGGAGAAGGCCCGGGAGTTGATTAGAATTGGCCAGCGGGAATGGGTCTCATCTCTCCAGGAGGTGTATGGGTCGGCATCGGAGATTGTTGGCCGGGATATTAGGCCCGGGTACTACAAGCTCATGATGGGCACCATTGAGGCCAAGGAATCGGATCTCACTTCTTGGAGAATGACCCTCGCATCCCTCAAGTTTGATCCAGATGTGGTGAGCCCCTCCTATATGGAGTTGGTCATTCAGGCTCGGTCAGAGTCGGACAAGCATGAGTTGGATCCCGTGGTCAAGGAGGGCAAAAAGGTCAAAGTACAGACCCTCACGAAGAGGGTCCTGTCAATGGTCAACAAGGGAGCCATGGAAGAGGTTGACTTCCCATTTGTGTATGATGTGCTCTCACCGGAGCAACTGGGCAGTCTCCTACGTGAGTGCAAGGTTCCTGGATTGACTGCTACGGAGAAGTCCGGTCAGGTGGCTACCAATCAGGATGAACTGGAACGTGTGCTTGAGGAAGCTGGGGACAAGTTTCCTTTTGCCACCAAGATCAAAAGGTTCCGGGAAATCTCCAAGGCCTTGTCGACCTATTTGCTCCCAATCATTGAGGATTGTGCTCCTGATGGTAGTTTGAGGGCTCACTTCAATGCGCACAAGATTGACACTGGCAGATTCTGTGTTTCAGCCACCAAAGACAAAGATAAACGGGCACTTGATGGTGGGACGAGATTCCCCTTCCATGGCACACCAGCCACCTATGACCCGAAGCGGCCCGAGTGTTTGGCCCGCATTCGAGAGTGCATTATTGCAAGGCCCGGGAAGATTTTGTGCGCGATCGACTATTCTGGAGTCGAGCTGCGGATAGTAAGTAACTTGTCCTATGAACCCAAGTGGCTCCGAGAGTTCTTCCACTGTTCTGGATGTGACCATATGTTTGCGGGAGGAGACGGGACATGTACCCCTGAAGCCCCACCTCCATATTGTCCCACCTGTGGTAGTGACAAGATAGGGGACCTCCACACCCTTACTGGATTGGCAATATTCGGAGCGGACGCTATTAACCGGGCTGACTGGAAGAAGCTGAGGGGAGATTCCAAATGTGTGCACCCAGATACTTTAGTGGTTCGTCCGGAGGGGGTTCATACTATTGGAGGGGTGGTGGGTGTGGGAGCACCAGACACCTTTGTGTCTTCATCCGGGTCAGTTTGGGCAGGGGAAACTTGGGCCCCAATAATGGAGAATTACTACGGGGATGTCAAGCCCTTATATCATGTGGTCACAACTCATGGTATCTTGACATGTTCCGATAACCATGGCATCAAGTTGGCCGATGGGAGTGTGAAGACGCTGCATGAGGGGTTGGGGAGGGGGGACTATTTAGCAGTGCCTACAAGTATGCCCCTGATTTCTGACCTTCCATTCGAACCCATTCAGATTAAACTGAACGAGTGTGTCCCGCCTTGCATATATACCCCAAACTACGCAATGGCATATTTCGCTGGGCTGATATCAGGAGACGGGGCTACTCGCACCGCAAGTAGCATGATTGTTCATGGTCATATTGATAAGGTAGACCGGCTGGGGGTACCTTACCGGCTGTGGCAGGACATTCTTGTGGGTACCTGCAATGATTTGGGGCTTAAACCGGTTAGACGACCCGAAGGTGTCTATCTGGGTAGTGCCATTTTGGCTAGATTTTTAGAACACCTTGGTTTGGTGTTTGAGTGCCAGGGGGTTGGAAAGGGTAAAGCAAACCGGACACTCCGTATTCCACCTTGGGTGCTAAAATCAGGGCCTAAGGCTATATACCGCTTCCTTGGTGGTCTGATGGATACAGATGGTACTGTGGCCGTGGACGGGGCGGCATCTATTACCACCAAGGACGCCATCTTTGCCGGTCAGATAGCGGCAGTGCTGCAAGCCTGCGGTAAGCATGTCGTGGTAGAGCCTTCCTGGAACAAAACATATCGGCGGTGGTATTATCGAGTCCACCTTCCAACGTCACACTCGTATTTTCTTAAGCAGTATATGAAGCACCCGGGAAAGATTGCTCGATTGCGGAAGATTCCCATAGGGAGGTTGAAGGTTACAAATCAGATCATCAGGGTTATTCCGGCAACTAAAGGGCTCTGTGTGGATTTTCATCTGGGTACTAGTTCTCATCTCTATTGGGCCAATGGGATCATAACGCATAATAGCTGCAATTTTGCCCTCTGTTACGGGGGTGGTGGGAATGCTGTAGTCAATGCGGTGGGGTGCGACAAGAACGAGGGCTGGCGCATCAAGAACGAGTTTGACAAAACCTACAAGGTGCTTGCCGGATGGTGGGTAGAGAAGCACAAGTTTGCCAGAAAACACAAATTTGTAACCACTGCATTTGGTCGGCGTCTTCCGATGCCAGACATTGATCATGCTATGGGTGGGATCAAGTCCAAGGCTGAGCGAAACTCAGTGAACAGCCCCGTTCAAGGCTGCCTCCATCCCGAGAGCAGAATTCCAACGTCCCTTGGTCTGCTCACCCTCCAGGAATTGTGGGATAGGCAGTCCGCAGGAGAGTTCAATGGGTTTGATGTCTGGACAGGAAAGGCATGGGCACCTGGAAGAGTGTTGTTCTCGGGGGAAAAACTCCTCAGGACTACAACTTTTGAAAGTGGGAAGATAACCCAGACCAGCCCTGAGCATCTGTTTAGGGTATGGGCATCCCAGGGATTTAAGTGGGTACCCCAGGAAGACCTCCAGATAGGGGATTGGGTAGCTACAGGGGCAATGCCAATAGAGTGGGGTGTCCCTAAGTATCAATATAGGTCGGAGGCCCGACCGCAAGAGGGTCACCTGTTCAACAAGGGCATGACGGCCCACAACTCCAAGTCTTTCTTAATTGATGGAAATCACCCAGACTTGTGGGAGTTTCTGGGGATGGTTTACGGAGATGGGTCGATTGGTAAAGAGAATCTGATCGTACATGTGGGGGAGAACCGAGATTACCCGGAGTTCTCATCTCAAGTATATGCAAACTCATGGGTAGTGCGACTCAATCAATTTTTGAATGCAGGCGCTATTGCCCGTAAGAAGGTGACTAAAGAAGGAACCACAAAAAAGGGTGCTCCCTACCTTCCCATGTGGGAGATAAAGGTCCACAATAAGGAATTCCGCACCTTCTGTAGGGATGTTTTGGGGGTATTAGACCAAAATACCTACACCAAGCGGTTCCCCCGTGCTGTGTGGTCTGAGTCAAAGGAGAACCGGGCAGCATTTCTACGGGGATACTTCAGCGCAGATGGGACAGTGAGCGAGGACACAAGGGGGTCCTTGGACAGCTCTATTGGATTTTCGGTAAGGAGCACAAACCAGGGCTTGCTCAAGGACACACAGGATCTATTGGGTACCCTAGGAATACGGGCAAATTATACCCCCAGATCTTTGCGCACAACTGTTCTGGATAGATGGGCATTTAGAGAGCAGGTGGGATACAACATAGACTTCAAAACAGAACGGGCCATGGACATGGTATTGTGCCCACAGTCGTCCAACAAATACTTCATGCCTCCTGATTTGACTAGTTGGATTGGTGGGGTAGTGAAGGCATCCACTGTGGCCTATGGCCCTTTGGCTTCCGATAAAAAGTCCGCAGTTCTGAGGCTAGTGGCGGGGTCCGGGAGTAAACCACAGTGCCTGAAGTACCTGGATATGGTTCCTGAGGTGGAGGTTCCAACAGGGATGCAATTTGCCCTGGGGTATAACTATGAACGAGTCACCAAGAAGTCCAATGACATGGGCCTAGTCACCATGTATGACATCGAAGTGTTTGATGATGACCATGCTTTCGTGTGTGATGGGGTGATTACTCATAACACAAGTGCTGACATCACCAAACTGGCAATGGGGCTCATCTATAAGGAGTGCAAGAAGCGAGACTGGCTTGAGAAGGTCCACATGCTTCTCACGATGCATGACGAGCTTGTATTCGAGATTGATAAGGACATCCTAGAAGAGGCCCTTGACACGTTTGTGCCTATTATGTGTCGCAACAAGGCTATCCTGAACCTCAAGTGGCCCGTCCCATTGACATCCGATGTAGAGATGGGGATGGATTGGACCGTGCATTGGAACCTCAAAGAGATGCGTAGGGATGGGGTCTGCCCCCCTGAACTAGAGGGCTGTTTCAAGGGGTTGGTCCCGAAGGATAAGAAGGTGGTATCTCCTCCTGAGGCTCAGGGGACCACTTTGGAAAGGGCATCGTCATCCCCGAAGACAACCACACCCCAGTCCAAGCCACCTTCCTCGCCCCCCAAGGATGGTCCAGTCAGGATCTATCAGCTCAAGTCCCTTGGGTTGAGTGAGTTGGAGCCTTTGGCCAGGATCATGGCGGGCGGGTCCCCCAATGCACCAGCCAGACTCAGGGTGCTGGATCCAGAGGGGGGGGACATTACAGGGGTACTGTCTACCGTGTGGGGCGGTACAATACCTAACGTGGAGCTAGAATGACCATCGAAGAGCGATTGGATGAGTTGGAGCGGAATGTCCATAGTGTGGCCGAAGTGGTTGCCGGAACTGCCGACGACACTTTGCGGGTGTGTATCGCCATGGAGGAACTCTCTAATGCGGGGGCCATTCCGGAGATCCCGTGGGACCTAGCCACTGCAATGGTGGAGTTGCATCATGCCCGATTTGCCAAGGACAATGGGGGGGAGTCCACAACTGATGTGCCCCTGGAGGCTCAGATTGAACAGATAGAGGCTCGGATTACAGAGCTTCGGACGGAATTGGTCAAGCGGTTGACCCCAAGGGAGGATGCCCTCAATGAATAGGTGTGGACAGAAGCCACTAGATGGTATTGGTGGCAGGTGCACTCGTATGCCTCACAGCACTGGACCTTGTGCCCATCCTGCCCATGAGGAGTCCTGGAAACGACGTGCCAATCGATGGCTTCTTGACCAATGGTTTGATGGGGGCACTATTCGTTTAGGGATCGCCAAGGCCGTGTGGTGTATAGCTGATACTCGTGGTTGGTGGTCCTGATGCCAGATCCAAAGCGTAAACTGGACCTGCTGTCCGAATGTAACGACCAGCACGTCCCCCCAAATGACTTCAAGCAGACATTCTGCAAGCGGTGTCGGAACCCCACTTGTGTCAATGCGGGCTGGCAAGGCTCAAATTTCCAAGAGAGAATTTCTACGCAAAAAGACCGTCTAATCATCAATCCCCAGTTTGCCAGCCCTGAGGATCATCAGTTTGATCCCTTTCGGGCCATGCACTTCCTTGAAGTCGCCGCAGAGGCCTTGTCAATCAGGTCTCCCGGGTCTGACTCATGGGATGCTCCTGGGGTCCATCTGGCAAGCCCAGATCAGAGCACCAATACCTCACAGGTGGTGGAGGATGCTGTTTCGAAGCTCAATGAGGCCAGGGGGAAGCCAGCTAAACCAGCAAAGCCTGTCAAGGAACGTTTGCCCCCAGCAGCCCCAGAGCCGGAGCGGGTCCTCAAGCCTGTAGTCAAGCCCTTGTCGGCGGAGACAAGGGTGGCCAATACCGCCTTCCCTGATGAAGGTGTAATGCTGGATGGTTCACCACCCCCGTCTCCTGTAGGGGCGGCCAGGGGTGCCCTTGTGGCGGTAGACCCATGGGCACCTGTTGTGGTGGAAAACAAGGTTCCTGTGGGAGCCAAAATCAAGATGGGTCAGTGACATGAACGTGAATGAACGATGCAGGCTTGAGTTGGGGGATTGCCTGGAAGTCCTCAAGACCCTTCCGGATGACTCCGTGGACTCTGTTGTGACTGACCCTCCGTATCTCATTTCGTTCATGGGGTCAAAATGGGACACTGACAAGGGCAACATTGCAGCTGACCCTAAGTTCTGGGCCGAGGTGTTGCGGGTCCTGAAGCCTGGGGGTTATTTGTTGGCCTTCGGTGCCACTAGAACTTATCACCGTATGACCTGTGCCATAGAGGGCGCTGGATTTTCCATAAGGGACTCAATTCATTGGACTTTTGGGTCAGGATGGCCGAAGGGAATTGATGTCAGCAAGGCCATTGACGGCTACCTTCAACAGGGGCGGTCGGATAGTATTGCTCTTCGGGAAGTGAACGAAACTCGACCTGGGGAGGCTGATACTCGTCCCTCAACTTTGAATGGCCATAGGGGATATGTCGGGGCTGAGGATGAAGGTCCCTCAGAGAAGAGGGATGAGCCCTCTACTCCCGAGGCCAAGCAATGGGATGGATGGAATAGCAGCCTCAAGCCTGGACATGAACCAATAGTCATGGCTCGCAAGCCCCTAAGAGAACTCACCATAGCCGCTCAGGTCCTCAAGACAGGAACGGGGGCACTGAACATTGATGCCTGTAGGATTGCTGGTCAGCCAAGGGCCACGGGAACCGTGGCCCTGCATAGGGATAGCAGTGGGGTGAATGGCATCTATGGGCTGGATAAGAGGTTGGATAGGAACCAGACATATGACGCCAATTTGCCCAATGGGAGATGGCCAACCAATTGGGTAATGACTCACTCCGCTGATTGTCAATGCGTGGGTACAAGGAAGGTGAGAGATGGCGGTGGTGGGGTGGCACCCCATAAGGATCCTGGGGTCATTGCGGGGAACCATTCTGGCTTCCATGAGGTGGCTGGGGAGAGGACTAGGGCCCGTTTCAATTACATAGGACCAGATGGGACCGAAGAGATAGAGAAGTGGGACTGCGTGGAGGGATGCCCGGTTGCAGAGATGGATAGGCAGAGTGGCACTTTGACCAGTGGATCTAAGTCCGGGCATCGTAATGAACCCAAGACGAAGAATGCCTTTGGGAAGTTTGAGCTACGGGATGAGGCCCCCAGCGAAGGAGACTCCGGGGGGGCCAGCCGGTTCTTCCCTGTGACATCCTGGGAGCCTGAGGATTTTGCGGTGTTCCGGTATGTGGCCAAGGCATCCAGGAGTGACCGTGGGGAGGGGAACAATCACCCCACCGTAAAACCAAAAAGCCTAATGATTTGGCTTACTTCTTTGGTCACACAGCCGGGGGGAACTGTCTTGGACCCTTTTCTGGGCAGTGGCACCACGGGTGTGGCGGCACTACAAGCAGGCTTCCAATTCATTGGGATTGAGAAGGAGGAGGAGTACTTCGGGATCGCTAAGGAACGTATTGAGAACTACAACAAGCCAGCCGTCAAACCACCCAAGGCTCCCAAGGGACCCGATGCGGAGGAACTGATTGGCGGGTCCATCCTCGACCTGTTCTAATTGAGGACGTTGCTGCCTGACCCGGGAGCAGCCTCATATTCCTTATTGTGCTGCTTGAACAGTTCCAGGCACTCTTCACTGTCCAGGACGAACCGGATGTATTCGGCCAGACCCACGGCCTTCTCTAGTTGGTCTTGATCCTTCTCTTCAGTTTCCCCCTCTGTCACCATAATCTTGATGTCTCCGTCACTTTTGAAGACGACAGCAAAGTCCCCTTCCTCAAGGACTACATCCTCCTCTTGCTCCTGCTCTAGTGCTGGATTCTTCTCAAGATCACTCATTGGGACTTGCCTTCTGTGGGGTTGAGGATTTTTTTCGTGGCCTACACCACCATACCAACATAGCCGTGGTATTGTTTGCCATGGGTAACTGGTGGCTTGATAGTCAGGGCAGGAACAACTTGGCGGGGATACCGGGGGATGCAACCAATCCAGCTGTCCTCCCCGACTACCTGATTGTGGATTTATTGATTCGCAACCAGCGGGCTAAGGAGGATTTCCTCGCCATGCTCCCCAGTATGACGGCGGATGAACAGGTCCGGTTGAATGCCTTGACGGATGCCAATCCGGCTACGCTTCTACCGTTCCCCTTCAATGATCAAGCTGTAGAAGACCAATTCATGCATACCCTGAACTCTCGGGGCTTCAGAGACCCAAACCGTAAACGCTAAAGGAATCAACTCAAAGTGAAAAATCTCGCAATCGTTCTCACCCTCGTCCTCTCATCTTGTGTCACCCTGCGCAATAGCTCGGTGTATCAGGCAGAAATTGCTTTTGCCAACCGGGTGGTGCACCTGAGTGCACCTGAGGTTCGCCACGCAATCGCCACTGAATGCACGTGTGCTGATGGCCATTGGACCACGGCAGCTGGCTCTTCGGCTAGCCCCAGCACGGTCTGTAATGATCGAGTGGAGTGGTGGCTGATGTACGCCGCTCGCTGGCCATGGCACAACGCTATGATGCGTTACAATGGTTCGCTGACGAACACGAACCCCGGGGCGGCACCAGCTATCCCAGCTCAGACATGTGACCTGCCAGCCGACCCCGGGGGCAACTAAGCCATGCCATCCATTCAAGACACCATCCTCAACCTCCTGGAGACTCAGGCCCTTCCAGTGGCACTGGCTCAGCTTCAGGCGGTTAGGGACAATGCTAAGAAGGATTGGGAGAAGTCCCTGGTGGACATCACAATCAACTTCGCATCTCGTGAGGGCCATGAGGCGATTGGCTACCTGAAGGGCCTGATTGCTGATCTCATTAAGGGAAAGATCGACATCTCCCTGTTTGAGAGCAAGCTTACTCTCAGGGAGGCCAGTGACCTATTGGCAGTCCTCCAGCAGCATGAGGCAGATACGAAGGATCAGGTTCACGTGATTCTTCAACAGATTGTAGACGCTTTGGTGGCAATCGGTCAAACGATGCTCAAGGTGCTCCTACAAGGTGCCGCTGGTGCAGTTGGCAATACAGCCCCAGTAACTACCCTTCTCCCTTAACAGAGGGTGATGGGGCCTAAAGGAAAGCGATGCTAACGCAGACCAACAGGAGAAAACGGTTGACTAGACAGGATGGCGCCGTGCCATCGGCTGAATCTACTGCCCGTGGCAGGGCGAGCGACATGCAGGGTGCCCCACTAGCCTTGCTTCCCTCGGTAGATCAGCGTCGAAGTGGTGTACACACCCTCGAAAGAGGGCCTTATCAGGTAGTTCCAGTCGTAGATAGCAATCAAAAACCCTTGATGCCAACAACCCCAAGTAGGGCTCGACGTTGGATCAAGAACAAGGAAGCCACCCCGTTCTTCAAGCGGGGGATCTTCTGTGTCCGCCTCAATCGGGAGCCCTCCGCCCAGGAGAAACAACCAATAGCAGTAGGGATTGATCCTGGGTCCAAGAAGGAAGGGTTCACAGTTAAGTCAAAGGCCCACACCTTCCTCAATATTCAAGCCGATGCCGTCCAGCATGTCAAGGATGCAGTGGAAACCCGACGGATGATGAGGAGAACCCGGCGATCCAGGAAGACCCCCTATCGAGCATCCAGGATGAATCGGAAGCAACGTGGGAGCTTAGCTCCAAGCACCAAAGCTAGATGGCAGTGGAAGATAAGAATTGTGGCTCAATTGGCCAAGATGTTCCCCATTACTGATCTGGTTGTGGAGGACATCAAGGCACGAACCGTCAAAGGGGTCCGGAAGTGGAACAAGAGTTTCTCCCCTTTGGAGATTGGAAAGACGTGGTTCTACAAGGAACTTGAGCAATTTGGGAAGGTGCATCTCAAGCAGGGATGGGAAACCAAGGCTCTTCGAGATGCCGTTGGATTGAAGAAGAGCAAAGCCAAGTTGTCTGAGGTATTTGCAGCTCATTGTGTGGATAGCTGGGTCCTAGCCAATTGGCTAGTTGGTGGGCATACCCTCCCTGAGAACACCAATATGTTGTGTATCTCTCCTATTAGGTTCCATCGTAGGCAGTTGCATGTGATGGTTCCTGCCGTCGGGGGAATCAGGAAACCTTATGGGGGGACGAGGAGTTCTGGGTTTAAGCGGGGTTCTTTGGTGTCCCATCCCAAATATGGCCTGACTTACGTTGGAGGGGTTAGTAACAAAGGTCTAATCACCCTACAGACACTAAAAACAGGGGTCCGGGTTTATCGGAATGCCAAACCGGAAGATCTGGTGTTTCGGAGCTATAATGTTTGGAGGGTATGGTGATAGGGTCCATTAGACGATATCTGGCCGAGAAGAATTACGGGTTTGTGGTCCCCGGGGATGGGGGGGAGGATGTCTTCTTCCACTTCTCGGCTTTCGATAGCCAAGAGGGGGCTCCTCCCATTACAGGGGAGCCAGTGTCTTTCGAGAAGGAGCCGGACTCTAATAAGGCCCTCTCGGTGACCCGTCTGACAGTTCCCGCTAAGTTCACAGGGCTGGTGACCAATTACGATCCCGTTAAGGGATATGGGTTCATCCGTACCAAGGGGGGTAAGACCTTCTACCTGCACAAATCTGAGGTGGTTTCCAAGAGCATTCCGATGAGAGGGGCCACCGTGGATTTCTATGCTGTGCCTGCCCCTGTAGGGAGTAAGGAAGCTCCTAGGGCCTGTTACGTCACTGTTATGTAGGTGGCCTAAAAGTGTAACGGTGATGTGATGTCTGGCGGAAACCCATATGATCGAAGGGACCTTGAGCGGTATGCAGCAAGCTATCCATATGACAAGCAGGGGCGCAGTGTCCGCCAGTTGGCCCTGCTTAACTGGTTCGTTTTCAAGAGTTTCGTCGGCCTTCCCAAAGAGGTAGTGCGCCAATACGCCTTGAGCCTCTATGATTCGATGCCCTCCTCCCCTAAGGTACCTAGCAAATGAGCGATGACAGAAACCCCTTCGGGGGCAAGAATCCCAGTGGCATGTATACCCCCATGTCCGAAATCGAGCAGGAGTTTGTCTCCCGGCTCATTGAGGCCAAGGACCTTCAGGTGATCGTCCACGGATGGGGCCATGTCCCCAATCCACCTGTGACCCTGGGAGACCTTCAGCTGGTCATTCCGCTGAAGCTGGACTTCGATCGGCCAGCCACCCCAATCCCCGTCTCCTATTTTGACCTGGAACTTCGTACAATTTCCTCGGGTATCACCCTCTATAGGGAGCGTCAGTCGGCGGAGTATGGAAATCAGCCCCTTCTGGTTGGGCAGGGGACATCTATTCAGATGGTGTGGCATATTGGGATTCGAGCCATCGATCCCAATCTCATCAAGACCCAGATGCCCGGGGTATATGGGTTGACATCACGGGGCTTCGATAAGGATACTGGTGCCTTGACCTTTGCAGGGAACATGAAATTGACAGAAAGCCAAAAGAAATTGCTGGTTTCGGTCCGTAAAGGTGAGGCCAGTGTCCGTCAGGAACGTGACGACAAGACCAAGAATTGAGTGGCCTTAGTTGGCCTATGCCTCCCCTGTAGACAGGATGCCCACCTCCAAGACCCTTGTAGATCGATTTCTTGGCACTCAAGTGGCGAAGATGGCCTTTCGTGAAGCACAGATCGGTGGGGAACTGGATCCCAATTGGGTCAAGGGAATTCGCCTGTGGGTCAAAAAGACCTTCGCCCCAAGGACCTTTGACCCGCATGCCCCCCATGATGTCCTGGACCACCTAAAGCGCCTCAGGGACGTAGAGCTTGAGAAGTTCTACGGGCACCTGTTTTACTCACACGGGTTGCTTCAGCATGCCGATGGGGGTCTCAAGTCGGTCATTGACCAACTTCGGGACAAGGTGACGGAGGAACTGGGCAAGGCCAGAGAAGTCCTTACCGATGCCATTGATGGTGTCAGGTTCATGGTTGATGCCACCACTCCCGGTACCAGGGAGCATGAGCACCGACCAGATATCAGGGAATTCTATGCTAACAAGCCCGGAGGGGAAGACCACTTGAAGGCAGAACGGTACCTAGTCGATGGGTTGACCGAGCAGGCCAACAATGCGGCTGAGAAGGTGGATGCCATCCTATCAGGCAGGTTGCTCCGGTTCATCACCGCTTGGCTTACCAAGTGGGCAGCGGGGATGCCATTTGAGACCGACGAGCTCTTGCTGGAGCACAATATCGGGGGCATGAAGCTAGTTTTCGAGGGGAAGTTCAGTCCCGTAGGGGCAGACCCGGGGAAGGACATTCGGTCCCCTAGAGACCTGAAGAACTACATCCCACACCTTATCAAGGCCAAAGCACTCCTGGAACGTAGGGGACTGGGGTTCCTCTGGTATGGGGCCGTCTTTGTCACTTGTAAGGAGTGCGGGGGGCAGAACCAGTATGGGACCGAACTGGGCGTGGGGGGCCATTACCTGCCCAACAAAGACACCATCTACATCTACTCGGATCCAGGTAATGGAATCACTGAATTGATGATTCATGAAACAGGGCATCGTCTCTATTACCGGTGGCTCAACGCAGTGGACAGGGCCAACTTCGACCGCTACTATGGGGAAGTGGCGGCGGTCTCCAGCTATGGGGCCAAAGCGAGTGCTGAGGACTTCGCAGAGGTGTTTGCCCACTTTGTGATGGGGGAGGATATGACTCGGGACCAGATCGACAGGTTCAAGGCGTTCCTGGGGGGCATTGGCAAGAAGCTCAAGCTGGCATCCCCCATCAAAGTATCCCGTAAGGACCTTGTGGGTCACCTGTCGGTCATCGCCAAGGCATGGCGGTCCGATTATGCCAAGTTCCGTAAAGCCGCCTACGACCTGCTATCCGCTGGCAAGCGGGATGCTCCATACTTGGGGCGGTGCCTTGGGGAGTTCGTGACAGAGTTCACCCAGGAGCCGGACGGGGGGTCCAAGACGGAACGTCTAATCAAGGATGCCTTCAAGGAAAGCGTGGCCACCTATGGGCCCGTAGATGACCAGGAACGGTCCTCCTCAGTGGCAGACAGGTTCCTTCAGGCAGCTGGTTACGAGACCAAAGACCACGAACCAATCGAGTTCAAGGTCACCCCAGACAATGAGGGGGATAACAACCGTGGATGGCAGGTAGATAAGGTTGAGGCATTCCTGGGAGGCAAGCCCGTCGGATACCTCAATATGAGTTACATCCCAGTCGAGAGGTTCAAGAGGTACTATCCCAGCATCCTGGAATATCTCGGGGAGATCAATGGGATTGGTGCCTTCACCAAATACAGTAAATACAAAGACTTGAGCGACTTGAGGACCCGTGTCAGGGCTCTATTGGACTACCATGATCGTTACCCCGGGGCTGGTGGTGTTGGCCTGACGGGCCCTGAGGACCCCAAGATCGATGACCTGTCCGTCACGGAGTTGAAATCTCTGAGGAAGGATCTTGAGGCCCCTCTTGTGGAGAAATATGGCAGGGGATTCAAGGCTTTCAAGGCATTCATGGTCGATAAGCCTATAGTGGACTTCATTCGGGTAGGTGATGAGTACCAACGCCGGGGGGTGGCGACCGCCCTCTACGACTATGGGGCTCATTACCTGTCCCAGAAGGGCATGAAACTCTATGCCTCTGGACTCCAGTCCAAAGAGGCCCAGGCAGCCTGGGATTTCCTCCGGAAGACCAAGGGAGCCAATATTGGGACCGAGAAGGGCCCCTATGGGAAGACCCGGACATTCCTTTCCTACTGAAAATACGTTAGCCTCCCTATCCCCTCCCACCACTAAGGAACCTACTCCAATGACGCTTCGCTCCAAGCTCATCCGTATTGCCCATGAGAACCCCCAGTTCCGGGCACAGTTGCTCCCCCTGATCAAGGAAGCGGCGGAGCCTTCCCTCAACGATGCCGAGATGGACGCCCTGAAGGCAGTTGCAAAGGCCAAGGGACGTAATTGGAAGGGCTGGCTGATGGATCAGTGGCCGTCCAGCAAGTATCCGGGCTTCGAGGGGGACATCACGGCTCAATTGCAGTCCATCAGAAACAAGATTGGTCCCTCAGGACTAAAGAAAATCAAGCTGGCATCTGAGGTTTTGACTGACGATGAGATTTGGGAGTCCGACCTTCTTACGGATGCCGAGATCGGTGCCTTGAAGGTGGCTCAGAAGAAGTGGGGTAAGCATTGGAGAGCTAAGCTAAATACCTTGGGGAACGCAAGCAAACACGGATACAGTCCTAAGTCAGAGTTGCCAAAAGAGACTGAGACTCTGGTGTTCACCGCTTGGAAGAAGCTTGGTCCAGAGGGGCTTGGGGTTCCGCGTTTGAAAAGTTGGCAGGGACCAATAGTGGGACTTAGGGCGGCATTCGAGAAGTCTGCTGGGGCCAAGGGGTCCATTGAGAGCCACATCGAGATGGGGATGGTGGCGATTGCCAAGGAAGTCAGGGATGCCCTGGACAAGGAGTTCAAGGACTCCATTACCTTCCGGGAGCCCTCCACCACCATGCGCAACAGTGCGGCATTCGAGGGGGATATTGCTTGGCAGGGGGATGATTCAGGCAAGATGGGCTTCATCCTGGTTGTGCTTGAGATAGACCAGTTTGACCTTCAGAAGGGCAACGTCCACCTGAACATGAACCTTCCGAATGGGAAGAGGATGCAGAAGGATTTTGGCCTACCATCCGGTTGGATGTCAAAGTCCCCAGAGATGCTCGGTCGTGAGATCGCTAATGTCCTAGGCAAGAATTGGATTGACCCCTTCTTTGGGGCAGCCTCGGTTAGCTAGGGCCTAGCTAGTAGGAAGATCCCCCATAGGCCCGCCTGAACTCAATCAGGCAGGCCTTGAGGGCTTCCGTGGCACACATGGTGGGGTCTGCGCATCGCCCCTCAGCAATGGCTCTGAGGATGTCCCGGTAGAGGATGTCCTCGGCGACATGGGCGCGCTCGGAGTCATTCGATACCTTCGTGATATCGAAGACTCGCTGACGTACCCAATCCTTGTCGATCTGCTCTACCTTGGTCATGGCTTGAAGCTCCCAGCAACGAGTTCCTGGTGCTCGGACACAGTTTTACAAAGGGTGATATATTCCTCATTGGGGAGGTCCATTTTCATTTGGTTCACATTCTTGTGGACCCATTGAAGGTTGCCTTCTTCATACCCCTTGGACGAGTCTTTACGATCCAGGGATGCCGTATGGTTTCCATGAGCCCTCGGGCTGAATCCTATGGGGAGCCCGCTCAGTGCACATTTTCTTCCCTGGTTTTCGTAGAGTGCCCACACTTCTTCACATGTGATGCTAAATCCTATACCCCTGATTTGGGCGCTCTGTCGGATGCGGTTGAATACCATGGTAGCCAGTTCTCCAGTACCTGTCCATGACCCAGTATGGGCACACCCGCAATTGTTTGTCATGTTTTTGGTCAAGGACGAGGCACGTAGGGTGATCTTATTACCACAATCACATTGGCATATGGCCATACGGTGACTACCATCCAGGTACATGAATTCCTGAATCACCAACTTATCATACCTTTCCCCAATTTTCCATTTCTGCATGTCAAGATAGCTACATTGCCTACACTGGGTTGTATTACCCCGGGTCAGGCTATATGCCAAGATATCGAATTCTTGTCCGCAGGCACACCGGACACGTACCTTCTGTCTCTTGTGTCCAGAGGGTTCAAAATGGGGGGGTAGGAGTCCAATGACTTCCAGAGAGGTGAATTGGTCACCAATTTCAGTGGGTGTGCTCTGGGCCATATCTTTTTCTCCTGTGTCCTACAAAGGGCTAGTCAATAACCCCATTAGTGGGTCCTGAAAAGCTGGCCTCCACGAGTTCTTGACAGAGTTCATCAAGGGCCTTTCGGTCGGAACTCCGGGGAAGTGGGGACGTGGCTAACAGTGTTTCCAACTCCGCATTTTGCTGTTCCGCGAAGGCAAGCAACTTTTCATAACTCCACGCCCCATTGCGGACAGCGAGGATCTCGGCAGCATCCGGACGCTTTACCCTCACGACTCCCTCCGTAAGGATTTCCCGACACATCCTCAATAGCCGAACGAGTTGAGACCCAAATTTGGTATCAAACCCATACTTGGCCTCCAGTTTGGCACGTTCCTCATTCCGTTCGGACTTCCAGGTCAGGTACTGGTTCCAATGCTGTGTTGCAGTGGAGAACTCTCGTTCCTTTTGGAGGTAATGAATGAAGTTCTCCTCGAACCCCAAAGAGCGGGCTGCGGACGTGTACCGGGTATCCGAGGCTATCTTCAGTTCGGCGAGGAGCTGGGAGAACCCCTCCCGAACTCGGATTTTGGTGGACTCCTCAAGGTCCTCAATATTCCCTTCGTGCCAGCGGTCCAATTGCTTGGACACCTCTGCCTGTACAGCGAGGAGTTGGTTTTTGTCAACCTCCATCTGTGGCTTGAGGCCGAATTGCGCTCGGGTTGGTTGCTCCGTCATAGGGTTTAGCAACCAGTGCCGATGGGATTTTATCCGGGCCAATTGCCGCAATGCATATCCGGAGAACCTGTGCTTGGCTGCTTGACTTAGGAACAGGTTACGGTTGTCTCGGAGTTTCTGACCCGCTGGGGTGCACAACAGGACATCTGCTTCTTCAACAAAGAGGCACTCCAAAACATTTGGGTTGTTGTCTGCGGCCAGAGCCATGAATTTCTGGAGGCTATATATGGACCCCTCCATCTTAGTTCGCTGGACAACACCCGTGAGTTCTGGGGACAGGAGATTCATGAACGGGAGCATATGGCCGGGCTTGTCTGCCTGCTCAAAGTGCTTGAGGAACCCATAGAGGTACTCTTTGGGAGGAATACAGATACCTTTGACATCCAAGTCCGAGGTTTCAGGGTTATGTGTGCCGTAGGATCGGGAGCCAGCCACTGTCAGGAGAATTGTTCGTTCACGTAGCCAGGGGAGGGATGTGGGTTGCGGGGACTTCTTGGAGCTCATGGGAGCTGTTACGCTTTTGAGCCACGAGTCCTGCTTGGTGATCCGTTACGAGGCGACACATCGTGATATATTCATCATCCGTGAAGTCCCATTTTGTTAGGTTTACCTCCCTATGTACCCATTGGACGTTGTCCAGGGTGTATCCTTTGGAGGGGTTTTTTCTATCTAGGGATGCAGTGTTTCTACCAGATCCGAAGTCAAAAGCTAGCGGAAGACCACTTAGGGCACATATCCGTCCCTGGGTTTCATACAGAGCCCATGCTTCCTCACAGGTGATCCTAAACTCTAGATTTCTGACTTTGGCATTGTGGCGAATGTGGTTAAACACGGTTTTGGACAGCTCCCCGACACCTGCCCATGACCCAATATGTGCACAACCACAGTGATTGGTTTGGTTGGTCCGTAATTGTCCTATGCGAATCATAACTCGGTTCCCACAATCACATAGGCAAGCAATCATGGATTTTCCTCTAACCTTTTCATATCCCTGGACCACTAGTTTGTCGAACCTGTCGCCAACGGTCGCGGCTCTTTTCGCACAATTTCTACATCCCGTGCTGGTCCCACTAGTGAGGCCAGTACTTTGAAGCTCGGATTCCTTACCACATGCACAACGGACTTTTACTTTGGGCCTCTGACGGCCTGATGGTGTGTCAACTCGTGGTAGCTCCTCGATAACTGTCCACTTACCCCAAATTGTCCCCACTACTACTTTGGATTTCCTCATAACCACTTCTCTTACCGACTGTACTTTACAGGTGGTAATGGGCGATACCTATAATGAGGAAAGCGGATCTACTTAGGACTGATCTTCACGCGGGTCCGGTAGTCTGAACCGGCCTTGAATCCTTCAATCTCCGCCTTGAGGAACAGGTCCTTGTGGACCAGTTTGATGGAATCCTCTTTCCTCCCGCTGAGTTCCTTGAACCCGCGGGCACCAGTGAGGAGTTGGGCAGCCTCTACGAGCAGATGCCCTTTGAGGTCTGCGACCCAGGTGTCCCCATTTTCGTACAGAGACCCACTTGTGTGCATCTGAAAACGACCCCACGAAATTACGTGGCGAGACTCAAGAAAAGCGTCATTGAAGTTATTAGGCGTGTTGGAGGGCATGCAGGACTGATACTTGTTCGAGGGGTAGGGGAGCTCTTAGGTGGACGATAACCTAGTCATCGTCCAAGCTTCTGTCTTGCCCACTCCTGGAACTGCCCCCAGGGCATCGGGGCAGGTGCTGTGGGGAGTTGCTCGATGCTCACACAGACACACTTGGCCCGGATCTCTTCTCTGGCTGGCAGGTGGTGCTGGTTCGAGTGGAGATGCCCATGGAGTAACAGGTCCGCCTTGGCGATGTCCTCCGGGGTGAACTTGTGGGGGTCATGCCTACAGACCACCACCCCGAGAACAGGATCCATGAAGGTGAGGGTCTCGTGGATGTTGAGGGGGGCCATCAGGTCCCAATGTTCCTGTTTGATGGGGTCATGGTTGCCCTTCACAATCGTGACCTGCCCGTTCAAGCGTAGCCGATATTCGGGCCACTTGACCTTTGGGCCAAGCATGAAGTCTCCAAGGTTCAAGACATGATCCTCTGGCTTCACTATATTAGACCAAGCCTGGATCATAGTCTCGGTCATGGCATCCGAGTCCACCCCCCAAGCCTGACGCATGGGCTCATAGATGATGATCCTCACATGTGCGAGATGTAGGTCACTGACCACATGTGTGAAAGTGGGGTTGGGGGGTTGGGGTGGGTCGTCGGCCATGATGGGTACCTTACGCCTATTTGGGAGGCGGGAGCAAACGAATTTCCTCGGTGGTCTCACTATATGGCTCCCTTAGGTATAGAGGAGACCGACTTTTGACCACTGAGAAACACGCCACCAGGACCTATTTGGGTCCCGCACTTCAAGAATGGATAGAGCAAGAGGCAGTTCGACGCCATTGCTCTGTCGCTCAGGTTATCCGTAACCTGATTGTAGATCGTATGGAGGCGGATGCCTTAATCGCTGTGACGCCTATCACAGCCCCTTCAGTGGGGGCCGGGCGATGAGTGGGGCCAAGGAGGAAGGGGGCGTTGAGGGGCTTCTGGGGCTTAGGGAGGATGCTGCCGGGAATGCAAAACCTTATGGGGAGATCTACAAGGTGACTTGTATAGTGAATGGGAAAATCTATGTTGGGCAGACAACCATGGGGGTAGCAAACAGGTGGTACGACCATCAGAGTGAGGCTCTGGCAGGACGTGGGCACCTGTTGAGCAAAGCAATTCGGAAGTATGGCGTGGGGAATTTTGCAATTGAGACTGTGGCTCAGGCGCAAAACCAGGACGCTTTGAATGATTTGGAAATCAACCTAATTAAGACCCTGGAGTGTCGAGCACCTCGGGGCTATAATCTGACTGAAGGCGGGTCCAGAGGTAAGCATGCTCCAGAAAGTAAGGCAAAAATGAGTGCCTCTCACACTGGAAAAAGACTTACCCCCGAGCACATTGCAAACATCCTGAAGGCTGGAGTTATAGGTACGGGACGGGCAATGACGGAGGAGGAGAAAGCAAAGATTAGCACTGCGAATCTAGGGTCTGTGAGATCCCTTGAGACACGGGCGAAGATGAGTGCTGCTAAGAAGGGGGTCAACCCCTCCCCTCAGGCACATGCCGCAGCCGCTATTGCCCACCATAATCGTCAAAAGACCCCTCAGGAACTAGAGGGAACAAGACGCTCGAATCGAGAAAGAGTTTGGACTCCTGAAATGCGAGAAGCCGCTAGTACAGCGCAGCAAGGAAAAAAACTGACCCCGGAGCATATAGAAATACTTCGACAGACCCATTCAGGTAGCGTGCATACCCCTGAGCACATTGAAAAGGTTCGGCAATCCCACTTGGGTAAGAAGCGTGGTCCGGAAGCCAGGGCAAAAATGAAGGAAGGTCGAAGGAAGGCTAGGGAGGCACGGGCGGCTCTAAGGACCCAGAAAGAGGAGGGGGGCCAATGAGCTTTTCAGTAGGTGGCTATTTTCGTCAGGGTGCCTACCGGGATTTTCGGGCATTTATTTTGAACCAAAGACGCGATGTCCTGGCTCGGATCACCACTATTTCCGCAGAGTTACATAGGATCGGTCTGGTAAGGGTTTTGTACGCCCGACGTGACCCCAACAATCCAACCTCACCAATGAGTGAACGTCGAATTGGTATCGATGTGTCGCCGAATACCAGTTTGGAGAAACTGTGTCAGGCATATGTGGCTATGGGTGGGAACTTGTTCGACATTTCTCTATTTTTGCAGCCCGACTCAGTCCAAATCGTCGATGCCCCTGATGCCCCACCGGGGGACCCTGAGAATGGGGAAACCTCCCCCACACAGGTAGTCGAGACACAGCCCTATGGGGGCATTGCTTCCTCACAGACGGCAGACCCTTCGGCAGGTGGGACTTATACTGGAGGATGGCTTAATTTGCTCCGGTACCCGCCAAGGCGATTTGGGAACACAACCAGCTATGCCGCAGAGGCAGCGGAGATGTCTAGGACCATCAACGCCACCAGGGTTTGGGTGTCCAAGGAAATAAAAACCCTGAGAAATGACGGAGAAGCGAGAATTCTCAAACTTATGGACCTTAGGGAACAGCTCAAGCAAGAAATGGAAGAGACTCTACCCCAAGCGGTGGGGGGGTCGGTTCCGGGGCTGATTTGGGTGCCTGACCAGCACGCTTTGAGCCATAATGTCGCAACAATAGTTTCGATGATTGACGAGGTGTTCTACCCCCGCCTATCCAATGGGGATTTCGACATGTCTCGTCCAAGGGTCACGGGCCCCAACCCCAGCTTCCCGGTCCTTTTGGACGATGCTCCGAATGGAGAAGAGGATTGGTGTGCCCTCGGTTAGTCCATATCTTTCGAGTGGTTGGACCTACTCCGGCCCACGAATATGGCTGCCTTAGCCATTCCTCCGGCCCTATCCCTTGTATCGTCGCCCCGTTGGTAGACTGTAAGGAGGTCTCCCCAGGTGCAAATTGAGGTTCAGGTAGAGGGCAGCCCCCGAGGGACGGTGGATGTGCCTGAAGGGGCAACCAAGCGGGACATTCGCAGGGCCGCTTGCGGCCTAGCGGGTGTGTGGCCCTGTGACCCTGCTTACGTGGTCAGCTACGTTCCCGGCGAGTCTATAGACCTGAAGAGGGTGCCTCTGTGAGCCGAGATATCCAACTTGCTTTTCCGTGTAGTCATATTCTAGGTGAGGAAAGGGTCACTCTTGACCCAGATCGCCGGTCCCTTTACACGATCAAGCCCATCAATGGGACTTCGCTTCTCAAGTTGGTGGTGAATGATACCTACGAGGTACCTGCCTTCACGGGGGTGGTAACCTCGGCGACCCTGAGGAGTTACCGCCGAGAGCCTTACCGGGTGACCACAGCTACCAACTCCATCACAGTCACCACAACCACCAGGACATTCACGGTGTCCCTCCCTACTGGGTACCTGTCCAATGAGCGTCTCACTAGCCTGTTCACTGCCGCACAGGGGAGTGACGTTCAGGTGGGGGCCTCCGTGGGGAACGGGTGTTTCACGCTAACGGACCAGAAGACCATGGGATTGTCCTCCCGCATGCAGGTGACGGGGACTGCCTTGGAGCCTCTGGGGTTTGACCAGCAAAGCGGGGACAAGGGGAAGGTGGTGGTCCCCTCATGGAAGGTGTATGCCCGTTCGGCGGGCCTGGGGTCCGCACAGGACATCGCAGAGGCGGACCCCCGGGGGTATTTCATTCGGTTCGATGCTCCAGTTAGACAGAACTACTACTACTCGGTGACCTACACGGTCCCGCCTGACCAGTGTCTCCGGTGCCGTGGCACTGAGGTGGAAAACGATTACCGGTTTGATACCCAAGGGGAGGCCATTACCGTTACTGACGAGAACCTCCTGTACCAGTCTTGTCTCAAGGTCATCCTGACGGAACTCGGGTCCAATATCTACTACCCCTGGTATGGGTCCAATCTGGCCGACCTGATTGGTAGTAAAGCAATTGGGGGAACGGCTTCGGGGATTCGGCAGTCGGTCATGAACGCTCTGACTAGGTTCCAGAACCTCCAGAATGCTCAGGCCAAATTCCAGCGGATTACGGCCAAGGAGAGGCTCTTCTCAGTGGACGGGGTGGTTGTGACCCCGTCCTCAGAAGACCCAACGGTGTTCCTGGTGGAGGTCAATGTCCGCAACTTCTCCAGTGACCCGGTGGTCATTTCAATCGTTTACACTGCACCGGGTATGTTCGCATTGCCTGGGACCAACAATCTGTCTCTAGGGAACTTCTAAGGCTATGACACTACAACTTCTCGGGCCCGACGGTGTACTCAGGGACCAACTGGTCTTTTCGACTGCACAGACTACCAGCTTCCTAAGTGGGACTCTATCCACCGATATCATTGACGTTGAGGTGTCCATCTTTGGGCAGCCCTTCACGAGTGACCCCTCACTTGTGGCCTTTACCGGTACTAGCTTCACGATCCCCAACCCATCATCCTTCCCAAATGGGCTGGACCTTTTGTCTGGGGATAACATCATTCAGGTGCGTGGGGTTTACCTGGGGGGTACCAGAACCCCTGCGGTCACCGCTACTATCAGGCTCATCTCCCCATCCCAGGTAGAGATATTCGAGCCACCCAGTGGTATCACAATTGAGCGAATGGACAATGAGGTAACAATCACCGTCCAGGGGCTCACCGACACACGAGTTACTGGCTACAACTTCTATGCCTCCACGACTGCGGGGGGAGGAGCAAGTGGGTACACCCGCCTCAATGTCAACAAGGTCGTTACGGGGGAGCCTGTGGAGAATGCCACGGAGCTTTTTACCCTCACCTCCAAGAATCCTGCACAGGCATCCAACCCCCTGTATGTTAGAGCCCGGGTTGACCAAGAGAACCTTGCGGAGACGGTGTTGTCGGCGGACGTGGACTCCAGGGTAGAGATTGCACAGACGGTTACGGAGATCCAGACCCAGGTGACCCTGTCCTCTTTGGAGACGGTGACCTACTACTCCTTCGCCCATGGGCGAAACAACAATGCACAGTCTACCCCCCCCACCATTTTCTCGGGGGTGTTTGCCTCAACCCCCTCTACGGAATCCCTCTTCTATGTGGTAACCGCAGTTTACTTCGATACCACGACACAGACGGAGTTTGAATCCTTCTTCTCTACGGAGGTAGTGGGGGCACCTGCGGTCATTAGGATCCAGACGACCACGCTGGCTGCCATCTCCAGGCAACAGACCCTGGAGGAAGCGATCTTCTCAATCTACCGCCAGAACCCAGACATTGCAGTGCAACCTGGGGCAGTGGTACGGGACACATTCCTGGACCCATTCTCCACAGAGGTTGAGCGGGTCCGATTCCTGCTGGACTACGTGTACCGGGCATCCTCTTTTGACACCCTGTTGGCAATTGACGACCCCAATGGCACGGGGGCATCCGTGTCCCCTGCCTCCTCGGCCTACAAGACAGCTCTGGCCTCGGCCCTGTTCTTCTCAAATGTCAATGATGTGCAGGCCATCATCGATGGGTCTTTTGAGAAGCTTGCTGCCAATTTTGGGGTTACCAGGGAAGGTGGTAAGGGGGCCATTGGTGAGGGCCGCTTCTACACCTCTTTGACCCCGACGCAGAGCCTCCCAATCCCTCTCGGGACAATCGTGGTGGGTGGTGGTATTCAGTACAGGACTACTCGATCCTCTTCCATTCCCGTGAGTAGCTTGGCTTCCTTCTACAATCCCGCCACCCGGCAATACTCGGTCACGGTTCCCCTTCAGGCAGTGACCGTAGGGTCTGTGACGAACCTTGGGGCACGGCAGATCACATCGAGTGCCGTGTATGGGTTGTCCGTGACGAATGATGCTCCTACCTTCGGAGGGACCGACGTAGAAACCAATTCTCATTTGGCATCGAGGGCAAGGGCTGCCTTGGCCTCTGTGGACACTGGGACTGCTCAGGGGTATGGGAAGATAGCAGCAAGTGTTCCTGGAGTGCTGCAATCACAGGTGGTGAGGGCAGGTAGCCCTTTTATGCAGCGGGATTATGACACGACCCTCAAGAGGCATATGGGGGGGTTGGTGGATGTGTGGGAACGTGGTGTCCGCAATGCGACCATCTCGGATGTGTTTGCCTTCACCTATTCCCAGAAGAGGGACATTCAGTTTGTGGTCATTGGAACCCCTAGTGACTACGTCCTCAGGGCTATCGATGTGGATCTGACGGTTTCCAACCCACTGGCACAGATGCTTGACTACCTCTCTCTCGGGTTGGGTATCCGAAACATCACTACAGGGGAGTTTTTTGACCTGACCGGGGTGGTAATTCTCAACTACAACACCATCCAACTGTCCACCGCCTCAGGGATTGTTCAGCCCGCATTGGGGCTCACAGACATTGTGTTGGGGGACTACCGCTACCGGACCGGGACTACCTACACGCTCTCTCGCCAGCCAGTGAGTGCTGTTCTCTCTGTGGAGGGGGAGGTTACGGGGTTGCTGGATACCCAACTCTACTCTCTTGTACACCCTAAGGCACCATTGGGCCTGGGGAAGTCCACCCAAGCAGGAGACTACCTTCAGATCAACGAGTCCACGGATCCCAATGTGGTGTCTCCATCTGGGGCACTCTTCACCGAAACTAACGAGCTTCATTTGGTGAGTGGCTTCTACGTGGAGTCCCTGTTCCGTCTGGGGGCAGACTCCCTGAGCCTAGTGGTCACAAACAGCACCAGCACGGTCACCTATGCGGGGCCTTACGACCCAGGGGGCACTCCCGATTACACAATCGTTGAGGGGGACGCCACGAACCCTGTGGGGATTCGACGGACCCAAACCAGCACCATCCCTGACGGGGGGACTGTACTGATTACCTACCAGTACGCCGAGAATTTCGTGGTCTCTTATCAGACCAACTTGGTGACATCCGCTTTGCAGCAAGCTTTGGATGATGGGAGTCATGCAACGGCCCTGGTGTTGGCCAAGGAATCCGTACAGGTGCCCGTTGACATCACGGCATCTGTGGTATTGAAGAAGGGCACTGGCACCCAACAGGGAGACATCCGGAACCTCGCTGACCAGTCCATCCGTAACAACCTTCAGTACCTTGTGTCCGGGTCGGTCCAAGCTCTTCGCAGGTCGGATGTCATCACGGCTATCGACCGGAGCGACTATGTATCCTATGTAGTGGTTCCTTTGACCAAGATGGCCCGTGCGGTCAATAGTCAGGTGGTCCGGGATGACCTGGATACCTTGGCTCTGGGGGACGCCTTCAGGGTTGATTCCTGGTCTAATTCACAGTATGCTACATGGCTCATCATTCAACAGCTCACAGCCCCTACTGACAACGGGGGGGGACCAACAAATGAGTTCCGTGGGGTGTACCAGGATGACGTGGCGTTGGACCTTCAAACGAGTGCCCCACAGAATCTAGCTCAGGGTAATGGGAGGGCATACATCATAGGAAGTGGGGGGCTCCTGGTTCCGGGGTACAGCCAGGATCTAGTCAAAAATCATGTGCTGGTTTCATTGCCAATTGGGGATGCCCCATCCAACCACAAGTACTGGACCACGTACATGGTGCGGTACAGTGAGGGGGAACAGGATATCGCAGTGAATCAGATGGAATATCTGGTTTTGGGCAGTGTCCGATTCACATACACGGAAGATCGCTAGGCCATGACCCTACCCAAATCCCCAAACACCTCAGGGCTAACCAGCCGCCTCCCTGCCTCCGTCTATGGCCCGAGTGCACAGAACCCAGCCCCATTTGGGGTAACTGGGCAGGTTGATGCTGACCGTGTACGTGCGCTTGCGGACCAAATCGTTACGGTGTTTCTCAACTCGCTGCCCTCGAACTATGTGGCCCAATCAAAGGGCCCTTACTATGTCCAACAATTCCAATCGGCGGCTGAGGAGTTGGCCAAGATCCAGGTTCTACTGACAGATGCATACGAGGACACGGACTTTGATTTCACCCGCAGCGAGGTCCTATTCCAGTTCCTCGCAACCCTGGTATTTCCAGATGCAAGCGTCACTGGAATCCCTGAGATAGGCGGGGATATTACCTACCGGGAGTTCCTCAAGAGGATGGTTGCCCTGCTCCTACAAGGCAGCAAAGTATCCACCCTTGTTTCTGGTGTGGAAGCCTTGACCGATGCCAATGTTTCCATCATTGAGAAGGGGAAGTTTGTAGGGGTCCCAGGAGTAGCCTGGACCCTTGCAGACCAGTTCACTTTCGAGGTAGACATATCGAAGTATCGGAAAACCGCGTCCACCTCAGCTATTGCGGTGGCCTTGCATTATCACACGGTGACCGTCAACGTATCTGGTACAGGTACCACGGTTGATGCCGTGTATGATGCGGGTACTGGCCCCTCTCACACCCATCCAATATCCGGGTTCCTGGTGGAGTCGGCTAATGGGGTGGGACAGGATCCACACGTTCATGATCTTTTGTCTGATTTTGCGGACCTACCACTGGTCCTGCAAAGTAATGTGGCTCTAATCCTACAGGCACTAGACCCCGCCCATACCTTGTATGAGTACCGTAACCTGTTCCGGGAGACCCTTGACCAAGCCTTCACTGATACATTGGGGAGGGTGGACCTCAGTGATTATCGGTATGAGGACGTCCGTAGGGACTGTACAGGTACGAAGGAGCTTTCGGGATCTGGTGGGATTGTGCTGGCTGACCGGTACATGTTCAATGACCCCACATTGAGTTTCCGGTCAGTTCGAGTTGGGGCCACCCTTCTGGTACCTGTGGTGCCCGCCCCAGCTCCTAGCACCCATCTTCCTCGGGAGCATCGATATGAGGTAAAAGCGGTTCTCACATTTCCCTATGGGGATGATGTGGTGGCCAGGGCTTACACAACGTCTCCCACTGGGTTGTCAGGGAACGCCACTGTGGAGGAGGGGGCTTTTGTCGATGCCCTACAGGATTTCTCACTGGCTGTGCCGGGAGAGGTTCTGACGTTTGCTACAGGACCCAATGCTGGTTCGTACCTCCTAGAAACGGTGCTGGGCTTGGATGGGGGTCCAGTTGGGGATGCTCTAGGTCCCTCAACATCCGTTCGTCCCGCACCCTCCATTCTTCGGGTGGCCCCAAGGTTTACAAGTGCCGGGGGTGGTGTGGCTTATACGGTGGAGGTAGACCGCCTTGGTATCCGTCGACCAATTGTGGTTACCAATGAGGATGCGGAGTCCCAGTTCTACTCCCCGGGAGGCCCCTTCAGTACACTCCAGGTGGCCAGGGGACCGTTGGTGAAGGGGTGGGGGGATGGCACTCCTGCCTCCAAATACGATGTGACCGTGCTCTATGATGCGGCCCCCGTAACCGTTAGTGCAATCAACCCCTTCACGGGTCTGATCACCCTAGCTGCCCCAATTGCTGGATTTGCTCCTGGGGCACATACCGTAACCGTGAGCTACAGCTGGTTCCCAGCCCCGGTTCAGGGACTTCGGCTTAACACGATGGGATTGACCCTCAACAAGTGGGACCTGAAAGGCGGACGCCACACCACGTCTTCGGGTGTTGGTCTTCCTGGAGGGGGTGCGGATACTACCCGTTTCCCGATGGCTGTTGCACTGGGGCGGTATCCAAGAAGGAATCCCGCCCTACAGGTTGCCCATCGTTACCTAGCCTTCGAGAAGGGCTATACGGCTGCCCTGAACAGCCCCACAACGTTGCTGCTGAACCAATCTCCGGGCAGGGTGAATGTCCCCTATGCGGTGGCCGATGTAGGGCCCCAAAGTTTCAGTTTTGATGGGGGGATGAATGACCCAAGTAGCCCATGGGTTTCAGTTGGCAATCCTCAGGGATCCGCCCCCAACGGCATCTTCACCCTTACGGACAATGACCCCTCCTCTGTGTCCTACTGGAAGCAGGATTTCCCTCTCCCGATCTCTACCTCAGTTTCCATTGGGGCAAGGTTGCAGGTCACCCAGTACACGTTGGATGGGGTATTCACGGGGGTTGGTTTCGGGTTCCATAACAATCGGAGGCTCTTTTTCGCAGGGGCCCTCGTTGTCACCAATCCAGTAACGGGAACATCCCTTAGACATATTGGTCTCCTGGCTCGACCTGGAGAGTTGTCAAGCCAGAACTCCTGGGTCATCGGACCACAGGCAGAGGGTACCATTCTAGCCCGTACAGGTGTGCCTCCAGTTGCTCAAGTGGTCACCATTCCCACAGGCTCCGTGCCCACCCTTTTGGCAGCCGGGGACAAGTTTCAAATATTGACGGGGACACAAACCGGGGTCTATACGGTTGTGGACATTTTCCAGTCCACAACCGGTGTCACCGCCATTGGCGTAACCCCCGTCTTCCCAGCAGATCCCGAGCTTTTCGGAAACAGGGACGTCACGATCTATTTTGAGACCAAGTGGGATGAGGGCCCTTGTACTTGGCGGCTCTATGCTAACACTAGGAGTCAGACTGCACAGGTGGTCTTTGGTGGCACTTCAGGGGCATCCCTTTCCATAGGGGCTGTTACCCTCGCCTCCCCTGCTTACTTGGGTCCAGATGTATTGCCTGAGGGGTATGGCCGGGCTGTATGGGGGTCCCTGGACCGGGTAGCCACGAATGCTACTGAGTGGCAGTTCATCCGGTATCAGGCGACACCGGATGGGGCCTACGCCTTCTCACGTGGGACGGTGATCGATACCACAATGACCCAGGATCCGGAGGACGCTGAGTGGTACCTGACCACACCGTTTGGAGATTCCGCGTTGGATGCCGGTGCCCTTCGCATCACTAGTACCCCAGCAATTGAGGGGTTGGGTACATCCTATGGATATGGGTACACAGACCCTTTCCTTACGGGACGTAGAGTGTCCGCTTTGGATGCCAAGGTTAGCGTGGCAAGGGACACCTATGGAATTGGAGGGGCTACGCTGACCCTCCAAGATACACATCGTCAAGCCGAGTTGTCTTCCATTCTTTATCAGGACAATGGGGGGTTTGGTAAGTCCATTTACAGGTCCGATACCCTGTCTCTGGTGGGGTCAGTCCCATACTACCTTCAGACCTGGGATGCAGTAGTTGGGACCGGGATTACAGAGCCAAGTACCTTCCCGAACGGTCCTGAGTATCTCCTGACGAGTGTGGCGGATACATGGTCCATGTTCAATACCCTTACCCCCTATTATGCTTTTGGGGTGGGCAGGTTCCTTGAGTTCCGAATGGCCATCACCAGTTTCGTGGGTGGGGCCGCTGGAAGGATAGGGTTGAGTCTGTTGGCTCAAGGAGTGGGTGTACAGGTTTGTTTGGACTTCGTAGCCACGGATACAATTGTGCTACGGGGTGACCCAACGACAGCGGCAATTGCGACGGTCGCCGTACCTTGGTCCGATGGTGCCCAGAGAACCTACCGGCTAGAATTTGAGACAGGGGCCATTACCCTCTATGTGGACAATGTAGTGGCTGTGATTCTGGCCCCTGGGGCTTTCCCAGGACCCTCCACACTACTCGGGGATGTGGAGATCAGGGCCTATCCAGCTGTGACATCTCAGTTTGAGGCATCCCTGCGGGGCCTTTGTTTTGGAATCACAGAGTTTGGGGTCTTGAACCTGCACCGGTCGTTTGGTCTCTACCTAGGCGGTGACAAACATGACATCAACAACTGGAAGATCCCACGCACAGACGGGTTAACAGTAGCCAACTCGGATCCTCTCTCGGTCATTACCGAGATGGATTGGCGGTCTGAGTGCTGGGTCCGAGTGTTTATGGACCCCACGTTTGGGGCTTCCTTCGTTCGTCCTGATTTGGCCCCCCCGCCAGGGTATACAGGAGACTTCGCCACCCAATCGATGGATCCCAGTGCCGGATGGGTGACGTTGGATTACATGCAGCTGCCAAGGGTGACTTCGGATGAGAAATTTGGCAGCGTGGTGTTTGGTGCCCTAAACCCGGCATCCTCTGTCCTGTCGACTTGGGATGACGTACGGTACCGGGTTTTCACCAACATCTCGGTGGACTACAGGGCCCCTCAGTCCATGGTCCTCAATCGATGGAATGTCATCAGCAGTGGGGACAGGCTCAAGGATATGAGCCCAGAAGAGGTGGTGGTTGCCTCAACTACGGATGCCCGTATCTCTCTACGACCTTGTCATATTTATGCGGATCGTGTGTTTGCGGTCAGGGTGGACAATGTCACCCTTCCAACCAACCTCTGGAGGTTCAATCGGGATAGCCAAGAGGTCTCCTTGTTGGGGATTACCCTGCCCTCCTCCAACTATCCCGTGAATGTGGTGTTTGCAGCCGGGAGGCCCGTCACTACCACCTACCTCCAAAGTCAGCCTCTAAGGGAGTCACAAACTCTCCTGAATGAGGGCACACCCCCTGTACCTATGTCTCAGACAGGGATCGCAGTCCTGGATACGGATACTGTCAGTACGGTATCTGGAGATGGGGGACTTACCCCAGCATTCCCACCCGCGGTGCCAGCGGACCCCAATTACTTCCTTCGGGACCAATATCTCGTCAGGAAGTACGAAAACGACCCTGATTACCTCTATGAGAGGATGTCCTTTTTCCAATTGGATGATGGGGGGGACCGGAGTAGGATTTCTTCCTTCTGTGATGGGTCCAAGATGAGTGGTGTGGGCTTTTCTGGCACCACATTCTCAGAGAACTTCGTGGGGGTAGGTCAGGTGGACCGGGGCAGGGGCCCAGGAACCTCCAGGTTTGTGCTATTTGCCTCAGGTGGGGTAGCTGGTGGGGCAGATGGGGAATTGGGGTTAATCGGACCTGCTATCTACACGGCTCCATTTTCGGGAGACCCCAACCCGGCTGCAACAGGGGTGGGACCGGCAATGTTGTACCCAACTGCCCCTGCCACGGGTACAGTTCCAGGTGTGGATACAGGAGCCATCTACCGGGAAGTCACTTGGATTCTTCGGTACGGGGCGGCCCCTGGGGCAATTCTCACGGATAGCGACCCCCCTGCTCTCGTGGCCGCGCTGTAACGGCCTTATAGGAACCAGTAGTCATGGCACGATACTTTGATCGAATCAAGAAGGCCCGGGAAGCAGTCAAGATGGGTTTTGGCTTTAGCCACACCGACCCTATCCCTACTATGAAGGGCAAGTACATCCTTGAGCTCACGGATTCCCGCACTGGGAAGGTTTTGGAGCATATTGAGAAGGAAAACTTGGTGACTCTTGACGGTGGCGTGCTTATTGCCATGCTGCTGGCTTCGGGGGCTACTCCTACTCCACCTGCTATCCGTGGTTTGACCATGCTGGCAGTTGGGACGGGCGCCACAGGACCCATCCTCAATCCAGACGCCCCAGATAACAGGCAACGCCACCTGAATGCCGAGATTGCCCGCAAGCCCTTCACAAGCACCGTGTTCCGCACCGCAGCAGGTGCAGTCTCCGCAGTCCCCACCAATGTAGTGGATTTCACTACGTCTTTTGGGGAAGGAGAGGCAGTAGGACCCCTCAATGAGATGGGCCTAGTTCGCACAATCTCGATGAACCCAGTAGTGTTGAACCCTGTGGTTTCGGTGTTCCCTACCTATGATCCCAGTTTGGATTTGACTGTGTGCGACATTTTGGTTAACGTAAGCAATTTCAATTTAATTTCGAAGCCGAACACATCCATTTTGACCATAACCTGGCGAATTTCTTGCTGAATTTCAGCCATATGGAGGAACAGAATCAGACTCGGTAATTCTAGACAACGTGTAATCACCCGTACCCCACAGGTAAACGTGGAAAATCAACTGTTTGTGCTCGACACTTCTGTCCTAGTCCATGATCCCGAGTCTCTCTACAGTTACAGGAAGTCCTCGGTGGCAATTCCACTTTTCGTTGTCATGGAGTTGGATGACTTGAAGATTAGCCAGCGTCACGATGTGGCTTCAGCCGCTCGAACTGCTAGCCGACACATTGCAGAGATTGTTGAGCAGGGGAGCCTTCAGGATCCAGGGGGGGTTCTGGACTCCAGAACCAACAGCCACTTTTTCATCATAGGTCAGGACGAGCACTTCGAGGAGCTTCAGAATACATCCCTGTCCCGGAAGATGGACATGCTCATTCTTGGCTCCGCTCTGAAGGCGCAAGAACGGTTCAAGCACCTGACTGTGGTCCTGGTCACCAAGGACGTGAACCTGAGGATCCTAGCGGATGCCAGGGGCCTCAAGACTGAGGATTACCGAGAAGACCGAGTGCATCCGGGAGAGATCCCAACTGGGAAGCATACCCTACCCATCGCGAGCCTGGACAACCTCCAGACCCTCTATGGCACTAAGGCGGAGATGCCCCCTTGGACAGAGGATGTTGTAGATCTGACGGGTGTAGCCCCTAATGAATTTGTACAATTCACGGCACCTGATGGGGAATCCCAGCTCTTCCGAATGGGGAAGGCGTCCCTCAAGCCAATCTCCACCAGGGTCCCCAAGATGAAGTTTGATGCTAAGAACGAGGGGCAGCAAATGGCTTTGGACCTTCTTTTGGACCCCAAGGTTCAATTGGTCGTGCTGATGGGACCTAGTGGCAGCGGGAAAACCCTCCTTTCACTTATGGTGGCCCTACACCAGTTAGACAAGGCATACGACAAAATCATCCTCTCCAAGCCCGTGGTGCCAATGGGCCGAGACCTTGGCTACCTCCCAGGCAATGAGGAGGAAAAGATGGCCCCTTGGATGATGTCCTTCTACGACAACTTGGACCAGCTCTTGACCACAGACAAAAAGGAAAACCAGAAGAAGGGGATCCAAGAGAAAAACTGGGAGCAGTTGCTCCATGCTGGGCAGGTAGAGATCCAGCCCATGCACTCAATTAGGGGCAGGTCTATCCCCAAAGCATTCATGATCTTCGACGAGGTTCAGAACACATCGCCCCATGAAGTCCGGACTATCGTTTCGAGGGCGGCTACGGGTACAAAGGTGGTGTTGTGTGGGGACCCATCTCAGATTGATGACCCCTTCCTGGATGCCCTTAGCAACGGATTGGTTCATGCTGCCACAGTGACCAGAACCTCCCACATCGCTGGAGCCGTATTTTTGCCTGAGGGGGTCCGTAGCCCCTTGGCAGACCTCGCTGCCTCGATGCTCTAGTGGTATGGTAAGGGGAAGCGAAACTAATGGTCCTATCCACCTGCCTCCAATAGCTGCCCATGCCTACTTTTCCCAAGTTCTATAACACCGTAGTCCCCTCGTCAGTTTCCCGAAGCCTGGATGCCGGGGAAGCCTCCTGGGACACACTGCTTGCTCAATCGGGAAGGCCAATTCTCGATGCCGACCTGAACCTTACCCAGGACGTGGGCGGATACAATCGGGTTTTGCTGGCTAGCCGGTCCCTGCCATCGGGGTTTTTCCGGGGTCAGGGTATTGGATCCTCTTTCAGTGACTACAGTTTCTATGGTGCTCCAGCCCCGGCTGATGCCAACAAGTTTGAGTTGGGGAAGCTCCTCGCCATAGTTGCTGGGATGCCCGTGGCAGTGGAATACACGGGAACTACCACGCCGGGGGCCAATGTCATCACGCTCCCGGCGGCCCAGGCATCTTCTGGAATCGCCCCCGACATTAAGACCACCGATTTTGTGTTCCTGGAGGTTTGGCGTGCCCAAGTAGCCCCCTCCCCCCGAGCCCGAGGTACCATTGAGATTGTCGACCCTCAGGTGATTGCTCCTGGGGATACCACTACCATTGATGCCACTGCTGTAGCAGGCCCAGCGGTTACGTTTGTGGCCGATGGTGGCGGTGCCACAGGATTTGCTATTGGTGCTAGTGCGAATGCTACGGCCACCAATCTTGTGGCGGCAATCAACAACCCCGCAAATGGCCTCTATCCAACCTACGTGGCTGCCCGGTCTCTGCTCTCCAACACCGTCATTGTGACGGCCACCTTTGGGGGGGTTGCGGGGAATGGGATTTTGCTCGCAGAGAGCACTGGCGGAATCAATATTGTGGTCTCCGCTGCTACTCTATTGAATGGTGCAGATAGGACCAACAAACCCAATCAGAACGCGATTTACCGGCATGGAAATGTTGGCAGCCCGTCTGGTGTCAATCTTACTGACGACCTTGTGGACCCGGTGTTGAATGTTGAGACCACACAGAGGGTTCAAATCCAATATCGTCTCAGGGTGTACTCTGACTTGGCTCTCGGGGTAAATCCAAAGTCTCAGCCAGATGCCTTCAGCAATGTGAATATCTTGGCCCAGGGGGCACAAGGAGCCCCTGTCGCCACATACCCCTTCGTTCCGGCAGATGCCGCCACAGTAGTGGCAAACTCCGATGCTACGGCCTATGGGTTTGAGGATGCGGGCCTATACCTCGCCGGGGATGGGTCTTCCGCTGCTTCGACGGCATTGGGTTCCGTGGATGGGTTTGTGTATGCCATTCCGGTGTGTTTTGTGTTCCGCCGAAACGACGCCACGGCAACAGGGGGCTTCAGCCCAGCGGCTAATGCTAATGGGGGGATTAATTTCACTCACGTGGGATTTGCCAATACCCACATTGACGTGGCAGGACCAGTAGCGATTGCCGCTGGGAAGTCTGACCGTCCAGATGGGCTATTCCACGACCTGATTGATGCAGTGGATGTCCTGGACCTCCGTAGACACGTGACCCCACCCGGGTATGACTTTGCCTCAGAACTCAAATTCCAGTCACAATCCCTGATGGATCAGACCAATTTGACGTGGCAAGTGGATGCCTCCGACGTGGGCCTAATAGGTAACGGCTCTGGAGGTCAATCTACGACCCCCATGTACTGCAACGAAGTGGGACGGGCTGGGGCCCCCGGGTTTGCTGGAGACTTCATCCGGGAATTTGACCATGTGGCCAGAAGGTTTGCTTCCCAATCCGTGGTTGAGCAGATCGTGTTTGAGGTTCTTCCAACCGGGGCGCACCCAACTGGAATCACGGTCACTAAGGCTGGGGCCAGCGTTCTCTCTTGGTGTGAGGGGGATGTCATTGACATTGATTTCAGCCTTCTTGAGGCATCTTCCCTCCAGGATTGGACCATTCCAGTAGGTGGTGCCCCCAAGGTAAGTGCCGCATGGCCTGTGGGGACCCGTGTTACAGATGTTCTGACAGTGTTTCACGATGATGGCCATGATACGGTAATGGTTGATCAGGCCACCCAGCTGGCCTTGGTGACAGGAGTGGGCACGGACATCATCTCTTTGACCTTGGACTCGAATCCATCAGTTATCAATGATGGCGGCATAGGGGTGGACCATCCTATGGTTGACGACCCTGCCCTAGATGGGGGATCAACTCGGAGGTTGTTTATCGAGTTGGAGGTCACTTATCCAACAGGAGCAGGTCTTCTGCATACTCCTGACACCACGCTCACTCCCAGTGCGTCGTCCGGGTATCTGCCGTATGATGGGGGGTCTGTGGTGGAGCAGGATTCCACACAACGTCCCCCAGAGATGGATGTTACTTGGGTGCCAAACCCCAAGTTTCGATCTGACAAGCGGGAAGTCCTGTTGGAGCAGAAGTCTACGATCTTCCTTGACTCTATTGTTACCCGAAACACCACAAAGGTGTATACCCCTCGTCGTATTCAGACAGCAACAGGTCTGTTGGCAAATGGGGCACCGCCCGTCACTCCGGCTATTGGAAGTGCCTCCAGGGAGCTTACCTTGGCCGCCGCGGTAGCGGGTCAAGTACTAATTGCGGTGACCTATGTGCCCCAAGATCCAATTCCCAATGCGGGTGCGGGCCTCGGGTATCAGCTTGACGTGTACTACACAGCCGTGGCCCCACAGACCTGTGGGATTCAGTTGGGCGGGCCTGTGGTACTTCCAACCGAAATCACTTTGGAGCCGGTAGCCGTATTGGACAATGTGTGGACGGGGCAAGTGGGCAAGGGATCCACAGATGATTCTTTCCCATATGGTAGTCCCATGGAGCAGGTCCCAACTGTAGACATTGGGGCGGGCTTTCCCAAAGAGTGGTACTTCTCGGCAACCGCTGATGTGGCCATCACGGACTTCAATGCTCAGACAGGTCTTCTGACGCTCCATTCGTTGGTGCAGATGGACGGGTCCAATACGATCACCCTTGGCAACACCGCTCCACTTGGACGTGGCCCTCTGACTGATGGCGAGTTCCGGGCCTACTATGATTACGCCAACTATCTGGGGTACAAGCCCACCGCGATGGCCCAACCCCTGTCAGGTGCAGTCCGTCACAAAGTGTTCACGACAATGCTTGTGAGGAGTACCACCTCAAACCTTCTGTTCCGGAAGGGGGAGTTGCTGTTGGTGGTGATCTCAAGGTTCGCAGACCTCGATGCGAACAACAACATTGCCTTCACGGATCTACCAGCCATTCGAACGGCTGCCTCAATCTACCGCACCAAGAACCTCCTGCTCACGACTGGGAACTAAAGTCCATGCCCCGCACTGTAGACCCATCGACGATCGCTACTGGAGGGGGATTCACGCCTCCTTCTGGAACTAACCAAACAGTAAGTGGGGATTTGACAGCTCATATTGAGAGCCCTGCGGGGGCGCATCCCGCCTCGGCTATCTCCGTGCTGGATCCATTTGACAGGTTTACTTTGGGGGAGGATGTAGAAACATCTCTGGATGAGCTGGCAGCCCTGATTCCACCGGCAATGGGTGGGGTGGGAAGTTCTGGCGTCGCTTGGTTGGGGTCCGCTAACTCAGGGGCCCCAGATTGGGGAATCCTGAAGCTCAATGATGGGGCATTAGCTCCCACCCTTAATCCCGTAGCGGATGTTGCCGCTGTGTACCCGTATTACTATCGGGCGCCAGTATCCGAAACCGGAACCGGGGTAGACATCGCCAAAGACCCCATGTTCAATGTGGCCGATGGCGGATATGATGGTGGGGGGGTGGGTCTAGCCCACGCAGCTTTTGTAACCGTGACTCAGGGCCTGGGGGCTGCGGATGGGTACCCCACATGGCGACTTTTCAAGTCAATTGCTAATCCTTCGGCTGTTGTGTCGGGGATTTGCTCCCCGGCAGACAGGGGAGTGCTGGCGTTGGTGAAGTGGCCCTATGGAGAACCAGCTACTCCAGCGGCACCAGCCGCTAACATTGCTGATATCCAAGCTCGTTGCATTGCGGCTATTCTACTAGGAAAGGGTCTGCAGGATGGGGCTGATGGATTGCCCGGGGGTATCTTCTCGGAGGCATCGGGGTCTCAACGAGCATTTGGCAGCCTTACAAATGTCGCTAATCCGGCGGCACCCTACACAATTACAATTGGCCTTCCGGGGGGGCTTACCTCTGCCATATTCACCGCAACCGCGGGTGCCCCGACAAACCCCCTAGAGTTCCAAGTAGGAGGTGGGGTGGCCGCCACTGCGACTAATCTCTCGTTGGCCATCAATAGCCTGTACTACCCCAATACCTTTTTCGCCATTCCCGTTGCGGGTGTGGTAGAGCTACACCTAGCCAGTCCGGGAACCATAGGCAACTCTGTCACTTTTGCAGACTCGTCTGCCACCTATGTGTTGGTAGCCCCAACGGGCGGGACCGATGTTGTAAGTAGTCCTTACAACTTCCCCGGGAGAGCTGCCGGTCAGTATATGTTGGATGAACTCCAGTCAGGGGTGTCCGTAACCGCAGGCACAAACCCGTTCACACTTGTTGCAGCCGGTCAAGTTCGTTTACTCACGGATCCCAGCGCAGTGACATTTGCTCCCGCCGTCACGAATGGGGGACTACCCGTGTTTGGCGGCACAGCTAATTCAATCGGCACTACGGTGGTTCCCTCCCTGCCATCTAGTATTGGGATTGGGGGTGGTACGAACGGGAACTTTTTTGCCTACCGGCTCCCGTACCTCAAGGACTACTCCACCGTCTCGAATCTTCCCTACACACCCACAGTTGAGAAGGCTAGATTTACAGACAAGCTCCTCCCAGCACTGGGGGGTGCCGGTACCTTGGCACAGGCCGGTAACTATGCCAACTTCACTGCCGACTTCTGGTCCTACCAACTGGCTCGGTATCGGCATCGATTTTCTCTTGCAGTAGGGGCAGTAGCGGATCGACGAGACGACAACTATGCCCTTGTGCACTTCAAAAAGGAAGCCTATTTTGAGTCTTATGTGAGAGATGGTGTGGTGCCCTCTGCAAGTCAGGTATACTCCACCAATTTGGTGGATTGGACGGGGAACAGCTCTCCTTTCGACCAGCTAGATAACCTGATTGACCCCGCAGCTACGGCAACAGTGGCAGCCCCCTATGGGGCACATCGGTCTGAGATATTGGAGGACAACGATGGTACTGCGGTCCCGGCCCCTGTCACTACCACGTATACCCTGGGGATAGGGGCCAACAACCTTATCTACTACTCAGGCGTGCAATACTACACCCCTTTGGATCGGGTAGCGGATACGGCTGCGGCATCCATTCAGGTGATGACTTTGGACTTCACCGGGGCGTTCAAGAATAATGGATACCGCTCGCATGATAAGGTTCCGGTAGCGGGTCCGCTGGCAGCTGACCAGAGGCGATTTGCGCTGAATCAGAATTTGGGATTTCTGTCCCTGTCCTCGTTTGCCTATGAGGGAACCGAATCTCCTGTTGCCTCTAACATTGTCAGTACTTCGGCAGCCGTTACCCTGTTTCCCGGAAGGCTTGGGGAGTTTCGCCGACAACGTGTAGAGTTTGGATTTGCAGATCTGTTTGCTGGAGCCACAAATCCCGTTACTGCTAGCCATCTCTCCTACACCTTCAACGTAGCAACCCTGCCTGAGGGGTTCAATTTTTTCGGGGATACTACCACCCCCTCGTTCACTCAAGATGCCAAGGTGAGGTTTTTCATTCGGCGTCCCCTTGTCGTCGATGGGGCCACGGGATTCTCGATGCCTTATGTTGGAGGCAATACAGCATCCAACCGAGGATTCACCCTGACGGAGGCTTCAGGAAAACCAATCCTGTTCCACTCGATGCAGGAGGGGTCTTTCACGGCCATCGTGCCCTATGGCAATGCCTCCGTTTTTGGTAGTGCTACGGCGGCTATGGGACCAATTAAAGACACCCAAGAGAGGTTCTTGGATGAGGTCTATAGGTATCCAGAAGACTGGGCCCCTTTGGTTGGTGGTGTAGGTACTCCCCAGGCGATTCTTCAGGGTCCTGGAATCTCAGGAGCCCCTGGAACAATTGGGGCCATCAATGTTCTTGTGAGGCCTGTTCAGGCTGATCCAAATTGGCCTGGGTGGTACTTCCAGAGCCTTCACATGGCCCCTTTGTCCAACATTGCTCCTTATGACAAGGAAGCACAGGTTGCAGGTCTACCAGCGCGTAATCCAAATTACAGTGAGGGGGTGGAAAACCCTTTCCCCTCCCGTGGCCTTCTCATCTATCCACAGAAGGATTACACCGGGTACCTACCAGTAGGACCCAATTACACTGGTCTGACTGGAGAGCGTGTATTCGTTCGGGCCCTCAATGCCGGGCCAGTAACTTCACCCGCCACTACCACGGCATCTCTCAGAATTCATGGGTTACAGTATGCAGACCTTACTGGCACTCCTCCCGGGGGGGCCGGTATTGCGGTTATGGTTAAGGTACCGGGCCTTACAACCTGGATGGATGTTGGAGAGGAGAACGGGGCAGGTCCCGCTGGAAAGCAGGATGCTGCCTTCGATGGGGCTGGATGCCATGAGGCGCATACGGACGGTACAGAGTTGAGTTCTCAGACCGTCTACTGTGATGTGATTCTCAACCTTGGCTTTGGCCTGTTTGATAATGGGGCTGGTATGTGCCCTCTCTTGGTGAAGGTCATCCTCAAGGATAACGCAACCAGTAAGGGCCTCAACTTCGAGCAAGGTGGGGAAGACGGCGTGACCACATCATGTCGCGGACTCATTGGAATTGACATTCTGTAGGTTGCACGGATTGCAACACGGTTTCTACGCTCTAAGGTGTAATAGGTAATAGGCACCGTGCTACAATACGTGCCACACCACCAAGATCAATGGACCCCAGAATTCATCAGGACGTTGCCTGTCACTCTGTAGACCCCTTGGTACGGTGGATAAGGTGTGTAGAACACATCTTCCCCTGACAACCTAGGAGCTTTTCTTGAGCGACCCAACACGCGATTTGACACGTAAGGTACATCGGGAATCAACAGAACGCAGGGAACGCCGAGAAGCCCTTGAGAAGTGGCGGGCAGGTAAAGGTCCTAAGCCTCCACCCCGAGCCAAGTATCCAGGGGAAGTGGGTGTGGGGGAGAGGGTTAGGCCCAAGATTGAAGGGGGCACCCCAATAGATCCAGTGGTGACTCATGTTGAGAAGCGTGACTCCCGACGACTCAAGAAGGAGTGTGAGACTCTTGTTGAAATGTTGAGGGCGGAGAGGGAAAAGACGGCCTTTTTGGAAAAGATCGGGCGCCCCATCACCCCAAAGATCATTAGGATGGAGAAGACATCCGGGCTCAGAGAGCAAACTGCCGTAGTGCTCGCGAGTGACTGGCATGTCGAAGAGGTGGTGGAGGCTGTAAAAGTGTCCTATCGCAATAGCTACAACCTAGAGATTGCGGAAAAAAGGATTCATAGGTTTTTTACTGGGATTATCGATCTGGTAACTCACCATCGTGCATCCAAAAAGGTTGTGATTCGGGATGTTGTTCTGGCTATATTGGGAGACCTGTTGACCGGGTATATCCACGAAGAAAATTTAGCCAACAACGAATTGTCTCCTGTAGAGACTGTAGTGTGGCTGCTTCCTCACCTAACGGGTGGCATCCAGACTTTGCTGGACAAGTTGGACCTCCGATCTATCAGCATCCCGGTGAGCCGTGGTAATCATTCTCGCCTCACGAAGAGGCAGATGATTACCACGGGACCTGAGAACAGCCTTGAGTACATGATGGGGAAGATTTTGGAGCGGCATTTTGCCAAGGACCCAAGGGTTACATTCGACACATCCAAGTCTATGGACCAGTTTGTGGAGGCATACGACTTCACACTGCACTTCACACATGGGGACCAGATCTCCTATGGTGGAAATGTGGGGGGCATTTCTATCCCCCTGTTGAAGAAAATTCCAGCATGGGATGATGTACGATACGCACATCTGCACCACATTGGCCATTTCCATTGTCAGACTGATCTTGGTCGGGTGATGGTCAATGGGTCGTTGATTGGATACAATCCTTTCGCCAGATGGATCTCGGCCAAGTTCGAACCCCCACAGCAAACCTTCTACGTGCTAGATGCTAAGAGGGGTAAGTGCCATGTTACACCTCTTTGGGTAGATGAGATGCTGGGTAACAACCCTAAGGTTATTCGATGAGTGTACCTCTGGGAACCAAAAGATGTGGGCAGTGTGGCCATGAAGGTCCCCTTGTTGACTTCAGTGTAGATAAGGCCAGAAAAAACGGTCGTAACCCCTATTGCTTAAAGTGTACCGCACAGAGAAATGTTCTTCGATACGAGGCATGTAGGGCCGATGGGGTGTGCACTAAGTGTGGAGCCAAGCTATCAGAAAATGGAGCCCCCATACCCTCACTCTGCGTTTCCTGTACAGAGAAACAGAGCTCCAGGGGCAAAGATCGTCGCCTGAAGAGAAGTGCTGAAAGGATGTGCTTTTCATGTGGCAAAAAGGTTGATGGTGGTGGTTCCTGGAAGTTCTGTAAGGAATGTAGGGATAAGGGAAGGACATCTCAAAAGGCATTGTATGCTAAACGCCGGGAGTCTGGTCAGTGCCTACATTGCGGGGAGATATCAGTTGCATGGGGCCTATGTCGTAAGCATGTCCTTCAGGACATGGCCAGGACACATCTTAATGGGGTTTTTGACTGGGTCATACTTGATACTCTGTGGGAAGCTCAGAATGGGAAATGTGCCCTCACAGGTGTGGATTTGGTATTGGGGCATGGAGCTGCTGTAGATCACGTACTTCCTAAGAGTCGGGGAGGTCTTAAGGAGGTTACCAATATTAGGTGGGTCCATAAGGATGCGAATTATGCAAAGGGAACAATGACGGACCATGAGTTTTTTGACCTATGCAGCAGAATATGTGAGTATGCCGACAATCGACCCAGGGCGGGGGTACTGCGGGATGCAATGGAAAGTCTAATGATTAGGAAAAACGTACACTTACGGGGAACGGGGAAAGCCCATAGTGACCCAAAATAGCCTGTGGTGTACCAAAATGACCCAAACCATGGCCTTAGCTATTATGGCCATTGACACCGATAGGTAGTAACCCGAAGGAACCCAATCCATGACGGCCATAGCAGCCATAGAAACCGATGAGGGGGTCTGGATCTGTTCAGATGCCTTCATTGGTGGGGATGATTGGGCTGATACATTGGCGAAGCCCAAGTGGACTTGTTCCAAGGGGCTTGTGGTGGCTACTAGTGGATCAATGCGGGTTGGGCAGTTGGTGGAGCGGGTTTACTTGACAGGGAGGAGAAAGGTTGGGGAGTCTGAGGAGGTCTACTTGATGCGGGCTTTTGCGGACCCAGCCAGGGCGGCCTGTGTAGAAGCTGAGATCCCCAAGGCAGACTTGGAGGGTTTTAATGCTCTGGTGGTCTACCAGGGGAAGATCTACTTGATTGACTCAGACTTCAGTGTCCAACGGTCATCCTGTCGCTACAATGCGATTGGGGCTGGCTCCGCCCACTGTATGGGGTCTTTGTTCTCGACCTTTGGGGATCCCTGTAAGAGGCTGGAAACGGCAATTGAGTCAGCTGCTAAGCACCATCCTGCTGTGAAGGGTCGGTTCCCGGCTATGTTCATCCCCCTCAAGGGACCAAGGCTGGGGCCTTAGAGTCCCAGGAGACCCAGGAGCCCGGAGGGGTCTGGCCTATCTGACTTGGCTTCTGGTTTGGGGGGTGCTATTACGGGCTGTTGACGGGGGGTAGGAGCCCTACCAGGAGCCCCTAGGGCCATTGCTGCACGTAGGAGTGGGGAAGGGCTGGATGCCCCTCCTAGGAGCTTTAGTACTTCACTCCGAAGCTCTGAGCATGGGTCCGGGACTAATTCAGCATTGGTGAGTTCTGCCCCCTTGAATCCCACCTGATTTTCCTGGAGGACCTGTTTGAATGCCTTGGCACAAGGGTCGCAGTACGCTTTGGGGTCTTCATCCCCCTCGAAAACGGCTACCCGACAGGTAGCAGGGGTGCCATCCCGACAAAAGCGGCAATCCAGTTTCTTGGGGGCAGTCTTTTTGGCCACGTGGTTTACTTCTTGGTCCAGCGGTAGATGGATGTGGCGTGGTCGACGATGACTTCGGAGTCGAAGCCACCTGCCTCGGCGAGAGTGTCAAACTCCTCCGGGGAGATCCACCAGAACGAGGTGGTGTGGGGTGGCATTCCCTCACAGATCTGGACGTGCTGGATGGTAGACTTATCGGTCAACCAGGACATCTCCACGTACCTTCGGCCTTGGGAGGTATATGTCTTGGGAATGGGGACCGTATCCGGACACTGGTTGAAGGTGTTGAACACGAATGTTCCCCCTGGCCGAAGGATGTTGCCCAAGTCCTTGGCGGAGAACTCATCGAGCCAGTAGTTGACAGCCTGCTTGCAGAAAGCGACATCCCATAGAGGGCTCTGTTGTCCTTTCAGGTAGCTCCCCACATCCTTGTTGATGATCTGGAGGGCTCCTCGGCAGGATGGGTCAAGGTTTGGGCGGGTCATCTCGAAGGATGAGTCCACGATCTGAACGGTGCCCGCTCCCCTCTTCCATGCCTCAACCGCCAGTTCCCCGGCGCCCCCACACAGGTCGAGGATATTACGTCCCTTCAGGTCTCCAGCCAGTTCCAACATCTGATGGATACGTTCGGGCTTGAGGTAGCGGGCATACAGCCGTTGGTAGACTACGTTGCTGGGATAGTTCATTGAATTACCTTCATTTGGGGGTCGGGAAATAGGAAGCAGCCATGGCCTTCGATGTTGAATGGTTGGGAGACGTCTCGATCCGTGTCCCGCACCGTACCGGGCGGGGCATACGGTTGTGTGGGAAGATTGGGCCATTGGACATGACCATGCACAACGCAGTGCACATCAGGATTGGCCTGTAGGATTCTAGCAAGTAAGGGGGCATTCAGGCTCGCCTTGGGTCCTTGGCTGGGATAGATGACGTGGTTATTGGGGGCCGTTGTGAACCGGGTAAAGGATGCCAACTCGTTCTTACCCCTGGAGGTGGTCAAGAAGGTTCCGCCTTGGCTACGCATAGCGATGGAACCGAAACGTAGCTCACCATGAGTTGGAAAGAATGTGGTTGGATCACATGTGGCTGAGAAGGTAGTCAGGGCATCTCGAAGTTGGGCTTCCTCCTGTGGGGTGGGCGGGAACATGATGCCCGGCTCTGAGCACCAATAAGTATCGGCCAGCATCGCCTGAATGAACCCAGCTAGCTGATTGGCTTGAAGTGAGTGGACCCCACGTTCCCTGGTGACGATGAACTTGGCATCCAGGTTGCTCGCGTCGTTGGCAATGATTGCTTGGGCCTTGGATTCTCGAAGCACGCCCCAAGCTGCCTCGATCAGTTCTTCATGGGAGACACCTGACAGGAGCTTGTAACCGAAGAGCATCGTATTGGGGGCGTGGGTCTTTACATCATCGATGACTCGGGGGGCGATGGTGAAGTCAATTGGGATCCGGTCCCCGGGCTTGAAGTTGTGAGATGGGAACTTCCCCTTCCATGGATTCAGGGGGATCAGGTTGGCTACGGCGGCTCCAAGGATGGTGGCATCGTGCTTGGCAGCAAGGTCTCGCACCTTGTCCCTGTAATCCTGGAATCCATCGTGGAAGATGACTTCGGTCCACTTGGGGATCTTGGTGGCCCCTTTTGCAGTCAGGTAGGTGACGGAAGTACCTGTTTGGTGAAGGTCATCCGCAAGTTGAGCCATCATCCCACCCCTAAATTTGTTCGTGATGATCTTCACGGCGTCCAAGTACGCGTGGACCGGGCCTCCTGTAACGAGGATTTTCTTGGGATTTCCCATGTTTAGCACCCCCCGTTGAGTCTGAAGTACGCCTTGACGAGGTGGCCTACGCACTCGACCACGGTGATGTTAGGGTCATTATGTCCTGTCTTCACGAGCAGTTGGCGGATGGCATCCTCCATGTTGATGGAGTCCTCGATCGATTCGGCCATGGCCTGCACGAGAGCAAGTTCAAGTCCCCTGGGGACGGGCATGGTGCTGAGCTTGGTAGTCATGCTCCCTTTTACGCTCTCAACTTGGCACCAAGGCTAGGGAAAGCACCGTGAATAGATACTTGGGCCAACAAATGCAGGAAATACCGTCGTTTTGGCACTTCCATGAATGGATTGGTGAATGGTTAGGGGGTGGTGGGGTTGGTGTGGGAACTGGCTGGCGAGGAGAGGACCAGGAGGAGGAGATCTGTAAGCAGTGCGGGAAGTCCCCCGGCCATGATGGCAAGCCCTCCAGCATATGCTTGCGGGCCGTCCGTGGGCTTGTTTTGGGCACTGACAAGACCTGAGACCACCCCTGAGGTGCCGTTGACCAGCAAGGGCAAGGCCACGATCTCCGGGATTGAGATTTGGAAGGGGATGTTCAAGTATTGCTCGATTCGACGGATAAGCTCTTGGATCTCCCGAATTCTTTGTTGGAGGAACGAGATCACGTTCAAGATCGCGTTTGAGACTGACCCCAGCCCCCCGACCAGGGTATTTAGGAACCCCTCCAGCTGGTTGAGGAGGCGGCTGTTGACCGCGAGGGGGGACATTCCTACGAAGGGTCTCCAGACTACCCAGTCCCCTCGACGAGATCGAACAACGGACTGATCACTGGTAAGGGACAGGACGCTACGGGCGAGGACATACATCTGGGGTGGGAGGAGACTTCTGGCATACCACACCGATGGATTTCTACTGGTCCCATCATATACCACGGGGGCATGGTCGAAGTTCGTGAGCGTTCCAAAGCCAGACCCACTGAACCGACTGCTGGCCTGTGCGAGGATGTCTGTGCTGGTGTTGCTTCCTAGGTCCTGGTAGGTCCCCGGAAGGGAGTAGACATTGCGGGCGAGCACTGTGGTGTTGGGTGCGGATCTGCCAGCCAACAGGGACCCTAGAATAGTTTGATTTAGGGCTCTGTTCCCTTGGGCACCTGCAATGGTGGTATCTGACCACTGCCAATTGACAAGGGTTTGGAAGGCATCCCGAAACGCTGCAAGTAGCTCGGGGGGGACAGCTCCTTGGGTGGCAATGTATTGGTTGGCCCTAGCTACGACCTTGCCATAGATGTCCGTCACAAAAGCATCGGGAGAAAAGCCTCTCTCTCCGAAGTAGTTGCTGGGGTCATCAATGGCAGCATGTACATTGCCCCGATTGAATACCTCGATGGCGACTCCCTCTAGCCCTGTGGCAACGTATCCGGTATTGGGGATCTGCACCCCTGCGGTGATCGGGTTGGGGTTTGTCAAGTCACTTCGGCTCAAGAGGGTGATGGCAATGGCAGTTTGAATTGCCAATCCATACAGGTCTTGTTCTTGGCTGGGCAAGGTGACCTCAATCACACTACTGGGGATGCCTTTGGCATCTGGCAGGAAATTGCCGGGGGCTCCTGTTACAAGTTGAACTCGTGTCTGGTCGTCGGTACGGTGGGACATAACATCCCATTTGAGCTGCTTGTAGTTGGTTTCGGTGACATCCGCCGTGACAGGAATGACCCTAGCATATATGGTCGTAGGGACTGTGGCGTGGGCAGTGTCAAGGACACCATCTACAAATGGGCAGTACTGGGGCAGGTCTTCTCGCCGGAGTTCAAGGCTGTAGGAGCCCCCAGAGATTGCCTGCGACAGGATGTTCTGCTGGGGAACAAAGAAGGTACGCTGATTGTAGTACTTGGTGGTCCCGTTGGACTGCTCTTCTGTGCTGAAGGGCTTGTGCAATACTTCAGGGGAGTTCAGGTCCCGGAAGAAAAACACCGGGGTGGACCCGGGTCGAACTGCACCGTCCACAAACAGGGAGCTGTCCCACAGGTTGGACTCATCGAGGAGCACTGTATCATCGCCCCCAAAGATACGCAGTGGCTGCCCTGTGGTGCCCTCCTGATAGACACCTGTCATGTAGGCCTGAGCACCTGTCTCAGAGCCAGTCCCATTGGGACCCGCTGTGCCCGATGGGGCAGGGGCGAGGTAGCCTACATAGAAGCCGCTTGGGTAGCAGGATACCTCTACCAGGAAGCCCGCTGGGGGCAGCGAGGGGGCAACATCCTGGTCGGAGGCCCCTGGGGGGGAGGCACATCCCCAAGAGAGGATCGCCGTGTCCCTTCCAAGCATCTGGGATACCGAGACCGCAAGGGCAGCCGGAGAGTTATCCCCTGGGGGGTTTCTACTCGCGAAGAAGGGGTAGCTAACCTGGAGGTTCGAGGCAATTGGGAGGGCGGCACTTCTCCCCGTGGCCCCGCGAATCCCAAGCAGCCTAGAGAAGGCAGAGAGGGTCTGACGCATGGGCTGGAACTTCGTGATGTCCAGTTGTCCATTAGTAAGGAAGGTTGGATCCACAGAAGCATAGATAAACAGTGCCAGGACGGAGCTGGATGTGGAGAACTCGGGGCGGGTGGGGTCATTGCGGTTGTTCAACCGTGTAAGCATCCTCCGCTCATAAGCTGCATACCCACCTTTGAGGTTGTTGTAGTTGGAGAGAAGACTCAAGTCCCCCAGGTTGGCGTAAATGCCTATCTGTCGGAGGTCCACTGCGAAGTTGCGGATGGTGGCAATTAGCTCATTGACCAGTGACCGTAGAATATTGATGGTAGCTGGGATGAAGGTCCTGATGATGTTTAGGATGTTCAGGCCAATGTCCAGGGCGGCGTTCACAAGTTCCAGGACAGAACTGATGGTGCTGGTGATTTGCTCCACTTCTGGGATCACCAGCTGGATTTGCAGACCCCCCCAGGATGCGACCGTTGCTGGCATATTCCTAGTTTCCTAATTCCAATTGGGCACTGGTCTCTGTGATGAGACACAGAAGCTCGGCATTCTCATGGCACTGGTCCATACATCCTTGCAGGTCCTCATTGGAGGCTCCTGATTGGATGACAAGTGCAAATTGGCTGCAAACACCCCTGAAATCTTCCAGGTTTCCGCTGAGTAGAAAACTGAAGTAGCTGTCCACGAAGTTCTGCATTTGGGGGGTCACTGGCCACCTCCGTGCTGGAGCCTGGATAGGGCTTCCGTGGCTTCATCTAGGCGGACCACATCAGCATTGACCTGTTGCTGAAGAATCTCTTTTAGGGCTGTTAGCAGCTCCCGTTGTTTTCCTAGGACCGGGAGTTGCTCCAGGTCTACAGACCCGGACTTAACCCATGTGGGGTTACTGGGGTCAAGGCCCAGGGATTGTAGCTTAGCAATTAGTTCTTCGTTGGTCATCTGGTTAGGAGCTTGACAGACTTGGTTACGGTCAAAGCCCTCTCCTGCTCTGCCTTGCGGGAAGGCAGTTCTTGATCGAAACGTCTGATACCCTCCATAGTACCAGTGGTTCGATGGGTTCGCAGGGTCAACCATGAATATCTTGTCTGGCGAAGTTGATCTCGGGAGTCCAGGGCTTCATTGATGCGATCCACCAATACAGGGCGGTCGGTTTCCCCCGGATCCCAGCCTGGGTCCACGCTGGTTCCTGTGAAGTTTGCATAGGGGGTTGCACTGATTCCCAAGGGTGGGACAAGGGTATCAAGGCGGAAGTCAAGGCCCCAGAATCGACGGTCAAGGATGGAGAGGCCATCACTCACGTTGACGAATGGGGTGATATCCCAGCGGCCGATGAGACCCTCAAGATAGGTTGTATGGAAGACCCCAAGTCCTGACCCGAGGTCAAAAGTGGACCCGAGGTCACTGATGTGGTGGTCCCGCTGGAAGACAAAGTATGTGCTTTCCTGGTTAGCAGCTCCCCGGATCTCTTCCATCCAAGATAGCATTCTCTCTCGCATTGAGAGGATCAGCTCGACCGTTTCCCTTGATAGGAATGGGGAGGGGCGAAGGATGCGGTAAGAGAAGGGGGCTACCGATTTGTAGTCAAGCCTGTAGGAGTTTCCGACCCCAGCAAACGATGTGGGCCGGAGATCCTGTTGCCCTTCTGTGGTTCCTGTGAGCCCAGAGGCATGTACCGTTGGGTACACGGTATATGCCGCAGCGGTCCCAAAGAGGATGTCCCCAGTGGCAGTGTCTCCTGCCAGAAGGTTACCCGTGGCTGTGACTGTAATGCCCTGGGCTGCAATGGCGTCGACCCAATAATAGCCCCGGTTATCGTCCGCTCGGCTTGGGCTGCCAGCAACGTAAGAGGCACCTCTGGAACTAACCCCATTATCTCCAAATGGGCGGACTCCCATTTCCGTCGGGGAGGCGGGCCCTGTGGGTCCTTCCAGTGGCCCCACTGGATCAATGACCACCACATCTCCTACTTGGATGTCGAGGGCAGTGTAGTCCAAGGCTCCATCTGTATCAGCCAGGATGTTTCTCGTGAGGACTTTGCCTCCGGTTTGAGCCGTGTAGTTGGCCGACCTGGAGAGCAGCACGGTGTCTGTAGCAAACCCAAGTAACTCCTCATTGGATTGCTCCTGGGGAACAGGGGGTACCTTGAGGTATATCTCGAACTTGGTCCCTGGGGCAAACGTTACTTTCTTGGATAGCACCAAGGTTATGGTTGATGGGATGTTGAGGATTTCAGCGGTGTCCGAAACCTCACCATTGCTGTCCAGAAACCTCACAACATCTCCAACGTGGAGGTTCAAATCAGGATTCGTAAAGTCACCTAGTTGGGTTGCATGCCCTCCAACAACAGCAACCGGTGGGTAGTGGTTGTCCACGGGCTCAGCGGTCAGTGTACAGATGCTTCCAGAGGATACTAGGGTCTGAACGATGCCTCGACGAATCTCATAGGAAGCCCGAAGCCTCCCTAAACTCAAGGCCAGGGCATCATTCACGGCATGGAATCGGCGTGGGCGCTTGATCTCCAATTGGACATATTCCACCCATGAGTTGTTGACCGGGGGGGCAGCAGCCACGTAGGTAGATAGTCTCCTGGCACCCACTTCTGCAAGAGTGAGAGAGTTCACCGAGTCTACAACGTTGACCCGGTTGAGGGAAAGATCATTGCATGAGTGGGGGACAGAGGGTTCCACATAGATGGCTGCCGCTCCGGAATAATCCACGGTCCAGGTATCCGTTGGCAACAGACAACGTGACCCGGATGGGACAAAAGCCCCTGTGGTGTGAAGAGTGTCCCAGTCCGTGTCATTCAGAACGGCATCCAGAGCCCCTGGAATCTCGTCATATACCGCTTGGTCAAGGGCCAGGAATACATTTGAGCTGGCCTTGTCCTTGGTGTAGAGATTGACTGCAGTCAGTTCGAGCCCTGTGGGATCCAGGGTACCAGTAGCCGCTGCGGCCCAGCCAAGGGGAACCGCTGAGGGTCCAAGGGCTTGGATGGCGCGGAACCCAAATATAGCTATGGGGTCGGGGGCTATAATGCTGGTGTAGCCCGGGAGATTCTCGGGGATACCTGTGCCATGAGGGTTTACGGGTACAATGGTCATACCCGAGACCTTCATCCCGTTTGCAATGGCCGCTGTGAATTGCCCAGCTCCAATGCCTACCCCGATCCCATTTTTGTAGTTGGTGAGGTCGACGAAAGTGCCTGTGCCAGGAACCATTGAGGCATAGTCTGCACTGTAGATGGCTTCTTTGTAGACTCCAGAGGCAGGGTCCAGTAGTTTCGCCTCATCGAGGATGATGAACACCTTGCCTGCACTGGGGAAAGTGTGGGTCTGGGCGATAGGGGCACCGGCCCAATCCTTGAGAGACGTTAGGGCCAGGATCTCTGTTACTACCAAATCAAGGGTGGCCCCCGAGACAACTCCTGTGACGGTTGGGAACTCGAAATCCAACCACCCTCCATTGGGGTCCCCTGTGACCATTGCATAGGTATCCCTATGTTCAAAGGGGGTTGCAACGATGTCTGTGGATTTGATGGTCCCTCGAACCAAATGGGTACCGGCCTTCCCGGAGGATAGGGGGTAGGTGTAGGTCCCGTCGTCATAGAACCCGTGCACAACCAGGGTATCCCCGGGCAGGACTCTATCAACGTCACCCTTGATCACAGCACTGGCAGGAAGAGGGGCAGGCAAGGGGCCAGCCCCCCCAGGAAGAATGAATCGATTGTCCCTGGCGGGCTTGTAGGCCACTCCGGCATCATCTTTTTGGTCGGATATGGCCACTGCATTGAGTATTGCTCCGTTCAAGGCATCTTGCCGGGAAGATGTCAGGGCAGAGAATGTGATACCTGTGGAGTCAATTGCCACGCTTCCATATTCCTCAAATCCCATTACTTTGAGTTGACCAACCCCACCGCTCATGGAACCAATTCCATTGGGTAGGATTCCTGACCTGGAAAGGAAGGTGAAGGGAAGGTTGCCATTCACCTGACTGATGTGATTGGCTGAGGAGAAGGTGGTGACGAAAGTGCCTGCTAGGGTGCTGTATATGGATGTGAGACTATCTCTTGTGGAAAGCTCACATTGAACTGGATCCCCCCCAGTGGTGAGGGATCCACGAGGATATGCTGTACGTGGGTCAATGGGTCCGGAGAGGGTAAGTCGGTCCCCCTCAATTGCGAAGGTGAGGGTGTGAGTGCTGTCAATGTCAATTGCAAACTCCATGGGATAATCCAGCGTAGTGACAGCTCCCACGGTGGTGCTCGGATAAGCGGCAAAGTTGAAGAAGGGTGCAATACTGGTTACCACAAGGGTTTGTGCCCCAAACCCAGACAAAAACACGGCCGCTGTAGGGGCAAAGAGGGAACCGTCAGCACTGAATGTGCAGAGCCTGACATCAGCTGGATTTACAGTTTCCAGGAAGAAAGTGGCATATGCTCCCGGGACAAAGTTATTGGTAACTGGGTCAATGACTTTGATGGTGGCTGTAGTTGGTTTGTCAGCCAACCGGAAGTAGTCATTGAATCCACCCACGGGAGGAGCCAGGGCACCTCCGCCCAACCCGTTGTCCCATACTATCTGTGTGGTAGGAACGCCTGGGAGGGTAAAAGTAGTGACAATGTTGCCGGGGACAGTGGTATCTTCAGATATCATGATTCCAGTTACATGGGTCTGGTCAAACCATGCTTGGATATTGTTGATGGCCAGGGAGTGCCGTAGGCCTACCGTGGTTGCGGACACAAACCTTGGGGGCTCAATGACACTCGTCGCCCCATGGGTCACATCTCCTACTGAGAAGATGCCCGTAGAGCCCAGAGGAAGAGCGGACCCGGTGGCTTCCTCTATCAAGACCAGATCATATCGGTCGACTGTCCCAACCCCTTTGTGGCCTGGGGCGGGGTACACAGCCGCCGAAGGCTGTAGATCCTGTGTGGTAAGAATTGCAGATGGGTAGTCGGGGTCCGTGGAGTCAACAATTCCAGCATTGTCTAGAATTTCATCGGGATAGACCGCCTCAACTGCGTAGACTGGGTACCCAATGGGTGGGGGGTTATCCACGACTGGGTCAATGCTGTCCAGGGTGATGAGATCAATCCCTATTGGAAGCACCTCTCCCAACACATCCAGTTCGGTGTTGTTGATACCGTAGTAGGGCAGGGAGTAGTCTCCAGAATCCAGTTTGCTTTCCCCTTGGAGGGCGGGGATATTGGATGGAAGCACATCCCCATTTTGGAAAGAGACTTGGGCCTCAAGGTTCGACAATGGGGATGGGGGACGTTGCCCCAGAAGTTCCTTCAGGCCGAAGATGTTGGGATCACTGAATGAGGGGAGCGTAGCATCGGTCAACTCTCCCGTTCGGGGAATGAAGTTGATGTCTGTGCCCGTTCGATAGGATGGCAGGGATCCGACAAGGCTGTCGAGTTGAGCGGTTGTAGGAGGGTCAGATAGGGTAATGGGCCTCCCTGTTGTGGGGACCACGAACAAGCTGTCCCCGCGTTCCGCCGTGAAGGGTGCCCCCACCGTGGGTGCTGAAAGAAGTACCAGAGATGTGGGAACGGTGATCTGGACATCCACACCAGCAAGGTCTTTGCTCTTGAGGATGATCAAACATCCTTGCAGGATGCTGTCAACGAATATCCCTGCATATTGGAACCCAGTGCCAACAGGGATTGGAGTCCCGGTGTACCCGAGCTGGTAGACAGAGCCATTGGGGGTACCAAAAGCCAGCTGGTCCCCAGCTTTGAAGGGCGGAGTGTGAAGGGTAGGGTCCCCTGTGTTCAGGTCGGGAAGCTTGGCTAGGGACGTAGGGGGTACAGACGCTAGTTGCGAGATGTCTGGCAATCCATCTGGTAGTAGGGGCAATTGGTCCAACGGAAGAACCGTGGCTAGAATACTGGGGAACCCTGTGGACCCAGCGTCTACAGTAGGGAAACCTGTTGGGGAGTACGCAAGGATCCTGGCTCTTGCCAGTCGATCCTTGACTTCTACTCCAAGGACATTGGTAATTGCCCCCCGGACTGGGTTGGCCAATCTGGCGATGACTTTCCCGTTGGTGGATTGAATGGTCAACCCACCATTGAACAGATCCCCCATGATTTTGCCAGCTGAGTAGACCCCGTTGTTTCCCGTGGTGGTGGCTCCAAGTCCGGGTTCTGTAGTCGTGAAGGCTGTGGTTCTCTCCCCAAATAGGCGAGAGAACGGGGAGGCTTCCCCGAGACCCTGGTAGGTGCCGTAGGATGTCGTTTGGAAGTAGACGAATCCTGCAAGAGTTGTTGTAGTACCCCGCAGTCCCGTGAGCACGACGTCATCCACGTCATTTTTGATTCCTTTGGGTTGCAGCCCCATCAGGAAACTCATAGCCTGCGGGTGCAGGGCATTGCCAGTGGGGCGCCCTTTGGAATCGGTGGTGGCGGTTAGGGGGTCAAGAATTGGGTCAGCCGCGATGAGCCGAATGGTTGGCAGACCTGTGCGGTAGGACATCCACACGTCAAACCACACGTTGCGGTCATTGACTGCACCAGTGATGGCGTCTTCATATCCAGGGGGCACCCATTGGTCTCCTGTGCCCATCCACAAACGTAGTTTCCCATCCCGATCCCCAATTGGATTGCCACTTAGGGTCTCCAGCACCTGCTCAAAAGAAGTGACTAGCCCATTGAAGTATCTCAGGAAGGTACGGGTTACCCTATCCCTGGAGACCAGATCCTGCCGTTGTGAAACGATGCCTGTGAGCCCTTGTGCGGATGGGGCCGGTGACTGAAATCCACCCACAGCGGGGTTGCTTCCTGGCAATTGGGCACTTGCATTGCTGGTAAGTGACGCTGCGGTCTCCGAGATGTATTGAGATAGGGGGACGGAACGGGCATAGAAGCTGTCGGGCGAATCAAACGTGAATGTCCCCTGTAGGATCCCATGGATACGCCCATTGGCTTCTGAGGGGGGATCAAGGTAGCTAAATGTTGCCGAGACCCGTGGGTATTGAACGGCTCCGCGGTAGATACCTGGGGAGAGGGTGGTTACGTCAGTCCGATAGAACTTCAGGGATTGAAGGGATGCAAGTCCTGTTAGCCTTGGGGCCAGGAAGGAAATATGGCCCGAGTTGGTGTCAATGTTGAAGTCTCTTCCCTCGACGAGTGTTCGTCCAGGTAGCAAGGTAGCCCCATCCATCTCACCATAGAGGACAACCTCATAGGGTTCCGTGGGAAGGAATCCTCCTGGACCTAGGAACGTCGATGCTCCGCTTGGATAGACCGGTCTGGCGGACACTCGAATACGATTGGCAGGGAGGGCCACGGACCACACGAATTCCATCGGGGAGGGAGACCCGAAGGTGACGGTCGTGTATCGGCCATCGGGAGTGAGCTCTGATTTGACAATCAAGAACGGGATCCCAAACATCTCCAGCATGAACCCGGCCAGCATGTACCGGGTGAAGTCACCCTCAAATTGAACAGTTGTATCCCCTACTGCTACCGTCTGAAATACGGGGATACTGGCCAATCCAGCTAGTACCGTAAGTTCTGGTAGAAACCCAGCATCCGCACTGGGAACAGCGGTGGGGGTAGCCCCTGTGGGATCAATGAGGGGGGTCACGGGCCGGTCGGTCAGGAAAGTGAGTGGGGTCTCACTTGGGGCCAGGGTGCCTGCATTTGTGGCGGGAGCTGGGAAAATCGTGACTGTGGTGCTATCTGAGGCGGAGACGTACGTGGCAGCACGAACGTACGTAAGGAACCCCCCAACGCGAAGTTGCTTACCCAGAGTGATCGTGGAGGTTCTGTTCCCAATGAAACTTAGGGTGCCCTGATTCTTGGCAATGTTGAAGGGTGGCCTCCATACAGGGGCCTGAGATACTGTGTATGAGGTCTCGCCCCCAAATGCCTCGTAGACGGCATAGCTGATCATTACTCTAGAGGTAACGTCTACGGGCTGCTTCAAAGAAAGGGTGTTGTTGGTCCATGTGACTACTACCCCAGATGGAACCCCATAGGACACTAGCTTGGTGTCAACATAAACCTGGGCCTCAACGGTCGACTCAGTTGTTCGACTGGTTGGATTGAAGCTATACAGGCGATCGGAAACTCGTGTGGCTAGCTCCCGACGGACATACAAGGGGAGGAATTCCCTGACTTGCACAGTAGCCCCAGTGCTGTCCAGGAATAAAGCTCCCGAGTCTGGCACTGCCCGGTAATATTGGGCCTCAACGAGCTGCCCAGCCTTCAAGGGTCTGACGAAGGTGAAGGATCCCAGGATGGGGTTAATGTAGACGTTCTCCAATTCCTGTAGAACTGCAACATAGACGTTCTTGTCGACGTTGGCGGCAAGATCCACACTTGACAGGCCCAGTTCCCCAGTGTTGGGGTCTACTTCTGCGGTGCTCGTTCCAATGCTGGCAGCAGGTAGAACGGTTTGCAGGTAGGTCACCTGAGCGGAGTCAAAATCTGCCAGCACTGTGCTGCCAAATTTGAGTTCCCCTATCACACCTACAGTGAGGTACTCAATGTTTGCCCCGGGGTCAGGGGAGAAGGCTGCCACAGGGAGAAGATCCGTGCCTTGAACGAAGGTTCTGGTACCTACTTGGACGGTGAAGGACCCAGTGGTGAATCTGGCTCCTGTGCTGGGAATGATGAGTGACCCATTGACCATCGTTCCAAGGGGGGTACTGGTGAGCACCGTAACGGGGATGTCAGCTCCAGTACGGTCAAAGCGAATGGTGAGGGATTGGCCAGAGTTGACGGTGGGGACATCAAGGGGGTCAAGGGCCCCCCCGGCCACTCCTAGAAGGGTAAGAACACGAACCTCAAAAGGCTCATTGGGTAGGGGGCTGAAGTCCTCATAGACGATGTCCGCAATGACGGAAGGGTCTACATCGCCTGGGGCGACATTGCTATAAAGGACCCAGGAGACATTTTGGCTCCCGTCTCCATTCACAAACGGCGGTGACACTCCAAGGGTGGTGGCTCCAACTGATGTGACCGTGTAGGAGCCTTGATCGTTTCCTGATATGGCTTTGACCCGATAGCCTATTTGTGCGGTGCCGGTGAAGGTAACAGATGTGTCCGTGAGAACTGACCCACCTGCTGTGAAACGCCCACGAGAACCCTTGAGGACTTCAGGACCGATACGACCAATAAGGAGGGCAGAACCACTGCCTTCTGGGACCAGAAAATCTGTATCTAGCTCGCGGTAGGTGGCGGCTTCACCTGTGGCGGATATCTTGAGCAAGCCACCCATGGCAGCATAGAAGGTGGCTCCAACTACGCCTTGGACCCCCAGGTCCAGGGAGGTAGCTGGGGATTCTAGTTGGCCCACGAAAGAGCGGGAGGACAGCCACCCGAAGCGGGACTTGTCAAACTCATAGAGAACGTCCTCGAATGGGGCCAGGGAGGCGCGAAGAGAAGGCGATGCCCCAGGTTTGCCTTGAGCGGATAGGCGGAAAAATACTCCAACGTCATATCCCGCAATGTCTTCCCGTGGTGGGTAGCTCAAGAGCTGATAGGGAATGGAAGAGATATCATTGGCCAGGATCTCATCGGTTACCCGGTAAGTGCTCCTCACATCGGAGATGGGTTGTGACCCGTCCAAATTCTGTGGGCTTCGGCGGAGTCCGAATTCAAGCCCTGTATCGGGCAGCCAGTTGCCGTCAGTAGCTGAGTGATCCCCAGCAATCGGGTTGGTGACATCCCATCCTGGAGGGAATCCCAAAACTCTACATCCCGAGAGAGAGAAGAGGATTTGGACCTGACCCGTAGTAGGAGTGTTTGACTGGATATAGACATAGCCCGAGAGGACTCCCGCACTGCCTGTCGCTCCAGCCCCGGTGACGGCTGTTCCAAGGCTGGTTGCAATCTGAGTGGGGGTATAGGTACCTGCCCCCAGAGCGGAGGCATTCCAGGTCACACTAGTGCCGTCAATCGAAAAAGCCAGGGACTCAGTTCCATCGAGAGTATAGGAGTCTCGGATGCGGGAATAGAGACGGGCTGTGTCAGGGTAGATACTGGGTAGCAACTCGGCTTGTACAAAATATAGGGTCTGCCCAATCAGGCTTTGTGACAAGGAGGAGCCTAGCAGGACTTTGGAACCTGAAATAGAGGACCTTTGATCCAAGGCCACATACACTGTGTCAAGGGGGACCGAATATGCTTTGGTGGGCAGAATCTCTTCGGGGGGGAGCCCAGTATCATACAGTGCACCCAGTTGCTCCAACTCATCTTCAAAGTTTACCGTGAGAACCTTGGCGATGATGCCATTATCGGAGAACAGGTAGACATCTCCGAAACCAGATGACAATCGACGCACCACCCCGGAATCTCCGGGCCGTGGGCCAATGGCAGCTGTTAGATCTGGCGGGTTGCCTGTGCCATCAGGCACATTGAGAATTCCGGAGAGACCTGTGCCTAACCCCTTGGCATCTGGAATGAAGACCTCTGTGGTTGTGTCAAATGAGGCAACAGAGATCCCATCAATGTTCACCAACTGAACGGGGGCCTTAATGGGCTGGGGGTACAGATTGCCAGCTATTCCGTCATACCGTACTTGAACGTTGAGGTACAGGGGATCAAAGGATGGATTAGGGACTGCCCGTGTGCCAGGGTCAGCCTTGTCAATGTCCGCAGTAGCAAACTTGAGTTTGCCTGTGGATAGGGCTATCCCCACGGAACCTGAGGGCACTGAGAGAGCTGTCAGGGCCGCTTCTGTGGCCGCTAGAAGTACCGTTAGGGGGGCCCGGTTGCCAAGTCGGATGATTGGGCGTTCAGTAGGTCCTGGCACTGGAGCAATGAAATGCGTGGCGTCAGTAAGGAGTCCCACTGTCCCTGTTGAGGACTCCGTGAAGTTCTGTGGGGAGTACCAGACTTCCTCACCCTCATGGGCTTGAACAAAGGTGGGGTTCCAGGCAAGGGTGCCCGAGTTGGCTCCAACGACGCCTGCCAGGGGTGGGGTCGTGGAGGCAAAATCGTAGGAGGAGTTTGCCAGATCATCTGTGACCACCAGTAGGCCGGAGAAGGGGGGCCCTACGGTCCGAAACACAACTGGATAGCTGGACTCGTTAGGCAGTGCACCCAATCGAACACTGGAATATTGGCTGGTAGTGGTTGACCCTGGAAGGTACTGCCCCACGGGTGTTGTGGGAACCGGGGTCAGAGCATACTTGGCAGATGCAGAGGAGGACAGCAACCCGAGAGAAGTTGGTGTCTTCCCCCGGAACAACTCCCATTTGCGGTGGCCAGCATTCCAGCCAAATCTGGTTCCAGTGGAATCGTTGCGGGTCCAGGAAAATAGAGCTGTGGACAGCGTGTAGTGGGTGGCCGTGAATTGGTCACCCCGGGAGGCACTGACTGCCACAGGGTCAGGACCCGCAACATTGACGGCTGCTCTGACGGCACCTGTATCTAGAAGGGTGAGGACTCCTGAGAGGGGGTCAAAGGTGTAATCCGCCCCTCCAAGGGTGAATGTGGCGGGGGTGCCAAGACCGGGACGGGTGTAGGTAAGGGACTGTATTGCCGCAAGGGTACGACCCCCATTATCCGTAACAAGCACCTGATTGGTACCGTCCGTGCGGATACCTGTGGTGGGGACTGATGTGTCGATTACGGTAAGACTCCCCGCGGGGATTGTGGCTGTACCATCTGTGTGATCTGTTCCCGGAGCTACAGCCAGGGGACCTGAGGTCTCAGCCCAAAGCAGGTATTCAGTGGTCTCACCGCTGTCCAAGAGAGTGGCTCGATACCTGTCCCCCTGAAGTTCCGTGGTAGTCCCAGCAATAGAGTAGACGCCACGGGAGACACCGGAATCCGCGGCATCCGTGGTAGAGGCATTGCTGGGGCTGGTTCGTGCACCAGGGAGGACCTGTCCTAGAAAATCATTCATGCGTTGTCACTATACGCTGAATGCCTCGATATTGCGGTCCTGGGCTAAGGCGTATTTTTCAATGGCTTCATGGTGGCCAGATCCGCCATTACCTTGTCATATGTCCCAACCTGTTTCAGGAAGGACTCAGCCAATCTCTTAATGTCCCGGCCCCCAACATCCAGATTCTCAATGATGTCGGCTGTAGGATCCTTGACCCCTTGAATCTGGGATGCCTTGAGCCCTAAGATGTCGGCAATGATTGGATCACT